>Ga0268257_1000013_pt1 | contig 711187 bp, 641 predicted proteins | sample AgamicAtPrz_FD_200249 | JGI IMG/M metagenome (GOLD analysis project Ga0268257, IMG submission 200249) | Agave microbial communities from Guanajuato, Mexico - At.P.rz (v2) (version 3) | ecosystem: Host-associated > Plants > Phyllosphere > Phylloplane/Leaf | place: Guanajuato, Mexico | collected...
AGCCCTGGACCGAGGCCATGCGCCGCGAGATCGAGGGCAAGGCGGGGCTGGATGCCGTGGACATCTACGGCCTGTCCGAAGTCATGGGCCCGGGCGTGGCCAGCGAATGCGTGGAGAGCAAGGACGGACCGGTGATCTGGGAAGACCATTTCTACCCCGAGATCATCGACCCCGACACGGGCGAGGTGCTGCCCGACGGAAGCGAGGGCGAGCTGGTCTTCACGTCGCTGTCCAAGGAAGCCATGCCCATCATTCGTTACCGCACGCGGGACCTGACGCGGCTGCTTGCGCCGACCTCGCGCAGCTTCCGGCGCATGGGCAAGATCGTGGGGCGCAGCGACGACATGATGATCATCCGCGGCGTCAACGTCTTTCCTACCCAGATCGAGGAAATCGTGCTGGCCAATGCCAGCCTCACGGGCCTGTACCAGATGCACATCAGCCGTGAAGGCCTGCTGGACACCGTCGAGGTGCATTGCGAGCTGCAGCCGCAGCGGCGCGGCCTGGGCGATGCCGAGCGCGGCGAGATCGCGCAGTGGGTGCAGCAGCGCATCAAGACCCTGGTGGGCATTTCCACGGCGGTGCGCGTCTTCGATCCCGACACCATCGAGCGCACGCAGACCGGCAAGGCCAGGCGCGTGTACGACAAGCGGCCGCGTTGAGGCACCGCCGGCCGTCGTCAACCATTTCACTGAAGGAGATCGCACATGTACACCCAGGCCATGGACACCATGGGCAAGGAAGCGGGCGATGGCGGCAAGGCCGTGCGCTCGGCCGACGAAATGCGCCTGCAGCAGCGCTTTGACGAGCGCATCGATGCCGGCGAATTCATCGAGGCCAAGGACTGGATGCCCGACAACTACCGCAAGACGCTGCTGCGCCAGATCAGCCAGCACGCGCACAGCGAGATCGTCGGCATGCTGCCCGAGGGCAACTGGATCAGCCGCGCGCCCACGCTCAAGCGCAAGGCCATCCTGCTGGCCAAGGTGCAGGACGAGGGCGGCCATGGCCTGTACCTCTACGCCGCCGCCGAGACGCTGGGCAGCAGCCGCGACCAGATGCTGCACGCGCTGCACACGGGCAAGGCCAAGTACAGCTCCATCTTCAACTACCCCACGCTGACCTGGGCCGACATGGGCACCATCGGCTGGCTGGTGGACGGCGCGGCCATCATGAACCAGGTGCCCATCTGCCGCTGCTCCTATGCGCCCTACGCTCGCGCCATGGTGCGCATCTGCCGCGAGGAGAGCTTTCACCAGCGCCAGGGCTACGAGGCGCTGCTGACCATGATGCAGCAGGGCACCGAGGCGCAGAAGGCCATGGTGCAGGACGCCGTCAACCGCTGGTGGTGGCCGTCCATCATGATGTTCGGCCCGCCCGACGACCAGTCGCCCAACAGCGCGCAGTCCATGCGCTGGGGCATCAAGCGCATCTCCAACGACGCGCTGCGCCAGAAGTTCATCGACGCCACGGTGGACCAGGCCAAGGTGCTGGGCGTGACCCTGCCCGACCCCGACCTGAAATGGAACGAGGCGCGCCAGGCCCATGACCATGGCCCCATCGACTGGGACGAGTTCTGGCGCGTGATCGCCGGAGACGGTCCCTGCAACCGCGAGCGCCTGGGCGCACGCGTCAAGGCCTGGGATGAGGGCGCCTGGGTGCGCGAGGCCGCCCTGGCCCATGCCCGCAAGCAGACACAGAGAAACCAGACCCGCAAGGATGCCGCATGACCGCCGTCGAACAGAACATCACCAACGAATGGCCGCTGTGGGAAGTCTTCGTCCGCAGCAAGGCCGGCCTGGACCACAAGCACTGCGGCAGCCTGCATGCGGCCGACCCGCAGATGGCTCTGCAGATGGCGCGCGATGTCTACACGCGGCGCCAGGAGGGCGTGAGCGTCTGGGTGGTGCGCTCGGACCAGATCGTGGCCAGCGACCCCGGCGACAAGGACATGTTCTTCGACCCGGCCCAGGACAAGGTCTACCGCCATCCGACCTTCTACCAGCTGCCGCCCTCGGTGGACCACATGTGAGCGGGGCGCAGCCATGAACGCCTCCGCCTCCTCCATCGCCATCGACGCCCGGCCCGAGGTGCAGTACCTGCTGCGCCTGGGCGATACCTGCCTGATCCTGGCCCAGCGCCTGGGCCAGTGGTGCGGCCACGCGCCCATCCTCGAAGAAGACATCGCCATGACCAACATGGCGCTGGACCTGGTCGGCCAGGCACGTGCGCTGCTCACCCGCGCCGGCCAGCTTGAAGGCCGCGCGCACGACGAGGACCAGTTGGCCTTTCTGCGCGACGAGCGCGACTACTTCAACGCCACGCTGGCCGAGCTGCCGCGCGGCGACTTCGCCTTCACCGTGCTGCGCAACGCCATGGCCGCCACCTGGCTGCGCCTGATGTGGGAGCGCCTGGTGCACTCCAGCGACGCCGAGCTGGCCGCTATCGCCGCCAAGGCGCTCAAGGAAGCGCGCTACCACGAGCAGCACGCGGGCGACTGGGTGGTGCGCCTGGGCGACGGCACCGAGGAATCGCGCCAGCGCATGGAGGCGGCGCTGGCCCAGCTGTGGCGCTATGCGGCCGAGCTGTTCACCGACGACGCCACGGACGCCGCCGCGCGCGCCAGCGGCCTGGGCCCGGCCTGGTCCGAGCTGCGCGAGCCCTGGCAGGCCGAAATGGCCGCCCTGCTGCAGGAGGCCACGCTGGACATGCCGGCCGAATCCGCCTTCCGCAGCACGGGCCGCAACGGCGTGCACAGCGAGCACATGGGCTTCATCCTGGCCGAGATGCAGCACCTGCAGCGCGCCTATCCGGGCGGGGTGTGGTGATGGCTGCCGCACGGCTTGTGGCCGTCACATCCGCCTCGGCCGAGCGCGAGCGCCTGGCCTGGGCTGCGCTGCAGGACGTGCCCGACCCCGAGGTGCCCGTGATCTCGGTCTGCGAGCTGGGCATCGTGCGCGAGGTCCATGCCCTGCCCGAAGGCCAGGGCATGGAGATCGTGCTCACGCCCACCTACTCGGGCTGCCCGGCCACCGAGGTCATCGAGCGCAGCGTGCTCGATGCCATCGAGGCCGCAGGCCTGGGCCCCGCGCGCGCCGTGCTGCGCCGCGCCCCGGCCTGGACCACGGACTGGATCAGCGACGACGGCCGGCGCAAGCTGCGCGAGTACGGCATCGCGCCCCCCGGGCGCTGCGGCGACTCCGGCCTGCCGGAGGGCACTTCGCCCATCCGCCTGGTGCGCCGCCGCCAGGGCATTGCCGTGCCCGAGCCCGTTGCCTGCCCGCACTGCGGTAGCGCGCACACCGAGCGGCTGTCGGCCTTCGGCGCCACGGCCTGCAAGGCCCTGCACCGCTGCCTGGACTGCCGCGAACCCTTCGAACACTTCAAGCCGATATGACCACGACCACGATGTTCCACCCGCTGCGCGTGCGCAGCATTGCGCCCGACACGGCCGAGGCCGTGGTCGTCTCCTTCGACGTGCCGCCCGCGCTGCGCGAGGTCTTCGGCTTCACCCAGGGCCAGTACCTCACCCTGCGCCACCAGATCGACGGCCAGGACCTGCGCCGCAGCTACTCCATCTGCGCAGGCGTGGATGACGGCGAGCTGCGCGTGGGCGTGCGCAAGGTGCGCGGCGGCCAGTTCTCCAACTGGATCAACGAGCATCTGCGTCCCGGCGACACGCTGCAGGTCATGGCGCCCCAGGGCCGCTTCTTCGTGCCCATCGAGCCCGGGGCCGCGCGCCACCATGTGGGCATCGCCGGCGGCAGCGGCATCACGCCCATCCTGTCCATCATGAAGACCGTGCTGGCGCGCGAGCCCGCCAGCCGCTTCACGCTGATCTACGGCAACCGCCAGCTGCAGTCCACCATGTTCAAGGAGGAGATCGAGGACCTCAAGAACCGCTACATGTCGCGGCTGTCGCTGCAGCATGTGTTCTCGGACGAGCACACCGACCTGCCGCTGAACATGGGCGTGATGGACCGAGCCAAGATCGCCGAATTCCTGCAGGGCGTGGTGCCGGCCGCGCACATCGACCATGTCTACATCTGCGGACCCTTCCAGATGAACGACGAGGCCGAGGCCGCCCTGCTGGCCGCCGGCGTGGCCGAGGAGCGCATCCACATCGAGCGCTTCGGCGTGGCCCTGCCGGCCGCAGGCCAGGGCACGGTGGGCGCCGTGGTGCACGAGGCCCAGCCCGGCGACGCCGCCACCGCCCGCATCACCCTGGTGCGCGACGGCCTCTCGCGCGAAATCCCCTTCACGCGCGGCCAGGCCAGCATCCTGGACGCGGCCTCCTCGGCCGGGCTGGAAGTGCCCTATTCCTGCACCTCGGGCGTCTGCGGCACCTGCCGCGCCAAGGTGGTCGAGGGCGAGGTGCGCATGGAGCGCAACTTCGCCCTCGACAAGAACGAGGTCGCCTGCGGCTTTGTCCTGACCTGCCAGGCGCATCCGCTGACCGAGCGCGTGGTGCTGTCGTTCGATGAGCGGTGAGGGCCGTCCCGCCCGGGGACGGCCGCGGGCCTACTCGATGCCGATATCCAGCCGCGACACCAGTGCCCGGCCGTGTTCGTTCAGGCCCGTCACCTCGACCGTGCTGCCGTGCTTGCGCAGGCGCTGGCAGACCTTGTCCAGCGCATTGACGGCCGTGATGTCCCAGAAATGGGCGTTGTCGAGCGCGATGCGCACCGGCCGGCCTTCGATGTCCCGCACGTCGAAGGCATCGACCAGCAGGTCGGCCGAGGCGAAGAAGACCTGGCCCGAGACCCGGTAGGTCAGGCCTGCATCGTCCTGCGTCTTCTCGACGGACAGCAGCCTTGAGACCTTGAAGGTGAAGAACACCCCGCTGAGCAGCACGCCGACGCCCACGCCAGCGGCCAGGTTGTCCGTGGCCACGGTGACCACCACGGTGGCCAGCATCACGGCGCTGGACAGCTTGGGATGCCTGAGCAGGGCGCGGGCCGATCCCCAGTCCAGCGTGGAGGCCGACACCATCACCATGATGGCCACCAGCGCCGCCACCGGCACCTGGGACACCCAGGGCTTGAGCAGCACCATCAGGATCAGCAGGAAGGCGCCCGCGAACAGCGTGGACAGCCGGCCGCGGCCGCCGTAGCGCACATTGCCCACGGTCTGGCCGATCATGGCGCAGCCCGCGATGCCGCCGAACAGGTTGGCCGCGATGTTGGCCACGCCGATGCCGCTGCACTCGCGGTTCTTGGAGCTGGGCGTGTCCGTGAGTTCATCGACCACGCTGGCCGTCATCATGGACTCCAGCAATCCCACCATGGCGATCGCCAGCGCGGGCAGGGCGATCAGGCGCAGCGTCTCCAGCGACCAAGGCACCTGCGGCAGCCCGAAGCTGGGCAGGCCGTCCGGCAGCAGGCCCAGGTCGGCGACCGTCTTCAGGGGCAGGTCCAGCCAATGCGCCGCCACCGTCAGCACCACGATGCAGACCAGGGGCGAAGGCACGGCCGTGGTCAGCCGGGGCAGGCCGTAGATGATCAGCAGGCCGGCGCCCACCATGGCCCAGGTGGCGGCATTGGCGCCGATCAGGTGCGGCATCTGGGCCGAGAAGATCAGGATGGCCAGCGCATTGACGAAGCCCGTGCGCACCGAGCCCGACACATAGCGCATCAGCACGCCCAGGCGCAGCAGGCCGAACAGGATCTGCACGGCCCCCGCAAGAATGCCGGCCGCAAAAAGATACTGCACGCCATGCGCATGCACCAGCGGAGCGGCCACCAGGGCGACCGAGCCCGCAGCCGCCGACACCATGGCCGGGCGCGCGCCCGTGAAGGCGATGACGATGCTGATGATGAAGGAGGCGAACAGCCCGACGGCAGGATCGACCCCGGCCACGAAGGAGAAGGCGATGACCTCGGGGATCAGCGCAAAGGTGGCCACGGCGCCGGCCATGAGCTCGCGCGGAATGCTGGGCGCCCACTCGGCGCGAAAGGGATGGGGGTGTTTCGACATGGAAATGGCCGGCCCCGCCGCGCTGGGTGTGACAGGGCGGGGCAGGATCTTGTAGACGGGAATGAACATGCCGGGCGTCGGGCCATGCCTGAAACCTGGCGGCTTGTGCTGTTCGACCGTGCTACGGCGGCGCCAGGCGGGTGCAGCCCGAGCGCCGGCTCTGCGAGCCGCGCGCGATGCGGGCCAGCGTGAAGCTGTGAAGGCGTGCGGCATCGCGGCTGCGCGCTTGGCGAGCCTCGGGTTGACGGTGCCGGTGGACTGAAATCACGGGCGCGATTGTACGAGGGGGTGCTGTCTGCCGTGGGATGGACCCCTGGCCGCAATCAGTCGTAGTGCGCCATGGTGGCGCGGTAGCGCACAGGGCCTTGCTCGGCCGATGAGGCCTGCACCACTTCCACGTAGACGACTTGGCCCGAAGCCGCCGTGTACCTGGCATGGCGAACGCGCCGCCCCATGCCGTAGGAGGGGCCGGGCGTTTCGTCGTCCGCACTCCGGGAATAGCCTTTGCCGAGCAGGTAGGCATCGAAGGCGTGCGTGGCGGGGCCAATGCTTGCGAACTCCACGTCATAGGACACCAGGCCGTGTGGCGGCTTGTTGCCGTCGCCCACGGTGCCGAAGTACTCCGTCTTGCCCAGCGCGCCCACCAGCGGCGCATGGCGCACCAGGGACGAGATGCCGATGTAGTAGGTGAAGCTGCCGGGCTCGGGCGTGTAGTCCTCCTGCGAGATCAGGCAGAGGGCTGCAGCCAGCCAGCCGAACACGGCCAGTGGCAGGCACAGGACAAGACTCCACAACAGGGTTCTGGCACGCGGCAGGGGCATGGGATTTGTCGTCGGGCGCCTGGAAAAACAAAACCCGCTTTCCGGGGAAAGCGGGTCTGGATGCTCAAGAACCTTGATGGTCCGAATCAAAACGGAATGTCGTCATCCATGTCGTCAAAGCCCGAGGCCGCGCGCTGGGGCGGGGGTGCCATGGGCGCAGGAGCGGGGCGCTGGGGAGGGGCCTGGCGCGGTGCGGGCGCTGCCATGGGGGCAGGGGCCGGGCGGCGCTGTTGCTGCTGCTGGGGAGGGGCGTCGTAGCCGCTGTCACCGTAGCCTTCATCGCCGTAGCCGCCGCCTTGCTGGCCACCGCCGCCGCCCTGGCGGCTGCCCAGCATCTGCATGCTGTCGGCGCGGATTTCGGTGGCGTAGCGTTCCTGGCCGCTGGCCTGGTCGGTCCACTTGCGGGTGCGCAGGCTGCCTTCGACATAGACCTGGCTGCCCTTGCGCAGGTACTGGCCCACGATTTCGGCCAGGCGGCCGTTGAAGACCACGCGGTGCCACTCGGTGGCTTCCTTGTTCTCGCCGGTGTTCTTGTCGCGCCAGCGGTCGGTGGTGGCGATGGTCACGTTGGCCACCTGATCGCCACTCGGGAAGGTGCGCATTTCGGGGTCGCGTCCGAGGTTGCCGACGATGATGACTTTGTTGACGGATGCCATGAGTGAAATACCTTTACATAGGGAAGTGGCCCGGGCATAGAGGGATGGATCCCGGGCCAGACGCGCCATTGTGCCGCAAGCCGTCCGCCGATGGCAGGGGGGCGGATATCCCGTGGCAACCGCCTGTGGTGGCGGCTTGTAACCGTCTGAAAATCCGCCGTTCAGCCGTGGCGGCCCACGGGGCGCAGCGGCCAGGTGACGACCAGCCACAGCACGGCCAGGACGCTCGTCAGGGTGAACAGGCCCGGCATGCCGGCCCATTTGGCGACGGCGCCGCCCAGCGCGCCGCCTGCGAACAGGCCCAGCGATTGCAGCGTGTTGTAGGCGCCCAGCGCCGCGCCGCGCAGCGGGGCCGGGGCCATGCGAGAGACCAGGCTGGGCTGGGTGGCCTCCAGCGCGTTGAAGCCGCAGAAGAACACGAACATCAGCACGGCCATGGCCCACAGCGGCGGCTGCGCGCCACCGACTGCCAGCAGGCCCAGGCCGATCTGCACGAGGGTGATCAGGGCGATGGCGCCCAGCAGGGCCGCGCGCAGGCGCCCGCGCCGCTCCATGGCGAACAGGCCGCCCATGGCGGCGAAGGACAGCACCACGGCCGGCAGGTAGACATGCCAGTGCGCCTGCTTGTCCAGGCCTGCCTGCACCAGCATGGCGGGCACGGCCACCCACATGGACATCTGCACGGTGTGCAGCACGAAGACGCCCAGGTTCAGGCGCACCAGGTCGCCGTGGCGCCACAGCTCGGCCATGCGGCCGCGCGGCTGGTCGGCGTGGCGCGCGGGCTCGAGCGGGACGACCCAGAGCACGACGGCAATGCCCGCCAGCGCCAGGGCGCAGGTCAGGCCGAAGATGCCAGGCAGCCCGCCCCAGGCCGCCAGCAGGGGGCTGAGCACCAGGGCCAGCGCGAACATGAGTCCGATGCTGCCGCCCACCATGGCCATGGCCTTGGTGCGCACGCTGTCGCGCGTGAGGTCGGCCAGCAGCGCGGTCACGGCAGCCGAGACGGCGCCCGCGCCCTGCAGGCCCCGGCCCCACATCAGGCCCAGCAGCGAGTCGGCCGTGGCCGCCAGCAGGCTGCCCGCGGCAAAGACCAGCAGCCCGGCGACGATGACGCGCTTGCGCCCGAACCGGTCCGAAGCCAGGCCCAGGGGCAGCTGGAACACGGCCTGGGTGAGCCCGTACAGGCCCATGGCCAGGCCGATCATGGCCGGATCATCCCCGCCCGGGTATTTGCGCGCCTCCAGCGCGAACACCGGCAGCACCAGGAACAGGCCCAGCATGCGCAGCGCAAAGATCAGCGCCAGGCTGGCGCTGGATCGGCGTTCCTGCGGGGTCATGCGGCCCGATGCGGCCGAGGAGGGGGCTGGCGCCTGGGCGCCGTGGACGGGTGTGGGGGAATCGAGCACGGGGTGCACTGTTGTGGGGGCAAGCAATCCGCCATTCTCGCCCATAGGCCGGCGCTGCGGGGTGGCTGGGTTATGCAAGGCAGTGCAAGACAGTTTTGTGAAGGGGCGCCGCAGAAGGCCCTGCCGCCCCGCAGACCGAGCCGCCATGCGGTGGCACGGGTTCTGACCTATCATGGCGGGTTCGCCTTCGCAGGGGTTTTCCCGATGCCTGGTTCCCACACGATTTCCGAAGACGGCGGCCTGGACCGGGCCGCCGACTCCCGCTCCCAGCCCGACGGCCGCTACCTTGGCCTGGCGCTGGCGCAGTCACGCATCGCCATCCGCGGTGCGCGCACGCACAACCTCAAGAACATCGACCTGGACATTCCGCGCAACCGGCTGGTGGTGATCACCGGGCTGTCGGGCTCGGGCAAGTCCAGCCTGGCCTTCGACACGCTGTATGCCGAGGGCCAGCGCCGCTATGTGGAGAGCCTGTCGGCCTATGCGCGCCAGTTCCTGGGGCGGCTGGACAAGCCCGATGTGGACCTGATCGAGGGCCTGTCGCCCGCCATCAGCATCGAACAGAAGGCCACCAGCCACAACCCGCGCTCCACCGTGGGCACGGTGACCGAGATCAACGACTACCTGCGCCTGCTGTTCGCACGCGCCGGCACGCCCTACTGCCCCGACCACAACCTGCCGCTGCAGTCCCAGACCATCAGCCAGATGGTGGATGCGGCCCTGGCCCTGCCCGAGGACACGCGCCTCATGGTGCTGGGGCCGCTGGCGCGCAACAAGAAGGGCGAGTTCGCCGAGCTGTTCGCGCAGATGCAGGCCCAGGGCTATGTGCGCTTTCGCATCGACGGCAAGATCCACGAGTCCCATTCCCTGCCCGCGCTGGAGAAGAACGAGCGCCACGACATCGACGTGGTGATCGACCGCCTCAAGGTGCGCGCCGACGCCCAGCAGCGCCTGGCCGAGAGCTTCGAGGCCGCCCTGCGCGCGGGTGGTGCCGACGCCGGCGGCCGCGTGATCGCCCTGGAGATGGACAGCGGCAAGGAACACCTCTTCAGCGCCAAGTTCGCCTGCCCGCTGTGCAGCTATTCGCTGCCCGAGCTGGAGCCGCGCCTGTTCTCGTTCAACTCGCCCATGGGCGCCTGCCCGGGCTGCGACGGCCTGGGCTGCACGGAGTCCTTCGACCCCGAGCGCGTGGTCGCCTTCCCCACGCTGAGCCTGGCCAGCGGCGCCGTCAAGGGCTGGGACCGGCGCAATGGCTACTACTTCTCCATGCTGGAGAGCGTGGCGCGCCACTATGGCACCGATGTGGAGCTGCCCTTCGAGGAGCTGCCCGAGAAGGTGCGCCATGTGGTGCTCTGGGGCTCGGGCGAGGAGGAAATGCCCTTCAGCTATGTCTTCGACAGCGGCGCGCGCAAGGGCGAGTCCATGGTCAAGAGCCATCCCTTCGAGGGCATCATCCCCAACATCACGCGGCGCTGGCGCGAGACCGAGTCCAGCGTGGTGCGCGACGATCTGGCGCGGCTGCGCAGCGTCGCCGTCTGCCCCGACTGCGGCGGCACGCGGCTGCGCCGCGAGGCGCGCTTCGTGCGCATCGGCGAGGGCGAGCAGGCCCGCGCCATCTACGAGGTGGGCCACGCCACGCTGGCCGAGGCCCATGCCTGGTGCGCGTCCCTGCAGCTGTCGGGCGCCAAGGCCGAGATCGCGGGCAAGGTGGTGCGCGAGATCGCCTCGCGCCTGCTGTTCCTCAACGACGTGGGCCTGAGCTACCTGAGCCTGGAGCGCGGCGCGGACACCCTGTCCGGCGGCGAGGCCCAGCGCATCCGCCTGGCCAGCCAGATCGGCAGCGGCCTGACGGGCGTGATGTATGTGCTGGACGAGCCCAGCATCGGATTGCACCAGCGCGACAACGACAAGCTCATCGGCACGCTGCAGCACCTGCGCGACATCGGCAACAGCGTCATCGTGGTCGAGCACGACGAGGACATGATGCGCGCGGCCGACCAGATCATCGACCTGGGGCCCGGCGCTGGCGTGCATGGCGGCCGCGTCATGGCCCAGGGCAGCTACGAAGAGGTGCGGGCCAATCCCGATTCACCCACGGGCCGCTACTTGGCGGGCACCCAGCGCATCGAAGTGCCTGCGCGGCGCACGCCCTGGCAACCCGTGCTGGAGGCAACGGCCGAGGGCGAGGCCCGGCCAGCGGCCAAGGGCTTCCCGGCCCGCACCCAGCAGCCCCCCGCCAATCCCGACAACGCAACCGCCCCCGGCGCGCCGCAACTGCAGGCCCTGCGCGTGGTGGGTGCGCGCGGCCACAACCTCAAGGGCGTGACGGCGGACTTTCCCGTGGGCCTGCTGACCTGCGTGACCGGGGTCTCGGGCTCGGGCAAGAGCACCCTGGTCAACGACACGCTCTATACCGAGGCCGCGCGCCAGATCCACCGTGCCGGCGGCGAGGCTGCGCCGCACGACGACATCATCGGCATGGGCCATTTCGACAAGGTCATCAATGTGGACCAGTCGCCCATAGGCCGCACGCCGCGCAGCAACCCGGCCACCTACACGGGCCTGTTCACGCCCATCCGCGACCTGATGGCCGAGACCAACACCGCCAAGGAGCGCGGCTACGGCCCCGGGCGCTTCTCGTTCAACGTGGCCGGCGGCCGCTGCGAGGCCTGCCAGGGCGATGGCGTGGTCAAGGTGGAGATGCACTTCCTGCCCGATGTCTACGTGCCCTGCGACATCTGCAACGGCCAGCGCTACAACCGCGAGACGCTGGAGGTGCAGTGGAAGGGCCGCAACATCTCCCAGATCCTGGAGATGACGGTGGAGGACGCCCATGCCTTCTTCAAGGACGTGCCCACCATCGCCCGCAAGCTGCAGACCCTGCTGGACGTGGGCCTGTCCTATATCCGGCTGGGCCAGAGCGCGACCACGCTGTCGGGCGGCGAGGCGCAGCGCGTCAAGCTGGCCCAGGAACTGTCCAAGCGCGACACGGGGCGCACGCTCTACATCCTGGACGAGCCCACGACGGGCCTGCACTTCGCCGACATCGCCCTGCTGCTCAAAGTGCTGCAGCAGCTGCGCGATGCGGGCAACACCATCGTGGTCATCGAGCACAACCTGGACGTGATCAAGACGGCCGACTGGATCATCGACATGGGCCCCGAAGGCGGCTCTGGCGGCGGCCAGGTGGTGGCCACGGGCACGCCCGAGGACGTGGCGGCCAACCCGGCCAGCCACACGGGGCGCTATCTGCGGCCCTACCTGGAGGCAGCGTCGGCTCCCGCGCAGGCCAAGCCAGGCCGCAAGAACGCAAAGTGAGGCCGGCCATGGACAGCAGCATCCGTGATTTCGTGGTGGTGGGCGCGGGCATGGCCGGTGCCTCGGTGGCCTGGCAGCTGGCGCGCGATGGCGGCGCCTCGGTGCTGGTGCTGGAGCGCGAATCCCAGCCCGGCTACCACAGCACGGGCCGCTCGGCCGCGCTGTATGAGGAGCACTATGGCCCGCTGCAGGTCCAGGCGCTGACGCGCGCCAGCCGCGCCTTCTACGAGCAGCCGCCGCAGGGCTTTGTGCAGGCGCCCATCCTGGCGCCGCGCGGCGTGCTCTATGTGGGCACGGCCGCGCAGAAGGACCTGCTCGATGCCGCCCATGCCGAGGCGCTCCTGCACTCGCCCCAGGCGCGGCGCCTGGGCCCCGATGAACTCAAGGCCCTGGTGCCCTGCCTGAACACCACGCTGCTGGTCGATGGCTTTGCGGACGACGGCGCGCGCGACATCGACGTGCATGGCCTGCACCAGGGCTTCCTGCGCGGCCTGCGCCAGTGCGGTGGCGAGCTGCGCTGCAGCGCCGAGGTCTGTGCGCTGGCGCAGGACGGCGGTGTCTGGACCGTGGACCTGGCCGACGGCAGCCAGGTGCGCGCGCGCTCCGTGGTCAACGCGGCCGGCGCCTGGGCCGATGCGCTGGGCGCGCTGGCGGGCGCAGCGCCCATCGGCCTGGTGCCCAAGCGGCGCAGTGCCTTCACCTTTGCCGTGCCCGAAGGCATGGACGCCGCGCACTGGCCCGCCGTGATCAGCGCCGACGAGGGCTTTTACTTCAAGCCCGATGCAGGCCAGCTGCTGGGCTCGCCCGCCAACGCCGACCCCGTGGCGCCGCAGGACGTGGCGCCCGAGGAGCTGGACGTGGCCACGGGCATCTGGCGCATCGAGGAAGTGACCACGCTGCAGATCCGCCGCCCCTCCCACACCTGGGCCGGTCTGCGCAGCTTTGTGGCCGACGGCGAGATGGCCGTGGGCTGGGATGCCTCGCCTGCGCCGCTGCCGGGCTTCTTCTGGGTGGCCGCCCAGGGCGGCTACGGCATACAGAGCGCCTTCGGCTACAGCCTGCTGGCGCGCAACCTGCTGCGCGGGGAGCCGCTGGATGCGCGCCTGGCCGCGCAGGGCGTGCAGCCTGAACGGCTGTCGCCCGCGCGGTGCCAGCGCGGCTGAGGTTCGGCCGAAGCGTGCCGTTCAGAGCGGCGAGCGCCTGGCGAAGCGCACCACGGTCACGCCCGCGCGCGCCTGGCGCACCGAGGGCATGACCAGCACGCAGTCGCCATAGGGCGTGATCACCGGCTCGCCATCGTTGTCGCCGATCACCGTGCCGGCCTTCTCGAAGCGCTCCAGCCCCGTGAACGGCGCCGTGAAGCGAAAGCCGCTGCTCTTGGCCACTACGGGCGCCGTGACTTCCAGCGCCCACTGGGCCGGTGCGTCGGCCTGCTTCCAGCCGGGCAGGGCGGCGTGCAGCGCGCCGTTGTCGAAGATGGCGGCCACTTCGAGGAAGCGCAGGCATTGGTCGTGCGCCACATCGCGGCTGGCCAGATCGCCATGGAAGCCGCATTCGATCAGCAGCGAGCGCGAGTCGCCGGCCTCGGCGTCGGGCAGGCCGAAGCGCCCGTAGTCGCGCAGCCGCGTGCCGTCCTTGTGGCCGGCATCCACGACGATGTTCGCCGGCGCGCCCATCTGGCGTGCCAGATCGCGGTTGCGCGGCTGCATGCCGGTCAGCAGCAGCGGGGCCGAGGGCTCGTGCATGGAATGCAGGTCCAGCAGCCAGTCGGCCTGCTGCACGAAGGGGCGCAGCGCGGCGGCGCGGCGGCGCTCGCGGGTGCTGCCCTCGTCGATGCGTGCGTCTATCCACTGGCGGTTCATGTCCTCGTCCACGAAGCGCGAGGCATCGTGGCTGGCCGCGTCGAAGCGGTCGAAGGCATCGAGGTTGGCCAGCACCAGGGTCAGGCGGCCATTGTCCAGCGCCAGGCCGTTTTTCAGGGCCTGAAGCAGCCCGGACACGGCCCAGGCGCCGCAGATCTCGTTGCCGTGCACCAGCGCGGAAATCATCACGTGGCGGCCCGGGCGTCCCGAGTCGAATTGCCACACGCCCTCGGTACCGGTATTGCCCGCGCGCCAGGCGCTCAGGTCGGGCAGGGGAAGGTCAAATCGCAAAGCGTCCATGGCTGGCTCAGTTCTCGATGTGGGCGAATTGGACGATCTTGGTGTACTTGGCGATCTCGGCGTTGATGTACTTGCCGGCATCCGTCTTGGGATCGGCCACCACCGAGCCTGCCTCTTCCATCTTCTTGCGGAACTCTGGCGAGGCCATGGTCTCGTCCAGCGCCTTCTTGACCTTGGCGGCCACGGGTGCGGGCAGGCCCTTGGGCGCCATCAGCGCGAACCAGACGTTGATGTCCACGTTCTTGTACTGGGGCAGCTCGGACAGGGCCGGGATGTCGGGCGTGATGGCCGAGCGCTTGGCCTCCGTCGTGCCCAGGGCGATGACCTTGCCCGCGCGGATCTGGGGCAGTCCCGAGGACAGCACGAACATGCCGAACTCGATGTTGTTGCCCACCAGGTCCGTGGTCAGGGGCGCCACGCCGCGGTAGGGGATGTGGGTCATGTGCAGCTTGCCCTGCTCCTTGATCATCTCGCCGGCCAGGTGGAGTGCCGTGCCCACGCCCGAGCTGCCGTAGCTGAACTTGCCCGGGTTCTTGGCCACCAGGGCGCTGAACTCGGCGGCTGTCTTGACGCCGGCCTTCTGCGAGGCCACCAGCACCATGGGCTGGGAGCCGATCATGCCGATGGGCGTGAAGTCGCCGATGGAGTACTTGATGCTCTTGTTGATCAGCCGTGCGATGGCCAGCTCGTTGTTGGCGCCCACGAACAGCGTGTAGCCGTCGGGCGTGGCCTTGACGGCCTTTTGTGCGCCGATGGCGCCGCCTGCGCCGCCCAGGTTCTCCACCACCACGGGCTGGCCCAGGCGCGAGGCCAGGCCATCGGCCACGAAGCGGCCCACCAGGTCGGTGCTGCCGCCGGCAGGGTAGCCCACGATCATGGTGATGGCACGGTTGGGGTAGCTGGCGGCGTCGTCGGCCAAGGCGCTGCCGGTGGCGGCGATCAGCAGGCCGCAGGCCAGGGCGGTGCGGCGCAGGAGGGAGTTGCTGGGCATGGGGTTATTCCTGAAATGTATGAGATTGATTGTGCGAAGGACTACCCAGGCATTTGGTGCTGATTCGGCACGAGGCGGAGCCATTGCAGCACCAAAACCCGCTTGTTCCACAGCGCGGTGCGGGTTTGCACCAGGAGAGCGCACGCATGCACCCGTCAGGCGCCCGTGATGTCGCTCCAGAACTGCTCGGCCGCGGGTCCCAGGTGGCGCTTGGGACGGTACAGGCGCACGTCGAAGTGCACTTCCAGGCCCGGGTCGCCGGCCACGGCCAGGCGGCCGGCCTGGCAGTCGCCGCGCACCATGGACCAGGGCATCCAGGCCAGGCCCAGGCCGCGCAGCACGTATTCGTAGTGGGCGTCGGCCGAGTCGCAGTCCACGCAGCGGCGCAGGCGCGGCGCCAGCGGATGCCGGGCCAGGTGGTCTTCCACCAGCCGGCCCAGGGCCATGCTGTGGGAGAAGGCCAGGTAGGGCACGGGAGCGACGGGCTGGTGGCTGGCCGACAGCTCGTACAGCGGACGGCCCTGGGCATCGGCGCGGGCCACGGGCACCAGCCTGTCCTGCATCACCGTCAGGTAGCTGAACTGGCGGCCGTCCAGGCGCACGCCAATGGCGGCGTGGTGGTAGACCAGCGTGAAGCTGACTTCGCCGCGCTGCAGCATGGCCACGGTCTCGTCCAGCGTGCGCGTGACCACGCGCAGCTCGGCCGTCTGCAGCACGCTGCCGTGGCGCGTCAGCCAGTCGGCCACGATGGTGCGCGCCAGCGTGCGCCCCGTGGCCAGGGTGATCACGCGGGCCTGGCGCCCGGCCACGGCCTGCAGTTCATCGTGCGACTGGGCCAGCGTGCGCACCAGTTGCTCGGCCGTGTCGCGGAAGGCTTCACCGGCCGGCGTCAGCCGCACGGGGCCGCCGCCGGGCTCGACCAGGGGCGTGCCGGCCCAGGCCTCCAGCGCGCGGATGCGACGCCCGAAGGCCGGATGGGTGACATGGCGCAGCTCGGCCGCGCGCGTGAAGCTGCGCTCCTGGGCCAGCAGCAGGAAGTCTTCCAGCCATTTGCCTTGCATGGCCGGGCTTCCCTGCCGTCTCAGGCAGCGGCTGCGTCTTGCAGCGTCTGGCGCGTGGCCTGGGCGGCGGTGCGCGCGGCGGCAGCGAAGTCGTCGCCCTGCGATGCATAGAGCACCGCACGCGAGGAATTGATGATGATGGGGCCGCCGCCGATGCGCGCCGCCTTGACCGTGGCCACCGCATCGCCCCCCTGGGCGCCCACGCCGGGAATCAGCAGCGGCAGCGAGGGCGCGAACTCACGCACGCGCTCGATCTCCTGCGGGCGCGTGGCGCCCACCACCAGGCCGAGCTGGCCGTTGGTGTTCCAGGGGCCTTGCGCCAGGCGCGCCACATGCTCGAACAGGTGGGGCTGGCCCGGCAGGTCGGCCAGGCGCTGTGCCTGCAGGTCGTCGCCGCCGGGGTTGGAGGTGCGGCACAGCAGGAAGGCGCCCTTGCCCTCGTACTGCAGGTAGGGCGTGATGGAGTCGAAGCCCATGAAGGGCGACAGGGTCACGGCATCGGCGCCGTAGCGCTCGAAGGCTTCCTTGGCGTATTGCTCGGCCGTGGAGCCGATGTCGCCGCGCTTGGCGTCCAGGATGATGGGCACATGGGGGGCGACGGCGCGCATGTGGGCCATGAGCTTTTCCAGCTGGTCTTCGGCGCGGTGGGCCGCGAAGTAGGCGATCTGGGGCTTGAAGGAGTTCACCAGGTCGGCCGTGGCGTCGACGATGGCGGCGCAGAAGTCGTAGATTTTGCTTGCATCGCCGCGCATGGCCGCAGGAAAGCGGCTGGGTTCGGGGTCCAGGCCCACGCACAGCATGGATTGGTTCTGGGCGGTGGCATTGCGCAGCATGTCGAGAAAGGTCATGGGGCGCGATTTTAGCGATCGGCCCTTCCCGGGGCCTGTCGCCGGGCATCCAGCGGGCCTGGCGGCCCGCGGGCACAATCGGCGGCCTATGCCTGCCTTCACCGCCCGACAAATCCTTTTGCTGATCGCGCTGACCCTGATCTGGGGCATCAACTGGCCGGTGATGAAGCTGGGCGTGCAGCATTTCCCGCCGCTGAGTTTCCGCATGGCCTCGATGTGGGTGGGTCTGCCCATCCTGGCGGCCTTCGTGGTCTGGCGCCGCCTGCCGCTGGCCGTGCCGCGCGCCTATTGGCCCCGGCTGGCGCAGCTGACGCTGTTCAACATGGTGCTGTGGAACAGCCTGATCATCATTGCCATTCCCATGCTGTCCAGCGGGCGGGCGGCCATCCTGGGCTACACCATGCCCATCTTCTCGGCCGTGCTGGGCAGCCTGTTCTTCCATGACCGGCTGGCGCCGCGTGCCTGGGCGGGTGTGGCGGCGGCCTTGGCGGGCGTGCTCCTGCTGCTGTGGCATGAGGTCGGTGCCCTGGGCAGCCGCCCCATCGGCGTGGGCCTGATGCTGGCCGCCGCGCTGAGCTGGGCCTTCGGCACGCAGAAGCTGCGCCGCGCCGAGGTGCCCGTGCCCCTGCTGACGATGACGCTGTGGATGGTGGCGCTGACCGCGCTGACGCTCACGGTGCTGGCCTTCGTCTTCGAGCGCCACCTGTGGCACTGGCCCGACGCCCAGGCCACGGGCGCCATCGTCTTCAACGGCGTGCTGGTGCTGGGCTTTGGCCAGACGGTCTGGTTCTTCCTGGCGCGCAGCCTGCCGCCCGTGGCGTCCACGCTGAGCGTGATGATGATCCCCGTGCTGGGCGTGTTCAGCGGCGCCTGGTGGCTGGGCGAGGTGCTGCACTGGCAGGACTGGACGGCCGTGGCGCTGATGGTGGTGGCCATCGCCTCGGTGCTGTGGCCAGCGCGCGGCCGCTGAGGGCAAGCAGGGGAAGGTCGGGAGAAGAAGACGCAGCCTGACTGCGCACACGGGCGCAGGCAGGCTGCAGGGCCTCAGCGTTGCGCCGTGGCCGGGGCGCCCAGCAGGCGCTGGATGTCGATGTTGTTGGGCAGCGCGTAGTCGTGGCTGCGCACGATGCGGCTGTCGTCGGTGCGAACCAGCTTCAGGCTCACATAGGTGTACTTGGCAGCCGCCGAGTACGTGCCCACCAGGACCAGGGCCGCATTGTGGTTGCGGGCGATGTCCTTGATCTCGCGTGACAGCAGCAGCTCGCCCGTGCCTTCCTTGACGTACACATCGCCGCGCAGCTTCAGCTCCTTGACGTTGTAGCCCTTGGCGGACAGCTGGGAGGCGTATAGCTCGCTGAGCGTGCGGCCCAGGGGGGCAGAGCGCGTCAGGTCGTTGACGTTGACCACGGTGGCCACGAGCACGGGCGCCTCGCCCAGTTCCTCGGTGTTCAGGCCCTTGACCAGCTCGTCCACGGCAGCGCGGCTGCTGGCGATGAAGGGGTTGGCTGCGGCCGACTGGTAGGTGGGCTCGCCGCGGCGCGCGGCCGACGATTCGGGCGTGGTCGCGGGAGCGGGCACGGCGCAGGCGGACAGCAGGGCCGCGGCAGCCAGCGCGGCCGGCAGGAGGGGCGTGCGCAGTGTCATTGGCCCACCACCTTCAGGTTCTTGGCGGGGAATTCGGGGCGCTCGTCCTCGGCCGTGAACAGCACGGCGTCGCTCTTTTCGAGGTAGTAGACGTCGGTCTTGCGCGCCAGGTACTGGTTGTTGCGCACTACCGTCGTCGTCAGCACGAGTTCGGGGTTGGGCAGGCGCTTGCCGTGGCGCACGACCTGGGCGCCATAGCTCACCTGCAGCTGGGCCTGGGCCGGCTGTTGCATGACGGTCACGCCGCTTTGCACGAGCTTGGTGATGATCAGCTCACGAAAGCCCTTGTCGAACTGGCTGGGCTCGGCCGGCAGGGCCACGTGGACCGGCGTGGTGCGCTCGATGCCGGTCTTTTGCAGTGTCTCCAGCGTCTTGGCGACGACATCGTTGGCCACGGAGTCCCAGTGGCCGGCAGCGCCGATCTTGGGCTGGGCCGTGGCTTCGAAGTAGCTGGTCATCGGTGCATTGACGCAGCCCGCCAGGGCCAGGCAGAGGCCCGCCAGGGCCAGGCCGCCAGCGGATTTGAACGATCGCATGGATTTCTCCTCGGTGCGGGGGCGCGCTGCGGCGGATTGCTGCAGCTGCGCAAAGTGTCGATTGTGGCTTCGCCGCGAGGCACTGACAAGAAAGTGCCCCGTATCCGGATGTTGCCGTGCTCAGCCGTTGGCGCGCTTTTGCAGGATCTCGAAGGCGGGCAGGGTCTTGCCTTCCAGCACCTCCAGGAAGGCGCCGCCGCCCGTGGAGATGTAGCCGACCTTGTCCTCGATGCCGTACTTGGCGATGGCGGCCAGGGTGTCGCCGCCACCGGCGATGCTGAAGGCGTCGGACTCGGCAATCGCCTGTGCCACGACCTTGGTGCCGTTGGCGAACTGGTCGAACTCGAACACGCCCATGGGGCCGTTCCAGACGATGGTGCCGGCCTTGCGCAGTTGCTCGGCCAGGCGGGCGGCGGTCTCGGGGCCGATGTCCAGGATCATGTCGTCGTCAGCCACTTCGGTGGCCTTCTTGACGGTGGCGGGCGCGTCGGCCGCAAAGGTCTTGGAGACCACCACGTCGGTGGGAATCGGCACCTCGGCGCCGCGTGCGGCCATGGCGTCGATCACGGCACGGGCCTCGCCGACCAGATCGGCCTCGGCCAGGCTCTTGCCGATGTTCAGGCCCGCGGCCAGCATGAAGGTGTTGGCAATGCCGCCGCCCACGATGAGCTGATCCACGTTCTTGGCCAGCGACTGCAGGATGGTCAGCTTGGTCGACACCTTGGAGCCGGCCACGATGGCGGCCAGCGGGCGGCGCGGGTTGGCCAGGGCCTTGGTGATGGCGTCGATCTCGGCCGACAGCAGGGGACCCGCGCAGGCAATGGGCGCGAACTGGGCGATGCCGTAGGTGGTTCCCTCGGCACGGTGGGCAGTGCCGAAGGCGTCGTGCACGAAGATGTCGCACAGCGCGGCCAGCTTGCGGGCCAGTTCTTCCTTGTTCTTCTTCTCGCCCACGTTCACGCGGCAGTTCTCCAGCAGCACGACCTGGCCGGGCGCCACCTGCACGCCGTCCACCCAGTCGGCGACCAGGGGCACTTCGCGGCCCAGCAGCTCGCCCAGGCGGCGGGCGACGGGCGCCAGCGAATCGGCGGGCTTGAACTCGCCTTCGGTGGGGCGGCCCAGGTGGCTGGTCACCATCACGGCGGCGCCGGCCTTCAGCGCCATCTCGATGGCGGGCACGGAGGCGCGCACGCGCGTGTCCTCGGTGATCTCGCCGGCATCGTTCAGGGGCACGTTGAGGTCGGCGCGGATGAAGACGCGCTGGCCCTGGGCCTTGCCCTGGGCGCACAGATCGGAGAAGCGGAGAATGTTCATGACGGCGGCGTTGCGATCGGTGGCGATCGCCATGGAATTGAAACGAAAAAGAGGTAAAGCGCGGCCATTGTAGGCGGCGTGCCCGCCCCGGCAGCGGGCGGGCGCACCGGCGATCCGGGGCATCGGGAGCCGCCTGTAATCCGGTTTCAGCCGGGGAGCCGGGCGCTCTCGGCCGCTCTTGGCCGCGCTGCGCCTACCAGCCCAGGCCGATATGCAGTGGCAGATAGACCGCCATGCCGAGCGCGATCGTTCCCATGATGCTGCGCTTGTAAAAAAAATACATGACCGCGCAAGCCAGGGCCGGCAGGCGCGCATCGACCACGGTGGAGATCAGCCGGCCGTTGGTCATCACGATCTCGGGCGCAATCACGGCCGCCAGGGCCGCCAGCGGCGCGTACTTGAGGCCGCGCTTGAGCCATTGCGGCAGGGGCACCTCGCGCTCGGGAATCAGGAAGAAGGCGCGTGTGAACAGCGTGATGGCCGCCAGGCCCACGCAGGCCAGCCAGGGCCACAGCCAGGACAGATCCATCAGAGCGTTTCCTTTTCCTTGGTTTGCACGGGCCGGGCTTCTTCGTCCAGCGGCAGCCGGGCATGGCGCTCGCCATGGGCTGTATCGGGCGGGAGAATCACCGGGCTCGACTCCCCTTTTTCAGGCGCCTGCAGTGCGCGCAGGCGCTGCTGCAGCGTTTCCGCCAGCAGGCCTGCGGCCACGGCTGCCGCGATGGCCACGAGGATATTGAGCTTGAGCGGCAGCGCAAAGGCCGCCACGGCCGCGCTGGCCGCAACCACGCCTGCCACCCAGGTGGCACGGTCGTTGAGCATGGACAGCAGCACGCCCATGAGAGCCAGCACGCCCGCAAAGCCCAGGCCCCAGGACAGGGGCACCTGGTCGGCCAGCAGGATGCCCAGCGTGGACGGGATCTGCCAGGCCAGCCAGTTGGTCGAGGCGGCACCCCAGAAATAGGGCAGCTGCTCGGGCTGGGGCCGGGCATCGGGGTAGCGCTTCATGAAGCCCACGAAGATCACGTCGCCGCTGAAATAGGCGATGGCCAGGCGGTGGCGCAGGCGCAGGTGGGCAAAGTAGCTGCGCCACATGCTGCTGAGGATGACGAAGCGCAGGTTCACGCAGATGGCCGTGAACCAGACCACCCACATGGGCGCGCCCACGGCCATCAGCGGCAGCACGGCCAGCTGGGCACTGCCGGCATAGACCAGCAGGCCCATGAACAGCGCCAGGGGCAGGGACATGCCGCTCTTGATCATGGCCACGCCCGTGACCAGGCCCCAGGCACCTATGCCCAGCGCTGTGCCCGACATGTCGCGCACGCCGGTCATGAAGGCGGGATCGCGCGCAATGCCGCGTGCGCGCTCCACCAGGGGCTGCAGGTTCATGGCGTGCCGCCGCTGGCAGCACCGTCCAGAACGGCTCCTTCAGGCAGATCGAAGCCGCGCAGGAAATCGCCCGCCGCCAGCCGCTTGCCGCCCGCGCGCTGCAGCAGCGTCATGCACAGCACGCCATGGCCGCAGGCCACGCGCACGCCGTCGGCGCCTGCGGACAGCACGGTGCCGGGCGCTGCCGCCGCCACGGCGACGGCGGGGTCGGCGGGGTCTGCGTGAGCCTCCCAGACCTTGATGGCTTCATCGCCGTACTGCGTGGCGCCGCCCGGGAAGGGGTTGAAGGCGCGCAGGCGCCGGGCAATGGCCTCGGCATCCTGGTGCCAGTCGATCTGGCTTTCGGCCTTTTCGATCTTGTGCGCGTAGTTCACGCCCTCGGCGGGCTGGGGCGTGCGCGGCAGGCCGCCGCAGGCGCTCATCTCCAGCGCCTCGACGATGAGGCGCCCGCCCAGGTCGGCCAGCTTGTCGTGCAGGCTGGCCGTGGTGTCGTCGGCGGTGATGGGCAGGCGCTCGATGAGGCACATGTCGCCCGTGTCCAGGCCTGCATCCATTTGCATGATGGTGACGCCGGTCTCGGCATCGCCGGCCTCGATGGCGCGGTGGATGGGGGCGGCGCCGCGCCAGCGCGGCAGCAGGCTGGCGTGGATGTTCAGGCAGCCGCGCGGGGGCGTATCGAGCACCCACTGCGGCAGGATCAGCCCGTAGGCGGCCACGACCATGACATCGGCCTGGGCCGCTTCGATGGCGGCGCGGGCGGCGGCGGCCTCTTCGGGGTATTTGCCGTCCAGGCGCAGGCTGCGCGGCTGGGCCACGGCAATGCCATGCTCCAGAGCGCACTGCTTGACGGGAGAGGCCTGCAGCTTCATGCCGCGCCCGGCGGGACGGTCGGGCTGGGTCAGCACCAGGGAGACGGTAAAGCCCGCGGCGAGCAGGCGTTCAAGGGCAACGCGCGCGAACTCGGGCGTGCCGGCAAAAATGACTCTCATGCAATCCAGTAGGGACAGTGGGACGGTGTGCCGGCTCAACGACGGTCGTCGTCGTTGAACACTTCGTCGGTGAACATCACGCGGCGCACCACGCCGGCGGGGTCGATATGCACATGGGCCTGGCGGCGAATGCCATTTTCCAGAATACGGTAGGTCCAGATGTCGCCGTTGAAACTGTAGACCCTCTCGATCAGCGCAGGCGGGCCGAAGAGCTGACGCACGCTTTCGCGGGTGTCCTCGCCATTGCGCAGGGCGTGGAAGCGTTCGATGGTGAGCGCCTGCTCCACGCGCACCAGGCGCTGGCTGGCGTCGAAATCCATGTGGTAGACCTGCTGGCCCGCAGGCTGCCGGCTGTAGACCAGGCGCGTGCCGCCACCGTCCAGCGGCAGGCTCAGGGTCGGGCGGCCCATGGAGCGCTCGATCTCGGAGCGCGGCGTGCCGGGCTTTTGCCACTCGGGCACAGCGCAGCCGGCAAGCAGCAAGGAAAAGGCCAGGGCAAGCAGCGCCCAGGCAACGAGGCCCGCGCCGTCCATCTTCCAGCGCGGCATGAAGCGAAGCGCTGGCAGGTGGGTCATGCGCGTTCTGCCTGTTTCTGCTGCTTGAGCAGCTTGGTCTTGATGCGGTTGCGCTTGAGCGGCGACAGGTACTCGACGAAGACCTTGCCCATCAGGTGGTCCATCTCGTGCTGGATGCAGATGGCCTTGAAGCCTTCGGCCTCGATGATGCGTTCGTTGCCGTTCTCGTCCAGGGCCTTGACCTTGATGGCGGTGGAGCGCTCGACGCCGTCATAGATGCCGGGCACCGACAGGCAGCCTTCTTCGCCCAGCTGCGTTTCCTCGCTGGCCCAGAGCAGTTCCGGGTTGATCAGCGCAAAGGGCTCGTCACGGCCTTCGGAGACATCGACCACGACCACGCGCTCGTGCACGTTCACCTGGGTGGCTGCCAGGCCCACGCCCTGGGCGTCATACATGGTGGCGTACATATCCTGGACCAGCTGGCGAATGCGGTCATCGACCTTGGCAACCGGCTTGGCGACGGTGTGCAGGCGGGGGTCGGGATAGCAAAGAATGGGCAGAATGGACATGGCGTGGTCGGTGAATGTCGTTATTTTCGCCACTTTTCTGCCTGGGCGCAGCGGGACGACGCAATAAGCGTTGCCCTCTCATGGCCTTGCACGCAGAATCTTTGCTGATTTGTAAGACCTGTATGGCCGTTCATGACAAGATCGGCCGTGCCGCAGTGCCTAGGAGGGACGCTGCGTCAGCCACAAAAAGAGGAATTCCATGACTGCATTCGCCACAGCTCGTACCTGGACTGTCGCAACGGCCCTGATCGCTGCGTTCGCAGCGGCCCACGCGCAGCAGCTTCCGGTGACGGCATCGCAGCGCTCGGCCGCCCAGCAGGTGGCCCAGCAGGGCGTTCCCGTGGGCGAGCTGGCGCCCGATGCGCCCGACAGCTACACCGTCAAGCGCGGCGACACGCTGTGGGGCATCTCCGGCATGTACCTGCGCCGTCCCTGGCGCTGGCCCGAGCTGTGGGGCATGAACATGCAGGCCATCGCCAATCCCCACCTCATCTATCCGGGCCAGGTGCTGTACCTGGACAAGCGTGATGGCTATGCTCGCCTGAGCACGGCGCGGCCCATGGGCGACGGTGGCGAGCCCGGTGTGGTGCGCGTGTCTCCGAGCACGCGCAGCGAGTCGCTGGCGCAGGCGGCCCTGCCCACGCTGCAGCCCCATCTGATCGAGCCCTTCCTGGCCGAGCCGCTGGTGGTGGATGCCGAAACGCTGCTGCGCGCACCCCGCCTCATCGCCACCACGGACGAGCGCGTGCTCATGGCCAGCGGTGACCGTGCCTATGCACGCGGCACGGTCGAGGCGCCGCTGCGCAAGGGCGACGGCCTGCCGCGCCAGTACCGTGTCTTCCGCGATGCGGTGGCGCTCAAGGACCCCATCTCCGGCGAGGTGCTGGGCTACGAGGCCAAGTACCTGGGCCTGGCCGATCTCATCGAGGGCGAGACCTCGCTGGAGATCGTGGACAGCAAGGGCGAAAAGCACGAGCAGGCCTCTCCCGCCACGGTGGACCTGTCGCGCGCCAAGACAGAGATGCGTGCTGGCGACCGCCTGCTGCCCGCACCGGAACGAACCTACATGAACTATGCGCCGCATGCGCCGCAGACTGCCGTGAAGGCCCATGTGGTGTCCCTGTACGGCGACCAGGCCGTGCGCTGGGCGGCCAACAACCAGGTCATTGCCATCAACAAGGGCACGCAGGACGGCATGGACGTGGGCACGGTGCTGGAGCTGATCCGCCGTGGCGCGCGCATCGTGGACAAGACGGGCGACAAGAAGGAAGAAGTGCAGCTGCCCGACGAACGCAATGGCCACGCCATGGTGTTCCGCACCTTCGATCGCGTCTCCTACGCGCTGATCCTGGAGGCACGGCGCGGCGTCGAGGTGGGCGACAGCCTGACCTCGCCGGCTCCCTGAGCCCCAGCGGCCTGCCGGCAACGCCATGGCGGCCGTCTTGCAGTCCACCGACCGGCTCGCTCCCGAGGAGCTGTCCGCCTGGCTTCGGCTGCTGCTGACGCCCGGCGTGGGCCGCACCACGGCGCGGCGCCTGCTGGCGGCCTGCGGTGGCGCGCAGAACATCTGGAGCGGCCCTCCAGCCGCCTGGCACGGCCTGGTGACGGCGGCACAGGCCCATTCGCTGCAGACCGTGCCCCAGCGCCTGGAGCAGCTTGTGGCGGCCACGGCGCAATGGCTGGACCAGCCCGCTTCCGGGCAGTTGCATGCCGTGCTTGCGCTGGGCCATCCCCAGTATCCGCAGGCGCTGCTGCAGACCGAAGATCCGCCGCTGCTGCTGCATGTGCAGGGCAGCGAGCGCTGCATGACAGGTTCTGGTCCCTGGTTCCCCTATCCACAGTCCCTGGCCATGGTCGGCAGCCGCGGGCCGACGGTGCAGGGCGCGGCCAATGCGCGCGCCATGGCGCAGGCGCTGGCCGAGGCCGGCCTGTGCATCGTCTCCGGACTGGCGCAGGGCGTGGATGGCGCTGCCCATGAGGGCGCACTGCGCGCGGTGCTGCGCACGGGCGCCCAGGCGGCGCCCGTCACCATTGCCGTCGTGGGCACGGGCCTGGACCAAGTCTATCCACGGCGCCACATCGGCCTGGCCCGCGAAGTGGCCAGCCATGGGCTGATCGTCAGCGAGTATCCGCTGGGCACCGGTCCCATGGCCGCGCACTTTCCGCAGCGCAACCGCATCATTGCGGGCCTGTCCCAGGGCACGCTGGTGGTCGAGGCGGCCCTGCAATCGGGCTCGCTGATCACGGCCAGGCTGGCCAGCGAACAGGGCCGCGAGGTCTTTGCCATCCCCGGCTCCATCCACGCGCCCCAGTCGCGCGGCTGCCATGCGCTGCTGCGCCAGGGCGCCAAGCTCGTGGAAACGGCGCAGGACGTGCTCGATGAGCTGCAGGGAACGGCCGTGCGCCTGCCGCTTGCCAAGCCCGTACCGGCAGCAGCGGCGGCAGCTGTTCAGTCCGCCCAGGACCCTGAGAGCGACGCCACCCTGCGTGCCCTGGCCCACGACCCGTTGTCGCTGGACGAGCTCATGGACCGCACAGGCATGGATGCCGCAGCCCTGCAGGCCCACCTGCTGGAGCTGGAACTGGAAGGCCGCGTGGAGCGCCTGCCCGGCGGCTTGTTCCAGCGCCTGGCCCAGGCCTGATCTCAAAAACTGGCGCGTCCCCAAGCGGGAGATGCCGAGCAAGAGCCGCCTCGCGGTGGGGGCGCCTAGCCGATGGCATCGTCCCCCTCCCCCGCGAAGCGGGTAGAGAGGGGGAAGGCGCGTAGCGCCTCAGGGGGAGCTTAGCCTTTCAGGGTTCGCCTGAATCTTCTCCAGCGCATCGCGCGTCGCGCGCACCGTGAGCGCCTCTTCGTCATGCACGGACAGCAGGCCGGACTGCAGGTAGGAGGCCATGCGCCGCAGCTGCAGCAGGTGGCAGGTGCCATCGAGCGCGGCGAACAGGTGCAGCTGCTTGCGGCGGCTGCGCCAGGTGTATTGCACCTGGATGCGCGCGCCGTTGTGGTCCAGCGTGAACCAGCGGCCCGGCTCCAGCGAGGTGGCCCACTCCAGCATCACCGGGTCCACGGGGGTGTTGGTGCTCGGGATGACGTTGAGCCCGGCCGTGTCCACGCCCAGGATCATCTCGATGTTCTCGGGCGACAGCGGCATGTCCTCGTCGAGCATGCCGTCTTCGCTGATGTACTGCTCCAGATGGGACAGTCGCTGGGCCATGGCCTCGATGCGGGCCGGTGCGATGGTCGCCGTCTTGGAGACGAAGGCTTCGGCCAGCGTGTCGGTGACCAGCTTGATGCGTGCGGACTGCCCCTCGCCCGTGACGCCGATCAGGGCCAGCCCTTCGCGCAGCGTCTGCAGCAGCGTCGGCAGCGTCTGGATCACGCGCGAGCGTTCCTGGCGCGTGGGCTTGGCGCTGGCGGCCCAGACCAGTTCGCTGGCGGCCTGCTTGAAGCGCATGGTGCGCGCGTCCTTGGCGCCGTGGCGCACGGCGGCCAGGGCCAGCACCTCGGTCCAGGTCTTGAACAGGAACTCGCGGATCTCTTCGCGCACCGGCATGTCGGTGAGCAGGTGGCGCAGCTCGATCGTGTACTGGATGGCCAGGGTTTCCTTTTGCTCCACCTGCTGGGCCACGCTCACGATCTTGGCCTTGTCCTGCGACTGGGTCAGGTAGCGCGCCAGGAAGTCCTCGAACTCGCGCAGCACCAGCACGAAGACCTTCTGGCCGGTCTCCGGGTACTGCTCGATGACCTGGACGATGCGCCGGATCTCCGACTCCAGCGCGCTGCCGCTGATGCTGGAGGCGTCGAACCCCATCACGCACGAACCCAGGCGGTCGATCAGCAGCCGGGCCGGGTGGCGGAGGTTGCTGAAGAATTCCGGCTCGGCCAGGGCCACGCGCAGCACGGGCACCTGCAGCCGGGCAAACCATACGCGCACCGAGGGCGGGATGCGGTCCTCGGTCAGGATGGCCTGGAACATCAGGGCCACGATCTCGATGGTGGCCTTTTCACCCGAGGTTGTGGCCTTGCGCTTGAGCTCGGCCGAGCGCTCGCGCACCTGGCCCACCAACTGGCCTATGGCGGCCGGGCTGGCATCGATTTGCAGCGTGGTCAGTCCCCGGGCCAGCATCTGCTGGTACTGCGTCTGGGCCACGACGCGCTGCTCCAGCAGTGCCTGGGTCAGCGCGGCCGATGCGGGGGCCTGCTGCAGGCCACCGCCCACGCCGCCCACGCCGGGCACCAGGCCCGGCACGCCCACGCCCGGCTGCATGAGCAGGCGGCGCAGTTGGCCCACGACTTCATGGGCGCGGTGGCGTGCGCGCGAAAGTGTTGTCAGGCCCACGGGCATCTGGCCCTGGGGCAGTGCTCCGTTGGGCGGATAGGAGGCGGCAGCGCCCGGCACGCCGCCCATCTGCGTGGGCGCATAGGCCGAGGAAGGCTGCGAGGTCGAGGCAGGCGCCGTGGCCGGGCCCAGGCCCATGGCGCGCGTGGAGTGGCCGCCCTCGGTGCGCCGCACCCGCATGGCCACGTCCTGCGAACGGGTGACGCCCTGGCCGTCCAGCAGCTGGTGGGCCGCCTGGTATCCGGCCACCAGCAGCGGTGCCAGGGCTGTCTGCAGCAGATCGTTCACGCGCTGCAGATCGCCGCGCTGCAGGCCGCTGGCGAGCCACTGCTCGACCAGATGGCGGCACACGGACTCGCTGCGCAGAATGTCGTCGGATGGCAGTTCCTGGTTTTCGATGGCCTGCATGCGCAGGCGCAGCGTATCGAAGACGGGTGCCGTGGTTTCCCCCATGGCCAGCGCCATGCGGGAGGCCAGGATCTTGTTCTCCACCACATCGTCGCTGAGCAGTTCGAACTGCAGCGCCCCGCGCTGTGGCACGGAGGCCGGTGTGGCCCTGCCCGGCTGCAGTGCGCCCTGCAGCGCCTGCATGCAGGCATTCAGCCAGGCCGCCTGGTGCTGGCGGTAGCTGGACCAGGCCTCGCGACGCTCCTGCATTTCACGTGCGGTGCCCACGGCCTGGGCCTGTTGTTCAATCTGGGCCAGCAGCTGCTGGGCCACGCCGGGCAGGCCCTTGCACAGTCCACGCACCCAATGCAAACGCGCCTGCTGGCCCAGTGAAGACTGGGTGCCAGCAGGCGCGTTGGAAGGGGTGGGCAGGGAGGGCATGCCCGCGAGTGTAAGCCGGTCTGGAGCTAGAACATTCGCTTACACAGTGGCGCCGGCGTTGGGATCGTTGGGGTCCGTGGAAGCCTTGGGCGCCTTGATCAGATCCTCGCGCTTGACGCCCAGCCACATGGCGATGGCGGCGGCCACGAAGACCGAGGAATAGATGCCGAACAGGATGCCGATGGTCAGCGCCAGCGCGAAGTAGTGCAGGCTGGGACCGCCGAAGAAGAACATGGACAGCACCATGGCCTCGGTGGAGGCGTGGGTGATGATGGTGCGGCTCATCGTGCTGGTGATGGCGTGGTCGATCACCTCGGTGGTGCTGAGCTTGCGGAACTTGCGGAAGGCTTCGCGGATACGGTCGAAGATCACGACCGACTCGTTGACCGAGTAGCCCAGCACGGCCAGCACGCCGGCCAGCACGGACAGCGAGAACTCCCACTGGAAGAACGCGAAGAAGCCCAGGATGATGACCACGTCGTGCAGGTTGGCGATCACGGCGGCCACGCCGAACTTCCATTCGAAGCGCATGGCCAGGTAGATCACGATGCCCAGCACCACGAAGCCCAGTGCCATCAGGCCGTTGTGCATGAGCTCGTCACCCACCTGCGGGCCCACGAACTCGGTGCGGCGCAGCGTGACTTCGGCGTCTTCCTTCTTGAGAGCCGTGAGCACCTGCTCGCTTTGCTGCGCGGAGGACACGTCCTTTTGCACGGGCAGGCGGATCATCACGTCGCGCGACGTGCCGAAGTTCTGCACCGTGACGTCGCTGTAGCCCAGCTTGGAGACGGTATCGCGCACCTTGGCGATGTCGGCGGTCTGGGTATAGGCCACCTCCATCACGGTGCCGCCCGTGAATTCCACGGACAGGTGCAGGCCGCGCGTGAGCAGGAAGAACACGGCCAGCGCGAAGGTGATGAAGGAGATCGCGTTGAGGACCAACGCGTACTTCATGAAGGGGATGTCTTTGCGGATGCGGAAGAACTCCATGGTCTTCCCCCTTTCAGTTGTTGGCGCCGGAATCGGCGACGCTGGAACCCTTGGCAGCCACGGAGCGCAGCTGGCTGGTGTCTTCCGGCTTCCAGACCTGGCCGATGGAGATGCTCTTGAGCTTCTTGCGGCGGCCGTACCAGAGGTTGACCAGGCCGCGCGAGAAGAACACGGCCGAGAACATGCTGGTCAGGATGCCGATGCAGTGCACCACGGCGAAGCCGCGCACCGGGCCGGAGCCGAAGGCCAGCAGCGCCAGGCCCGCGATCAGCGTGGTCACGTTCGAGTCCAAGATGGTGTGCCATGCGTTCTCGTAGCCCGCATGGATGGCGGCCTGCGGCGAGACGCCGCCGCGCAGTTCCTCGCGGATGCGCTCGTTGATCAGCACGTTGGAGTCGATGGCCACGCCCAGCGCCAGCGCCATGGCGGCGATGCCGGGCAGGGTCAGCGTGGCCTGCAGCATGGACAGGATGGCCAGCAGCAGCAGCACGTTGACCGACAGGGCCACCGTGGAGATCACGCCGAACAGCATGTAGTACACGCACATGAAGGCCGCGATGGCCACCAGGCCCCAGACCACGGAGTGGATGCCGCGGTTGATGTTGTCGGCGCCCAGGCTGGGGCCGATGGTGTATTCCTCGATGATCTCCATGGGCGCGGCCAGCGAGCCGGCACGCAGCAGCAGGGCCGTGTCGTTGGCTTCCGCCGTGGTCATGCGGCCCGAGATCTGCACGCGTCCGCCACCGATCTCGGTGCGGATCACGGGAGCCGTCACGACCTCGCCCTTGCCCTTTTCGAACAAGATGATGGCCATGCGCTTGCCCACGTTCTCACGCGTGATGTCCTTGAAGATGCGCGCGCCCTTGGCATCGAGCACCAGGTTGACCGTGGGTTCCTGGGTCTGGCTGTCGAAGCCGGGCTGTGCGTCGGTGAGGTTCTCGCCGGTCAGCACGACCTGCTTTTGCACGATCACGGCCTGGGCGTTGCGGTCCAGGTAGCGCTCGGAGCCGAAGGGCACGGGGCCCGAACCCAGCTCGGCGCCGCGCGCCTCGGAGGATTCGTCGACCAGGCGCACTTCCAGCGTGGCCGTGCGGCCCAGGATGTCCTTGGCCTTGGCCGTGTCCTGCACGCCGGGCAGCTGGACGATGATGCGGTCCAGACCCTGCTGCTGGATCACGGGCTCGGCCACGCCCAGCTCGTTGATACGGTTGTGCAGGGTGACGATGTTCTGCTTGAGCGCCTGCTCCTGCACCTTGCGCAGGGCTTCGGGCTTGATGGAGGCCAGCAGCTTGAAGCCGGCGCCATCAGGCTCGGAGGTGGCCGCCAGATCGGGGAACTGGTCGGTGACCAGATTGCGTGCGGCCGTGAGCATGGCCTCGTCGCGCACGCGGATCTCGACGGTGTTGCCGTTGCGCGAGACGCCGCCGTGGCGGATGTTCTTGTCGCGCAGCGAGGTGCGCAGGTCGCCGGCAAAGGAGTCGGCCTTCTTGGTCAGGGCCGCAGCCATGTCCACCTGCAGCATGAAGTGCACGCCACCGCGCAGGTCCAGGCCCAGGTACATGGGCTTGGCGCCGACGGCCGTGAGCCATTGCGGCGAGCGCGACACCAGGTTCAGCGCCACGATGTAGGCCGGGTCGTTGGCATCGGGGATCAGGGCCTTCTGGATCACGTCCTTGGCCTTGAGCTGCTCGTCGGGCGTGTTGAAGCGCGCCCGCACCGAGGTGCCCTCGATGGTCAGCACATCGGGCTTGACATCGGCAGCCTTCAAGGCCTCCTCGACCCTGTGCAGCACCGCGTTGTCCACCTTGATGGTGGCCTTGGCCGAGGAGACCTGCACGGCAGGCGCCTCACCGAAAAAATTGGGCAGGGTGTAGAGCACCCCCACCAGCAGCGCGATCACGATGATCGCGTACTTCCAGACCGGATATCGGTTCATGATCGCGCTCTTCGCTCTTTGTAGACAGCAACGCACAAAAGGGTGTGCTGCCGCCTGCGCGGTCCGCACACCCGCAAGACAGGGACAGCGCTTACTTCAGCGTGTCCTTGGGCAGCACCTGTACGACGGCGCTGCGCTGGATCTGGACTTCCACACCCGAGGCGATCTCGATGTGCAGGAATTGCTCGGACATGCGTGTCACGCGGCCGATGATGCCGCCGGACGTTGCCACTTCGTCGCCCTTGGCCAGCGCCTCGATCATGGAGCGGTGCTCCTTCTGGCGCTTCATCTGGGGGCGGATCATCACGAAGTACAGCACCACGAACATCAGTGCCAGCGGTGCCATGCCGTACAGCTGCGACATGAAGTCGCCACCGGAGGCTGCTGCTGCGGGTGCGGTCTGGGCAAAAGCGGAAGAAATAAACACGGGCAAGACTCCAGGATTGGAAGGTCGAAAAAGGGTCGCTGCGCACGCCGTATGCACGGGCCCGCGCAGGAGAACGGAGCATTGTATGCGTCAGCCCTGACCCACATGGGCTGCCAGGATCTGGCGGCTGCGGGTTTTTCGGCGACGATGGCTGCAACTGGCTGCCATCTGCCGTTTTTAAAGGGGGGGAGCGCGGTTTTTCGTGATTTTTGCGCCCGGCTTGACGGTCCATGGAACGGACCCTGACGGAGCCGCGCCGCCCACACCTTGCGGTGCGGACGGCGGCAGCGATCTTACAGGAGGCCCCTGGAGCGGGGCGGTCCGTGTGGTTTCAGGCAACGCCGACGGCGGGCTTGCCCGTGCTGCCGGCACCCCGTGAAGGCGCGCTCCAGCGTGCCATCAGCGCCTTCCACTTGATGCGGGCCGCTGCCAGGTTGCGCTCCTTGACATGGCCGTAGCCGCGGATGTCCTCGGGAATGCTGGCGATCTCCACGGCCAGCGCCAGGCGCTCTGGCGTGAGTTCGGCCAGCAGGCCTTCGATGCACTGGCGGTATTCCTGGATCAGGGCGCGCTCGGTGCGGCGCTCCTGCGTGCGGCCGAAGGGGTCCAGCGCCGTGCCGCGCAGGCCCTTCATTTTCGCCAGCACTTCCATGGCCTTGCGCATCCAGGGACCGTAGGACTTCTTGACCAGATGGCCGTGCTCATCCTTGCCGGCCGACGACGGCGGCGCCAGGTGGTGGACCACGCGGTAGTCGCCCTCGAACATGCCGGCGATGCGCTGGCTGAAGGCCGCATCGGTGTGCAGGCGCGCGACCTCGTACTCATCCTTGTAGGCCATGAGTTTGAACAGATAGCGGGCCACGGCCTCCGACAGGCGCGTGCCGGAGCCCGCCACGCCGCGCTCGGCGGCATGGATCTTGTCCACGAAGGCCTGGTACTCGGCCGCATAGGCGGCGTTCTGGTAGCCCGTGAGGAAGTCCACGCGCTTGGCCACCATCTCGGTCAGCGAGGGCTTCTTGACGAACTGGATCACCTGGGCCGTCTGGAACAGGGCGCGCACGGCGGCCAGGTCATGGGCGCAGCGGCGGCCCCACTCGAAGGCGGCCTTGTTGTTGTCGGCCTGCACGCCGTTGAGTTCGATGGCGCGCATCAGCGCCGCATGCGACAGCGGCACGCGGCCCTTTTGCCAGGCGTAGCCCAGGATCAGCGGGTTGGTGTAGATGCTGTCGCCCAGCAGCTGCACGGCCACCTGCTCGGCGTCGAAGCTGCCCAGCAGCTCGGGCCCCACGGCCTGGGCCAGGGCGCTGGCGCAGCGGTCGTCCGGCGCCTGCCAGTCAGGGTTGGTGACGAAGGCTGCCGTGGGCGAGCCGTGGCTGTTGAGCGCCACGAAGGTGCGTCCCGGCTGCATCACGGACATGGTGGTCGGCGTGGCCGTGACGATGGGGTCGCAGCCGATCACCAGGTCGGCCTTGGCCATGTCCACCTTGGTGGTGTAGATGGCCTCGGGACGGTTGGCGATCTGAATGTGGCTCCAGGTGGAGCCGCCCTTTTGCGCCAGGCCGGCCGCATCCTGGGTGATCACGCCCTTGCCCTCCAGGTGGGCGGCCATGCCTAGCAGCGAGCCGATGGTGATCACGCCCGTGCCGCCGACACCGGCCACGACGATGCCCCAGGCCTGCTCGGCCACCGGCAGCACGGGCTCCGGGATGGCGGGCAGCATGGACAGGTCGCCCTTCTTCTCCTTCTTGGGCTTCTTGAGCTGGCCGCCTTCGATGGTGACGAAGCTGGGGCAAAAGCCCTTCACGCAGGAGTAGTCCTTGTTGCAGGTGTTCTGGTTGATGCGGCGCTTGCGGCCGAACTCGGTCTCCACCGGCTCGACCGACAGGCAGTTGGACTGCACGGAGCAGTCGCCGCAGCCTTCGCAGACCAATTCGTTGATGACCACGGTCTTGTCGGGCGTGGCCAGCGTGCCGCGTTTGCGGCGGCGGCGCTTTTCGGTGGCGCAGGTCTGGTCGTAGATGATGGCCGTGCAGCCCTTGAGGGTGCGGAACTCGCGCTGGATGCGGTCCAGCTCGTCGCGGTGGTGCACGGTCACGCCCTCGGCCAGCGGCACGCCGTCGTACTTGGCAGGCTCGTCGGTGACGATGACCAGTTTGGCCACGCCCTCGGACTTGAGGCTGTTCATGATCTGCAGCACCGAGTGGCCCTCGGGCCGCTCGCCCACGCGCTGGCCGCCCGTCATGGCCACGGCGTCGTTGTACAGCAGCTTGTAGGTGATGTTCACGCCGGCCGCGATGCTCTGGCGTATCGCCAGCAGGCCGCTGTGGAAGTAGGTGCCGTCGCCCAGGTTGGCGAAGACATGGGCGTCCTTGGTGAAGGGCGCCTGGCCCACCCAGGTCACGCCCTCGCCACCCATCTGCGTGAAGGTGCTGGTGGAGCGGTCCATCCACACCGTCATGTAGTGGCAGCCGATGCCGGCCACGGCGCGGCTGCCCTCGGGCACGCGGGTGCTGGTGTTGTGCGGGCAGCCGCTGCAAAACCATGGCACGCGGTCGCCCGTGGGCTGGCTCTGGGCGGCCTTGAGCGCGGCCTCGCGGGCGTCCAGCACGGCAATGCGCTCGTGCATGCGCTGGGCGATGTGATCGGGCACGCCGATCTTGGTCAGGCGCTGGACGATGGCGCGCGCGATGAGGGCCGGCGTCAGGTCCGCATTGGGGCGCAGCAGCCAGTCCTGGCTGGGATTGGGCACCGACCATTCGCCGCCGTGCTCATCGCTGAACTTGCCGACCACGTTGGGCCGCACGTCGGAGCGCCAGTTGTACAGCTCTTCCTTGATCTGGTATTCGATGACCTGGCGCTTTTCCTCCACCACCAGGATTTCCTGCAGGCCGCGCGCGAAGTCGCGCGTAATGGTGGCCTCCAGCGGCCAGACCACGTTGACCTTGTGCACGCGTATGCCCAGCTGGCGGCAGGTGTCGTCGTCCAGGCCCAGGTCGGCCAGGGCCTGGCGCATGTCGTTGTAGGCCTTTCCGCTGGCGATCAGGCCGAAGCGGTCGTTGGGGCCGTCGATCACGTTGTGGTTGAGCCGGTTGGCGCGCACATAGGCCAGGGCCGCATACCACTTGTAGTTCATCAGCCGCTGCTCCTGCTCCAGCGGCGCATCGGGCCAGCGGATGTGCAGGCCGCCGGGCGGCATCTGGAAATCCTCGGGCAGGATGATGTTCACGCGGTCCGGCTCCACCGACACGCTGGCCGAGGACTCCACCACCTCCTGGATGGTCTTCATGCCCGACCACAGGCCGGAGAAGCGGCTCATGGCAAAGGCGTGCAGCCCCATGTCCAGGATGTCCTGCACATTGCTGGGAAAGAATACCGGCGTGCCGCAGGCCTTGAAGATGTGGTCGCTCTGGTGGGCGGCCGTGCTGCTCTTGCTGATGTGGTCGTCGCCGGCCAGCGCGATCACGCCGCCGTGCCTGGCCGTGCCCGCCATGTTGGCGTGCTTGAACACGTCGGAGCAGCGGTCCACGCCCGGGCCCTTGCCGTACCACAGGCCAAAGACGCCGTCGAACTTCTTGGTCTCGGGGTAGAGATCCAGTTGCTGCGTGCCCCAGACGGCCGTGGCGCCCAGCTCTTCATTGACGCCGGGCTGGAAGACGATGTTGTTGGATTCGAGGTGCTTTTTCGCGGCCCATAGCGCCTGGTCATAGCCGCCCAGCGGGGAGCCCCGGTAGCCGCTGATGAAGCCTGCGGTGTTCAGGCCCGCTGCAGCGTCGCGCTGGCGCTGCAGCATGGGCAGGCGCACAAGGGCCTGTACTCCGCTCATGAACGCACGGCCGTGCTGCAGAGCGTATTTGTCGTCGAGAGTGACCGTCTCCAGGGCGCGGCGCACGTCTTCGGGCAGTGGGGCATTCATGGCTTGTCTCCATCGATGGTCGGCGCCCTGTCATGTCCTGCCCGGAACGGGAAAGAGGCATGCACGGCACTCGTTGTCTGAACCAAATCGCCTTTTTTCAGTGTATTCGTGCTCGTCTGATAGGTCTTTGCTTTCTTTGCGCTGTTTCAAGTATTCTTGGCAAGAATCTTTCTTGAAAACGGTATTTTGTGCAAACTTTGGACAAATTCGACATTGCCATCCTCGGCCACCTGCAGGCCGATGCGCGGCTGACCAATGCCGAGCTGGCCCAGCGCGTGGGCCTGTCGGCCGCGCCCTGCTGGCGCCGTGTGCGGGCGCTGGAGGAGGCGGGCTTCATCCGCGGCTACCACGCCGACATCGACCGCCACAAGATCGGCCTGGGCGTGCTGGCCTTCGTGCGGCTCGATGCCGTGCGCACGGCCGGCACGCTGACGCTGGAGATGGAGGACGCCATCCGCAAGCTGCCCGAGGTCGTGACCTGCCACTACATCAGCGGCACCGGCACCTTCGAGCTGCAGGTGGTGGCGCGCGACCTGGACAGCTTTGCGCAGTTCGCGCGCAACACGCTGCTGAACCTGCCCAATGTGAAGGACATGCAGACCAGTTTCTCGCTGGGCGAGATCAAGTCCAGCCATGCGCTGCCCCTGTACCAGCTGGGGCCCATGGCGGGCAAGGGCCTGCCGGACCAGTAGCCGCAGGCCGGCGGACTGGCCTGTGAAGGTCGCGCCGAAGCGACAGTGTGCTCCTGCAAAAGGAGCAAAAAATGCCTGCCGTGCAAGGCGGTGGTCGTGGTTCTTAGTGCAACAACCATTTCTGGCGCCACCCCCGCGTTTGGGCCGAGAATCAGGGGCACATGGCCGCAGAACAAACAACACCAGTCCCCGCCCAGCCGCCTGCCTCTGAATCCGAGCCTTCCACCCCGCCCCCGGCCGAGCCTTCGGGCATGGGGGCGCCGGGCACCCTGATCGAAGACCCGTCAGGCATGACGGCCGCCGACAAGGCGGCTGCCGAGGCCGAAGGCCAGAAGGCGGCCCAGGCCCAGCAGGGCGTCTGGGCGCCGCTGTCCGGCCCCACCTTCCGCATGCTGTGGCTGATCTGGATGGCGGCCAACACCTGCATGTGGATGAACGATGTGGCGGCGGCCTGGCTCATGACCTCGCTGACCACCTCGCCCGTGCTCGTGGCCCTGGTGCAATCGGCCTCCACGCTGCCCGTCTTCCTGCTGGGCCTGCCCAGCGGCGCGCTGGCCGACATCCTGGACCGGCGCCGCTACTTCATCGTCACCCAGTTCTGGGTGGCGGCCGTGGCCCTGGTGCTGTGCCTGTTCGTGCTGTCCGGCCAGATGACGGCGCACTGGCTGCTGGTGCTGACCTTTGCCAACGGCATCGGCCTGGCCATGCGCTGGCCCGTGTTCTCGGCGCTGATCCCCGAACTCGTGCCCAAGCACCACCTGCCTTCGGCCATGGCGCTCAATGCCGTGGCCATGAACGCATCGCGCATCATCGGCCCGCTGGTGGCCGGCGCCATCATCGCCAGCCTGGGCAGCGCATGGGTGTTCGTGCTGAACGCCGTGCTGTCCATCCTCTCGGGCATCGTGCTGATCCGCTGGAAGCGCCGCCATGTGGCCAACCCGCTGGGCCGCGAGCGCCTGCCCTCGGCCATGCGCGTGGGCCTGCAGTTCGTGCGCGAGTCGCCCCGCATGCATGCGGTGCTGGCGCGCACGGTGTGTTTCTTCCTGCAGTGCACGGCCGTGATGGCCCTGCTGCCCCTGGTGGCCCAGCGCCTGCACGGCCCCACCGAGGGCGGGGGCGGCGCCGAGACCTTCACGCTGCTGCTGGCCTCCATGGGTGCGGGCGCCATCGTGGGCGCCATGTTCCTGCCGCGCCTGCGCCAGGCCATGTCCAAGGAAAGTCTGATCCGGTCGGGCTCCGCCGTGCATGCGCTGGCCACGCTGGCCGTGGCCCTGTCGCCCAATGTCTACATGGCCGTGCCGGCCATGATGCTGGCCGGCATGGCGCTGATCTCCACCGCCAACGTGCTGGGCGTCTCGGCCCAGATGGCCCTGCCCAACTGGGTGCGGGCGCGCGGCATGTCCATCTACCAGATGTCCATCATGGGCGGTACGGCGACAGGCGCCGCTCTCTGGGGACAGGTGGCCAGCATGGTGGGCGTGCGGGGCAGCCTCATGGTGGCCGCTGCCAGTGGCGTGGTCTGCATGCTGCTGGTCCAGCGCCTGGTGCGCGACCGCCAGATCGAGGAGGATTTGAGTCCCTCCAAGGCCTTCCAGCGCCCCGAGGTCAACATCCCCGAAGCCGGCCGCGTGGTCGTCACCATCGAGTACCAGATCGACCCCACCCAGGCCGAGGCCTTCCGAGCCCTCATGCAGGAAAGCCGCCGCAGCCGCATGCGCCAGGGCGCGCTGGGCTGGAGCCTGCTGCACAGCATGAGCCATCCGGAGCGCTACGTGGAGCAGATCATCGACGAATCCTGGACCGAGCACCTGCGCCGCTTCGACCGCGTCACCGCCGCCGACGTGGCCCTGCGCGACCGCAAGCTGGCCTATCACAAGGGCAAGGAACCGCCGCGCGTCACGAGGTACTTCGATACCCCCTGAGGCGCTGCGCGCCTTCCCCCTGAGGGGGACGGCGCCCTCGCAGCGAGGCGGCTCTTGCTCGGCGCCCCTGGCGTTGGGCCGCGCCAGAGCGAGGGACAGTGGATAGAGGTGTGTCTGCGCTGGTCTTGTGCCATGCGGGGCGAGCCTTGGCGCAAAGGATAAAACCGGCGCACCCCAAAGCGAGGCTGTCGTCCCCCTCCCTCGCGAAGCGAGTAGAGAGGGGGAAGCGGCGTAGCCGCTCAGGGGGTCACCTCAAGTGCGGTGCCTGGCTGGCAAGGCTGCGCGGCCAGAAGGCCCACAGGCGCAGGTTCTGCTTGATGCGGCCGGCCAGGTCGCCGGCTTCTGGGCCCCAGCCCATGAAGTAGTCGGCACGCACGGCGCCGACGATGGCGCTGCCGGTGTCCTGGGCGAATACCAGGCGGTTCAGGGCCACGGTGGGCCCGGATGTGGACAGCCAGACCGGCGTGCCGTAGGGAATGCTCTGCTTGTCCACGGCGATGGAGCGGCCCGGGGTCAGGGCCACGCCCTGGGCGCCCTTGGGGCCGAATTGCAGGTCCAGGCCTTCCAGCGGCTCCTCGCGGAAGAAGACATAGCGCGGGTTGCTCCACAGCATTTCATTGACGCGGCCGGGGTTGGCGGCCACCCAGGCGCTGATGCCGGGCCAGGTGGCATCGCGCACCAGCCCCTGGTCCAGCAGCCAGCGGCCCACGCTCTTGTAGGGCTGGTCATTGGTGCCCGCAAAGGCGACGCGGATCGTGCGTTGCGCGCCTGTGGGCTCGGTGATGTTCAGGCGCCCCGAGCCCTGGATGTGCAGCACCATCGCATCGACGGGGTCGCGCAGCCAGGCGATGGCGCGGCCTGCCAGGGCCGCCTGGGCCTCGGGCATCGTCTCGATCTGCTGGCGCGAGAACCAAGGCTTGCGGCTGCCGAAGCCGGCGCCGGCCGGCGTCTTGTACAGCGGCACGTTGAAGCCGTCGCCCGGCAGGCGCCGTGCCTCGAACAGCGGCTCGTAGTAGGCGGTCAGCATGCCGTCCGGGCCACCGCCCAGCGCTTCGATGCGGTAGGGCTGCAGATTGGCCATGAGCCAGGCGCGCTGCTCGTCGCCCGTGGCAATGCTCAGCTGGCGCACGTCCCGGCACAGGCCCGCGAAGACCGAGCTGGGCCGTTCGCAGTTCTTGAGCCAGGCATTCCAGGCTTCGTGCAGCGCGTCTTCCTGCAGGCCGGGCAATTCGCTCCAGTCGGCTGCGATCCAGCGGCTCTTGGTGGGGGTGCTGGTGACCAGCGGGGGCCTGGGTGTCACGGTGACCGGGCCTCCCGGCTGCAGGTCGGGCACGGGCGAAGGGTCATAGACCGGCTTGGTGGTGGTCGTGCAGGCGACCAGCGTCCCTACAATCAGCGCCATCGCGGCATGGCGCAGGAGGTGGAAATTCATGGGGTTGATTTTGCTCGAAGCACTGCTGGCCTTGGTGATTCTGGTCGCTATTGTGTGGTGGACCATGTTCTCCGGGCGCCGCAAGGGCGAGTTGCCCGTGGACACGCCACGGGATTCGCATCCGTCTCCAGACAAACCCTCTCCCGGGCAGGATCGCAGCGGCCCGTGACGGCCGTGGAGGCGGCCTCGCGGAGCGGGCGCCGTCCTACGGGTATGCCCTGCCCGCACTGATAGGCTGTGCTCAGCCTGCTTTCCACAATGGGGACCCTGGCGCTACCGCACGGTGCGTTCCCAAGATTCAAAAAGGAGTTTCCCATGCGCAAGCACATCGTTCTGGCCGCCGCAACGGCTGCCGCACTGTTCATCTCCGGCTGCGCGAACATGAGCGACACCCAGCGCCGCACGGCCACGGGTGCTGGCGTGGGCGCTGCAGCCGGCGCCGTGCTGGGCGCGGTCACCGGCGGCAGGGCCGGCACGGGCGCCGTGATCGGTGCCGGCGTGGGTGCACTGGGCACCTACATCTGGTCGCAGAACATGGAAAAGCAAAAGCGCGAGATGGAGCAGGCCACCCAGGGCACGGGCGTGAACGTGAGCCAGACGGCCGACAACCAGCTCAAGCTCGACATTCCCAGCGACATCTCGTTCGATACCAACCGTTCCGACATCAAGGGCAACTTCGCCCCCATCCTGGACCGCTTCGCCGAAGGCCTGCGCAACAACCCCAATGCCGAGGTGCGCATCATCGGCCACACGGACAGCACGGGCTCGGACGCCATCAACAACCCGCTGTCGCTGGACCGCGCCAACAGCACGCGCAACTACCTGACCATGCGCGGCGTCTCGGGCGCTCGCATCGCCACCGAAGGTCGTGGCTCGCACCAGCCCGTGGCTTCCAACGACTCGGCCAGCGGCCGTGCCATGAACCGCCGCGTGGAAATCTTCGTGGGCGAGATCCCGCAGCAGCACCAGCAGCAGCCCCAGTATCAACAGCAGCCGCAGTACCAGCAGCCGCAATACCAGCCCCAGTACCAGCAGCCCCGCTGATCCCGGCTCTGGCCCGGATGCAACGCCCCGCAACGCGGGGCGTTTTTGCGTGGGCGGCCACCTGCCTTGCCCTATGCTGGCACCCATCCATCAATGGGGAGTCGTATGAGTGAAGCAAGCACAGCAGGCACGGCCGACGTGGTCAGCCCGCTCGACAAGGGCCTGGGTGCACTGTCGGCGCCCAGCGCGCCGCAGGACGCCGCAGCGCAGGGCTGGAACCTGCTGCGCGAGGATCTGGGCCTGCCGGCCGCCGTGCTCTCGCAGTCGCGCCTGGCGCACAACCTGGCCTGGATGCAGCGCTTTGTGGACGCCTACGGCGCAAAGCTCGCGCCCCACGGCAAGACGACCATGGCGCCCCGCCTGTTTCGCCAGCAGATCGATGCGGGCGCCTGGGGCATCACCTTGGCGACCGCCCAGCAGACACGCGTGGCCCATGCCCATGGCGTGCGCCGCGTGCTCATGGCCAACCAGCTGATCGGACGGCGCAATATGACCACTGTGGCCGAGCTGCTGGCCGATCCCGGTTTCGAGTTCTTCTGCCTGGTGGACTGCGCCGAGCAGGTCGAGCAACTGGCGGCCTTCTTTGGCGCGGCGGGCCAGTCCGTGCAGGTGCTGATCGAGCTGGGCCCGCCCGGCGGGCGCACGGGAGTGCGCTCCGATGCGCAGATGCAGCCGCTGCTGGACGCGCTGGCAAAGGCTGGCGCGGCCGTGCGGCTTGCCGGCATCGAGGTCTACGAGGGCGTGCTCAAGGAAGAGGATGCCATCCGCACCCTGCTGCGGCGAGCCGTTCACTGGCTTGAGCGGCTCGCAAGCGATGGACGATTGCAGCGCAGCCCGGCCGTGCTCACGGGGGCCGGCTCGGCCTGGTACGACGTGGTGGCCCAGGAATTCGGCAAGGCCGATATAGGGGGAGCGCTGGATCTGGTGCTGCGCCCCGGCTGCTATCTCACGCATGACGCGGGCATCTACCAGGCAGCGCAGCAGCGCATCGACCAGACCAACCCCGTGGCGCAGCAGATGCGTGCCAGCCTGCTGCCTGCGCTGCAGGTCTGGGCCTATGTGCAGTCACTGCCCGAGCCCGGCCGCGCCATCGTGGCGCTGGGCAAGCGCGATACCGCCTTCGAGGCCGTGCCGCCCCGGCCCGCGCTGCGCTACCGCCCCGGTGATGCCGCGCCGGTGGCCGCACCGCCCCATTGGGAGGTCACGGCCATGATGGACCAGCATGCTTTCCTGAAGGTGGCCGAGGACGATGGCCTGCGCGTCGGCGACATGCTGGCCTTCGATATCTCCCACCCCTGCCTGACCTTCGACAAATGGCGGCAGATGGCCGTCGTCAATGACCGCTATGACGTGGTGGACGTGATCGCCACGTATTTCTGAGGATGTCAGCCGTGCGTGCGCAGCAGGTTGGCCAGTTCCACGGCCGACTTGACCTGCATCTTGTCGAAGACGCGCGCGCGGTGGACTTCGACGGTGCGCACGCTGATGTCCAGCTGGTCGGCGATGAGCTTGTTGGGAATGCCCTCCACCACCAGCCGCATCACGTCGCGCTCGCGCTCCGTCAGTTCGTTGAAGCGCGCACGCACGGCCTCGCGAGCGCGGGTCTCGGCCTGGTGCTGGGCTGACAGTTCCAGCGCCTGCTCGATGCGGTCCACGAGCGCGTTGTCCGAAAAGGGCTTCTCGCAGAAATCGAAGGCGCCTCGCTTGACCGTGTCCACGGCCGTAGGCACGTCGGCATGGCCGGTCAGGAAGATCACGGGCATGCCCGCGATCTGGTTGCGCTCCAGCATAAGGTTGAACAGCGCCAGCCCGCTCATGCCGCCCATGCGCATGTCCAGCAGCAGGCAGCAGGGATTGCGTGGTGGCGGGCGCGACTGCAGCATGGCGTCGAAGGCCTCTGCGCTGTCATAGCATTCGCTGAGCAGGCGGCGCGAGCGCAGCAGCCAGGCCAGCGCTTCGCGTACATCGGTGTCGTCATCGACGATGTAGACGGTGGCGTCGGGTACAGGTTCCATGGGCCTATTGTTCCATCTATGGTTCCACCTGTGCCGGGTTGTGGGTCGGCAGCGTAAAGGCGAAGACGGTTCCGCGCGGGCTGTGCGGGCTGTGCTGCAGGTGGCCGCCATGCTGTTCGACCACGGTGCGGCACAGGCTCAGGCCCAGGCCCATGCCCTCGTTGCGCGTGGTGAAGAAGGGCGTGAACAACTGCTCCGCCACATGCTTGGGGATGCCGCTGCCGCAGTCGATGACGGCGAATTCCACCCAGCTGCGGCGCGTGCTGGCGGCCGCACGCCGCACGCGCAACTGCAGTTCGCGGTCCACGGTCTCGGGCGAGTCCATGGCCTGCATGCCGTTGCGCGCCAGGTTGAGCAGCACCTGCTCGATCATGGTCGGATCGCAGAGCACGGGCGACAGGCCGGGCTCGATATCTGTGGTCACGCGCACGCCCAGGTTGCGCGCCTGCAGGCTGACCAGCGGCAGCACGGCGTCTATGAGTTCGGCGGCACCTATGACTTCGCGTGACTGGTCGCGCCGCCGCACGAAGTCGCGCACGCTCTTGATCACGCGGCCTGCACGGTCGGCCTGGAAGCTGATGCGCTCCATGGCCATGCGCAAGTCCTGCAACTGCTGGCGCAGATGGGCTTCGTTGCCGGCGCTGCCTGCCGCACCGTCGTCGCTGCCCAGCATGTTCAGCGATCCTGTGGCGTAGCTGGAGATGGCCACCAGCGGCTGGGTGAGTTCATGGCTGAGCAGCGACGCCATTTCGCCCACGGTGGCCAGGCGGGCCGTGGCCTGCAGGCGTTCCTGGGAGGCGCGCGAGATCTCTTCCATGCGCTTTTGCTCGCTGATGTCGATGAAGGCGCTCATCCAGCCCGTGTGCTGGCCCTGGGCGTTGATCAGCGGCGCCTCGAAGATCAGCACCGGAATGCGTGTGCCGTCCTTGCGCATGAAGATGCTTTCGTGGCCCTCGCGCGGCGGCGGTGCGTTGCCGGACAGGCGGTTGTCGCGCCGGCGCGCGTAGATTTCGGCGCGCTCGGGCGGCCAGTAGGGCGCGATGCTCAGGCCCAGCAGCTCCTCGGCCGTGAAGCCCACCATGTTGCAGAAGGCCGGATTCACATAGCTGATGCGGCCCTGCAGGTCGCGCGCGCGCAGGCCCGTGACCAGCGAGTCCTCCATGGCCTTGCGAAAGGCCAGCGCATCGCCCAGGTCGCGCTCGGCACGCAGGCGGCGGCGGTTGTCGCGCACCAGCACGGCGACCACGGAGACCAGGGCGATGGACATCAGCGTCACCAGGGCCGTGAGCACGTTGGGGAACACGCTGGGCGCGCGGTGCCAGCTGTCCATGCGCAGCACCAGGGTGCTGCCGGGCAGGTCCAGCAGCTGCTGCGCCGTGAACATGCGCGTGCCGCGCCAGGAGGCGCCCAGCAGGGCCAGGCGCGTGCCGTCGGGCTCGGTGAAGGACACTTCCTGGGTGCGCGGCAGGTTCTTGCTGACCTGGGTGATGAGCAGGCTTTGCAGGCTGTAGGTGCCGATGACGAAGCCGATGATGTGGCCGCTTTGCGTCAGCGGCAGGCAGACCTCCATCATCTCCGTGCCCAGGCCCTCGGCCAGCAGCTGGAAGTAGCTGGGCGAGTAGGCGGGGCCGTTCAGGCGGCGCGCGTGGGTGCAGGTCAGCACGGCCTCGGGGTGGGTGTTGTTCGTGCGCAGCTGGTCTTCCCACTGCACGTTGCGATAGGGGGTCTCGGCATGGGAGCGGATCTGCAGGCCCGCGTCGCGCCACTCGATGCGCATCAGCTCGCGGCGCACCTGCAGCAGCTCGGCGGCGCGGGTCTTCCATTCGGCGGGCTCGTTGTCGGGCGCGTTCAGCGCCTGCAGGTCCTGCAGGTTGCGGTTGAGCGCTGCGCGTATGTCGGCCACGGCATTGGCCGTGTCGCGCTCCAGCTTGTCCTGGACCTGGGAGGCCTCGTAGCGCCCGGCCAGCCAGACCATGGTGACGAGCATGCTCAGGACCAGGGCGACCAGCAGGCTCCACAGCGACCAGCGGCGCCAGGCCGTGCGCCAGCGGCGCCAGGGCCAGCGGCCTTCGGGCATGGGCGACATCGGTGACATGGCCGGCATGGGCGGCATTGGCTGGTGCGGTGGATTCACAGGACGCGGTGCTCCAGGGCCGGCAGCTGGCGGCGCACATGCGCCAGGCGCTCGCGCTTGATCTCGCCCAGCACCACGCCGGCGCCCTCGGCCTGCTGGGCCAGCACCATGCCCCAGGGATCGGCCAGCAGGCTGTGGCCCCAGGTACGGCGGCCGTTTTCATGGTGGCCCCCCTGGGCGGGCGCCAGCAGGTAGGCCTGGTTCTCGATGGCGCGGGCGCGCAGCAGCACTTCCCAGTGCGCCAGACCCGTGATGTGGGTGAAGGCGGCGGGCACCAGCAGCAGGTCGGCGCCCTGCTCGGCAAGGCGGCGGTACAGCTCGGGAAAACGCAGGTCGTAGCACACGCTCAGACCCAGGCGCCAGGTCTCGCCCTCGCGCGAGGTGATGTCGCAGGTCACGGGCGTGTGGCCCGCCTGGACCACGGCGGCTTCCGTGTAGCGCTCGCGTCCGTTGTCGTAGTGGAACAGGTGGATCTTGTCGTAGCGCGCCACGCATTCGCCCTGGGGCGAGAACACCAGGGAGCTGTTGAGCACGTGGGCGTCGTCATCGGCCACCAGGGGCAGGGTGCCGCCCACGATCCACAGCTGCAGCTCGCGTGCTGCGCGGTGCAGGAAGTCCTGGATGGGGCCTGCGCCGAAGCTCTCGCGGTAGGCCAGCTTGTCGGTGTCGCGCAGGCCCATGGCGCAGAAATACTCGGGCAGGGCCGCGAGTTCGGCTCCCTGGTCGCGCGCCTGGCGCAGCAGTGCCAGCGCCTGGTCGAGGTTGGCGCGCACATCGGGTTCCGACACCATTTGCAGGGCTGCGATTTTCATGGGTTCTCTCCTGAAGAAGCGGGCTCGGTGGCGCCGGAGGGCGTGCTGCCGGGGCTGTTGCCGGCAGGATCGGAGGGTGTCGTGGCCCGGCGCCGCGGCAGGGCCGTGACCTGGGGCTCGTCCCAGCTGCCGTCGATGCGGAATTCCTTGGTGGCCGCCGCGATCAGCGGGCCGCGCAGCAGCACCTGCGCCAGGAAGCTGCCCAGGCCGACCACGGGGTTGATGGCCGTGGCCACCAGGGAGGCCGTCATGGCATTGATCTCGGGCACCACCACCACATGCAGATTCTGCGTCTCCTGGACCAGGTCGGCCGTGCCCTCCATCAGCACGGCGGCGTTGACGCCCTTCATCTGCATGTTGTTGGTGCGCGCCACGCCGTCGGTGATCTGCACGTCGCCGCGCATGAAGTCGAAGGCGAAGCCATTGCTGAACACATCGCGGAAATCCAGGGTCAGCCGGCGGGGCAGCGCCTGCAGGCTGAGCACGCTCAGCAGCTTGGCCAGGCCCGGCTCGGCCTTGAGGAACTGGCCGGTCTGCACATCCAGGTGCATGGAGCCAGAGAGGCTGCGGAAGTCGGGCGTGATGGGCGAGCCCGTCCAGCCCGCCGATCCCTGCAGCACGCCCTTGCCGTTGCCCACCACGCCGGGCATATCGAAGCGCGTGAGCAGCTTGCCCACGTCGCGCAGGTCCAGCTGGAACTGCAACTGGCTGCGCCCCGGGTGCTCGGACTGGCCCTGGGGCAGGCGCCACTGGCCGCTGGCCGTCAGCGTGGCCTCGGGCGTGGCGATGTTGAAGCGCGACAACTGCCATTCGCGCGCCGCCGCATTGCCGGGAACGGGGCGGTTGCGGGCCTCCACTTCCAGGCGGCCCAGGGCGTGGCCTGACAGGTGCATGTCGTCCACCACGATCTGCAGGGCCGGCAGCTGGCGCGGCCCCTCGCTGAACAGGGCGTCCACGCGGTCGGATTTGGCCTCGGGCACCGTCAGGCGCGACAGCCGGGCCACCAGCTGCCCTTCGGGCTGGGCATCCGTGCCTTCGCGAAAGCCCACGTAGCCGTCAAGCTCCTGGGAGGCGAGGTTGCTGTGCCACGAGCCGCCATCGCGCGAGATGCCCGCCACCACGTCGTGCAGCTGCCGCCCCTTGGCCTGCAGCTGCTTGACGCGCAGGGTCAGCCGGTCGGGGAGGTATTCGCGCGCAGGGTCTGCGGCATCGGCGGGCTCCGGCTTGGCGCCGCTGGACTGCGGTGCCAGTGCCAGCCAGTCGTCGAGATTGAAGAGCGGCAGCTGCACGTGGGCCTGCACGCCCTGGCCCGAAGTGGAAGCCGTGCCCGCTTCCTGGCCGATGAGGATGCTGCCGTGCAGCACACGGCTGTGCTTGCCGCTGATGTCGCGCTCATAGAACACCGAGCCCGTATCGCCCAGTTGCACGCTGATCTGGTCGCGCAGCGGGGCATCGGGCGAGGTGAAGCTGGCGGGTGCAAGCTGGTGGCTCACGTTCAATGGCTGGATGGACTCCGCCGCCTTGCCCAGCGGGGCGGGCAGGTTGATGCGCATGCCTTGCAGGCTGGACTGGACCTGGATTTCGGGTGTTCCGCGCCGCACCTTCAGCAGCAGCGAATAGGGCGACTGGCCCTCGGCATGGCGGGCCAGGTCGGCCACCCAGCCCAGCTCCCTGGCTTCGCGCAGCCCCTGTGCCGTGGCCGTGCCCTGCACGCGCACCTTGACGGACGATTCGGTGGCTGGCGCATTGCGCGCCAGCGCTTGCATGCCGCCATCGGCGCGCAGCTCACCGCCCAGCGCGCGCGCCTGCAGGCCGGCCAGCGAGAAGCCGGTTTCGGAGAACTTGACGGCCCCGCGCAGCTGGCTCAGATGGGGCGTCTGATCATCGAGCTGCAGTGAGTTGCCCGCCAGCGTGACCTGCCCGGACACCTTGCTGCGGTCCAGATGGTCGATGGGCAATTGCAGTTGCAGGGCCAGTTGCGCGGCGCCCGTGGCCTCGCTGCCGTCCAGAACGTGCCCGGTCAGCGCCGACAGGGCCGAGGTCTTGACCACGCCCAGCATGTCGGCCAGCGGGCCCTGGCCCTTGGCGGTCACGGCCACCTCGGTGTGGCCCAGGTTGGGAATGCTGGCCTGGATGTCGCGCATCTGCAGCTGCGGGTAGCCCGCGAACTCGCCGCGTGCATTGCGCACGGCCATCGACGAGCGGTCGAAGACCAGCTCGCCCGACAGATCGACCAGGGCCGGCCAGGGCGCCTCGCCATGCGTGAGCAGGTGGGGCGGCACATATTCATAGTGCACGTCATGCAGCTTGGCAGCGATATGGAACTCGCCCTGGCTGGGCTTTTCTGCCGGCACGTGGTCCAGGTGCCCGCGCACCTTGAAGTTCACCGTGCTTGCGCGCCCGGCGTGGATGGCCTCTCGCACGTAATGGCGCGCATCCGCGGGGATTTCCAGCGGAAGGTAGCGGTGCACGCGCGTGCCGTCTGCGTTGCGCAACTGGCCCTGCAGGTCCAGCACGCCCGGAAAGCGCGGGTGCTTGTCGCTGCCGTCGCCGGTGTGCCATTGCGCACGGGCCTCGCCCTCGGTGTCATCGTTGGCAAAGCGCAGGCTGGGCACCTGCACGCTGATGGCCTGGCCGCGCAGTTGCCAGCGCAGGCTGGCCTGCAGGCGGTGCAGCGGTATCTCGGGCTCCTCGAACACGCCGGGGAACGACAGCGACGCCGGCCGCTGCTCTGTGCCCTCCATCTCCAGCTGGGCCTGGCCGCCGTCCTGGTCCAGCGAGAAGCGCGCGTTCAGGCCCTTGATGCCGGGCATGCCCGGCTTCGTGGGGCCTTCGGACGATGCCACTCCGTCGATCGACAGCTGCTGCAGCTCGCCGCTGGCCTTGTACTGCTGCAAGGACTCCAACGGACCGCGCCAGCTTCCCTGGAACTGGCGCAGCTGGCCGGCCGGGGCCATGTCGGCCAGATGGCGCTGCAGCTGCTCGGGCAGCGGCAGGCGCTGGCCCAACTGGGCAAGGATGGCCAGGTCAATGCCATCGGCCTGGAACTCGCCCTGCTCGCCCAGCGCCCCCTGCGTGCTGGCGCCCGCAGGGTTGTAGCGCGCGCGCAGATTGCCGGCAGGCCAGTGCAGGCCGTCACCCGTGGAGAACTCCAGGTTCTGCGCGGCGAAGCGCCAGCCGTCCTGGTGCTGCACGCTCAGCCGGCCCGTCAGCGCCTGCAGTTGCAGCGGCTCCAGGTTCTCGCGCCACTGCAGTTGCAGGGCATTTACCGCCACATCGGCCATGGCACCCACGGGCTGGCCCTGGCGCAGGTCGATCCAGGCGCGCAGTGCGCCCCGGCCCTGCTGCAGGCGCAGGTCGGCCGTATCCATGTACTGCCCGAGCCGGGACAGGTCGATCTGCGTGAACATCGCATGGGCCTGTCCGCTCCAGCGCTGCCAGTTGCCCTCGTGCGTGGACAGCAGCGGCTCGCGGAACAGGCCGGCAAGCATGAAGCGCTCGCCCCAGCCTTCGGGCGGCGTGGCATCCAGGCGGATTCCGTGGCTCCAGCCCTTGTTGCGCAGCACCAGGTCCACATCGCGCAAGGCCAGCGGCGGTGCCTGGCGCAGTTCGTCCACCCACAACAGGCTGCCGCCGCGCAGGGCCAGCTCGGTCTGGGAAAACAGCCAGTCGGCGGCGGCATTGTCCCCGCCCGACGAAGGGCTGATCTCGATGCCGGCCACGAAGACACGGCCATCGGCCGCGCGGCGGACCACGAGTTCGGGGCGGTCGATATAGATCTGCTCCACGCCCAGGCGCATCAGCGAGCGGGCCGAAACGGCCACCACCACGCTGGGCAGGCGCAGGGCGTCCGCGGTGTGTTCTGGGTCTTCGACCACCACGTCGCCCAGCTCGAACCGGGGGACCAGTCCCTCGCTGCGGGCCGTGATGCTGCCTATGCGCACGGGTAGGCCCAGCGTGCGTGAGGCCAGGGATTCCAGCTGAGGACGCCATTCGCCGATTCGCGGCACAATCCAGCCATGGAGCACCCCCCACACGGAGCCCAGGACCAGCCAGAAGGCCAGGACCAGCCCCAGTGACCACCGCGCAAGGCCGGCCATCCAACGGGTCAGGCGTGTGGGGTGCGGTTTCGGTTCGATCATCGGCGGCATCAGCTATGACGGGAATTATGACCGGCACCCTCGGGGACCGGACGGTAACCAAGGGTTGCTGCGATCCCTCTGCGCGTGAGTGGCCGCTTCTTTCGCGTTCCGTATGCAATCCTCAGAGCACGCAATGGCAGACACGGCCTTGAATGTCCCCGCACAGGCCGCCTATTCCCGTTTCCACCAACGGCTGCATCGTCGCTATGGCGACGAGTTGAGCCTGTTGCCGCCGGGCCCGCCCGAGCGCGCCTCCATGGAGCAGGCCCTGGCGGCGCTGCTGGAGCGCGGGCTGGATCTGTCGGCCGCGCTGCGCGTGCTGCGGCAGCTGGTCATGGAGCGCACCATGGTGCTCGACTGCGAGCAGCAGGCGCCGCTGGCCGTGGTCACGCGGGCCGTGACCGAGCTGGCCGAGCTGGCGCTGGAGCGCGCCTGCATCCAGGTGCGCGCCGAACTCGATGCGCGCCATGGCGCACCGCAAGGCCCCGACGGCCGGCCCGTGCAGCTGTGGATCATCGGCATGGGCAAGCTGGGCGCGCGCGAGCTCAATGTCTCCAGCGACATCGACCTGATCTACGTCTACGAGCAGGACGGCGACACGGCCGGCCTGCCTGACGGGCGCGGCGTTCTCTCCAACCATGAGTACTTCGCACGCGTTGTCAAAGGCATCTATGGCCTGATCGGCGACACCACCGAGCACGGATTCGTGTTCCGCGTGGACCTGGCGCTGCGGCCCAACGGCAACTCGGGGCCGTCGGCTGTCTCGCTGGCCTCGCTGGAAGAGTATCTGCAGACCCATGGCCGCGAGTGGGAGCGCTTCGCCTGGCTCAAGAGCCGGGTGGTGGCGCCCATGGACAGCGTGCGCTCCACGCAGGTGCAGGCGCTGCGCGCCGTGGTCCTGCCCTTCGTCTTTCGCCGCTATCTGGATTACGCGGTCTTCGATGCGCTGCGTTCGCTGCACCGCCAGATCCGCGAGCATGCGGCGCGGCGCAGCGCGGGCCATCCCGGCCGCTCCAATGACGTCAAGCTCTCGCGCGGCGGTATCCGCGAGATCGAATTCACCGTGCAATTGCTGCAGGTGGTGCGTGGCGGCCAGTTCCCCGAGCTGCGCTGCCGCCCCACGCTGGAGGCGCTGGGGCGCCTGGCGCGCGCCGGCCTCATGAGCCAGGAAGTGGCCGACGCCCTGGGCGCGGCCTATACCTTTTTGCGCCGTGTCGAGCACCGCATCCAGTACCTGGACGACCAGCAGACCCATGTGCTGCCCACGCGCGATGACGACCTCGAATGGATTGCGCGCACCATGGGCTTTGCCGATACCTGCGCCTTCCTGCACCAGTTCGACGCCCACCGCGAAAAGGTGGCCGAGGAGTTCGACACCCTGCTCGGCGGCTCGGCCCCGCCGCAATGCAGCGCGGGCCGCTGCAACGGCGCCCGCAGCCCTGCCCAGGGAGGAACGCCGCGCGAGATCGATGGACTCATGGAGCAGTTGCCGCCCGCCCTGGCCGCCCACGTGGCCGACTGGCGCGGCAACGCCCGCATCGCCAACCTGCGCGACGAGGCGCGCAGCCGGCTGTTCCGCCTTGTACAGCGCACGGCGCAATGGGTGGCCGAGCGCAGCGTGCCCGAAGACGCCGCAGTGCGCTTTCTGAACTGGCTGGAGCCGCTGCTGCGCCGCGAAAGCTATCTGGCCCTGCTGCTGGAGCGCCCTGCCGTGCACGAGCGGCTGCTGGACCTGCTGGGCGCGGCGCGCTGGCCCGCGCGCTATCTGCAGCAGCACCCGGGCGTGATCGACGAGCTGGCCAACGACGCCATGCTGGGCGAGCGCTTCTCTCCCATGGATTTCGAGCATGAGCTGGCCCTGCGCCTGGCCGCGCTGCAGACCACGGGCGAGGACGACGACGAAACCCTGCTGAACCTGCTGCGCCGCGCCCACCATGCCGAGGTCTTTCGCACGCTGGCGCGTGATATCGAGGGCCGCATCACGGTCGAGCAGGTGGCGGACGACCTCAGTGCGCTGGCCGACTGCGTGCTGCGCGTGACGGCCAGCTGGTGCTGGAGCCGGCTCAAGAACCGCCACCGCGAGTCGCCGCAGTTCGCCATCATTGGCTACGGCAAGCTCGGCGGCAAGGAGCTGGGCTACGGCAGCGACCTGGACATCGTCTTCGTCTTCGATGACGACGACGAGCACGCCTCCGAGATCTATGCCGCCTTTGTGCGCAAGCTCATCAACTGGCTGGCCGTCAAGACGGGCGAGGGCGATCTGTTCGAGATCGACACCGCGCTGCGCCCCAACGGCAACTCCGGCCTGCTGGTGACCAGCTTTGCCTCCTATGCCAACTACCAGCAGCAGCGCGGCAGCAACACGGCTTGGACCTGGGAGCACCAGGCCATGACGCGGGCGCGCTTCGTGCTGGGCAGCGACGATCTGCAGGCCCGCTTCGACGCCGTGCGCGAGGCCGTGATCACCGCGCCGCGCGACGCCGCGGCCCTGCGCGACGAGATCGTGGCCATGCGCGAACGCGTGCGCACTGCGCATCCGGTGCGCGGCGGCCTCTTCGACGTCAAGCACAGCCCCGGCGGCATGGTCGATGTGGAGTTCGCCGTCCAGTACCTGGTTCTCTCTCAATCGGCCCTGCATCCGGGGCTGATGGCCAATCTTGGCAACATCGCGCTGCTGCAGCGTGCGGAAGAGGCGGGCCTGCTGCCTGCAGGCGTGGGCCAGCAGGCCGCCCGGGCCTACCGTGAACTGCGCCGCCTGCAGCACGTGGCGAGGCTGGACGAGCGGACGGCCCAATTGGTGCCGGGCCAGGCCGAACCGCTCAGTGCGCCGGTCAAGGCCCTGTGGGACGCGGTTTTCACGGGGGCCGCTCTGGTGTGAGGATGGGGGGAGGGAAGGTGGTCGGCCCTGGCCGACGCCGTCCCGTCAGCATCCATCGAACACGGCCTACAGCAGAATGACGCTCCTCGTCAAAATGTTACATTTTTCCCGCCCCCGACCCCTGGAACTTCTGCAAAAGTAGCTCATCTATTGGACAGGTTGACGAGAGAGGGTATCCAGACCGAATTTCACGTTGCGAAGCCTCTGGGGCCACAGTCCTGAACTGTTCCGCCCGAAGCGCTTCTCCTCCCTCCCTCTCTTTATTCGTTTCGGGATGCTTCGCAACTTTTTTATGCCAGCAAAAAGGCCACCCATCGGGTGGCCTTTTTTGTTGCCGCGGCAGCTGCAGTTGTCGTTGCGGGGGTGACCCGTTTTCAGGGCTGGGGCGGGCGTGTGGCCGCAAAGCTGGCGCGTTCCGCCAGCTTGGCCTGCAAGGTGGCCAGATTGGGGTGGTCGGCGCGCCAGTCCAGTTCGGGAAAGCGAAAGTCCAGCCAGCCCAGGGCACAGCCCACGCACACGTCGGCCAGGGTGAAGTGGATGCCGCAGCAATAGGGCTTGTCGCCCAGGCCCTGGGACATCACGTTCAGTGCGGCGCGCACCTTGGCCAGTTGGCGGTCTATCCAGGCCTGGCAACGCTGCTCTTCGCTGCGGCCATCCCAGGTGGCTTCGAGGCGGGCAAGGGCTCCGGCGTCCAGCACGCCATCGGCCAGGGCTTCCCAGGTCTTGATCTCGGCACGCTCGCGGCCTGTGCCGGGGATCAGCTTGCCTACCGGGGAAAGTGTGTCCAGATATTCGACGATCACGCGCGAGTCGAACATGGCATCGCTGCCGTCCATGACCAGGCGCGGCACCTTGCCCAGCGGATTGCCGGTGCCCGGCGACAGCTCGCGGCTCCAGGGGTTTTCCTCGACGAACTGATAGTCGAGCCTTTTCTCGGCCAGTACGACGCGTACCTTGCGTACGTAGGCGCTGGTGGAGGAACCTATCAGTTTCATGGCTGTTTTCCGTGGCGAAGAGGCGGCCCATGGGCGGGCAGCCGATTCTATGCGCTGCCCGGCGATCTCCCCCTACAGCCCCCGTTTTTGCCGCGCGCACCTACAATCACGGCCCATGAATCTGCCGCACATCTCCGCCCTGTCCCCGCTCGACGGCCGCTACGCCGCCAAACTGTCTCCTCTGCGCCCGATCATGAGCGAGATGGGATACATGCACCGCCGCGTGCAGGTGGAGGTGACCTGGTTCATCGCCCTGTCGGACGCCGGCTTTGCCGAGTTCAAGCCCCTGACCGAAGGCGCCCGCGTCTATCTGCAGGATCTGGTGAAGAACTTCTCCGAGGCCGATGCCGTGGCCATCAAGGACATCGAAAAGACCACCAACCACGACGTCAAGGCCGTGGAGTACTGGATCAAGGGCAAGTTCGACGGCCGTCCCGAGCTGCTCAAGGCCGCCGAATTCGTGCACTTCGCCTGCACCAGCGAAGACATCAACAACACCAGCCATGCGCTGCAACTGCGCGCCGGCCGTGACAGCGTGCTGCTGCCGGCCTTGACGGGCATCACCGCCAAGCTGCGCGAGATGGCCCACGCCTACGCGGCCGTGCCCATGCTCAGCCGCACGCACGGCCAGACCGCAAGCCCCACCACCGTGGGCAAGGAAATCGCCAACGTGCTGGTGCGTCTGGAAAAGGCCGCTGCCCGCATCGCCGAGGTCAAGCTCCTGGCCAAGATGAATGGCGCCGTCGGCAACTACAACGCCCATCTGTCGGCCTGGCCCGAGTTCGACTGGGAAGCCTTCAGCAAGAAGGTGATCGAGTCGCCCGAGCCCCAGGGCCTGGGCCTGAGCTTCCAGCCCTACTCGATCCAGATCGAGCCGCATGACTACATGGCCGAGCTGTTCGACGCCATCGCGCGCGCCAACACCATCCTCATCGACTTCTCGCGCGATGTCTGGGGCTATGTGTCCCTGGGCTACTTCAAGCAGCGCCTGAAGGCCGGCGAGATCGGCTCGTCCACCATGCCGCACAAGGTCAACCCCATCGACTTCGAGAATGCCGAGGGCAACCTGGGCCTGGCCAACGCCCTGCTCAAGCACCTGGCCGAAAAGCTGCCCATCTCGCGCTGGCAGCGCGACCTGACCGACTCCACCGTGCTGCGCAACATCGGCGTGGCCATGGGCTATGCCACGCTGGCCTACAGCTCGCTGATGACGGGCCTGAACAAGCTCGAACTCAACGAAGAGCGCCTGCAGGAAGACCTGGACCACGCCTGGGAAGTCCTGGCCGAGCCCATCCAGACCGTCATGCGCCGCTACGGCGTGCAGGGCGCCTACGAAAAGCTCAAGGAAGTCACGCGCGGCAAGACCGTGCAGGCCGAAGACCTGCACCGCCTGATCAATGGTCTGGAAATCCCCCAGGCCGACAAGGACCGCCTGCTGGCCATGACGCCTGCCTCCTATGTGGGCAAGGCGGCCGAGCTGGCCCGCCGCGTCTGAGTTGATGCAGGTGATCCCAGGGTCCGAAACTGCCCTGCGCTCCAACAATTTCGATGCCTTCAGGCTGCTGGCAGCCCTGCTGGTCATTTGGAGCCACCAGTTCGCGGTCCTTGGGCGGCCTATCCCGAAGCTGCTTTACGACGAGCCCGGAGCAGTAGGCGTTGTCGTTTTTTTTGCCATCAGTGGCTATTTGGTGATGCTGTCCTGGCTGGCAGATCCACACCTGGGCCGATTCGCGATGCGCAGGGTGTTGCGCATTTGGCCGGGCTTGACTGCTGCCGTGGTCTTGTGTGCGCTGGCACTGGGGCCGCTGGTGAGTTCGCTGTCCTTGGATGCGTATTTCGCGCATCCGCTGACCTGGAGCTATTTCAGCAATCTCTGGCTGCAGACGCGATATGAGCTGCCTGGCGTATTTGAGACGAATGTGCTGCGCACAGCAGTCAACGGCCCGCTGTGGACCATTCCTCTGGAGGTCGGCTGCTATGTGGCGCTGGCCGCGGCGGGCGCTCTGGGCCTGCTGCGTTGGCGTCATACCGCACCCTTGATCTTTGTGGCATTGATGGTGGCACTATGGCGGCGCTACAGCATCGCTCCCGGTGAGCCCATGCCTGAATGGTCGTTCGCGCTGCAGTATGCGATGGTGTTCTCGCTCGGCGCCACGCTGGCATGCTGGCGCCATCTCTGGATCTCCCGGCGGATGCTGGCCCTTGCCTTATTGCTGGCCGGCTGCGTGCTGCTGCATGCCAAAGGACCTCTGATCCTGGTGCTGCAAGCGCCTTTGCTGGCAATGGCCGTGCTCGCGGTGATGCTGGGCTCCGCCAGCACACCCCTGCTGCGACAAGCTGGTCGCTTTGGTGATTTGTCTTACGGCCTGTACATTTACGCCTTTCCCGTTCAACAGACAGTGGTCTGGTACTTTTCAGGCCGGATCGGTTTTGGTGCGGCGCTGGCCTGCAGTCTTGTGGGGGCTGGCCTATTGGCGATGCTGTCCTGGCACCTTGTTGAAAAGAAGGCGCTGGCCTTCAAGCCACGCAAGCCGACTGTCTCCTCCTCCCTCGATATTCCTGCGCATCTGTCCTCCTGATGGCCATGCGCTGTCCCTGGTTTTCTCATGGCCCTCAAATCCACCATCTTCAAGGCGAACCTGTCCATCGCCGACATCGACCACGGCTACTACGCCGACCATGCGCTGACCCTGGCGCGCCATCCCAGCGAGACGGACGAACGCATGATGGTGCGCCTGGTGGCCCTGGCCCTCAATGCACACCAGCTCAATGACATGTGCAAGGGCGACGGCACGCTGGCGTTTGGCGCAGGCCTGTCCGATCCCGAAGACCCCGATGTCTCGCTGACCGACTTCACGGGCGCCAAGCGCCTGTGGATCGAGGTCGGCCAGCCCGAGGAAAAGCCCATCGCCAAGGCCTGCAACAAATCCGATGCGGTGGTGCTCTACGCCTTCCACCATGCGGCCGAGGTCTGGTGGAAGGGCCTGGAGGGCAAGCTGGCGCGGCTGAACAAGCTGCAGGTCTGGCGCATTCCCTCCGAAACATCCCAATCCCTGGCGGAGCTGGCCGAGCGCAGCATGCAGCTGCAGGCCACCATCCAGGAAGGCGCGCTGACGCTCAGCAGCAACCTGGGCACGGTCTTCATCGAGCCGCTGCGCTGGAAGTAAACGGGCTCCCGCTCAAGTCCCCGTTTCAACCCGGCAACTGCATCCGGACGGCCTGGGCAAAGGACTCCACGGTCCAGCCCGCGCCCAGCAGCATGCGGCGCGTGGACAGGCGGTCCATGACATCGTCCGGCACATTGCGGCCCAGATGGATGAGCGACTTGCTGTCCGCAATGCCCACATACCGGCCGTCATAGCTTCGCGCCAGATGGTTCCACAGGCCGTGGGCGCCCGGCGACTGGCGTGCGCCGCTGACCAGGCAGGTGCCTTTGTCCAGCACGCTGCGATACACGGCGCTGGCAATGCCGCGCCGCTGGTAGTCCGGAGCAAAGCGCGAATGCGGCGAGCGCACGCGCCGGTCGGTGCGCTTGTCCACCTCGACCAGGCGATTGAACACTGTGTAGCCGGCCAGGCAGCGCCGCTCCATGTCCTCCACGTAGGCAAACCATTCGCCGTCGGCTTCACGCCAGTGCAGCTGGAACTGCGGGTCGTGCAACGGGCGGCGCTCCAGGCCATGGAGCTTGTTGCCGGGCTGGTACAGGCGCTCGTGAATGGCTTCGAGCTCGCCCTCCACCAGCGGCTGCATCACGTCGATGCGCAGCTCGGTGACGTGGCGTGGCGCGCAGCGGGGCAGGGCGCGATGCGCCACGGTATCGCTCAGATGGCGCAGATGGCGCAAGAGCGTGGAAAAAGAGGGGGCGGCAAAAGAGGGCCCGGCTGGGGCAAGGGCTAGACAGGTCACGGCAGGGCTCGCTTCGTCGGCTGGCCGTCGGCTGGCCTTGAGGCCGGGCAGACGCGTGAAAATCCAACCGCCTTCAGGCTTTCGGATGAAGGCGGCGCAAGAAGAGCGGATTCAGTGAAGCGACGCTGCCCGGTTCCGCGCAGGGCAGCGCATCAAGACCGTGCGGCCTGTCGGGGGCCGATGTTCAGCCGTGCTGCGTCACGCTCGCGCAGGCGCGTGGCCGTGGCGGGCCAGGCCTTGCCGGCCGGCACGCGCGTCTCGCCCGCATCACGTGCCGTGAGGCGCAAGCAAAGGCGGAGGCAGAGGTGGCTGTGGCGGTAAGCGGCGGTCTGCAGCATGGCGGCTGATGTTAGGCCGTCTGCAACATCGCACTGGTCCGGTGCGGTATCCGGCAGATCAGCCGGCAATCAACCAGCAATCAGCCAGAGTCACGCGATGTGTCCGTGCGCTCGGCCGCACGCTCTGCATAGCGGGTGAAACGCCAGGAGTCGCCCTCTGCCGTGATCCTGCGCCAGACCATCCGCTTTTGTGCCGGCTCCATCGCGGTCCACAGCTGCACTTCGTCAAAGCTGCGGCCGCAGCCCTTGCATCTTTCGTCGCCCTGGCTGGTGGAGCAGATGGCGATGCAGGGCGTATCGGGTGTGGTGTCGTACCAGGCCAGCCAGGCCGCCATGGCGTGCGAGGGAAAGCCCTCAACCTGTACTTCGCTCTCATGCCAGAAGATCATCAGCGCGTACACCTCGGCCAGGGCCCGTACTTCGGGCTGCAGCAGCACGCCGTCCGGGGACGGATGGCGCTCGCGCCAGTAGTTGATGGCGGCTTCGATGTCGGTGATGTGCAGTGCGGTCATGGACGGTCAGGGGCAAGGGACAGCGATGATAAGACGCCTGCCCGCGCGTGGCCGGGCATGGCTGCAACACTCCGTTGGCTCAAGGGTTGCTATGGATAGTGAAGCATTTGAGGTAGGCGAATAAATGGTCTGGGGGATGCGTGACTTGTGCTTCCCGTGGAAATGAAGGGTTTTTTCACTTGCGTGCCGTGGCGGCTTTGTGTTGCAATCCACAGGTTCGAAGGGGAGTAGCTCTCTGCCGGCGGGGGTGGTTTTTGCAAAGCCACCGTGCCGGCATCGGAATGGTCGTCAATACGAAGCGCAAGCTTCCGGCCTTCCGGGTTGCGGTGCATACCGCAGCCGAGCAAGACCTTTGATGGACCTGATGACGGTCGATCAATGTGTTCTCCCCTGAGCCAGGCATGTCCTTGCCCGGGTAGGCGCTGCGGCGTTGCATCGGTCTTTCTGTGCCGGTGGGTGTTTCTCCAGGAGGGAGGAGTTCTCGCCGGCCTTACTCAACAGCGAGGACCTTATGGACTTGGACTTTCTGACTCACGCCCCGTTCTGGGTGGCCCTGGGCCAAATCATCATCATCGACATCCTGCTGGGCGGCGACAACGCGGTCGTGATCGCGCTGGCCTGCCGCAAGCTGCCGCCCGAGCAACGCAAGAAGGGCATCATCTGGGGCACGGCGGGTGCCATCATCCTGCGCGTCATCCTGATCGCCTTCGCGATGACATTGCTGGCGCTGCCCTTCCTGAAGTTCGTCGGCGCACTGCTGCTGGTGTGGATCGGCATCAAGCTGATTGCCCCTGATGAAGACGGCCACGACAACATCCAGGGCAGCGACAAGCTGCTGGCCGCCATCAAGACCATCATCGTTGCCGACCTGGTGATGAGCGTGGACAACGTGATCGCCATTGCCGGCGCCGCCCAGAGCTCGGGCGAGCACCAGATGCTGCTGGTCGTGCTGGGCCTGCTGATCTCCATCCCCATCATCGTCTGGGGCTCGCAGCTCGTGATCAAGCTGATGGAGCGCTTCCCCATCATCATCGTGGCCGGCGGCATGCTGCTGGGCTGGATTGCCGGCGGCATGCTGGTCACCGACCCCGTCTTCGCCAATACGGAGAAGTGGGACTGGATGGTCAAGCTGCCCCAGACCGACATGCTCAAGTACGGTGCCAGCGTGTTCGGAGCCCTGCTGGTGCTGGCACTGGGCAAGTACATCGCTTCGCGCCGTCCTGCTCCCAAGGCCGGTGCCCACGGAGCCTGATCCGCTGAAAAGTTGAGGTGGGCGCCGGGTTGGCCCGATGGGCCGCCCGCGCCGATTCGCGACAATCCATGGCAAGGGCGGCCCCGGCCGCCTGCCTCTCCCACTCCCGCAAACCCAGTTCGACAAGGACTTGCTTTGAACCCCATCATCGTCTACGTGGATGACGCTTCCTATGCCCTGCCTCTGGTACAGGCCCTGGCTGCCTCGCCGCAGGCCCAGGCCTCGCACTGGCTGCTGGTGGCCTGCGCGCCGCGCATTACCCACCGGGTCAGCAAATGGGTGAGCCACAGCGCGCGCGAAAGCTGGCGCGGCAAGTGGGCGGACAAGCTGTTCGCCCAATTGCTGCCGGTGTTCGGTGACAGCGCTGGCAGGATCACGCCGGTGCTGGCCAAGGGCCCGCTGGCCGAACTGGTGGCCCAGCTCCAGCAGGAGCACGGCACGGCCCAGATCGTCGATGCACGCCGCCCCAAGCAGGAAGCCACGGCTCCCGCCGTGGCGCCTGCCGCCCCGTTGGGCCGGCGCTGGAATCTTCCGGGAACGCTGGCGGCCATCGGCGCGCTGATGGGCCTGGTGTTCGAGGAAGCGATGATCTAAAGGCTGGCGTCTGCCTGGCCGCTCTGGTCAGGCGATCACTTTCAGGACGGCATCCCGAAAAACGGGATGCCGTTTTTCATGGGGTTCTCCGGTCCACGGTTTCCAGTGCGCCGCCTCAACCTGGATCTGCCGGCTGCTGCTATGCTGCCCGCATGAAAATCCTGATCAAATGGCTGCTCAGTGCCGGTGCCCTGCTGGTCGTGGCCTATCTCTACGGCGGCGTGCAGGTCAACAGCTTCAGCTCGGCCATGATCGCGGCGCTGGTCATCGGCCTGCTCAATGCGGTGCTGCGCCCCATCCTCGTGGTGCTGACGCTGCCCGTGACCATCGTGACGGTCGGGCTGTTTCTCTTCGTGGTCAACGGACTGATGTTCTGGGCAGCCTCGGGCCTGCTCAGCGGCTTTCACGTCGCGGGCTTCTGGGCGGCCATGCTGGGCGCGCTCATCTACTCGCTGCTGGGCCTGGCCATCGAATCACTTCTCGCGCGCCTGTTCCCTTAGCAGCTCCTCCACGGCACGCAGCCGCGTGTCCACGATGGAGGCTTCAATGAAATCCACCTTGGGTCCACCCTTGCGGGCCAGGTCCTGCGCCGCCTTGAAACGGTCCACTGCCGCCGCGTAGTCGTAGTGCGCGACCTGGGCCTCGGCCTCGGCGCGCAGCGCGCGCAACTCCTGGCCCTGGGCGCGCTGCACCTGGGCCAGCAACTGCCAGGCGCTGGCATCACGCGGGTGGTCCGTCACCCAGGTCTGCAGCGGGCCCGCCATGCTGGCGGCGCCTTGCTCGCGCAGCAGGATCTGTGTGCGCATCAGCAATTCCGGCCTGCGCACGGCGCGGTTTTCGACCACATTGACGGTGGCCAGGCTGGGGCCGCTCTCCGTTGTCTTGGCGGGGATGGGTTCCGTGGGATTGGCCTGGGCAGGCGCAGCTGCCGGCAGGTAGAGCGGTGGCAACGCCTGCAACGCGGCGCCGGGCTTGCCGGCCGTCAGCTCCAGTTCGGCCTGCAGCAGCCTGGCCTGCCGCTGGGCGCCGGCATCTGCGGCGGTTGCCACTTGAAGCCGCCCGGACATTTCCCGCGCTTCGGCCCAATCGCGCAATTGCACGGCGCTCAGCGTGGCGGCATACAGCTGTGCCACCTGCTGGGTTGGGGACTGGGTCCCAAAGCTGGTGGAGCGCGGCTGCTCGGCCCATTGGCGCAGCACATCCACGCCGGGGCGCGACAGCACGCGGGCTCGTGCGGCCATCATCACGTGTTCCAGGGATGGTGCTGGTGCAGGCGCAACGCCACGGGGCAGGCGCGAATGCATGTCGGCCATGCGTTCCGTGGTCAGCGGGTGGCTGCGCAGATAGGGCCAACTGCCGTTGTCATTCAGGCGGTTGGCCTGCTGCAGCTTGTCGAACATGGTCACAAAGCCCTGCGGCGCGAAACCTGCCGGCGCCATCAGCCCGTAGCCCATGCGGTCGGCCTCGCGCTCCATGTCGCGCGAAAAATTCAACTGGTTCTGCACGGCCAGCGCCTGGCCGCCCATCATCATGGCCATGGCGGCATCGGGGCTGCGGCTGGCGGCCAGGGCGCCCAGAATCATCGAGCCGATCATCAGCGGTGTCTGCTTGCCCTGCTGGGCAATGAGTCGCGCGATATGGCGTTGCGTGACGTGGCTCAGCTCGTGTGCCAGCACCGATGCGAGCTCGTCGCGTGTGCTCACCACGCCGATCAGGCCCAGGTGCACCCCCAGATAGCCGCCGGGCAGCGCAAAGGCGTTGACCGATCGGTCCCGCCCCAGCAGGATCTCCCAGGCAAAGCGCTCTTCCAGCTCATCCGAAAGCTCGCCGCGCGTGCGTGCCGCATCGACCAGATGCTGCCAGATGCTTTCCACATACTCCTGCAGTACCGCATCGTCGATGTAGTCCGGATCGCGGTACAGCGAGCGGATGATGCGGTCACCCAACCGCCGCTCGTCACTGGTCGTCGTGGCCGCGCCATCGCCCAGCGTGGGCAGGCGCAATTGGGCCTGTGCCGGTGTATGCGTTGCGATGGTGAGAGAGGCCGCCAGCAACTGCAGGCCGACGGCGATACGTGTCTTCAGGCGTGATGGGCGCATGGGCAGGTAAGAACCAAGGGGCCGGGCCCGTGCATCGGCACGGGGCGGTGAAACACCCCACTATGATGCCTCGGTTCGCCGAACGTTCACGGCAGGACTGACCAGCGTGTCAGGACTGCCGTAGACCGGCCCGTGCATTTTTTGGAGTTGCCATGTCTTCCCTCACCCATTTCGACGCCCAGGGCCAGGCCCACATGGTCGACGTCGGCGCCAAGCCGGCAACCCACCGCATCGCGGTCGCCGAAGGCCGCATCACCATGCAGCCCGCCACCCTGGCCATCATCCAGAGCGGCACCGCCAAGAAGGGTGACGTACTGGGCATTGCGCGCATTGCTGGCATCATGGCCGCCAAGAAGACCAGTGACTTGATTCCGCTGTGCCATCCGCTGGCGTTGACGCGGGTGGCAGTGGAGTTTGATCCGTTGCTAGATGTATCTTCCGTTCGTTGCGTGGCTACCGTGGAAACGGTGGGGCCTACCGGGGTCGAAATGGAGGCTCTGACAGCTGTGCAGGTGGCGCTGCTCACCGTCTATGACATGTGCAAGGCGGTGGACAAGGCGATGGTGATGGAGGGGGTACGGGTGGTGGAGAAGCGGGGAGGCAAGTCAGACTTCGCAGCTTGATTCCCAGGGGACGCTGCGGACTCCTGGCACCTGCCAGTCGTCCGTGCCGTGAATCATCGGACCTCGAATCCATCTCCCGGCAGGAATCCCAGAATCTGCGCGGATTTGTCCATCACGGCAATCCATTCCTGTTTGTGTATGACAGGCAGGAACAGTGCGTCGTTCAGGGAGATGTTCCTGGTTTTAAGAATGTCCTCGGCTGACTCGGCTGAATCTGGATACTTCGCAATGAAGGCCTTCAAGGGCTTGGTGCGTGCCAGTGCCGTTGCTTGGTAGCTTGCGTCGTAGGGCACATAGAAATCCGGCCTTTGCGAGTAGTCACGCCCGCCGAACAGGGATTCGAACATCACATCCTGGCGTTCTTCCGTATTCTTCGGGTGGCGGATGCCTGCTGTCTTGGGGCGCTGATACCAGTGCGGCTGCAAGGAGGGTGGGAGTGCCGCCAAGGCCGGGGCTACATCCGCATCGCTGTAATCCGCCATGCTGATGACGCGGAAACGATCAACTTCGTGCACAAGAAACAGCGGCCTTGCCTGATACGCCGCATGCAGACCATAGACCATCGCTGCTATCTGGATCAGGCTGATAAATCCTAAGTCCAAAGTCAGCTCCCTACGAGACTTGAATGGGGTGAAAACCAGCAGGGTCAGCAGTGGGCCGCAAATGACATCCACACCGACCAGGAGGAGAAATAGGTTGCGTCCACCTGACAACAGGTCATAAGGATGAGGATACCAAATCTGGAAAACCAGAAGGGCAATTACCATTGCTATGAATACTGAGATCAAGAAATGATAAAAGGAGGCTATTGCGGCATCTTTAAGGCGCAGTCGTAATTTCATAAAATACAAGAAAAAGAGCGCCGAAGCGCTCTTGGAGATTTTGACCTCTATCTGTTATAGATTAGCGGCACTCAGCGGGCATGTATTTGGCAGGGACTGCCGTGGCAAGCGTAGCGGGGGCCTTGTTTACAAAACCGCGCGCATTTGCTGCTACACCAGTTGCACTGGTGCAAGCCCAATCAAGGGCACCCTTGGAAGTAGTTACTGGAATGCCAAAATTGGTATTTCCTGCTCCATCATTTGCATTGGGGAGCAGGTTGAATGTGAAGCCGTTGAGGCCAGTGGGGATACCATTGCCGGCAGTGGCATTTATGGCTACAGAAACAACCCAGTTGGTCGCATTGGCGGGGAAGGCATCGCAGTCTGCAGCTGTAGGCACTCCGCCCGTAGCTACATTGTAAACACAATAGTTCTTGACATATTTAGAAGCTTTCTCAATGTAAGGTGTTGCATTGATTGCTGTTGCCACGGACGTCAAGCCAGTAATGCCATCGCTTTGGAAACCTTCGCTCAGCGCACCCTTGGCGGATGAACCTGCAATAACGGCTTCAGAAAGTTTGGCGCGGACGGTGTAATCCTGATAAGCCGGCAGCGCAACGGCTGCCAAAATGCCGATGATCGCCACAACGATCATCAATTCGATCAAGGTAAAACCTTGCTGGATGGAACGCTTCATGAACTTCTCCTCATAGGGGGTTGATTGCACAATCTGTTGAGCAAGAGCCGTGCCAGTTGCTGCACGGGACAATGTTTACACATGTGTATTTTTTAGTTGCAAATTACACGGTTGATCGACATTCTCTGACAAATCGATCCAATTTTGCGTGACATTTTTGTCAAGGAAGGTGCGCTTGCCAACGAAGCAACAGCGAACCTTGTCAGTGGATCAAGAGGGTCCCTCACGCCACCAGGAACTGCATCTGCGTACCTGCCAGTTCCACCGTATCGCCATGTTGCAGCGGCATGGCACGGCGGCCGATTTCCTGGCCGTTGAGCTTGAGGCTGGGGGAGTCGCCTTCCAGCTGGGCCAGCACGAAGCCGTGGTGCTTCTGGGTGATGGAGGCGACGGCCACGCCGGGCTTGCCCAGCGTGGTGACGACTTTGACCAGTGGTACTTCGCGGCCGGCGGCGTTGCCGTTGAGCATGCGGATGGCGGCCTGGCGCGTGGCCAAGCCAGCCATCGAAGGCGGCAGTGTGTGGTCGAAGCCTGAGGGCGTCTGGGTGCTGAACTGCGATGGCAGGTCTTCCGCCAAGGGGGCTGGGCGGGTTGCCTCCACTGCTGCGGCAATGGCCGCCAGTGCCGAGCGCGAGGAGGCGCTGACCTGCTGCTGCACGAAGCGGATCTTGTACTTGCCGATGTCCAGCAGGTCGCCGTGGTTCAGGGTCTGGCGCAGTATGGGCTGGCCGTTGACATAGGTGCCGTTGGTGCTGCGCAGGTCTTCGATGATGACGGTGCCGTCGACGATGCTGAGAACGGCGTGCTCGCCGCTGACGGCGAGGTTGTCGATCACGATGTCGTTGTAGGGGCGGCGTCCCAGCGTGGTGCGCTCCTTGGCCAGCTGCACTTCCTTGATGACGGCGCCGTCGATGGAGATGACCAGGGTCGGCATGCTCAAAGTTCCTTTGTTATGCCCGGCTTGCACCATCCACTGGGCGATCCGGAGCTGGGGTGTATCTAAATATTATGTCTGCGGCCTGCGCGCGCCGAGGTCTGCCATGGTATTTGATACAGACTATGGATCGTCTTTTCCTGATTGTTGAATTTGCAATCATTTTTAACAATTGGAACCTGCGAGGGCGGTGCAGGCAAGCGCGTCCATCGGTTGGGATCTGCCGTCGATCGCTGTGTAGGGCTCAATCGAGGGAAGTGCTGGCTGCAGGGGGCGGGCTGGCCTGTATCTCGATCAGCGCCGCGCTGATGTTGTCGTTTCCGCCGGCTTCATTGGCGGCGGCGAGCAGCGAGGTCAGCAAGACGGGCAGCGGACTGGATTGGGTGAACAGAGCGGCGATGGCTTGGTCATCGAGCATGTCGGTGAGGCCGTCGGAGCACAGCAGGATGCGGTCGCCGGGTTGCAGCGGCCACTCATTGAAATCGGGCGTGACGTCCGGCGTGACGCCCAGGGCCTGGGTGAGCAGGTGGCCCAGGCCGGATTGCCGGGCTTCGTGGTCCTGGAGGCGGCCTGCGTCGATTTCTTCCTGTAGCCAGGTGTGGTCCCGGGTCAGGCGCAGCAGTTGACCCTCGCGCCAGCCGTAGGCCCGCGAGTCGCCAAGGTGGGCGAGCATCAGCAGGCCTGGCAGCAGGGCTGCTGCAATGATGGTGGTGCCCATGCCGCGGCAGCCCGGTGTTTCCCGGGCAGCCGTAAGAATGGCGGCGTTGGCCAGGTTCAAGGCATTGGCCAGTGACTGCTGCAATTCCTGGCGGGCTTGCGGAGTGTTGGCTGCCGGCGCCTCGGTGGCCACGCTTTGCAGCGCCACTGAGACCAGGCTGATGGCCATGGCGCTGGCGACTTCGCCAGCGTTGTAGCCGCCCATGCCATCGGCCAGCACCGCAATGGGCCAGGGCTGGGCGCTGGGGTGGATGGTGACCGCATCCTCGTTGTTGTCACGGCGCCGGCCCACATCGGTGCGCGCAACCATGGCGCAGTGTTGCGCAGGGACTGCCTGTCGGCAGGGCTGGTCCGGGGTCTTGGGTGCGCTGGGCATGGTGGCGAAGGGCGGGCGCGGCGGTGTTGCCATCAGTCCCTGTGTGCAGATGCAATGGTGAAGCCGGTGCACAGCGTAAATGAAAACAGTGCCCCCAAGTGCCAAGAATGGGCCGGCGCAGCGGCTCGTCAGCTTGACGCCACATCAAGAACGGACCCTCACAAAGCAAAAACGCACTGCCGAGGCAGTGCGTTGTGGAGGTGGCGAGGGCCGCCTGCGGCGGTATCAGGCCTGTGCCGCGTGCTTGGCGCCGGAGCGCGACTGCAGGACCTTGCCAATGCCGACGACCAGCACAGCACCAGCGGCAGCCGCCACGTAGTGCAGCCAGGGGTGGCTGATGGCGTAGTCGTGCAGCAGGCGGTCGTTGACGATGGTTTCTCCGCCGACCCAGCCGATCAGGGCAGCGCCCAGCGTGATGATGACGGGGAAGCGCTCCATGAGCTTGATCATCAGCGTGGAGCCGAAGATCACCAGCGGGATGCTGATGGCCAGGCCCAGGATCAGCAGGACCATGTTGCCCTGCGCCGTGGCGGCCACGGCAATCACGTTGTCCAGGCTCATCACCAGGTCGGCGATCAGGATGGTGCGGATGGCGACCATCATGCTGCCGTGACCGTTGGACTCGCCTTCATCATCTTCTTCGCCGGTCAGCAGTTGCAGGCCGATCCACAGCAGCAGGCAGCCGCCCACGATCTGCAGGAAGGACAGCTCCAGCAGCTTGGCCGCGACCACGGTCAGGATGATCCGCAGTACCACGGCGGCGCCGGAGCCGAACATGACGGCTTTCTTTTGCTGTGCGGGGGGCAGCGAGCGTGCTGCGAGGGCGATGACGACGGCGTTGTCGCCAGACAGGATGATGTTGATCCAGACGATCTTCAACAGGCCGATCCAGAAATCGGCGCTTTGCAGGTATTCCATGGTTTCTCCACTGTTATGAGTTGAAAAGCGCCAGGGCGGTGGCCTCTGGCGCTTTTTCTTTTTTGGAGTCGTCAGTGTAGGGCGGACTTGCCGCCTTACCGATTCGTAATTCTGCGTAATTTTTTCCTGGGGCGAACCCCAGGATGTCACGCAGAACCGGTGCCGCTTAGATCAGGCCCTTGAGCAGGCGACCCATTTCGGAAGGATTGCGGGTGATGACGAAACCGCACTCTTCCATGATGGCCAGCTTGGCGTCGGCCGTGTCGGCACCGCCGGAGATCAGCGCGCCGGCGTGGCCCATGCGCTTGCCGGGAGGGGCGGTGACACCAGCGATGAAGCCGACGATCGGCTTCTTCATGTTGTCCTTGCACCAGCGGGCAGCTTCGGCTTCGTCGGGACCGCCGATTTCGCCGATCATGATGACGGCGTCGGTGTCGGGATCGTCGTTGAAGGCCTTCATCACGTCGATGTGCTTGAGACCGTTGATCGGGTCACCGCCGATGCCCACGGCCGACGACTGGCCAATGCCCAGTTCGGTCAGCTGTGCCACGGCTTCATAGGTCAGCGTGCCGGAGCGGCTGACCACGCCGATGCGGCCCTTCTTGTGGATGTGGCCGGGCATGATGCCGATCTTGATCTCGTCGGGCGTGATCAGGCCGGGGCAGTTGGGGCCCAGCAGCAGGGTGCGCTTGCCGCCTGCGGCTTCCTTGGCGCGCATCTTGTTGCGCACTTCCAGCATGTCACGGACGGGGATGCCTTCAGTGATGCAGATGGCCAGGTCCAGGTCGGCTTCCACGGCTTCCCAGATCGCGGCGGCAGCGCCTGCGGGGGGAACGTAGATCACGGAGACCGTGGCGCCCGTGCCTTGCGCGGCTTCCTTGACGGAGGCGTAGATTGGCACGTCGAAGATCTTTTCGCCGGCCTTCTTGGGGTTCACACCGGCCACGAAGCAGTTCTTGCCGTTCGCGTATTCAATGCACTTTTCAGTGTGGAACTGGCCCGTCTTGCCCGTGATGCCTTGGGTGATGACCTTGGTGTCTTTGTTGATGTAGATCGACATGGTGTTTTCTCCGGGCCTGCTTACTTGACGGCTTCGACGATCTTGGTGGCCGCTTCGGCCATCGTGTCGGCGCTGATGATGGGCAGGCCGGACTCGGCCAGCATCTTCTTGCCCAGTTCTTCGTTCGTGCCCTTCATGCGCACGACCAGGGGCACTTGCAGGTTCACGGCCTTGCAGGCAGTGATCACGCCGGTGGCGATGGTGTCGCACTTCATGATGCCGCCGAAGATGTTGACCAGAATGCCTTCGACCTTGGGGTTCTTGAGCATGATCTTGAAGGCTTCGGTGACCTTCTCGGGGGTGGCGCCGCCGCCCACGTCCAGGAAGTTGGCCGGCTCGCCGCCGAACAGCTTGATGGTGTCCATGGTGGCCATGGCCAGACCTGCACCGTTGACCAGGCAGCCGATGTTGCCGTCCAGCGAGATGTAGGCCAGATCGAACTTGGAGGCTTCGACTTCAGCGGGATCTTCTTCGTCCAGGTCGCGCAGGGCCACGATTTCGGGCAGGCGGAACAGGGCGTTGGCGTCGAAGTTGAACTTCGCGTCCAGGGCAACCACGTTGCCCTTGCTGTCACGGTTCAGCGGGTTGATCTCGACCAGCGAGGCATCCGTGTCCATGTAGCACTTGTAGAGCTTCTGGCAGATGTCGATGAACTGGGCGGTGGAGTCGGCAGGCATGCCGATGCCCTTGGCCAGTTCTTCGCCTTGGGCCTGGGTCAGGCCGACCAGGGGGTCAACGAAGATGGTGATGATCTTCTCGGGAGTGGAGTGGGCCACTTCCTCGATGTCCATGCCGCCTTCGCTGGAAGCGATGAAGGCCACCTTCTGCGTGCCGCGATCGGTCACGCACGACAGGTAGTATTCCTTCTGGATGTCGGCGCCGTCTTCGATGTACAGGCGGCGGACCTTCTGGCCTTCGGGGCCGGTCTGGTGCGTGACCAGCTGCATGCCCAGGATCTGGCCAGCCAGTGCCTTGACGTCGTCAATGCTCTTGGCGACCTTCACGCCGCCGCCCTTGCCGCGACCACCAGCGTGGATCTGGGCCTTCACGACCCACACGGGGCCGCCGAGCTTCTGGGCGGCCTCGACGGCCTCTTGCACTGTGAACGCAGGGATACCGCGAGGTACAGGCACACCAAACTGACGCAAGATGTCCTTGCCTTGGTATTCATGAATCTTCATGATGTCTCTCTCAAACAAATAGGGGGGGATTGACCCGGTAGCCCTGGGGTGCTGCCTCAAGGCGGAGTGACCTGGCAATCGCCGAATGTACCATGCTGCACTGCGCCATCCGACACGCCCCCATGCGCAGAATCCACAATTTCCTGCGGGCCAAGCAGCATGTCAGGAACTGTGCAATGCATTGATATGTCAGGGAAAAGACGGTTTCCCGACATTTCTTTCAGGCGCCACAGCTCTTTTGTCTTATAGAGGATCTGCAGACGGCGCTGCCCGCCGTTTGTAACAGGCGCATGTCAGCGCGCCCTTGATCGCCGCTGCCAACCGTTTTGCGACAACGGGCGCAGGGGGACCCGGTTTCGGTGAGAATCCGCAGCTGGAACGCGGCAATGGTGCCGCAGCGGCTCCAGGAGGGCCGCGCAGCAGGAGAAATACAGCGATGGCAAAAGTCTTTATCGATGGCGAAGCAGGCACGACAGGGCTGCAGATCCGTGAGCGTCTGGTCGATCTGTCCGGCGTGGAGCTGGTCAGCATTGCCCCCGAGCTGCGAAAGGATCCTGCCGCCAAGCGTGCGCTGATCGCCGGAGTGGACTTGGTCATCCTGTGCCTGCATGACGATGCCGCGCGCGAGACCGTGGCCATGGTCGATTCCATCGAGGCCGAGACCGGCCGCACCATCAAGATCATCGATGCATCCACGGCCCACCGCGTGGCGCCCGACTGGGTGTACGGCTTTCCGGAGCTGCGTGCCGGCCAGCTTGAGGCGGTCAAGACTGCCAAGCGCGTGTCCAACCCCGGCTGCTATGCGACGGGAGCCATCGCGCTGCTGCACCCGCTGGTTGCCGCGGGCCTCATCCCCGCCGACCACGGCCTGAGCCTGCCCTCGGTGTCCGGCTATTCGGGCGGCGGCCGCAGCATGATCGAAGCCTATGAGGCCGGCACGGCCGCGCCTTACGAGGCCTACGCGCTGGGCCTGACGCACAAGCACATTCCCGAGATCCTGCAATACACCGGCCTGACGCGCCGCCCGGTGTTCATTCCCGCCGTGGGCAATTTCCGCCAGGGCATGCTGGTGCAGCTGCCGCTGCATCTGGACCTGCTGCCGGGCGCGCCCAAGGCGGCCGACCTGCACGATGCGCTGGCCTCCCACTACGCGGCCACCAACACGCCGGAGCAATGGGTGTCGGTGCTGCCGCCGACCGAGGACATGAAGCTGGCCGCCGACACGCTGACCGACACCAACAAGCTGGAGCTGCGCGTGTTCGCCAATGAGCAGTACCGCCAGGCCGTGCTGATCGCCCGCCTGGACAACCTGGGCAAGGGCGCCAGCGGCGCCGCCGTGCAGAACCTGCAGATCATGCTGGGCCTGTGAGCCCGGCCACGCCACCGTCCGCGTCCCTGCCCGGCCGGCGCAGTCCGGTCTGGGGCCATGTCCTGGCCCTGGCCGTGCTGTGCCTGCTGGTCGTTGTGTTTGCCTGGAAGCTGCGGCCTGCATTGCCGTCTTCATCGCGCCTGCTGCTGAGTCCGCTGCTGGGCAATATGGAGGCCTGTCTGGTGCAGGACGGGCTGCGCGAGGACTTTCCCAAGGAATTTCAGCAGATACCCGCCAGTTGCCTGGGGCCGCAGGGCTCGGCCGCAGAAATGGTGAAAGCCACGCTGCAGCGCCTGGGCCGGCCCCAGGGGGAACTGGACCTGGGCTATACGCTCAGCGTGCCGCTGCTGCGCTATGTGCAGTGGAATGGCCAGGCCTGGGAAGTCCGGGGCGAGGCGCTGGACCGCGTGGTGCGCACGGTGGCGCAGGCGCACCGGCCCGTGGTGCTGTATCTGTTCGCCACGCATTTCGAGGTGCATTCCAAGGCCGAGGAGCGCCTGGCCGCCGATCCCGCCAATCTTGCGTGGACACCCAAGGGGCCGCTGCCGCTGGACAGCTATCTGGGCGCGCGCATCTTCCCGTGGTCGGTTGCGCGGCAGGACAACGAAGTCACGCGCGTGCGCAAACTGGTCGTCGATGCCCTGGCCGAGCGCATGTGCGCCGCAGGCGATGCCGCCATGCACCAGCTGCGCGCCCTCACCGTGCTGGGCGAGACGCACCAGCTGTTCCCGGGGTTCGAGGCCGGCATGGGATTCGCGGCCGAAGGCTATGCTGTCACCGACTACAGCCCGGCCTCCGTGGCGGGCTTCCATGCATTCCTGCGCCAGCGCTATGGTGACATCGCGCGGCTCAATGCCCACCTGAAGTCCGGCTTTGCCAGCTTCGACGCGGTCGAGCCGCCGTCGCGCAACATCCGCAGCGAGCCGCTGCAGAACTTCTTCCAGCACATCGACAGCTATGCAGCCGGCACCGTGCCCGTGTCCGGCTGGGTCCACTCGCCCGATGCGAAGCTGCAAAAGCAGCTGGCCGTGGCCGTCTTCGTGGACGGGCATCCTTACTCGCACGCCCCCGTGCACATGCACCGCCAGGACGTGGCACAGGCCAAGCCCGGGTTCCTCACGCCCGATGTGGGCTGGCGTGCCGACATCCGCTATCCGGCGCTGGGCGAGGGCCTGCACCGCATCGACGTGGTGCTGCAGGCCGGGGGACGCAGCCTGGGCCTGCTGGCCACGCGCCAGATCGCCGTGATGGACCGCAACCAGGGCGAGCCCAGGCCCCATGCCGCCGAGGCCTTGCCCGACTTCGGCAAGCTGCCGGACGGCGTGGAATTCTGGGTGGACAGCCCGCAGGACCGGCTGGCGCTGTTCTACAACCCGCTGGTCACGGACTGGAACGATTTCCGCGAGCAGCAGGTGGCCGACTACATCCAGGGCTTTTCCGAGCACATCGGCCACGGCTGCCTGGGCCGGGTTCCTCGCTTTGCCCACCAGCTCAACCCCCATGCGAATCCGAGCTGGGATGCCAACCGCTATGCCGTGGAGCGCAGCCTGCAGCGCATGCCGGGGCTGTCCCTGGGTGTCAGCCTGTACGGCGAAGATACCTACGGCCCGCTGGTCGGCCAGATGCTGCGCCGCTATGGCCACACGGCCTATGGCGTGACGGAGTTCCATCCGCTGGTGGCCCTGTCGCCGCAGCGGCTGGAGAAAGTGCTGACCATGCACCGCCGCCAGGGCGCGCGCTTCCTGTCCTTCTTCATGGAAGCCCGGCCCGAGGATGCGACGGGCACGCAGTCCAGCAACGAGTTCTCGTTCGACGCGGACAACACCGCGCATGGCTCGGATGCGCTGTACCACTCGCTGCGCCAGCTGCTGCAACCGCACTGATCTGCCGCGCGCAGCCATCGACGTGTCTTCCCTGCAGAACAACTCGCCCGTGGCCGCCGGCCGGGCCACTGCCATCGGACTGCTGGCCGTGGTGTGCTGGAGCTGCACCGTGGGCCTGATGCGCTCGGTGGCCGAGCCGCTGGGCGCCGTGGGCGGCGCCGCCATGCTCTACACGGTCAGCGCCCTGTGCGTGGCCGCCGTGCGCGGCCTGCCCAGGCCCTCGCAGTGGCGGGCCATGCATCCGGCCTACTTCTGGGGCTGCGGCCTGCTGTTTGCGGTCTACGAGATCTGCCTGTCGCTGGCGATTGGCCTGGCGCAGGACCGCGCCCAGGCGCTGGAGCTGGGGCTGATCAATTACCTGTGGCCCAGCCTGACCATCGTTTTGGCCGTGCTGCTGCGCCAGCAGCATGCACGCTGGTGGCTGTGGCCCGGCGTGCTGCTGTGCCTGTGGGGGCTGACGCGCGTACTGGGCGGCGACTCGCTGCAACTGCGCGGCATGGCGGACCACATGCTGTCCAACCCGCTGGCGTATGGACTGGCTTTTGGCGCGGCCCTGCTGTGGCCCTGCTATTCGCTGGCTGCGCGGCGCTGGGGCGGTGGCCACAATGCCGTGGGCCTTTTCCTGATATGGACCGCGCTGGCGTTGTGGATCAAATGGCTGTGGCTGGGCGGTGAAGGCGGCATGCAATGGTCGGGCACCGTGGTGCTGCAATTGCTGGCCGTGGGCGGGCTCACCGCCCTGGGCTACAGCTGCTGGGAGCACGGCATACAGCACGGGCATCTGGCCGTGATGGCTGCCGCCTCGTACTTCACGCCCGTGTTCTCTGCCTTGCTGGCCAGTGCCTGGCTGCAGGTGCAGCCGGGCTGGGGCTTTTGGCAGGGCGTGGTGCTGGTGACCGTGGGGTCGCTGGTGTGCTGGGGTGCGACCCGGCGCGCAGACTAGCCTTCGTCCTCTGCTCCTGCGTCCCAGTCTTCGCTGCGCCCCCGCAGCACCTTGCTCGCAATTTCTCCTCCAAAACCGCGAGCAGCCAGAAAGCGCATCTGCTTGAGTCGTTCCTGCGGTGTGGCCGGTGGTGCGCCGAAGCGCTGGCGCCATACGGCAAGGGCGCGCTGCAGTTCGGTGGCGCGCAGTTGCTCGGCGGCGGCGCGCACCAGGCCGTCGTCCAGCCCCTTGTTGCGCAACTCCTGCACCACGCGTGCCGTGCCAAAGCGCGCGGCCTTGCGGTGCAGCACGGATTCGGCCACGCGCTGGGCACTGATGAAGCCGCGCTGCTCCAGCGCGTCGAGCATGGCGCCCAGGTCTTCGCCTTCCTCCACATGGGGGGCGAGCTTGCGTTCCAGCTCCAGCCGTGAATGTTCGCGCTGGCCCAGCAGCTTGAGCGCCCGGCCCTTGAGCGACAGCTTGGCGAATCCCATGCGGCAATGTCTCCTGAATCGTCCCGAATAAAAAAGGCCCCCACGCTCCCCTTGCTGCGCAAGGTCCGCTGCCCCCCAAGGGGGCCGCTTTTTTGCCTTGGGGCGTCCCGGCGATAAAAAAGGCGCAGACGTGAGCCTGCGCCAAGATGGCAAACACAGTGTGTGCAGGCGCGGCGGCGCCTGCAGTGAGGGGTCAGGCCGCTCAGGCTTCGATCACGCCGTCCTTGTCGGCCTTGGCCTTGCCCGCCTTGGCGGCCTTGGCTTCGGGGGCATCGCCACCGGCCGTGGGCAGCAGGGCGATGCCCAGGCTGTCGCGCACCTTGTTCTCGATCTCCACGGCCAGGCCGCTGTTCTCGCGCAGGAATTCGCGGGCGTTGTCGCGGCCCTGGCCGATCTTCTCGCCGTTGTAGGCATACCAGGCGCCCGACTTGTCGAGGATCTTGGCGTTGACGCCCATGTCCAGGATTTCACCTTCGCGCGAGATGCCCTCGCCGAAGAGGATGTCGAACTCGGCGGTCTTGAACGGAGGCGAGACCTTGTTCTTGACGACCTTGACCTTGGTCTCGTTGCCGATGGCCTCGTCGCCCTTCTTGATGGTGCCGGTGCGGCGGATGTCCAGGCGGACCGAGGCGTAGAACTTCAACGCATTGCCGCCCGTGGTGGTTTCGGGGCTGCCGAACATCACGCCGATCTTCATGCGGATCTGGTTGATGAAGATGACCATGCAGTTGGTCTTCTTGATGGTGGCAGTCAGCTTGCGCAGCGCCTGGCTCATCAGGCGGGCCTGCAGGCCGGGCAGCTGGTCGCCCATCTCGCCTTCGATTTCGGCCCGGGGTGTGAGGGCGGCCACCGAGTCCACGACGATCATGTCCACGGCGCCCGAGCGCACCAGGCTGTCCACGATTTCCAGGGCCTGTTCGCCGGTATCGGGCTGGCTGATCAGCACTTCGTTGAGGTTCACGCCCAGCTTCTGGGCGTAGCTGGTGTCCAGTGCGTGCTCGGCGTCGATGAAGGCGCAGGTGCCGCCCTGCTTTTGCATTTCGGCGATGACCTGCAGCGTCAGCGTGGTCTTGCCCGAGGATTCAGGGCCGTAGATCTCGATCACGCGGCCACGGGGCAGGCCGCCAACGCCCAGGGCGATGTCCAGGCCCAGCGAGCCGGTGGAGACGACCTGGATGTCCTGGATGGCTTCGCCTTCACCCAGGCGCATGATCGTGCCCTTGCCGAACTGCTTTTCGATCTGGGCGAGTGCGGCCTGCAGGGCCTTGGCTTTTTCACTGTTGGCGGTGGTGACGGCGGTGTTCATGCGGACTCCTGGGTTGGGTATGGATTCAGCTCTGTATTTGCATTCAGGCTGGATGCTTGAACAGTAGTTTATGGGCTTGTTGGTTTGCTTTGTTGGTGTTTTTAGTCAGTTTTCCTGACTTGTTGGATTTGCCTCCACAATGCATCCATGAGTGAGTTTTCCCCCGTCACGCCGCCCGCCGACGCCTGGCGCCAGACCCACCTGGGCCGCCTGCTCGGCCATGCCATGCGGCGGTTCGACGCGCGTGTGCTGCAGCTCATGGCGCGCGATGTGGAGGTGCCGCTGGCGCTGTCCAATCTTGCGGCGCGCGACAAGGTGGGGGCTGCCCACATCCACATCACGCGGCATCTGTCGCTGGCTGGCGACAGGCTCACCGACCTGGCCGAGCGCGCTGGCATGACCAAGCAGTCCATGGGCGACCTGGTGGCCCAGTGCGAGGCCTGGGGCCTGGTCACGCGCGAAAGCGACGAGCGCGATGCGCGCGCACGCCGCATCCGCTTCACGCCTGCGGGCCTGGCATGGCTGCAGGCCTTCCATGACGCCGTGTCCCAGGCCGAGGCCGAGTTTCGCGAGGAAGTCGGCGACGACATCGCCACCGTGGTGGCGCTGGGGCTGGAGGCCTATGCGGGCGGCGGCTCACTCGGGTAAGGTCCCTGCCCGTGGGGCGGGGCGCATCCTAGAATCCTAGGAATCAAAGACGCGCATTTCCAACATCCAGAGCGCGTCTGTATTTCAGGAGACAACCCCATGCGCATTCTGATTGCCGAAGACGACCAGGTCCTGGCCGATGGTCTGCTGCGCAGCCTGCGCGGCTCGGGCGCCGTGGTCAGCCATGTGGCCAACGGCAGCGAGGCCGATACCGCGCTGATGACCAGCAGCGAGTTCGACCTGCTCATCCTGGACCTGGGCCTGCCCAAGATGCACGGGCTCGAAGTGCTCAAGAAGCTGCGCGGCCGGGGCGATGCGCTGCCGGTGCTCATCCTCACGGCGGCCGACAGCGTGGAAGAGCGCGTGCAGGGGCTGGACTACGGCGCCGACGACTACATGGCCAAGCCGTTTGCGCTGTCCGAGCTGGAGGCGCGTGTGCGCGCTCTCACGCGGCGCGGCATGGGTGGCGCCAGCAGCACCATCAAGCACGGCCCCCTGGTGTACGACCAGGCCGGCCGCGTGGCCACCATCGACGGCAAGATGGTCGAGCTGTCGGCGCGCGAGCTGGGCCTGCTGGAAGTGCTGCTGCAGCGTGCGGGCCGGCTGGTCAGCAAGGACCAGTTGGTCGAGCGCCTGTGCGAATGGGGCGACGAGGTCAGCAACAACGCCATCGAGGTCTATATCCACCGCCTGCGCAAGAAGATAGAGCGCGGCCCCATCCGCATCGCCACCGTGCGCGGCCTGGGCTACTGCCTTGAGAAGATCGCTTCCTGAGGCCGCTGCCCTGGCTGTCAGGCCCGGGTTGGCTTGCCTGCGCATAGTGGCGGATGCCACGGGGCCGTGAACCCGTCGTGAGGGCTGCCCGCCGATGAAAATCTTCCAGCGTGAACAGCGCTCACTGTTCGGCGAGATCCTTGACTGGATGCTCACGCCGCTGCTGCTGCTGTGGCCCGTGAGCCTGGCGCTGACCTGGCTGGTGGCCCAGGGCCTGGCCAACAAGCCGTTCGATCGCGCGCTGGAGTACAACGCCCAGGCGCTGGCGCAGCTGGTGATGGTGCAGCAGGGCAAGGTTCTGTTCAACCTGCCGCAATCGGCCAGCGAGATCCTGCGCGCCGACGAGTCGGACACCGTGTATTTCCAGGTGCTGGGCGTCAAGGGCGAGTACCTGGCCGGTGAGCGCGATCTGCCGCTGCCGCCCGAGTCCGACGATCCGCCATCCGGCGATCTATCTCCCGGCGGTGCACCGACCGGCGGGGCCGTGCAGCTGCGCGATGCGGAGTTTCGCGGCATTGACCTGCGCGTGGCCCATGTCTGGGTGCGCATGCCCCTGCCCGACGAGCCCCAGGCCCTGGTCCAGGTGGCCGAGACGCGCGAAAAGCGCAGCGTGCTGGCCACGGAAATCATCAAGGGCGTGATGCTGCCCCAGTTCGTCATCCTGCCGCTGGCCGCCTTGCTGGTGTGGCTGGCGCTGGCGCGCGGCATCAAGCCGCTGCACCGGCTGGAGGAGCGCATCCGCGCGCGCCGGCCCGAGGACCTCTCGCCCATCAACCACAAGGACGTGCCGCTGGAAGTCGTGCCGCTGGTGGACTCGGTCAACGACCTGCTGGGTCGGCTCGGTGATTCGCTGGCCACGCAAAAGCGCTTTCTGGCCGACGCGGCCCACCAGCTCAAGACACCGCTGGCCGGGCTGCGCATGCAGGCCGAACTGGCCCAGCGCGAGGGCGTGAGCACGGAGGAGTTGCGGCAGTCCCTGGCACAGATCGCGCGCTCCAGCATCCGCGCCACGCACACGGTGAACCAGTTGCTGGCGCTGGCGCGCGCCGAGAGCGCCGGCGTGGGCCGCGGCCTGGCCATGCAGCCCTGCAACCTGGTGCGCATCGTCACCGACGTGGTGCGCGACTGCCTGCCGCGCGCCATGGACAAGCATGTGGACCTGGGATACGACGGCGCCGAGTCATCGGCCACCGGCGTCTGGCTGCAAGGCAACGCCACGCTGCTGACGGAACTGGTGCGCAATCTCGTGGACAACGCCATCAACTACACCCCTTCCAGCAGCAGCCGGCCCGGCATGGTCACGGTGCGCGTGCTGGCCGATCCCTTCGGTCAGGTCCTGTTGCTGCAGGTGGAGGATTCGGGGCCCGGCGTGCCCGAGGCCGAGCGCGAGCTGGTGTTCCAGCCGTTCTACCGGGTCCTGGGCTCGGAGGCCGATGGCTCGGGCCTGGGCCTGCCCATCGTGCTGGAGATCGCGCGCCAGCATGGCGCCCAGGTGGTGCTGGAAGATGCGCATCCTGGCCAGCAGCCGCCGGGTGCGCGCTTCAGCGTGCGCTTCAAGGCGCTGCGCTCGCCGCCGTCGCCCAAGCCTGCGGCATAGGTGGCGGGGCATCCCCGGCTGCCGCAGATTCCCCGGGAGCCACAGGCGCCACCGCGATCCGTCCCGGCGTCTGCGCGGCATGGTCCACCAGCCAGTTGCGGAAGATGCCCAGGGTGCCGTGGTTGGCGCGGTCGGCCGGATAGCACAGCCAGTAGCCCAGGGCGCTCTGGTAGCCGTGCTGGGGCAGGGGCTCGTTCACCAGGCCGGCCGCGATCTCGTCCTGCACCAGGCAGCGCGGCACCAGGGCGATGCCCATGCCGGCCATGACGGCGCGGATGATGGTCTGGAACTGGTCGAACTGCGGGCCCGCAAGGGGGCTGATGCCGTTGACGCCATGGGCCTCGCTCCAGCGCGCCCAGGCATCGGGAATGGTCACATGGCGCAGCCGGGTGCAGCGCGCCACGTCCTGGGGGGTGGTGATGCGTGCCTCGGGGCCCGCACCGCGCGGCGGTGCGATCAACGCCACCTGGCGGCCCACCAGATAGTGGGCATGCGCGCCATTCCAGTGCCCGTCGCCAAACAAAATTGCGCAGTCCAGCCCCGGACTGTCAAATTGGTAGCTGTGTACGTAGGGTACAAAGTGCAGCGTGATCTGTGGATAGCGCTGCTGAAACTGGGGCAGCCTGGGGATCAGCCACTTGGCCGCGAAAGTCGGCAGCGATGACAGGTGCAGCGCGCCTCGGCTGTCATCGCTGGTGATGAGTTCGAGGGTGGCTGCCTCCAGCTGGCCCAGCAGGGCGCGCACTGCGCGCTCATAGCGCTCGCCCGCGGGCGTCAGCCTCAAGCGCTTGCGCTCGCGTTCGAACAGCGGCACGCCCACCCATTTCTCCAGCTCCTGGATCTGCTTGCTGACTGCGCTTTGCGTCAGGTGCAAGGCTTCGGCCGCGCGCGAGACGCCCCCGAAGCGCACCACGGTGGAGAAAGCGCGCAGCAGATGCGTGGGCGGGTTGAGGCGGCGCAAACTCATGACAGGGATATGATGAAAGTATTCCTGTTTGGAATATTAACAGGCACAGTATTTGCTTTTTTTGTGAGCAGATTTCTTTTAATCTGAACTTGTTTGTAAGAAAGATCCTATGCAACGACGTCATTTCCTTGCTTCCATCGCCGCTTCTTCTGTCGTTCCTGGAATGTCCTTCGCCCAGGACACCTCCCGTCCCCTGCGCATCGTCGTTCCGTTCCCTGCTGGTGGCTCCACCGACATGGTCCCGCGCAACATGCAGGATGTGCTGCCCAAGCTGCTGGGCGGCCAGGCCGTGGTGATCGAGAACAAGGCCGGCGCTGGCGGCTCCATCGGCATGGCCGAAGTGGCGCGTGCCACCGACGGCGTGACCTTCGGCATCGCCACGCTGTCCACGCACGGCGTGAACCCCGCCGTGTTCAAGAAGCTGCCCTACGACGCCATCAACGATTTCGTCGGCGTGACCGAGATCGTCAAGGCGCCTGGCGTGATCGTGATCAACCCCAAGCTGGTGCCCGCCAACAACTTCGCCGAGTTCGTGAAGTACCTGAAGGCCAACCCCGGCAAGGTCAGCTTCGCAACACCCGGCAACGGCACCATCGGCCACATGTGGGGCGCCCAGTTCATGAAGAGCACGGGCACCGAGATGCAGCACATTCCCTACCGCGGTGCAGGCCCGGCCATCAACGACGTGCTCGGTGGCCAGGTGCCCGTGTACTTCGACCAGGTGGCTTCCTCGCTGCCCCACATCAAGGGCGGCAAGGTCAAGGCCCTGGCCGTGTCCTGGCATGAGCGCCTGGACGTGCTGCCCGACGTGCAGACCTACGCCGAAGCCGGCCATGCCGACCTGAATGATCCTTCGTGGTTCGGCCTGGTGGCCCCCAAGAGCACGCCGCCCGAGCAGATCGCCCGCGTGCAAAAGGCCATCGCGGCCGCGCTCAAGGACCCGGCCGTGCAAAAGCGCATGGCGGCCCAGGGCCTGTACATCTCCGGCACCAGCAGCGACGCTTTCACCAAGCAGATCGCCAGCGAAGTCGCCAAGATGAAGAAGATTGCCGCCACGGCCCAGATCCAGCTGGATTAAAGGCTCCCCCTGAGGCGCTTCGCGCCTTCCCCCCTCTCTCGCTTCGCGGGAGGGGGACGACGCCCTCGCTGCGGGGCGGCCCTTGCTCGGCGTCCCTGGCCTGGGACGCGCCAGTTTCATGGCGGGCTGGCCGCAGCGCAGCGGTGCAATGCGTAACCGAGATAGACCACTTCCTCATGCATCCCGTCCTGCGACTGATCAGTCAGAACTTCCTGCAATCCCTGCCCGGCGCGGCAGGCTCCGGCGCGGCCGATGCCGCGCCGCCCATGGTCACCAGCGTTGCCGGCGCCAGTGCCGTGGTGCTGGACTCGCCGCACAGCGGCACGGTCTACCCGGCGGACTTCGGCTCCTGCCTGCCGCTGGCCACGCTGCGCCAGGCCGAGGACACGCATGTGGAGAAGATCTACGCCTTTGCGCCGGGTCTGGGCGTGAGCTGGGTGGAGGCGCATTTCCCGCGCATCTACCTGGACGCCAACCGCGACACCACCGAGGTCGACACCACCATGATCGAGGGCGAGTGGCCGCTGCCCGTCACCACCGACCAGGTCGTGCTGCAGAAGGTGCGCCTGGGCAAGGGCCTGATCTGGAAGTTCACCGATGAGGGCGTGCCCATCTATGACCGCCAGCTGCCCGCCGCTGAACTGCTGCAGCGCATCGAGCGCTGCTGGAAGCCCTACCACGCCGCCGTGGAGCGCGCCATCGACGGCGCCCATGCGCGCCATGGCTACAGCATCCATATCAACTGCCACTCCATGCCTTCCGTCGCAGCCAGCCACGCCACGCTGCACCCGGGCCTGGTCCATGCCGACTTCGTGATCGGCGACCGCGACGGCAGCACGGCCAGCCCGGCGCTGTCCGAGCGCATCTGCGCCTTCCTGCGCGAGCGCGGCTACAGCGTGGACTACAACCATCCCTACAAGGGCGTGGAGCTGGTGCGCCGCTACGGCAAGCCCGCCGAGCACCGCCACAGCATCCAGATCGAGATCAACCGCAAGCTCTACATGAACGAGCAGACCCTGGATCTCGACCAGGCCGGCTACCTGCGCCTGACCACCGACCTGAAGGTGCTGGTGGAGCAACTGATGGCCACCGATCCGCGTACGCTCTGAAGCCCCTGCGAGTGAAATGCAAAAGGCCCGCGATCACAGGATCGCGGGCCTTTTTTCATCGTGCCCTGGCGGGGCTCAGCAGGGCCTGAACGGCTTGCCCTCGAAGGCCTTGCCGCCCATGGACTCGACCTGGCTGCGCAGCGCGGGCGTGGCCTGGGGCAGGCGCAGCGTGTAGAGGGTGATGTCGGGGCGCTCCTGCACCACGCGGGCCGTACGCACGCCCTGGCGCGCAACGTTGGTCAGCTCGCGCGTGGCCGCTTCCTCGGAGGAGAAGCGACCCAGCGACAGGCCGGGCTCCAGCGCGCCGCCTGCGCGGTCGAAGTCGATCTTGCGTGCACGCAGTTCCGCGCGCTTGCGCTCCAGGAACTCGGCATCGGGGAATTTGCCCATGTAGACCATCCAGCGGCCCGGCTGGTGCGTGCTGCTCAGGTCCCACTGGTCGCTGGCGACCTGGGCGATGAGGCCGCGGCGCAGCGCCTCGGCATGGCGGTCTTCGATGCCCGTGGCCACCAGGCAGCTGGTGGGCTGGCCCGCGGCTTTCTCGGGGCGAGCCGGTGCGGCGGGTTCCTCGCCACCTGCAGGAGCCGCAGGTGCTGCGGGTGCCGCAGGTGCGGCAGGGGATGCAGGAGCCGTGGCCGGGGTGGCCGAGGAGGGGGCTGGCGCGTTGTCCACACTCAGCAGGCTCAGCGCCTCCGGGCGCACCTGCTGGCCCAGGCGCTCGGGCTCGGTCTGGGATGGCGGTGCCAGGCCCAGGGCCTGGAGCTGGCCGTGGTTCCAGAGGTAGTAGCCGGCATTGGCCAGCACCAGCAGCAGGAAGGCGATTCGCAGCATGTCGTTTCTTGGGCCCTAGTGATGAGTCGCCCGCCCTAGCCTACAGCAGCCGGACGCACGCTGATTTCCGAGCTGGTGATGGCCTGCAGGCCGCGCGCCGTGCGCACCAGCAGCGCGCCATCGGGGCCCACGCCCTCGGCCGTGCCGCTTTCGCCATCGCTGAGATTGACGGCGCGGCCACGCAGCAGGTCGCGCTGGGCAAAGCGCTCCACCAGCGGCGCAAAGCCCTGGGCGGCAAAGGTCTGTATGTCGGAGACCAGGCCCGGCAGCACGCAGGCCAGGGCGGTGGGCGCGTCCAGGCGCTCGTCCAGCTCCAGCAGGCTGGCCGGGGGCGTGCGCATGCCGTCGCCGGGGCGCGGGCGCACGTTCAGGCCGATGCCCACGACCACGTAGCGCGGCGTGCCGGGCTCATGCGCGGCGCTGCCGACAAAGCTGGCCGTCTCGATCAGGATGCCGCCGAGCTTGCGGTCGCCGTCGATCCACAGGTCGTTGGGCCATTTGAGGCCGATGCGCGGGCGCTGCGAGCCAGGGGCAGGCAACTGCGGCTGCAGGCTTTGCGCCACGCTCAGCCCCACGGCCAGCGACAGGCCGGACCAGTCGGCAGGCGCCAGCGGCATGCCCAGCGAGAAGGTCAGCGAATCGCCCACGCCGCTGGTCCACTGGCGGCCCAGCCGGCCCCGGCCGGCGGTCTGCACTTCGGTCACCAGCAGCACGGGTTCGTTGCGGCCATCGCGGGCACGCGCCATCAGCTCGGTATTGGTCGAGCCGATGCTGGGCACGATTTCCACGGAAAAGCCCGGCAGTTGCGGCTCGATGGCCTGCCACAGCGATTCCGCAGGCCAGTGAATGGGGGACGATGCCATCATGCGCCGGCCTTTGTGGAGGATTTGCGGGATTTTTTCCTTGGCTTTTGGGGGGCCTTTTCCAAATGCTTTTCCAAAGGCTTTTCCGCTTTGACCTGCTGCTTTTTGGCCCGCTTTGTCTTTTCAGATTGTTCCGATGCCGGCTTTGCGCTGGCCGGCAATGCATCGCCGGGCATGGGCGGGCGCCAGCCGCGCTTGGGCGCCAGCAGCGTGCCTCTGCAGGTGGCCGCGCCGCACCAGCATGGATACTCGGCCTTCAGCTTCCTGGTGTAGGGTTCGTCGATGATCAGGCCGTAGTCGTAGCTCAGCTCCTCGCCGGCGGCGATGTTGCGCAGCGCGACGATGAAAATCCGGCCATCGCGCTCATCGGTGTAGCAATTGGGAGCGCAGCTGTGGTTGATCCAGCGCGAGGAGTTGCCGCCGTAGTTGGCGTCGATCACGCGGTCTTCGTCCACGTGGAAGTAGAAGGTATGGTTGGGCTGGCTGGGGTCGTGCGGATGCCTGTCCTGGGCTTCCTGCCAGCTGACGATTTCCCCTACGTACTCGACAAGGACCTCGCCTTCGGCAAGATCCTGCGCGGCGAAGACGCCCTTGCCATGGACACCCGAGCGGCGGGTCTGGATACGGCGGCCGCCGGAAGGGGCCAAAGCTGTGCGGGGCATGTTTTCTCTGATAACTTGAATAGGCACACATGCGCGTGCGCGTACACGTACGTACACGCGTGAGCCATGGATTGTAGAAGCGCAGGCTGCGACATGCAGGTCCTGCGGGGAATGACGAGTACACACAATGACAAAGACCCTGGTGATTGCTGAGAAGCCTTCGGTCGCGCAGGACATCGTCCGCGCGTTGACTCCGGTGGCGGGCAAATTCGACAAGCACGATGAATACTTCGAGAGCGAGCACTACGTCGTGACCAGCGCCGTGGGCCACCTGGTGGAAATCCAGGCGCCCGAGGAATTCGACGTCAAGCGCGGCAAATGGAGTTTTGCCAACCTGCCGGTGATTCCGCCGTATTTCGACCTCAAGCCCGTGGACAAGACCAAGAGCCGGCTCAATGCCGTGGTCAAGCTGGCCAAGCGCAAGGATGTCACCGAACTCATCAACGCCTGCGACGCGGGCCGCGAGGGTGAGCTGATCTTCCGCCTGATCGAGCAGTACGCCGCAGGCGCCAAGCCCGACGGCAAAGGCCTGGGCAAGCCGGTCAAGCGCCTGTGGCTGCAGTCCATGACGCCGCAGGCCATCCGCGACGGCTTCCAGAACCTGCGCAGCGACGCGCAGATGCTGGGCCTGGCCAGCGCCGCGCGCAGCCGCTCCGAGGCCGACTGGCTGGTGGGCATCAACGGCACGCGCGCCATGACGGCCTTCAATTCGCGCGATGGCGGCTTCTTCCTGACCACCGTGGGCCGCGTGCAGACGCCCACCCTGTCCCTGGTGGTGGAGCGCGAGGAAAAGATCCGCAAGTTCGTGAGCCGCGACTACTGGGAAGTGCACGCCGCCTTCGATGCGCAGGCCGGCCAGTATCTGGGCAAGTGGTTCGATCCCCAATGGAAGAAGAGCGAGGATGCGGAAGCCCGCGCCGACCGCATCTGGAACCAGCGCGACGCCCAGGCCATTGCCGACGCCGTGCGCGGCAAGCCGGCCCAGGTCACCGAGGAGTCCAAGCCCACGTCCCAGGCCAGCCCGCTGCTGTTCGACCTGACCAGTTTGCAGCGCGAGGCCAACGGCAAGTTCGGCTTCTCGGCCAAGACCACGCTGTCGCTGGCGCAAAGCCTGTACGAGCGCCACAAGGCCCTGACCTACCCGCGTACCGACTCGCGTGCCCTGCCCGAGGACTACGTGCCCGTGGCGCACCAGACCTTCGCCATGCTGGCCGGCAGTGGCATGCGCCACCTGGCGCCCTTTGCCCAGCAGGCGCTGGACGAGAACTACGTGCGCCCGACCAAGCGCATCTTCGACAACAGCAAGGTGTCGGATCACTTTGCCATCATCCCGACCACGCAGGCGCCCAGCGGCCTGTCCGAGGCCGAGCAAAAGCTCTATGACCTCGTCGTGCGCCGCTTCATGGCCGTGTTCTTCCCCAGCGCCGAGCACCAGGTGACCACGCGCATCAGCAAGGTCGAGCAGCACAGCTTCAAGACCGAGGGCAAGATCCTGGTCAAGCCCGGTTGGCTGGCCATCTACGGCAAGGAGGCCGCCAACGAGGTCGAAGGCGGCAAGGACGGCGACAAGGGCCAGCCCCTGGTCGCGGTGCAGCCCGGCGAGCAGCCGCGCGCCGGCCAGGTCGATCCCAAGGGCCTCAAGACCAAGCCGCCCGCGCGCTACTCCGAAGCCACGCTGCTGGGAGCCATGGAAAGCGCCGGCAAGCAGGTCGAGGACGACGAGCTGCGCGAGGCCATGCAGGAAAAGGGCCTGGGCACGCCTGCCACGCGCGCGGCCATCATCGAAGGCCTGCTGACTGAAAAGTACATGCTGCGCGAAGGCCGCGAGCTGATTCCCACGGCCAAGGCCTTCCAGCTCATGACGCTGCTGCGCGGCCTGGGCGTGGAAGAACTCTCGCGCGCCGACCTCACCGGCGAATGGGAGTACAAGCTGGCGCAGATGGAAAAGGGCCAGCTCTCGCGCGATGCCTTCATGCAGCAGATCCAGTCCATGACGGAAAAGCTGGTCAAGAAGGCCAAGGAATACGACCGGGACACCGTGCCCGGCGACTACGCCACCCTGTCCACGCCTTGCCCCAACTGCGGCGGCGTGGTCAAGGAGAACTACCGCCGCTACGGCTGCACGGGCAGCGACGGACAGGGCGCAGGCTGCGGCTTCTCGTTCACCAAGTCGCCGGCCGGCCGTACCTTCGAGACGGCCGAGGCCGAGCAACTGCTGCGCGACCGCCGACTGGGCCCGCTGGACGGCTTTCGCTCCAAGGCCGGCTGGCCCTTCGTGGCCGAGGTCACCATCGTGCACGATGAGGAAGGCGGCAACTACAAGCTCGAGTTCGACTTTGGCGACGACGCCGCCTCCGAAGACACGGGCGAGCTGGTGGACTTTGCCAGCCAGCAATCGCTGGGCCCCTGCCCCAAGTGCGGTGCGCCGGTCTTCGAACACGGCAGCAACTACGTCTGCGCCAAGGCCGTGCCCACGCTGGCCCAGGCCACGCCCAGCTGCGACTTCAAGAGCGGCCAGATCATCCTGCAACAGCCCATAGAGCGCGAGCAGATGCAAAAGCTGCTGCAGACCGGCAAGACCGACCTGCTGGACAAGTTCGTCTCCAACCGCACGCGCCGCAGCTTCAAGGCCTTCCTGGTCTGGGATGGCGCGGCCGGCAAGGTGAACTTCGAGTTCGAGCAGCGCGACAGCAAGTACCCGCCGCGCAAGACGGCGGCCGCCAAGAGCGCGCCGGCCAAGAAGGCGCCGGCCAAGAAAGCCGCAGCCAAGACCACGGCAAAGACGGCCACCAAGACCGCGCGAAAGCCGGCTGCCGGCACGCTGCAGCCCAGCGCGGCCCTGGCCGCCGTCATCGGCGAAGGCACGGTGGCGCGTACCGAAGTGGTCAAGAAGCTGTGGGAATACGTCAAGGCCCAGAACCTGCAGGACCCCAAGGACAAGCGCGTCATCCGCGCCGACGACAAGCTGCGCCCCGTCTTCGGCAAGGACAGCGTGAACATGTTCGAGCTGGCCGGCATCGTGGGCAAGCATCTGGCGTAAGGCGCCTGCCTGACCTGATCCTGCGACCCGCTTCTGCACCTTGCCGCAGCGGGTCGCCGGCCTGACACGGGGACAACACATGCTTGGGCTAATCTAGCGGGCATGGATACCGAAATGCTCACCCCGGCAGCGGCTGCCGCCGCTGCTTCCTCCCCGGCGCCCTCGCGCTCCATCCGCCTGGACGGCGCCTCCAACTTCCGAGACCTCGGTGGCTACACGGGCCTGGATGGCCGGCGCGTGCGCTGGCGCACGCTGTTCCGTGCCGACCACCTGGCCGGCCTCAGCGCAGCGGACCTGGACGTGCTGCAGGGCCTGAAGCTCGCGCGCAGCGCGGACTTCCGGGGCAAGATGGAAAGCGCCCACCTGGCCTACGAATGGCCGGGCATTGCCCGCCATGCGCTCATCGTCGAGCCCACCGTGGTGCAGCGCGCCAGCGCCCTGATCGCCGCAGGCAACGACCTCACGGCCGCCCATGCCGAGGAGCTGATGCAGGACACCTACCGCAGCTTCGTGCACGACTACGCACCACGCTTTGCACAGCTGTTCCAACTTCTGCTGGACAGCCAGGACCCGCTGGTCTTCCACTGCACGGCCGGCAAGGACCGCACGGGCTGGGCCGCCGCCCTGCTGCTCACCGCGCTGGGCGTGGACGAGGACACCGTGATGCAGGACTACCTGCTGACCAACCAGCTCTACCAGCGCCCCGCCGCCACCTTCGCCCCCATGCCGGCCGAGGTGATGGATGTGCTGTGGCGCGTGCAGGCGTCCTACCTGGCGGCGGCCACCGACATGGTGCGGGCCGACTTCGGAGGGATGGAGGGGTATCTGCGGGATGCGCTGGGCATCGACAGCGCTGCACGCGAGCGGCTGGCTGCGCTTTACCTGGAAGGGTGATTACCTTCGCTCACGGGGCGGCGGGTTGGCGCGGCTAACATGGGCTGTGCCGGTCGGTTGCGCCGGAGATGAAGGAGATTGCGATGAAGTACGGCATGCGTGGGCTGGCCGCGATGGTGCTGGTGGCCTTGAGTGTGGGGCTGGCTGGTTGCGCGGGCGGGGTGCCTGGGGATGTTTCGGGGAGCCAGGCGTCCAGTGCCAGTGGGGTGACGGTGTTTGGGACTGTGGATGCCAATGTGAGTCATACGCGGACTTCGCGGTGACTTGTTTTCTTGCCTGATCTGGGCTGATCTTCTGGACTGATTTTTGCTGCTTGCCTTTGCGGCGGGCAGGAGCCGGGTTTCGGCCCGGCGGCCGACTCCCTTTCTTATCGCGCGATAAGAAAGGAAGCAAAGAAGCGCGCCCCGCACTGCCCACGACCCTTCGCTTCGCTACGGGCGACCTGCGTTGGGCGGGATGCGGGGTGCGCCGTGAAACTCGTTGCGCGCTGCGCGCTTCACTCAAACATCACGGCGAGTCAGATGACGAAGCAGCCCTGTCCTTCGGCAGGGCTGCCACCCCGCATCCCGCCCAACGCAGGCGTGGGCAGAAGGGGGAGGCTGGCAACAGCCAACAGCCAACAGCCAACAGCCAACAGCCAACAGCCAGCAGGGTCAGGGCTGGATCGGCGTGATCACCACGCCGGTGCCTGCGGGGGCGTCTTCGCCGCCGGGCAGGGCGGGTGTGGCGGGGGTGGCTTCCTGCACTGCGCGCTGGTCCGTGGGGCCCAGCGTGCCCTGGGTAAGGGGGATGCTGGGTGCGGGCAGGGCGGGGGTGCTTTCTATGATTTCCTCGCCGGGCGACAGGCCCGGGCCGGGTGGCTCCGTGGGCTCGGGTGCGGGTTCAGGGGCCGGTGCTGGCTCCGGGGTGGTGGGTTGGCCGGGCTGTGCGGGCGGCGGCTGGTCAGGCCACCAGTCCTGCATGCGTTCGCGCAGGCGGCCGACCATGTCGGACCACCAGTGGCTTTGTTCGGGCGGCTCGAATCGGGCCTTGGCGTCGATGACGGGGCTGCGCAGGGCGCGGGACATGAAGTCTCCCACCATGGGCAGGGCGCTGCGCGAGCCCTGGCCCCAGCGGTCGCTGCGCAGGGTGATGCGCGGGTCGTTGAAGCCGGCCCAGGCGCCGGTGACGATTTCCGGGTGCATGAGGATGAACCAACCGTCGGCATTGCCCTGGGTGGTGCCGGTCTTGCCGGCCACGTCGGCGTGGATGCCGTAGCGCTGGCGCACGGCCACGGCCGTGCCTTTGTCCACCACGGCGCGCAGCATGTCCACCAGGGCGTAGGCGTGGACTTCGTCCAGCGCGCGCTCGGGCTTGGGCGGGCTGAATTCGGCGATGACCTTGCCGTCGGCGTCCTCGATGCGCGTGACCATCATGGGCGGCAGCCAGCGGCCACCGTGGGCCAGGCTGGCATAGGCGTTGACCATCTCCAGCAGTGACACCGGGCTGCTGCCCAGGGCCAGGGCGGGTACTTCGTCCAGCGGGCTCTGGCGCACGCCCAGGGCGCGCGCCAGGCGCGCCACGCGGGCGGGGCCTACGGACTGCATGACTTCGGCGGTGATGGTGTTCTTGGAGTAGGCCAGGGCGTCGCGCAGCGTCATCTCGCGGCCCGTGGGTGGCGTGGCGTCGGTGGGGCGCCAGACTTCGCCGCCGGGCAGCTTGATTTCCACGGGGCCGTCCACGCGCTTGTCGTCGGGGGTGGCGCCCTGCTGCAGCGCGGCGCCATAGACAAAGGGCTTGAAGGTCGATCCGGGCTGTCGCCGTGCCTGCTGCACATGGTCGTAGGCGTCCTGCGTGAAGTCGCGGCTGCCCACCCAGGCCAGCACTTCGGAGGTGGCTGGGTTCAGCGCCACAAAGCCTGCCTGCACGCGCGTCTTGTCGTCGCGCAGCTGCTTCATGAAGGCCTTGTCGGCCAGCAGGGCCTTGAGGGTGTCTTCCTCGCTGTCCTTGTCCGATGCCTTGTCCTTGCCTTGGCCGTCCGCGCGTTTGCGCGCCGCGCGCCAGGCGGGGGTCTCCCGCACCAGCTGTTGCACCAGCGGGTTGGCGGCATTCCAGCCGTCGCGCTGGCTCCAGGCGCCGTTGGCCACGCCCTGCAGCGTGCGCGTCTGGCGCGCCACGGCCTGGTTGGCCCAGCTCTGCAGGCGCGAGTCGATGGTGGTGTGCACCACCAGGCCGTCGGTGTAGATGTTGTAGTCGTTGCGGTCGGCCCAGTCGATCAGCCATTTGCGCAGCTGCTGCGCGAAGTGGGGGGCCATGCCCAGGGGCTCTTCCTGGCGCTCGAAGTTGATGCGCATGGGACGCTTCTTGAGCTGGGCGAACTCGGCCTCCTGCAGCACGCCGCGCTTGACCATTTGCGACAGCACCGTGTTGCGGCGGTACAGCGCGCGGTCGGGGTTGAGCACGGGGTTGTAGTAGCTCGTGCCCTTGAGCATGCCCACCAGCGTGGCGCTTTCCAGCACCGTCAGTCGCGCGGCCGGTTTGTCGAAATAGGTGCGCGCCGCCATCTCTATGCCGAAGGCGTTGTAGAGGAAGGGGACGGTATTCAGATAGGTTTCGAGGATCTCGTCCTTGGTGTAGAGCGCCTCGATCTTGAAGGCCGTGATCGCCTCCTTGAGCTTGCGGTTGAGCGTGGGCGCGCGGCCGATTTCGGTCGGGTACAGGTTGCGTGCGAGCTGCTGGGTGAGGGTGGAGCCGCCCTGCGGATCGCCGCGCAGCGTGTGCACCACCGAGCCCAGCGTGCGGCGCCAGTCCATGCCGTGGTGCTCGTAGAAGCGGTGGTCCTCCGTGGCGATCAGCGCCTTGATCACCGAGGGCGACATTTCGTCGAGCTTCACCCACTGCCGGTTGCTGCGCTTGAACTGCGCGAGCTGCTTGCCATCCGCGCTCATGATCTGGGCGGGCTGCTCCAGCTTGGCCTTGCGTATGTCGCGGATGCCGGGCGTGAACGGGATCAGGGCCAGCACATACAGCGCGAACAGCAGCGGCAGCGCGGCGGCGAACAGCAGCCATTCACGCCGCGTGGGCCAGCGGTGCCACCAGGGCAGGGCCGCCACGCGCTGGCCGATGCGGCTGGCCAGCAGCCTTTGCCAGGCTGCGAGCACAGCGTCGGGCAGCTTCAAGTCATTGAAAGAAAAGCGCATATTGCAAGACGGCCCTGATGACAGGACATCAGGGCCGATAGGGCGGGACCATTTCCGCGAAGCCGAGAGAATGCCCAAAAAAACGGCACCCCGCTCGCGTGGGGTGCCTTGCCTATGGGCCAAGCCCCGGTATTGTCGGGCTGGCTGGTACTGGCGGGAAGTGCTTATTTCTCCAGCCAGTCGGACAGCTCGTCCGCATGCTCCTGCTCCTGCTCCAGGATGGATTCGATCAGCCGGCGCGTGGTCGGGTCCTTGTCGCCGATCAGGTCGATCATCTGGCTGTAGGCCTCGATGGCCACGCGCTCGGCGATCAGGTTGGTGCGGATCATGGCCTTCAGGTCCATCTCGCCGTTGTAGTCGGCATGGCTGCGCTGGGTCAGCGTCTGGGGGTTGAAGTCGGGCTCGCCGCCCAACTGCACGATGCGCTGGGCCAGCTTGTCGGCGTGGGCCATTTCCTCGTTGGCATGGACCAGGAACTCATCGGCAATGGCGGGCGAAGCCAGGCCCACGGCCGTGAAGTGGTGGCGCTTGTAGCGCATCACGCACACCAGCTCGGTGGCCAGCGAGTCATTGAGCAGCTTGATGATGTCCTCGCGCCAGGGCCCGAAGTGCGGGGTCACGGCGCCATCGTCCAGGCTGTGCTTGGCGGCCTCCAGGGCCTTGGGGTCCAGCGCCAGGTGGCCGTTGCCGGCGTTGGATTTGGCTTGCTTCGTGGGGGTGCTGTTGGGGTTCATACGTGGTCTCTTCATCGTGGGACGGAAACTACGGCAGGCATGCGCCTATGCGGCTTGTAAACACCTGCCAGCGAAACGGGACCAGGCGGGCCGATGTGCCCGCCTGTTGCCTTCCAAGGTAAGTTTTTGGCCGCCTGCTGTCTGTGAGACAAGTCCGCATCCCCATGCCCGGCCAGCGCGCCCCTGGGTGTCCCGGCGCTACCATGGGCGCTCCACTCCAGGAGCACCCGCATGAATGACACCGCCGCCGCGCCCCGCTCGGCCTACGACTTCGAGGCCACCTCCATCACGGGCCAGGCCGTCCCCCTGTCGGACTACCGCGGCAAGGTGCTGCTCATCGTCAACACCGCCAGCGCCTGCGGCTTCACGCCGCAGTACGCCGGCCTGCAGGCGCTGCATGAGCAGTACGGCGAGCGCGGCCTGGTGGTGCTGGGCTTTCCTTGCAACCAGTTCGGTTCCCAGGAAAAGGGCAGCGAATCGGAAATCGCCAGCTTCTGCGACCTGAACTTTGGCGTGCGCTTTCCGCTCATGGGCAAGATCGACGTCAACGGCGCCAACGCCCACCCGCTGTACCGCTGGCTCACGGCCGAGGCGCCGGGCGTGCTCGGCACCAAGGCCATCAAGTGGAACTTCACCAAATTCCTCGTTGGCCGCGACGGCCAGGTCATCCGCCGCTATGCGCCGCAGGATGCGCCGGCCAAGCTGTCCACGGACATCGAGGCCGCGCTGGCGCTTTGATGCGCTGATGCGCGCTGATCGCGCCTGTCCATCGGGGTTTCACGCAGGGCCGGCAGCGCGGGCCGGCCGCACGCCATGGTTAGCATGCTCCTTGACATCACAACAAGGAGACAACACCCGTGAAAGCCTTCCACCGCACCGCCCTCGCCCTGCTCACTGCCTGCACCTTGCCCATGATTGCTACCAGCGCCGCCGCCCAGGACAAGCCCGTGGTCCAGTTCATTGCCACGGGCGGCACCATCGCCATGAAGATCGACCCGGTCAAGAACGCGCCCGTGCCCGCGATCTCGGGCGACGACCTGCTGGCCACCGTGCCCGACGTGGGCAAGTACGCGCGCATCCAGGTCAACAACCTGTCCAACGTGCCCTCCGACTACATGGACCCGGCCCGCTGGGTGCAGCTCACCCAGGCCGTACAGGCAGCGCTGGCCCGCCCTGAGGTGGCCGGCGCCATCGTCTCGCACGGCACGGACACGCTGGAGGAAACCGCCTTCTGGCTGGACCTGACCGTGCAGTCGTCCAAGCCCGTCGTGCTCATAGGCGCGCAGCGCAATGCCTCGGTGTCCGACTTCGACGGGCCGCGCAACCTGCTCAACGCCGTGCGCATCGCCGTGGACCCCAAGGCGCGCGACAAGGGCGCCATGCTGGCCATGAACAACCAGATCAACGCCGCGCGCTACGTCACCAAGACACACACGGCCAACGTGGAAACCTTCCGTTCGGGTGAATTCGGCTTTCTGGGCGAGGTCTACCCGGACCGCGTGAACTTCGCCTCCGCCCCCGCGCGCCGCCAGCACCTGCCCATCCAGGCGCAGACCATGCCCGAGGTGGAGATCTTTCCCATGTACGGCGGCGCCAACGGCCAGGCCGTGCGCCAGGCGGTGGACCGTGGCGTCAAGGGCATCGTTATCGACGCCTTGGGCATGGGCAACATGAACGTCGCCATGCTCGATGCCGCCAAGTACGCCATCGGCAAGAACGTGCCCGTGGTCGTCAGCACGCGCGTGCACAACGGCCGCGTCATGCCCAGCTACGGCTTCGAGGGCGGCGGCAAGACCTCGTTCGAGGCCGGCGCCGTCATGGCCGACGATCTGCGCGCGCCCAAGGCGCGGATCCTGCTGATGCTGGCGCTGCAGTCCGGCGTGTCGGGGCAGAAGGACCTGCAGGCAGTATTTGATCGATAGTTCGACCGACAGGCCGCCGCAACCCTGCCGCGCAGGCCCTGGCCTTGCGCGGCATTTCTGGCGGGGCACCGAGGTGGCACACTGGCAGCCTCATATGCCAACCAGGGCGCACCATGCAGGATGACGATCTCGAATACGTGGGCTTCTGGGCCCGCACCGGCGCCGCGCTGATCGACACCGTGATCCTGCTCGTGCTCATGCTTCCGGCCCTGATCTCCATCTATGGCTGGGAATACCTGGAGTCCGAAAAACTGCTGCACGGCCCGGCCGATTTCGTCATCTCCTGGGTGCTGCCTGCCATCGCCGTCGTCATCTTCTGGATCAAGAAACAGGCCACGCCGGGCAAGATGCTCATCGCCGCCAGGATCGTGGACGCGCAGACCGGCGCGGACATGAGCACACGGCAGGCCATCATTCGCTACCTGGCCTATTTCGTGTCCATCATCCCGTTGTGCCTGGGGCTGATCTGGGTGGCCTTTGACCCGCGCAAGCAGGGTTGGCACGACAAGATTGCGGGCACCGTGGTGGTCAGGCCCAAGCGGGGCGTGCAGCCGGTGAAGTTCCGCTGACACGCGCACCTCAGGCGCGCCCGCAGCGGGCGCTCCGTGCTATTTCAACGGCAGCTCGGATGTGGCGTCGCGCAGCTGCGCGGCCCGCCCGAAGTTCAGTGCTGCAGCACAGGACAGGCGCCTGATCTCCGTCGCGTTGCCGGCTGCGCCGCCAGCCAGAGAAGCAAGCCAGCTGCATTGGGCATCGCGGTACTGCGTGAACTCCTTGCCGGAGGCGGACAGCCTGGCCTTGGCCTGGGAGGCATATTTGGCATCCTCATCCCATTGCCCCAGTGCGCTGGCTGCCTGTTCCTCGGCCTGCTTCAATGCCTTGTGGCTGTCTGCGAGCCTGCGCGCCAGGCAGTCTCGCATTCCGGCCTGGGAGTGGGCACTGCATTCCTCGCGCAAGGCGCGTTCATCGGGTTGAGGAATGATTTCCATGGCGAGGCTCCACAGAGGAATGCAGGCTGCCAGTGCCAGGGTTGTCAGCTTTATTGTGCGCATGCGACCGCCTTTGCGCTGCGAACCAGCGATAGGGTGTGGTTGAGTTTACGTGCGTAGTTGGGATCGCCGCCGCCGTTGTAGCGTTGCGCCACCATGTTGGCGGAAATGGAGCGCCAGCCTGTAATGACGCGCTGGACGGACGCCTTCTGGTACCTCAAAACCTGCCCCGGCTGTAGCGTGGCCGCTTTGGGGTTGAGTCTCTTGAGTGTCTCTGGAGTGCTGCCCTGTGTCTTTGCAATCTTTTCCAGGCTGTCACCGCGTTTGACTGTGACTTCGTACACCTTCGGATCTGAAGCAGGCACAGTCTGGAACTCGAAATTGGCCATGCGCATGAGCAGATAGCCAATGCCTGCATGAATATTGTGCGTGGGTATGGAGCGAACAGATCCCGTGGTCAGACGGCCCTTCCAGGCGGGCGGCAGAATCAGGTCGCTGCCTTCGTCATTCGACAGAAATGATGACAGCCCAGGATCTCCCGTGACACCGATTTGCATGGGCTTGGAGTTCCATTGTGAGTTATTGGCGCCAGTTTCAACCCATAGCATAGCCTTGATGAGTTGCCAGTCGAGGGACACGTATCCTGCTGTACTGGAAAGATGGCGGTTGTACTCGTTGACTGCCATTTGAATGTCACAGTCCCAGGCGTTCCACTTTGGGTCACCGACAGCTTTCGTAATGCCTTCTTTCCATTGCTCAAAATCCATTTTTTGAGGTGCTTGAGTCGCCATATAAGTCCTGCCTAAGAGTTTCCCGGTTGGTGTCCGGCATTCTGGCATACAGGAGTTGAGGCCCTTCATTGCAATCCGCGGCGATATGCTGCGGGTGGAGCTATAGCTGCTCATGATCTGGTTGTTGTTTCAATTAAATACATATTGATCTGCTGGTTTTATTGATCCTTTGAGTCCGGCGGCAAGCAAAGGTCTTTCGAGTGAAGATGGACTTCCACCGTTGCATCGGTTGGTATACGAAGCGCAGGCCGTGGCCGTCAACTGTGCTGTTGCTGCGGTCCTGCCAAGAGACCCGCATTCCAGCGTCCATGCCTTGTTCTGCGGCTCGGTCGATGGGGGGGTCTTTGGTGATGCCTGAAGACAGGCGCGGCACGAAGTGAGAGTCTGCGTGCAGGCCTTGGACCAGGAGTACGGCCGCCCAGCAGAGTTCAGCTGGGTCAAGACCAAGTCGCAGCGATGCTGATGGCTTTGGTGGAAGGCGCCGGGTGCTATTGAGGCTCAGATCAGCGAACTGCTACTCAATCAGTTGACCATCGATGTGTGCATGCTGGCTGCCGCGCTATTTCGAGTTGGTAGCGCCGGGCAGCACCCGTCCGCTCCCCGTGGCTCAATCCTCTTCCAACCCCGGCTCGTCCACCACGAAGCCCGAGCCGTCCTCGTCGCAGAACACGCATTGCTGCAAGAAGCTGTCCATGCTGCTGGCGTGGAACCAGATCAGGCCCTGGTCTTCGTCGCAAAGCATGTCGGTCTGCTCGTCCACTCTGGCGGTGGCAAAGCCGCTCAGTTCCATTTCTTCGAGGAACTGCTCCAGGTCCTCGCAGCCTGCAAACAGTTCATGGTCCAGGCTGCCGATGCGGCCCTTGAAGGCGCCGTGCAGCACTTCCACGAAGGGGTTGCCGCCGGGGTCATGGCCAATGACCATGAAGTGCGCGGCAAACAGGTTCTCGCGCTGGTGGTCCTCCACGTCGTAGTGCTCCGAGCCTGCGCGGAAGTGGTGCAGGGTGCGCAGCCAGGCGTGGTTGTCGCCGGTCTCGTCGTCGGCCTGCAGGTAGTCCTCGCGATCGGGCGCCGCTTCGAGCCGGTCGAAGTCCAGGCCGTTCTGCGTGATCAGGAACTGCGCGTAGGCGTCGGAGAAGCCTTGCGCGGCCTGGTACTCGCGCACCGCCTGGGCGTCGGGCAGGGCCAGGCCGAAGGGATTGGGAAAGCGCACTTGCATGGAGCGGTCCTTGAAAAGGAGTGAACGGCGGCCACGCAGGCCGTGCCCGCAGGATGGTGCAGGCGTTGGGCGGCAGTTTGGTGACAGTTCTGTAGTGACTCACAGCCCCGCAAGCAGAGTCGGGCGAAGCGGTAGCACGCAACAACTTACCGGCAGAAATCGAAAGAGCCTTTTTCGGTACGTTTCTCAAAAAACCAGAAACGTACCGAAATTCTTTTCAAAACAACAGCCTAAGAGATTTTGAAACGCTTCGGATCACGAAGAAACCACCAGCCTCGAATGCCCCACGCCACCGCCTTTCTCCACCCGCACCTGCACGGCGATGCGCTCCTTGAGCGCCTCCACGTGGCTGATGATGCCGATCATCTTGCCGCTGTCGTTGAGCCGGTCGAGTGCGTCGAGGGCGATCTCCAGCGTGTCGGCATCGAGCGTGCCAAAGCCTTCGTCGAGGAACAGGGAGTCGATGGAGGTCTTGTGGCTGACCAGGTCCGACAGCGCCAGTGCCAGGGCCAGGCTGACGAGGAAGGCCTCGCCGCCCGATAGCGTGCGCGTGTCGCGCGGGGTGTCGCCCTGCCAGCTGTCGACGATGTCCAGTTCCAGCTCGCCTTCGGGCTTGCGGCGCAGCAGGTAGCGGCCGTGCAGGCGTGCCAGGTGGAGGTTGGCCAGGTGCAGCAGGTGGTCCAGGGTGAGCCCCTGGGCGAAGCGCCGGTATTTGTCGCCCTTGGCCGAGCCGATGAGGCCGTCCAGGTGCTGCCACAGGTCGCTGTCGCTGGCCTGGGTGGCGATGTGCTCGAACAGGGCCTGCTGGCCCCGGCGGCGGCGCTGGTCGTCGGCCAGCTGGGCACGGGTGCCGCCCAGTTGTTCGCTGAGTGCCGTATGGCGCTCCTGCAGTGTTTGCAGCAGGGCCTGGATGGCTTCGGGTGCCAGGTCGGTGAGGGCCTGGGCTTGCAGTTGCGCGTGCTCGCGCTGTGCGGCTTCCAGCAGGGTGGCCGCGCGCTGTTGTGCCGCCTGCAGTTGCTGGCGCAGCGCGGCCAGGCGCTGGCGTTCGGGTGCGGGCAGCAGGGCCTGCAGGAAGGCGGGTTCGTCGGCAAAGGGGCTGGCGGCCAGGGCGGCCTGCCATGCGGATTCGGCCTGGGCCGCTTCCTCGCGCTGGCGGGCCAGCGTGGCCTGGGCCTGTTGCTGCTGGCCTTGCAGGGCATCCTGCTGCCGCGTGAGAGCGGCGATGTCGCTGGCGCATTCGGCCAGGGCCTGCGGCAGCTGTTCCACGGGCGGCAAGGGCAGTGAAGGCGGCTCTGCCACAGCCGTATGGGCGGGATGGGTCTGCGCCGTTCTCTGCCCCTCCCACTGTGCCTCCCACTGTGTTTCCCACTGCTTTTTCCAGCGCTGCGCATCGGCCTCGGCAGCCTCGCATTCCTTGCGCTGCAAGGCCATGGATTGGGCCAGTTGCTGCAGGTCGTGCCGAGCCTGTTTCCAGTGCTGCCATTCCGCTTCGCGCGCTTCAAGCCAGGGCAGGGCGTCGTCGGGCAGGGTGTGGCCGGCCTCGCCGAGTGAGGCCTGCAACTGCGCGTTCAGCGCCTGGGCTTCGGCCTGCAGGCTGGCGATGGATTGCTGCAGTTCTTCGCGGCGTGCGCTGTGGTCGGCCAGGGCCTGCTGCTGCAGCGCAAGCTGGCCTTGCGCGGTCTGCAGTGACTGGCGGCTGTGTTGGGCGGCGTCCTTGGCCTGTTGCACGGCCTGCTCGCCTTGCTCGGCGGCCTGCACGGCGCGCTTGAGTGTGTCCAGCTGGCGGGCGCAGGCCTGGGCCGATGCGGCGAGGGTGTCGGCCTGTTGCCAACTGTCTGGCGCGAGTTGCAGGGGTTGCGTGAGGCCCTGCCATGTGTCGTTCCATGTGCCGTGCCAGCGTGCGATGTCTTGTTCCAGTTCGTCGGCCTGGCGCTGGCGCGCAGCCTGCGCGGCCGTGGTGGCGGCCAGCGTGGCGCGGGCGGTTTCGCCCTGGGTTTGCAGGGCGTCGAGTTCATCCTGCTTGCGGCGCAGCGCGGCTTCGGTGGCCGAGGCGTCCAGCGCTTCGTAGGCGGCCACGGCCGGGTGCTCGTGCGCGCCGCACAGCGGGCAGGGCTGGCCGGGCTGCAGGGCGTGGCGGTGCTCGGACAGGCTTTGGATGCGCTGCTCCTGCAGGAGCAGGGTCTGCTTGTCCGCGACCTGTTCCTTGACGCTCTTGTACTGCTGCCGCAGGGCTTGCAGTGATGTGTCCTGCGCTCGCGCCTGTGCCTCTCCATCGCGCAATTCCTGCTCCAGCGCAGCTTGCTGGCGCGCAAGTTCGCGGCGCTGCGCGGCCTGGGTTTCTGCCTGGCGCCACAGGTGCAGTCGGTCCTGCTCTGCCTGCTCGCGAGCGCGCAGTTCGGCCATGCCGCCGCTGCCTTGAAGGCGCTGCGCCTGTTCGTCCTGCGCGTGCTGGAGTGCGGCGCTGGCGCGGGCCTGGGCGTCGGTGGCGGCCTGGACCTGGGCCGCGCCGGCTTCGGCGTTTTGCGCCATACGGGCCTGTTCGGCATCCAGCTTGCGCAGGGCCTGCTGCTGGCTGGCCGCTTGCTGTTGCTGGCTGGCGCGCAGCTTGAACTGCTGGCGCCAGCTGCCCAGGCGCTCGCCCAGCAGGGCATGGGCGGCATGCTGGGTGCAGAACTGTTCCAGCGTTTGGTGCTCGGCCTGCTGGCGGGCCAGGGTGTCTTGCGCAGCCTGGGCCAGGCGGGCGGACAGGGCCTGGGCATGGCGGTGCTGCAGCAGCAGCCGGGCCTGGGTTTGCTGTTCGTGCTCGCGCAGTTGCTGCAGTTGCTTGCGGCTGTCATCGCAGGCGGCGGTGCTGCGCTGCCAGGCCTGGTGCAGCGGCTGCAGCGCCTGCGCGGGCTCGTCATGGGCCAGGCTTTCCAGTTCGGGCGTGGCCTGCTCCAGTGCCCGGGCGGCGTCTGCGCAGCCGGTGCCGGCGGCCTGCAGTGTCTGGGTGGCCTGGGCCAGTTGCTGCTGCCATTGGTGCTGGGCCTGGGCGCGCAGGTAGTCGGCCTGCAGCGCGGCCTGCTCCGTCACCAGGCTGTCGGCCTGGGCCTGCAGGGCATCGCGCGCCTCGGGCGTCAGCAACTCCACGCCATCGGCCTGGGCCTTGAGCTGGTCCAGGCGCTGGCGCGCATCGCGGGCGCGTTCGAAGACTTTCTGCGAGATGAGGCCGTAGATCTCGGTGCCTGTCAGCTCTTCCAGCAGGCCGGCGCGCTCATTGGCATTGGCTTGCAGAAAAGCCGCAAAGCCGCCCTGGGCCAGCAGCATGGACTTGGTGAAGCGCTCGAAGTCCAGGCCGGTGATGGCGGCGGTCTGCTCCAGCTTGTCGCGCGTCTGGCTGCTGAGGATGCTGCCGTCGCCACGGGCCAGTTCCACCTTGGGCGCCTGCAGTGCGCCATCGAGCCTGTCGCGTGCGCGGCGCTGGCTCCAGAAGGCGCGGTAGACCTGCCCCTTGACCTCGAATTCGACCTCGGCCAGGCAGTCGGCCGTGTGGCGCGTCATGAGGTCGTTGGCCGATGCCGAGATGTTGTTCAGCCTGGGTGTCTGGTGGTACAGCGCCAGGCAGATGGCATCGAGCAGGGTGGACTTGCCCGCGCCTGTGGCCCCGGTGATGGCGAACAGGCCGTTGCCCGCGAACGGTGCCTGCGTGAAGTCGATGCGCCATTCGCCCTTGAGCGAGTTGAGGTTCTTGAGCCGCAGCGTAAGGATCTTCATGCGCGGGCCTCCTCGCCGTGTTCGCCGGCGCCTGGCTGGGGCGCATCAAGCCCGGCCACCACTTCCTGGTAGCGCCGGGTAAGGGCCCGGGCCAGACCGGGCTCCAGTGTTTCCAGCGCCAGGCGGCGCTCGAAGACGTCGGCGGGGCTGATCTCGTGCAGCGACTCGCCAGCGGCGGCGACCATGCCGGCCACCGCCCGGCCGCGCTGGCGCCGCACGCGCAGCAGTTCCACGGGCAGCTCATCGGCCAGGGCCTGCACGCGGTCGGTGAGCTGGGGCAGGTAGTCGTCCTGCTCCACCACCACCTCCAACCACACGGGCCGTGCAGGGCTGCCGGCCTGGGCGGTGGCGCGCATCAGATCCGTCAATGCGGTCAGGCTGCCTGCCACCGATGCCATGGGCTGAAAGCAGGGCACGGGCAGCGGCGTGACGGCCTGCAGCCCTTCGGGGCCCAGGTCCACCAGCAGCATCTGCTTGGACTGGCGGGCCTCGTCAAAGCTCAGCGCAATGGGCGAGCCGCTGTAGCGGATGTGCTCCAGGCCGCCCACTTTCTGCGGCTGGTGGATGTGGCCCAGCGCCACGTAGTCGGCGGGCGGAAAGGCCGAGGTGGGGAAGGCGTCCAGCGATCCCACGTAGATCTCGCGCACGGACTCGCTGCTGCTGGCGCCCACGGTGGTGAGATGGCCCGTGGCGATGATGGGCAGGCGCTGGCCGGATGCGGCGGCCAGCGCGTCACGGCGTGCCATGGCGGCGTCGTGCACGCTGCGGTAGCAGGACTCGATGGCGGCCTGCAGCGCCTGCTGCTTTTGCTCGGCGCTTTGGCCGGGCTGGCTCAGCACCAGATCGCGCGGGCGCATGAAGGGCAGGGCGCAGACGATGCAGCCGGGCGCGGCCGGCTGCCCCGGCCGGCGCCGCAGCGGCAGCTCGACCACGTGGCTGGCCGTCTCGCCCACGGCGGCAACCACGGTGGTGTCCAGGCAGGCCAGCAGCTCGCGGTTCTCTGCCAGCGTGGCCACGGAGTCGTGGTTGCCGCCCAGCAGCAACAGGGCCACGCCCGCCGCATGCAGGCGCACCACCAACTGGCTGTACAGCTCGCGCGCATAGCTGGGCGGCGCGCCGGTGTCGAAGATATCGCCCGCGATGAGCACGGCATCCACCGCCTGGGCATCAACCTGCTCCAGCAGCCAGTCGATGAGCGCAGCGTGCTCGGCCTGGCGGCTCTTGCCCATGAAGTGCTGGCCCAGGTGCCAGTCGGAAGTGTGAAGAAGGCGCATGGTTTCGGTATCGCGGTATCGGTGCAATGTCCGCCGGCTGTGGCGGGGGCGACAGTATGGTCGCTGGCGCGCATGGGTGACAGCAGGACGGCGTGCCGCAGCTAACATCCCGGTTCGCATCAACCAAGGAGACACAGGCATGTTCAGCCACGTCATGGTCGGGGTCAACGACCTCGAAAAATCCAAGCAGTTCTACGACGCATTCCTGGGAGCGCTCGGCATTGCGCCGGGCATGGCCAACAAGAACCGCTATTTCTACCGCAGCGCGGGCGGCACGTTTGCCATTTCCACACCGATCAACGGCGAGGCTGCCTGCCACGGCAATGGCGCGACCATCGGTTTTGCGACGCAGTCGCCCGAGCAGGCCGACGCGGCCCATGCCGCCGCCGTGGCAGCCGGGGGCGTGACCTGCGAGGATCCGCCCGGCTGGCGCGAGGCTTCGCCCGGTGGCCGGCTGTACCTGGCCTATGTGCGGGATCTGGATGGCAACAAGCTGTGCCTGTTGCATCGGCCGCCGAAGGCCTGAGCGAATACCGCATCCCGGCATATACAAACCCCTCTGCGCCATACTCCCGCCCGAACGCGCCCACCGGGCGCTCACCCCCAAGGAGAATGCGTGCAATCAGCAAGTGACCAGTGGTTCGACGAGGCGTACTACCAGCGCTACTACTTCGACAAGAAGACCAGCGTGGTCGATACCGAGCATGTGAACCGTCTGGGCGCTTTCGTCTGTTCCTACCTGAGTTATGTGCGCGTGCCCGTGCGCCGCGTGCTGGATGTGGGCTGCGGCATCGGTCTGTGGCGCGAGGCGGTGCAGCGCCACTTCCCCGGTGCCAGCTACCAAGGCGTGGAGTTCAGCGAGTACCTGTGCGGGCGCTTCGGTTGGGAGCGCGGCTCGGTGGTGGACTATGCGGCGCATGATCCTGCAGAGCCCTTCGATCTGGTGATCTGCCAGGGCGTGCTGCCCTATCTGAGCCCGCCGGATCTCAAGCGCGCGCTGGCCAATCTGGGGCGGTTGAGCCGAGGCGGTCTGTATGTGGAGGCGGTGGCGCGCGAGGATTACGAACGCGGCGTGATCGATGAGGATCTGACCGATCCGCGCCTGTTCCGCCACCGGGCCGATCTGTACCGGCGCGGGCTGGCCGAGCATTTCAAGGAGCTGGGCGGCGGCGTGTGGCTGAGCCGCCGCGCCGAGCTGCCGCTGTTCGAGCTGGAAAGCGTGGGATGAGCCTGGAAATGTCAGCTGTGCCTGCTTCGGCGCAGGATGCCTGCGTGCCTCTGTCCTATCTGCGCGGCGTGGACTCCGGCGTGGCGCCGCATGCGGTCTCGCGGCTGCGCACGCAGCGGCTGGCGCGCAGCACGCGGCCGTTTCTGTCACGCGGCGGGCCGCGCGGCGAGCGCTGCGAGGGATGCCGGCTGCGGCCTTCGCACTGCCTTTGCGCGCTGCGTCCCATGCTGCCGACGCGGGCGGGCTTTTGCCTGCTGATGCACGATGCCGAGCCGCTCAAGCCCAGCAACACCGGCTGGCTGATCGCCGATGTGGTGGAGCAGACGCACGCCTTCGGCTGGGCGCGCACCGAGGCCGATGCGGGCCTGCTGGCCTTGCTCGATGATCCGCAGTGGCAGCCCTATGTGGTGTTTCCCGGCGAGTTCGTGGAGCCGCCGCAGCGCGTGGTGCATGCGCTGCCGGCGCCCCGAGCCGGGGTCGAACCGAACCAAGGCCGGCGCCCGCTGTTCATCCTGCTGGACGCGACCTGGCCCGAGGCGCGCAAGATGTTCCGCAAGAGCCCTTACCTGGACCGCTTTCCGGTGCTGAGCCTGCACCCGGACCAGGTCTCGCAGTACCGCCTGCGCCGCTCCCAGCGCGAAGACCATTTCTGCACCAGCGAGGTGGCGGCCCTGTGCCTGGAGCTGACGGGCGACGGCGGGGACCGGCGCGCAGGCCGCGCGCTGGAGAGCTACCTGGCGCTGTTCACCGAGCACTATCTGCGGGCCAAGAACCAGCAGCCGGTGCAGGCAGACAGTGACGCGCGCCGTGGTCTGCAGGACGCGATCTCTTCCGTTTGTCCGCCTGCTTGTTAAAAACGATAGCGGAAGATGCTGGTGTTCATTGGGATTGGTGGCGTTTTGTTCCAAATTGTTGACGGCGCATCCAACTCCCCTTGCCCTGTGTTCGCCAGTGGCTCAACAGGGCGGCGCAGGGCGGCGTGAGGCCGGGCGCAGCAGCGTCGGCGACAACTTCCTGTTACGTTCCGGCCGCGGTGCGCTGCCCATACTCGCGGCGTGCGATGAGAGGTGGACAGGCGGCGGGGCGGGGTGACCCAGGACTCCAGGCCGAATGTCCATCGAACCTGGCCCGCAGGCGGTGATGGCTAAAATCGGATTTCGCTGAAATTCATCAGCCATTGCCCTGCACTGCAGGGCATGTTCGTGCACGCAGGGCCGCCCGTAGAGGCGGCCCGCATCCTCCAGGTGCGCCGCAGCCGCGGCTCGCGGATTGCTGGTCACAGCATCTGCCGGGAACCTTGGGGCGTGCCGTCTCTCTTATCGCGCTGGACCATGCGTTGCGACCCTCCCGGGGACGGCTGCGCCATGTCCGCGTGCTCCATTTTTCATGGGGTTTGTTCATGGCCCGGGGCGTATGCCCCGGCGTTGGAAAGGTGTCCGGTTTTGGTGGTCAAGGATTTCAAACTGCACTACAACCCCGCCCTTGACGGGCTGCGGGGCGTGGCGATCCTGTTGGTGATCTTGTCGCACTCCCATGCGCCTTTGTTCGATGGCGCATTCTTCGGGGTGGACCTGTTCTTCGTGCTCAGCGGCTATCTGATCACCTCGCTGCTGCTGATGGAGAACGAATCCGAAGGCCGCATCGGCTTCTGGCGCTTCTATCGCCGCCGCTTCTATCGCCTGATGCCGGCGCTGGCCCTGTTCCTGGGCGCGTACTGCATCTTCGCGCCCTTGCTGTGGCCCGACCTGAACGACATCTACACCGATGCGCTGGTCTCCATCCTCTATCTGGCCGACTACGGCATCGCCTTCTTCGACAGCCCGGACACGCTGCTGCACATGTGGTCGCTGTCGGTGGAGGAGCATTTCTACCTGATCTGGCCGCCGCTGCTGGTGCTGCTGCTGCGCTTTTCCAAGCCGGGCCGTCTGTGGCGCCCGATTGCCCTGCTGTGGGCGCTGAGCTGGCTGTGGCGCGTGTACTGGGTGGACCAGGGCCAGCACTTCTATGAGATCTTCTTTCGCTTCGACACCCGTGCCTCGGGCCTGTTCGCCGGTGCGCTGCTGGCGGCGGTGATGATCGAGCGGCCCGACTTCATCGCTGCACTGAAGGCGCGCATGCACCACGCCATGTGGGTGCCGCTGGCCGTGCCGCTGTTGATGGCGCTGCAATGGGACAACCAGGACGCCATGGTCTGGGGCATCACCGTGGTGGAATGCGCCGCCGTGGTGCTGCTGGTGGCGGCAAGCCAGGGCTCGGGACTGGTCTTCGACATGCTGTCGTCGCCCACGCTGGTGAAGCTGGGCCGCCTGTCCTATGGCGTCTACCTCTGGCACTACCCGGTGGTGCGCTATCTGCGCGCCGACTTCTCGTGGCCTGTGGTGGTGGCGCTGGGCCTGGCGATCTCGGTGGCGCTGTCGGCCCTGTCGTTCTACACGATCGAGCGCTGGGCGCTGCGCATGCGCGATGGCGAGCGCAAGGGCGGCGAGCGCCAGCCGCAGGCGCAGCCGGCCTGAATGCCGGCAGCGCGCCGAAAGCAAAAAGGGAACGTTGGCACGTTCCCTTTTTTTGTGGGTGAAGGAGATCTGCTGCGCTCTCAGAACCCTGAGCCGGGCTGGGACAGGTACTGCAGTTCCTCGGCCGTGCTGGGGCGGCCCAGGATGGCATTGCGGTGCGGAAAGCGGCCGTAGCGCACGATGACGTCGCGGTGCCGGTGGGCGTAGTCCAGCGTGCCGGCGAGGAACTCGCGCACGCCCTCGCCGCCAGCGTCACCGGCCTGGTCAGCCAGGGCCTGGAAGGCAGCGACGCTGCGGTCCTGCAGGGCCAGGTCTTCGGCATGCTCCAGCGGCAGGTAGCAGAAGATGCGCGCCACGGCTGGCAGGTCGGCATGGCGGTCATGGCCCAGGGCGATGCCATCCAGCGCCAGTTGCAGCGCCTGCGGGTCGCCTGCAAAGCTGCGTGCCGTGCCCCGGAACAGGTTGCGCGTGAACTGGTCCAGCAACACGATCAGCGCCAGCCGCCCCAGCGCCGTGCCGGCCCAGCCGTCCAGTTGGCCGGCCAGTGCATCTTCGACCAGGGCGCCGAAGCGCTCGCGGATCTGATCGTCAGTGGCATCGGACTTGATGAACCACAAGTTCTTGCAGGCCAGGGCGCCCGCGTTGTCGGGATGCGCGGAGCCCAGCCAGTAGCTGAGCACGTCGGCGATGCGTGGGTCTGCGGCGTGAGAAGGGGCAATGCTTGTCATCGGTGGCCAGGCTCTTGTCGGATGAGGAAGCCTTCGATTGTGCAGGCGGTGGCGTACTGTCCTTGTGGATGGCGGTTTTGCGCTGTCAAAGCACAGCTTGTGCAAATGTTTCTCAAGAGCATGTGCACAGGTTTTTCAAGAGAAATTACCGGTGTTATCCACAGATTGGTATTCGGATTTCATTGCTGTTGCCTGTAAATCAGGCACTCATGAATTCAAGATTTCGCGCAGCGATGCTGCGAAATTCCCCGGAGATGCGCGCATCCTGCGCCACGGTCTGCCAGAAGCGGTGTGCCAGCGCCTGGGCATGCGGCCATTCGGCCAGCGTGGCGGCCGTGGGTCGCTGGGGCTGGGCGCCGAAGTCGCGCTCCACGATCTCGCCGTTGATGGGCATGTAGAGCATGGGCAGCATGTCGTAGGTGGGCGACAGCGCCCAGTCGCCATGGGGCTGCGGCAGCACGAAGGAGATGTTGCCGTAGTGCCGGTCGGTGTTGGCGATGAGCTGGCCGTAGGCTTCGAGCAGGCGCAGGCTGCGCGCGTCGGCCTCGGTGATGAGGCCGCGTGCGGCCAGGCGGTTGGCCGTGGCTGCCCAGTTGTCCACCTCGCCCACGTACTGGGCATTGAGCACCTGCAGGGACACCATGCCGATGCGTCCAGGGTTGCTGCCCGGGTGGGCCTGTGAGACGGGCACATCGCCATCGCCCGGCGCCGGCTGGCTGCGGTCGAACCGCTCCGATTCGAGGAAGGCGCGGCCGCCATCGAGGAACAGCCGCGTGCGCGCTGCGGGCAGGCCGTCTTCGGCCAGGATCTGCAGTGCCAGGTGCTCGCAGACCAGCAGGTCGCGGATGCGCTGCTCGGCCGGCGCGTTGCCTGCCGGGGAGAACTTGACGATGACGCTGCGCCCGGCCGTGATGCAGCAGAACTTGGGCTGCTCGCCGCCCGCCGACGAGCCCGGATGCGTGCCCTGCATGGCCTGCATGGCCAGGCGCGGATAGTCGGCCGCAGAGGCGGCGCGCAGCGTGCGCGCGGGCAGGGAGTGGAAGCGCTCGAAGGCGGCTTCGCCCACGATGAGGTTGCCCGGCAGGTCTTCGCCAAAGCGGGCCAGGGCGCGCAGCACATCGTCCTCGCCCCACTGGCGCGGGTCGCCGCCCAGCTGCAGTTCGGGGTGGCTGTGCGCAAAGCTGCGGCCGATGAAGCCCTGGGGCCGCATGTCGTCCAGGAACCAGGGCAGGCCGTCGTGCTGCTCGCTGAGGCCGTCGGCCTCATCCACCCAGAAGCCGCCGCCGTGCAGGGCGATCATGCGGCCGAAGGGTGATGCGCGGCCTTCGGTGTCCACGCGCATGATGGCCACCTCGGCGCCCACGCCCGCCACCTGGCGCGGCAGCACATAGCGCTGCGTGCGCGCCGCCCCCACCTTGCGCACCTGGCCCGACTGGATCAGCGGTGCCAGCGCGCGCGACACCGTGGGCTGGCTCACGCCCAGCATCTGCTGCAACTCGCGCGCCGCCAGCGCACCGCCCTGGCGGCGCAGTGCTGCCAGCACCTGCAGGGAGAGGTCTTCAGTCGCCATGGGGAATCAATTCATGAATGGATGAAACAAGGGGTTAATTTATTGAAAATCAAGGATTTATGCAAATCCATGAATGGATATATGAATAGATAAAAAAAACCGCGCCCAAGGGCGCGGCAAAGCTGGATTTCGCGGCGGCTTGCAGGTCTGCGAATCACGATCACAGCCTGTGAAACTGGCGTGCTCCAACTCAGAGACGCCGAGCAAGAGCCGCCTCGCGGCGGGGGCGCCTAGCCGAGGGCGTCGTCCCCTGGGGGAAGCGGCGCCAGCCGCTCAGGGGGTCAGAAATTGTGCGTGATACCCAGGCTGATGCCGCTGGCGCGTGTCTTGTTGCCTGCGCCCTGGTAACCGTTCTTCCACTTGGTCGTGTCCAGCTCCAGGAACAGGCTGGTGCGCTTGGACAACTGGTAGTCCACAAAGCCGATCAGGCGCTGGAAGCCGTCGTCGCCCTGGCCCGTGCGCTCGCGGTCCACCTTGTAGTAGCCGCCGTTCAGACCGATGACGGGCGTGACGGCGTAGCGCGCGCCCACGGCCAGGATCTTGTTCGTGGTTTTCGCGGTGTCGCTGGTCTCGGCCTTGTTGCGGCCGTAGTTGAGCATCAGGCGCAGGTCGCCACGGCTCCAGGCGCCACCGATGTTGGCGGCGTCCAGCGTGCGGCCGCTGGCGTCGTGGAACTGGGTGTAGGCGCTGGTCAGCACCAGATCGTCCTGGCGCCAGTCCAGGCCCAGGCCGCGCGTGTCCAGGCGCGAGGCCGACACGCCGGTCTCGCCGAAGCTGTACATGGCGCGCGCCGTGAGGCCGCCAAAGCTGCCCGAGTACTTGATGGAGTTGTTGACGCGGTTGGAGCCCACCTTGGTGTTGGTGGCGCCCCATTCGTTGTTGAGGCCGTGGCCCGTGAGGCTGGTGACCTGGATGTTGGGGTTCAGGCCCGCAAAACGCAGGGCGATCGGATCGACCAGGCCCACGGAGTCGGAGATCAGCGTGTTCTGCCGGCCAGCCGTGACCGCGCCCCAGTGGCCAGCCAGGCCCACGATGGCCGCCCGGTCGAAGGTGCCGGCCACGCCGCCGATTCCGCCCACGTCGGCGCCCAGCGTGGATTCGAGGTTGAAGATGGCGCGCAGGCCGCCGCCCAGGTCCTCGCTGCCGCGTATGCCCCAGCGGCTGGTGGGACCCACGCCGCTATTGACCGAGCCCATGCTGCCCGCAGCCGGCGCATTGGCGCCCGACAGGCCGCTTTGCGCGCGCACCGACACGTCGATGATGCCGTACAGGCTCACGCTGCTGGTGGACTGCGCCAGGGCGGGGCCGGCCGCGCAGCCTGTGGCCAGCAGGGCGAGGGCGATGTTCTTCTTCATGGTGTCTCCTTGATTTCTTCTGGAAGGCGGGAACTTTGCGAGCGGCCGAGTTTCCGTATGGGAGCCGGTACTGCCTATGTCCGGCGGGCACTAGCTGCTATGTCGTTTCGTTCTCGAAGTGGCTGCGCGCAGGTGCCGGGCAACACCCACTGCAGGGACAGGGAATAGCCCCTGGCGGGACAATGTCGCTCTCAAAAAACATAGCGCCATGCGTATGGCATGCATGGCGCTTCAGGGTTTCGTGTCGGGCTTTCTGAGGCTTGTGCTGTCGTGATGAATCGCCGCTTTTTGTTGATGGTCGTGGCAGCGGGCTGGAGCCTGGCCGCGACCGGATGTTCGGGAAAGTCCGGACCTGGGAATGTCTCGGTTTCGCGGCAAAGGCTGCAGGAGGTGGTGGCCCAGCGCTTTCCCCGGCAGTTCCCCGTGGCCGGCATGCTGCAGCTCAAGCTGCATTCGCCGGTGCTGGGATTGCTGCCCGAGCGCAACGCGCTCAATGCGGTGCTGCAGGCCGATCTGTCGGGGCCCGTGCTCAAGCAGGGCTATGGCGGCCATCTGAACCTGGACTTCGCGCTGCGCTACGAGCCCACGGACCGCACGCTGCGCGCCCACCAGATCAAGGTCAACAGCTTGGTCATCAATGACCTGGCGCCCGCCATGAGCGACATGCTCACCACCTACGCCAGCGCGCTGGCCGAGCAGGCGCTGGGCCAGCTCGTGCTCTACCAGCTGCAGGACAAGGAACTGGCCCTGATGGACTCGCTGAACATGGAGCCCGGCGCCATCACGGTGACGCCGGACGGCCTGAGCGTGGCCCTGGTCCAGAAGCCCGTCGCGCCGCGCTGAGCGCAGCGGCGCGCCTTCGACCTTCCCTTCGCCCGCGCCTCAGTCCGCGCGGATGTTGGCCGCGCGAATCACCTCGCCCAGCTCGGCACTCTCGGCCTGAATGAAGGCGCCGAACTCGGCCGGCGTGCCGCCCATGGGCGATGCGCCGATGTCGGCCAGCTTCTGCAGCACGGCGGGCTGGGCCAGGCTCTTGTTCAAAGCCTGGTTCAGCGCCAGCACCACGGCCGGCGGCGTGCCGGCCGGCGCCACCAGGCCCCACCACACGGTGGCCTGCACGTTCACGCCCAGCGAACGTGCCGCGGGCACGCCCGGCAACAGGCGCGAACCATTGTGGTTGAGCACCGCCAGGGCGCGCAGCGCGCCGCTGCCCACATGGCCCGCTACCTCCAGCGGGTTGATGGCCATGAAGTCCAGCCGCCCGCCCAGCAGGTCGGTCACGGCGGCCGAGCCGCCCTTGTAGGGGATGTGCACGGCCTGGAAGCCGCCTGCGCGCTCCAGCAGGGCGCTGGCCATGTGGCCCGAGCTGCCCACGCCAGCCGTGCCATAGGACAGGGCGCCGGCCTTGGCCTTCCCGGCGGCGATCAGCTCGGCCAAACTTTTGTGGGGCGACTTGGCGTTGACCACCACGACCAGCGGCGCTTCGCCGATGCGGCCCACCGGGATGAGGTCCTTGAGCGGATCGAAATTGAGCTTGGCGTACAGCGCCTTGTTGGTGGTCAGCGTGTTGGATGCCGTCAGCAGCAGGTAGCCGTCGGCCGCGCCGCGTGCCACCGCGCCCATGCCGATGTTGGTGCCGCCGCCTGGCTTGTTGTCCACCACCAGGGACTGGCCCAGCAGCTCCGCCATGGGCGGCGTGACCAGGCGCGTGATGATGTCCACGCCGCCGCCGGGCGAGTAGGGCACGACCACGGTCACGGGGCGCTCGGGGTAGCCGGCCGCTGTCGCGACCAGGGGCAGGGCCGCCCAGGCGGCGGCGGTGGTGCCGAGCAGGGCCAGTGCGTGGCGGCGGGTGGAATGTCTTGTCATGCATGTCTCCGTTGATTGTTATGACCCGGCGGCAGGGCCGGGTCCGCCATTATTTGGCGTGCCAAGCATGGCTGGGCGCCGAACGTTACGATGCAGCGGCCATCGATTTCTTGGCGAACCCGTCCAGCCTTCAAGGTGCCCCATGACTTCACAGAATCCGCTTTCCGCCTTTTCCGTCACGCGCAAGTGGCCGGCCACGCAGCCGGACCGCATCCAGCTGTATTCCCTGCCCACGCCCAACGGCGTCAAGGTGTCGATCGCTCTGGAGGAGATGGGCCTGCCGTATGAGGCGCACCGCGTGGGTTTCGAGAGCAATGACCAGCTCTCGCCCGAGTTCGTGGACACCTTTCCCAACAACAAGATCCCGGCCATCCTGGACCCGCAGGGTCCGGGCGGGAAGCCGCTGGCGCTGTTCGAATCGGGCGCCATCCTGGTCTACCTGGCCGAGAAGTCCGGCAGCCCGCTGCTGCCCGCCGACCCGGCCGCGCGCTATGAAACGCTGCAGTGGCTGATGTTCCAGATGGGTGGCGTCGGCCCCATGTTCGGCCAGCTGGGTTTCTTCCACAAATTCGCGGGCAAGGACTTCGAGGACAAGCGCCCGCGCGACCGCTACGTGAACGAGTCCGTGCGCCTGCTGGGTGTGCTGGAGCGCCGCCTGGCCGGCCGCGCCTGGGTGATGGGCGAGCAGTTCACCATTGCCGACATCGCCCTGTGGCCCTGGGTGCGCAACATGGTGGTGGAGCAAGGCTACAACGCGGCCGAACTGCTGGGCTGGGAGCGCTTTCCCGAGCTGCAGCGCGTGCTGGCCGCCTTCGTGGCGCGCCCGGCCGTGCAAAAGGGCCTGGTGACGCCGCCGCGCAACTGACCCGGCGGGCGTTGCATTCCTGGGCCGCACTGTCCCAGCCATGGTGGCTTTCAAAACGGGCGCGGGGGCCGCATCTGTCCGAGAATGCAGCGCCCCCTTTTTTCTTGCGGGCGCAGCCTCACAGGAGCCACGATGACCGCAGCCACCACCCCCGTCCTCCAGAGCCAGCCGCTGGGCCCGCTGTGGCCCACCATGGACCCCTTCCTGTTCTGTGCCCACCATGACGATGCCTATCCGCCCAGCGATGGCCGCCTGGGCGTGCAGGCCGTGGACCTGGAAGGCCGCCAGATGGGCAGCGACTTCAGCCGCAAGGACGGCTTTTCCATGTACCACGGCGACGGTGTGCCGGGCTTTCCCGGCCACCCGCACCGCGGCTTCGAGACCGTGACCCTGGTGCGCAAGGGCCTGATCGACCATTCCGATTCGCTGGGAGCGGCTGCGCGCTTTGGCGGCGGCGACGTGCAGTGGCTGACGGCCGGCAAGGGAATCCAGCATTCGGAGATGTTCCCGCTGCTCGACAGCGACGCGCCCAATCCGCTGGAGCTGTTCCAGATCTGGCTGAACCTGCCTGCGCGCTCCAAGATGGTGGAGCCGCACTTCACCATGTTCTGGAATGAGCGCATCCCGCGCCTGGAGCATGCAGACGCCGCAGGCCGCAGGACCGTGGTCACCGTGGTGGCAGGCAGCCTGCCCGGCACGGCGGCCGCCCTGCCGCCGCCGCCCGAATCCTGGGCCTCGCAACCCGAGGGCGACGTGGCCATCTGGACACTGCGCCTGGAGCCCGGCGCACGCTGGACGCTGCCGCGCGCAGCCGGTGCGGACACGCAGCGCATGCTGTATTTCTTTGCAGGCCAGGCACTGCAGGTCGGGCCCACGGCGCTGGCCCAGCATGCGGCCCTGCATGTGGATGCCACGCAGGACTGGGAACTGCACAACAGCGGCGCCGACGCCGTGGAATGCCTGGTGCTGCAAGGCCGCCCCATTGGCGAGAGCGTGGCGCAGTACGGCCCCTTCGTGATGAACACGCAGCAGGAAATCATGCAGGCCATGCAGGACTACCGGCGCACCCAGTTCGGCGGGTGGCCCTGGGCCGAGCAGGACCCGGTGCATGGCGCAGAGAACCGGCGCTTTGCGCGCTACCCGGGCGCTGCGGCCGAGGAGCAACCTCCGGCCGCCTGAGTCCGGTCTGGCCGCGTCAGGCCGTGTCTGCGGGTGGATGAAAGCTGGCCGACGCGGGCGTGCGCCCCAGCTCCTTGAGGATCTTCAGCGTGATGGCCATGCCGGTGTTGCCTGCGGGCACGCCGGCATAGACGGCGGTCTGCAGCAGCACTTCGCGGATGGTGTCCAGGTCCAGCGGCGCCGCCTCGGCATCGGCCGGGTCGGCCAGCAGGCCCGTGCGGATGTGCAGCTCGAACTCTTCCCAGCGGCCCATGGAGGCCGTGATGGCCAGCACCATGATGCGGCGCGTGCGGCGCTCCAGGCCGGGGCGGCTCCAGATGCCGTCCCAGGCATAGGCCGTGATCATGCGCTGGAACTCCACATTCAGTTCGTTGGCGCGCGCCACGGATTGGTCCACCCATTCATCGCCCAGCACGCGGCGGCGGTTGGCAAGGCCGCGCTGCAGGGCGTCGGCGGAAGGTTCGGTCATGGCGGGGGTTCCTGTGTCAAGCATGGGAATGGGCATTGGCGTGGATCTGCGGCGCTGCCAGCAGCGCCAGGCATGCATCATGCGATGCCTGCACGGCGCGTGCCGGGTCGCAGGCACGGGCCAGCGCATCTTGCAGCGCTTGCAGGGCTGCTTCGTCCAGCCGGGGCGCGGCCCATTCGGCCAGCAGCAGGCGCAGCTCGCGCCCCTGCTCCAGCGCCTGCGGGGCCAGCAGCTCCACGGCGGCCAGGGCCTCGGGCTTGCCCGTCCAGGGCGCCATGGCGTGCACGCAGGCCTCTGAAAACACCAGTCCGTGCAGGCCCCGCACATGGCCCAGCATGCGCTGCGGATGCACCTGCAGCGACTGCGCGGCCTGGCGCAATGCGGCGGCGGCGCCATGCACATGGCGCCACAGGTCGGGCCAGTGCGCGACCTCGGCCTGCCACTCGCCCAGCGCGCGCTCATGGGCCTGGGCCATGCAGCCCAGCAGCAGGGCCGCAAGCTGGGGCACGGCCTGGGCCTGTGCCACTGCCTGCATCAGGTGCACGGGATTGCGCTTGTGCGGCATGGCGCTGGAGGTGCTGCCGCGCGGCGCCTCGCTGACCTCGCCCACCTCGTACTGCGCCATCAGCGACCAGTCCTTGGCCAGCTTGGCCAGGCTGCCGCCGCATACGGCGGCCTCCATGGCCAGGCGCATCCAGTCGTCGCGCTGGGTATGCCAGCTGCGGCCGCAGGCCGACAGGCCCAGGCGCCGGGCCAGCGCCTGCTCCACCTCGGCACGGTGGCTTCCCAGCACGGCGCCATTGCCCACGGCGCCGCCCAATTGCACGCACAGCGCAGCGGTGGCAAGCCTTTCAAACTGTTCGATGCTGCGCCGCACGGCGGCTGCCGACTGCGCGCACTTGAATCCGAAGCTGGTGATCTGCGCGGGCTGCAGCAGGCTGCGCGCCAGCATGGGCGTGGCCGCATGCGTGCGGGCCAGGGCCTGCAGTGCGGACTGCAGCGCGTCCAGCTCGGCCAGCAGCGCCTGCAGGGCCTGCTGCGTGAGCAGGGCCTGCGCCGTGTCCACGGCGTCCTGCGTGGTCGCGCCCCAGTGCAACCAGGGCAGGCCTTCCGGGGCGTGGGCCTGCAGCCACTGCTGCAGCGGCCGCACCACGGCCAGGCCCAGCGCGCCGCTGGCGCGTGCCTGCTCCACCACGCCTTCGCACGTGAGCGGCGCCTGTGCGCAGGCGCGCGCAATGGCCTCGGCGGCCGGGCGCGGCACCAGGCCGCAGTCGGCCTGGGCCTGGGCCAGCGCGCTCTCGAAGCGCAGCAGCGCGTCCAGCCAGCGCGCGTCCGCAAACCAGTGGCCGCTGTCGGCCGGGCCCAGATAGTCCTTCACCAATGACATGCTGTCCTTGCCGGTCTCAGGCCGTGGCGCCCGAGGCCTTGATCACGGCGGCCCACTTGGTGCTCTCCACCTGGATGCGGGCCGCGTACTGCGCGCCATCGCCCAGCAGCGGCACGGCGCCCTCGATGCCCAGGCGCGACTGGAAGGACTCGGCAGACGCCACCTTGAGGATGTCGCGCCCCAGCGCGCGCACCGTCTCGGCAGGCGTGCCCCTGGGCGCGAGGATGCCGTAGGTCAGCGAGCTCTCGAAGTCGGCCAGCGCACGCACGCCGGACTCGGCCACCGTGGGCACGTCGGGCAGCTGGGGCTGGCGTTTGGCGCCGGTCACGGCCAGGGCGCGCAGCTTGCCGGCCTTCACCAGGGCCATGGCCGCGGGAATCACGCCAAAGCTGAAGTCCACATTGCCGCCCACCAGGTCGGTCAGCGACGGGGCCGTGCCCTTGTACGGCACATGGATGGCCTTGGCGCCCAGCGCGTGGGCGAACATCTCGCCCGTCAGGTGGCCGCCCGTGCCCGAGCCGCTGGAGGCGTAGTTCATCTCGCCGCTGCGCTTGCGCATCTGCTCGGCCAGATCGGCCACGCTGCGCGCGGGCGAGGAAGCCGGCACCACCAGCAGCAGGGCCGACGAGGCGAACATGGCCACCGGCTGCAGATCGGTGGCCGCATTGAACTTGAGGCCCGGATACAGCGAGGGATTGATGGACACCGTGCCCGTATGGCCCAGCAGCCAGGTGCTGCCGTCGCCGGCCGCACGCACCACGGCTTCCGTGCCCAGGTTGCCGCCCGCGCCAGCCTTGTTCTCCACGATCATCCCGTAGCCGAAGGACTCGTTGAGGCCATGCGCCATCTGCCGTGCAAACACATCGTTGCCGCCGCCCGGCGCAAACGGCACCACCAGTCGGCTGCCGCGCTTTTGGGCCCAGGCCGGCAGCGCACAGGCGGCCAGCGCGGCGGCGGCGGTGGACAGCCACATCCGGCGCGGCAAAGAGGTCTGAGAGGTTTGGGCGGTTTGAGAGGTGGGCCGGGAATCCATGCGTCTGTCTCCTGAAATTGTCGTTGTCACGCAGTGTGGTGCAGCGCAGCCTGGGAAAACAGCAGTTGCATCTGCGTTGTGATTCAAGAAAATGTGTGAAATGGACGTGAGATACATACACAATTTCTTGAGAGTGGTGGACGCCGGCTCCATGTCCGAGGCCGCTCGCCAGCTGGACCTGAGCCCCTCGGCCATTGCCCAGCAAATGCGCGTGCTGGAAGGCGAGCTGGGTGCGCCGCTGCTGGTGCGCCATGGCCGCAGCGTGCGCGCCACCGAGGCGGGCGAGCGGCTGTTCGAGCGCGGCCGCCAATTGCTGCAGGACTTCGAGGGCCTGCGCGAATGGGTGGCCTCCGACGCGGACGGCGGCGAGCTGCGGCTGGGCACCGTGAACACGGCGCTGCACGGCTTTGTGCCCGCCGTGATGCGGGCCTTCGTGGCGCGCCACGCCGAGGTGCGCATCAGCGTGCGCGCCGGCCTCACGCCCGAGCTGTACACGGCCCTGGTCCAGTCCGAGCTGGACGTGCTGATCTGCCTGCAACCCTCGTTCGACCTGCCCAAGACCGTGTGCTGGGCCGAGCTGCGCCAGGAGCCTTTGGTCGTGCTGTGCCGCACCCGGGATGCGCAGCAGGACCCGCTGGCCCTGCTGCGCACCCGGCCCCTGGTGCGATACGACCGTTCCCTGGCCGGTGGCCGGCTGGCCGACCGCTACCTGCGCGCCCAGGGCATTGCGCCGCTGGAGCGCATGGAACTGAACTCGGTGCTGGCCGTGGCCATGATGGTGGACCAGGGCCTGGGCGTGGGCCTGGTGCCCGACATCGGCCCCGTGCTCTCCCAGGGCCGCGACGTGCGCGTGCTGGCGCTGCCGGAGCAGGGCGCTGCTGCGGACGGCGCCGGCTCCCGCCCCGCCGATGCCCGCAAGGTGGGCCTGCTGTGGCTCAACACCTCGGCCCGCGCGCGCTGGGCGCGCAGCCTGCTCGAATGCGCGCGCGAGTGCCTGGCTTGAGGTTGGGCGGCCGGTGAACCCACGGCCGCGACGCTGGAATGCCCCAGGTCGCCGACAATGGCAGCTTTGCGCGGCGCGCCTTCTGCGCTGCGGTTTTCCAAGGCCTTTGCCATGAACATCACCAAAGACACCGCCGTCACCATCAACTACAAGATCACCGACAAGCTGGGCAAACTGCTCGACAAGGGCGACGTGGCCTATCTGCACGGCGGCTACGACAACATCTTCGCCAAGGTGGAAGCCGCCCTGGACGGCAAGGCCGTGGGCGACACGCTGACCGTGGACCTGGCCGTGGAAGACGCCTTCGGCGCGCGCGACGAGAGCCTGACGCGCACCATCCCCAAGGGCGAGTTCCCGCCCGGCGTGAAGGTCGGCGGCCAGCTGCGCGGCACGGATGACCAGGGCCAGCCCCAGATCTACCACGTGGTCAAGATCAAGGGCCCCGTGGTGCTGCTGGACGGCAACCATCCGCTGGCCGGCATGGCGCTGCACTTTGCCTGCAAGGTCACCGAAGTGCGCGCTGCCAAGCCCGAGGAAATCGAGCACCGCCACGTGCACGGCGGCCACGGCCACCACCATTGAGAGGCAGGGCCGGGATACGCCCGGTCCGCACGGCCCCGCAAAGCACAAAGGCCGCCTGGCATGCCCGGCGGCCTTTGTGTTTTCCGACTAGCCCGCCTCCAGCGCCAGCAGCGCCGTGGCGGTGTTGGAGATCGGTATGTGGTAGTTGCCGTGCACGCGGCGCACGCCGGGCGCGGCGCTTGACAGGACGCCGCGCATGGCCAGCCACATCAGCAGTTCCACGCCCTGGGTGCCGGTCTTTTCCACCAGTTCATGCACGCTGAACTGCGTGGCCCATTCGGGATTGGTGGCCATGCTTTCCAGGAACTGCAGGTCGAAGGCCTTGTTGATGAAGCCCGCGCGCTCGCCATCGAGCTGGTGCGACAGGCCTCCTGAGGCAATGACGGCCACGCGCTGGTCGCTGTTCCAGCGCGCGATGGCCCGGCCCACGGCCTGGCCCAGCGCATAGCAGCGGCGCGCCGAGGGCAGCGGGAACTGCACGGTGTTGATGCACACCGGCACGACGGCCACAGGGCAGTCGCCCTCGGGCCAGAACAGCTTGAGCGGCAGCGTGCAGGCATGGTCCACCAGCATCTCCTGGCAGCTGACCACGTCGAAATCCTCGCCCACCAGGGACTCGATCAGGTGCCATGACAGCTCCGTATGGCCGCGCAGCGGTGCCAGCGTGGGAATGCCCCAGCCTTCGTCGGCGTTGCAGTAGCGCTCGGCCGCGCCCACGGCGAAGGTGGGCATCTTGTCGAGGAAGAAGTTCAGGCCGTGGTCGTTGTAGAACATCACCACCACGTCGGGGCGCTGGGCGGCCAGCCATTCGCGGATGGGCGGGAAGCCGTCGAAGAAGGGCTTCCAGTAGGGCTCGTTCTGCAGGCCCCTGTGGATGGCGTTGCCGATGGCGGGAATGTGCGAGGTGCCGAGGCCGCCGATGAGATGTGCCATGGTGGGTGTCTCCTGTGCTGTGTCTTGCGTGTGGTCTGCGGCGGGGCTCAGGCGTGCGAGCGCAGCAGGGCCTGGAACTCGGCCTTGGTCATGCCGGTCTGCTGGGCGCCTATGTCCTGCATGTCCAGGTGGAAGATGCCGGCCAGCTTGGCCAGGTAGTAGGCGTTGCCGCCGGCCGCGATCATCTGCAGCACGTTGCGCGCGCGCACGGCCTCGGCCTGCTCCTGGTTCAGGCCGTAGCTGCGCATATAGGCCTCCTCGTCGGCCAGGAAGGCCTGGCGGTTGGCCAGCTCGTTGAAGGAAAAGCACATGCTGTTGAGCGCATAGCCCTTGCGGGCCTGCCTGCCATCGAACAGGGTGGTGCCGGGAATCTGCGGCTGATCGGCCATGTTTTGTCTCCGGTATTTGCGTTGGATCAGCGGCAGTGTCCGGCCCGCGTTGCCAAAGATAAAGCGGCGGCCAATCATGGAATGCATGAGACAAATCGATGGATCGCAGCTCGATGGCAGGCTGCTGCAACTGCTGCTGGCCGTGCTGGAGACCGGCAGCGTCACGGCGGCGGCGCAGCGCCTGGGCGTGACGCAATCGGCCGTCAGCCATCTGCTGGACAAGCTGCGCGCCATCACGGGCGACCGATTGTTCGTGCGGCAGGGGCGGGGCATTGCACCCACGGCCCATGCGCTGGCGCTGCAGGACCCGGCGCGCGAGCTGCTGCGGCAGATGCAGCAGTTCGGCCAGGGGCCCAGCTTTGACCCCGCGCACTGGCGTGCCGAGATCACCATTGCCGCCAACGACCTGCAGCGCGAACTGCTGCTGCCCGCGCTGGCCCGGCGCCTGCGCTCAGCCGCGCCTGGGACGGTGCTGCGCGTGATCGACAGCGGCGCGCCGGATGCCGAACTGCTGCGCTCGGATGCCTGCCTGCTGGCCATCAGCCCGCGCCCGCCCGATGCCACGGACATCGTGCAAAAGCGCCTGTTCAGCGATGAGTACGCAGTCTTCTATGACAGCGCCGTGCGACAGCCGCCGGCCAGCCTGGCCGACTATCTGCAGGCCGACCACGCCACCGTGGCCTATGCCGACCGCCAGGCGCTGGATCTGGACCTGCAACTGCAGGCGCGCGGGCTGGAGCGCCGCTTTGCCGTGCGCGTGCCGGGCTTTGCGGCGCTGGCCGCCTTTGTGCGCGGCACGCCGCTGCTGACCACCGCACCATCGCTGCTGGGCCGCACGGCCCTGTCATCGCTGGCCAGCTTTGCCGTACCCGTGGACTGTCCGCCGCTGCCCATGTTCATGATCTGGCACGCGCGCCACCAGGCCGATCCCGCCCATGCGTGGCTGCGCGGGCAGTTGCAGCAGGTGGTGGCGCAGGCGCTTGGCGGCGCCGGGCCGTCAATGCCTGCGAAGCAAGGCGCGGCGCAGCAGGCGCGCGGCGCGGTTGCGGATCTGGAAGGGGCTGTGGCTCACGGCGGGGCTCACGCGGGCGCGTGAGCAGGCAGCCAGGAAGTCGCGCAGCAGCACGCTGTCATCCAGCGTGCTGGTGTCCGGGTTGCGGAACTGGAATTCGGGGTGCCACTGCGTGGCCGCGATATAGCTCTTGAGCGTGCCGGGCTTGCGGAAGATGGCCTCGGGAATGCGGTCGGGCAGGCTCCAGGCCTCCACATCGAACTCGGGCGCCACGTCCTTGATGCCCTGGTGGTGGATGCTGTTCACGCGTGCGCGGTCCAGCGTGGGGTACAGCGCCTCCAGCCGGCTGCCGGGCACGATGGCGATGTCGTGGTAGTGGCGGTCGTACTCGGTGGGATTGCGGTGCAGCTGCGAGCCGGGCACCTGGGTCTCGATGTCCTGGTAGAGCGTTCCGCCGAAGGCCACGTTGATCAGCTGCAGACCGCGGCAGACGCCGAAGATGGGCTTGCCGGCCTGGGAAAACGCCTCGACCACGGCCAGGTCGTAGAGGTCGCGCACGCGGTCGCCCAGCCATTCGGGGCGCATGGGCTCCTCGCCATAGCTGCCGGGCCAGACATCGGCGCCGCCGTGCATGACCACGCCGTCCAGCCACTCGGCATAGTGCTCCAGCGTCACGTCGCCGCGCGCGGTCTCGCCTGTGGGGCAGGGCACCATCACCACCATGGCGCCGGCCGACATGATCCAGTGCGCTATCGATTGCTCCACGTACTGCAGCGTCTTGCCCGTGAAAAGCGGACGCTGCGGGTCCGCATGGGAGAAACAGGCCGAAAGGCCGATCTTGAGGCGGCGTGAGGCAAGTGGGCTCATGGGGTGGTGGGCAAGGGGAAAGTCCTGATGACCACGTTGTAAGCCCAATCGTGCCTGCGACCTGTAGGAAGGGGTTGAACGCCCGCGACCGGCGCAGGGCCATCACTGCAAATAGGTGTAGGTGAATGCAAGAGTTGTCTTGAGGCATCTCAAGCTTTTTCGGTCCATTCGTGCAGGCGCCCCGCCCGCGGGTGTAGCCTGTAGGCAGGGGTTGGGGCTGCGGATGCTGCAGCGCGAAAAACCTGACGACGCAGGGTGCGACTTGCTGTGCAGGCAGCCCGCATGGCGTTACGATGGATTCGCCAGTTCATCAATGGCCCCGACAACCCCGCCGCGCCGGTGGTGCGGCTTTTGGCGACTAGGAGGATATGCATGCAAGTTCAGGTTCATGCCGACGATTCGATCCAGGGTGGCGAGTCCTTGGCGCAATGGGCGCAGGAAGAGATCAACGCCAAGCTGGCGAGATTCAAGGACTACGTGGTACGCGTGGAGGTTTTCCTCACCGGCGTCGATGCGCTCAAGACCTCCGGCGCTCCCGGCAAGCGCTGCGTTCTGGAGACCCGGGCCAATGGCCGCCCGCCGATCGCCGTGAACGCCGAGGCTGAAAAGGTCAAGGATGCCTTCAACGCGGCCATCGAAAAGCTGAAGCGGGCCGTGGAGACCGACCTGGGCAAGCTCAAGGACAAGAACGGCCGCGAGAGCGTTCGCGGCGTGGAAGACGGCACCGAGGTGGATGCGGCCAGCCCGGCCTGACCCTCGAAATTCCCGCAACACAAACGGCAAGGCGCCCCATTCGGGGCGCCTTTTGGTTGGGCAGGGCCATGGCTGCAGGTCGATCGCCGCAGCAAGCGCGTTCAGCGCGAGGCGCGCAGCACCACGCCGTCCAGCGAAGGCGCATGCAGCGGCTTCAGGGGCGATGCCAGCGGCGGCCCGAAGCGGCGCGCCGCACCTGCGGGCAGGGCCTGCGCATCCTGACCGGCCTCCGCTTCCCATTGCGCGCGGGCCTCGGCGATCTCCTCGCTGGTGCGGGCCACGAAGTTCCACCACAGCAAAATGGCTTCATCCATGGGCTCGCCGCCGATGACCAGCAGGCGGCTGCCGGGCGTGGTCTCGATGGCGACCGAGGCCGTGCCCAGGGGCAGGTAGAGCAGTTCCTCCACCGGCAGGGGCTGGCTGTTCACGCTCACGCTGCCTTCCAGGCTGAGCACGGCATGCTCGAAATCGGCACGCAGCGGCAGCGTGGCGACGGCATTGCCATTGCCCGCGCTGTCCGCATGCAGGTCCACGCTCATCAGGGGCGTGTGCACCTCGGCCGGCGACGTCAGGCCCAGCGCTTCGCCGGCCAGCACCGTGGCCGTGAAGTCGCCCACCGTGGTTCTGGGCAGCTCGGGGTAGTGCTGGAAGCGCGGCGGACCGTTGCGGTGCGACTCGGGCAGCGCAATCCACAGCTGCGCGGCGTGGATGTGCGAGGGCGTCTGGCTTTCCTCGGAATGGGCGATGCCGTGGCCGGCCGTCATCAGGTTGACCTGGCCGGGGCGGATGATCTGGGTGTGGCCCAGGCTGTCGCGGTGCAGCACTTCGCCGCGGATCATCCAGGTGAAGGTCTGCAGGCCGATGTGCGGATGCGGGCCGACCTGCATGCCCGGTGGCGCGGGGTCGGCAGGACCGGCGTGGTCGAGAAAGCACCAGGCGCCGACCTTGCGCAGGGCGCGCTGGGGAATGGCGCGCTGGATGGGAATGCCGCCCACATCGGCGGTGCGGGTGGGCAGGTGCTGGGGTTGGCGTTGGGAGTGGGGCTGGGACGTGTCGGACATGGTCGGATCGGCCTGTTTCGTGGGGGAAGCCACCAGTGTCGTGCAGCGCGGTGCAGCAGGCAAACGCGGCTCGCATGGATTGGGCCTGTTCGCTGACAGCGCGTTCTCAGGAACATTGTTTACATTCGAAGAACGGACCGGCGCCCGCCATTTTGGCGGGCGCCGGCCTCACTCTTACAGGAGAAAACGCCATGAATACATCCGTACAGACGCAAGCCGAAGCCGCTGAAGAGGCGGTCCAGAGCGCCGTGGAAGTCCAGCGATTCCCCGAGAAGTTCGAAGCCACGGTCACCGGCAATGTGCAGCACCGGGTAGGCGACGGCCCCCTGGAAGACATTCCGCGCGGCACCCGTGTGCAGGTGGCCACGGCCATCGGAAGCTATGTGCTGTCCTGGACCCAGGACGAGCAGCCGATCACCGTGTCGCTGGCCAAGCGCGAGTTCGAGCTCTATGTCGACACCGGGGAGATCGAGGTCAGCCAAGCCTGACGCCGGCCATGTCCCCATCCACTCCCAAAAGCCCTGCGGCCTGACAGCTGCAGGGCTTTTTGCATGGTGGTCCGGCCCGCGCTCAGGCCGGCAGCTGCAGCGCGGTCTGGATGTGCACCTCGCCGGCCAGCAGCTTGTGCACGGGGCAGGCCTCGGCCACCTGCAGCAGGCGCTGGCGCTGCTCGTCGTCCAGCTCGCCTTGCAGCGTGATCTGGCGTTCGATCAGGTTGCCGCTGGCCGGCGTGCCTTCGGGGTTCAGGCGCAGTTGCACGTCCACCTGCTCCAGCTTCCACTGCTTGCGCGCCGCGTACATCTGCAGCGTGACCGTGGTGCAGGCGCCCAGGGCTGACAGCAGCAGCTGCAGCGGGTTGGGCGCCGTGTCGCCGCCGCCCTTGTCCGCAGGTTCGTCCACATGCCAGCGGTGGCCTTGGGGGTCGCCGAGCGTGACGCGATAGGGGGTGTCCGTGCTGGTGGCGTGGGCGCTGTGGATCATGGAAGGTCCTTTGTCCTGGGGTGTCGCAAGAGGGGTGGGAGGGGCAACGGACGACTCTACGCCTGCTTCGCGTCCGCTGCCTGGGGCCGGTGCTTCATGCGCAGCGGGATTTTGAGGTAGTGCACGCCATTGGCCTCGGCCGCAGGCCAATGGCCTGCGTGCATGTTGACCTGGATGGCGGGCAGCAGCAGGGCGGGCGCGGACAGCGTGGCGTCTCGCTGGTTGCGCATGGCCACGAAGCTGGCCTCGTCCACGCCCGTGTGCACATGCACATTGCCGGCGCGTTGTGCGTCCACCGTGGTTTCCCAGGCATGGCGGTCGCGGCCCGGCGCCTTGTAGTCATGGCACATGAACAACCGCGTTGCGGGCGGCAGGGCCAGCAGGCGCTGGATGGAGCGGAACAGCGTGCCCGCGTCGCCGCCGGGGAAGTCGGCGCGCGCCGTGCCGTAGTCGGGCATGAACAGCGTATCGCCCACGAAGACCGCGTCCGCGACGCGGTAGGACACGCAGGCCGGCGTATGGCCGGGCGTGTGCATCACCTCGATGCGCAGCCCGCCCAGCGGCAGGCTGTCGCCGTCGGCCAGCAGCCGGTCGAAGGGCTGGTCGCCGCCGGACGCGGGCAGGTTGAAGACGGGGCGGAAGATGCGCTGCACCTCGCGGATGTGCTCGCCCACGGCAATCGGGGCGCCCGTGCGCTCGCGCAGGTACGGGGCTGCGCTGAGGTGATCGGCATGGGCATGGGTTTCCAGAATCCAGCGCACTCGCAGGCCCTGGGCCTGCGCGGCGTCCAGCACGGCATCGGCCGAGCCGGTGTGGGCCTGGCCGCTGGCGTGGTCGTAGTCGAGCACGGGGTCGATGACGGCGGCATCGGCCGTGTCCGCATCCCAGGCCAGGTAGGTCACGGTGTGGGTGTTGGCGTCGAAGAACGGTGCAATGCGCAGCGGTGATGTCATGAAGGCACTCCTGGTTCGATGGCTCATGTGCAGCCTGTCGGCAATTATATTAGAATTTGCTAAATTAGATTGTTCTTGATCAACCATGACCGAACCGACGCTCTCTCCCGAACAGGCCTTTTTGCAGCAGGGCGCTGCACGTGCCGCCGCGCTGCTGCGCGCCGTGGGCAACGAGAGGCGCCTGCTGGTGCTGTGCCTGTTGATCGAGCATGGCGAGCTGTCCGTGGGCGAATTGCTGCAGCAGATCCCGCTGAGCCAGTCGGCCCTGTCCCAGCACCTGGCCCGCATGCGCGAAGAGGGTCTGGTCGCCTACCGCCGCGAGTCGCAGACGCTGTACTACCGCATCGCCAATCCCGATGTGCAAAAGCTGGTGGCCACGCTCAAGAGCATCTTCTGTGCCTGAAATCCTCTGTTCCCAAGGAGCTGATCCATGTCCCTTTCCTCCGTCTCCTCCCAAGCCGCCCGCCAGATGCAGGAGCAGGGCGCCTGGCTCATCGACATCCGCGCGCCGGACGAACATGCGCGCGAACGCATAGGCGGCGCCCGCAGCTTGCCCATGGATCGCCTGGCGGCGGGAGCCCTGGCCGGCGCGCCCGCGGCCGTGGTGTTTCACTGCCGCTCCGGCCACCGCACGCGCCTCAACGCCCAGGCCCTGGCGGCAGCCTTGCCGCCCGGCTGTGCCGGCCATGTGCTCGACGGCGGCCTGGACGCCTGGAAGGCACAAGGCCTGCCCGTGCTGCGCGACAGCCGCCAGCCGCTGGAGCTGCAGCGCCAGGTGCAACTGGGCGCGGGCGGGCTGGCGCTGCTGGGCGCCGTGCTCGGCGCCACGGTGTCCCCGTGGTGGCACCTGCTGTCGGCCTTCGTGGGCTGCGGCCTGATCGTGGCCGGTGCCACGGGCTTTTGCGGATTGGCGCGCGTTCTGATGAAGGCGCCCTGGAACCGGCGCGCCCTGGGGCAGTGACGGCGCCTGCACTGAATCCAGCCTGACGTCTGCTGTCCGACCCCCAAGTTCCCCTGTTCAGGGGACTGTGGAGAACCCCGGACGGCAGTACGATAGCTGTATGACATCTGTTTACGCTCAACGCCGCGCACGCTTGGCCGCCCAGTTGGGCGCTGGCGGCATCGCCATCATTCCCACCGCTCCCGAGCGCCAGCGCAACCGGGACACCGGCTACCTGTACCGCCACGACAGCTACTTCTACTACCTGACCGGCTTTGCCGAGCCCAATGCCTGCCTGGTGCTGGCCGCCGACGGCACCAGCGTGCTGTTCTGCCAGCCCAAGGACCTGGAGCGCGAAATCTGGGACGGCATCCGCCTGGGCCCCGAGGCCGCCGTGGCCACGCTGGGCGTGAGCCAGGCGTTCTCCGGCGCCGAGATCGATACGCGCCTGCCCCGCCTGCTGGAGAACCGGGGCCGCCTCTGGTATCCGTTCGCCACGCATGAAGGCCTGGCCGTGCGCGTGGAAGGCTGGCTGGGCCAGGTGCGCGCGCGCGTGCGCTTCGGCGCGCTGTGCCCGGCCGAGCAGGGCGACCTGTGCACGCTGCTGGACGAGATGCGCCTGGTCAAGGACGCGCATGAGCAGGACATCATGCGCCGCGCCGCCGCCATCAGCGCCCAGGCCCATATCCGCGCCATGCAGCGCTCGGCACGCATGCTGCGCGCAGGCCAGGAGGTGCGCGAATACCACCTCGACGCCGAGTTGCTGCATGAATTCCGCCAGCAGGGCTCGCAGTACGTGGCCTACGGCTCCATCGTGGCGGCCGGCGCCAACGCCTGCGTGCTGCACTACCAGGCCGACAAGGCGCCCGTGCATGCGGGCGAGCTGGTGCTGATCGACGCGGGCTGCGAGCTCGACGGCTATGCCAGCGACATCACGCGCACCTTCCCTGCCGATGGCCGCTTCACCGGCCCGCAGCGCGCGCTCTACGAGCTGGTGCTGGACAGCCAGAAGGCCGCCGTGGCGGCCACGCGCGCCGGCGCGCGCTTCAACGATCCGCACGACGCCACCGTGGCCGTGCTGGCGCAGGGCATGCTGGACCTGGGCCTGCTGGACAGAAAGGTCTATGGCAACGCCCAGGACGTGATCGAGCAGCGCGCCTTCTTCCAGTTCTACATGCACCGCACGGGCCACTGGCTGGGCATGGACGTGCACGACTGCGGCAGCTATGTGGAGCCCTCGGAGCTGGGCCAGTCGCACGAGCGCAAGGACCCGCTGTCGGGCGAGACCATCACCAACCGCCCCAGCCGCATCCTGCGCCCGGGAATGTGCACCACCATCGAGCCGGGCATCTACGTGCGCCCTGCGGCCGGCGTGCCCGAGCAGTTCCACAACATCGGCATCCGCATCGAGGACGATGCCATCGTCACCGAGACGGGCTGCGAGCTGATCACGCGCGGCGTGCCCGTGGAGCCCGACGAGATAGAAGCCTTGATGCGTGACTGACAACGCCAGCCTGCCCACCACCGGCCCCGTGTCCACCCTCATGCCCGCCCCATCGGCCTATGTCCCGCCCGCGCTGCCGCGGCTGAGCTGGCGCATCTTCACGGTGCTCTGGCTGCTGGGCCTGCCCGGCGTGGCGGCCATGGCCTGGTTCGTGCTGCCCGACTGGATGCGCCTGCTGGGCCTGCCCGTGGAGCCGCTGGCCACGCCGCTGGCCGGCATTGGCGTGATGGCCGCGCTGCTGGCCCTGCCCGTGGGCGTCGGGGTGTGGCTGGGGCCAAGGCTGGGCCTGTCCGCACCGCTGCTGACCACCTGGGTGGCCGGGCGTTCGCCCCAGCGCGCCGTGCGCTATCTCACGCTGCCGGGGCTGGCCGGCGGCGTGGTCGGCGCGGCCTGGCTGGTGACCCTGGCCCTGGCCTGGCCCGACGACCTGACCCTGATCGACCCCGTCTACGCCATGCCGCTGGGCGCCAAGATCCTGTACGCGGGCATCACGGCCGAGCTGGTGATGCGCCTGGGCGGCATGACGCTGGTGATGTGGCTGCTGTGGCGGCTGAGCGGGCGCACCGATCGCCGCCCGGGCTGGATGCTGGGCTGGTGGTCGGTGATGCTGTCGGCCCTGCTCTGGGGCTTGCTGCAGCTGGCGCTGGCCTGGGGTACCTGGGGCGGCCTGTCGGACGGGCTGGTGCTGCAGCTGCTGCTGTTCGAAATCGTCCACGGCGCCGTGGGCGGCTTTCTGTTCTGGCGCTATGGCCTGGAGGCGGCCATGGTGGCCCATGCGATCACCTATCTGCTCTCGCACGGGCTGGTGTGACTCTAGCCAAACCTCAGCGAGCCGAACAAGCCTTCGGTCTCATCCTTGGGGCCGGCCGCGAAGTACAGGGCATTGCTGTCGCCCAGGGCCACGCCGTTGCCGAACTGCAGCGCCCACAGGCCGGGTATGGCGACCGGGCGATCCTGGCCATCGCGCAGCTCGTCCACGTAGCTGCCGCTGTCCAGGTCGAAGGCGCAGATGCGGCCCGCGCCGCCGAAGTTGCCCACCAGCAACCGGCCCGATAGCGGCCCGAAGTCGGGCGGTGCGATGGCCACGCCCCAGGGCGCGTTGAGCCTGCCATCGTCTGAATAGATCCGCTGCAGGCGGCCGTCCAGATCGAACTCGGCCAGCTTGCCGCGCGCGGGGCGGTTGCCGGTTGCGGCCTCGCGCTCTGCATCCATGGCATCTTCCTCACCCGCGAAGAAGGCGCTGGCGTCCTCGGGGTCGGGCTGGCTCATGGCGTAGAGCACGAAGACGCGGTCTCTTGAGCCGTCGTTGACAACCTGGATGTTGAACGGCACGGGATCGCCAGGTCTGGCAACGCCGGCAGGGCCGCTGGCGAAGGGGTTGACGAAGCCCTGGGTGGGGGTGAGCTGCCACTGCGCGTCCAGTGTGCGGATCTGAGGCTGGTCGCCGAAATCGGCCAGCCACAGACGGTCCCAGCGGCCCGTATGCAGGGCCGCGCCGAAGAAGGCCATGCCCCGGCCCGTGCCATCGAAGACCTCGACGGCTGGGCCGTCCACGCGCACGATGGCGCCCGTCTCGGCGTCGCGCTCGGTCCAGGCGCTGACGCTGCCGCTGTCGGTCACGAAGACGAAGCGCGCCGCGCCGTCGAGCAGGCGCCCGCCTGCGGGCTGGCTGCGCACACGGAACAGGTGGGATTCCAGGGGCGCGCCGTGGTAGACCACGCCAGTGACCTTGCCTGCGCTGCCGTCGTCGATCCGGGAGTCCGACTGGGGCACGGCCACCTTGCGAAGGCCGTCCTGGCGCAGTGTGCGCAGGCTTGGCTCGGACGAGCGCGAGACGTCACCCAGGAATTGCCAGGAAGTGCCACCGCCGCCAATCCAGAAATGGCCGCCTGCGCCGGCCGGGCGGATGGCAATGCCCCAGCCGTTGACGAAGTCGGGTTCCGTGAAGCGCGCGCCGTAGCCAGCATGGCTGGCGAGCAGGGGTGTCTGGAGGTAGCGGTTGGCGGGTGCGCCGCCGCCGCAGGCGGTCAGCGCCGAGGAGGCGAGGGCGCTCAGAACAAAATGTCGCCGGTCGAGCATGTTGGATTTTCTGGTGGCATGGCAAAGCGGTGGATGGGTTGGCTGAGCATGCGAAACCAAGGGGCACCGGATGTTCTGGCTGCTGCCTGCGAACCCGGGGGGCCGCAGATATGAACAGGCGATGCTAGGGAGGGGCCGCCTGCCGGGTCAATGCGGCCCCGTCTGATTCTGCAGAGCGATGCAGGAGGACTCAGCGCAGCTGCCTGCGCAGAATCTTTCCGGTCACGGTCTTGGGCAGTTCCTCGCGCAGCTCGACGATGCGCGGCACCTTGTAGGCGGCCATGTGCGCCTTGCAATGGGCGATGAGTTCCTCGGGCGCGGCCTGCCGGCCCGCTTTCAGCGAGACCACGGCCTTGACGGTCTCGCCCCGGTAGTCGTCTGGCACGCCGATGACGGCGGCCTCGCGCACGGCGGGGTGGGTGTAGAGCACGTCCTCGACCTCGCGCGGCCAGACCTTGTAGCCGGCGGCGTTGATCATGTCCTTCTTGCGGTCCACCAGGTAGAACCAGCCGCGCTCGTCCATGAAGCCCACGTCGCCCGTGCGCAGCCCGCCCTCGAACATGGCGTCGGCCGTGGCTTCGGGCAGGTTCCAGTAGCCGGACATGATCTGCGGGCCGGCCGAGACGATCTCGCCGATCTCGCCCGGCGCGGCCTCGCGGTGCTGGTCGTCGATGATGCGCACCACCGTGCCATAGACCGGCACGCCGATGGACAGCGCACCCGAGGCCGGGTCCACCGGCGCCCGCGCGCCCAGCGGCACGAAGTGCGTGGGCGAGCAGGTCTCGGTCATGCCGAAGGCGTTGTGGATGGCCAGGCCCGACAGCTGCTCGAAGGCCTGGATCACGGCCGGCGCAATGGGCGCGCCGCCCGAGTACAAGGCCTTGAAGCTGCGGAAATCCTCGCGCGAGACGCCCGGGTGGTTCATCAGCGCCACGAAGGCGGTGATGGCGCCGATGGTGAAGCTGGGCCGGTGCTCGCGCATGGATTCGAGCATGGTCTCGGGATGGAAGCGGTGGCTGAGCACCAGCGGGCAGGGCACCAGCAGGGCCAGGGCCACATGGCCGACCAGGCCGGTGATGTGGAACAGCGGCGCCAGGCCCAGCACGCTGTCGTCCGCCGTGATGCCTATCCAGTCGCGGTAGGTCTGGGCGTTGAAGGCCAGGTTGCCATGCGTGTTCATGGCGCCCTTGGGCTGGCCCGTGGTGCCCGATGTGTAGGTGATCACGGCCGTATCGTCCGCCGTGGGCCGGCGCGCCAGCGGCGCGGGCTGGCCGCCGGCCTGCACCAGCGCAAGCAGGTCCAGGGTGCCATCGGCCACGTGCAGGCGCGGACCGTCGCCGAGCACGCGTGCATCGCCGCGCGTCTGCCAGTCCAGCGCCGATGTGGTGACCACGGTGGCCAGCGGCAGGCCGCCGGCCGCATGCACTTCGCGGGCCACGTCCAGGTACAGCTGGTCCAGGCACAGCAGGGCCTGGGCGCCCGCGTTGTGCAGGATGTAGTGCAGCTCGCGCTGCCGGTTCATGGGATTGACCGGCACGGCGATACCGCCCAGCTTCCAGGCCGCCACCAGGCCGATGACGAAGGCCGGATTGTTCTGCGTATAGAGGGCCAGCCGGTCGCCGGCCGCAAAGCCCCGCGCCTGCAGCGCATGGGCCAGCGCGCTGGCGGCCTGGTCGAGTTCGCGCAGGTTCAGCCCGCCGTCGAAGTAGCGCACGATGGCGCAGCCGGGTGCCGCAGCCAGCGAGGCTTCGAACAGGTCGAGCATGCTGCTGAACTGCGGCCGCATCTCGGCCGGCTGGCCCGGCGCGTAAAGGCCCAGCCAGGGCCTGTCGTGCGATGGGGCCGCGCTCATTTGATCACCACGGGATTGACGGGCGAGCCCGTGGCGCGGTGGATCTTCAGCGGCGCGGCCACGTACAGAAAGGTGTAGCGGCCGTCGTGCGCGCAGCTGTCGGCCAGGGCCTCCAGGTCGCAGATCTCGGTCAGCGTCACGCCCAGGTTGCGCATCAGCGCGCAGTGCAGCGGCAGGGCCACGCCGTGCACGGGGTCCATGGTGACTTCGTTGGCGATGGTGTCGGTGACCAGGTTGGGGATCTCCATCGCATGGAACCAGTCCACGAGTTCGGGCGAGTAGGTCAGGCCGGGCTCGCAGAAGTCGTTGTAGAAGCTCGCCTGGTCTTTGTAGAAGCCCGACAGGAAATTGGTGCGCACGATCAGGATGTCGTGCTTTTCTATGGTGTGTCCCTGGGCCTTGGCGCAGGCCATCAGGTCTTCGTGCGTGAAGGTCTCGGCACGCTCCAGCGCTGCCTTGCCGCGGTGGCGTGCCATGTCCAGCAGCACGCCGCGCCCCACGATGCCCCGCGCGCCCAGCGCCTCCACGCTGGCCTTGTCCAGCCCGCCGACGGTGGTGCGTGCGTCATAGCCATTCCAGATGCGCCCGCCGTACCAGACATGGCCCAGCGCGTCGTACTGGGTCGATCCCTGCAGGAAGGCGTCCAGCTTGTCATCGGCATAGTGCAGGCCGCCGGGGAACCGGGGTGCATCGGGGCCGTCCCAGCTGGACTCGTCAAACACCATGGTGCGCTCGGCCGGCGTGCGTCCCGGCCAGACCGGATCGCCGCGCGGGTCGCCGATCAGCCGCTGCAGCGTGAACGTCTCGCCCGAGCGGATGTGGGACACGCCGCGCAGCACCTCGGCGGGCGTGAGGAAGTTCAGCGCCCCGACCTCGTCGTCGGGTCCCCAGCGGCCCCAGTTGCTGGGGGCGTTCCTGAGCAGATCCTCCATCAGCGGGGCGTCGTCGTGCGTGTGTCCATGGTCGTGAGCATGTCCCATGTCTGTCTCCTGTCGTTGGTTTGTCGAACAAGGCGCGCAGGGCATTCAAACGCCAGGAGGGGCGCGAGGCTGTCGCGGGTTCGACACGCGGGCGGCAGGCATTGCGAACGTCCCGGGCAAAACTGCTTTCACAGTCGGCAGGCATGGCGGCGTGCCTGCGCCGGCGATGCTGCGCTGCAGCATCAAAACCCATAGCGGCAAAGGCCAGGCGCCGCGGTGCTTTGCGATGCGCTGCGTGCCGCGCCTGCGCGATCTGCGGGGTGCCTGGGGCCTGGCTTTCAGCCCCTGGCCACATGCCGGAATGTTGCCTTCATGTAACCGCATTCGTGTGAGAATTGAAACCCGATTACAAACCCTGAGCGAGAGACATTCCATGCAAGTCCGCCGTGCCACCAAGATCGTCGCCACCCTGGGCCCCGCTTCCAGCGACCCGCAACTGCTGGAACAGATGGTGCGTGAAGGCGTCAACGTGGTGCGCCTGAATTTCAGCCACGGCAAGGCGCAGGACCACATCGACCGCGCCACCATGGTGCGCGAGGCGGCCCAGCGCGCAGGCCGCGAGGTGGCCATCATGGCCGACCTGCAGGGCCCCAAGATCCGCGTCGGCAAGTTCGCCGAAGGCAAGGTCATGCTGGAGCCCGGCGCGCGCTTCGTGCTCGACGCATCGCGCACCGCGCCCGGCGACCTGGGCGGCGTGGGCCTTGACTACAAGGAGCTGCCGCGCGACGTGAAGCCCGGCGATGTGCTGCTGCTCAACGACGGCCTGATCGTGCTCACCGTGGACCATGTGCGCGGCGACGAGGTGCACACCACCGTCAAGCTGGGCGGCGAGCTGTCCAACAACAAGGGCATCAACAAGCAGGGCGGCGGCCTGACGGCCCCGGCGCTGACGGCCAAGGACATGGAGGACATCAAGACCGCCATGAGCTTCCAGGCCGACTACGTGGCCGTGAGCTTTCCCAAGAACGCCACCGACATGGAGATGGCGCGCCAGCTGTGCAACGTGGCTGCGGCCCAGTACGGCCACAAGCCCGGCCTGATCGCCAAGATCGAGCGCGCCGAGGCCATTCCGCGCCTGGAAGAGATCCTGCATGTCTCCGACGGCATCATGGTCGCCCGTGGCGATCTGGCCGTGGAAGTGGGCAACGCGGCCGTGCCCGCGCTGCAAAAGAAGATGATCCGCATGGCGCGCGACATGGACAAGTTCGTGATCACCGCCACGCAGATGATGGAGAGCATGATCACCAACCCCGTGCCCACGCGCGCCGAGGTCAGCGACGTGGCCAACGCCGTGCTGGACGGCACGGACGCCGTCATGCTCAGCGCCGAGACCGCCGCCGGCAAGTACCCGCTGGAGACCGTGCAGGAAATGGCCAAGATCTGCGCCGCCGCGGAAGCCGCCGAAGACCCGGACAGCGATGCCGAGTTCACCGGCCGCCAGTTCTCGCGCATCGACCAGTCGATCGCCATCGGCGCGCTGTTCACGGCCCACCACCTGGGCGCCAAGGCCATCGTCGCCATGACGGACAGCGGCTCCACCGCGCTGTGGATGAGCCGCCACCGCATCCACATCCCCATCTACGCGCTCACGCCCAAGATCTCCACGCAGCGCAAGATGGCCATGTACCGCAACGTGCGCCCCCTGCTCATGGACACCAGCGCCGACCGCGACACCGCGCTGGACCAGGCCGAAGGCCATCTGCGCGCGCGCAACATCGTGCAAAGCGGCGATGTCTACGCCATCACCTGCGGCGAGCCCATGGGCCAGCCCGGTGGCACGAACATGCTGAAGATATGTCGTGTGAACTGAGGCACATGCATCCGCTGCGCGTCAGTGATTGAACCCACCCGGGACAGGCCCACAGGCCTTCCCGGGTTTTTTGTTTCAGAGCGTGCCTGAGCCCAGGCGTGCCAGCAGCGGCCCGCCTGCAAGGCGGCGCCACAGCGCGGCATGCCAGACCAGGGTGGCGCTGCAGATGCCCACGATGGCACCGCCGACCACATCGGACGGGAAGTGCACGCCCAGGTGCACGCGGCTCCAGGCCATGCCCAGGGCCAGCGACCAGGCTGACACCATGACCCAGCGGCGGTGGCGCGTGCAGCCCAGGGTCAGCGCCTGGGCCAGGGCAAAGGCACCCGTGGCGTGCATGCTCGGAAAGCTGGACCGCAGCGCGTGATCCACCCATTGCACGCCCATGCCCAGCTGGGCAGGACGCGGCGCCGGGAAGCCCCAGCGGATCAGCCGCGCCACGGCCCAGGCGGCCAGCATGGACAGCAGGGCCAGCACCAGGGTGCGGCGCAGGGCGGGCGAGCCGCGCAGCAGCCCGGCCATCACGGGAAGGGCGCACAGCGAGGGAAGCCAGGACGAGATGGCGCGCGCCGCCTCGATCGAGATGGCGGGCGTTTGCGCGTTGGCGTTCAGCAGCGTGAACAGGGCGGGGTCCAGGGGCAGCATTGCAATGCTCGATCAGGGTGCGGAAGGCGGAAGGCTGGCGGCGGGCCACAGGGAGTCAGGCGCGCTGCCCCGGGTCCGCAGCGCACGCGTGACCGCCAGGTCGAAGAGCCAGCCCGCCGTCCAGCACAGCCAGCCGGTCCACAGCGTGTGGCTCATGAAATGGGCGCCGCGCATCTGCTGGGCCAGGCCCATCGACAGGCCTGCGGCCAGCGAGACGGCCAGCCAGATCCAGGCTGCGCGCGGTGCATGGCGGCGCAGCGCGAAATAGCCGGCCAGAAAGGCGAAGCCTGCCGAGGCGTGGCCTGCGGGAAAGCAGCGGCCCGGCCCGCCGTCGGCCAGGCCCAGTGACCAGTGCGAGACATGGCGCGCCACGCCGCCGAACTCGGCCAGGTCCCAGGGGCAGCTGGTCGCGCTGGTGTACTTGAGCAGCGAGATCAGGGCCAGCGACAGCAAGATGCCCGCCACCAGCTGCACGCGCCGTCCATGGGGCAGCAGGCGCAGCGGGCCCACGGGCCGCCAGACGCACAGCGTCAGGCCCAGCACCACCAGCCAGGCCAGGCGGCGTGCGCCTTCGTGGGCGATGTTCACGAAGAACCAGTCCGAACGCAGCGCAAAGCCATCGGCGTCGCCAAACCAGCGGGCCATGGACAGGTCCAGGGCGCTGGCATCCCAGGCCAGGACCACGGCCAGGGCCGCCAGGGTCCACAGCAGGGTGCTTTTGAAGGAGGGGCCCTGCGCGGGGGCTGCGGAGAAATCTCGGGGTTCAGGTGTCGGCATGGCCGGCAGCATGAGAAGCGCGGCTTAAACCCGTCTTAACGCATGCCCCGGCGTGCGGCCATCGTCTGGCGCCGCAGACGGCAGCGGCCATTGCACAATGCGCGCATGCGAATACTGGTCGTCGAAGACAACGCGGGCATTGCCGCAGGCCTGCAGGCCAATCTGCAACAGCGCCGCTACGCGGTCGATGTCTGCACCACCGTGGCCGAGGCCTGGCATGCGCTGGAGATGGAGCGCTTCGATGCCGTGCTGCTGGACCTGGGCCTGCCCGATGGCGACGGCAGCGAAATCCTGCGCCGCCTGCGGGGCCCGCGCCGCCCGGGTGGCGACAGCCAGGCCCTGCCGGACCCCAACACGCCCGTGCTCATCCTCACCGCGCGCGACCAGGTGCGCGAGCGCATCGCCGGGCTGGACCTGGGTGCCGACGATTACCTGGTCAAGCCCTTCGACATCGACGAGCTGGAGGCGCGGCTGCGCGCCATGCTGCGCCGCGCAGGAGGCCAGGCGGCACCCGTGATCCGCCATGGCGAGCTGGAGGTCGACCCGGCCGCGCGCACCGTGCGCCGCGACGGAAAGCTGGTGGAGATGTCGCCGCGCGAGTTCTCGGTGCTCTGGGTGCTGCTGCAGGCACGCGGGCGCGTGCTCTCGCGCCAGCAGATCGAGGAACATCTCTACAGCTGGGGCACGGCCGTGGAAAGCAATGCCGTCGAAGTCCACATCCACCACCTGCGCAAGAAGCTGGGCAATGCCAGCATCGTCACCATGCGTGGCGTGGGCTATTTCCTGCCCGTGGAGAACACATGAGCACCGCGCCGGACCGCCGCCCCTCGCTGATCTGGCATCTGATGGCCTGGATGCTGGGCGCGCTGGTCGTGGTCTGGGCCAGCTTCGTGGCGCTGGGCTACCAGACCGGCGTGCACGAGGCCGACGAGCTCACCGACGGCCACCTGGCCGGCGTGGCTGCGCTGGTGCTCAACCTGGAAGTCGCAGGCGCCGTAGGCCAGGGAGCAGCCACGCCCGTGCATGAGCCCCCCGGCCTCATGGCCCACGACTACCAGCAGTCGCTGAGCGTGGCCCTGTGGGATGGCTCCGGCCGGCTCATCTCGCGCACGGGCGATGCGCCCGAGCCCTCCTTCGACACCGAGCAGGGCTTTGCCACGCTGCGCCTGGGCCCGGAGCGCCGTGCCTGGCGCAGCTTCACCCAGTGGAGCCGCGACCACGCACGCAAGGTCAGCGTGATGATCGAGCTGCAGGAGCGCGACGAACTGGCCGACGACATTGCGGGCCAGATGGTCGAGCCCGGCCTGTGGCTGCTGCCTGTGGTGGCGCTGGCGCTGGGGCTGGCCATTCGCCGGGGCATGCGGCCGCTCAACGAACTCTCGCGCGAGGTGGAGCGCCTGGACCTGGCCCAGGCCGAGCGCGTCTCGCACCGCCACGCGCTGCGGGAATTCATGCCCGTGGTGAACTCCATCAACACCTTGCTGGACCGCCAGCAGGAGGCGCTGGAGCGCGAGCGCAGCCTGGCCAACGAAGTGGCCCATGAACTGCGCACGCCGCTGGCCTCCATCGCCTTGCAGGCGCGGGCCCTGGGCGATGCGCCGGCTGGTGCCATGGACGCCCCGGCCCAGCGCCAGGCGCTGGCGCAGATAGGCCGGGACGCGCTGCATGCCGGCCATGTGCTCAGCCAGCTGCTGGCACTGGCGCGCGCCGGCCGCGCCATGCTGGCCGAGCCGCCCGTGCCCGTGGACCTGGCCGCGCTGGCCCGGCAGGTGGTGGCCGCCCATGCGCAGGCGGCCTGGCAGCGCGACTGCAGCCTGTCCGTGCAGGCGCCTGAGGCACTGGGCGTGATGGGCAATGCCGTGCTGCTGGAGCTGGCGCTGCGCAACCTGGTGGAAAACGCCCTCAAGCACACGCCGCACGGCACGCAGATCGAAGTCCAGGCCGGGCAGGGGCCGGATGGCGAGGTCTGGCTGCAGGTCTGCGACGACGGCCGCCGTAGCGACGGCCGCCGCGATGGCGCCGAGCGCGCGGCAGCGCCCGTGGACAGCCTGCACCTGGGCCACGAGATCGTGGCGCGCGTGCTGCGCGCCCACCAGGGAAGCTTTGGCGAGGCCGCGCCGCCCGAAGGCTTCACGACCTGCTACCGCATGGGAATGCCCGGGACAGGGTTGGCGGCAGCTGGTTAAAATCGCCGGTTACCAAGCGGTTACTGCCGCGATCCCCCGGCCGTGGCCCCGCAGCGCACCCATGACGCAGCGGCGGCTGCCATGCGGCAGGGGCATCCCCCTCTCAACAACTTGATACGGACCCTACACATGCCTCTCGTTTCGATGCGCGAACTGCTGGACCACGCTGCCGAAAACGGCTACGGTCTTCCCGCCTTCAACGTCAACAACCTGGAGCAGGTGCAAGCCGTGATGTCGGCCGCTGACGAAGTGGGCGCGCCCGTCATCCTGCAGGCCAGCGCAGGCGCCCGCAAGTACGCCGGCGAGCCCTTCATCAAGCACCTGATCCAGGCCGCTGCCGAGCAGTATCCCCACATCCCCCTGGTCATGCACCAGGACCACGGCACCTCGCCCGCCATCTGCCAGGGCGCGCTGAACCTGGGCTTCGGCTCGGTGATGATGGACGGCTCGCTGATGGAAGACGGCAAGACGCCTTCCTCCTTCGAATACAACGTGGACGTGACCCGCAAGGTCGTGGAAATGGCCCACAAGCTGGGCGCCACCGTCGAAGGTGAGCTCGGCTGCCTGGGCTCGCTGGAAACCGGCATGGCCGGCGAGGAAGACGGCGTGGGCGCCGAAGGCGTGCTCGACCACTCGGCCCTGCTGACCGATCCCGAGGAAGCGGCCCAGTTCGTCAAGGCCACGCAGCTGGACGCGCTGGCCATTGCCATCGGCACCAGCCACGGCGCCTACAAGTTCACGCGCAAGCCCACGGGCGACATCCTGTCCATCCAGCGCGTCAAGGAAATCCACGCCCGCCTGCCCAACACCCATCTGGTCATGCACGGCTCCTCCTCCGTGCCCCAGGAACTGCTGGAAATCATCCGCCAGTACGGCGGCGCCATGAAGGAAACCTACGGCGTGCCCGTCGAGGAAATCCAGGAAGCCATCAAGCACGGCGTGCGCAAGATCAACATCGACACCGACATCCGCCTCGCGATGACCGGCGCCGTGCGCAAGTTCCTGGCCGAGAACCCCGAGAAGTTCGATGCCCGCGAATGGCTCAAGCCTGCCCGCGAAGCCGCCAAGCAGATCTGCAAGGCCCGCTACATCGAGTTCGGCTGCGAAGGCCAGGGCGCCAAGATCAAGGGCTACACGCTGGAGCAGATGGCCGCCAAGTACGCTGCCGGTTCGCTGCAGCAGGTCGTGAACTGATCGGTTCCTTCCCCTTCAAAAAAGCCCGCCGGTCCGCCCGGCGGGCTTTTTTGTTGTCAGCGCGGCGCGGGGGCCGCAGCCTGGGACCGCTGGGGCACGGCCATGGCCATCTCGTCATCGGGCACCACGGGCTGGGGGTGGCTGGCGTTCCAGCCCGACACCAGCAGGCTGGTGCCCGACAGCACCAGCAGCAGGCAGACCATCCATTCGACCAGCCGCTTGGGCAGGGCGGGCGGATGGCGCATGTGCAGCCAGGTCACCACCGTCACCACGGGAAAGGCCAGGGCCGCCGCCAGCAGCACGCTGGCGGTGATCTCGCCCTCCCAGGCCACCATCACCAGGCGCAGCAGTGCGCAGGTGAGGAACATGGCAAACAGGCACTGGCGCACCACCAGGCGGTCCAGCGGCTGGCGGTACAGGTGGTAGACCATGGGCGGACCCGGCGTGGCAAACAGCCCGCCCAGCACCCCCGATGCCACACCGGCCACCCACAGCGACACCGGCCCCGACACCTGCGCGTTGACCTGCTTTTGCAGCAACAGCAACAGCGCGCAGGCCACGATGGCCAGGCCCAGCAGCATGCGCAGCCCGCTCAGCGCATTGCCGCTGAGCCACTGCAGCAGCAGCACGCCGCCGATCACGCCGATGACGCTGCTGATCAGCATGGGCTTGAGCAGCGTCCACTGCGGCACCTGGCGGTGGGCGCGCAGGTAGGCCACGCCGTTGACCACGGACAGCAGGCAGGCCACGTTGGCCGCATCGCCAATGCCCATCAGGTGCGTGGCACCGGCCACGCCCACGAAGATCAGCCCGAAGGCAAAGCCCGTCAGGTTCTGGCAAAACGTCGCCAGGCCCACCAGGGCCAGGAACATCACATACTGGATCACGCTCATCGAAAGGCTTTCTGGCGCGCCGCTGCGCCGAACCGGCGACGCTATCACGAAGCGCCCGCCGCTGCCTGCAGGCGCAGGAGGCAGGGCGCCAAGCCGCCGGTCGCCAGGCCGCACTCACCGACGCGCGGTGTATCAGCCCGGCGCGTTGAGGCGTTCCAGCCGCTCGGGCGTGCCCACGTCGGTCCAGCGGCCCGTGTACAGGCTGGCCCCCACCTGGCCGGCCGCCATGGCGCGGCGCAGCAGCAGTACCAGCGGCACGCGCCATCCCTCGGGGTTGCCAGGCGGGATGTCGCACCAGGGCGCGGCAAACAGCTCGGCGCGCAGCAGCGCAATGGTGCCGTAGGTCTGGCGCGGGCGGGCATCGCCCTCGGGCCAGTCGCAGGCCAGGCCCAGTTCGTCCACGCCGAAGTCGCCACGCCGATGGTGCTCGGGGTTGGGCACCAGCCACAGATGGGCCAGGCGGCCGCTGGCCGCGAATTCCCGGGCGGCCTCGAACGGAAAATCGAAGTCGGGCGCGTAGACGTCGCCGGCCGCCAGCCAGAACACATCGCCCAGCAGCGGCAGCGCGCGCGCAATGCCGCCGGCGGTCTCCAGCGCCTGCTCGGGCTCGGGGGAATAGGCCAGTTGCAGCGGCTCGCCACCGGCGTCCGGCACGAATTGGGGGCCGAATCGCGCCGGAATCTGCGCGCCCAGCCAGCCCGTGTTGACCACCGCGCGGCGCACGCCCGCCCGGGCCAGCGCCTGCATGTGGTGCTGCAGCAGCGGCCGGCCCTGCACCTGCAGCAGGGGCTTGGGTGTGGTGTCGGTCAGCGGCCGCATGCGCTCGCCACGGCCTGCGGCCAGCAGCATGGCAGGCGGCTGTTCGGTGAGGGAAAGCGCCTTGGCGGCGGGGAACGGCGGGATGGGCTGGGCGGTCATGGAGGGCAACTGTAGACCATTGCCAGCGGCCATTGCCCCGCGCCCGAGAGCCGAAAACCCCAGTCCTTTAAAATGGCCGGCTTATTCTGATTACCCCCTCCTTCACGGAGCGCCCTGATGGCCAACACTCAACAAATGGCGAATGCGATCCGCGCACTCGCAATGGATGCCGTTCAACAAGCCAACTCCGGCCACCCCGGCGCCCCCATGGGCATGGCCGACATGGCCGTGGCACTGTGGAGCCGTCACCTCAAGCACAACCCCGTCAACCCGCAATGGGCTGACCGTGACCGCTTCATCCTGTCCAACGGCCACGGCTCCATGCTGATCTACGCGCTGCTGCACCTCACGGGCTACGCGCTGCCGATCGACGAGCTCAAGAACTTCCGCCAGCTGCACAGCAAGACGGCCGGCCACCCCGAAGTGGGCATCACCCCCGGCGTGGAAACCACCACCGGCCCGCTGGGCCAGGGCATCACCAATGCCGTGGGCTTCGCGCTGGCAGAAAAGCTGCTGGCTGCCGAATTCAACCGTCCCGGCCACGCCATCGTCGACCACCACACCTACGTGTTCCTGGGTGACGGCTGCCTGATGGAAGGCATCAGCCACGAGGCCGCGGCCCTGGCCGGCGCCTGGAAGCTGGGCAAGCTGGTGGCGCTGTACGACGACAACGGCATCTCCATCGACGGCAAGGTCGCCCCCTGGTTCATCGACAACACGCCCGCCCGCTTCGAAGCCTATGGCTGGAACGTGATCCGCGACGTGGACGGCCACAACGTCCAGGCCCTCGATGCCGCCATCGCCGCTGCCAAGAAGAACAGCTCCAAGCCCACGCTGATCTGCTGCAAGACCAGCATCGGCAAGGGCTCGCCCAACCGCCAGGACACGGCCAAGGCCCACGGCGAGCCCCTGGGCGCCGAGGAAATCGCGCTGACCCGCGCGGCCCTGGGCTGGGAGCACGGCCCCTTCGACATCCCCGCCAGCGTCTACGGCGACTGGGATGCCAAGGCCGCCGGCGCCAAGGCCGAAGCGGCCTGGAACAAGAAGTTCGCCGCCTACGCCAAGGCCTTCCCCGAACTGGCTGCCGACTTCACGCGCCGCATGGCCGGCGACCTGCCTGCCAACTTCGGCGAGATCGCCGCGCAGATCGCCTCCGACGCGCATGACGCAGGCGCCACCGTGGCCAGCCGCAAGGCCAGCCAGCTGGCCCTGGAAGGCCTGACCGCAGCCCTGCCCGAACTGCTGGGCGGCTCGGCCGACCTGACCGGCTCCAACCTGACCAACACCAAGAGCACGCCTTCGCTGCGCGTGGACGACAAGGGTGCCGTGGTCCTGACCGAAGACGGCAAGATCGGCCGCCACATCAACTACGGTGTGCGCGAGTTCGGCATGGCCGCCATCATGAACGGCATCGCCCTGCATGGCGGCTACATCCCCTACGCAGGCACCTTCCTGACCTTCAGCGACTACAGCCGCAACGCCATCCGCATGGCCGCGCTGATGAAGCAGCGCGTGGTCCACGTCTTCACTCACGACTCCATCGGCCTGGGCGAAGACGGCCCCACCCACCAGTCCATCGAGCACGCCGCCTCGCTGCGCCTGATCCCGGGCCTGGATGTCTGGCGCCCTGCCGACACCACGGAAACCGCCGTCGCCTGGACCGTGGCCCTGAGCCAGAAGAACAAGCCCACGGCCCTGCTGCTGTCGCGCCAGAACCTGGCCTACGCAGCCAAGACCGAAGACGCGCTGGACGACATCGCCTGCGGCGCCTACGTGCTGTCCGAACCCAAGGCCGTCGGCCTGAACAAGAAGGCCCAGGCCGTCATCATCGCCACCGGCTCCGAAGTGCAGCTGGCCCTGGCAGCCCAGAAGCTGCTGGCCGAGCGCAAGGTCGCCGTGCGCGTGGTCTCCATGCCCAGCACCACCACCTTCGACAAGCAGGACGCCAAGTACAAGAGCCAAGTGCTGCCGGCCAACCTGCCGCGCATCGCCGTGGAAATGGGCGTGACCGACTTCTGGTGGAAGTACGGCTGCGCCGCCGTCGTCGGCATCGACACCTACGGTGAATCGGCCCCAGCGCCCGTGCTGTTCAAGCACTTCGGCTTCACGGCCGAGAACGTGGCCGACACCGTGCAGGCTGCGCTGCAGCGCGCCGGCAAGTAAAGCTGCGAGAAGGGGCCTGTGGCCCCTTTTTGCCGCCCGCCAGGCCCGGCCTGGCCCTCACCGTTTCAGTTTTTCCGTTTTTCGCAATCCGTCAATCCAAGAGGCAAATATGACGATCAAGATCGGTATCAACGGCTTCGGCCGCATCGGCCGCATGGTGTTCCGCGCTGCCGTGCAGAACTTCAGCGACATCGAAGTCGTGGGCATCAACGACCTGCTCGAGCCCGACTACCTGGCCTACATGCTCAAGTACGACAGCGTGCACGGCCGTTTCAAGGGCGAGGTCTCGGTGGAGGGCTCCAACCTGATCGTCAACGGCAAGACCATCCGCCTGACGCAGGAGCGCGACCCCGCCAACCTGAAGTGGAACGAAGTCGGCGCCGACATCGTGATCGAGGCCACCGGCCTGTTCCTGACGGACGAGACCGCACGCAAGCACCTGGCTGCCGGCGCCAAGAAGGTCATCATGTCCGCGCCTTCCAAGGACAGCACCCCGATGTTCGTCTTCGGCGTGAACTGCAAGACCTACGCCGGCCAGGACGTGATCTCCAACGCCTCCTGCACCACCAACTGCCTGGCTCCCGTGGCCAAGGTGCTCAACGACAAGTGGGGCATCAAGCGCGGCCTGATGACCACCGTGCACGCTGCCACCGCCACGCAAAAGACCGTGGACGGCCCCAGCAACAAGGACTGGCGCGGCGGCCGCGGCATCCTGGAAAACATCATTCCCTCCAGCACGGGCGCAGCCAAGGCCGTGGGCGTGGTGATTCCTGAGCTCAACAAGAAGCTGACCGGCATGTCCTTCCGCGTGCCCACCTCCGACGTGTCGGTGGTGGACCTGACGGTGGAGCTGAACAGCGAAGCCAGCTACGAAGAGATCTGCGCCGAAATGAAGGCCCAGTCGCAAGGCGCGCTCAAGGGCGTGCTGGGCTACACCGAAGACAAGGTCGTGGCCACGGACTTCCGCGGCGAGTCCTGCACCTCGGTGTTCGATGCCGAAGCCGGCATCGCCCTGGACAAGACCTTCGTGAAGGTCGTGTCCTGGTACGACAACGAGTGGGGCTACTCGAACAAGTGCCTGGAAATGGTGCGCGTGGTCGCCGCCAAGTAATCCTGGCGCGAACCGCTGCGGGGCCTGTCGAGGGCCCCGCACCAGGCCGGCATCGGACGCGATGCCGGCCTTTTTCATGGCGGACAGTGTGCCCTGGCACTGCAAGCGTTGCTCGACAAAGCCGGCACCGGCGGCGCGGCATCATGGCCGCATGACTATTTCATCCGCATTGCACGAGACCATTGGCTTTGACGACTTCCTCAAGGTGGAGCTGCGCGTGGGCCGCATCGTGGACGCCCAGGTGTTCAAGGAGGCGCGCCGCCCCGCCTATGTGCTGCAGGTCGATTTCGGCCCCGAACTGGGCCTGCGCAAGTCCAGCGCCCAGATCACGGCGCTGTACCGGCCTGAGGAACTGATAGGCCGCCAGGTGGTGGCCGTGCTGAACTTTCCCAGCAAGCAGATCGGTCCCATGCGCTCGGAATGCCTGGTCACGGGATTCCACAACGAGAACGGCGAGGTCGCGCTGTGCGTGCCCGACCGCGAGGTGCCGCTGGGCACCAAGCTGCTGTGACGGCCTGGGTGACTATTGGCCTGGGTGACTATTCGATGCGCACGTCGGCCGCCTTGACGATGCGCCCGGACGCTTCCCAGTCGTCCTTGAGCAGGCGCTGGAATTCGGCGGCCGGCAGGGTGGCGGCTTCCACGCCCACGCGGGCCAGGCGCTCCTGGACCACGGGCTCGGCCAGCACCTTGCGTACGGCGGCGTTGATGCGCTCCACTTCGGCGGGTGGCGTGCCAGCCGGTGCCAGCAGGCCCAGCCAGGAGTCGAAGGCATAGCCGGGCACGCCGGACTCGGCCACCGTGGGCAGATCGGGCAGGAAGCGCGACCGTTGCTGGCCCGAGTAGGCCAGCAGTTTGACGCGCGGGTCCTTCTGGAAGGCCAGCATGCCGATGGTGGCGCCCGTGACCAGCTGCACGCGGCCGGCCAGCAGCTCGGTCGTGGCGTCGCCCGTGGATTTCATGGGAATGTGCTGCAGCTTGATGCCCGCCTGCGCGGCCAGCGAGGCCGAGGCCAGATGCGAGGCGCTGCCATTGCCGGCCGACGCATAGTTGAGCTGGCCCGGCTGGGCCCTGGCGCGCTGCAGCAGCTCGCCCAGGGTCTGCACGCCCGAGGCGGCCGGCACGCCCACCACATAGCCCGTGCGGCCCAGGAAGGACACGCCCACGAAGTCCTTGAGCGGGTCATAGGGCAGCTTCGCGTACAGATGGCCGGCCAGGTTGTGGCTGGCCGCAGCCAGCACCAGGGTGTTGCCGTCCGGCGCGGACTTGGCCACCTGGGCCGTGCCCACGCTGCCACCCGCGCCCGCCCGGTTTTCCACCACCACGGTGGCGCCCAGGGCCTGGCCCAGTTCATTGCTGAAGGTGCGTGCCACCGTGTCCTGCGTGGCGCCTGCGCCGAAGGGCACGACGATGCGGATCACGCGTTCGGCATGCACGGCCGGTGCCAGTCCCAGGGCCAGGGCCAGGGCTGCTGCCAGCAGAACGCGGCGGGTGACGGGAGAAGGATGAGAGGTTTTCATGGGGAATTTTCCTGGGGGACGGCAAGCCACCGCTCCACCAGCCGCACGAAGTAGCTGGCGCCGATGGCAAGGATGTCGTCGTTGAAGTCGTAGGAGCGGTTGTGGATCAGGCAGGGGCCGTCGCCATGGCCGGGCAGTCGGTGATCGCCCTGGCCGTTGCCGATGAAGGCGTAGCAGCCGGGCCGCGCCTGCAGCATGTGGGCGAAGTCCTCGGCCGCCAGCACGCCGGGGAACTGCGTGTCCACGGCGTCGTCGCCCGCGATCTCGCGCATCACGGCGGCGGCGAAGGCGGCCTCGGCCGCGTGGTTGACCAGGGGCGGCGAGGCGCGCCGGAAATGGATCTCGGCCCTGCAGCCATGGGCCAGGGCCGTGTGCTCGGCCTGGCGGCGCAAGGCGGCTTCGAGGATGTCCAGCGCCGCCACGGAGAAGGTGCGCACCGTGCCGCCCACCCAGGCGCTGTCGGGAATCACGTTGGGCGCGTCCGAGCCCTGGATCTGCGTCACCGCCAGCAGCGCGCGTTCGCGCGAATCCACATGGCGCGCGACCAGGGTCTGCAGCTGCTGGGCCAGGTCAATGGTGGCGGCCACCGGATCGATGCCCGTGTGCGGCAGCGAGGCATGCGTGCCCTGCCCATGCAGCACGATGCGGAAGGTGTTGCTGGAGGCCATGAGCGCGCCCGGGTTGAGCGCGAAGCTGCCCACGCGGTCCAGCGCGAAGTTGTGCAGGGCGAAGACCGCATCGCAGGGGAAGCGCTCGAACAGGCCTTCGTCGATCATCCTGCGTGCGCCGGCCTTGCCCATCTCTTCGGCGGGCTGAAAGATCAGGTGCACCGTGCCCGCGAAGTCGCGCGTGCGCGCCAGATGCCAGGCCGCGGCCAGCAGCATGGTGGTGTGGCCGTCATGGCCGCAGGCATGCATGCGGCCTGCGTGCTGCGAGCGGTGGGCAAACCGGTTTTCTTCCTGCAGCGGCAGCGCATCCAGGTCGGCGCGCAGGCCGATGGTGCGCGTGCCGTGGCGTGCGTCCGTATGCCTGCCGTGCACCACGCCCACCACGCCCGTGCCGGCCAGGCCGGTGTGCACCTCCACGCCCCAGGAGGCCAGGCGTTCGGCCACGATGGCCGAGGTGCGGTGTTCCTCGAAGCCCAGCTCGGGGTGGGCATGCAGGTCGCGCCGCAGGGCCACGAAGGGCGCCATGTCGGCAAAGCTTTCGATCAGGTGGGGCAAGGCGGTCTCCGGCCGCAGCCGGCCCATGCCTGCTGCGGCGAATCCCGGATTCTGTAAAACCGCCAGCCCTGTGGCAACGAAGCAAAACGCATATGCATGCGCCCTGCATGCACAAGCCGAACGGGCCGATCAAGCCGTTCAGGCGGACGTCACAGGGCCCTCAGGACTACGCCATGCGCTGCGCGAGAAAGTCCAGGAAGGCCGTGATGCGCGCGGCCAGCGCCGTGTTGCGGTAGTAGACGGCGTGGATGGGCTGGCGCTGCTGCACGGTCTCGCGCGCCAGCACCTGCACCAGCTCGCCCTGGGCGCGATCGCGCACGGTCATGAAGTCGGCCAGGCAGACCACACCCTGGCCGGCCAGGGCCAGCTGGCGCATGGTCTCGCCGCTGGAGGCCGTGAGCTGGGGCGCGGCATCCCAGCGGTCGCCGCCCTCGGGCGTGCGCAGCGGCCAGTGGTTCAGGCCGGGCACCTGGCTGTTGCCAATGCGCTGGTGGCGCGCCAGCGCGGCCACGCTCGCCACGGAACCATGGGCCTGCAGGTAGGCGGGGCTGGCCAGCACGCGCAGCACGCTGTGGCACAGCAGCCGCGCATGCAGCGTGGAGTCGCGCAGCTCGCCGATGCGGATGGCGATGTCGGTGCGCTGGGCCAGCAGGTCGATGTGCAGGTCATCGGTGTTCAGCTCAAGCGTGATCAGCGGATAGAGCGCGCGGAACTCGCCGACCAGCGGCACGATGGCATGCAGCATGAAGGGCGAGGCCGCGTTGACGCGCAGCAGCCCGGCCGGAGCCTGGCGCCGCGCGGCCAGCTCCTCCTCGGCCGCGTCCAGGGCCTGCAGCACCTCGCGCGCGCGGGCCAGGAAGCGCTCGCCTTCCTCGGTCAGTTCCAGGCTGCGCGTGGTGCGCCGCACCAGGGTGGTGGCCAGCTTTTTCTCCAGGCGCGACAGGCTGCGGCTGATGCCCGAGGTGGTCTGTCCCAACTGCTCGGCCGCCGCCGTGATGCTGCCGCAGTCGATCACGGCGCGAAAGGCCTGCAACTCGTCCAGGGTGGTTTTCATGGGGCGCCAGCTTGGCGCAATTGTTGCTGCAGCGTCAAATATTTTCTGCTGATACCAGGCTTTATCTGCAAGCGTTAACCCGCCAGACTGCAGTCTTCGGGGCGTGGTTCCGCGCCTTGTTTGCTTTTTTGAAAGACCTGCATGACATCGACTGCCTCTCTCGCTTCCGTGGTGCCCGCGTTCGGCCTGGGCACCTTCCGCCTCAAGGATGAGGTGGTGCGCCACTCCGTGGGCCAGGCCCTGGAGGTGGGCTACCGCGCCATCGACACCGCCCAGATCTACGGCAACGAGGCCGATGTGGGTGCCGCCATCGCCGCCAGCGCCGTGCCGCGCGATCAGCTCTTTCTCACCACCAAGATCTGGACCGAGAACCTGTCCGCCGACGCGCTGATCCCCAGCCTGGAGCGCAGCCTTGAAGCCCTGCGCACCGACCATGTGGAGCTGACGCTGATCCACTGGCCCTCGCGCAGCGTGCCGCTGGAGGACAGCCTGGGCGCGCTCATGCGCGCCAGGGAGCAGGGGCTGACGCGCCACATCGGCGTGTCCAACTTCAACATCGCGCTGCTGCAGCAATCCATCGCCGCCGTGGGCGCCGCGAACATCGCCACCAACCAGATCGAACTGAGCCCCTATCTGCAAAACCGTGCCGTCACCGACTTCGCACGCCAGCAGGGCATTCACACCACCTCGTACATGACGCTGGGCTACGGCAAGCTGCTGGCCGATCCCGTGCTGGCCGACATCGCCGCCGCCCACGGCGCCACGCCCGCCCAGGTGGCGCTGGCCTGGGCCATGGCCATGGGCTATGCCGTCATTCCCTCGTCCACCCAGCGCGCCCACCTGCAGGCCAACCTGGACAGCTGCCAGCTGGTGCTGGGCGCCGAAGACATGCAGCGCATCGCCGCGCTGGAACGCGGCGACCGCCAGGTCAGCCCTGACGGCCTGGCTCCCGCCTGGGATTGAACGGGGGGCTGTGATCGGGGGCCTGCGCGGCCCGGCGGGCTTTGACCTGGAGCAACGCAATGGTGACCCTAGGGGTAGTACTAGGGTTATCACAGTATCGAACGACCGTGCTTTTTATGAGAATGCACGTTCAATCGAGAAACCAGGAGACGAGCAGCATGAGTGACCGCCCATGGCTGGGTGCCTATCCGGCAGGTGTGCCCGCCGACATCGATCCCTCCCAATACCCCTCGCTGGTGGCCCTGATGGAGGAGGCCTTCAGCCGCTACGCGGACCGCGTGGCCTATTCCTTCATGGGCAAGGAGCTGACCTACTCGCAGGTCGATGCGCAAAGCCGCGCCTTCGCCGCCTATCTGCAGAGCCTGGGCCTGGCCCGCGGCGACCGCGTGGCGCTGATGATGCCCAACATTCCCCAGTACCCCGTGGCCGTGGCCGCCGTGCTGCGTGCGGGCTTCGTCGTGGTCAACGTCAACCCGCTGTACACAGCGCGCGAGCTGGAGCACCAGCTCAAGGACTCGGGCGCCAAGGCCATCGTCATCATCGAGAACTTCGCCCACACGCTGCAGGCCTGCAAGGCCGCCACGCCCGTGCAGCACATGGTGTTGTGCACCATGGGCGACCAGCTGGGCATGCTCAAGGGCGCCATCGTCAATTACGTGGTGCGCAAGGTCAAGAAGCTGGTGCCGCCGTTCTCGCTGCCGGGGGCCGTGCGCTTCAACGACGCGCTGTCCAAGGGCATGCGCTCGCCCTTCCAGGCGCCGCAGCTGCAGGCCTCCGACATGGCCCTGCTGCAGTACACGGGCGGCACCACGGGCGTGAGCAAGGGTGCGGTGCTGCTGCACAGCAACATCATCGCCAACGTGCTGCAGTCCGAGGCCTGGAACCAGCCCGCCATGGGCAAGGTGCCGGCCGGCGAGCAGCCCACCAGCATCTGCGCGCTGCCGCTGTACCACATCTTCGCCTTCACGGTGAACATGATGCTGTCCATGCGCACGGGCGGCAAAACCATCCTGATTCCCAATCCGCGCGACCTCAAGGCCACGCTCAAGGAACTGTCCACGCAGCGCTTTCACAGCTTCCCGGCCGTGAGCACGCTGTTCAACGGCCTGGCCAACCACCCGGACTTCAACACCGTGGACTGGTCGCACCTGAAGGTCTCGGTCGGCGGCGGCATGGCGGTGCAAAGCGCCGTGGCCCAGCTGTGGCTGCAAAAGACCGGCTGCCCCATCTGCGAGGGCTACGGCCTGTCGGAGACCAGTCCCTCGGTCAGCTGCAACCCCGTCAACTCCACCGAGTTCTCGGGCACCATCGGCGTGCCCCTGCCCAGCACCTGGATGAAGCTCGTCGATGACGAAGGAAACGACGTGACCACCATCGGCGAGCGCGGCGAGGTCGCCATCAAGGGCCCGCAGGTCATGGCCGCCTACTGGCAGCGCCCCGACGAAACCGCCAAGGTCTTCACCGCCGACGGCTACTTTCGCACCGGCGACATCGGCACCATGGACGAGCGCGGCTACTTCAAGATCGTGGACCGCAAGAAGGACATGGTCCTGGTCAGCGGCTTCAACGTCTATCCCAATGAAGTGGAAGACGTGGTCTCCAACTGCCCCGGCGTGCTCGAATGCGCCGTGGTCGGCGTGCCCGACGAGAAGACCGGCGAGGCCGTCAAGCTGGTCATCGTGCGCAGGGACGACAGCCTTACCGAGCAGGCCGTGCGCGATTTCTGCCACGACAACCTCACGGGCTACAAGCGGCCCCGCGTGATCGAGTTCCGCACCGAGCTGCCCAAGACCCCGGTGGGCAAGATCCTGCGCCGGGAGCTGCGCGACAGCAAGTAACGCAGGCGGCTTGCCGTGTTTGAAAAGAGGCGCTGCGGCGCCTCTTTTCATTGGGAGGGAACACGTCTTCAGAACACGCCCAGACCCGCCAGGGCCAGCGCCGCCAGCGCCACGGCCGCCGCATTGAGGCAGGCCAGCGCAAAGCCGAAGCGCACCAGCTCGCCTTCTTCCTGGGCATTGGTCCGTGCCAGGCCCAGCATCAGCATCACGATGGACAGGGAGCCCAGTGCCGCATGCCCGGCGGCGCTGTTGTGCACGGCGGCCAGCAGCAGGCGCGAGGACTCGGGCAGCAGGGCGATGGCGGGCATGAAGATCGCGTTGCCGCCCACGTTGGAGCCCGTCATGTAGCCGGCCAGCGCACCGAAGGCGGCCACGATGGGCGCCAGGGCAGCGGGCGCCAGCTCGGCCAGCAGCTGCACCAGGCCGGACAGAAAGCCGGCCTTGACCATCATCTGGGACATGGCCAGGAAGAAGAAGATGGTCAGCAGCGGGCGCTTGGCGCGGGCGGCCAGAGCACCAGCCAGGGCAAAGCCACGGCCGGCCCCGCGCGCCAGCAGCAGGGCCAGCACCAGGGTCAGCGCCACGCCCGGGGAGGCCAGCGGCTTCCAGGCCACCTGGGCGCCCTGCACGATCCAGCGCTGGTCCCACTGCGTGGCCAGGGCCAGCAGCTTGAGCAGCACGATGGCAAGAGCCAGCGCCAGATACGGCCAGGCCTGTCGCGGCCAGCCGGGTGCCGCCTGGTCACGGCCGCGCATGCGCAGTGCGCGCACCAGCATACCCAGCGCCACTGCAAAGCCTGCGCCCACGCCCGCCACCTCGGGACCCAGCCAGCGGCTGATGCCATGCAGCACGCCCACGAACAGCAGGCCAAAGCCGCCCAGCAGCAGCCAGGTCCGCGCACCGCGCTCTCCGGCCAGCTGCAGGGACAGGGCGCCCAGCACCAAGAACACCGGCGCGCTGGTCAGCGAGGACACAGCGGCCAGGGCGGACGCGTCCACATGGGCCAGCGAGGCACCGATCACGGTGGCCAGGCCCAGCGTGCCCCAGGGCATGATGGCCATGCCCGCCAGTGCCATGCGCAGTGCGGCGCGCCGCTCGAACAGGCTCAGCAGCAGCGGCACGGTGGCGATCAGCGACACGCCAAAGCCCGTCATCGCCTCCAGCAGCGGCGCCAGGCCCAGCACGATGAACACCACCTGATCGGCCGGCCCCAGGCCCAGCGAGCGCACCCACTGGCTCAGCGCCTGGTTCACGCCCATGCGTTCGATGAGGATCACAAAGCCCAGGCCCGGCACGATCACGAAGGCCGTGCTCAGGAACAGCACGCCCGTGTCGCGCGCTGCGGCCAGGGCGGCGCCGGAAGCGGCGGTGCCCGTCGCCATCCAGGCATCGACCAGCCACAGCAGGGCGACCAGCGCCGCCCCGGCCATGGCCGCCTGCACAGGCGGGCGGCGCAAGACCATGAGCATGGACATCACAAGAAACACGGGAGACAGGTGGAGCAGGGTGGCCATGGGATGGGCTTTCTCGGCAGGCAGGTCCGCATGCGTTGGATGCGGAAAACGACGAAATACTATTTCGCGGCACCTGTTTTTTGGTCTCTGAATTGGGGGTGTTTGCGAGAAAATTTCTCACCCTCCAAAAATCCTCGCTTCCCATGACCAAGCACACCGCCCACCCTGCTCACCTGGCCGACCTGGACGGCTTCGACCGCGCCATCCTGGCCATCGTCCAGCGCGACAGCACGGTGCCGCTGCGCCTGCTGGCCGAGCAGGTCAACCTGTCCACGGCCGCCGTGCAGCGCCGCCTCAAGCGCATGCAGGCCGAAGGCGTGATCACCGGCCAGGCCGCCACCGTGGACCCCACGCGCGTGGGCCGGCCCATCACCATCATCGTGGAGGTCATGACCGAGCGCACCAGCATCGACGCGCTCAACGCCATGAAGTCGCACTTCGCCGTGCCCGAGGTCCAGCAGTGCTACTACGTCACGGGCGAGGTGGACTTCGTGCTCGTGCTCACCGTGGCCACCATGCAGGAGTACGAGGCCCTGGCGCGGCGCCTGTTCGCCGAGAACCCCAACGTCAAATGGTTCAAGACCATCGTGGCGCTGGACCGCGTGAAGGTGGGGCTGGAAATTCCCTGCGAGTGAAGGCCCTTTGGCGCAATCTTGACAGCCGCGGAACGGCCGCCTACATTGAATGGAATGATCGTTCCAATTCAATGAGCCACCATGCGCACCAAGGACTTCGACCCCGATGACATTGCAGACGCCGCCATGCAGGTGTTCTGGCAGCGCGGCTACGCGGCCACCTCGGTGCAGGACCTGGTGGACGGCACGGGCCTGTCGCGCAGCAGCCTGTACGGCACCTTCGAGAACAAGCAGGGGCTGTTCCAGCATGCGCTGCGCCGATATGAGGCCGTGACCACCTCCAACGTGGAACTGCTGTCCGGCCCGGGACGCGCCCGGGACCTGGTACGGCAGCTGCTGCTGCGCATCGTGCAGGACGAATTGAGCGATGCCGGGCGCCGTGGCTGCCTGGTCGCCAATGCCGCGCTGGAGCTGGCCGGCCATGACGAGGCCGTGGCCGAGAGGGTGGCCGGCAACTTCCAGCGCCTGCAAAAGGCGCTGGAAAAGCTCATCCTGCGCGGCCAGCAGGAAGGCGACATCACCGACAGCAAAAAGCCGCGCGCCCTGGCGCGCTTCGTCCTGAACACCGTGCAGGGCCTGCGCGTGCTGGGCAAGGGCAGCAGCGCGCCGCAGCGCCGCCAGTGCCTGATGGACGTGGTCGACGTGGTCGACATGGCGCTGCAGGCGCAATAGCCGGCCACCCGTCACCCGCCGCGCGCATGTCGTGCCGTTGCGGGTTTTTATTTTCCTTGAATTGGAATGATCGTTCCAGTAATCCGGATTTCAGTTTTCCTTGTCTGTTTCACTCTCTCATCACCCTGGAGTTCCCATGCATTCAAACCTTCAAACCACCATTGCCGTGCTCGGCACGGGCCTGATCGGTGCGCCCGTCGCGCGCAACCTGCAACGCAAGGGCTTCACCGTCCGCGCCTGGAACCGGACGGCCGCCAAGGCCCAGGCCCTTGCGGCCGACGGCGTTCAGGCCTGTGGCGATGCGGCCGACGCCGTGCGTGGCGCCCGCATCGTCGTCACTGTGCTCAAGGACGGGCCGGCCGTGCTGCAGGCCATGCAGGCTGCAGCGCCCGCATTGCAGCCGGGCACACTGTGGCTGCAACTGAGCACGGTGGGTGTGGACGCCATCGCGCCGCTGGCGCAGTTCGCCGATCGGCATGGCCTGGTGTTCTACGACTGCCCCGTGCAGGGCACGCGCCAGCCGGCCGAGCAGGGCCAGCTGGTCATCCTGGCCGCAGGCCCGCTGGCGCAGCGCGGCCAGGTGCAGCCGGTGTTCGATGCCATTGGCAAACGCAGCCTGTGGATTGCGCAGCAGGCAGGCGCCGCCAGCCGGCTCAAGCTGGCGCTCAACCACTGGGCCTTCGCACTCACGCATGGCCTGGCCGAAAGCCTGGCGTTGGCCAAGGGGCTGGACATAGAACCGGCCCTGGTGGTCGATGCCGTCACGGGCGGGCCCATGGACAGCGGCTTCTTCCAGGCCAAGGCCGCTGCCATGCTGTCAGGCCGCTACGACGCCAGCTTCACCGTGGCCAATGCCGTCAAGGACGCGCAACTGGTTGCCGATGCCGCAGCCGGCGCAGGCCTGCTGCTGGATGGCGCCCAGGCCGGGCTGCGCCGCTTCGAGCGCGCGCTGGCCGCCGGGCATGGCGACAAGGACATGGCGGCATCCCACCTGGCATCCCATCCAGCCTCCCATGCCTGAGATGCGCAGCAAGGAAAAGGCAATGAACCAGCCCATGGACACCTCCGGCGACACGGGCCTGCCGCTGGGCAGGCTGCTGGCCCTGGCGATGGCAGGCTTTCTGGCCATCATGACCGAGACCCTGCCGGCCGGCCTGCTGCCCCAGATCGGCACGGGACTGGCAGTGTCCGAAGCCATGGCCGGCCAGATGGTCACGCTGTACGCGCTGGGTTCGGTACTGGCCGCCATTCCCGTCGTGGCCGCCACGCGCGGCCTCAGGCGCCGGCCGCTGTTCATGGCGGCGGTGGGCGGGCTGCTGCTTTTCAACAGCCTCACCGCGCTGTCCGGCCACTACGGCCTGACCCTGGTCGCCCGCTTTGCCGCAGGCATGGCTGCGGGCGTGATCTGGGGGCTGGTGGCCGGCTATGCGCGGCGCATGGTGCCGCCGCATCTGCAGGGGCGTGCACTGGCCGTGGCGGGCGTGGGCCAGCCGTTGGCCCTGGCGGCCGGCGTGCCGCTGGGCGCCTGGCTGGGCAGCCTGTTCGACTGGCGCGGCGTGTTCTGGGCGCTGTCGGCGCTGTGCCTGCTGCTGCTGGCCTGGGTGCGGCTGGGTGTGCCGGATTACGCCGGGCAGACGGCGCACCAACGCCAGCCCGTGGCGCGCATCCTGCTCGTGCCCGGCGTGCGTCCCGTGCTGCTGGCGCTGTTCGGCTGGATGCTGGCCCACAACATGCTCTACACCTTCATCGCGCCTTTCCTGGCCTCTGCAGGGCTGGGGCAAAGGGTGGATGTGGTGCTGCTGCTGTTCGGCCTTGCGGCCATTGCCGGCATCTGGCTCACGGGCCTGCTGGTGGACCGCTGGCTGCGCGCGCTCACCGTGCTGAGCCTGGCCTTGTTCGCCGTGTCTGCGCTGGTGCTGGGGCTGGCCGGGCAGTCGGCCGTGGCCGTTCTGATCGGGGTTGCGGCCTGGGGCCTGAGCTTTGGCGGCGCACCCACGCTGCTGCAGACCGCGCTGGCCGACGCGGCAGGCGAGGGCGCCGACGTGGCCCAGTCCATGCTGGTGACGGTCTTCAACCTGGCCGTGGCGAGCGGGGGCGTGGTTGGCGGACTGCTGCTGGGCTGGCGGGGTGCCTCCGCCTTGCCCTGGGCGCTGGCGGTGTTGGCGCTGGCCTGCCTGTCCGTGGTCTGGCCGGCCAGCCATGCGGGCTTTCGGCCTGGGCGGCGCAGCATGGCTGCCTGAGGCACAGCCATCGCTGTTGCACCCGCATCGCTGTTCCCTCAACAGACGGGGCACCAAAGGGGCCACATGCCGCTGCGCATGTGGCCCTTGTTGCGTGCGATCAATCTTCCTATAATTGTTTTACCCCATGAACTGTGATTCATGGATAAAACAAATGGCGCCTTCCCCGCCATGTCCACCGAAGTTGATGGAGAGACACATGTCCGAATCCGCTCAGAACACGCCCCGCACCTGGGACCAGCCCGAAGGCTCCAGCTTCGAACAATGGATGGAGTCGCGCGTGGCGCGGTTTTCCACGCGCAAGTACGACTTCGACGCGCTGAAGTTCCAGGCCGACTTCGACCCCAAGTACCGCCGTGGCCAGATGCGCTACATCGGCACGGGCGGCACGGGCGTGGCTGCGGACAGCAACACCATCCCGTCCGAGAACTTCACCTTCTCCACCATGGTCATCCCGGCCGGCAATGAAGGCCCCTCGCACCTGCACACCGATGTGGAGGAAGTCTTCTTCCTGATCCGCGGCAAGCTCAAGCTCGTGCTGGAGAAGGACGGCCAGCGCTTCGAGACCATCCTCACCGACCGCGACGTGGTCTCCGTGCCGCCCGGCGTGTACCGCGAGGAGATCAACATCGGCGACGAAGACGCGCTGATGTGCGTGATGCTGGGCGCCAAGAAGCCCATCACGCCCACATACCCGCCCGAGCACCCTCTGGCAAAAATCAAACGTTGAGTAGCGGGCCTGCCATGACCGCGCAGACGCTGCAGCGCATGGAGCAGCGCCTTCAGGCGCAGTTCCCCGAACACCTCATCGCCCTGCCCGGTGGCGCCCAGGCCGCCTGGCGCGAGGCCGGCGACACGGCCTCGGACTTTGCCGTGGTGATGCTGCACGGCATCAGCTCGGGCGCCGCCTCCTGGCTGGACGTGGCCCTGGCGCTGGCGCCGCGCACGCGCGTGCTGGCCTGGGACGCGCCCGGCTATGGCCGCTCCACGCCGCTGGCACCCGACGCGCCCACGGGCGCCGACTACGCCCGCGTGCTGGAGCAGTCGCTGCAGGCGCTGGGCGTGCGCCGCTGCCTGCTGGTGGGCCACTCGCTGGGCGCGCTCATGGGCACGCCCTGGGCGGTGCAGGCCGGTGCCGGGCGCGTGCAGCAACTGGTGCTGATCAGCCCCGCTGGCGGCTATGGTGCACCCGGCATGGGCGAGCAGCAGGCCAAGGTACGCCAGGGCCGTCTTGCGGCCCTGCAGGAAAAAGGCATCGAAGGCCTGGCCGCCGCCATCGACCAGCGCCTGGTCTCGCCCGCCGCGCCCGAGCCCGTGCGCCAATGGGTGCGCTGGAACACGGCGCGCCTGCATGCTGCCGGCTACGCCCAGGCCGTGGAGCTGCTGTGCGGCAGCGACCTGGGGCAGGCGGCGGGGCAACTGGCCATGCCGGTCGAGGTCTGGGTGGGCGAGCACGACGTGGTCACGCCGCCCGCCGCCTGCGCGGCCTGGGCCGCAAGGCTGGGCGCGCGGTACGTTACGCTTGCGGCAGCCGGCCATGCCTCTGTCGTCGAACAACCTGCGGATGTCGCACAGAGGCTGGCCACCCTGCTGACCTGATGGCCTACCGGCCCGAATTGCGATGAGCGACACCTCCGAAACCCTCTCGAACGACAACGACCGCTACACCGTCCCCGCGCTGGAGCGCGGCCTGCGCCTGCTGGCCTGCTTCACGCCTTCGCAGCCCGTGTGGAGCGCGCCCGACCTGGCGCGCACCCTGGCGCTGCCGCGTTCCACGGTGTTCCGGATGCTGACGACGCTGGAGAACATGGGGTATCTGCAACGCTCGGGCACCGAGTACCGGCTGGGCCTGTCCGTGCTGCGCCTGGGCTACGACTACCTGTCCACCCAGCCGCTGGCCCAGCTGGCCGAGCCCGTGCTGCAGGCGCTGTGCGAGCGCCTGGGCTTCACCACCAACCTGGCGCTGCTGGACGGCACCTCCGTGGTCTACGTGGCGCGCATTGCGCCGGCCGGCGCCTTCCAGGGCGCCGTGCGCGTGGGCTCGCGCCTGCCCGCCCATGCCACCGTGCTGGGCCGCGCCCTGCTGCAGGACATGGACGCAGACCAGCTGCGCGAACTCTTCGGCGGCAGCGAGCTGCCGCAATTCTCGGAAAGCACGCCGCGCGACGTGCAGCAACTGCAGCAGCTGCTGCTGCAGGACCGCGAGCGCGGCTACGCCATGGGCGAGGGCTTCTACGAGCCCGGCGTCTCCAGCATTGCCGCGCCCGTGCGCGATGCGCAGGGCCGCATCATCGCGGGCCTGGGCATGGCCGTGGCATTTACCGAAATCGCACCCGGGCGCATGGCGCACTGGGTGGAACAGGTGCGCGAGGCCGCCGTCGAACTGACGGGCCACCTGCGCACCCAGCATCCTGGTTTTCTGCGCTGAGGAGACGGTGCCCCCACCGGCCTTCAGCGCGTTCTTGCTCAGAAAGAAATGACGATGAATATTGCTGTGATTGGCTGCGGTGCGATTGGCGCCAGCGTGCTCGAACTGCTCAAGGGCCATGCCGCGGTGCAGGTGGGCTGGGTGCTTGTGCCCGAAGTGACGGACGCCGTGCGCGCCACCCTGGCCCGGCATGCGCCCCAGGCGCGCGCACTGCCTGCGCTGGCGGCCGAAGACCGGCCCGACCTCATCGTCGAATGCGCAGGCCATACCGCCATTGAAGAGCATGTGCTGCCCGCCCTGCGGCGCGGCATTCCTGCCGTCGTGGCCTCCATCGGCGCACTCAGCGCCCCCGGGATGGCCGAGGCCGTGCAGGCGGCGGCCGAGGCCGGAGACACCCAGGTGCAATTGCTGTCGGGCGCCATCGGCGGCGTGGATGCGCTGGCCGCAGCCCGCATCGGCGGCCTGGACGAAGTGGTCTACACCGGCCGCAAGCCGCCCCTGGCCTGGACCGGCACGCCCGCAGAACAGCGCTGCGACCTCGCCAGCCTCAAGGAAGCCTTCTGCATCTTCGAAGGCAGCGCACGCGAGGCCGCCCAGCTCTACCCCAAGAACGCCAACGTGGCCGCCACCCTGTCGCTGGCCGGCATGGGCCTGGACCGCACCACGGTGCGCCTGTACGCCGACCCGGCCGTGGACGAAAACGTGCACCATGTGGCCGCGCGCGGCGCCTTCGGGTCCATGGAATTGACCATGCGCGGCAAGCCGCTGGAGGCCAACCCCAAGACCTCGGCCCTCACCGTCTACAGCGTGGTGCGCGCCGTGCTCAACCAGGCCACGGCCATCGCCATCTGAGCCGCACCGGGCACAGGCTCGCGGCACAATGGGCGCTTTCGCCCCGCAGGCGGCCCCCGGGCCGCCTTTGCTTTTTGCCTGTGCCGTTGAAACGTTGAAAGAGAAGCCACCATGACCATCGCCATCCTCAGTGCCCTGCCGCAGGAACAGGAAGGCCTGGTCCATGCCCTGTCCGACGCCCAGGGCACGGCCCACGCCGGCCGCATGTTCTGGCGCGGGCGCCTGCATGGGCACGACGTGGTCTGCGCGCTGTCGGGCATAGGCAAGGTGGCGGCCGCCACCACGGCCACGGCGCTGATCGAGCGCTTCGGCGTGCGCCGCATTGCCTTCACCGGCGTCGCCGGTGGCCTGGGCGAAGGCGTGCGCGTGGGCGATGTCGTCGTGGCCGACGAATACCTGCAGCACGACCTGGACGCCTCGCCCATCTTCCCGCGCTGGGAAATGCCCGGCTACGGCCGCACGCGCCTGCCCTGCGACCCCGAAATGACCGCCGCGCTGCTGGCGGCTGCCCAGGCCTGCGTGGCCGAGGCGGGCGAAGACCTGCGCGCCGCCCACGCCACCACGGCGCCGCGCGCGCACCAGGGGCTGATTGCCAGCGGTGACCAGTTCGTGGGCACGGCGGGCGCTTCTTCCGCGCTGGCGCACGGCCTGCGTGCTGCAGGGCATGAGGTGCTGGCGGTGGAGATGGAAGGCGCCGCCGTGGCGCAGGCCTGCCTGGACTATGGCGTGCCGTTTGCGGCGATGCGGACGGTTTCCGATCGGGCGGATGACAGTGCGCATGTGGACTTTGCGGAGTTTGTGCGGGTGGTGGCGAGTCGGTATGCGTTGCGGGTTGTTGATGGGTTTTTGCGGCGGCTTGCTGTTTGATTTTTGACTCTGGCGGGGACGTTTTTGATCCTGCCGGGGGGGTGTTTTTCGAGGCCGGGTTTCGGCCCGGCGGCCGACCTACTTTCTTGTCTTGCTACAAGAAAGTAGGCAAAGAAAAGCACCCCGAATGTCCGCGACCCCTTCGCTGCGCTACGGGGCAACCTGCGTCGGGCCACCTGCGGGGTTCGCCGTGAAACTCACTTCGCGCTGCGCGCTACGTTCAGACAATCACGGCGAGTCAGATGACGAAGCAAGCCTGTCCTTCGGCAGGCTTGCAACCCCGCAGGCGGCCCGACGCAGGCGCTGACATACGGGGAGTTTGCTCGGGCCTTCGCTGCGCTCGGCCGGATGTGGCCGCACTCGTGGCTATGGGCTTTGAGTGTGGTCGCAACCTACGCTTCTGGCTTCGCCTTGCACATAGTCGGCCAGTGACTCAGCGCCGTCGCGGATGGCGCGCAGTGCGTGAGCCATGGCTTGCGGACGTCGCAAGTCTTCTGGTGCATTGAGGCTGGCCAACACAAGTTGGGCCAGGGCCCATATTTCGTTGCAGCCTTCCTGTACCCATCCATTGGTGTCGGTGATGGTGCGAGCCAGTTGCTCGAAGCTGGCGCGCGTGGGAAGAGCAGTGCGCTGATCGTTCATGTTTTCGTACTCCTGTGCGAGACGGAAACACCCGACCTGCGTTTTCAAGCGCAGAAAGGGTGGATGGGATGTTGAAAACACGCACACAGACGTGCGGGCAGCCTTGCGGGTAGCCCCATCCCATCCAAAACCGTGTGGACGTGCGGGTGCGATGCCCACTGTCCAAGTGTTCAGACGTGACGAGGCCTCACTTTCGGGGAGGCTCTGCCGCTGTGTGTTGATGGTGTTTTCAAGCACCAGCCCCGGAACAGGGGGCCACCGAAATCATAGAGGCATTCCACAACCCCGCCTCAAACCCCAGGCCGAGCGAAGCGACGGCCCGCATCCACTCCCCGTATGAACGCGCCTGCGGCGTGGTGGTTGCGGGGTTGCAGTCCTGCCGAAGGACAGGACTGCTTCGTCAACTGACTCGCTGCGGTTGTCTGAGCGGAGTTCACGCAGTGAACGCAGCGAGTTCCGCAGCGAACCCCGCAACCGCCACGACGCAGGTTGCCCCGGAGCGAAGCGCAGGGGTCGCGGGCATTTGGGCGCGTTTCTTTGCCGACTTTCTTGCCGCGCGGCAAGAAAGTCGGTCGGCCGCCGGGCCGAAACCCGGCCTCTGCCCGCAGGCCGGGCATGCGTCCAAAGCAGACCAAGGAAGCATCAAGGAAGCATCAAAAAAGACCCCGAAAAACACACACCCAGACACACCTCTGTCATCCATTTCCCACACGCCTCCGTGTTTTCCCCAATCCCACCCCGAACCATCAGTCCTAAACTCACGTTTGTTTCAAGAAAAAAGTGTCATTTCAAATTTGAAACAGACACAAACCCCCTTCGATTGAGGTACGCCATGAACACCACGCCCTCCACAGGCCAGCTTGCCGGCCGCCGCATCCTCGTCACAGGCTCGGCGCGCGGCCTGGGCTTTGCGTTCGCCAAGGCCTTTTGCGAGCAGGGCGCGCGTGTCGCCATGGCCGATCTGCGCGAGGAGCTGCTGGCCGAGTCCGTGGCCCGGCTGCGTGCGCAGGGCTTCGAGGCGCATGGCTTCGGGCTGGATGCCGGCAATCCGGAGTCGATAGAGCGCTGCGCGCAGCAGGCGGTGCAGGCGCTGGGCGGGCTGGACGGCCTGGTGAACAACGCGGCCGTGACCGATTCGGGCGGCAAGGGCATGGACGACATCGATCTGGACAAGTGGGACCAGGTGATGAACGTGAACGTGCGCGGCGTGTGGCTGATGACGCGCGCCTGCCGCGCCGCGCTGCGCGACAGCGGCCGGGGCGCCATCGTCAACCTTGCGTCCGACACCGCGATGTGGGGCGCCCCCAACCTGATGGCCTATGTGGCCAGCAAGGGCGCGGTGATGGCCATGACGCGTTCCATGGCGCGCGAGCTGGGCGCCGACGGCATCACCATCAACGCCGTGGCGCCGGGCCTGGTGCTGGTGGAGGCCACGGAATACGTGCCCGAGCACCGCCACCGCCTGTACATCGACCAGCGCGCGCTGCAGCGCGAGCAGCGGCCCGAGGATGTGTCGGGCGCCGTGGCCTATGCGCTGTCCGATGGCGCGCGCTTCGTGACGGGGCAGGTGCTGCCCGTCAACGGCGGCTTCGTCATGAATTGAAGGGGTTCGCCATGACCGACACCACCCCTTCCGGGAATGCCGAGAGCGCCGAAAGCGCGGACAACGGCGCCGACAAGTACATGGTGCCCGCGCTGGAGCGCGGCCTGCGCCTGCTGCAGGAGTTCGGGCGCGGCAATGCCACGCTGGGCGCGCCCGAGCTGGCCCGCCGCCTGCAGCTGCCGCGCGCCACGATTTTCCGCATGCTCAACACGCTGGAGGCCATGGGCTTTCTGCAGCGTGCCGAGGGCAGCAATGACTACCGGCTGGGCCTGTCCGTGCTGCGCCTGGGCTTCGAGTTCCTGTCGTCCATGGACCTGACCGAGCTGGGCCAGCCCGTGATCGCGCGGCTGTGCGGCGAGATCCGCTATCCCTGCAACATCGTGGTGCGTGATGGCCGCTCCATCGTCTATGTGGCCAAGGTCACGCCGCCCACGCCGCTGACCAGTTCGGTGCGCGTGGGCACGCGCCTGCCTGCCCATGCCACGGCCCTGGGCCGCGTGCTGCTGGCCGACCTGTCCCTGCCCGAACTGCGCACGCTCTACCCCGAGGAGCACCTGGAAGCGCACACGCCCAAGACGCCGCGCACGGTGCTGGACCTGTTCAACCTGGTCGAGGCCGACCGCGAGCGCGGCCATGTGTTCAGCGAAGGCTTCTACGAAAGCTCCATCTGCACCATCGCCGCGCCCGTGCGCGACCACAGCGGCCGCGTGGTGGCGGCGCTGGGCACGACGGTTCCCGCGCCCCATGTGGAGGAGGGCCGTGCCGAGACCCTGATCGCCGGCGTCTGCGACGCGGCGGCCGAGCTGTCCGAGCTGCTGAACTACCGCCCGCAAACGCAAACGCAGACGGCACAGCTGCTTTCCCTCAATTCCCGGCGCGCAGGAGGCGGCCATGTTTGATTCCCAACTCAAGGACACCACGGCCGTCGTCACCGGCGGCTCTTCGGGCATTGGCCTGGCCACGGTCGATCTGCTGCTGTCGCAGGGCGCGCGTGTCGCCCTGTGCGGGCGCAGCGCCGAACGCCTGGAGCAGGCCGTGCTGCAGCTGCGCGGGCGCCATCCCGAGGCCCGCCTGTTCGCCCAGGCCTGCGACGTGCTCGACGCCGCCCAGGTGCAGCAGTTCGCGCGCGACAGCGAGGCTGCGCTGGGTCCGGCCTCCATCCTCGTGAACAACGCGGGCCAGGGCCGGGTCTCGACGTTTGCCAGCACCGACGATGCGGCCTGGACCGAGGAGCTGCACCTGAAGTTCTTCTCGGTGCTGCATCCCACGCGCGCCTTTTTGCCGCAGCTCGAGCGCACGGCGCAGCCGGCCATCGTCTGCGTCAATTCGCTGCTGGCCTCGCAGCCCGAGCCGCACATGGTGGCCACCTCGGCCGCGCGCGCCGGCCTCAAGAACCTGGTGCGCTCCATGGCCACCGAGTTCGCGCCCAAGGGCGTGCGCGTCAACGGCATCCTGGTCGGCCTGATCGAGTCCGGCCAGTGGCGCCGCCGCTTCGAGGCGCGCGAGGACCGCAGCCAGGACTGGAACGCCTGGAGCGCCGACCTCGCCCGCAAGAAGTCCATTCCGCTGGGCCGCCTGGGCTCGCCCGACGAGGCCGCGCGCGCCATCTTCTATCTCGCCACGCCCCTGTCCTCCTACACGACCGGCAGCCACATCGACGTCTCCGGTGGCCTTGCACGGCAAGCGTAGTGCTTCAGCCCCTTCACCCGATTCAAAGCAGAACATGACTTCTTCCGCATCCAAAATCACCGTCGGCGCCGTTGTGGCCCAGTTCCTCGAACACTGCGGCGTGCAGGCCGCGTTCGGGGTGATCTCCATCCACAACATGCCCATCCTGGACGCGATGAATGCGCGCGGCCATGTCCGCTTCGTGATGGCGCGCGGCGAGGCCGGCGCCGGCAACATGGCCGATGCCTGCGCGCGCTCCACCTCCAGCCTGGGCGTGTGCATCACCAGCACCGGCCCGGCTGCGGGCAACATTGCCGGCAGCCTGGTGGAGGCCTATACGGCCGGCACGCCGCTGCTGCACATCACGGGCCAGATCGAGACGCAGTACCTGGACCAGAAGCTGTCGTACATCCACGAGGCGCCCGACCAGCTGACCATGCTGGGCGCCGTGTCCAAGGCGGCGTTCCGCGTGCGCAGCGCCGAGACCTGCCTGTCCACCCTGAAGGCCGCCGTGCAGGCCGCCATGACCGCGCCCACGGGGCCGGTGAGCGTGGAGATTCCCATCGACATCCAGCAGACCGTGATCGACATGCCGGCCGACCTGTCGCCGCTGCCGGTGGCCGTGCTGGCCCCCAGCGAGGCATCGCTGGATGCGCTGGCCGACACGCTGGCCAAGGCACGCCGCCCGCTGCTGTGGCTGGGTGGCGGCGCACGCCACGCAGTCGCTGCCGTGCAGCGCCTGAAGGCGCTGGGCTTCGGCATCGTCAGCACGGGCCAGGGCCGCGGCATCGTGGCCGAGGACGATCCGGCCTCGCTGGGCGCCTACAACATCCAAAAGCCCGTGGAGGCCTTCTACCAGCGCTGCGACGCCATGTTGGCCGTGGGCACGCGCCTGCGCAGCAATGAGACGCTGAAGTACGAACTGAAGCTGCCGCGCCCGCTGCTGCGCATCGATGTGGACGCCGCCCAGCAGGGCCGCTGCTACGCCGATGACGGCTTTGTCTGCGGCGACTCGGCCCTGGCGCTGACGGGCCTGGCCGACCGGCTGGAGGCGCGCGGCTACAAGGCCGACCCCGAGCTGCTGGCCGACCTGCGCCAGGTGCACGACGAGGCCGTGGCCACCATGCGCGACGGCCTGGGCCCGTACAGCGTGCTGGTGCAGGAGCTGCAAAAGGCCGTGGGCCGCAACTTCAACTGGGTGCGCGACGTGACCGTCTCCAACAGCACCTGGGGCAACCGCGAGTTGCGCTTTTTCGAGCCCAACGCGGGCGTGCACGCCACGGGCGGCGGCATCGGCATGGGCATGCCCATGGCCATCGGCGCGGCCGTGGGCGCGGCGGTCAGCGGCTCGGGCCGCAAGACGCTGGGCCTGGCGGGCGATGGCGGCTTCATCCTGAACCTGGGCGAGCTGGCCACGCTGGTGCAGGAAGAGTGCGACACCCTGATCGTGCTGATGAACGACCAGCGCTACGGCGTGATCCAGAACATCCAGGACGCCTCCTACGGCGGCCGCCGCTGCTATGTGGAACTGCACACGCCCGACTACGCACAGCTGTGCGCCTCCATCCAGCTGCCCCATGCCCGCGTGCAGAACCTTGACGAGCTGCCCGCCGTGCTGGCCTCGGCCTGGCCGAAGAAGGGCCCCTTCCTGCTGGAGATCGACATGCGCGCCATCGGCAATTTCAAGGCCACGTTCTCGGGCCCGCCCGTGAACAAGCTGGACCAGATCCCGGCCACCACCACGGCGTCCAAGGCCGCCTGAGGCGGCTGGATTCGAACGAACGAGAGAGGCTCACCATGTCGAACCTGGAACTGCTCCCCATCAATATCGCCGGCGAATGGCGCCTGGGCGGCGGTGGCGAATCCACCACGCTCTATCCCGCCACCGGCGAAGTGGTGGGCCGCCTGCGCGCGCCCAGCCTGGAGGATGTGGAGGAGGCCATCCAGAAGGCCGACCACGCCTTCCGCACCAGCGGCTGGGCCCAGAAAAAGCCCCATGAGCGCGCGGCCGTGCTGCACCGCGTGGCCCAGCTGATCCGTGAGCGCGCCGAGCCCCTGGCCCAGCTGCAGCGCCTGGACAACGGCAAGCCCATCAAGGAAACACGCATGCTGGTGGCCAGCGCCGCCGCCACCTTCCAGTTCTTTGCAGCCGCCTGCGAGACCATGGAGGAAACCATCACGCCCTCGCGCGGCGACTTCATGACCATGAGCGTGTACGAGCCCATGGGCGTGGTGGCGGCCATCACGCCGTGGAACTCGCCGATTGCCAGCGAGGCGCAAAAGCTGGCGCCCGCGCTGGCCGCCGGCAACGCCGTGGTCGTCAAGCCCGCCGAGGCCACGCCGCTGCTGGCGCTGGAGCTGGCCAGGATCTGCGAAGAGGCCGGCGTGCCCAAGGGCCTGGTCAGCGTGCTGCCGGGCCGGGGCTCGGTGATCGGCGATGCCATCACCAAGCACCCGCTGGTCAAGCGCGTGTCGTTCACGGGCGGCACGTCCACGGGCAAGCACATCGCCCACATCGCGGCCGACAAGATGATGCCGGTCTCGCTGGAGCTGGGCGGCAAGTCGGCCACCATGGTGCTGGCCGATGCCGACATCGACCATGCCGTCAACGGCGTGCTCTACGGCATCTTCAGCTCCTCGGGCGAGTCGTGCATCGCGGGCTCGCGCCTGTTCGTGGCGCGCAGCCTGCATGCCGAATTCATGCAGCGCCTCACGGCCAAGGCCGCCGCGCTGCAGGTGGGCGACCCCGCCGACGAGCGCACGCAGATGGGCCCGCTGATCACCGCCAAGCACCGCGAATCCATAGAGAGCTATGTGGCCCTGGGCCTGTCCGAGGGCGGCCGGCTGCTCACGGGCGGCCAGCGGCCCGAGGGCGCGCAGTTCGAGCGCGGCTACTACTACCGCCCGACCATCATCGACGGCGTGAAGAACGACTGGCAGATCTGCCAGCAGGAAATCTTCGGCCCCGTGCTCGTGGCCATGCCCTTCGACAACGAGGACGACCTGCTTGCCCAGGCCAACGACAGCGTCTACGCGCTGGCCGCCGGCATCTGGACGCGCGACTACAAGAGCGCCTGGCGCATTGGCCGCGCCGTGCAGGCCGGCACGGTCTGGATCAACACCTACAAGCAGTTTTCCATCTCCACGCCCTTCGGCGGCTGGCGCGACAGCGGCCTGGGCCGCGAGAAGGGACGGCTGGGCATACAGCAGTACATGGAGCAAAAGAGCATGTACTGGGGCTTGAACGAGAGCCCCATCGCTTGGGCAAATTGAAGGAGCACGACATGAGCGTACTGGGCATAGACGAAATCACCTACGGCGCGGACGACCTGGCCACCTGCCGCCGCTTCTTCCTGGACTGGGGCCTGGCGCTGGTGCAGGAAGCGGACGACCGGCTGGTGTTCGAGACCCTCAACGGCTGCCGCGTGATCGTGGCCGCCGTGGACCATCCCGATCTGCCGCCCGCCATCGAGGCCGGCCCCACGCTGCGCGAGGTGGTCTGGGGTGTGGAAAGCGAGGCCGATCTGGCGCTGTACGCCAGCCGCATTGCCGCGCTGCCGGGCTTCTCGCAGGGCCAGGGGCGCATAGGCTGCACCGACCCCAACGGCCTGTCCGTGCGCCTGCAGGTCACGCAAAAGCGTGATGTGGATGTGCAAGGCGCCGCCTACAACACCTGGAACCGCAAGGACCGCGTCAACCAGGCCAGCCCGGCCTACGAACGCGCCCAGCCCATCGAGGTCGGCCATGTGGTGTTCTTCGTCAAGGATGTGCAGGCCTGCGAGCGCTTCTACGTGGACAACTTCGGCTTCGCAGCCTCGGACCGCTACCCCGAGCGCGGCGCCTTCCTGCGCTGCGCACCCGACGGCGGCCACCACGACATCTTCCTGCTGCAGCGCCCGGCCAAGGACGCGGGCCTGAACCACGTGGCCTTCACGGTGCGCGACATCCACGAGGTCTTCGGCGGCGGCATGCACATCTCGCGCTGCGGCTGGGACACCCAGCTGGGGCCGGGCCGCCATCCCGTGTCCTCGGCCTATTTCTGGTACTTCCGCAATCCGGCCGGCGCCCTGGTCGAGTACTACGCCGACGAGGACCAGCTCACCGCCGACTGGCAGCCGCGCGAGTTCGAGCCCGGTCCCACGGTGTTTGCCGAATGGGCCATCGATGGCGGCATCGACGGCAACACCCGGCGCCAAAAGGGCGTGGGTACCAGCGACGGGAAATTCATCACCGACAAGCGGCATTGAGACCGCGCCTGACGGCCTACCCCCACAACCCAACCACCCCACGGCCCCCACCATGAACAAGACACGTCGCCAGGTTTCTCTTGCCGCTGCATTCCTGGCTGCAGCCACGCTGTCCGGCACCGCGATGGCCCAGGCCTATCCGGCCAAGCCCATCACCATCATCGTGGCCTATCCGGCCGGTGGCGACACCGATGCCATGGCGCGCCTGTATGCCGAGAAGCTGTCCACGCGCCTGGGCCAGCCCGTGCTGGTGGACAACCGCCCCGGTGCCAGCGGCACCATCGGCAGCGTGCATGTGGCCAAGGCCGCGCCGGACGGCTACACCCTGCTGCTGGCGCCCAATACCTTCGCCATTGCGCAGTTCGTGCTCAAGACGGCCTCGGGCTCCAGCTACGACGTGCTGCACGGCTTCACGCCCATCGTGCAGACCAGCGTGCAGCCCATGTTCGTGGCCACCAACCAGGCCTCGGGCATCAAGGACATGAAGACCCTGATCGCCCAGGGCAAGCGCGACGGCCTGACCTACGCCAGCCCCGGCAGCGGCTCGCCCATGCACATCCTGGGCGAGATGTTCAACCGCGCCGCCGGCACGCGCATCGCCCACATCCCCTACAAGGGCGTGGCGCCCGCCGTCAACGACCTGATCGGCGGCCATGTGCCCACGACCTTCATGACCTGGGGCCCGATTGCGCCCTACATCGGCGGCAAGGTCTCCGCCCTGGCCGTGGCAGACAGCCAGCGCAGCGCGCTGGCCCCCAATGTGCCCACCCTGGCCGAGCTGGGCGTCAAGGACGTGGAAGTGTCCGCATGGCAGGGCCTGTTCGGCCCCAAGGGCATGTCGCCCGAGACCGTGAAGCTGCTGAACACGCACCTCAACGAGATCCTGAAGATGCCCGACGTGGTCTCCAAGATGGCCACCTTCGGCGCGCTGCCCGCAGGCGGCGAGCCCGCGAGGCTTGAGAAGACCAATGCAGCGGACTTCAACCGCTTCGGCAAGCTCATCAAAGACCTGGATATCAGGGCTGATTGAGCACCCCCCACACAAGACAGTTTTCGAAGGAGAGAACCATGGCCGCTGATCGCTATCTCGAGCCGCACCAGGCGCGCGAACGTGCCCCCACCCTGATGGAAGACCTGCTGGGCGATTCCATCGAACGCGCCTTCGGCGAAGGCGTGCAGACCCTGCCCGAACTGGTGGCCTATCTCAACCGCAGCGGCCCCGCCGGCGAGAACGGCCAGGCCTGGACCGAAGACAGCTTCCAGGCGCTGATGGCGCGGCTGGGCTATTGATACCGAGCAGGACTGGAGAGCCCCATGAACGTACAAACCATCACCATCGATCCGGTGGACGGCCTGCTCAACAAAGGCCTGAAGAACCTCTGGTACGCGGTCTGCCCCTCGGACTTCGTGAAGACCCAGCCCGTGTCGGTGCGACGCTTCGGCCGCAAGATCGCGCTGTGGCGCGATGCCGCCGGCCAGGTCCACGCGCTGGAAGACCATTGCCCGCACCGCGGCGCGCCGCTGTCGCAGGGCGTGATCCTGGGCGACCGCCTGGCCTGCCCCTACCACGGCGTGGAAGTGCGCGGCGACGGCACGGTGACCAAGGTGCCCGGCAGCCCCGGCTGCAAGCTCGAAGGCTCGCGCGCGGCGCTGGCCTTCCATGCGCGCGAGGCCCATGGCGCCATCTTTCTCTACAACAGCGACAAGGCCGTTGACGAGGCGCCCGAGTTCACGCTGCCCGAGGAGCTGACCTCGCCCGAGTACTCCAACTTCCTGTGCTATGCCGAGTGGCGCAGCGACTACCGCTATGCGCTGGACAACGTCATGGACCCCATGCATGGCACCTTCCTGCACAAGCAGTCGCACTCCATGGCCGAGGGCGACAGCAAGGCCACGTTCCAGGTGCGCGAGACCGATGACGGCTTCGTCTTCGAGAAGGTGGGCCAGCGCGGCGTGAACTTCGACTGGACCGAGTGGGGCAGCACGGGCGTGCACTGGATGCGCCTGGAGATCCCCTATCCCAAGACCGGCGGCCCCGGCGGCAACTTCGCCATCGTGGCCTGCGTCACGCCCATCAGCGCCGACCTGTGCGCCGTGTTCTTCTGGCGCTGCCGCAAGGTGCAGGGCTGGATGCGCGACACCTGGCGCTTCCTGTACCGCAACCGCCTGGAGGCGCGCCACTGGGCCGTGCTGGAGCAAGACCGGATCATGATGGAGCAGATGGAGCTGGACGCCAACGAGCGCGAGAACCTCTACCAGCACGACATCGGCCTGGTGCGCCTGCGCCGCCACCTGCGCCGCCTGGCCCAGGAGCAGATCGACGAAGGCGCCGCATCATGAGCACCAACCTCCAGGCCTTCGTGCACACGCTGCGCTTCGAGGCCCAGGACACCATCAGCGTGGACCTGCGGCCCGTGGCGGGCGGGGAGCTTCCCGCCTTCACGCCGGGCTCGCACATCGATCTGCACCTGCCCAACGGCCTGGTGCGCAGCTACTCGCTGAGCAACCCCAGCGAGGAGCGCCACCGCTACGTGGTCGGCGTGCTGCGCGACCGCGCCAGCCGCGGCGGCTCGCGCTGCGTGCACGAGTCGCTGCGCGTGGGCATGCCCATCACCATCTCCGAGCCGCGCAACCATTTCGCGCTGGACGAAAGCGCCGCGCACACCGTGCTGGTGGCCGGCGGCATCGGCATCACGCCGCTGCTGTGCATGGCGCGCAGGCTCAAGGGCCAGGGCCGCTCGTTCGAGATGCTGTACTTCGCCCGCGAGCGCAAGGGCGCGGCCTTCCTGGAAGAGCTGCAGGCGCTGGGCATGCCGCTGCACCTGCACTTCGACAGCGAGGCCGGCGGCCCGCCCGACCTGCGCGCGCTGCTGGCCCAACGGCAGCCCGACGCGGGCACGCACCACTACGCCTGCGGCCCCACGCCCATGCTGGACGCCTTCGAGAAGTTCTGCGCCGAGCTGGGCCACGCCAACGCCCACGTCGAGCGCTTCACGCCCGTGGAGGTCAAGGCCGCCGATGACGCGCGCAGCAACTACACGGTGGAGCTCAAGCGCAGCGGCCGCTTCATCGAGATCACGCCCGAGAAGTCGCTGCTCGACACCCTGCTGGATGCCGGCATCCAGATGGACCACAGCTGCTGCGAAGGCGTCTGCGGCTCCTGCGAGACGCGCGTGCTCGAAGGCATTCCGGACCACCGCGACTCGGTGCTCAGCCCCAAGGAAAAGGCCAGCAACAAAGTGATGATGGTCTGCGTTTCCGGCTGCAAGAGCGAACGTTTAGTGCTCGATATCTGAGCAGGCAATCAGACCTGCACGGCAACAACCCACCACCCCCAAGCCCCCCAAGCCACCACCCCAGAGGAGACAACCCCATGAAAACCATCCATACGCCCATGCTGGGCGTGGCGCTAGCCTGCCTGGCGTCCTTGCCCGGTGCCGCTTCGGCGCAGTCCAAGGTCGAGATCTTCGGCGTCGTCGATGTCGGCGTCACGCACCTGAACGGCTCCGGCCCCTCCAAGACCGGCCTGTCCACGGGCGGCGCCAACATCAGCCGCCTCGGCTTTCGCGGCACGGAAGAGCTGGGCGGCGGCCTGCGTGCGGGCTTCTGGCTGGAGGCGGGCATGGACGTGGACAGCGGCTCGGGCAAGGCCAGCGGTGGCGGCCTGAGCTTCAACCGCCGCTCCACCGTGAGCCTGTCGGGCGACTTCGGCGAAGTGCGCCTGGGCCGCGATGACTCGGCCACCTTCCTGAGCACGCTGATCTTCGACCCCTTCCTCACCAACGGCGTGGGCGGCACCATGGGCTTCACCATGCTGGGCATTCCCGGCACGGGCACGGCCACGGGCGGCGCGCCCATCCAGATCAGCAACGCGGTCAGCTACTTCCTGCCGCAGAACCTGGGCGGCTTCTACGGCCAGGTGCAGGTGGCCATGGGCGAGCAGGCGCGCAGCGCGCCCAACAAGAACCAGGGCGACTACCGCGGCCTGCGCTTCGGCTACCGCCAGGGCCCCTTCAACGGCGCGCTGGCCACGGGCAAGTTCTATGGCGACAGCGATGCGACCAACCTCACGGCCAGCAACGTGGGCCTGAGCTGGGACTTCGGCGTGGCCAAGCCCATGCTGCTGTGGGCCAGCGAAAAGCGCGGCGCCCTCAAGGTCACCGCCCTGCAGCTGGGCGTGACCGCGCCCGTGGGCATGGGCGAGTTCAAGGCCTCCTACGGCCACTACAACACCGACGGCAGCAATGCCGACTGGAACAAGATCAGCGTGGGCTACGGGCACAACCTGTCCAAGCGCACCCAGGTCTACGGCACGGTGGCCTTCCTCAAGAACAAGGACGGCGCGGCCAAGTCCATCGGCGTGCAGGGCCTGTCGGCCCCGGGCACCACGCTGGGCGGCCGCTCCTCCGGCTTCGAGGTGGGCGTGCGCCACTTCTTCTGATACAGCCCATCGGGCGATAGAGACTTGCCATGAAAGATATGCGTGCGGCCCGCTGGTGGGGGGTGATCAGCCTCTTCATCATCGTCGCCATCTCCTATGTGGACCGGATCAACCTTTCGATCCTCATCCTCGACCAGGGATTTCTGGACCACATCGGGCTGACGCACGACGACCGCACGCGCCAGGGCCTGCTGGCCACGGCCTTCATGGTGGGCTACGGCGTTTCTTCCTTCGTGTTGACGCCGTTTTGCGCGGCGCTCTTCGGCGTGCGCCGAAGCCTGGTGGTCGGCCTGCTGCTGTGGGGCGCCGTGTCCTTTCTGTCCCCGGCCATGAACAGCTACGGCCTGCTGCTGGCCTCGCGCATCCTGCTGGGCATCTCCGAAGGGCCGCTGTACTCGCTGGCGGGCAGCTACATCAAGGCGCATTTCCAGAGCCACGAGAACGGCCTGCCCAACTCCTTCGTGAACATGGGCACGGGCCTGGGGCTGGCGGTGGGCTACCCGCTGATCGGCTACCTGGTGGCCGGCCATGACTGGCAGACCTCGTTCCACGTGCTGGGCCTGATCAATGTGGCCATCGGCATCCCGCTGGTGCTGGCCTTCATCCGCATGCCCCGCGTGGACACCGGCATGCCGCGCCCGCGCTCGCTGGGCGAGGCGGTGGGCCAGGTCGGGCAGATCGTGCGCGGCGCCATGCACACGCGCTATCTGGTGCTGGTGGCCGTGCTGTCGGCGGCCTTCTTCTCCTACCTCTGGGGCAGCAGCAACTGGCTGCCGGCCTATCTGGAGTCGCGCGGCTTTTCGCTGCGCGAGATGGGCTGGCTGGCCTCGCTGCCGCAGTACGCCACGGTGCTGGCCGTGCTGGTCGGCGGCATCGTCATCGACCGCCTGCCGCGCCGCCAGGTGCCGCTGATCTTCGTCGGCGGCAGCCTGGGCCTGGCGCTGGCCATCTGGCTGGCCATCCACATGGAAGACCGCTACGCGGCGGCCTACTGCCTGATCGCCGCCAACTTCTGCTGGGGCCTGATGAGCCCCGCCATTCCCAGCACCGTGCAGTACTGCGCGCGGCCCGAGCATGTGGCCAGCGCCTACGGCGTCGTCAACGGCACGGCGACCCTGGTGGCGGGCTTCATGCCTGCGCTCATGGGGGCCGTCATCGGCTGGACCTCGCATTCGGCCGGTGGCGGGTTCGTCGCAGGCTTCAGCCTGCTGGTGGGCACGCAGCTGGTGGTCATGGTCTGTGGCCTGGTGCTGTGGCTGCGCGAGCGCGGCCAGGGCACCGACGGTGCCAGCGATGCCCGGGACAGGTCCGCGCGCACGGCCTGACCTGCACTACAGCGCGCACGCTGCGGCGCACTGCTCCAGAAACGTCACCAGAGCCTGTACGCGCGCCGTGCGGCCCTTGCGCGTGGGCACCAGCAGGGTGACGGGCGCGCTGCCGAAATGCCAGTCGGGCAATACGCGCACCAGCCGGCCCTCGGCAACGGCCTGCTCCATGTCCCATTGCGAACGCAGCACCAGGCCCAGGCCCTGCTCGGCCCAGTGGCGGGCCACGCCGCCATCGTTGGTGACGTAGGACGGCGTCACGCGCAGGGTCTGGCCGTCCGCGGCGCGCCGGCTGGCGGCGGGGCGCAGGTGCCACAGCGTCACGTCTTCCTCGTTCTCGCGGATGCAGATGCAGGCGTGCTCCAGCAATTCGCGCGGCGTGGCGGGCGTGCCGTGGCGGCGCAGGTAGTCGGGGCTGGCGCACAGCCAGCGGTCGTTGGCGGCCAGTTCGCGCGCGACCCAGGAGGAGTCCCGCACCACGCCGATGTGGACCACGGCGTCGGCATCGTGGCGGTCGGGGAAGGGCGTTTCGCGCAGGTCCAGCTGCAGTTTCAGTTGCGGGTGCTGGCGCGTGAAGGGCACCAGGGCCGGGGCCAGCCGGCTGCGCCCGTAGCCAAAGGGCGCGGCAATGCGCAGCGTGCCGCCCAGCTGGCGGGCATCGCCGTGCAGCGAGTCGCGCAGCTCCTCGATCTGGCCCAGCAGCCGCACGGCCTCGCGGGCGAAGCGCTCGCCCTCGGGCGTCAGCGCCAGGCGCCGCGCGCTGCGGTTGGCCAGGGACAGGCCCAGTTCGGCCTCCAGCCGGCGCAGCCGCATGGACAGGGCAGGCGGCGTCACGTCAAGCGCACGGGCCGCCGCGCTCAGCGAGCTTTCGCGCAGCAGGGCGGCGGCAAGCTGCAGGTCTTCGATGGCAATCATTCAATTTGCCTTAACGATTGATGACGGCGGATTTAACCACGGGCACAGGTTCCATCCGTACAGTTCCAGGCTATGAACACCCCAGCCCCACTGACGGAACCGACCGCCGCCGCCTGGCCCCGTGCCGTGCTTTTTGACCTGCTGACCGCCTTGCTCGACTCCTGGACGGTATGGAACAGCGCTGCCGGCAGCGAAGCCGCCGGGCGCGACTGGCGCGCCGAGTACCTGCGCCTGACCTATGGCTGCGGCGCCTACCAGCCCTATGAAGACCTGGTGCGCGACGCGGCCCGCAACCGGGGCCTGCCCGCCTCGGCCGCCGACCGGCTGGAGGCGCAATGGGACCAGCTGCAGCCCTGGGATGGCGCGCGCGAGCTGCTGGCCGCCCTGCGCCCGCACTGCCGCCTGGCTGTGGTGACCAATTGTTCCGAGCGCCTGGGTCAGCGTGCCGCCGCGCTGCTGGGCGTGGATTGGGACGTGGTGGTGACCTCGGAAGCAGCAGGCTTCTACAAGCCCGACCCCCGGCCTTACCAGCTGGCGCTGGACCGGCTGGGGCTGCCTGCGGACCAGGCCGCCTTCGTGGCCGGATCGGGCTATGACCTGTTCGGCACCTCGGCCGTGGGCCTGCGCACCTTCTGGCACAACCGCGTGGGTCTGTCGCGGCCCGATGGAGCGCCTGCCGCCGAAGCTGAAGCTTCCACGCTGGCCCCCGCCTTGACCTGGCTGCGCGGCTTTGCCGCAGGCCGCTGACTGTGCCAAGTCTTTTTCAGGAGCCGCCATGCAAGACACCCTTTTGACGCTGGACACGCCCGCTGCCGTGATCGACCTCGACCGCATGCAGCGCAATATCGCCCGCATGCAGCAGCGCATGGACGCGCAGGGCGTGCGCCTGCGCCCCCATGTGAAGACCAGCAAGAGCGTGCCCGTGGCCGCCGCGCAGCGTGCGGCCGGGGCCTCGGGCATCACGGTCTCCACCTTGAAGGAGGCCGAGCAGTTCTTTGCGGCAGGCACCACCGACATCCTCTATGCCGTGAGCATGGCGCCGCACCGCCTGCCGCAGGCCCTGCACCTGCGCCGGCGCGGCTGCGACCTCAAGCTCATCGTGGACAGCGTGGCGGCGGCCCAGGCCATTGCCGTCTTTGGCCGTGAGCAGTGCGAGGCCTTCGAGGTGTGGATAGAGATCGACACCGACGGCCACCGCTCCGGCGTGGGCGCAGACGATACGCCGCTGCTGCTGGCCATTGGCCGCACGCTGCACGACGGCGGCATGCGCCTGGGCGGCGTGCTCACGCATGCGGGCTCCAGCTACGAGCTGGACACGCCCGAGGCGCTGCAGGCCCTGGCCGAGCGCGAGCGCGCCGGCTGCGTGCAGGCCGCCGAGGCCCTGCGCGCGGCCGGCCTGCCGTGCCCCGTGGTCAGCGTGGGCTCCACGCCCACGGCGCTGGCGGCCGGCCGGCTGGACGGTGTGACCGAGGTGCGCGCAGGCGTCTACGTGTTCTTCGACCTGGTGATGCGCAACATCGGCGTGTGCACGGCCGAGGACGTGGCGCTGTCGGTGCTGGCCACCGTGATCGGCCACCAGGCCGACAAGGGCTGGGCCATCGTGGATGCGGGCTGGATGGCCATGAGCCGCGACCGCGGAACGGCCCGGCAGAAACAGGATTTCGGCTACGGCCAGGTCTGCGACCTGCAGGGGCGGGTGATGCCGGGCTTCGTGCTCACGGGCGCCAACCAGGAGCACGGCATCCTGGCCCGGGCCGATGGCGCGGCGGAGGCCGACATCGCCACGCGCTTTCCCCTGGGCACGCGGCTGCGCATCCTGCCCAACCATGCCTGCGCCACGGGCGCGCAGTTCCCGGCCTACCAGGCGCTGGCGGCAGATGGCTCGGTGCAAACCTGGGAGCGGCTCCATGGCTGGTGAAAACGGGATCGATCTGCGCCAGGCATCGCCGAACCTGCCTGCGCCGGGGGGCCACTACAGCCACACGGCCACGGGCCAGGGGCTGGTCTTCGTGTCAGGGCAGCTGCCCATACGGCCCGACGGCACGCGCCTGGTGGATGCCGGTTTCGAGGACCAGGCCCGGCAGGCGCTGGCCAACCTGGCAGCGGCGCTGGAGCTGGCCGGCAGCGGCGTGCCGCGGCTGCTGCAGGTGCGCGTGTACCTGGACGACATGGCGCACTGGCCGGCCTTCGACCGCATCTACGCGGACTGGGCCGGCGCGCACCGGCCCGCGCGCGCCGTGGTGCCCACGGGGGCGCTGCATTTCGGGTTGAAGGTGGAGATCGAGGCCGTGGCGCTGGCCTGAGAAGGCGTTCCGGCCCGAGGGGGGCCGGCTGCCGCTACTTCAGCCAGCCGCGCTTGCGGAAGTAGAGCATGGGCCCCACGGCGCTGAGCACCATGAGCCCGATGACGTAGACGTAGCCGAACTCCCATTCCAGCTCGGGCATGAACTTGAAGTTCATGCCGTAGACGCTGGCGATCAGCGTGGGCGGCAGCAGGGCCACGCTGGCCACCGAGAAGATCTTGATGATCTTGTTCTGGTTGATGTTGATGAAGCCGACCGTGGCATCCATCAGGAAGTTGATCTTGTCGAAGAGGAAGGCCGTGTGGCTGTCCAGCGATTCGATGTCGCGCAGGATCTGGCGCGCTTCCTCGAACTGCTCGGCATTGAGCATCTTGGAACGCATCATGAAGCTGACGGCGCGGCGCGTGTCCATGACGTTGCGGCGGATGCGGCCGTTCAAGTCTTCCTGGCGCGCGATGGCGCCCAGCACCTCGCGGGCCACGTCGTCGGTCACGTCGCCGGACAGCACCATCTGGCTGGCTTTTTCGAGGTCGTCGTAGATGCGCTCCAGCGTGTCGGCCGAGTATTCGGCGTCGGCGTCGAAGAGCTTGAGCAGCACGTCCTTGGCCTCGTCGATCAGGCCCGGCGCGCGGCGCGCGCGCATGCGCAGCAGGCGAAAGACGGGCACGTCCTCGTCGTGGATGGAGAACAATACGCCGCAGCTGCGCAGGTTCTTGTTGTGCTCGTTGACGATGAAGGCCACGCGCACCGAACGCGGGTCCTCGTCATCGTCGATCAGGAAGTCGCTGCGGATGTGCAGCTCGCCGTTGTCTTCTTCGTAGAAGCGGGCCGATTCCTCGATGTCGTCGTCCATCGCATCCTCGGGGATGGACAGCTCGTAGTGCTGCTTGATCCAGCGCTTTTCCTCGACCGTGGGCGACTCCAGGTCCACCCAGATCGGCTTGAAGCGGGACAGCTCCTCCAGCGACTCGATCTCTTCTTGAACCAGGCGGCCATTGGCCAGCGTAAAGATGTTGAGCATAGGCTCACTCCAGGTGTTCTTCTCAGGCGTGCGGGGTATCGGAGGTGCTTTCAACCCCACAGGCCAACCGGGAGTTGAAAGCTACCAACTGGGGTAGGTTTCCACGGAGCTTTCTCCAAGATGCAAAGCGTTGGATTATGCAGCGTTGCGCTGCAACATGCGGGCCGGCTGCGCTATTCGGAAGCGGCTCCAGGGGGCATCTGGCGGCCTGTCACAAAAGCCTGCGCATGGCACAGGTCGGCCCAGGCGCCCGCCTTGGCCTGGGGGGCGCGCAGCAGGTAGTTGGGGTCGTAGCTGACCACGGCCGGCACGCCCGCAATGCGGTGCGGCTCGGCACGCAGGCGGCCCAGCGCCTCCTGGCGCTGCAGCACGGCGCGCGCCGTGGCCAGGCCCAGCACCAGCACGCAGGCCGGGCGCAGATCGCGCAGCAGCGCCTCCAGCGATGGCTGCAGCGCCGGGACCTCGGGCGCCTCCTGGCCTTCGGCCGCAGGCTGCACGCGGTGCAGGGCGGCGCTGTACAGGCGCGGATGGTCCTGCAGGTTCAGCGCGCGCAGCATGTTGTCCAGCAGCCGGGCCGCGTCGCCTTCCAGCGCGGTGCGCGCGCAGTCGGGGCCGGGGCGCTGGGCGGGTGGCAGGGGCAGGGAGTTGGCGGGCGGCTCCAGCAGGATCAGCCAGCCGCCTTCGCCGCCATCACCGGCAGGTGGCGTTGCCGCATACACGGGCCGCACGGGGCCCAGGCGCCAGCCCAGGCCCGGGGCGCCGGCCACGGGCTGCTGCACGTAGCGGCGCGGCGGGCGTTCGCGTTCGGGGATGACGGGTGCGGGAGAGGCGTGCACGGGTGCGGGAGGCGATGGCGCCTGGACAGGCGCCTGAACGCGTGCGGGCGCTGGCGCGGCGACAGGCGCCGGTGCACCAGGCGCCGGGGAGGGCGCCGGGGAGGGCGCCGGGGAGGGCGCCTCCTGCACGGGCGGCGGCACGGGGCGGGCTGCCGGCGGATCCGCCAGGGGCGCCGCTGCAGGCGCATCGGCGGGCGCAGCCAGGGCCTCGGACAGCACGGCGGGTGCGGTCTCGGGCTCGGGCAGCCAGACGGTGATGCCCATGGCGTGCAGCATGGCCCGCTGGCGGGTGTCTAGATTCAGGGCCATAGCTTGAGGCTCATGAGCACGGCATGCTCGCGCGGGCCGTCGTGCATGGGGTAGTAGTTCTTGCGCAGGCCCACCTCCTGGTAGCCATGCGCGGCGTAGATGCTGCGTGCGCGGACATTGCTCTCGCGCACTTCCAGCCAGATCCATTGGGCCTTGCGCTGGCGCGCCCACAGGGCCAGCGCGTCCAGCAGGATGCGGGCCCAGCCCTGGCGCTGGCGCGACGGGGCCACGGTGATGTTGAGCAGGTGGACCTCGTCGAGCACGATCATGGCGACGAAGTAGCCCACCAGTTCGCCCCGCGCATCGACCAGCAGCTGCGCTTCATTGCCGGCCGCCATGGCATCGATGAAGTTGCCACGGGACCAGGGATGCGAGTAGGCCTGCTGCTCCACGGGCAGCAGCATGTCGAGCGACAGCACGTTCAGCGGCTCGAAGCGCACGCTGTCCCGCTCCGGCGCCGGAGCGTCGGTCAGGGGCGGCTGCGGCCGCGAGGGCTGTGGCGTGTGCGTGCTCATGGTGCGGGTGGGGTGGCCTCTGGAGTGGGCGTGGCCAGGGCCAGCGCGGCGGCCGCCTTGGCAGCCTCCCGCTCGGCCGTGGTCTGCGCGACTTTATCGCGGATGTAGCGCGGCAGGGCCTGGTCGGCCGGCAAGGCGCGGTCGGCCGCCAGCAGGGCCGGGGCCAGGCGCAGCATGGCGGCGGCGGTGGGCAGGGCGGCCAGGTGGCTGGCCTGGGGCGCCAGGCGCTCGCCGTAGGCGGCCAGGGCGTTGCCGGCCACCACGGTGCCGGGCGGCAGTTGCAGGGCCTCGGGCGCGCACAGGCCGAAGTCGCCGCTTTGCTCGCCAATGTCGTTCCAGCGGCCGTCGCTCCAGTGGTAGGCGGCGTGGTAGACCTCGTTCATGCGCGCATCGATCACGGCGATGAGGTCGGTGCAGCCGTATTGCACGCGCGCCTGCTCGGCCACGGCCAGCAGGCTGTCCATGGGCAGCACGGGCACGCGGGCGGCAAAGGCCAGCCCCTGGGCCACGGAGCAGGCCGTGCGCAGGCCCGTGAACGAGCCCGGACCCCGGCCGAAGACGATGGCCTGCAGCTCGGCGAATTCCAGGCCGGCCTGGGCCATCAGCGCCAGGATGGCGGGGATCAGCTCGGTCGAGGTCTGCGGGCCGCCGGGGCCGCTGTGCTCCCAGACGGCATCGCCGCGCTGCACGGCGATGGAGAGGGTGTCGGTACTGGTGTCTAGGGCAAGAAGATTCATGGCTTGGGGCAGGCGGCGGTGCCGCAGCAAGTGCAGGATTATCGGTGCCCCGCCCGTCCCGCGCCCGGCAGGGCTGCAATGACCGGCGTAGACTTGCCGGCCATGTTGCATCTTTCGACGTCTTCTTCCCTTATTTCCTCGATTTCCTCCGCCTTCTCACTCGGAACGCAGCGTTCACGCCGGGGGCTGGCGGCCGCGCTGCTGGCGGCGTCTGTCCTGCCCGGCGTGGCAAGCGCCCAGGCAGATGCGCCCACCTCGCCGGCCTCGCTGTCCACCAAGACTGCACGCGAAAGCCGGCTGCCCCCGGCCGTGGAGGCGGCGCTTGCGCGCGCCAAGCTGCCGCGCGACGCGGTCTCGGCCCTGGTGGTCGAGGTCGATGGCCGGGCCGCCCCGCGCCTGGACTGGCAAAGCCACGTGGCCATGAACCCCGCCTCGGTCATGAAGCTGGTCACCACCTATGCGGCGCTGGACCAGCTGGGTCCCGCACATGTCTGGCGCACGCCCGTCTTCCTGGGCGGGCCGGTGCAGGACGGCGTGCTGCGCGGACCGCTGTACATCCAGGGCCAGGGCGATCCCAAGCTCGTGATGGAGCGGCTGTGGCTGATGCTGCGCCGCCTGCAGGGCATGGGCATCAAGGTCATCGTGGGCGACATCGTGCTGGACCGCAGCGCGTTTTCCGTGAGCGGCCATGACGCGGCCACCTTCGACAACGAACCCTGGCGCCCCTACAACGTGGCGCCCGACGCGCTGCTGGTCAACTACAAGGCCGTGACCGTGGGCTTCACGCCCGATGCGGCGGCGGGCGTGGCGCGGCTGCAATACGATCCGCCGCTGGCCGGCATCCAGCAGCAGGAAACCGTGCCGCTGGCGCCGGCCGGCAGCGAATGCGGCGACTGGCGCGCCCGGCTGCAGCTGGACATGGCCGACCCGCTGCGCATCGCCTTTGCCGGCCCGTTCCCGGCCAGTTGCGGCGACAAGAGCTGGTCGCTGGCGCCGGCACAGCCCGAGGCCTTCGCGGCCCGCGCCATCGAGGGCATGTGGCGCGAGCTGGGCGGCAAGCTCACCGGCACCGTGCACGACGGCCGCGTGCCGGCCGGGCTGCAGCCAGCGTTCCAGAGCGAATCGCCTTCGCTGGCCGAGGTGGTGCGCGACATCAACAAGTACAGCAACAACGTCATGGCCCAGCAGGTGTTCCTGACCATGGGCATGCAGCGCACGGGCGTGGCCAGCTTCGAGTCCTCGCGCCAGGCCCTGGGCCAGTGGTGGCAGGCGCGCTGGGGCGCGGCCGAGCAGCCCGTGGCCGACAACGGCGCCGGCCTGAGCCGCGAGGCGCGCATCACCGCCTCGGGCCTGGGCCGCATGCTGCAGCAGGCCTGGGCCTCGCCGGTGATGCCGGAGTTCGTGGCCTCCATGCCCATCGTCGGCGTGGATGGCACGCTGCGCCGCAGCCTCAGCCGGGCCCAGGGCATGGCGCATCTGAAGACCGGCACGCTGCGCGATGCCTCGGCCCTGGCCGGCTATGTGGACGGGGCCAGCGGCCGCCGCTACGTGCTGGTGGCCATGGCCAACCACGCCAACGCCCCGGCCGCGCGCGCGGCCTGGGATGCGCTGGTGGACTGGACGGCGCGCGACCGCTGATCGGGCGCCTTCGCGTCTTGTGCAGGGCCTGCTTTCGCAGGCCCTTTTTCATTGTTTTCCCAGCAAGGGCGTTGTCCTACCCACGGGCGATGCGGCGGTCCTTATCGTCTGTTCGCCCGCGTGCGAATTGCCTTGTCGGCGTGCGATTCCTATCCGTAGTTGCCCGGTGTCGCCAATGCGCAAGTGTCGTTACGATGGCTTTAGCAAAAAAGCACGGTCGTGCTATTCATAACACTTCACGGAGATTCCATCTTGGCAAATCGTTATCGAATCCTCGCGGCCGCTCTGGCCACGGCCGGCCTGCTGGTCGCTTGCGGCGGCGGCAGCGGCGCTGACACCACTCCCCGCGCCAAGATCACTTCCGTCAAGGTGATGGGCGACAGCCTCTCCGACAGCGGCACCTTCGGCTACAAGTTCACCGTGCAGAACGCCACGCTGACGGGCGCAGGCTCCAACCAGGTCTGGGCCGAGCGCGTGGCGGGCCTGTACAACATCTCCCTGTGCCCGCGCTTCAACGGCACGGCCTTCACGCCCAACACCTCGTGCAACAACTACGCCGTGGGCGGCGGCCGCATCAACTACACCAGCGCGCCCACGGCGCCTATCTCCATCACGCAGCAGATCCTGCTGGCCGGCGCGGCAGGCTTCACGGCCGATGACCTGGCGGTGATAGACGGCGGCGCCAATGACGCGGCCGATGTGATCGGCGCCTTCCTGGCCGCTTCCAGGGACCAGGGCGCCAACTTCAAGGCGCTGCTGTCCACCAAGATCGACGCGGCCACGCTGGGCGCGCTGCTGCAGCAGGGCCAGGCCGGCATGGCCCAGGCCGGTGGCCTGTACATGCAGAACCTGGCCAAGGGCTTTGTCTCCAGCATCCAGACCAATGTGCTGGGCAAGGGCGCCACGCGCGTGGCCATCCTCAACGTGCCCGCCATCACGCTGACGCCGCGCTTCCAGCTGGTGCTGCAGTCCGTGGCCCAGCAGCAGGGCTCGGCCGCCGCCGCGCAGCTGGAGACCGTGTTCGACGGCTGGGTCAAGGCCTTCAACCAGCAGGTCGCGGCCGGTTTCACGGGTGAGAACCGCGTGGCCATCATCGACTTCTACAGCGAGTTCCGCCAGCAGATGGCCGACCCCGCCCAGTACGCCTACACCAACGTGAAAAAGGCGGCCTGCCCTGCCACCGGCGTGGGCGCCGACGGCCTGCCCACCTACAGCTTCCCGACCTGCACCGAGGCCGCGCTGTCCGTCTCCATTCCCGTGGGCGAGACCAGCGCCAACTGGTGGAAGAGCTATGCCTTTGCCGACAGCTTCCACCCCACGCCCTATGGCCACCAGCAAATGAGCCAGCTGGCCTCCCGCACCCTGGCCCGCGCAGGCTGGCTGTGATAGCAGACACGCAGCACGAGGAGACACATCCATGAAGACATTCCTGCGTATCACCGCCGCCGTGGCCATGGCCACGGCCTGCATGGCCGCCACCGCCCAGTCCGCCGGCACCTGGAGCGTGCGCCTGGGCGCCACGCGCATCGATCCCCAGACCAGCAGCGGCTGGCTGAGCACGCCCAGCTTCCCCGACACCCGCGTGGACGTGAAGGCCAACAGCCAGCTCACGGGCGGCGTGACCTACATGGTCACCAACAACTGGGCCATCGACGTGCCCATGGGCCTGCCGTTCAAGCACGACTTCGTGGGCGATGGCGCCATCTCCGGCACGGGCAAGCTCGGCCGCACCAAGGTGCTGCCCGCCACCGTGTTCGCGCAGTACCGCTTCGGCGAGGCCAACTCCGCCTTCCGCCCCTACCTGGGCCTGGGCGTGACCTATGCCAAGTTCTTCGGCGAGCGCACCACGGCCTCCCTCAACGGCCTGACCGGTGGCACGCTGGCCAACCCCACCACGGCCTCGGTGGACAGCAAGTGGGGCCTGACGCCCCAGATCGGCTTCGTCTACAACTTCAACGAGCGCTGGTTCCTGGACGTGGCCTACTACAAGAGCTTCCTGAAGACCACGGCACACCTGTCCTCGGGCCAGAGCGTGTCGCTCAAGCTCAACCCGAACGTTTACGCCATCGGCATCGGATACCGCTTCTGACAGGTCGCAGTCCCCAAAGAAAAACCAGCCCGCGGGCTGGTTTTTTCATGGAGCGGGCCTGCGCCTACTTGGCTGTGGGCATCACGAATTCCGCGCCCTTGGGCGTGCTCTCGGGCCAGCGCTGCATGATGCTCTTTTGGCGGGTGTAGAAGCGCACGCCTTCCTCGCCGTAGGCATGCATGTCGCCGAACAGGCTGCGTTTCCAGCCGCCGAAGCCGTGCCAGGCCATGGGAACGGGAATCGGCACGTTGATGCCGACCATGCCGACCTCGATGCGGCGGCCGAACTCGCGCGCCACGTTGCCGTCGCGTGTGAAGCAGGCCACGCCGTTGCCGAACTCATGGTCGTTGACCAGCTGCACGGCCTCGGCGAAGTCCTTGGCGCGCACCACGGCCAGCACGGGGCCGAAGATCTCTTCCTTGTAGATGCGCATGTCGGGCGTGACATGGTCGAACAGCGTGCCGCCCAGCCAGAAGCCGCCCGAGGTGTCGGTGCCCGTGGCGGCGCCGGCCGCCTTGCCGTCGAAGCCCCGGCCATCGACCAGCAGCTGCGCGCCTTCCTTGACGCCCAGGTCGATGTAGCCGCTGATGCGCTCGTGTGCGGCGCGCGTCACGATGGGACCCATTTCCGCGGCCAGGTCCTCGCCGTCCAGCACCTTCAGGGCCTTGGTGCGCTCGATCAGGCGCGGCAGCAGCTGGTCGGCCACATCGCCCACGAGCACGGCCACGCTGATGGCCATGCAGCGCTCGCCGGCCGAGCCGTAGCCGGCGCCGATCAGTGCGTCCACGGCCTGCTCGATATCGGCGTCGGGCATGACCACCATGTGGTTCTTGGCGCCGCCCAGGGCCTGCACGCGCTTGCCGTGGCGAGCCCCCGTCTCATAGATGTAGTTGGCAATGGGCGTGGAGCCCACGAAGCTCACGGCCTTCACCTGGGGATGCTCGATCAGCGCATCCACGGCTTCCTTGTCGCCCTGGACCACGTTGAACACGCCGTCGGGCAGGCCGGCCTGCTTGAGCAGGTCGGCGATCAGCAGCGAGGGCGTGGGATCGATGGGGCTGGGCTTGAGCACGAAGGTGTTGCCCGCCGCAATGGCCACCGGGAACATCCACATCGGCACCATCACGGGGAAGTTGAACGGCGTCACGCCCGCCACCACGCCCAGCGGCTGGCGCAGCGTCCAGTTGTCGATGCCGGTGGAGACCTGGTCGGTGAAATCGCCCTTGAGCAGCTGCGGGATGCCGCAGGCGAACTCCACGATGTCGATGCCGCGGCTGACCTCGCCCTGCGCATCGGTGAAGACCTTGCCGTGCTCGGCCGTGATGGCGTGGGCCAGTTCGTCCTTGTGCTGGTTGAGCAGCTCGAGGAAGCGGAACATCACGCGCGCCCGGCGCAGCGGCGGCGTGTCGGCCCACTTGGGGAAGGCCGCCTGGGCGGCCGCCACGGCGGCATCGACATCGGCGCGCGAGGCCAGGGCCACGCGGCCCGTGACCTGGCCGGTGGCCGGGTTGGTCACGTCCTGCTCGCGGCCGCTGGCACCTGCCGTGCGCTGGCCGTTGACGTAATGGACGATGGAAGCGAAGGAGGTGTTTGCGGTGTTCATGCCGGCCAGTCTAGGAGTGCGCCTTCGGCCTGCCTAGGCGCTGCGCTTGAATTGATTGTTCATTTTGCTGAACAATCCCTGCATGGCAAATGAAAAACCCGATGCCAAGGCCGAGGCCTTGTGGAGTCACCTGCACTGGCTGGTCGTGCTGGAGCAGCAAGGCAGCTTTACCTCGGCCGCCGCGCGCCTGGGCGTGAGCAAGGCGGCCATGAGCCAGCGCGTGGCCGAGCTGGAGCGCGCGGCCGGCGTGGCCCTGGTCACGCGCACCACGCGCAGCGTGCGCCTGACCGAAGCGGGCCAGCGCCTGGTGGACGAGACGCGCGGCGCCTTCGAGCACATCGCCGACAGCTTTGCGGGCGTGCGCGACCTGGCGGCTGAGCCGCGCGGCCTGCTGCGCGTGACCGCGCCCGTGGCCTTCTCGCGCCAGCAGCTCATGCCCCGGCTGCCGGCCTTCCTGCGCGCCCATCCGCAGATCCGGCTGGAGCTGGACCTGTCTGACCACCTGCGCTCGCTGGCGATGGAGGGCTTCGACATTGCCGTGCGCCATGCCTCCACCCCGCCCGAAACCCATGTGGCCTGGGCGCTGGCGCCCACGCGCTCGCTGCTGGTGGCCAGCACGGACTACCTGGCCGCGCACGGCACCCCGGCCACCCCGCAGGACCTGGCCGCGCACCAGTGCCTGCACTACCCGCGCACCCAGGGCGCCATGGCCTGGAGCTTCGTGCCCGCCGATGCCGGTGCGGACGCCGGTGCAGACGCCAGTGCAGACGCAGTACGCACCGTCGTGCCCGTGGCCGGCGGCTTTGCCGCCAACAACAGCGAAATGCTGCGCGACGCCGCCATGGCAGGCCTGGGCATCGCCCTGGTGCCTGACTTCAGCGCCCAGTCGGGCCTGGCCTCCGGCCACCTGCGCGAGGTGCTGCCCGGCTGGCGGCCCGTCGATGCCTTCGGCGAACACCTGTTCGCGATACGCCCCTACGCCAGCCACGTGCCGCGCGCGGTGGCGGTGTTCGTGGAGTTCCTGCGGGCGTCGTTTGCGGCGGGGTTCATCCGCTGAGGGCGAGCCCTCAGGCCTTGATCCCCAGCTTGTCCACCAACTGCTTGAACACCGCGTTGTCGCGGTCGATCACGGCCTTGAATTCGGGCTGGTCCAGGTAGCCCTCGCCCATGTTCTGCTTGGCCATGGTCTCGCGCAGGACGGGGTCCTTGAGGGTCAGGGCCATGGCCTTGCGCAGGGTCTGAACCACGGCGTCGGGCGTGTTGTGGGGCACGGCCAGGCCGCGCCAGCCGCCGATGAGCAGGTCGATGCCGCGCTCCTTGAGCGTGGGCACGGCTTCCCAGCCGGCCTGTATGCGCTGCTCGGCCATGATGGCCAGCGGGCGGATCTTGCCGGCCGCCACATAGGTGGCCACCTCCACGGGCGTGACGGCCACGGCCTCGATGTGGCCGCCCAGCAGGTCGAGCACGGCAGGGTTGGCGCCGCGGTAGGGCGCGTGGTTGAACTTCACGCCCGCCTTGTCCTGCAGCGCGGCGGCGGCCAGGTGGCCCAGCGAGCCCGGGCCGGCATTGCCGATGCGCACCGCGGCCTCGTCCTTGCGCGCGGCGGCGATCAGTTCCTCGATGCTGCGATAGGGCGAGTCGGCACGCACGGCGATGGTGGCGGGGTCGGCGTTCAGGCGGGCCACGGGCAGCAGGGCGTCGGAGCTGATCTTGGTCAGCCCCATGTGCGGGATCATGGTCAGCTCGACGGTGATGATGCCGATCTTGTAGCCGTCCGGCCTGGCATTGGCCAGTTCGGTCCAGCCCACGGCGCCGCTGGCGCCTGCGCGGTTGAGCACGATCAGGTCCTGCGGCAGGTGCTTGCGCGCCACCTCGGCCAGCGCGCGTGCGAGCACGTCGGTGCCGCCGCCAGCGGCAAAGGGCACGATGAGTTCAATGGGGCGCTGGGGCCAGGCGCCGGCCGGTGCCTGCGCCATGGCGGGCAGGACCGGCGTTGCGGCCAGGGCGGCCAGCGAGTGGATGAATTGGCGGCGGGATGCGAGGGTCATGGCTTGTCTCCGGGATCTTTTTTATGTGGCGATGTCTGCGCTTCAATCCATTTTGATGTTGGCGGCCTTGATCACGCCGCTCCACAGCGCCTGTTCCGAGCGCACGAAGCCTGCGAACTGCTGCGGCGTCATCTCCATGGGCTGTATGCCGATCTCTTCGAGCTTGGCACGCGTTTCGGGGTGGCGCAGGGCTGTGGCCAGGCTTTTGTTCAGGCGCTCGGTGAGCGCGGGGCTCAGGTGGGCGGGGCCGACGAAGCCCTGCCAGGCATAGGCTTCGAAGCCGGGCACGCCGGCCTCGGCCATGGTGGGCACGTCGGGCAGGATGGGCAGGCGCTGGGGCGTGGCCACGGCCAGCACGCGCAGCTTGCCCGCGCGGATGGCCGAGATGCTGGGCGGCAGGTCCACGAACATGGACTGGATCTGTCCCGCCATGAGGTCCTGCAGCGCCGGAGCCGAGCCCTTGTAGGCCACGTGCAGGATCTGGGTGCCCGTGCGCTGCTTGAACAGCTCCAGCGCCACGTGCAGCGGCGAGCCCGGCCCCGACGAGGCCGAGGAGATGCCGCCCGGCTCCTTGCGCGCCATCGCCAGGAATTCCTGCACGTTCTTCGCCGGGAAGGACGGATGCACGGCCAGCACCAGCGGCATGCGGCCCAGGCCGCCGATGTAGCTGAAGTCCTTGCCCGCGTCATAGCTCAGGCGCGCATACATGGCGGGGTTGAAGGCCAGCGTGCCCGAGTCGGCCGTGCCCAGCGTGTAGCCATCGGCCGGGGCGCGTGCGATCAGCGTGGCGCCGATGATGCTGGCCGCGCCGGGACGGTTGTCCACCACCACGGGCTGGCCCAGGTCCTTGCCCATCTGCACGGCCAGCTGGCGCGCGATCACGTCGGTGGTGCCGCCCGGTGCGTAGGGCACCACCCATTTGACGGGCTGGGTGGGCCAGGCTGGCGCACTCTGGGAGGACGGGGCTGGGGCGGATTGCGCCTGGGCGGTGCCCATGCCCAGCGTCAGCAGGGCGCAGGAAAGCCAGGCCTGGCGGTGCAGGGCCATTGGGTTGAACAGCATTTTTTGTCTCCGGTGGTTTTTATGGGTGTCTGTTGCGCCGTGCGTCAGCGCGGCCGCAGCATCCATTCGTGCGCGGGGTCGTTGCGGAAGGCCCAGCGCCGCTCGGGCCCGGCCATGGTGTTGAGGTAGTAGAGGTCGTAGCCGTGCGGGGCCACGCAGGGGTGGTAGCCGCGCGGCACCATCACGGTGTCGCGGTGCTCCACCGCCATGGCTTCGTCGATGCTGCGGTCATCGGTGTAGACGCGCTGGAAGGCAAAGCCCTGGCTGGGTTTGAGCAGGTGGAAGTAGGTCTCCTCCAGCACGGTCTCGGCGTCCGGCGCGGCGGGGTCGGCGCTGTCGTGCTTGTGCGGCGGATAGCTGGACGAGTTGCCTGCGGGCGTGATGACCTCGACCACCAGCAGGGACTCGGCCGCCTCGGTCTCGGGCAGGATGTCGCAGACATGGCGCGTGTTGCTGCCCTGGCCGCGCACGCTGCGGCGCATGCTTTCGGGGGCGATCACGCGCGTGGCGTGGCGGCCCGTGGCGGGTGCGGCGCTCAAGGCAATGTCGGCTGGGCCGCGCGCCGTGATGCGCAGGCTTTGGCCGGGCGGCACGTAGACGGCCGTGGGCGCACTCTCCTCGAACACGCTGGCGCGGCTGCCCAGGGCGCTGAACGCCTGGCTGCCGACCTGCACATCCACCTGGCCGGTGAGCACGGTGATGCAGTATTCAAGCGGGCCGGTGGACAGCGCCTCCACCTCGCCCGCCTGCAGCCTCAGGGCCTTGAAGTGGATGTGCTTCCAACCCGCGCTGGCGGGCGTGATGTCGGTGACGACGCGGCCGGGCGCGGCCTTGACGAGAAGGCTCATGCCACGGCTCCTTCGGTGATGTCCTGGCGCGCGTCCACGCGGCTGGCATCCCAGCCCGCGATCAGCGCGCGGAAGTTGGCGGCGACGGCATCGCGCAGCGCGGCGTCGTCCAGCTCGTTGCGCAGCCACTGCAGCGCGGGTCCGGCCCAGACGCTGCGGCCGATCATGAAACCCTTGACCACGGGCGCCCGCGCCTGGGCAAAGCCCTGCACCAGTTGCTCCACGGGCTGGGACAGCCCCAGGATCACGGCGCCCCGGCACCAGGGATCGCGTTCGTTCACCAGGGCGTCCAGCGCCTCCCAGTTCTCGCGCGCCATGGTGCCCACCTTCCACCATTCGGGCTTGAGGCCCAGGTCGTAGAAGTGGCGTATGGCGCGCAGCACGGCCTCGCCCCGGTCGTCGGGCGCCAGCGTGTCCTTTGGCGGGATCACTTCCAGCAGCAGCTCATGGCCGCTGGCGCGCGTGGCGGTCCAGACCTGCTGCAGCCAGGCATCCTGCTCGGCGCGCAGTGCGGGCGTGTCGTCGGGGTGGTAGAAGACCAGGCATTTGACGGTATGGCTTTGCGGCCAGTGCAGCAGCTCTGAAGCCAGCGAGTCCGTGCCGTCAAAGCGCAGCGGGCGCGAGCCCGGCAGCTCGATGGGCCGGCCTATCCACCAGCCGCGTCCCGTGGCGTCGTGCAGCGCGGCCTCGCCCAGGTGATGGCGGCCGTCGATCAGCACGCCCATGCGGCCCGCGTTGCCCGGATCGCGCTCGACCTGGGCGACCACCTCGTTGATCAGCCGCTTGAGCGGGCGCAGCCGCGCAGGCGCTGCGCCGGCCTCGCGCGCCAGATCGTCGAACTGGCTGCGGTGGTCATAGGCCAGCACGCACAGCGCCGGCCACTGCGGCCGCGCGCGGCTGACGCGGTGCAGGTGGGACAGCTCGGGGTCCTGGTCGGGACGCGGATGGCGGTGGCCCGAGAACCAGTGCGCCAGCTCGGCCTGCGTGGGCATGGCCGGCGCGCAGCCATGGCGCGAGACCACGATGGCGCCGCAGGCGTTGGCAATCGCCGCAGATTCCTCCAGGCTCTTGCCGCGCAGCAGCCCGGACAGCAGGCCCGAGGCAAAGGCATCGCCCGCGCCCAGCACATTGAGCACTTCCACGCGCTCGCCCAGCACCGTGGGCGCATCGGCGATCGCATCGGGCACCTCGCCCTCGATCAGCGAGCAGCCCAGCGGCCCGCGCTTGACCACGAAGACGGCGCGGCTGCATTCGCGCACGCGGCGCAGGCTGGCGATCAGGTCGCCCTCCACGCCGCCGGCGATCAGCCATTCCTCCTCGGTGCCGATGATGAGTTCGAACTGGCCCAGCTCGGCCTGCAGCCTGCGGCTGACCTCGGCGCTGGCCACATAGCGCGTCTCGCCGTCGCCGCGCGAGGCCAGGCCCCACAGCACGGGCCGGTAGTCGATGTCCAGCACGCGCACCAAGCCGTGGCGGCCTGCCATCTCCAGTGCCTTGCGGCTGGCGGCCAGCACGCCGGGTGCGCTCAGGTGGGTGCCCGTGATGGCCAGGCAGCGGCAGCGGGCCAGGAACGCCTCGCTGATGGCCTCGGCGTCCAGGGCCATGTCGGCGCAGTTCTCGCGGGCGAAGAGCAGGGGGAAGGTCTCCTGGTCCTTGATGCCCAGCAGCACCATGCCGGTCAGGCGCTGGGCATCGACCTGCACCTGGCTGGTGTCGCAGCCCTCGCGGCGCAGCGTCTCGACCAGGAAGCGGCCATTTTGTTCATCACCCACGCGCGAAATCATGGCCGAGCGCAGCCCCAGGCGCGCCGTGCCGAAAGCCATGTTGCCCGAGGAGCCGCCCAGGTACTTGGCAAAGCTGCCGGCCTCCTCCAGGCTGCAGCCGATCTGCTGCGCGTAAAGGTCCACGGCCAGTCGGCCCAGGCAGGCCACATCCAGCGGCCGGTCGGAGGGAAAGTTCAGCATGCTCATCGTCATAGGCCTGTGCGTTGCGGACACCCGCGTGCGGGCCTGTCCATAATCGTTGCGTGCATGCGATCATAGATCGAAATAGAAAAAGTTTTCCATATATATGAAAAATAGAAAAACCCTTGGCGATGCAGGCGCCCCCTCGCTGGCCGGCCCCTACGCCGACCGCGCCGCCTTCCTCACCGTGCTGCGCGAAGGCTTCGAGGCCCTGAGCCGCCAGCTCAAGGCCATCGGCCGCCATGTGGAAATGCAGGGCGATCGCCTGGCCTTCGACGGCATCCAGGCCACGGCCGAGCAATGTGGCGTCCAGCCTTCGGCCGTGGTGCGCTTTGCCAAGCATTTCGGGTTCTCGGGGTACTCGGAACTGCAGGCGCTGTTCCGCGCCGATGCGGCGCGCCAGCTCTCGGCCCAGCATGACTACCAGGACCGCATCCGGGGCCTGATCGCCTCGGGCAACGAGCCACGCAGCAGCGCGCGCCTGGCGCACGAGGTCATCGAAGGCAGCATCGAAAGCCTGCAGGCCCTGCAGCGCGGTCTGCCGCCCGAGCAGTTCGAGGCGGCGGTGGATCTCATGCTGGATGCCCCCTCGCTGTGGCTGGCCGCCTCGCGCCGGGCCTTCCCCGTCGGCGCCTACCTGGCCTATGCGCTGCAGCACACCGAAAAGCCCGTGCACTGGCTGCACGGCCTGGGCGCCATGCAAAAGGGCGAGCTGCGCGCGCTGGCGCCCGGCGACGTGATGCTGGCCGTCTCCTTCGAGCCCTATGCGCCCGAAACGCTGGAAATGGTGGACGCGGCCCTGGCACGCGGCGCGCGCCTGCTGGCGCTGACCGACAGCCAGCTCAGCCCCCTGGCATCCCGCGCCACCGTCACCTTGCTGGCCCAGGACGCAGCCACTTTCGGCTTTCGCTCGCTGACCAGCACGCTGACCCTGGCGCAGTCGCTGTTCCTGGCGCTGGCCTACCGGATGGAGCTGGCGTACGAGCCGTCCCGCAAGCCTTAGAAGAGGGTGTGGGTGTTATCCGGCCGCCGCCGCGCGCAGCAGCCGGTCGCGCACGCCTTCCCAGTCCGGCGTGTCGGGCGGGGTCTCGATCCAGATCAGCCTGGCGCCGACTTCATCGAAGTCGCGCAGGGCGCCGAACAGCTCGCGCGCGGTGGCGGCGGCGTCGGCGGGCATGGCGCGCAGCGTGACGGCGCGCGAGGCGGTGCGCAGCGGTGTGCGGTGGTAGACGGCCAGGTTCCTGGCGTCGGCGCCCAGCACGTCCAGCCCGGCCTGCAGCTGCCTGGCGTCCATGAGGCGCACCTGGGCGTTGGGCGCGTAGTGCGCCAGCAGGGTGCCGGAGGCGCGTGGCGTGTTCTCCTGCAGCTCTTCCTTGGACAGGGGGCGCTGGCCGCAGGCACGTTCTATATCGTCGCGCGTGATGGCGCCGGGGCGCAGCAGCACGGGCACGCCGCGCGTGCAGTCCACGATGGTCGATTCAATGCCCACTTCGCAGGCGCCGCCGTCCAACACCAGCAGCGTGTCGCCGAACTCGCCGGCCACATGGGCCGCCGTGGTGGGGCTGACGCGGCCGAACTTGTTGGCGCTGGGCGCCGACACGCCCCAGACGGGCGGCTGCAGCTGCTGGCAGGCGGCCAGCACGGCATGGGCGACGGGATGGGAGGGGCAGCGCAGGCCCACGCTGTCCTGGCCGCCGGTAGAGGCCCGGGCGGCCTGCGGCAGGCGCGGCAGGATCAGGGTCAGCGGGCCGGGCCAGAAGGCGTCGATCAGCTGCTGTGCGAACAGCGGCACTTCGCGTGCATAGCGCGTGATGGCGCCGCTGTCGGCCACATGGACGATGAGCGGATGGTTGGGCGGCCGGCCCTTGGCGGTGAAGATCTGCGCGACGGCCGCGTCGTTGTCGGCATCGGCCGCGAGGCCGTAGACGGTTTCCGTGGGCAGGCCCAGCAGTTCGCCGCGCTGCAGCGCCTGTGCGGCGGCCTGGACAGAGGCCGCCAACGTTCCATCAAGAATCATCGCGCGGGCCTTCAGAACGGCTCTATACCCAGGATGGCAGCGGCCTGCAGGGCGGTGGAGCGCACAGCCTCGGGCGTGGGTCCGGTGACGTTCAGGTGGCCCATCTTGCGGCCGCGCTTGGCGTCGTGCTTGCCGTACAGGTGCAGGTGGCAGCCGGGCAGGGCCAGGACCTGGTCCCAGGCCGGCGCCTTGGCCTGTTCGCCGTCCTTGAACCACAGGTCGCCCAGCAGGTTCAGCATGATGGATGGGCTGTGCTGGCGCGGCTGCGTCAGCGGCAGGCCGGTCATGCAGCGCACCTGCAGCTCGAACTGCGAGACATCGCAGGCGTTCTGGCTGTAGTGGCCGCTGTTGTGCGGGCGCGGCGCGATCTCGTTGACCACGAGCATGCCGTCCTGCAGCACGAAGAATTCGACGCAGAGCACGCCCACGTAGTCCAGGCCGTCGGCCACGGAGCGTGCGGCGGCCAGCGCCTGCTCGACCTGGGCCTGCGGCAGGTTGCCTTCGTAGACTTCGGTGACGGAGAGGATGCCTTCGCGATGCAGGTTGCGCTGCACGGGCAGGTTGACCATGGAGCCGTCACGGCCGCGCGCCACGATGACCGAGCATTCATGGGCCAGCGGCAGCATTTTTTCCAGCACGCAGGCCACGCGGCCCAGTTGCTCCCAGGCGATGGCCAGCTCGGCGGCGTTCTTCACGCGCACCTGGCCCTTGCCGTCGTAGCCCATGCGGGCGGTCTTGAGGATGCCGGGCAGCAGGCTGGCGTGCACGGCCGCCAGCTGGGCCGGCGTCTCGATCACCGCATAGGGCGCGCAGGGCACGCCGCAGCGCACGAAGTGGGCCTTCTCCTGGGCGCGGTCCTGGGCAATGGCCACGGACGAGCCGGCCGGCGAGACCGGCCGCTGGGCGGCCAGCAGGTTCAGCGCCGCGGCGGGCACGTTCTCGAATTCGGTGGTGACGGCGGCCGACAGGCGCGCCAGTTCGGCCAGGCCCTGCGGGTCTTCGTAGCCGGTACGGATGTGGTGGTGGCTGACCAGGCCGGCAGGGCTGGTCGGGTCGGCGTCGAGCACGGCCGTGAAATAGCCCATGGCCTGGGCCGATTGCACGAACATGCGGCCCAATTGGCCGCCACCCAGCACGCCCAGCGTGGCGCCCGGCAGGATCACATCTGCGCTCATACGGCCACCGGGGGAAGCGTCATCGCGCGCGCGGCGGCGGTCTGCTCGGCGCGGAAGGCTTCGAGCCTGGTGCGCAGGGCCGGGTCCTCATTGGCCAGCAGGGCCACGGCGAACAGGGCCGCATTGGCCGCGCCGGCCGCGCCGATGGCAAAGGTGGCCACGGGCACGCCCTTGGGCATCTGCACGATGGAGTGCAGCGAGTCAACGCCCTGCAGGTGGCGGCTGGCCACCGGCACGCCCAGCACGGGCACCACGGTCTTGGCGGCAATCATGCCGGGCAGGTGGGCAGCGCCCCCCGCACCCGCGATGATGGCCTTCAGGCCACGGCCGGCAGCGGCCTCGGCGTAGGCGAACATGTCGTCGGGCATGCGGTGGGCCGAGACGACCTGGGCTTCATGGGCGATGCCAAATTGCTGAAGAATGGCAACTGCGTGCTGCATGGTCTCCCAGTCGCTGCTGGAGCCCATGACCACACCGATCTGGATGGAGTTCATGTCGTGAGGGCGCCTGCGGCCCGGCCTAGTGGAACCCGCGATTTTACTTTTTTAGTCCTAATTCGCGTAATCCATGCGCCAAATCACCGCACAGCCGTGTGCTGCTCGCGCGCAAAACCCAGCACGCGCTGGCGAAACACATGGGCCAGCCAGGCCAGGGCCAGCCCCACCTGCACGGCCAGCGACAGCCACATGCCGCTGGTGACGGGCTTTGTCAGGCCGGCTGCCAGCGGCTGGGCCAGCACGGCGGCATCGGCCCCGGCCAGGCCAAAGGCCAGCAGCGGCAGCACGATGTTGACCAGCAGCCAGGTGACGGCAAACGCGGCCAGCGGCGACTTGATGCGCCCGGCCAGCAGGGAAAAGCCCGTGGCCAGCGCGGCATCGCGCAGCAACTGCGCCGTGGCCAGCGCCGCCAGTTGGGCCGCGCCCGGCACCATGGGCTGGCCGCCCGCGGGCCACAGCAGCCACAGCGCGCAGGCCAGCACGGCCAGCAGCCAGCTCACGGGCCACAGCGGCAGCGCTTCGAGCGCGCCACGCCAGCGTCCCTGCAGCACGCACCACTGCACCTGGCGCCAGCTGCGCAGGCCCTCGTCCATGCCGTGCAGGCAGACATAGGCCGTGCCCGCCAGCGCCAGCCCGGTGGTCCAAGCGAAGAAAGAGGCCGGACCGGGGCCCTGCAACTGCATTGCATCGAGGTGCATGCCTCCAAAGGCCAGGCCCGCCACGCACAGGCCCAGCGGCCAGGCCCAGGGCAGGGTGCGCACATCCAGCCGCGTGCACAGCAGCCGCCACAGGGCCAGCAGGCCCAGCCCCAGCGCGATGGCGCCGAACAGGTAGATGGCGCCGCGCCCGTGCAGCGGCACGGACCACCACAGCACAGGGCGGCCTTCTTCGCGGCCCAGCTGCTCTGTCAACCGGCCCAGGATGGGTCCGGGCAGCACCATCACGAACAGCAGCGGCACCAGCACGAAGCGGATGCGGCGCGCGGGCTGCTCCTTCGGTCCCCAGCCCATGAGCACGGAGTGCATGCTCCAGGCCTGCAGGGCCAGGCCCCACAGCACGGCCTGAAGCACGGCGTGCACGCCCCAGGCCAGCCCGCCCGGCTGGCCCGCCGAGGTGACCAGCACGGCCAGCGCGCACCACAGCATGTACAGCCAGGCCGCCAGCGGGGCGCCCAGCAGCTTGCCCCAGGCCATCTGCCAGGGCGTCAGGGCCGACAGGCGCTGCCAGTCCCAGGTGTGCTGGTGCGCCTCTTCGTTGAGGTCGCGCCCGGCCAGCACGCTGCCCAGGCCGGCCGCGGCGATCCACATGCCGATCAGGGCAGCGACCAGCAGGGCATGCAGGCGGTCTCCGGGCTGGACCAGGACCATTGGCGTGGCCAGCAGCAAGGCGGTGAGCAGCAGGCTCCAGCCCAGTTGGGCGGGCCGCCAGTTGAGCCAGAGCTGGCGCTGGAATTCGGGGTTGTGCGTCATGGCTGCTCCGCAGGGCTGAGGGGGGCTGCGGCCTGCAGGCCGCGTGCGTAGCGGTCCTGCAGGCGCTCGCGCACAGGCGCCAGGCTGGCCACGGGCAGGCCGGCGCCAACCAGGCGGGCCAGCAGATCGGCGCGCTCGCGCGGCAGGGCGGGCAGCCACAGCTGCAGATGCACCAGGCCCTGGTCATCGGGCGGCGGCACAGGGGTGTCGGGAAGGACCAGATGCAGCTGCCGTGCCAGCGACCCGGCCGAGGCACCCGGTGGCGGCGCCAGCTCCAGCGCGTACAGCGCCAGCGGCACATCGCCGCCGGCGGCAGGTGCCTTGATGCCGCCGAGCAGGGCCTCGTGGCTTTCCACGCGGCCGCCGCGCAGGCTCAGGATGTTGGTGCAGTACTCGTCGAGTTCGCTGAGGATGTGGCTGGAGACGATCAGGGTCATGCCCTGGGCCTGCAGCGCCCGCATCAGCTGGGACAGGCTGGCGCGGGCCTCTGGGTCCAGGCCGCTGGCCGGCTCGTCCAGCAGCAGCACGCGCGGCTGGTGGACGATGGCCTGGCCGATGGCCACGCGCTGGCGCTGGCCGCGAGACAGCTCGGTGGGCAGGCGCTCCAGCAGATCGGCCAGGCCCAGCTGCCCGGCCACGTGCGCCACGCGCTGCGGCGCCTCGGACGGGGGCACGCCCATGGACAGGGCCGCGTACTGCAGGCAGCGCCGCACGCTCAGGCGGTCATAGAGGCCGAAGAAATCCGACAGATAGCCCAGGTGCCGGTGCACTTCGCGGGGCTGCTCCTGCACCGCAATGCCATGCACCTCGACCTGGCCCGACAGCGGCTGGTCCAGCCCGGCGATGCAGCGCATCAGCGTGGATTTGCCGGCGCCGTTGGGCCCCACCAGGGCCGTGACGGTGCCTGCGGCGATATGGACGCTGACGCCATCGAGCGCGCGGTGGCCGGGGTACTCGAACACCAGCTGCGAAACCTTGATCAAGGCGAGCCCTCCCTCATTGTGTTGATGGCAGGCCGCAATGGCGGCACAGCGCGCCAATATAGCCCAGCGCTGCCGCGCCGCGCCCTCGGCCGGGCGGCTTGAAATGCGCGCAGCCTGCTCCCATCTGGGGTGGCTGCCGCCCAGGGCGTTCACGCCCTGGGCCTTGGAATTGCTGGAGAATCACACGGTCCGCATCGGAGGCATTCGGCCGCCGAACTCCGAACCGCCACAGTCCGCGCGCCCTGGCCGCGCGCCTTGCCACAGGGTCTGATCACATGATTGATGTCACCATTGAGAATTTCGAAGCCGAAGTCGTCGCCGCCTCCACGCAGGTGCCGGTGCTCGTCGACTTCTGGGCGCCCTGGTGCGGCCCGTGCAAGACGCTGGGCCCCATCCTGGAAAAGCTCGAAGTGGCCTACGAGGGCCGCTTCAAGCTGGTCAAGATCGACTCCGACCAGGAGCAGCAACTGGCCGGCATGTTCGGCATCCGCTCCATCCCGACCTGCATTCTGATGATGGGCGGCCGCCCCGTGGACGGCTTCATGGGCGCGCAGCCCGAAGGCAAGCTGCGCGAGTTCCTTGACAAGCACCTGCCCTCCGAAGGCGAACTGGCCGCCGAGGCCGAAGCCGACGAGGCCCACCAGTTGCTGGAAGCCGGCGACACCCAAGCCGCCCTGCAAAAGCTGGCCGACGCCCTGGCCGCCGACCCCGCCAACGACGATGCGCGCTTCGACTACGTGCGCCTGCTGATCGCCACGGGCGGCTACGAAGAGGCCGGCGCCCTGCTGGCCGAGCCGCTCAAGCGCATTCCCCAGGCCACGCGCTTCGAGGCGCTCAACCAGTGGCTGCAGTGCATGCTGTTCGTGCACAACGACGAGCGTGGCAACTGGGAGTTTGCGCAGTTCGACGCCGTCATCGCGCAGAACAAGCGCGACTTCGACACCCGCTTCGGCAAGGCCCGGGCCCTGGCCGCCGAAGGCCAATGGGCAGCCAGCATGGACGAACTGCTGGAAATCATCATGCGCGACAAGGATTGGAACGGCCAGGCTGCGCGCAAGCTCTACGTGGGCATCCTGGAGCTGCTCACGCCCCCGAAGCCCAAGAAGCAGGACGCCATCCCCGGCAAGAGCAGCGGCGGCATCGAGCTGCTGGGCAAGGCTGGCGCCGAGCAGGACGAAGCCACGCAACTGGTCAACAGCTACCGCCGCAAGCTCAGCATGGCGCTGAACTGAGACCGGCGCTGCACGGGTGAAGAGACGGGGGAGCCTTGCGGCTCCCCTTTTTCATGGCGAGGGCTCAGGGTGCAACCGGTTCCTCGGCCGCATGCGCGCGGTGCAGCAACTGCACGAAGCCGGGCGCATCGGGCAGACGCACATCGGCCAGGCGCCTGACCGGAATGCCCGGGGACCACGAATTCATCACCACGGCGCCGGCCAGGGATGGCAGGTCGGCCAGGGTCAGCACGGCCTGGCGCTGCGCCACGCCCAGGCGCTGCAACTGGCGCCGCAGCATGGACTCGGTCGTGCCCGGCAGCACCTGGGCGCGCGGCCAGACCACGGCATCTCCATCCCAGAAGGCCAGGTTCCAGATGGTGGCCTCGCCAATGCGGCCGTGGCGGTCGGCAAAGGCGGCGTCGTCAAAGCCCTGGGCCACGGCGCGGCGCAGCAGATGCGTCTTGGCCACCTCGCCCACATGCTTGAGGTGGGGCAGCATGCGCTCATGCTCGAACAGCGCCAGGCTCAAGGGCCCGGCGGGGCCCGAGGCGGGTGCCGAGGTGCGCACCAGCATGCGCGGCCGCGCATCGGCGGCCGTGAATTCCCCGGCAGGCGAGTACACCGTGGCGGTCAGCGAAACATCCTGCGGGCCGTTGGCAAGCGCTGCCCGCAGCTGCGCCTGGACATGGTCATCGGACAAGGCCTGGCCGTACAGCTCCAGCGAGGCCTGGCGCAGACGCTGCAGATGCAGGTCCAGCCCGCGCAGCCTGCCGCCGCGCACCTGCATGGCCGTGAAATGGGCATGGCCGGCAAAGGCCAGGGCGGCGAGTTCGGCCGCCGTAGCGGGCTGCCCATCGATAAGGCTGGTGAAGAAGGAGGCGGTTTCCATGGGTTCATCCATCAAGTTTTCTTGATTGTTCGATGGCAGTCCCAAAAGAGGAAGCAAGTAGTATTCGGCACTTCATCAAGAAAAATTTGAAGATCCATGCGCCAGCTTCCACCCGGCACGCGCGCCCTGCGCAGCTTCGAGGCTGCAGGGCGCCATCTGAACTTCACGCGCGCGGCCGACGAACTGGGGCTGACCCCGGCGGCGGTCAGCCACCAGATCAAGGAGATGGAGGAACAGCTGGGCCTCGTCCTCTTCACGCGCAACAGCCGCAGCATGCAGCTCACGCCCGCAGGCAGCGTGCTGCTGGAGGCCACGGCCGAGGCGCTGGGCCTGCTGCGGCGCGCCACCGGCCGTGCCCGCCAGCTGGCCCGGGGCGAGACGCGGCTGCGCCTGTCGCTGGGCGCGCGCTTTGCCACGCAGTGGCTGCTGCCCCGGCTGCCGCGCTTTCGCGCCGCGCATCCGCAGATCGAACTGAGCTTCGACATCTGCGACGAGGTGCGCGACTTCGACGCCGATGACATCGACGCCGCCATCCGCTTCGGCACCGGCCGTGATCCGCACACCCTTGCGGTGCGCCTGTTCGATGCCAGGGTGCTCCCCGTCTGCAGCCCGTCCCTGCTGCAGTCCGGCCCGCCGCTGGCCCGGCCCGTTGATCTGCTGGCGCACACGCTGTGCCATGTCGATTGCAGGGTGGACGGCCAGGTCTGGCCGAACTGGCCGATGTGGATGGCGGCGGCCGGCGTGGAGGGCCTGGACGCAGGCCGCTGCATCGCCTTCACCGACTCCAGCCATGTCGTGCAGGCCGTGATGGACGGTGGCGCCGTGGGCCTGGTCGAGCAGGATTTGGTGGCCGAAGACCTGGCCCGTGGCCGCCTGGTGCGCCTGTTCGACATCACCGTGGGCCTGGGCCCGGCCTATGCCTACCACCTGCTGTACCCCCGACGCAGCCAGGGCCAGCCGGCCATCGAGGCGCTGCGTGCGTGGGTGCTGCAGGAGGCCGGGCTGTAGCGCCTACTGCCGTACGGGATCGGCAAATCGCATCAACCCGCGCACCACGGCCAGCACGGCCGGGTCTTGTTGCGCGGCGCTGCGGCAGGCCAGTCCCAGCGGGCGTGTCAGTGCGGGGCTGAGTCCGCGCTGCTGCAGCGTGCGGCTGACGGCGTCCATGGGCTCCTCGCGTGGCAGGACCGTGGGGCCGTGGCCGGCGGCGACCAGGGCGCGTATGCCTTCGGGAAAGCTCATTTCCATGCGTGGCTGCGGCAGCAGGCCCGCCTGGGCGAACCATTGGGACAGCAGGCGGTGCATCTGGGTGCCGGCGGCAAAGCCTATCCAGGGCTGGGCGTTGAGCCATTCGGGCGTGATCTGGTCGGGCAGCGGCATCTGCGGCGGGGCAAACAGCTCCATGGGGTCGTTGCGCCAGGCACGCATTTCCAGGCCTGAAGGCAAGGGCTGGGGCAGCCCGACCAGCGCCAGGTCCAGGTGTCCAGTCGCCAGGCGCTGCATGGCCTGGGCGGAGCTCACGACTTCCAGGCGCAGTTCCACGCCGGGCGCGTGCTCGGCCAGCCATTGCAGCAGTTCGGGCAGCAGCAGGGGGCTGACGCCGGCCGAGGCGCCTATGCGCACGCTGGCGCCAAAGCCCTCGGCACGCTTGCGCACCTGGCGCAGCAGGGCCTCGCTGTCGGCCAGCAGGCGGCGTCCGCCTTCGGCCAGCAAAGCGCCTGCGGGCGTCAGCTGCGCCTGGCGCTTGCCGCGCACCAGCAGGGGGGTGTCCAGGCGCGCTTCCAGCTCCTGGATGTGCAGGCTGACGGCGGGCGGCGACAGGTGAAGGGCCTGGGCGGCAGCAGCCAGCGTGCCCAGGTCGGCCACGGCCACCAGGGTCTGGAGCTGGTCAAGGTTCAGGCGTCGCATCAGGTTTCCTGAAGATGATGTTCTGAAGATTCGACTTTATCTAATCTGGGTGCGAATCCATCATCCCGTCCCGTATCAAGAACGAGGCCATGGAATGGAATTGAGCAATGCGGTGCTGGCCGCGGCCCTGGGGGCCGCGCTGATGAATGCGGGATGGAACAGCGCCATCAAGCTGGGCGGCGACAAGATGGTCGCCATGGCGCTGACCACGGGGCTGGCCAGCCTGTGGTCGCTGCTGGTGCTGCCTTGGCTGGACTGGCGCGCGGCGGGGTTGTGGGACGCATCGGTGTGGTGGTGGCTGGCGGCCTCGGTGGCCGTGCACACCGTCTACCACTTCGTGCTGCCGCGCGCCTACCAGCATGGCGAGTTCGGCGTGGTCTACCCGGTGGCGCGGGGCAGTGCGCCACTGTTCGTCACGCTGGGCGCGGCGCTGCTGGCCGGTGAGTGGCCGGGCGCGACCGGGCTGGCCGGCGTGCTGTGCCTGTCGCTGGGCGTGCTGGCGCTGTCGGTGCGCAGCGGCGCGGCCAGCGGTTATGGCGGCAGCCGCTATGCGCTGGCCACTGGCGCCATGATTGCCTGCTACACGGTCATCGACGGGCTGGGTGCGCGCGCATCCGGCTCCGCGCTGCTCTATGCGGCCCTGCTCACGCTGGGCGATGGCCTGGCCACGGTGCTGATCGTCGCCTGGCGGCGCGGCCCCGCCGTGCTGCGTGCCGATGCACGCACCTGGCGCCTGTGCGCCCTGGCCGCCGCCATGCAGCTGAGTGCCAGCTGGATGGCGACCTGGGCGCTGTCGCAGGCGCCCATGGGGCTGGTGTCTGCGCTGCGTGAAAGCAGCGTGCTGTTTGCGGGCTGGATTGCCGCCTGGCTGATGCGCGAGCGCCTGGGCCGCGTGCGCATGCTGGCCTCGGCGCTGGTCTTCGGCGGCATCGTGCTGGTGCGCTGGGGCGGTTGAGCCGCCCGGCGCCAACGTCCGCTGCGTGCTCAGCCGTGGCTGATGCGTGTGCCCAGGAGCGTCAGGAACTGGGCGATCCAGGCCGGATGGGCCGGCCAGGCGGGGGCGCTGACCAGGTTGCCTTCGGTATGCGCCTGGTCCACGCCGATGTCGGCATAGGTGCCGCCGGCCAGTTCGACCTCGGCACGGCAGGCCGGGTAGGCCGAGCAGGTGCGGCCCTTGAGGACGCCGGCGCCGGCCAGCAGCTGGGCGCCATGGCAGACGGCGGCCACGGGCTTGTTGTTGTCGAAGAAGTGGCGCACGGCGGCGCGCACGGCGTCGTAGTTGCGCAGGTACTCGGGGCCGCGTCCGCCGGGGATCACCAGGGCGTCGTACTGCTCGGGCTTGATGTCGGCAAAGCTGGCGTTGAGCGTGAAGTTGTGGCCGGGTTTTTCGCTGTAGGTCTGCGCGCCCTCGAAATCATGGATGGCCGTCTTGATGTGTTCCCCGGCCTTCTTGTCGGGGCAGACCGCATGCACCGTGTGTCCCACGGCCTGCAGGGCCTGGAAGGGGACCATGGTTTCGTAGTCCTCGCAGTAGTCGCCACAGATCATCAGAATCTTCTTGCCAGCCATGTGCTTGCTCCTTCAGAAAAAGTCAGAGGAAACGAACATTGTGGCAGCGTCGGTGACGCAGGCATGACCGGCTGCAAAAACGCAGGCCCGCAACGAAAAAGAGAGCCGAAGCTCTCTTTTGCGGGGAAAGGCGCGCGGGGCCGGGCTACGGCAGGCCGTCAGGCCGTCAGGCGCTGCAGGGCTTCGCGGTACTTGGCGGCCGTCTTCTCGGTCACTTCCTGGGGCAGGCGCGGGGCCGGAGCCTTCTTGTCCCAGGGCTTGCCGTTGACCTGGGCCTGCTCCAGCCAGTCGCGCACGAACTGCTTGTCGTAGCTGGGCGGGTTCTCGCCATTGGCCAGGGCCTGGGCATAGCCCTCCACGGGCCAGTAGCGCGAGCTGTCGGGCGTGAGGACTTCGTCCATCAGCACCAGTTCGCCGTTCTCGTCCAGGCCGAATTCGAACTTGGTGTCGGCAATGATCATGCCCTTTTCGAGGGCGATGGCCGCAGCTTCCTTGTAGATGCGGATGGCCGTATCGCGGATCTGGGAGGCCAGCTTCTCGCCGACCATCTCCACCGTGCGCTCGTAGGTGATGTTCTCGTCATGGTCGCCCATCTCGGCCTTGGCGGCCGGCGTGTAGATGGGCTCGGGCAGCTTGGCGGCGTTGGTCAGGCCTTCGGGCAGGGGCACGCCGCAGACCGAACGCGATTCCTGGTATTCCTTCCAGCCGCTGCCGGCCAGGTAGCCGCGCACCACGGCCTCGATCAGCACGGGCTTGAGGCGCTTGACCAGCATGGAGCGGCCCGTGACCTGGGGCACTTCGGCGGGCGTGACCACGGACTCGGGCGCTTCGCCGGTCAGGTGGTTGGGGCAGATGTGGCCGAGCTTGTCGAACCAGAACAGCGCCATTTGCGTCAGCAGCTCGCCCTTGCCGGGGATGGGCTCGCCCATGATCACGTCGAAGGCCGACAGGCGGTCCGAGGCCACCATCAGGATGCGGTCATCGCCCACGGCATAGTTGTCGCGCACCTTGCCGCGCGCGAGCAGCGGCAGCGAGGCAATGTTGGAAGTGTGCAGGGCGGAGGGGCGGGACTGGGTGGTCATGTGAGGCAAGGGGCAATCTGGCAAAGAGGCTGCAGCGGCCGGATGGCTGCAAGCGGCACGCGCAGGAGCGCGATTCTAACCAACGGCGCCTCACGGTGACGGGCGGCCCGTGGCAAGCCCCACCCCAGGGGCGCAGCCTGGCAAACCCGCCGATTGTGCGCCCAATTGCATGGCGCGCAAAACCCGCCTCCAAGGCCCTGCACCGTCCTGCGCTATCGGCTTGCGGCGTTGCTTTTGGGCAGACCCCGGCGCATAGTGGATTCGCAAGCAAACGAATGCGCATTCCGGCCTGCAAGCACCTGTCCCTGCGGATCGTCTCCCGGTGGACCGGGCTGTTTTCATCCAGAGCAAGGAGTGTTTAGATATGAATCTGACGATTAGTGGGCATCACCTGGAGGTCACTCCCTCGCTGCGCAGTTACGTCATGGCCAAGCTCGAACGCATTCTTCGACACTTTGACCAGGTGGTGGATGTAAAGGTCTTGCTGACCGTTCATAACCAAAAGGAGAAGGAAAAGCGCCAACGTGCCGGTTGCACGCTGCGCGTCAAGGGCCAGGATCTTTTTGTCGAGACCTCTCACTTCGATCTCTACGCCGCCGTCGATGCGCTGGCTGACAAGCTGGACCGCGTGGTGGTGCGCTACAAGACCCGCCAGCAGGGCAGCCGCTATGGTTCGGCCAAGCGACTCGATGATGCTGGGCTGACCTTGGCGTCAGTCGGGTGACAGGTAAGGCGCCAGCCCTGTGCGGGCGCTTACAATACCTGCGCTTATGTGGCTGATGAGCCACGCACGACCACCGCCCTTCGGGGCGGTTTTTGATGGGGGTCAGGGTTTCCCCACGGTTTCCGGCACTGCGGTGCATAATTGTTTCCCGAACCATGAACCGTCTTGCCTCCATCCTGCCCGCCGCTCAAGTGCTCGTGAGCGTCGACGTCACCAGCAAAAAGCGCGCTTTCGAAGAAGCAGGTCTGCTCTTCGAGAGCCTGCATGGCCTGTCCCGCGCACTCATCACTGACAGCCTGTTTGCACGCGAACGCCTGGGCTCGACGGGGCTCGGCCACGGCGTGGCCATTCCCCATGGGCGCATCAAGGGCCTGACCGCTCCCATGGCGGCCGTGTTCCAACTGGACAATCCCATTGGTTTCGATGCTCCCGATGAGCAGCCCGTGGGCCTGCTGATCTTTCTGCTGGTGCCCGAAGCGGCCACCCAGAAGCATCTGGAAATCCTGTCCGAAATCGCCGAGCTTCTCAGCGACAGCCAGCTGCGCGAGCGCCTGAAGTCCTGCGCCGATGCGGCCCGGCTGCATGGAATGATTGCCGGCTGGCAGTCCTCCGCTGCGCCCCTGGTCTAGTCTTCCAGACTTTTTCCTTCCCTTTTTCACGGGCCTTGCCATGAGACCCAGTGCCATCAGCGCCGATGTCCTGTTCGAGGAGTTCCGCTCCAGCCTGCGCTGGGAGTGGGTGGCGGGCCTGGGAGCCTCGGAGCGCCGTTTCGACGAGATGGCCGTGCGCTCGGCGCGCTCCGGCGCGGACCTCGTCGGCTACCTGAACTACATCCATCCCTACCGGCTGCAGGTGCTGGGCGAGCGCGAGATCGCCTATCTGAGCAATGCCACGCCGCAGGACTGCCAGCGCCGCGTGGCACGCATCGTCACGCTGGAGCCGCCCGTGCTGGTGCTGGCCGACGGGCAGACGGCGCCCGAGGCGCTGCTGTCCATGTGCGAGCGCGCCCACATTCCCATGTTCTCCACGCGCGAGCAGTCGGCCTTCGTGATCGATGTGCTGCGCGCCTACCTGGCCAAGCATTTCGCCGACCGCACCACCATGCACGGCGTGTTCATGGACATCCTGGGCATGGGTGTGCTGATCACGGGCGAGTCGGGCCTGGGCAAGAGCGAGCTGGGGCTGGAACTGGTGACGCGCGGCAACGGCCTGGTGGCCGATGACGCGGTGGACCTGTATCGCATCAACCAGACCACGATCGAGGGCAAGTGCCCCGAGCTGCTGCAGAACCTGCTGGAGGTGCGCGGCATCGGGCTGCTGGACATCCGCGCGATCTTTGGCGAGACGGCCGTGCGCCGCAAGATGCGCCTCAAGCTCATCGTGCACTTGGTGCGCAAGGAGACCATGGAGCGCGAGTACGAGCGCCTGCCGGCCGAGCCGCTGACGCAGGATGTGCTCGGCGTGCCCGTGCGCAAGGTGGTGATCCAGGTGGTGGCGGGCCGCAACATCGCCGTGCTGGTCGAGGCCGCCGTGCGCAATGCCATCTTGCAGCTGCGCGGCATCGACACCTACCAGGAATTCGTGCAGCGCCACCGCCGCGCCATGGAGCGCGGCGACACCTTCTAGCGACCTCTGGCGTCGCCGAGGCCGGGCCGCCTGTTGCCTGGCCCCCACTGTTTTCAACGCGATTGTTTGCTGGCCGTGCGCCCATGTTTGCGCGCGGTGCGTTGTTGCCGCTTTCTTAATAAGAATAATTCTCATTTTCTATAATTCGGGCAGATGCCGTATCCGGCCTGTGCCCGAGTGGCTCCGGGCTGGATGCGGCGCATTTCCTTCCGTCTCGAAAGCCCTCCCGGATGTCTTCCCGTACCCGCATCGGCCTGCCGCGCGCAGGCGCCGTCAGCCCCTTCGCCCCTGTTTGCACCCCTGTTTGCACGCTCCACCGCCTGGGCACCATCGCCCGTGTCTGCGCCATGGTGGCTGCCGCGGCGCTGCCCGCGGGCGCCTGGGCCGCTGACGCCGAGTTGGGCGAGGTCACGGTGCGCGGCACCACCGATCCCCAGACCCTTCCCACGGTGGCCCCGGGCGGTCAGGTGGCCAAGGGTGCGGGCCTGGGCGTGCTGGGCCAGCGCGATGTGATGGACACGCCGTTCAACATCACCTCCTACACGGCCGAAGGCATTGCCAACCAGAACGCGGCCACGCTGATGTCGGTGCTGGAAAACGATCCTTCGGTGCGATTCACCACCAACACCGGCCATGCCTACGAGAACTTCACCATCCGTGGCCTGGGGGTGAATGCCTCGGAGCTGGGCTTCAACGGCCTGTATGGACTGGCGCCCGACGGCCATGTGCCCGTCGAGATGATCGAGCGCGTGGAGGTGCTCAAGGGCCCCGGTGCGCTGATGAGCGGCATGACGCCCGGCGGCGCCGTGGGCGGCACCATCAACCTGGTGACCAAGCGCCCGCTGGCCCAGGATCTCACGCGCGTGACCACCATGTTCAGCAGCGGCTCGCAGCTGGGCCTGCAGGCCGATGTCTCGCGCCGCTTCGGCCCCGAGCGCCGCCTGGGCATACGCGTCAACGGCAGCACTTCGAGCGGCGACACCGAGATCGACGGCCAGAACCGCCGCCACGGCCTGGGCGCGCTGGCGCTGGACTACCAGGGCGACGGATTCACGCTGGGGCTGGATGCCTACAGCTACCGCTCCACCATCCGAGACGGCAGCCCGATGATGGTCAGCATGCAGAACCTCAAGCAGGTCATCGCGGCGCCCGACGCCACGACCAACCTGTTCCCCGGCATACAGGCCAAGCAGCAAAGCGATGCGCTGATGCTGCGCGGCTCGGTGGACCTGGGCGCGGACTGGACGCTGTTCGGCTCCGCAGGCACGGCGCAGCATGCCTACGACGGCATGCTCAACGGCACGCGCGTGGTGCTGCGCGCCCAGGGCGACGGCTCGGCCGTGGGCCAGACCTACAACCAGTACGGCTATACCGACAGCACCGCGGCCGAGTTCGGCGTGCGCGGGCGCCTGCGCACGGGCGGCGTGAACCACCTGCTGGTGGCCTCCCTGAACTGGATGAACCAGAAGGGCGGGCGCGCGGCCGTGGCCACCAGCGCCAGCTACATCACCAACATCTACAACCCCGCGCCCATCACGCTGGCCGGCCCCTACGGCGCCATCAAGCAGGAGCGCGACGACGTGCTCAGCAGCCTGGCCCTGGCCGACACGCTGAGCTGGGGCGGCGATGCCGTGCAACTGACCGTGGGCGCACGCCTGCAGCGCGTGAACCAGAAGATGGCGGGCTACAACGAGCAGGCCGTCTCGCCCGCGCTGGGCCTGGTGGTCAAGCCCTGGGGCGATGCGGTCTCTCTGTACGCCAACCATGTGCAGGGCCTGAGCGCGGGCTCCATCGTCGGCGCCACCTATGCCAATGCCGGCGAAGTGTTCTCGCCCTACAAGACCAAGCAGTTCGAGATCGGCGCCAAGTGGCGCACGGGTGATTTCACGCAGACGGTCTCGCTGTTCCAGATCGAGCGGCCCTCGTCCGTGGTGGAGACCGCGACCAACCGCCTGCTGATGGATGGCGAGCAGCGCAACCGGGGCCTGGAGTGGAATGTGTTCGGCGAGCCGCTGCGCGGCACGCGCGTGCTGGGCGGCCTGGCCTACACCCAGGCCATCCAGAGCAAGACCCAGGGCGGCGCGCGCGATGGCTTCGGCGTCTACGGCGTGCCGCGCTGGACGGCCAACCTGGGCGGCGAGTGGGATGTGCCCGCGCTGCCGGGCGCCACGCTCACCGGTCGCCTGATCTACACGGGCGCCCAGTGGGTGAATTCGGCCAACACGCTGAAGATGCCCAGCTGGACCCGCGTGGACGTGGGCGCGCGCTATGCCACCCGCATCGCGGCCAAACCCGTCACCTTCCGCGCCACGGTGGAGAACCTGTTCGACAAGTCCTACTGGGCCGGCAGCTTCAACGACAACTTCGCCACCACGGGCGGCCCGCGCACGGTACGTGTCTCGGCCACGGTGGACTTCTGACGCCATGGCGCAAGCTGCACGACAAGGCCTGTGCCTGGCCGCCTCGCTGCTGTGCCTGCTGGGCGCAGCCGTCCATGCCGGTGAAGACATGACGGCAGCCGCATCGCGGCAGGCCCTGGCCGCACGGCCGGGCACGCTGGCGCCGGGCCAGGCGGCCACAGGGGTCCTGGCTGCCGATGGGCGCGAGTCCTGGCGCGTCGATCTGCCCGCCGGCCACGTGGTCCAGGGTGAATTCGAAGGGCAGGGCGTGGCCCTGGACCTGGAGGATGCCCAGGGCCGGCACCTGCGCCGCCTGGCGCGGCCCGATGGCGGCGCGCAGTCGCTGATGTGGGTCACGGAGGGGGCCGGCAGGCAAAGGCTGGTGGCGCGCTACATCGCAACGGACGCGCTGATGGCCGGCGAGGTGAAATCCGCAACCGGCCGCTTTGCGCTGCGGTTGACCTCCAGTCTTGCGCCGTTGGGCGCCAAGGCTGTGCAGGCCCTGGAGCGGCCTGCGCTGGAAAGCCCGCGCCTGCAGGCCCTGGCGCAGGCCATCCAGCGCGGCGCGGGTTCGGGCGTGGCGGCAGACGCCTTCTGGCGGCGCGTGCAGGAGGAGGGCGCGCCAATGGTGGAGCCGCTGCCCGGCGGCCAGTCCCTGGTCACCTTCCTGTGGCGTGGCCAGCCGCGCGCCGGCATGCAGGGCGTGCGCCTGTTCGGCAGCCCGGCCGGCAACCATGATCCGCTGCAGCATTTGGCCGGCAGCGATGTCTGGTGGGCCAGCTTCCGCATGGCCGACAACGCGCGGCTCAGTTACCGCCTGGCGCCCGATGTGCCGTTGATCGCAGGCTCGGCCATGGAGCAGCGCCGCGCCCTGCTGGCCACGGCGCAGCGCGATCCGCTCAATCCCAAGGTGTTTCCGCAGCCGCCAAAGTCGCCTCAGGGCGGCTTCATCGACGCCTTCCAGGGCGCCTCCGTGCTGGAGCTGCCCAAGGCGCCGCCCCAGCCCTGGGTGGCGCCGCGCGCGGGCGTGGCCCAGGGGGCGCTGGTGCAGCACCGCCTGTCCAGCCGCGTGCTGGGCAACAGCCGCGATGTCTGGACCTACCGCCCGGCGGGCGGCCAGGCGCCCGAGGCGCTTCTGGTGCTGTTCGACGGCAACGCCTATGCGAAGCAGGTGTCCACGCCCACCCTCATCGACAACCTCATGGCCGACGGCCTGATCCCGCCCACGGCCGTGGTGCTGGTGGACAACGCCAGCCCGCAGGCGCGCGGCAAGGAGTTGCCGCCCAACACCGCCTTCGCACGCTTTCTGGATGAGGAACTGATGCCCTGGGTGGGGGAACAGGGCCTGGGCCAGCCGGCGGCGCGCACGGTGATCGGTGGCTCCAGCTTTGGCGGCCTGGCTTCGGCCTATGCGGGCCTGGTTAATGCGCGCTGGTTCGGCAACGTGCTGAGCATGTCGGGATCGTTTTGGTGGTCGCCGGCCGGCGAGGTGCCGGGCTGGGTGCAGCGCCGCTATGCCCAGGAGCCACGCCAGCCCGTGCGCTTTTATCTGGATGCGGGCCGCTACGAGCGCGCACGCGGCGGGCAGGACGGCATCCTGGAAACCAACCGCCACTTGGCCGATGTGCTGCGCGCCAAGGGCTACGAAGTCACCCAGGCCGAGCACGAGACCAGCCATGACTACCTGCAGTGGCAGGGCTCGCTGGCCTGCGGCCTGGTGGCCCTGCTCAACCCCGGGCGCTTTGCCCAGGGCCTGCCGGCCTGCGAGCGCATGCCGGACAGCACGCCCGCACTTCCCTGAGGCCGCAAAAGCCAATGTTTGAACTTCCTGGCAATACAGCAATCACTGTAGAGATGAACACCATGAATGCAAATCATTCCCGTCGCCAGATCCTGGCGAGGATGGGCCAGGGCCTGGGCGTGCTGGTCACGCTGCCGCTGGCGGCGCAGATGTCCCATGCCCAGACGGCAGCGGCTGGCAAGACCGTGACCGTGCCGCATGCCAAGGGCGAGGTCCAGGTGCCCTTCAAGCCCGTGCGCGTGCTGGTGTTCGAGCTGGCGGCGCTGGACACGCTGCAGGCGCTGGGCGGCGAGGTGCGGGGAGTGCCCGAGTTCAAGATGCCGCCGCTGCTGGCCCGCTATGCCGATGCGAAATACGCACGCATCGGCAGCCTGTTCGAGCCCGACTACGAATCCATCAAGGCGCTGTCGCCCGACCTCATCATCGTGGGCGGCCGCTCCGAGGCCAAGTACAAGGAGCTGTCACGCTTCGCGCCCGTGCTGGACCTCAGTGTCAGCGACCAGCACCAGATGGCCGACATCTACCGCAACATCCGCACGCTGGGCGCCGTCTACGGCCTGCAGGACAAGGCCGAGACCGAGGTCCGGTCGGTGGAGCAGGCCATCACTGCACTGCATGGCAAGGCGCAGGACGCCGGCAAGGGGCTGGTGCTGCTGACCTCGGGCGGCAAGCTCAGCGCCTACGGTCCGGGCTCGCGCTTCGGCATGCTGCACGATGTGTTCGGCGTGAAGCCGGCCATCGACAACCTGACGGTGGCGCGCCATGGGCAGGTGGTCTCCTTCGAGTTCCTGCTCAAGACCAATCCAGACTGGCTGTTCGTCATCGACCGCGACGTGGCCATCGGCCAGGATGGCAAGACCGCCCAGCAACTGTTGGACAACCCGCTGGTGCGTGCCACCAAGGCCTGGCGCGGCAAGCAGGTGGTCTATCTGAACGCAGCCAACTGGTACACCCTGTCCAACGCCGGGCCGGGCGCGCTGAAGGCCAATATCCAGCAACTGTCGGATGCCTTCACCCGCACATGACCTCAAAGCGTTGAGCCCGCCTGTCGCCACCGCGCACGCCGCGCCCATGTCACGCCCATCGCGCCAGGCCCTTGCCTGGCTTTTCGCGCTGGGCCTGTTGCTGGCGCTGTCGCTGGCCAGCCTGATGGTGGGCGCCGGCGACATGCACTGGAGCGTGCTGTGGTCGCGCAGCGAGGACGACCTGGCCAGCCAGGTGCTGGTCTACAGCCGCGTGCCGCGCACGCTGGCCCTGGTGCTGGCCGGCGCATCGATGGCGGTCTGCGGACTGCTCATGCAGATGCTGGCGCGCAACCATTTCGTGGAGCCTTCCACCGTGGGCACGGTGGAGTCGGCCAGCCTGGGCATGCTGGCCGCGTTCCTCTGGGTGCCGCATTGGCCGGTGATGGCCAAGATGGGGATTTCGGCCGTGGCGGCGCTGCTGGGCACGGCGCTGTTCCTGGCCGTGCTCTCGCGCATCCGGCTGCGTTCGTCGTGGATGGTGCCCCTGGTCGGCCTGGTGCTGGCCGGCGTGCTGGAGGCAGCCGCCAGCTTTCTGGCGCTGCAGTTCGACATGATGCAGGCGCTCAAGTCCTGGTCCAACGGCGATTTCTCGCTGGTGGTCCAAGGCCGCTACGAGTTGCTGTGGCTGTCGCTGGGCGTCACGGCCCTGGCCTGCCTGGCGGCCGACCGCTTCACCGTGGCGGGCCTGGGCGAGAGCTTTGCCACCAACCTGGGCCTGAACTACCGGCGCCTGGTCTGGCAGGGGCTGGTGGTGGTGGCCGTGGCTACTTCGGCCGTGGTGGTCACGGCCGGCAGCCTGCCCTTCGTGGGCTTGATCGTGCCCAACGTGGTGCGCCTGGTCCTGGGCGACAACGTGCGCCGCAGCGTGCTGTGGGTGGCGCTGATCGGCGCGGGCCTGACCGTGCTGTGCGACCTGGTCGGGCGGCTGCTGATCGCTCCCTATGAAATCCCCGTGGGCACCGTGCTGGGCGTGCTGGGCAGTGCCCTGTTCCTGGCGCTGATCCTGCGCCGCCGCAAGGACCGTGCATGAGCAGCCTGCCGCAATCCGTTGCTTCCGATGGGCCTGCAGCGCGCAGCTGGGGCCATGGCGCGCGCCTGGCGCTGCTGGGCGCGCTGGCCCTGCTGTGCCTGCTGGCCTTCATGACCGTGGGCGTCAAGACCGACTGGGCCTTCGTGCTGGAGCACCGGGGCGCCAAGGTGCTGACCATGGCGCTGGTGGCCTGTGCCATCGGCCTGTCCACCGTGGTGTTCCAGACCGTGTCGCACAACACCATCCTCACGCCTTCCGTCATGGGGCTGGATGCGCTGTACCTGTTCGTGCAGGCGTCCATGGTGCTGATGCTGGGCGCGGCGGGCGTGTCCGCCATGGGCGAGGTCGGGCGCTATGCGCTCAACATCGTGCTGATGATGGGCTTCAGCGTGCTGCTGATGCGCTGGCTGTTCGTGGGCCATGCCAGCAGCCTGCACCTGATGCTGCTGGTGGGCATGGTGGGAGGCATCTTCTTTCGCAGCCTGGCCGGGCTGGCCATGCGCGTGCTTGATCCCAATGAGTTCACGGCGCTGCAGGACCGCATGTTCGCCAACTTCAACGCGGTGAACCTGCAGCTGCTGCTGCCGTCGCTGCTGCTGATCGCCCTGGGCAGCGCCTGGATCTGGCGGCAGCGCCGCGTGCTGGACGTGATCTCGCTGGGGCGCGATGCCGCCGTCAGCCTGGGCCTGGACTACGAGGGCCGCGTGCTGCGGCTGCTCGCCGTGGTGGCCTGCATGGTGGCCGTGTCCACGGCCCTGGTCGGCCCGGTGATCTTCTTCGGCCTGCTGGTCAGCAACATGGCCTATCACGCCATGGGCACGCGCCGCCATGCCTGGGTGCTGCCTGCGGCCGTGCTCTGGGGCTGCGTGCTGCTCATGGGCGGGCAGGTGCTGCTGGAGCAGCTTTTTCAATTCAATACCGTGCTGAGCATCGTGGTGGAGTTCCTGGGTGGAATCGTCTTCATCGTGCTGCTCATGCGCAAGGGGACCCAATGATCGAGGTGCGTGATCTGCTCAAGCGCCATGGCGGCACGGCAGTGCTGCAGGAGCTCAATTTCGATGTGCCCGAGCGGGCGCTGACGGCCATCATCGGGCCCAACGGGGCGGGCAAGTCCACGCTGCTGTCCCTGGTCAGCCGTCTCATGCCCATCACGGCGGGCAAGGTGCGGGTGGCCGGCCTCGACGTGGCCACCACGCCCACCGAGGCGCTGGCGCGCATCATGGCCATCCTGCGCCAGGACAACCAGAGCACGCTGCGCCTGACGGTGCGCGACCTGGTGGGCTTTGGCCGCTTTCCGCACAGCAAGGGCCGGCTGGGCCCCGAAGACCTGCGCCATGTGGACGAGGCGCTGGAGTACCTGCAGCTCACGCCGCTGGCCGAGCGCTTTCTCGACGAGCTGTCAGGCGGCCAGCGCCAGCGCGCCTACATCGCCATGGTGCTGTGCCAGGACACGCCCTTCATCCTGCTGGACGAGCCGCTGAACAACCTGGACATGGCCCACGCTGTCAGCATGATGGGCCTGCTGCGCCGCGCCGTCACCGAGCGCGGCAAGACCGTGGTCATGGTGCTGCACGACATCAACTTCGCCTCCTGCTACGCCGACCATATCATCGCGCTCAAGGACGGACGCCTGGCCGTGGCGGGCACGCCGGCCGAGGTTGTGCAGGACGAGGTCCTCAGCACCCTCTACGGCATCCCCGTCAGCGTGCACGAGGTCAAGGGCCGCAGGCTCTGCCATTACTTTGGTTGAACATGCGGCGTTTCGGGCTTGGCGCGGCCTGAGGCGAGGGTGTCGTCCCCCTCCCCCGCGAAGCGGGTAGAGAGGGGGAAGCGGCGTAAGCCGCTCAGGGGGTGCTTCTTTTCAACAGCATGGAATCGCCATAGCTGAAGAAGCGGTACTCCTGCGCAATCGCATGGCGGTACAGCGCCATCACCTGCTCGTAGCCCGCGAAGGCGCTGACCAGCATCATCAGCGTGCTCTTGGGCAGGTGGAAGTTGGTGATCAGCAGATCGACCACCTGGTACTCGAAGCCGGGCGTGATGAAGATGCGCGTGTCGCCGGAGAACTGGCCCGTCTGGGCCCAGGACTCCAGCGTGCGCACCGTGGTCGTGCCCACGGCGACGACGCGGCCGCCGCGCTGGCGGCAGCGTTCCAGCGCAGCCAGCGTGGCCAGCGGGATCTCGTACCACTCGCTGTGCATCTGGTGGTCGGCCAGGTTCTCGGTCTTCACGGGCTGGAAGGTGCCGGCGCCCACGTGCAGCGTGACGCTGGCGCGCTCGATGCCGCGCTCGGCCAGGCGGGCCAGCACGGCGTCGTCAAAGTGCAGGGCGGCCGTGGGCGCGGCCACGGCGCCGGGGCGGGCCGCGAAGACGGTCTGGTAGCGCTCGCTGTCTTCGGCGGCATCGGGGTCGTTGCCGGTGTCCTGGTGGCGCTCGATATAGGGCGGCAGCGGCAGGTGGCCGAAGCGCTCCATCAGCTCGTGCGGCGTCTCGCCGCGCGGGCCTTCGAAGCTCAGGTGGAACAGCGGGCCGTTCTCGTCGGGCCAGCGGCCGCGCAGCACGGCGTCGAAGCCGCCGCGGTTCTTGCCGCCGCACAGGTGGATGCGTGAGCCGGGCAGGGGCTTCTTGCTGACGCGCATGTGGGCCACGACATCGTTGCCTTCGAGCACGCGCTCGACCAGCAGCTCCAGCCGGCCGCCGCTGGCCTTCTCGCCGAAGATGCGCGCCTTGAGCACGCGCGTGTCGTTGAACACCAGCAGGTCGCCGGGCTGCAGCAGGTCGGGCAGCTCGTGGAAGATGCGGTCGGTGGGCGGGGTGGCATCGTCGCGGCCGTCGAGCAGGCGCGAGGCGCTGCGCTGGGCGGCAGGATGCTGGGCGATCAGGTTCTCAGGAAGCTCGAAGTCGAAATCGCTGAGCGAAAACACACGGGACAGGGAGGACATGCAGTGCTTGAGGGCCGGACATGGCCCGTTCCAAGTTCGTTGAACGGAAGTCCGCCATTGTCGCAAACCCTGGGGTCATCCCCGGAATTTCGCGGCGGTCACTTGGCCATCTGGGCCTGTGTCTGGGGCTGGCGCTCGAACTCCAGCCACAGCGTCTCCAGATCCGGGAAGTCCCAGTTCGCCGGGTCCTCGCGCGCGATGATGCGGTCGTTGCCCTGGCTCTCGGACAGGTCCTCGATCTCGGGCGTGATGCGGCAGGCCTGGCGCAGCGAATAGAACACCTTGACGCGCGGCGCCAGCAGGCTGCCCGGCGAGGCATCGACCACGACGGCCAGGCGCTGCGAATGCAGGCGCACCAGCGAGCCCAGCGGATAGATGCCAACGGTCTGCACGAACTGCTCGAACAGCCGTTTGTCGAAATGGCGGGGGCTCCACTCGGCCATGCGCCGCAGCGCCTCCGAGGGCGGCCAGCCCTTCTTGTAGGGCCGGTCCGAGGTGATGGCGTCGTAGACATCGCAGATCGCCGTCATGCGCGCCAGCAGGCCGATGTCGCCCTGCTGCAGTCCGTCGGGGTAGCCGCTGCCGTCCACCTTTTCGTGGTGGTGCAGGCAGGCATCGATGACCTCGTCGTCCAGGCCCAGCGGGCGCAGCAGCTGCTCGCCATGGCGTGGGTGGGCGCGCATCAGCGACCATTCGGCATCGTCCAGCGGCCCCGGCTTGTTGAGCACGGCGACCGGGATCGCGGTCTTGCCCAGGTCGTGCATGAGACCGGCCATGCCGGCCTTGCGCAGGCTGTGGTCGTCCAGGCCCATGCGCTTGGCCAGCGCCACCATCAGCGCGCACACGGCCAGGCTGTGCATGTAGGTGTAGTCGTCGGCCGTCTTCAGCCGTGCCAGGCCGATCAGGGCGTGGGGATTGCGCGCCACGGAGGCCGTCACATCGTCCACCAGCTGCCCGGCGGCCGTGGCGTCCACGGGCCGGCCCAGCCGCGCGTCGCTGAACAGGCGGCTGAGCAATTGCTTGGCCTGCACGCAGGTCTGCGCGGCGCGGCGCAGCTCGGTGGCGGTGGAAATGGGGGCCGTGCTCTGCTCGGAGACAGGGCGGGCGCTGTCCGGGATCTGGTGGCGAAGCTCGTCCTGCGGGTCAAAGCGCAGGCAAGGCACCTGGACACCCACGTCCAGGCCCTTGCGCACGTCGATCCAGACCTCCTGGATGGAGGTGGAGCGCAGGCGCTGGAGGTCGGCCTCGGAGCGGAGCAGGAAACGGGTTCGCCAAAAAGGATGCTCCATCCAGGAGCCGCAGAACTCGTGCAGGAACATGCCCAGAGTGACATGCTGGACATTGATACGCTTCAACATGGCATTCGGTGGCGGGGTAACACTACGTAACGTCAGCGTGCATGGTAGCGGCTTCCCCAGAGACCCGGGGCCTCAAGGGTGCTTTGGGCAAGGGCATCCGGCATGAACGTGGCGTGTTGCCTACACCTGTATATTCATACACTATGCTGCATGCCCGTCCATGCCCATGCGCATGCTCTGAAACAGGATAGCCCATGCCCTTGAACGTCTCCTCTGCCTTCCCAGATCTGGGGCGCGACGCCCCCGGCGGCAAGGCCGCGCGTACCGGCAAGGGCAAGGCAGCAGGCAAGGGTGGCAAGGCAGCGGAGAAGGCGGGAGACAAGCCCGCAGCGCCCGCTAAGCCCGCAGCCAGCGCCGCGCAGAAGGCGCTGCAGAAGATGGGCCTGGTGCGCGACATCGATCTGGCACTGCACCTGCCGCTGCGCTATGAGGACGAGACGCGCATCACTGCGCTGCGCAATGCCCGCGAGGGCGACACGGTGCAGATCGAGGCCACGGTGACCCACAGCGAGGTGCAACTGCGCCCGCGCCGCATGCTCAAGGTCACGGTGGACGATGGCACGGCCGAATGCGTGCTGACCTTCTTCAGCTTCTACCCCTCGCACCAGAAAACCCTGTCCGTGGGCGCGCGGCTGCGCATCCGCGGCGAGGTCAAGGGCGGCTTCTGGGGCCGGCAGATGCTGCACCCGGCGTTTCGCACGGCGGGCGGCGACCTGCCCACGGCGCTCACGCCCGTCTATCCCACGGTGGCGGGCCTGCCCCAGGCCTACATCCGCCGCGCGGCAGCCACCGCCATGCTGCGCGCCGATCTCTCCGATACCCTGCCCCAGGGCGAGCATCCGCCCGTGGCGCAGTTCCATGGCAACGGCGGGCTGCCGCCGTTGTTCAGCCTGCGCGATGCGCTGCAGTTCCTGCACCACCCCACGCCCGATGTGGCCCTGGCCACGCTGGAAGACCATTCGCACCCGGCCTGGCAGCGCCTGAAGGCCGAGGAGCTGCTGGCCCAGCAACTGTCCCAATACGAGGCCAAGCGCGAACGCGCGCGGCTCAGGGCACCCGTGCTGCGCGCCCAGCCCATGGACAGCGCCCAGGGCCTGGCGCGCCAGTTCCTGGACCAATTGCCCTTTGGCCTGACCGGCGCCCAGCAGCGCGTGGTGGCCGAGATCCTTGCCGACATGGAGCGCCGCATGCCCATGCACCGGCTGCTGCAGGGCGATGTGGGATCGGGCAAGACCGTGGTGGCGGCGCTGTCGGCCGTGGCCTGCATCGAGGCCGGCTGGCAGTGCGCGCTGATGGCGCCCACCGAAATCCTGGCCGAGCAGCATTTCGGCAAGCTGGTCGGCTGGCTGGAGCCGCTGCTGGCCCCGCTGGGCAAGCGCGTGGCCTGGCTGGCCGGCGCGCAGAAGAAGAAGGAACGCACCGCCATGCTGGAGCTGGTCCACAGCGGCGAGGCGGCCCTGGTCGTGGGCACGCACGCCGTCATCCAGGACCAGGTGCAGTTCAAGAACCTGGCGCTGGCCGTCATTGACGAGCAGCACCGCTTCGGCGTGGCCCAGCGGCTGGCGCTGCGCCAGAAGCTCGCGGCCTCGGGCATGGAGCCCCATCTGCTGATGATGAGCGCAACGCCCATCCCGCGCACCCTGGCCATGAGCTACTACGCCGACCTGGATGTGTCCACCATCGACGAGCTGCCGCCAGGCCGCACGCCCATCGTCACCAAGCTCATTGCCGACAGCCGCAAGGACGAGGTCATCGAGCGCATAGGCGCCCAGGTCGCGGAAGGGCGCCAGGTCTACTGGGTCTGCCCGCTGATCGAGGAAAGCGAGGCGCTGGACCTGTCCAACGCCACGGCCACCCATGCCTATCTGAGCGAGATGCTGCCCGACGTCATGGTCGGCCTGCTGCACTCGCGCATGCCCACGGCCGAGAAGAAGGCCGTGATGGAGCTGTTCTCCGCCGGGGTCATGGGCGTGCTGGTCTCCACCACGGTGATCGAAGTGGGCGTGGACGTGCCCAACGCCTCGCTCATGGTCATCGAGCATGCAGAGCGCTTCGGCCTGTCGCAGCTGCACCAGCTGCGCGGGCGCGTGGGGCGGGGCGCGGCGGCCTCGGCCTGCGTGCTGCTGTATTCGGTGGGAGACAGTGGGCGCCTGGGCGAGACGGCCAAGGACCGGCTGCGTGCCATGGCCGAGACCAATGACGGCTTCGAGATCGCGCGGCGCGACCTGGAGATCCGCGGCCCCGGGGAATTCCTGGGCGCGCGCCAGTCGGGTGCGCCCATGCTGCGCTTCGCCGACCTGGAGCAGGACCTGATGCTGCTCGACTGGGCCCGCGAACTGGCGCCGCGCATGCTGGAGCAGCACCCGCAACTGGCCCAGCGCCATGTGGGCCGCTGGCTGGGCGGCAAGGCCGAATTCCTCAAGGCCTGATCGGTTCGTTCCATTTTTGCTGGGTGGCTGTGTTACGTATTTTTACGTGTCCAGGCGCTGCCTGGCAACGTCATCTTCCGCAGGCCTGCAGCCCGCGCCAGACATGGTTTCCACACGCGTTGTAGCCATCGAAATGGAGCGCTTCATGCCGTCCTGGCGGTGACAGCACCGTCCCGTTACGGCATTGAATATTTGTGACCTTTTGGTACATTGAGTCACAAAAAACAGGGTAGCTCCATCCGGGAGGGGATGGCCTGCCAAGCCTCCCCCACGGGGAGGACGGCCGCGATCACTCTTGTGTTGTCCCATTTTTCTGCGAATGAGGAGCTGCCAACATGAATGAAGCCGTTCAAGCGAATGAGATCGTCGAGACCTCCTGGCGCATGGGCCTGGTGGTCCTGTCCTATGGCATTGCCGTATTGGGCTCCTTTGTGGCCCTGACTGCGGCGCAGCGCATCCGGGGACGCGAGGGCATCAGCTGGCTGAACCTGCTGGCGGCAGGCACGGCGCTGGGCGGCATCGGCGTGTGGTCCATGCATTTCACGGGCATGCTGGCGCTGAACCTGGGCATGGGTTCGGGCTACTCCATGGTCGAAACCCTGGCGTCCCTGTGCGCCGCCGTTGCCGCCACCTCGGTGGCGCTGGCCTTTGTCGCGCGGCGGCCCGAAAGCGGGGCGCGCGTGCTGGGCGCGGGCACCCTGCTGGGCCTGGGCGTGGCCTTCATGCATTACCTGGGCATGTATGGCATGCGCTTTCCGGGCTTCATCGTCTGGTCCGTTCCCACCGTGCTGCTGTCCGTGGGCATCGCCGTGGCCGCGGCCAGCGCCGCGCTGTGGCTGTCGTTTCGCACCAGCTCGCCGGGCATGCGTGCGCTGGCCGCCGCCGTCATGGGCGCGGCGGTCTGTTCCATGCATTACACCGGCATGGCCGCAGCGGACTTCGTATGCATTTCAGAGACACAGCGTTATGCTAGGCCGCAAGGCTTTGCCGTGATCAGCGCCCTGGACCTTCCGGTCTTTACCGTGATCGTGGCCATAGGCCTGGCTGCATTGATAGGCATGGACCAGCTCATGCAGCAACGCGACCGGATGCGCCGGCCGTTGCACTAGGTGGATAAATACAAAAAGCCGGCGGGTCGGGGAGCGCGCAGTGGTCATGCGCGGACGAGGACTGGCACAATCGAATTAGGACAAATCCTAGAACCTGTGCAGGAACTTTTGAGGGGAGCACCCCGGCAAGCGGGCCGCAAGGCCTGATTGCACAAAGGTTCCGGCACAGGTTCTTGGTGTAAGACCATCGTATTTTCCGAGGCTCCCTCCCAGACACAGCTCGCCAATGACACTTACCGAACTCAAATACATCGTGGCCGTGGCACGTGAAAAGCATTTTGGCCGCGCCGCCGAAGCCTGTTATGTGTCCCAGCCCACGTTGTCCGTGGCGATCAAGAAGCTGGAGGAGGAGCTCGATGTCAAGCTCTTCGAGCGCAGTGCCGGCGAAGTGTCGGTCACGTCGCTGGGCGAGGAGATCATCCGTCAGGCGCAAAGCGTGCTGGAGCAGGCCGCCGAGATCAAGGAAATCGCCAAGCGCGGCAAGGACCCGCTGTCCGGCGTGCTCACCCTGGGTGTGATCTACACCATCGGCCCCTACCTGCTGCCGGACCTGGTGCGCAACTCCATCATGCGCACGCCGCAGATGCCGCTGATGCTGCAGGAGAACTACACCATCAAGCTGCTGGAGATGCTGCGCACCGGCGAGATCGACTGCGCCATCGTCGCCGAGCCCTTCCCCGACACCGGCCTGGCGCTGGCGCCGCTGTACGACGAGCCCTTCATGGCCGCCGTTCCCAGCACCCATGCGCTGGCCCAGAAGGACCATGTCTCCACCAGCGATCTCAAGAACGAGACCATGCTGCTGCTGGGCTCGGGCCACTGCTTCCGCGACCATGTGCTCCAGGTCTGCCCCGAGTTCGCACGCTATGCCAGCAATGCCGAAGGCATTCGCCGCACCTTCGAAGGCTCGTCGCTGGAGACCATCAAGCACATGGTGGCCGCCGGCATGGGCGTGACCCTGGTGCCGCGCCTGTCCGTGCCCGCCGATGCGCTGGAGACCACGGCGCGCCGCCGCAAGACCGACGAGCCGCACATCCGCTACCTGCCCATCCTCGAGGACGACGGCTCGGCCCCGCCGACACGCCGCGTAGTCCTGGCCTGGCGCCGCAGCTTCACGCGCTACGAGGCCATCGCCGCCCTGCGCAACGCGGTCTACGCCTGCGCCTTGCCCGGCGTCAAACGCCTGTCCTGATGACCGCACCGGCGCGCGAGTCGGGCCTGTGGGGCCGCTGCGCTTGCGTTATCGTTGCAACTGGCTCCCGGGCGACCTGCCGGGAGCATCTTCCGTTTGTACGAAGCTGAAAGGGATCCCATGGCCAAAAATGCCAGCAAAGACAAGTCCGGTGCAAAGAAGCCAGAGGCCGTGCAGGCCGACAAGGCGGACAAGGCAGTGCAGCCTGCAAAGGCCGCCCTGGCCGACGTGGCACCGGCGTCCGTGCGCTCCTCCGCCATCCATATCGGCATCAGCGACAAGGACCGCGCGGCCATCGCCAAGGGCCTGTCGGCCCTGCTGGCCGACACCTACACGCTGTATCTGACCACGCACAATTTCCACTGGAACGTCACCGGCCCGATGTTCAACACGCTGCACACCATGTTCATGGGGCAGTACACGGAGCTGTGGAACGCCGTCGACCCCATCGCCGAGCGCATCCGTGCGCTGGGCCATTTCGCGCCGGGCTCCTATGCCGACTTCGGCAAGCTCACCAGCCTGGCCGACGTGCCCCACGATCCGCCCAAGGCCCTGGAGATGGTGCGCATCCTGGTCGCCGGCCACGAGGCCGTGGCCCGCACGGCGCGCAGCCTGTTCCCCCTGGCCGACAAGGCCAGCGACGAACCCACTGCCGACCTGCTGACCCAGCGCCTGACCGTGCACGAGCAGACCGCCTGGATGCTGCGCGCCCTGCTCGAAGACTGATGCTGCGCAAACCCCAGTCTTCCCGCGTACCCACCCTGGCCCGGGAGTGATGCCACCGCATGCTCTGGACCTGGATTGACGCACACGCCGCCACGGGCGGCCTGTGCCTGGTACTGGCCGCCCTGGGCGGCCTTTTTTTCTATCTGCGCCTGCCTGCCACGGCCCGGCTGCGCCACGCAGGCCTGCCCATGCCGCGGGCCGCATGGCTGGGCCTGGCTGCCGCCGGCGTGCTGGCCTTGCTGGCACTGGCCGTGATGGTGCGCGACATGCTGGGCCTGGCCCAGCCCGCAGGCTGCGCCACCTGCACCGACTGGCCGGTGCTCGACGAGGCCCTGCACCTGTGGCTGGCCGGCCATGCCACCGATGCCTGGGTGCGCCCCGTGGTCGCCTTCACCCAACTGGGCAATGTGGCCTGGATGGTGTCGCTGTCGGCCGCCGTGCTGGCGCTGCTGCTGTGGCGGCGCGACTGGCTGCATGCGGCCGCCTGGGTGGTGGCCACGGCTGGCGTGGGCCTGTGGATACGCGCCATCAAGACCAGCGTGGGCCGTCCGCGCCCCGTGGGTGGCTGGGTGCCTGAGGGTGGCTTCAGTTTCCCCAGCGGCCACAGCGCGGGCACCTTCGTGCTCTATCTGATGCTGGCCTGGCTGCTGCTGCCGTACCTGCGCCCGGCCTGGCGCTGGCCCGTGGGCCTGGCGGCCCTGGCTGTCGCCCTGGGCGTGGGCGCCAGCCGCGTGGTGCTGCGCGTGCACTATGCCAGTGATGTGCTGGCCGGTTGGCTGCTGGGCCTGGCCTGGATGGCGCTGGTGATCTGTGCCGTGGAGTGGGCGCAAACCCGCGTTGCCGGCAGGCGCTGCTGAGGCGCGCCGCCGAGCCCGCCCGCCCAGCGGCGACAATGCGGGCATTTTCGAATGTGATGCGTGCGATGGTCGGCCCACGGCCGCCATCGGCGCCCAGACGCCATGCCCACCACCTCCTCTACGCCCATGCCTGCGCCCCGGCGCAGCAAACTGTCGCTCTATCTGGACCTGGTCCGCTTCAACCGGCCGGCCGGCTGGCTGGTCCTGGTCTGGCCCACGCTGGCCGCGCTGTGGGTGGCAGCGGGCGGGTTTCCGGGCTGGCATCTGCTGGTGGTCTTCGTGCTGGGCACGGTGCTGATGCGCAGCGCCGGCTGCTGCATCAACGACATTGCCGACCGCGACTTCGACCGCCACGTCAAGCGCACCACGCAGCGGCCCATCACCTCGGGGCAGGTCTCGGTCAAGGAGGCCGCCCTGCTGGGCGCAGCCCTGGCCCTGGTCTCGCTGGGCCTGGTGCTGACCACGCGCTGGGAGGCCGTGGCCTGGTCCGTGCCCGCCGTGCTGTTCACCATCCTCTACCCGTTCACCAAGCGCTTCTTCGCCATGCCCCAGGCCTTCCTGGGCATTGCCTTCAACTTCGGCATCGTCATCGCCTTCGCCGCCGTGCAGGGCCAGGTGCCGGCCACGGCCTGGATTCTGTGGCTCGCCAACATGTTCCTGGTACTGGCCTATGACACCGAATACGCCATGGTGGACCGCGACGACGACCTCAGGATCGGCATGAAGACCTCGGCCATCACCCTGGGCCGCTTCGATGTGGTGGCCGTCATGGGCTTTTTCGTGCTCTGCGGCCTGCTCACTATCTGGGCGCTGGCGCCCTATGGCCTGGCCTGGCCTTTCTGGCTGGGCCTGGCCGTGGCCGCGGCCCAGGTGATCTGGCACTTCACCCTGATCCGCCACCGCACGCGCGAGGGCTGCTTCGTCGCCTTCAGCAAGAGCCACTGGATCGGTGCCAGCCTGTTCGCGGGCGTGGCGCTGGGGTTTGCGCTGCGCTGAGGGTTCAGCGCTGAAAAAACAAGGGAGGCCGGTGCCTCCCTTTCGCCTGGACCCTGGGGCGCGCTGCGCCGGGCTCAGCGGCCGAATTCGGCGGCCAGCTCCTTGGCCCGTGTTTCCGCTGCCCGCATGGCGGCCACGAAATGCTCGGGCACCTGTTGCGCCTGCATGTGGGTGATGGCGGCGTGGGTGGTGCCGCCCTTGCTGGTCACGCGCTGGCGCAGCACGTCGGCGCTTTCGGTGGAGCGGGCGGCCAGTTCCGATGCGCCCTGGAAGGTGGCCACGCCCAGGCGGTAGGACTGCTCGGCCGTGAGGCCCATGTCCACGCCGGCCTGTGTCATGGCTTCGAGGAACAGGAAGACATAGGCCGGGCCCGAGCCCGACAGTGCGGTCACGGCGTCCAGGTGCGCTTCCTGGTCGACCCAGACGAACTGGCCCGTGGTGGCAACGACCTGCTCGATTGCGCTCTTGCCTGCGGCATCGACCTGGGCGCATGCGAACAGGCCCGTCATGCCCTTGCCCACCAGGGCCGGCGTATTGGGCATGGCGCGCACGATGCGGCCCGTGCCCAGCCACTGGGCGATGGAGTCCGTGGGAATGCCGGCGGCAACGCTCAGGTGCAGGGCCTGGGCGGTGTGCGGTGCCACGGCCTGGGCGGCTTCCTTGAAGGTCTGGGGCTTGACGGCCCAGACCACGATGCTGGCACCGTCCAGCGCGCTGGCGGCGGCCACGGCATCGGCATGGGCCGTGATGCCGAAGTTCGTGCGCAGCGCGTCGCGCGCAGCCTCGAAGGGTTCGACGACGACGATGCGGTCTGCGGATTGGCCCTGGCCGATCAGTCCGCCGATGATGGCGCTGGCCATGTTGCCGCCACCGATGAAGGCGATGACAGGGGAGGCTGTGGAAACGGTGTTCATGCTGGTGGCGGTGGAGAAGGAAAACGAAGAGTTTAGAGCGTGTTCCCACCGTGCCAGCGCATGTCCACGCCATGGCTGGCGGCCAGGTCCAGGGGCTGTGCCGGGGCGCCGGGCCGCTGGCGCAGGGTGAGCGCGCAAGGGCCCTCTCCGCGCGTGGCAAGGCGCTGGCGCAGTGCGTCGGAGGCCGCCAGTGCCTGCGCGCCTTGCAGCAGCAGATCGAAGCCCGGCAATGCCAGCCGCGCGCCCTGGTCGTCCAGCCTCTGCAGCGGCAGGCCCGGGCCCAGCAGCGCCCGGTAGCGGTCCAGGCTGGCGTCCAGATCGTGCACGGTGACGGTCAGCGAGGCCACGCCCAGCGCGCCGTTGGGATGCTCGCGCACGCTGCCTTCGGGCACGCGCAGCGCGCGCGGCGTGACGTCGCCGCACAGGAAGGGCAGGTCGGGCGTGGCGTGGCGCGCTGTCTGCCACAGCAGTTGCGCGCCATCGGGGCGCACGCGGCCTCCGTCCACGGGGCCGACCAGGGTATCCAGCCCCCGCCCGCGCGCCTCGGCCAGGGCCTGGGCGGTGCTTTGGGGCAGCAGGGCGAAGTCCACCAGCCCTTCGCCATGGTCGCGCAGCGTGCGGTACCAGCGCTCTTCGGGCGCCGGGGCGGTCCAGGCAATGATCTCCAGGTAGGCGCCGTCGGCAAACACGACCAGTGCGTTGTGCGAGGTGCGGCCTGGATGGCGGCCGCCGATGGCGACCTGGAAGCCCAGCGCGCGGTAGTCCGCCACGGCGGCCTCGAGGTCGTGCACGGCGATGACGATGTGGTCCAGCGGAAGTGCCATGAATGCTCCTGTGTGGTGTAAGGGGGGCCGTCCGGATTCTCAGTCTTCGAGCTGGACCTTGTTGTCGCGCACGAAGCGGCCCCAGCGCTCATATTCCTGGCGCACCCAGCGGTCGAGGGCGGGTCCGTCCGTGGCCATGACTTCAAAGCCCGACTGCATGAGCTTGCTGCGGATGTCGGGCGTGTTCAGCGTGGCCTGGAAGTCTTCGGTGAGCTTGTGCACCGTGGCTGCCGGCGTGGCGGAAGGTGCGAAAACGCCGATCCACGAATAGGCCTCGAAGCCCGGGAAGCCGGACTCGGCCACGGTGGGCACGTCGGGCAGCTCGGGCAGGCGCTTGAGGCCGGTCACCGCCAGCGGCTTGATCTTGCCTGCCGAAATCTGGCCGCGCAGCGCCGCGTAGCTGAGCAGGGTGAGGTCGGACACATTGCCGAGCACGGCCTGCACGGCCGGGCCGCCGCCGCCGTAGGGCACGTGCAGCACGTAGGTGCCCGAGCGGCGCTTGATGTCTTCCATCACCAGGTGGTTCATGGACCCCAGCCCGGTCGATGCGTAGCTGTATTTGCCCGGGTTGCGGCGCGCCAGCTCCAGGAAGCCGGCCAGGTCCCTGGCGGGCACCGAGGCCGAGGCGCCGATCACCAGCGGGAAGCGCAGCGCCAGCGAAACGCCCGTGAAGTCCTTGAAGGTGTCGTAGGGCAGCCGGGACTTGGCGATGGGATTAATGGCATGGGTGTCGAAGCTGAACAGCAGGGTGTTGCCGTCCGGAGCGGACTTGGCCACGTACTGGGTGGCGATCTGACTGGCGGCGCCGGGGCGGTTCTCCACGATCACCGGGCGGCCGGCCACCTCACCCAGGCGCGGCTGCAGTATGCGGGCGGCGATGTCGGTGCTGCCCCCCGGCGGGAAGGTGATGACCAGCTTGAGCGGGGCGGCGCCCTGCGCGGATGCCGTGCCGGACGGCCCCAGCAGGGATGCGGCGGCCATGGCCAGCAGCAGCTGGCGGCGTGAGGGTGGATGGGGCATGGGAAGGCTCCTTTTCAAGCGCATTGGCGGGCAGGAAATCGGCAATCTGTGCGTGGGGCCTGGAGTCAACCCATCCACTGGCTCACCGGCACGGCCGTGTCCTGGAGCTCTTGCGAGATCACATCCACCAGCGCCGGGCCGTCGTGCATCAGCGCGGCCTTGAGCGCGGCTTCGAGATCTGCCGGGTCATGCACCTGCCAGGCCTTGACGCCGAAGGCCTCGGCCACGTGGGCATGGTGGGTGCGGTTGAAGTCGACTGAAAAGTAGCGTTCATCGTAGCCGGACTTCTGGCTGGCCTTGATCCAGCCGAACACGCTGTTGGAGAACACGATCATCTTCAGCGGCACGTTGCGGCGCACGATGGTTTCCAGCTCGCCGCAGGTGAAGCCGAAGCTGCCGTCGCCCATGACCGCGACCACCACGGAATCGGGCTGGCCGATGGCGGCGCCAAAGCCGGCGGACATGGCAAAGCCCAGCGCCCCGTGCGCGCGGTTGGTGATGAAGTGCCGGCCGGCCTGGGGCGCGTCGAAATAGGCCGTGAAGTAGGGGCAGGGCGTGCCGGGGTCGGCCACCACGATGGCGCGCGCGGGCAGCAGGCGGTTGAGCGTGTCCACCACGCGCTCGGGTTTGATGGGGCGCTCCAGCGAGGCCGCCAGTGGTGCGAAGAAGGCCTGCTTGGTGGCGCGCGCGGTGGCCGCCAGCGCGGCGCCGTCCGCGGCATCGGCGGGGCGGCGGGCGATGCGCTGCTGCACGGCCGCGTGCAGCGCCTGCAGGCCCAGCAGGGCGTCGCCCACCAGGGCCACGTCGGTGCGGTAGTTGGTGCCTATGGTCATGGCGTCCACGTCCAGATGGACGATCGTCACCTTGCGCGAGGGCATCTGCCAGTGCTCGGTGGTGGTGGAGCCGGCGCGGGCGCCGATGAACATCACCAGGTCCGCCTGCGCCACCACGGCGCGCGTGGCCTCCACGCCGCCATTGGTGCCCACCACGCCGGCATTGAGCGGATGGCTGCCCGCCAGGCTGCCCTGGCCGCTGACGCTGGAGCACACGGGCGCGTTGAGCAGGGTGGCCAGCGCATCCAGTGCGGCGCTGGCGCCCGCGATCAGCACGCCGCCGCCGCAGATCAGCACGGGGCAGCGTGCTGCCACCAGGCGGTCGGCAGCCTCGGCCACGGCCGCCGGATCGGGGGCGGACCGGTAGGCCGGATAGTGGCCATGCCCTGGCTGGGCCCAGACATCGGCCGGATCCAGCGTGTGCTTTTGCACGTCATAGGGCAGGCAGATATGGGTGGCGCCGGGCCGGCCTGTGGTCATGGCGCGAAAGGCGCTGCGCACGGCGTGCGGAATCTGGTCCACGCGGTCGATGGTGGTATTCCACTTGGTCAGGGGCCTGTACAGCGCCTGCTGGTCCAGTTCGGTCAGCGGGAACTTGCCACGCGCGCCCACGGAAACGTCCGAGGTGATGCCCAGCACGGGCACCGAGGATTCGTTGGCCTCGGCCAGGCCGGGCAGCAGGTAGGTGGCGCCGCCGCCGCTGGGGCCTTCGCACACGCCCACCTTGCCGGTGACGCGCGCATAGGCGTCGGCCATGTAGCCGGCGCTGCGCTCGTCCCGCGTGAGGATGTGGTCCATGCCGTGGTCCAGCCGCGCCATGGCGTCGTAGAAGGGCAGGCTGGTGTCGCCGCACAGGCCGAAGATGTGCTTGACGCCATTGAGCTGCAGCATGCGGACCATGGCGTCGGCGCCATTGAAAGCGGTGGTCATGTCGGGAGTCTCCAGGCAGGTTGGGTGATGGGATTTTTAAGAATCCATTTCAGTATACTTAAAAGAATGCGCAGCGCGAAAGGGCACAATGGCGCCATGAAAATCTCCAACATCCGCCATGAACGGGGCTCCAGCGTCTACAGCACGCTGCGTGACATGGCCATCTCCTACGAATTCAAGCCGGGCGAGCGCCTGAGCGAGAGCGAACTGGCGCTGCGCCTGGGCGTGAGCCGCACGCCCGTGCGCGAGGCGCTGACGCGGCTGGTGGCCGATGGCTTTTTGCTGCCGGCCAGCCGCGGCTACATGCGGCGCGAACTGGACGTGAAGGAGTCGCTGGACCTGTACGAGGCCCGCGTGGCCGTGGAGCGCGAATGCGTGCGGCTGGCCGTGGAGCGCGCCACCGATGCCCAGCTCGACGAGGCCCTGGCCTACCTGGAGCAGAGCCAGCGCGTGGCCTCCGATACGCCGATCCGGCAACTGGTGGACCTGGACGAGGGATTCCATCTGCGCATTGCCGACATGGCCGGCAACGCCGAACTGCGGCGCATGCTGGCGAGCCTGAACGAGCGCATCCGCTTCATCCGGTGGATCGACATGGAGAGCGTGGGGCGCGCCTCCACCCAGCACGAGCACCTGGAAATCCTGCAGGCCCTGCGCGCGCGCGACGCCCAGGCCAGCGAACGCCTGATGGCCGAGCACATCGGCCTGCGGCGCGAGCAGATCGTGGAGGCCATTGCGCGCGGGCTGACGCGCATCTACCTGCCGCAGGAGCAGGTGCAGGCCACGCCCTGAAGCGCCTTCAGGGTGCGCAGGGCGGCGAGGGCCGGTAGGCGGTGATCAGGATCTGGTTGGCCTGCGCCGGGTTGAAGTTGTCGTCACTGGCGAACACCAGCACGCGCGTGCCATCGGGCAGCGGCGGGCCCCAGGACATGGCTTCCATGTTGTCCAGCCGGCCGGGCTGAACCGTGGACAGGTCGGCAATCAGCTGCTTGGCTGCCACCTGCGGCGGGTTGCGCATGAAGCTGTCCATGGCCAGCGTATCGGGCGCTTGCAGGTCGATGCGGTACAGCCGCGCGCCAAAGCCGTGGCCTGGACTGTAGGAGCGCTCCAGCACCAGCAGGTGGCCGGGGCCGTCCAGCAGGATCTCGCTGATGCCGTTGACCTCGCGCTGGGGCAGGGCCCAGCTGGCGGCCGGCACGGCATCGGGCTGGTAGGCGATCTGGCGCAGCAGCCGGCCGTCGTCCAGGCTGACCAGGCTGATGCGCACGGGCGAGCCTGCCGTGGCGGCGCTGGCGCGCGGGCCGTCCTGGCGCAGCGGCGCCTCCAGGGCCAGCCAGGCCTGTTGGCCGTCCGGCGTCACGGCCAGCCCTTCGAAGCCGAAATTCGAGCGCAGGCCCGGCCTGCCGTCCTCGTCCTTGAATGCGTAGAACCACCGCGCGATCTGGCGGCCCGTGGCGTCGGTCCTCACCAGCGAGGTGCCAAAGCCCCGGCCCGGGTCGCCTTCATCGGTCCACAGCAGGCCGCCGTCCGGCAGCAGGCGGATGGCTTCGGGGTCGGGCACGGGCTGGGTGGCGGGCGCGGCATGGCGCGGGCGCAGCCAGCGGCCCTCGGCATCCAGCAGCGGATGCACTTCGGTGACCTGCGCCTGCCAGGGGTTGGGGCCGGCGCGCTGGCCCGCGTCCAGCGGCTCTATGCGCAGGCGCATCCAGCGCGCGGGGCCGCGCGCCGAGCGGTCATCGCTGATGGCCACGAAGTCGCCGCGCCGCGCGTCATAGTCCAGGCCCGAGATGCCGCCGGTGGTGGCGCCATGGATGGGCTCCTCGCGCGCAATCGTGGTGCTGCCCAGCCATTGCAGGCCCGCGCATGCCGTGGGCTGTGGGGACGGCAGGGCCTGGGGCGGCGCGGCGCAGCCGGCCAGCAGCAGGCCGGAAAGCACCAGGCTGGCCGCCTTGAACAAGGCCGTGTGCCCGTTGTCAGGCCGCCAGCGCTGTCTGGGCCACCGCATGCTCCCAGCGCGCCATCAGCTCGTCGGCGCGGTGCTTGTCCAGCGTGGGCACGAAGCGGCGCTCGGCCTTCCACAGCGCCGACAGTTCCTCGGTGCTCTGGTACACGCCCGAGGACAGGCCCGCCAGGTAGGCAGCGCCCAGGGCCGTGGTCTCCACGCAGGCCGGGCGCACGACGGGAATGCCCAGCAGGTCGGCCTGGAACTGCATGAGCAGGTTGTTGACGCAGGCGCCGCCGTCCACGCGCAGTTCGCTGACCGGCGCGCCGCCGCTGGCCACCGCGTCGCGGCTCATGGCCAGCAGCAGGGCGGCGCTCTGGAAGGCGATGGATTCAAGCGCGGCCCGCGCGATGTGGGCGATGGTGGTGCCGCGCGTCAGGCCCGTGATGGTGCCGCGCGCATCGGGCTTCCAGTACGGTGCGCCCAGTCCCGTGAAGGCCGGCACCATCATCACGCCGCCCGAGTCGGGCACGCTCTCGGCCAGTTGCTGCACCTGGCCGCTGTGCTCGATGGCGCGCAGCCCGTCGCGCAGCCACTGGACCACGGCGCCGCCCACGAAGACGCTGCCTTCCAGCGCATAGGCCGGCGCAGCGGTGGGCTGTGCCGCAGCGGTGGTCAGCAGGCCGTTGGCGGAGGTCTGGAACACGCCGCCCGTGTGCATGAGCATGAAGCAGCCCGTGCCATAGGTGTTCTTGGCCATGCCGGCCGAAAAGCAGGCCTGGCCGAAGAGGGCGCTTTGCTGGTCGCCGGCCACACCGCCGATGGCGATTTCGCCGCCCAGCACCTCGGCTGCCGTGCGGCCGAAATCGGCGGCGGAAGGCAGCACCTCGGGCATCAGCGCGCGCGGAATCTCCAGCAGCGCCAGCAGATCGTCGTCCCACTGGTTGGTGTGGACGTTGAACAGCATGGTGCGGCTGGCGTTGGAGACATCGGTCACATGGCGGCGCCCGCCCGTGAGCTGCCAGATCAGCCAGCTGTCCACGGTGCCGAAGGCCAGCTCGCCGCGCTCGGCGGCGGCGCGCGCGCCGTTGACGTTGTCCAGGATCCAGCGCAGCTTGGTGCCCGAGAAATAGGCGTCGATCAGCAGGCCGGTCTTGCGCTGGATGGTGTCGGCATGGCCGGCCTCGCGCAGCTGGGCGCACAGCGGCTCGGCGCGGCGGTCCTGCCAGACGATGGCGTGGTGTATGGGCTGGCCCGTGGCGCGGTTCCAGACCACGGTGGTCTCGCGCTGGTTGGTGATGCCCAGGGCACGGATGTCGGCTGCCGCCAGCCCGGCCTTGGCCAGGGCCTCGCGCGCCGTGGCCAGCTGGGTGCGCCAGATCTCGCGCGGATCGTGCTCGACCCAGCCGGGCCGGGGATAGATCTGCGGCAGCTCCAGCTGGGCCGAGGCCACGATGCGGCCCTGGGTGTCGAAGACGATGCTGCGCGAGCTGGAGGTGCCCTGGTCCAGGGCAAGCAGATAGGTCATGGTGCGATATCCAGGAAAAGCAGGGCCGGTGCGCGTGTCCTGTGCGGGCGGTGGCGCAGCGGCTGCGGAAAACTTATTGCGCCACCACGCATTGCACTTCGGCTTCGCGCAGAAGGGCATCGAACGGGGCGGGGGGCGCGGTATCGGTGAACAGGCGGTCGATCTGGTCCAGGCGTGCCAGCTCCACCATGGCCTGGCGGTGGAACTTGCTGTGGTCTGCGGCCAGCCAGACCTCGCGCGACTGGGCAATGATGGTCTGGGCCACCTTGACTTCGCGCATGTCGAAGTCGCGCAGGCTGCCATCGGGCTCGATGGCCGAGATGCCGATCAGGGCGATGTCCACCTTGAACTGGCGGATGAAGTCCACGGCCGCCTCGCCCACGATGCCCCGGTCGCGTGTGCGCACCACGCCGCCGGCCACGATGACTTCGCAGTCCGCGTTGGAGCTGAGGATGGCCGCCACGTTGAGGTTGTTGGTGATCACGCGCAGGCCCCGGTGCTTGAGCAGGGCCTGGGCCACGGCCTCGGTGGTGGTGCCGATGTTCAGGATCAGCGAGCAGCCGTTGGGAATGGCGTCGGCCACGGCGCGCGCAATGCGCGACTTGCCTTCGGCATGCAGCACCTGGCGCTGGGTGTGGCCCAGGTTCTCCACCGTGGCGCTGGGCACGCGCACGCCGCCGTGAAAGCGCACCATCAGGCCCGCATCGGCCAGCTTCTGTATGTCGCGGCGCACGGTCTGCAGGGTCACGCCCAGGATCTCGGCCAGCTGCTCCACCGAAGTGGACTGGCGGCTGCGCACTTCGTCGAGCAGCTGTAGTTGTCGGGGATTGGTGTTCACGGCGGCGATTCCAGATCTGGTGCGTTCTCAGGCAAACAAGGCGGGGCGACCGGTTTATAGCGCATTTGCCCCTGGCCGGCCGTGGGTTGGGGAACTTTAAAACGAAGAAAAAAGAACAGCACCTAGGGTATGTGTTGATGGGCTGCGATCTGGAAAGAACAAAAATGATCACGTTCTTGCTTTCGGATGGCGCGCAATCGCCGCCTTGAGCGAGATGTTTCTCCTTGTTCAATCGCTGCCCCCCGAGGCGGCCTCGTCAGTGAGGGCGGTCGTGGAACTGGTGTTGGAGAGAATCAGCAAACGCGTGGGCGGCCAGACCTGGCTGCACCCCATGCACCTTGAACTGGAAAGCGGCGCGGTGACCGTGCTGCTGGGTGCCACGCAGGCCGGCAAGACCAGCCTGATGCGCATCATGGCCGGCCTGGACGTGCCCACCGAAGGCCGTGTGCGCGCCGATGGCGTCGATGTGACCGGCATGCCCGTGCGCGAGCGCAACGTGGCCATGGTCTACCAGCAATTCATCAACTATCCCTCGCTCACGGTGGCGGACAACATCGCCTCGCCGCTCAAGCTGCGCGGCGACCGCGACGTGGCGCAGCGCGTGCGCGCCCTGGCCGAGCGGCTGCACATCGAGATGTTCCTGGACCGCTATCCGGCCGAGCTGTCGGGCGGCCAGCAGCAGCGCGTGGCGCTGGCGCGCGCCCTGGCCAAGGGCGCTCCGCTGATGCTGCTGGACGAGCCCCTGGTCAACCTCGACTACAAGCTGCGCGAGGAACTGCGCGAGGAACTGACCCAGCTGTTCGCCACGGGCGACTCCACCGTGGTCTATGCCACCACCGAGCCCGGCGAGGCCCTGCTGCTGGGTGGCTACACGGCGGTGCTGCATGAGGGCGAACTGCTGCAGTACGGCCCCACGGCCGAGGTCTTCCATCGGCCGAATTCGCTGCGCGTGGCGCGCGCCTTCAGCGATCCGCCCATGAACCTGATCGTGGCCAGTGCCGTGGAGGGCGGGCTGCAACTGCCGGGCGGCGCGCGGCTGCCCGTGGCGCTGCCTGCGGACCTGGCCGTGTCCGGCCAACTGACCCTGGGCCTGCGCGCCAGCGCCCTGCGCCTGCAGTCCCGGCCCGGCGATCTGGCACTGCAGGGCGTGGTGGAACTGGCCGAGATTTCGGGCTCCGACACCTTCGTGCATGCCACCACGCCCTGGGGCGAGCTGGTGGCCCAGGTCACGGGCGTGCACCACCTGGACCTGGGCAGCGCGGTCACGCTGCACCTGGACCCGGCCCATGCCTATGTGTTCGGCACGGACGGCGCGCTGCTGCTGGCGCCGGCGCGGCCCGGAGGACGATGAGATGGCCCGCATAGAACTCGATCTGGCCCACTCCTACAAGCCGAACCCGCAGCAGGACAGCGACTATGCGCTGCTGCCGCTGAGCATGGTCTTCGAGGACGGCGGCGCCTATGCGCTGCTCGGCCCCTCGGGCTGCGGCAAGACCACCATGCTCAACATCATGTCGGGCCTGCTGGTGCCCTCGCAGGGCAAGGTGCTGTTCGACGGCCGTGACATGACGCGCGCCACGCCCCAGGAACGCAACATCGCCCAGGTGTTCCAGTTCCCGGTGATCTACGACACCATGACCGTGGCCGAGAACCTGGCCTTTCCGCTGAAGAACCGCCGCATGCCCGAGGAGCGCATTCGCGCGCGGGTTGGCCAGATCGCCGAGATGCTGGAGATGAGCGGCCAGCTCGACCAGCGCGCGGCCGGCCTGTCGGCCGATGCCAAGCAGAAGATCTCGCTGGGCCGGGGCCTGGTGCGGCCCGATGTGTCGGCCGTGCTGTTCGACGAGCCGCTCACGGTGATCGACCCCCAGCTCAAGTGGCAGCTGCGCCGCAAGCTCAAGCAGATCCACCATGAACTGCGGCTCACGCTGATCTATGTGACGCACGACCAGGTGGAGGCCCTGACCTTTGCCGAGCACGTTGTGGTCATGACCCGCGGGCGCGCCGTGCAGGTGGGCACGCCCGCCCAGCTTTTCGAGCGGCCCAGCCACGCCTTTGTCGGCCACTTCATCGGCTCGCCGGGCATGAACTTCGTGCCGCTGCAGCAGGACGGCGGCCGGCTGCTGGCCGAGGGCCAGTACCTGCCCCTGCCCGAAGCGCTGGCCGGCGTTGCGCCCGGCCTGCCGCTGAGCCTGGGCATACGCCCCGAGTACCTGGCACTGGCCTCGGCCGACGCGCCCGGCGCCGTGGCCTGTTCGGTGGAGCGCGTGCAGGACGTGGGCACGCACCAGTTGCTGGTGGCGCGCCTGGGCGAGCGGCTGCTCAAGCTGCGCTGCGGCGCCGATGCCTTCCTGCCCGCCGTGGGTGAAACGGTATGGGTACAGCTGCAGGGCCCCCACACCTGCTACTACGTCAACGAGGAGCTGCAGGCATGAGCCAGACCGTCAAGCCCGTCAACCAGAAGGCCTGGCTGCTGATCCTGCCGGTCATCATCTGCGTGGCCTTCTCGGCCATCATCCCGCTGATGACGGTGGTGAACTACTCGGTGCAGGACATCATCAGTCCCGACCGGCGCGTGTTCGTGGGCACGGAGTGGTTTGCCCAGGTCATGCGCGACGAGGAACTGCACTCGGCCCTGCTGCGCCAGATCGGCTTTTCGCTGGCCGTGCTGCTGGTGGAGATCCCGCTGGGCATCGCCCTGGCCCTGTCCATGCCGGCCCAGGGCTGGAAGGCCTCGGCCGTGCTGGTCGTGGTCTCGCTGTCGCTGCTGATTCCGTGGAACGTGGTCGGCACCATCTGGCAGATCTACGGCCGCGCCGATATCGGACTGCTGGGCGCGGCGCTCAACGCGCTGGGCGTGGACTACAACTACACGGGCAATGCCACCCATGCCTGGCTCACCGTGCTGGTCATGGATGTCTGGCACTGGACGCCGCTGGTGGCCCTGCTGTGCTACGCGGGCCTGCGCTCCATTCCCGACGCCTACTACCAGGCCGCGCGCATCGACGGCGCCAGCAAGTTCGCGGTGTTCCGCTACATCCAGCTGCCCAAGATGCGCGGCGTGCTGATGATTGCCGTGCTGCTGCGCTTCATGGACAGCTTCATGATCTACACCGAGCCCTTCGTGCTCACGGGCGGCGGGCCCGGCAATGCGACCACCTTCCTGTCGCAGTACCTGACGCAAAAGGCCGTGGGCCAGTTCGACCTGGGGCCGGCGGCGGCCTTCTCGCTGATCTATTTCCTCATCATCCTGCTGCTGTGCTTCATCCTCTACAACTGGATGCAGCGCGTGGGCACGGCAGACAAGGAAGGGGCAAGAGAATGACCCCCACGCTCCCTTCGTTCACTGCCCCCCGAGGGGGCTCGGCCTCCCTTGGGGTGGCCCTGCGGGAGGCCGGACATGACTGAAGACCGCCGTTTCCACAAGCGCACGCTGTTCCTCGTCGCCTACCTGCTGTTCGCCGTGCTGCCCATCTACTGGATGGTCAACATGAGCTTCAAGACCAACGAGGAGATCCTGTCCAGCTTCTCGCTGTGGCCCCAGCATTTCACCTGGGCCAACTACCAAACCATCTTCACCGACGCCTCCTGGTACTCGGGCTACATCAACAGCCTGATCTACGTGGCCATCAACACCGTGATCTCGCTGACGGTGGCGCTGCCGGCGGCCTATGCGTTCTCGCGCTACCAGTTCCTGGGCGACAAGCATGTGTTCTTCTGGCTGCTGACCAACCGCATGACGCCGCCGGCCGTCTTCCTGCTGCCCTTCTTCCAGCTCTACACCACGGTGGGCCTGATGGACACGCACATCGCCGTGGCCCTGGCCCACCTGCTGTTCAACGTGCCGCTGGCCGTCTGGATCCTGGAGGGCTTCATGAGCGGCATCCCGCGCGAGATCGACGAGACGGCCTATATCGACGGCTACTCCTTCCCGCGCTTTTTCCTCACCATCTTCCTGCCGCTGATCAAGGCAGGCGTGGGCGTGGCGGCCTTCTTCTGCTTCATGTTCAGCTGGGTGGAGCTGCTGCTGGCGCGCACGCTGACCAGCGTGAACGCCAAGCCCATCGTGGCGACCATGACGCGCACCGTCTCGGCCTCGGGCATGGACTGGGCGACGCTGGCGGCGGCCGGCGTGCTGACCATCGTGCCGGGTGCCATCGTGATCTGGTTTGTGCGGCATTACATCGCCAAGGGGTTCGCCATGGGAAGGGTGTGAGGCACCCCCTGAGTCGCTTGCGCGCCTTCCCCCTCTCTACCCGCTTCGCGGGGGAGGGGGACGACAGCCTCGCGGCGGGGCGGCCCTTGCTCGCTGTCCCTCGCTTGGGGCCGCGCCAGTTTCGACGGGCAGTGGTTTTTGTTTCTGAAAGGACTCGTCAATGTTTTCCTGGATGGCCTGGACGCTGCCGGTGGCGGTGTTCTTCAGTTGCATCGTGCTGATGCTGGTGGGCATGACGCTGTGGGAGTTGCGCAGCCCGACCGTGATGCGCAAGGGCTGGCTGCCGATGGCGACGACGCGCGGGGACCGGCTGTTCATCGGGCTGCTGCTGGCGGCCTATGTCAATCTGGCCTGGGTGGGCCTGGGCGAGAGGATGGTGCAGTGGTTCTCGCTGGAGGCCGAGCCTTCGGTGTGGATCAGCCTGGTGCTGTCCATGCTCGTGCTGGCCGTGGTCATGCGCAAAGGCTGATCACTTCATTCCATTTATCGACAGCCGGGTCCGAAGCTCCCCCGGGGCCCGCTGGTGCATGTGCATGTCGGGGAGACAGCAAGAATCTAGGAGACGGCAGATGAAACAACGACTTCATACCATCGCCCTCGCGGCGGCCCTGCTGGCGGCGGGGCAGGCGTCCTGGGCCGGAGAGGCGGAAGCCAAGAAGTGGATCGACGCGGAGTTCCAGCCCAGCACGCTGTCCAAGGACCAGCAGATGGCCGAGATGAAGTGGTTCATCGAGGCGGCCAAGAAGCTGCAGGCCAAGGGCGTCAAGGAGATCGCCGTGGTCTCCGAGACCATCACCACGCACGAGTACGAGAGCAAGACGCTGGCCAAGGCCTTCACCGAGATCACGGGCATCACCGTCAAGCACGACCTGATCCAGGAAGGCGACGTGGTCGAGAAGCTGCAGACCTCGATGCAGTCGGGCAAGTCCATCTATGACGGCTGGATCTCCGACTCCGACCTGATCGGCACGCACTACCGCTACGGCCGCATCATGAGCCTGACCGACTACATGGCCGGCGCGGGCAAGGACTTCACCAATCCGGGCCTGGACATCAAGGACTTCATCGGCACCAGCTTCACCACCGCGCCCGACGGCAAGCTCTACCAGCTGCCCGACCAGCAGTTCGCCAACCTCTACTGGTTCCGCGCCGACCTCTTCGAGCGCAAGGACCTCAAGGACAAGTTCAAGGCCAAGTACGGCTACGAGCTGGGCGTGCCGCTGAACTGGAGCGCCTACGAGGACATCGCCGAGTTCTTCACCAACGACGTCAAGCAGATCGACGGCAAGCCCATCTACGGCCACATGGACTATGGCAAGAAGGACCCGTCGCTGGGCTGGCGCTTCACCGATGCCTGGCTGTCCATGGCCGGCGCGGCCGACAAGGGCATTCCCAACGGCATGCCCGTCGATGAATGGGGCATACGCGTGGCCGACGACAAGTGCACGCCCGTGGGCGCATCGGTCTCGCGCGGGGGCGCCACCAACTCGCCGGCCGCCGTGTTCGCGCTCACCAAGTACGTGGACTGGATGAAGAAATACGCGCCCAAGGAAGCCATGGGCATGACCTTCGGCGAGTCCGGCCCCGTGCCGGCCCAGGGCCATATCGCGCAGCAGATCTTCTGGTACACCGCCTTCACGGCCGACATGACCAAGCCCGGCCTGCCCGTGGTCAATGCCGACGGCACGCCCAAATGGCGCATGGCGCCCGGACCCAACGGCCCGTACTGGAAGGACGGCATGCAAAACGGCTACCAGGACGTGGGCAGCTGGACCTTCTTCAAGGACCATGACGCCAACCGCACGGCCGCCGCCTGGCTCTACGCGCAGTTCGTCACCGCCAAGACCACCAGCCTCAAGAAGACCATCGTCGGCCTGACGCCCATCCGCGAAAGCGACATCCGCTCCAAGGCCATGACCGACATGGCGCCCAAGCTCGGCGGCCTGGTCGAGTTCTACCGCAGCCCCGCCCGCGTGGCCTGGACGCCCACCGGCAACAACGTGCCCGACTACCCCAAGCTGGCCCAGCTGTGGTGGAAGAACGTGGCCCAGGCCGTCACCGGCGAGAAGACGCCCCAGGGCGCCATGGACAACCTGGCCGAGGAAATGGACCAGGTCATGTCCCGCCTGCAGCGTGCCGGCATGGCGCACTGCGCGCCCAAGCTCAACCCCAAGGGTGACCCGGCCAAGTGGCTCAGCGACAAGCAGGCGCCGTGGAAGAAGCTGGCCAATGAAAAGCCCAAGGGCGAGACGATTGCGTATGACACGCTGCTCAATGCCTGGAAAAACGGCAAGGTGCGTTAGCACCCCCTGAGGCGCTTGCGCGCCTTCCCCCTCTCTACTTGCTTCGCAAGGGAGGGGGACGACGCCCTCGCCGCGAGGCGGCTCTTGCTCGGCGTCCCTGAGTTGGGCCGCGTCGGCTTTGGGCGCAATACCCTGCGCTGGCACCACAGTCCATCGTTGGGCGTCCTGGGTCGCCAAAACACGAAACGAAAGATAGCGAAGAAAAAAATACAAAAACGAGCGAAAATAGCGGAAACCCGATTCCGTCCCCTTCGCATTGGGCGCAGGCGTGGCGTCCCGGGTGCTGACATGGCGGCTACATGGCGCCCTGTTAACTTGCCCCACATTCCTTCGTCGAAGATCCATGTCCCTCGCTGCTTCCCCTCTGCCCACCGGCCGCGCCGCCCTGCTGGAACGCCTGGCCCAGCCTGAAACCTACGATCTGGCCATCATCGGCGGCGGTGCCACCGGCCTGGGCGTGGCCCTGGACGCGGCGGCGCGCGGGTTCAAGGTCGTGCTGGTGGAGTCGCATGACTTCGCCAAGGGCACGTCCTCGCGTGCAACCAAACTGGTCCATGGTGGCGTGCGTTACCTGGCCCAGGGCAACATTGCCCTGGTGCGCGAAGCGCTGCACGAGCGCACCACGCTGCTGCACAACGCGCCCCACCTGGCGCAGCCGCTGGCCTTCGTCATGCCGTCCTACAAGCTGCTGGACACGCCGTTCTACGGCATCGGCCTCAAGATGTATGACGCGCTGGCCGGCAAGGCAGGCCTGGGCGCCACCGAATTCCTCTCGCGCTCCAGCACCGTCAAGTGTTTGCCCACCGTGCGCCAGCAAGGCCTCAAGGGCGGCGTCAAATACTGGGACGGCCAGTTCGACGATGCTCGCCTGGCGTTGGCGCTGGCCCGCACGGCCGCTGCCAAGGGCGCGCTGCTGGTCAACTACTGCCCCGCGCTTGAACTGCTGCATGAAGGCGGCAAGGTCGCCGGCCTGGTCTGCGAAGACACGGAATCGGGCCGGCGCTTCACGCTGCGCGCCAAGTGCGTGGTCAACGCCACCGGCCCCTGGGTGGACCTGTTCCGCCAGCAGGATGCCGAGGCCCAGGGCCGTCCCGTCAAGCCCATGGTCGCGCCCAGCCAGGGCGTGCACGTGGTGGTGGACCGCGACTTCCTGCCCAGCGACCACGCCCTGCTCGTGCCCAAGACGGCGGATGGCCGCGTGCTCTTTGCCGTGCCCTGGCTGGGCAAGGTCATCTTGGGCACCACCGACACCCCGCGCAACGACCTGGCACGCGAGCCCCTGCCGTTCCCCGAGGAGCTGGACTTCATCCTCACCGAGGCCGGACGCTACCTCACGCGCCAGCCCACGCTGGCCGACGTGCGCAGCATGTGGGTCGGCCTGCGCCCGCTGGTCAAGCCCCAGGACGACGACGGCGAGAACACCAAGAAGATCAGCCGCGAGCACACGGTCATGTCCAGCCGCACCGGCCTGGTCACCGTCACGGGCGGCAAATGGACCACCTACCGCGCCATGGCCGAAGACGTGCTCTCCGAGTGCTTTGCCATCGGCCGCCTGCCGCACCGCCCCGGTGGCGTCACGGCCCGCCTGCCGCTGGCCGGTGCACCGGCCGAATCCGCAGTGCACCACCGCATGAACCAGGTCCAGGGCCTGCACTCCTATGGCACGGAAGCCTCGGCGGTGGAGGCGTTGCCGGGCAACGACGAATGGCTGGCAGACGGCCTGAACGAAGCCATGGTGCGCTTTGCCGCGCGCTTCGAATACGCGCGCACCGTGGAAGACGTGCTGGCGCGCCGCAGCCGCCTGCTGTTCCTTGATGCGCGCAAGGCCGCCGAGGTGGCGCCGCGCGTGGCAGCCATCCTCCAGGAGGAGCTGGGGCAGGACGCCGGCCTGGCGGACTTCATGCCGCTGGCGGCCCAGTACCTGCCGGCCTGATTGCGGCTGAAGTCCCTCTCAAGCAAAACGCCCTGCACTGCAGGGCGTTTTGCTTTTGGAGGCAGATGCAAGCCAAGGAAAGATTGTCAAAATTGATGGATATCTATCTTTGATTGTTTTTATGAATCAGAATGCTGCCCATGGCATCTCGTGACGGTGCCGGCGAACAGCAGCCAGCACAAGGCTGACGAGGGAGGGGGAATGATGAAGAAAGCGCTTGAAAGTCCGTTTTCCGCAGGGCAAGGGCCGTGCCCGAGCCCAACGCGGTGGCCCCAAGCCGCTGCGATGTCTGCGCCGCCGTAGCACGCGCGGCCAGTCCGCAGCAGACGATTGCGTTGAGTCTGCCACCCTTTGCCGAGCCCGCCAGGCTCGGCTTTTTTATGGGCGTTTCCGATGGTGTGCGGCCATCGGCAGGCCCAGCTTGCTCCTGGGTTGATAGCGCTCTTGTGGGGGTTGCGCAACGCTGCCGGCCAGGGGTGGAAAAGGCAGCTAAGGGTTTGACGCGCAAAGGAATTTCTGGGACAATCCCATGCTTCACGTGAAAATCGTGAAGTTATCTGCCCAGTGGAAGCGCCGAGAAATGGTTTTCGGCGTGGACGACGGGCCCAAGACTGACTGGCTGCTCGCGGCCCTTGAGAAGACTCTGGGGCTGTCGAGTGTTTGCTGGAGCAAGTTGGGAATATTGAAATGATCCAAACAGAATCTCGGTTAGAGGTTGCCGACAACACCGGCGCGAAGTCTGTTCAGTGCATCAAAGTGCTGGGCGGTTCTCATCGTCGCTATGCGAGTGTTGGTGACATCATCAAGGTGACCATCAAGGAAGCTGCACCGCGTGGACGCGTCAAAAAAGGCGAGGTCTACAGCGCGGTCGTGGTGCGTACGGCGAAGGGTATTCGCCGTGCTGATGGCTCGCTCGTCAAGTTCGACGGCAACGCCGCCGTTCTGCTGAACGCCAAGCTGGAGCCTATCGGCACCCGCATCTTTGGCCCCGTGACTCGTGAACTGCGCAACGAAAAGTTCATGAAGATCGTGTCCCTGGCACCTGAAGTTCTCTAAAGGAAGCACCATGAACAAGATTCGCAAGGGCGACCAAATCATCGTGCTGACCGGCCGTGACAAGGGCAAGCAAGGCGTGGTCTCGGCTCGCAAGGACGACTCCCACCTGTTGATCGATGGCATCAACATGGTGAAGAAGCACGTCAAGCCGAACCCCATGAAGGGCACCACCGGCGGTATCGTGGAAAAGGCCATGCCTATCCACCAATCCAACGTGGCCATCTTCAATGCAGCGACCGGCAAGGCTGATCGCGTGGGCATCAAGGTGCAGGCCGACGGCACACGCGTTCGCGTGTTCAAGTCCAGCGGCGCCGAAATCAAGGCGGCCTAAGGGGTAACACATGGCACGACTGCAAAAACTGTATCGCGAAAAGATCGCGGCTGAACTCAAGGAAAAGTTCGGCTACACCTCCTCCATGGAAGTGCCCCGTCTGACCAAGATCACCCTGAACATGGGTGTGAGCGAAGCCGTGGCCGACAAGAAGGTGATGGACAACGCCGTGGCTGACCTGACCAAGATTGCTGGTCAGAAGCCCGTGGTGACCAAGGCCAAGAAGGCTATCGCCGGCTTCAAGATCCGTGAAGGCCAGGCCATTGGCTGCATGGTGACCCTGCGTGGCGTTCAGATGTATGAATTCCTGGACCGTTTCGTCACCGTGGCTCTGCCCCGCGTGCGTGACTTCCGTGGTATCTCCGGCCGTTCTTTCGACGGTCGCGGCAACTACAACGTCGGCGTCAAGGAACAGATCATCTTCCCCGAAATCGAGTACGACAAGGTGGACGCTCTGCGTGGTCTGAACATCAGCATCACGACGACAGCTCGGACCGACGATGAGTGCAAGGCACTGCTCGCCGCTTTCCGTTTCCCCTTCAAGAACTGAGGTGGCGCATGGCTAAAGTTGCATTGATCCAGCGCGAACTCAAGCGCGAAAAGCTGGCAGCCAAGTACGCTGCCAAATACGCAGAACTGAAGGCAATCGCCGCTGACGCAAAGCGCAGCGACGAGGAGCGCGACGCCGCTCGCCTGGGCCTGCAGAAGCTGCCCCGTAACGCGAACCCCACTCGCCAGCGCAACCGCTGCGAGATCACGGGTCGTCCCCGTGGCACCTTCCGTCAATTCGGTCTGGGCCGCGCCAAGATCCGTGAACTGGCCTTCGCTGGCGACATCCCCGGTGTCACCAAGGCCAGCTGGTAAGCAAGCAGGAGAGATTAAACATGAGCATGAGTGATCCCATCGCTGACTTGCTGACCCGCATCCGCAATGCACAAATGGTCTCCAAGACCACCGTGACGGCTCCTTCCTCCAAGGTCAAGGTTGCCATCGCCCAGGTGCTGAAGGATGAAGGCTACATCGACGGCTTCCAAGTGAAGACCGACGCTGGCAAGTCCGAACTCGAAATTACCCTGAAGTACTACGCCGGCCGTCCGGTGATCGAGCGCATCGAGCGCGTGAGCCGTCCCGGCCTGCGCGTGTACAAGGGCCGTGACGCAATCCCCCAGGTCATGAACGGTATGGGCGTTGCCATCGTCACCACTCCCAAGGGCGTGATGACGGATCGCAAGGCACGCGCCACTGGCGTGGGCGGCGAAGTGCTGTGCTACGTGGCCTAACGGACATTAAGGAGAAATACTGAAATGTCTCGCGTAGCAAAGACTCCCGTGGCCATCCCCGCAGGCGTGGATGTGTCCATCAAAGACGACCAGATCAATGTGAAGGGCACCGGCGGCACGCTGTCGCAAGCTCAGAACGTTCTGGTGAAGATCTCCAACAACGAAGGCAAGCTGTCTTTCGAGCCCGTCAATGACTCGCGCGAAGCCAACGCCATGAGCGGCACCATGCGTCAGCTGGTGAACAACATGGTGGTGGGCGTGAGCAAGGGCTTCGAGAAGAAGCTGTCGCTGGTTGGCGTGGGTTTCAAGGCTTCGGCCTCGGGCTCCAAGCTGAACCTGGCGATCGGCTTTTCGCACCCGGTGAACTTCGAAATGCCGGCCGGCATCACTGTCACCACCCCCACACCGACCGAAATCTTGGTCAAGGGTGCTGACCGCCAGGCCGTTGGCCAAATGGCTGCTGAGATCCGTGCCGTTCGTCCTCCCGAGCCCTACAAGGGCAAGGGCATCCGTTACTCGGATGAGAAGGTCGTGATCAAAGAGACCAAGAAGAAGTAAGGAGCTGCATTATGTTGACCAAGAAAGAGCAGCGTCTCCGTCGTGCCCGCCAGACCCGCATCCGCATTGCACAGCAAGGCGTGGCACGTCTGAGCGTGAACCGTACGAACCTCCACATCTACGCAAGCGTGGTGTCGGAAGACGGCACCAAGGTGCTGGCTTCGGCCTCCACCGCCGAAGCCGAAGTGCGCACCCAACTGGGCGCCATCGGCAAGGGTGGCAACGTGGCTGCCGCTACGCTGATTGGCAAGCGCATTGCCGAGAAGGCGAAGGCTGCCGGCGTGGAGAAAGTGGCTTTCGATCGCGCTGGTTTCGCATACCACGGCCGCGTGAAGGCTTTGGCAGAAGCCGCTCGTGAAGCCGGCCTGCAGTTCTAAGCGGAGCGGATAGAAATGGCAAAGTTTTCTCCCAAGGTGCAAGACGAAGGTCGTGACGACGGTCTGCGCGAAAAAATGATCGCGGTGAACCGCGTCACCAAGGTTGTGAAGGGCGGTCGTATCCTCGGCTTCGCTGCACTGACCGTGGTTGGCGATGGTGATGGCCGCGTTGGCATGGGCAAGGGCAAGTCGAAGGAAGTGCCTGCAGCCGTGCAAAAGGCGATGGAAGAATCCCGTCGCAACATGATCAAGGTGTCTTTGAAGCACGGCACGATCCATCACACCGTGATGGGTCAGCATGGCGCAGCATCCGTGATGCTGAACCCCGCTCCCAAGGGTACCGGCATCATCGCCGGCGGCCCGATGCGCGCCGTTTTCGAAGTGCTGGGCATCACCGACATCGTGGCCAAGAGCCATGGTTCGTCGAATCCCTACAACATGGTCCGCGCGACTTTTGACGCTCTGAAGCACTCCACGACCCCTTCGGAAGTGGCAGCCAAGCGCGGCAAGTCGGTTGAAGACATCTTCACCGCCTGATCGGAGTCAATCACATGACAACGCAACAAACCGTGAAGGTGCAACTGGTGCGCAGCCCCATTGGCACCAAGGAATCGCACCGCGCCACCGTCCGTGGCCTGGGCCTGCGCAAGCTGAACAGCATCAGCGAACTGCAGGACACGCCTGCCGTGCGCGGCATGATCAACAAGATCAGCTACCTGGTCAAAGTTCTCTGAAAGGATTGATGATGGAACTCAATAGCATCAAGCCTGCAGAGGGCTCCAAGCACGCCAAGCGCCGTGTCGGTCGCGGCATCGGCTCCGGCCTGGGCAAGACTGCCGGCCGTGGTCACAAGGGTCAGAAGTCGCGTTCGGGTGGCTACCACAAGGTGGGCTTCGAAGGCGGTCAAATGCCTCTGCAGCGCCGTCTGCCCAAGCGTGGCTTCAAGTCGCATCTGCTGAAGTTCAATGCAGAAGTGACCCTGTCCGCTCTGGAACAGCTGGGCCTGGCCGAAGTCGATCTGGCAGCTCTGAAGCAAGCCGGTCTGGTTGGTGAAATCGCAAAGGTGGTCAAGATCATCAAGAGCGGTGAAATCAGCAAGGCTGTCAAGCTCAACGGCATCGGCGCTACCGCCGGCGCCAAGGCTGCCATCGAAGCTGCCGGTGGCAGCATCGCCTGATTAATGATCTGAAAGAAGACATCCGTGGCTACTAGCGCAGCTCAAATTGCAAAAACCGGAAAATTCGGCGATCTTCGCCGCCGTCTGGTTTTTCTGTTGCTCGCGCTGGTCGTTTACCGGATCGGGGCTCATATCCCCGTGCCGGGCATCGATCCAGCGCAGCTGCAGCAGCTGTTCAATGGCCAGCAGGGCGGCATTCTCAATCTGTTCAACATGTTCTCGGGTGGGGCGCTCTCGCGCTTCACGGTGTTCGCACTGGGGATCATGCCGTACATCTCGGCATCGATCATCATGCAGCTCATGACCTACGTGGTCCCTACATTCGAGCAGCTGAAAAAGGAAGGTGAATCGGGTCGTCGCAAGATCACCCAGTACACCCGCTACGGCACTTTGGGCCTGGCGATTTTTCAGTCCCTGGGAATTGCCGTGGCTCTGGAAAGCTCCGCAGGTCTGGTTCTGAGCCCTGGTTTCGGCTTCCGCCTCACGGCGGTGGTCAGCCTGACGGCCGGCACCATGTTCCTGATGTGGCTCGGTGAACAGATCACGGAACGTGGTCTGGGCAACGGCATCTCGATCCTCATCTTTGGAGGTATCGCCGCAGGTCTGCCGAGCTCCATCGGTGGTCTGCTGGAGCTGGTGCGCACCGGTGCCATGAGCATCCTGGCCGCGATCTTCATCGTTCTCGTGGTGGCAGCCGTGACGTACTTCGTCGTGTTTGTCGAGCGGGGACAACGCAAGATCCTGGTGAACTATGCGCGTCGTCAGGTGGGTAACAAGGTGTATGGTGGCCAGTCTTCGCACTTGCCGCTGAAGCTGAACATGGCGGGGGTCATTCCTCCCATCTTCGCTTCCTCGATCATCTTGCTGCCGGCGACCGTTGTGAACTGGTTCAGTGCAGGGGAATCCATGCGCTGGCTGAAGGACATTGCTAGCACGCTGACCCCCGGTCAGCCGATCTATGTGATGCTCTACGCCACTGCCATCATCTTCTTCTGCTTCTTCTACACGGCCCTGGTGTTCAACAGCCGGGAAACCGCCGACAACCTGAAGAAGAGTGGTGCCTTCATCCCCGGGATCCGTCCCGGTGACCAGACGGCCCGCTACATTGACAAGATCCTGGTTCGCCTGACCCTGGCTGGCGCGGTGTACATCACATTCGTGTGCTTGTTGCCCGAGTTCCTGATCCTGAAGTACAACGTTCCGTTCTACTTCGGTGGCACATCACTGCTGATTATTGTGGTGGTGACCATGGACTTCATGGCCCAGGTGCAGAACTACATGATGTCGCAACAGTACGAATCGCTCCTCAAAAAGGCGAACTTCAAAGCGACACTTGGCAATTGAACTAAGTGATGGGCCTGGCCGGCGGTGCCGGCGGGTCCAGTAAGAGTTAGTAGACGCCCACTCGATCTATCCATCGCGGGCATGTTTCCCGGTCGATAGGCCGTAACGGATGTAGAGTTTTAGGAGAATGAAATGAGAGTTTCGGCTTCGGTCAAAAAAATCTGCCGTAACTGCAAGATCATCCGCCGCAAAGGTGTGGTGCGAGTGATCTGCACGGACCAGCGCCACAAGCAGCGCCAGGGTTGATAGGAAAGTTTGAGGACGAATAATGGCACGTATCGCTGGCATTAACATCCCGCCGCATCAGCACGCTGAAATCGGCCTGACCGCTATCTATGGGATCGGTCGCACCACTGCACGCAAGATCTGCGAAGCCGCTGGCATCGCATATTCCAAGAAAATCAAGGAACTGACTGACGGTGATCTGGAAAAGATCCGTGATCAGCTGACTTCCCTGACTCTGGAAGGTGATCTGCGTCGCGAAACAACGATGAACATCAAGCGTTTGATGGACATCGGTTGCTATCGCGGTTTCCGTCATCGTCGTGGCCTGCCCATGCGTGGTCAACGTACCCGCACGAATGCACGTACCCGCAAGGGTCCGCGCAAGGGTGCCGCGGCTTTGAAGAAATAAAGAGATTGAAAGATCACTATGGCTAAGTCTCCCGCAAACAACGCTGCACAGCGCGTTCGCAAGAAAGTCCGTAAGAACATTTCGGACGGCATTGCCCACGTGCACGCTTCGTTCAACAACACGATCATCACCATCACCGACCGCCAAGGCAACGCTCTGTCGTGGGCCTCGTCGGGTGGCCAGGGCTTCAAGGGTTCGCGCAAGTCGACTCCCTTCGCTGCCCAGGTGGCTTCGGAAGTGGCTGGTCGTGCTGCCATCGAACAGGGCATCAAGAACCTGGACGTCGAAATCAAGGGTCCCGGTCCTGGCCGTGAATCCTCGGTTCGCGCCCTGGGCGCCCTGGGCATCCGCATCACCTCCATCGCGGACGTGACGCCGGTTCCCCACAACGGCTGCCGCCCTCAAAAGCGCCGTCGTATCTAAGCTTTTTCACCAAGCCCACCGCCGCCCAGATGTGTAACATCGCGGGCGGCTCCCGTGCTTGTGCACGGCAGATGACACAAAGGAAATCAAGTGGCACGCTATATCGGCCCCAAGGCCAAACTCTCCCGCCGTGAAGGCACTGACCTGTTCCTGAAGAGCGCACGTCGCTCGATCGCCGACAAGTCCAAGTTCGACACCAAGCCCGGCCAGCACGGCCGCACTTCCGGTCAGCGTACTTCCGACTTCGGCCTGCAGCTGCGTGAAAAGCAGAAGGTCAAGCGCATGTACGGCGTGCTGGAAAAGCAATTCCGCCGCTACTTCGAAGCCGCTGACAAGAAGAAGGGCAACACCGGTGCCAATCTGCTGTCGCTGCTGGAGTCGCGTCTGGACAACGTGGTGTACCGCATGGGCTTCGGCTCGACCCGCTCGGAAGCGCGTCAGCTGGTGTCGCACAAGGCCATCACGGTCAACGGCCAATCCGTCAACATCCCTTCCTACATGGTGAAGGTGGGTGACGTGGTCGCCGTGCGTGAAAAGTCCAAGAAGCAGGCCCGCATCGTCGAAGCCCTGCAACTGGCTGGTCAAGTCGGTTTCCCCGCATGGGTGGAAGTGTCTGCCGACAAGGCTGAAGGCACGTTCAAGAAGTCGCCTGACCGCGACGAGTTCGGTGCAGACATCAACGAATCCCTGATCGTTGAGTTGTACTCGCGTTAATTCCGCGCAGCGACATTTCTGTAAAACCGTCCCCCAGCCGCGAGGCATCGCGCTGGGGTGCTTCACCAGCCTTACCGGTGTAACGAGCCGGGGGTATTGAGAGGAAGTCTGCATGCAAACCAATTTGCTGAAGCCCAAGACGATCAATGTCGAGCAGCTTGGCCACAATCGCGCCAAAGTTGTTCTGGAGCCGTTTGAGCGTGGCTACGGCCATACGCTGGGCAACGCCCTGCGCCGTGTCCTGCTCTCCTCCATGGTGGGTTACGCAGCGACGGAAGTGACGATTGCTGGTGTGTTGCACGAGTACTCGTCCATCGACGGTGTCCAGGAAGATGTGGTCAACATCCTGCTGAACCTCAAGGGTGTGGTGTTCAAGCTGCACAACCGCGATGAGGTCACGCTCTCGCTGCGCAAGGATGGCGAAGGCGTCGTGACGGCGCGCGACATCCAGACGCCCCACGACGTGGAAATCATCAACCCTGATCATGTCATCGCCAACCTGTCGCAAGGCGGCAAGCTGGACATGCAGATCAAGGTGGAGAAGGGCCGTGGCTATGTGCCCGGCAACGTGCGCCGCTATGGCGACGAGTCCACGAAGTCGATCGGCCGCATTGTGCTGGACGCTTCGTTCTCGCCCGTCAAGCGCGTGAGCTACGCCGTCGAATCGGCCCGCGTTGAACAACGCACCGACCTCGACAAGCTGGTGGTGGAGATCGAAACCAATGGTGCGATCACTGCCGAGGACGCCGTGCGCGCATCTGCCAAGATCCTGGTGGAACAGCTCGCCGTGTTCGCTCAGCTGGACGGCGGCGATATCGCCAGCGTCTTCGATGCTCCGGCCGGTGGCCGTGGTGCCGCAACCGCCTTTGATCCCATCTTGCTGCGTCCCGTGGACGAGCTGGAACTCACCGTGCGTTCGGCCAACTGCCTCAAGGCAGAGAACATCTACTACATCGGCGACCTGATCCAGCGTACCGAAAACGAGCTGCTCAAGACCCCCAACCTGGGTCGCAAGTCGCTCAACGAGATCAAGGAAGTCCTGGCTTCCCGCGGTCTGACGCTGGGCATGAAGCTCGAGAACTGGCCGCCTGCTGGCCTGGAAAAGCGCTAAGCACTATAATTGCAGGCTCTCCTTTTTGGAGAGCCTCAGTGCCTCGGGCAGTACCTGATACGGCTGCACGAATTAATCAACAACTTGCGCAAATTCGGTTGAGGCAAGCTGCAGATCCGGTAACGGGTCCAGGCTTGCATCCTTGTTTGCGCAAGCCCTAATTACATATTTTAGGAATAAAGCACCATGCGTCACGGTCACGGCCTCCGCAAACTCAATCGCACCTCTTCGCACCGCCTGGCGATGCTGAAGAACATGATGAATTCGCTCATCGAGCACGAAGCCATCAAGACCACCGTTCCCAAGGCCAAGGAACTGCGCCGCGTGATCGAGCCCATGATCACCCTGGCCAAGGTCGACACCGTTGCCAACCGCCGTCTGGCATTCGACCGCCTGCGCGACCGCGACAGCGTGACCAAGCTCTTCAACGAGCTGGGCCCCCGCTTCGCAAAGCGTCCTGGTGGCTACACCCGTATCCTGAAGATGGGCTTCCGCGTGGGCGACAACGCCCCCATGGCCTTCGTGGAACTGGTCGAGCGCGCTGAAGAAGGCGCCGCCGAAGCCAAGGCAGCTGAATAATCTGCTATAATTTTGGAATACCGCGCGATGGAGCAGTCTGGTAGCTCGTTGGGCTCATAACCCAAAGGTCGGAGGTTCAAATCCTTCTCGCGCAACCAAATTGAAAAGGGCTACGACAACTGTCGTAGCCCTTTTTTCATGCCCTCGCGCCAGGGCAAAGGCCAGGCGGACAGCCCGGCATCAGCCGCCCAGCTGGTTGCCGATGCGCTGGCCCAGCCGCAGGCGCACGCGGTGGGCGATTTCCTGGGCGACCTCGGGGCTGAGCACTTCGCTGATGTGCAGCAGCTCGGTGTAGTGCATGTACAGAAGGCCGCGCAGGGTCTTGAATGCGGCCTCGTGCTCGGCGCCGCAGACGCTGGCGTCATTGGCCAGCACGCGCTCCACCACACCGGCCTGCAGCAGCGGGATCTTGCATATGACGGCGTGGCGGGCGATCTCCAGGTCGATTTCCTGGAGTCGGCATTCCCATTCCTCGGGCAAGAATCGGTTGGCTGGCATGTCGGCTTTTCTCCTTTTATCACTGCATGGGTACACCGGGGCGAAAGGCACCCGGTCTGGGGATGCTGTCATGTGAGCGGGGCTCGGTGGCCTGGGTCGCCAGGTTTACTGGCCCGGCCTTGATGCCTGTCAAACTTCGGTGGCGCAGGCGCCCGCTGGAAGCCGGGCTCATGCTGCACTGCATCATGATGTCAGTCATGCGGCGCGGCCGCCAGTGCCCGTGCAGGCTGGTGGGCTTTTGCTCCCGGCAGGCCATGCTCTCTCGGCGCCGCTCCGGCAACGCAAAGGATCCACATGCTCGAGAAGATCGCCTCGCTGTTCCGCTATTTCAAGGCGGCCGTGCCGTTCCGGCTGGTGCCGGCACTGATTGCCACCGCCGTGCTGTTCGGCCTGCTGCTGATGCCCGTGCCCGAGGGGCTGACGCCCAAGGGCTGGCAGCTGGTCGCCATTTTCCTGACCACCATCGTGGCCATCATCCTCAAGGTCATGCCCATCGGCGTGATGGCCTTGATGGCCATCGTCATCGTCTCGCTGTCCCAGGTCACCTCCGGCTCGTCCAAGGGTGCCATCACCGATGCGCTGAGCAGCTTTTCCAGCCCGCTGATCTGGCTGATCGTGGTGGCCATCCTGATCTCGCGCGGCCTCAAGAAGACGGGGCTGGGCAGCCGCATCGGCCTGATGTTCATCGCCCTGCTGGGCAAGCGCACCATCGGCATCGGCTACGGCCTGGCGATCTGTGAACTGGTGCTGGCACCGTTCACGCCCAGCAACACGGCGCGCGGCGGCGGCATCGTGCACCCGATCATGAAGTCCATCGCCAATGCCTTCGAGTCGGACCCGGCCAAGGGCACGCAGGGCAAGGTGGGCACCTACCTGGCCCTGGTCAACTACCACGCCAATCCCATCACCTCGGCCATGTTCCTGACCGCCACCGCGCCCAACCCGCTGGTGGTGGATTTCGTGGCCAAGGCGACGGGCCAGGCCCTGCACCTGAGCTGGACCACCTGGGCGCTGTACATGCTGCTGCCGGGCCTGCTGTGCCTGCTGCTGATGCCGCTGGTGATCTACCTGCTGTCGCCGCCCGAGCTCAAGGCCACGCCCAATGCCGTGGAGTACGCGCGCAGCGAGATGGCGCGCATGGGTCCGCTGTCGGGCAAGGAGCGCGTGATGCTGGGCACCTTCGGCCTGATGCTGCTGCTGTGGGCCAACGTGCCGCAGATGCTGTTCGGCCCGGCCTTCGTGCTGGACCCCACCGTGGTGGCCTTCCTGGGCCTGTTCGTGCTGATCATCACGGGCACCATCGACTGGGATGACGTGCTGTCCGAGAAAAGCGCCTGGGATACCCTGGTATGGTTCGGCGCCCTGGTCATGCTGGCCGAGCAGCTCAACAAGCTCGGCGTGGTGTCCTGGTTTGCCGTGGGCATGAAGAACGCCATCGTCGCCAGCGGCCTGGACTGGCTGCCGGTGGCGGCCATCCTGGTAGGCGTGTTCGTGTTCTCGCACTACCTGTTCGCCAGCACCACGGCCCACATCAGCGCGATGATGCTGGCCTTCCTGACTGTGGGCGCGCAGCTGATTCCGGCCGACTATGTCGTGCCCTTCATGCTGATGATGACGGCCGGCTCGGCCATCATGATGACGCTGACCCACTACGCCACCGGCACCTCGCCCATCATCTTCGGCAGCGGCTACGTCACGCTGGGCAACTGGTGGCGCGTGGGTGCGGCCATGTGCGTGATCGAGCTGCTGATCTTTGCCGTGGTCGGCAGTGTCTGGTGGAAGCTGCTGGGCCTGTGGTGAGGGCGGCCGCCCTCAAGCCGTGGTCCGTGGCTCGCCCAGCGACAGCATGAGCCGGTTGGCCCAGTTGAAGAAGGCCGTGCCGTGCAGCACATCGGAGATGGCGGCATCGTCCAGGCCTGCGGTGCGCAGCGCATCGATGTGGGCGGGCTCCAGCGCAGGCGGCGTCTGGGTCAGCGCCACGGCCGCCGTGACGATGGCGTTCCAGCGCGGCCCCAGGTCCGTGCCCGGGCCTTCGTCGAGCAGGCGCTGCACGTCGCCACCCCGGCGCGAGAAGTGCGTGGCAAAGCGCGCATGGACCGAGGCGCAGTAGATGCAGCCATTGGCGCGCGAGGTGGCCGCAGCGGCCAGCTCGCGCTCGGCGCGCGGCAGACCGGCGTCGGGGTTGTAGAAGATGTCCTTGTCGGTGCGCGTGCGTGCGCCCAGCGTGTCGGGGTCGCGCGCCAGCAGGCGGAAGTAGGGCGATTGCGCGCGTGAGGCATCGACCAGGCCTGCATGGTGGCGCTCGGTCAGCTCGCTTTCTTCCAGCGGCTCAATCCATGGCAGCCAGTCTAGTTGTTCCTGGGTGAAGACCTGGGGATCGGCGGAGTTCGTTGAGGTCATGGCTGGGCTTGCAGGGTGGTGGGTTGATGGGCTGCCTGGGGCGCGGGGCGTGCAGCCAGCACGCGCAACCCCGCCACCACGCGGATCTGGAAGGACAGGAAGGACGCCAGCTGGGACAGGATGACGATGTCCGTCTCGCTCCAGCCCGCCTGTTGCAGCGCCTGCAGGGCCCCGGCGCTGGCGTCGCGCGGGTGGTAGGCCAGCAGGTGGGCATGGGCCAGCGCCGCGGCCAGGCGCGGGCCCAGCAGTGCGGCGTGGGCCGGGTCCACGGCATAGGCGGGGCCGGGCTGGTCCTCGCGGCTCAGCGGGCCTGCCGGGTAGCTGCCGTAGGGGCCGTGCGGGCCGCTGCCGGCCTGCAGGCTCTGGGCGCGGCCACGCACCACTTCGGACGCCACCACGGCGGCCAGTTCCGCATCCTCGGTGGCCAGCGCGCGTGTATAGAAGACGGCGCTGCGCGGCTCGCCATGCAGCCCGGCCGTGAAGGCGGCCAGGGCCAGCCGCTCGCGCAGCGAGACCGTGCCGGGCACGGGCTCGGCGGGCGTGAACAGGGCGGCAAAGCTTTGCTGGGCCTGCGTGCGTGCCTCGGTGCGGTGGCGGCGCACGCGGTCCAGGGCGCTGCCGGGGGTGATGTCGGCGAGGTGGTCGATCACGTCGCCGGGAAAGCGGGGCGTTGCGGTGGTGTTCATGGTCATGCGGCTTGCAGCAGTCCGGCCCGGACTGCGGGGAGGGAAGAGGGCGCTGGGGTGGACGTGGATGTGGACTCATCGGCACGGCGCCAGCCCAGGGCCGGTGCCACATGGGCGGCCGTCAGCTCGATGGAGCGCAGGATGGCGGCGTGCGGCGGATCGATGGAGTGCACCTGGAAGACGATGTCGCTCACGCGCGCCAGCGCCGTGTCGGCGCGCAGCGAGGCGATGACCTCGTCGGGCGTGCCCACATGCACGTCGTAGGCGGCGATGAGATCGGCCAGCGGCGCCTGCGGATCGACGCGGGCCGCCCATTGCGAGGGCTGGGCCGCATGGCGCAGGGCCACGCGGCGCAGGCCGGCCTCGGCCCAGCGCAGCGCCTCGTCTCGGCGGTCGGCCACGAACAGCGTGCGCGAGCCCAGGATGCGCGGCGCCCGCCCTGCGGGCAGGCGGGCGAGGTAGGCGTCGATGATGGGGTTCTGGATCTCGGACAGCGTGGCCTGCGGCGCGCCTTCGGGCCGTGGCTGGGTGCGCGACAGCATCAGGCCGTCGCCGTTGGCACCGGCCCGCGCGCCGCCCTCGGCCGAGAACGTGGCCTGCCAGACGCGCTCCAGCAGCTGCGGCGCGGCCGGGTACAGGCGCACGCCGCCGGCCAGCGCGCGCCCGGCCCAGGCGTCCTGCAGCACGCCGAAGTTGCGTGCGAAGACGGCGCCGCGCTCGGCGCCCTGCACGCCAAAGGCCTCGAAGGATTCGGCCGTGCCGCCCGTGCCCAGGCCCACCTCCAGGCGGCCGCCGGTCAGCAGGTCCAGCACGGCCGCGTCCTCGGCCACGCGCAGCGCGTTTTCCAGCGGCAGCGTGATCACGCCCGTTCCGATGCGGATGCGCCGCGTGCGCGCCGCCACATGGGCCAGAAAGACGAAGGGCGAGGGCAGGCCGCCCTCGCTTTCATGGAAATGGTGCTGGGCCACCCAGGCCGAGTCGAAGCCCTGGGCCTCGGCATGGGCGATCTGCTCGGCCACCAGGCGGTAGCGCTCGCCGGCCGGCGCATCGTCGAGCAGGCGGCTGAAGAAGCCCAGGCGCGGGCCGCTGCGGTGGGCGGCGCCAGCGTGTGTGTCAGGCGGTATGAGGGACAAAATCAATGCTCCTTTTGCCGGGAATGGCGTCCATGAGTTCGCGCGTGTAGTCGCTGGTGGGGCGCTGGAACACTTCCTCCACGCTGCCCGCGTCCACCACCCGGCCCGCGCGCAGCACCGACACCGTGTCGGCAATCTGGCGCACCACGGCAAGGTCGTGCGAGATGAAGAGATAGGTCAGCCCCAGGTCCTGCTGCAGCTGGGCGAGCAGGGCCAGGATCTGCGCCTGCACGGTCACGTCCAGGGCCGATACGGCCTCGTCCAGCACCAGCACCTGCGGCTGCAGCACCAGGGCGCGCGCAATCGCCACGCGCTGGCGCTGGCCGCCCGACAGCGCATGCGGGCGACGCTGCAGCACGGCGGCCGGCAGGCCCACGCGCTCCAGCATGTCGTGCACGCGCCGGCGGCGCTCATCGGCCGGCAGCGGGTCGAAGTTCAGCAGGGGCTCCTCGATGATGTCGAACACGCTCTGGCGCGGGTCCAGAGAACTGAACGGGTTCTGGTAGACCAGCTGCACGCGGCGGCGCAGCTGGCGCAGGGCCTCGCCGCGCAGGCCCGTGACCTCGGTGCCTTCGATGCGGATGCGGCCCCCCGTGGGCCGGCCCAGGCCCACGATGGCGCGGATGGTGGTGGTCTTGCCCGAGCCCGACTCGCCCACGATGGCATGCGTGCTGCCCCGGCGCACGCGCAGCGACACGCCGTCCACGGCGCGGAAGATGCCGCGCCCGTGGGCCGAGGCATGGCCGGGCGCCGCGAACTCGTGCACCAGGTCCTCGACCTCGATGGCCCAGTCATCGGCCGTGGCGGGCCTGGGCGTGCGGCGCGGCGCGGGCGCCAGCGAAGGCGCATCGGCCAGCAGCCGCCGCGTATAGGCGCTTTGCGGATTGCGCAGCAGCTCCAGCGTGGGGCCCTGTTCCTGGATGCGGCCGCCCTGCATGACGACCAGGCGGTGCGAACGGTCGGCCGCCACGCCCAGGTCATGCGTGACCAGCAGCACGGCCGTGCCGGTCTCGCGGCGCAGCGCGTCGATCAGGTCCAGGATGCGCCGCTGCACGGTCACGTCCAGCGCGCTGGTGGGCTCGTCGGCAATGATGAGGGCGGGCCGCAGCGCGATGGCGATGGCGATCAGCACGCGCTGGCGCATGCCGCCCGACAGTTCGTGCGGATACTGGCGTGCGCGCAGCGCGGGCTGGGACAGGCCCACGCGGGCCAGCAGCTCCAGCACGCGCGCCTCCACGGCCGTGCGGTCGCGCAGTCCGTGGATGCGCAGGATCTCGCCCACTTGGTCGCCCACCGTGCGCACGGGATTCAGCGACATGGTGGGGTCCTGCGGCACCAGGCTGACCACGCGTCCGCGGATGGCGTTCCAGCGTGCGGCCGGCCAGCCCGAGACCTCGGTGCCCTGCAGGCGGATGCTGCCGTGCTCGCGGTGGCCGTTATCGGCCAAAAGGCCGATCACGGCCTGGGCCGTGGTGGTCTTGCCCGAACCCGATTCGCCGACCAGGGCCACCACCTCGCCCGGCGCCACGGAAAACGACACGCCGTGCACCACGCGCTGCGCTTGGCCTGCGGCATCGCGGTAGGCCACGGCCAGGTCCTGCACTTCGAGCACGGGGGCGGTGGTTGCCACCGCTGGTGCGGCGTGGATGCGTTCCTCGATGGCGGCGCTCATGCAGGCCTCCGTGCGAAGGCCGTGGCGATGCGGTTGGCCGCCAGCACCACGGCCACCACGATCAGGCCCGGCGCCGTGGTCAGCCACCAGGCGGTGGCGATGTAGTTGCGGCCTTCGGCGATCAGCAGCCCCCATTCGGGCGTGGGCGGCGGCGCGCCGTAGCCCAGAAAACCCAGCGTGGAAATCGCAAGGATCGCCGAGCCGAACTGCAGCGCCGCCATGGCGATGACCGACGTCAGCGAGTTGGGCAGCACATGGCGCCACAGCACGGCGGCAAAGCGCCCGCCGCTGCCAAAGGCGGCCTCCACGTAGTCGGAGCGGCGCACGCGCACCACCTCCGAGCGAACCAGGCGCGCGAAGCTGGCCACCGAGACCACGCCTACGGCAATGGCCGCGTTGATGGTGCCAAAGCCCAGCACGATGATGATGGTCAGCGACAGCAGCAGCGAAGGCACGGCCAGCAGCACATCGACCAGGCGCATCAGCGCATCTTCCGTGCGCCCGCCCGTGGCCCCGGCCAGCAGGCCGATCAGCGTGCCCACGGCCAGGCCCACGCCCACGGCCACGAAGGCGCCCGACAGCGAATGCACGGCGCCATGCACCACGCGCGCCCACAGGTCGCGCCCCAGCGCGTCCGTGCCCAGCCAGTGCGCGGCGCTGGGCGCCAGCAACTGCTGGCCGGCCTGGCCCGCGATCGGGTTTTGGTGGGCAAACCAGCCGGGCGCCAGCGCCCACAGCGCGGCCACGGCAATCACCAGCCAGGCCAGGGCCAGCGTGGGCGGCAGGCGTTTCAGGGATTGCAGGCGGGCCGGCAAGGCGAAGCTGCGGCGCGGGGCAGCTGGCGCAGGGGCCAGGGACGACGCTGGCAGCGCCGTGGGAATGGGAGTAGGAGTGGCGGGCGCGGCCTGGGCATCCAGGGCCGGGGAAAGAGCGCTTGAGACGGCAGTGTTCATGGCCGGTTCTCCACGGAATGGCGCAGGCGCGGATCAAGCAGCGGGTACAGCAGGTCCACGGCGAGGTTGATGAGTACGAAGGCGGCGGCCGAGACGACCACCACGGCCTGGAGCACGGCCGTGTCCTGGTTGCCCACGGCCTGCTGGGTCAGCGTGCCCAGGCCGTTGAGGCCGAACACGGCCTCCGTCACCACGGCCCCGGCCAGCAGCTCGCCGAACAGCACGCCGGCAATGGTCAGCGTGGGCAGCAGGGCATTGCGTGCCACATGGCGCAGCAGCACCCAGCGGCGCGAGGCGCCCTTGGCCCGCGCCACGGCCACGAAGGGCTGGGCCAGCACGGCGTCGATATTGCGCAGCAGCACCTGGGCCAGCGGCGCCGAGATCGGCACGGCCAGGGTCAGCGTGGGCAGCACCAGTCCTTCCCAGGGGCCGGGATTGATCACGGCGATCCAGCCCAGGCGGAACGACACCACCTGGATCAGCATGATCCCCAGCCAGAACACGGGCACCGAGACAAAGACCGAAGGCAGCGAATACAGCGCGTTGCGCAGCCAGGCAAAGGGCGCCAGGCTGGCGGCTGCCGCCAGCGCCACGGCCAGCAGCGCGGCTGCGGCAAAGCCCAGGGCCGCGAGCTTGAGCGTGGGCGGCAGGCTGGTGGCCAGGCCCTGGCTCACCGGCACGCCGGCCTGCAGCGAATAGCCGAAATGGCCCGTGAGGAACTGGCCCAGCGTGTGCAGGTACTGCTGCCACACGGGCTGGTCCGAGCCGTAGGCGGCGCGGATGTCGGCAATCTCCTGCGGGCCCAGGCCCAGCTCGGGGTTCAGGAACTTGATCAGCACGGCGTCGCCCGGCAGCAGCTGCAGCAGGATGAACGAGACCGTGAAGGCCGCCCACAGCACCAGGGCGGCCTGTGCGATGCGGCTGAGCAGATAGCGGCGCGGCATGGGAGTGGTTCCTCAGCGAGCGTTCCGGTCAGCGCCTGGCCAGCCAGGTGCTGTAGAAGCTGGGCCGGCCCACGGCCTCGAAGCCCACGTCGCGCACCCAGCCTGCGCCCGCAAAGGCCTGGGGTTCCTCGAAGATGGGGATCACATAGGCCTGGTCGATCAGGTAGTTCTGCACCTCGCCGGCCAGCGCCAGGCGCCTGGCGGCATCGGTCTCGGCCGCGATGGCGTCGAACAGGCCGTTGAGCTTGGTGTCCTCGAAGGACTTGACCTTCTGGCTCACGCCGCCCTTTTGCAGCAGCACGTTGCGGTTGGTCGGGTAGTAGTTGCTCTTGATCACGTCGGGATCGGCGCGGCCCACCATGCCGGGCAGCACGCCGGTCTTGTCGGGGTCCAGCGTGTCCACCGCGCGGCTGCCCGCGTCGCCCGACAGCACGTTGAGCTTGACGCCGATGCGCGCCCACTGCTGGGCCACGAGCTGCAGCGTCTCCTTGTTCTGCGGCTGGGGCAGGGACTCGTAGGTGGAGAGCACGAAATCGCGGCCGTCCTTCTGGCGCAGGCCGTTGGCGCCCAGCGTCCAGCCGGCCTCGTCCAGCAGCCGTTTCGCCTTGGCCTCGTCATAGGCCAGCTTGGCCGACAGGTCCACGAAGCCGGCCGCCGTGGAGGCAATCACCGAGCGCGCCTGCGGATAGCGCGGCGAAAACAGCGTCTCCACGATCTCCTTGGCATTGGTGCCGTGCAGCAGGGCCTGGCGCACCTTGAGATCGGCCACCAGGGCGTTGTCGGGGCGGATGGCCACGCTGTTGTTCACGCCGCGCGTGGGCGGGGCATAGATGCTGAACTTCTGGTCCTCGACGCGCTTTTCGTCATAGGCCTGGATCTGGCGGATCAGCCCGGCCTGCCCGGCCAGCAGCGCGCCGATGCGCACGCTGTCCTCGGGCGTGACGATGAACTTCACCTCGTCCAGCCGCGCGCGGCCCTGGTGGGCCAGCTTGGCGGGACCCCAGGCATAGTCCTTGCGCACCTTGAGCACCAGCTCCTTGCCCAGCGTCTCGCTGGCCACCACGAAGGGGCCGGAGCCGATGATGCGCGTGGCGTCGCCCAGCTCCTCGAAGGGGCGGTCCAGCGTGGCCGGCGAGACCAGGCCCGAGCCGATCACCGAAGTGCCCTGCAGAAAGCCCGGCGAAGGCTTCCTGAAGAAGAACTTCACCGTCAGCGGGTCGACCACCTCGCTGCGCTCGTAGTTGTTGATCACCTCGGACACCGGCTGCTTGAGCGCCTTGTTGCCCAGGCCATAGGTGTCGAAGTTGCGCGCCACGGCCGCCGCGTCCAGCGGTGTGCCGTCGGAGAAGGTGACGCCGGGCCGCAGCTTGAAGCTGTACTCGGTGGCGTCGGCATTCACGGTCCAGGACTCGGCGATCCAGGGCTGGATCTCCAGCGTCTTCGGGTCCTGGTAGGTCAGCTTGTCGGTGATCTGGTTGAGCACGCCGCCGTTGGGATAGAAGCCCCCGGCCGGCGGATAGAGGTTGGTATGGGCCTGCTGCTCCAGATAGACCAGGGTGCCGCCTTCCACGGGGCCAGCAGCCGCGCCCGCCTGGGCCGTATCGGCCTGCCTGGAGCACGCCGCCAGCAGCAGGCTGCTGCCCGCCAATACCGCTATCGCGGCCTTCCATGCCACCTGACCCGCCTTCGATTGGGAAAACACGTTCGTACCTCGCCGCCGCTGGGGCGCTGAAAAACAAGACTGCCGGCCACAGGACCGGCTCCATGTTTTTCATGCTATCGATGCCAAATATTTGCGCTCATATATCGAGTTGCATCGTTATTTGGAAAACGACTAAGGGATGAGGGCTCCCGCATATCTGCCCAGTGCATAAGCGCAGACGGATTCGTTTGTTTGCCGCGCATGCGGCGGTCCCAACAATGGGCTGGTACTTCCTTCACCGAAAGCCCGTCCATGAGCCATCTCAACGAATACCTCGCCGAAAAGCGCGCCGCCGTGCTCGCCCGCAGCGCCGCCGTCGCGGCCGGCACGGCCCAGCCCGCCCACCTCAAGGCCCATGTGCGCGCCGAGGGCCGCAGCGGCGTGCGCCGCCTGCGCATCCGCGAGCACCAGGTCATCAGCGACAGCCCGCCCGACTTCGCGGGCTACAACCTCGGCCCCAGCTCGCCCGAGCTGCAGCTGGGCGTGCTGGGCACCTGCGTCACCCACATCTTTCTGATCCAGGCGGCCGAGCGCCAGGTGCCCGTGGAGAGCCTGGAGGTCGAGGTCACGGGCATCATCGACCCGCGCGGCGGCAAGCCCGGCCACGAGGCCACGCCCATCTGGCCGCATGAGATCGGCTACACCGTGCACATCGACTCGCCCGCCAGCCGCGCCGAGATCGATGCGCTGTTCGAGGCCGTGGAGCGCACCTGCCCCATCCTCAACCTGCTGCGTAATCCGCAGAACATCCGCGCCGAAGTGCGCCACACCGACTCCAGCGCCGCCGCGCGCCTGGCAGCCTGAACACCGTGCGGAAAGCACCCCTGCCATGACCCTGCCACTCGACCACATCGTCATCGCGGTCCAGGACCTGGAACGCACCATTGCCGACTACACCGCGCTGGGCTTCAACGTGCTGCGCGGCGGCGAGCATCCGGGCCGCTCCACGCACAACGCCCTGGTGGTGTTTGCGGACGGCGCCTATTTCGAACTCATCGCCTGGCGCGCACCCGCGCCCGAGGAGCGCTGGTGGCAGCAGCTGCAGCGCCATGGCGAGGGCATTGTCGATTTCGCGCTGCTGCCCACCGAGACCGGCGCCGTGGTTGCCGCCGCCCAGGCGCGCGGCCTGGACTACGAGGCGCCCTACGAAGGCGGCCGCCTGCGCCCCGACGGCGCGCAGCTGCGCTGGCGCAATGCACGCGCCCGCAGCCAGGACCTGCCCTTTCTCTGCGGCGACCTCACGCCGCGCGCCCTGCGCGTGCCCGAAGGGGAGGCGCGCGTGCACCCCAACGGCGCCACCGGCGTGGCCCGGCTGCACGTGGCCGTGCATGACCTGCGCGCCAGCCTGGCACGCTGGCGCGCGCTGCTGGGCGAGGGCGCAGACATTGGCGAGGCCCGGCTGTCGGACGACGGCAGCGCCTACCGCGCATCGCTGAGGCTGGGCGCTACCGAGCTGGGCGCCACTGCGCTGGTGCTGGCTGCGCCCGCCCAGGGCGTTGCCACGGGCGCCCTGGGCCACCGTCTGGCCACGCGCGGTGAAGGCCCTTATGCCATCGAGCTGGAGGTACGCCAGCCCGCGTCTGCGCTGGCGCTGGACGAGACCGCCACGCATGGCGCGCGCATCGTGCTGGCCCAGGTTTCCCCGGCCAGGGAAACCGCCGCCGCCTAGGCGAAATGCGTGGGCGCTAGAATGGCGCCCCGCTGACACCCATGCCCACCCCGGTGGGCGTTTTCGTTGCAGCCGCGGCCTCCCTTGAGGGGCGCCGCGGCGCGGCGCTGCTTGCCATGACGACTGCTTCCACTCCTGCCACGCTGGGCATAGATTTCGGTACCTCCAACTCCGCCATGGCCTGGCGCGCCCCCGGCCAGACCGCACGCCTGCTGCCGCTGGAGGGCGATGCCTGCGGCATGCCCACGGCGCTGTTCTTCCATACGGACGAGCACAGCACCCATTTCGGGCGCGACGCCATGGCCCAGTACCTGGACGGCGAGCCGGGCCGGCTCATGCGCTCCCTCAAAAGCCTGCTGGGCAGTGCGCTGCTGCAGGAAAAGACGGCGGTGCACGACCAGTTCGTGAGCTACCAGGACATCATCGGCCTGTTCCTGCGCCGCGTGGCCGACCGGGCGCGTGCCTCGCTGGACGGCCGCCTGCCCGAGCGCGTGGTGCTGGGCCGGCCCGTGCATTTCGTGGACGACCATCCCGAGCGCGACCGCCAGGCGCAGCAGGCCCTGGCCGATGCCGCGCGCGCCGCAGGCCTGGGCGAAGTGGATTTCCAGATGGAGCCCATTGCCGCAGCGCTGGACTACGAGCAGCGCCTCACGCAGGAATCCGTGGTGCTGGTGGTGGACATCGGCGGCGGTACCTCCGACTTCACCGTCGTGCGCCTGGGTCCCGAGCAGGCCGGCCGCAGCGATCGCCGCGACGACATCCTGGCCACCAGCGGCGTGCACATCGGCGGCACGGACTTCGACCACCGGCTCAACCTGGCCCAGCTCATGCCGCTGCTGGGCTACCGGCACATCGGCCCCAGCGGCCGCGAAGTGCCCAGCCGCGTGTTCTTCGACCTCTCGACCTGGCACCTGATCCAGTGGCTGTACTCGCCCAAGGCCCTGGCCGAGGCACGCAACCTGCGCACCGACTACAGCGACCAGCGCCTGCACAAGCGCCTGATGGAAGTGCTGGAACTGCGCGAAGGCCACCGCCTGGCCGCCGTGGTGGAGCAAGCCAAGATCGAGGCCTCCACGCGCCATGCCGAAGCGGCCATCGAACTGGGCTGGCTGGAATCGGGCCTGTCCGCCGCCATCTCGCCCGAGGTGCTGCACGAGCAGCTGCAAGGCCCGCTGCAACAGGTCGTGGCCTGCGCCCAGGACTGCCTGCGCCTGGCCGGCGTGGCGCCCCAGGCGCTGGACGCCATCTACCTCACGGGCGGCTCATCGGCCCTGCGCACGCTGCGCGATGCGCTGCGCGAGGCCTTCCCCGGCGTGCCGCAGGTCGAAGGCGACCTGTTCGGTGGCGTGGCCACCGGCCTCGCGTATGCCTGATCAATCCGCGTCGCCGTCCTCCTCGGCGGCCTGCTTGATCGCCAGCGCGGCGTCATAGAGGCGGTTGCGCGGTGCGCCCGTGATCTCGGCGGCCAGGCGCACGGCGGTCTTGGTGGGCAGCTCGGCCAGCAGCAGGCGCAGCACGCGCAGGGCGTCGGCGTCGGCCTCATCGCCACCCAGGGCCACCGGGTGCAGCACCACGGCGAATTCGCCCTTGCTGCGCTGGGGCACGGCCTGCAGCCAGGCCGGCAGCGCGCTGGCGGGCATGGTGGCAATGTCCTCGAACTGCTTGGTGATCTCGCGTGCCAGCGTCACCGGGCGCTCGCCCAGCGTGGCCAGCGCGGCGGCCAGGTCGGCAATGCGGTGGGGGGCTTCCAGCAGCACGGTGCAGCGCGGCTGCAGGGCCAGTTGCTGCACGGCGGCCAGGCGCTCGGCCGACTTGGTGGGCAGAAAGCCTGCGAAGACGAAACCTCCCTCGCCCTGCGAAGGCGTGACCGCACCGGCCACGCTGATGGCGGCCGTGATGCTGCTGGCGCCGGGCAGCGGAATGCAGCGCAGGCCCGCGGCCTGCACGGCGGCGCACAGGCGTGCGCCGGGGTCGCTGACCCCGGGCGTGCCCGCATCGCTGACATAGGCGATGCGCTGGCCCTGCTGCAGCCGCGCCACGATCTGCTGGGCCGCCTCGGCCTCGTTGTGCTGGTGCACGGCCAGCAGCTGGCTGCCGGGCCGGTCCAGTCCATAGGAGCGCAGCAGGCCCTGCGTGTGGCGCGTGTCCTCGCAGGCCACGCAGTCCACCAGCTGCAGCACATGCAGGGCGCGCAGGCTGATGTCGGCCAGGTTGCCGATGGGAGTGGCCACCACGTAGAGGGCGCCCTGCGGATAATGCTGGGATGCCGCAGCATCCTTGGCTGCGCCCAGCGCGGTGGCGAAAGAGGTAGTCAATGGGTTTCCTTGCGAAAAAGCCGGCAGGCGCGGGGCCGTCTGCCCTCACGACCCGGCATCGGGGCCAGCAGGCCGAGGATGCGGCGCTGGCCCATCTGCAGGCGGCCGGCCTGCGTCTGGTCGAGCGCAATTATCGGACGCCGGGCCGCGGCGGCGGCGAGATCGACCTCATCGTGCAGGCGCGCGACGGCACCGTGGTCTTCGTCGAGGTGCGCAGCCGCGGCACGCGCGCCTTCGGCGGTGCCGGCGCCAGCATCGGTGCCACCAAGCAGCGGCGCATCGTATTTGCGGCGCGCCACTACCTGATGCGCTGGTCCGCGCCGCCGCCTTGCCGCTTCGACGTGGTGCTGGTCGAGCCCGGCGCCGGGCCCTCTGTGCAGTGGCTTCAGGCCGCCTTTGACGCCGAAGGCGCCTGATCCGTTACCGCTGCAGCACAAATAACGCCTGGCTACGAAAGACTTCAAGGGCGGCAGTTATCATCGGGCCTCCATGCTTGAGCAACGTATCCAACAGCATTTCATCGACAGCGCCGACCTGAAATACCAGGCCGCCCAGGCGCTGAGCCAGCCCATTGCGGCGGCAGTGCAGGCCATGCTGGCCTGCGTGACCAGTGGCGGCAAGGTTCTGGCCTGCGGCGCGGGCGCCTCTGCCAGCGATGCCCAACTCTTCGCCGCCCTGTGCGTGGCCGGCTTCGAACGCGACCGGCCCGAGCTGGCTGCCGTGGCCCTGGTCTCCGACGGCGGCCTGCTGGGCACCGTGGGCGCCACGGGCTCGGGCGGCAACGCCACCCAGTACCTGGCGCGCCAGATACGCGCCCTGGGCCAGCCCGGCGACCTGCTGCTGGTGCTGTCCGCCACGGGCAACGACGTGGCCGTGCTGGAGGCCCTGGATGCCGCCCATGAGCGCGACATGATGGCCGTGGTGCTGACCGGCCGCACGGGCGGCTCCCTGGCCGGCCGCGTGCGCGAGACCGATGTTCTGATCTGCGTGCCGCACGACCGTGCGGCGCGCGTGCGCGAAACCCATACGCTGGTGCTGCACTGCCTGTGCGACGGCGTGGATGCCCAGTTACTTGGTGAACAGGAGATGCCTCTATGAAGTTCCGTTGGTCCCGCGCCGCCTGCGGTGTGCTCGCCGTCGCGTCCCTGGGCGCCGCCCTGTCGGGCTGCGTCGCCCTGGTGGGCGGCAGCGCCGTGATGGCCGGCATGTCGGTGGCGGACCGCCGCACCACCGGCACCCAGGTGGAAGACCAGGGCATCGAGCTGCGCGCCAACAACCGCATCGCCGAAGTGCTGGGCGACAAGGCCCATGTCAACGTCACCAGCTACAACCGCCAGGTGCTGCTGACCGGCGAGGCTGGCAATGAGGCCGACCGCCAGACCATCGAGAAGCTCGTGCGCGAGCAGCCGACGGTGCGCAATGTCTTCAACGAAGTGGTGGTGGCTCCCTTCACCTCCACGCTGAGCCAGCGCTCCAAGGACACGCTGATCACCACCCAGGTCAAGGCCAGCCTGCTGGACGCCAAGGACATCCAGGCCTCGGCCTTCAAGGTCGTGACCGAGAACAAAGTTGTCTTCCTGATGGGCATCGTCACCCCGCGCGAAGCCAAGCGCGGCGCCGAGATTGCACGCGGCATCAACGACGTGACCAAGGTCGTGCGCGTGGTGGAAGTCATCTCCGAGGACGAACTGGCCCGCATGCAGCCCCAGTCCGCCCCCGTGGTCACCGACGACTCCGGCAAGGCCGCCGCAGCCAGCGCTCCCACCAGCCTCTCGGAAAGCAGCCTGTCCACCCCCGCAGGCGCCACCGCCACCCCGGTGAAGTGATCACCGCCGCCTGAAAGCAAAAGCCGGAACATGTTCCGGCTTTTTGTTTTGGACATAGGAAGATCTCGTTCCTCAGGGCATAGCACTTGAATCTGGCAGGGCCTAAAGCCAGGGACACCAAGCAAGGGCCGCCCCGCAGCGATGGTGTCGTCCCCCTCCCTTGCGAAGCAAGTAGAGAGGGGGAAGCGGCGTAAGCCGCTCAGGGGGTGAGCCTCTTGATGAGGCTGGAGGTATCCCAGCGCCTGCCGCCCATCTGCTGCACATCGGCATAGAACTGGTCCACCAGGGCCGTGACGGGCAAACGGGCGCCGTTGCGCTGGGCTTCGGCCAGCACCAGGCCCAGGTCCTTGCGCATCCAGTCCACGGCAAAGCCGAAGTCGAACTTGCCTTCGGCCATGGTGCGGCCACGGTTGTCCATCTGCCAGCTCTGGGCGGCGCCCTTGCCGATGACATCGAGCACGCTGGGAATGTCCAGTCCCGCGCGCTGGCCGAAGGCGATGGCCTCGGACAGGCCCTGGACCAGGCCCGCGATGCAGATCTGGTTGACCATCTTGGTGAGCTGGCCGGCGCCGCTGTCGCCCATCAGCGTGCAGGCGCGCGAGAAGGCCATGGCCACGGGCTGCATGGTGGCGAAGGCGGCCTGGTCGCCGCCGCACATCACGGTGAGCTGGCCGTTCTGGGCGCCCGCCTGGCCGCCCGAGACGGGTGCGTCGATGAACTGCAGGCCCAGCTCCAGCCCGGCCGCATGCAGCTCGCGCGCGACTTCGGCCGATGCCGTCGTGTGGTCGGCGAAGATGGCGCCGCGGCGCATGCCGGCGAAGGCGCCGTCCGGCCCCAGCACGACCGAGCGCAGGTCATCGTCATTGCCCACGCAGCTGAACACGATGTCGGCGCCGGCCACGGCCTCGCGCGGCGTGGCCGCATGGCCGCCGTTGAACTCCTCGCACCAGGCGCGGGCCTTGGCCGGCGTGCGGTTGTAGACCGTGACGCGGTGGCCCGCCGTGGCCAGGTGGCCGGCCATGGGGTAGCCCATGACGCCCAGCCCGAGGAAGGCCACGGAAAGAGGGGCGGTGTCCGCATAGCTGCGGGCGGCGATGGAGGAGTCGGACATGGAAGCAATCCTGAGAGGTGGTGGGAGGCGGGTGGCGCAGGGCCGCGTCCGGCGCGGCCCTGGAAGGAGCCGGCATGCCGGCTCAGCGCACTGAAGGCGCGGTCAGGGCGTGCATGGCACGCCCCTCAGACGATGGCGAAATGCTCGGTGCCCGCCGCCAGGTCCAGCGACTTGGCGCGCTGGCTGCCCAGCTTGATCTGCAGCCGCAGGTCGTTGACCGAGTCGGCATTGCGCAGTGCATCCTCGTAGGTGACCAGGTTGGACTCGAACAGGTCGAACAGCGCCTGGTCGAAGGTCTGCATGCCCAGGTTGCGGCTTTTCTTCATGATCTCCTTGATCTCGGTGACCTCGCCCTTGAAGATCAGGTCGGAGATCAGCGGCGAGTTGAGCATCACCTCGATGGCGGCCACGCGGCCCTTGCTGTCCTGCTTGGGCAGCAGGCGCTGGGAGACCATGGCGCGCAGGTTCAGCGACAGGTCCATCAACAGCTGCGGGCGGCGGTCCTCGGGGAAGAAGTTGACGATGCGGTCCAGCGCCTGGTTGGCGCTGTTGGCGTGCAGCGTGGCCAGACACAGGTGGCCGGTTTCCGAAAAGGCGATGGCGTGCTCCATGGTCTCGCGGTCGCGGATTTCGCCCATCAGGATCACGTCCGGCGCCTGGCGCAGGGAGTTCTTGAGCGCCGCGTCCCAGCTGTCCGTGTCCAGGCCCACTTCGCGCTGCGTGACCACGCAGTTCTTGTGCGGGTGCACGAATTCGATGGGATCCTCGATGGTCACGATGTGGCCGTAGGAGCTCTCGTTGCGCCAGTCCACCATGGCGGCCAGCGTGGTGGACTTGCCCGAGCCCGTGGCGCCGACCAGGATGCACAGGCCGCGCTTGGTCATGGCCACCTCCTTGAGCACCTGGGGCACGCCCAGGCTGTCGATGGTGGGCAGGGCCAGCGGAATCGTCCGCATCACCATGCCCACGCGGCCCTGCTGGATGAAGGCGTTGACGCGAAAGCGCCCTATGCCCGGCGGCGAGATGGCGAAGTTGCACTCCTTGGTGCGCTCGAAATCGGCGATCTGCTTGTCGCTCATGACCGAGCGCGCCAGCGTCAGCGTATGCACGGGCGACAGCGGCTGCGGCGACACCTTGGTGATGCGCCCGTCGATCTTGATCGCCGGCGGGAATTCCGCCGTGATGAACAAGTCGCTGCCGTTGCGGCTGACCATGAGCTTGAGCAGGTCGTTGATGAACTTGGTGGCCTGATCTCTTTCCATTGCCGTATTCCCCCGGGCATTGCGCGCCGTTGTGGCGCGCAGGTTGTTTTGTTATTTGCAGGTAGGCCGGTCCGGCCCGCAGGGGCCAGGCGTCCTCATATTCAACTCACTCACTGTCTATGTGTGCTGCTCTTCGCCCAGGCGCACGCTGATGGCGCGCAGCCGGAACGAGAGCTTGCGCGCCAGCAGCGCCATCAGCTTGGCGGCCAGCGCGGCGTCCTTGGCCATCATCTCGTCCAGCGCCTCGGCGCTGAGCACGCCGATCTCGCAGTCGGTCAGCGTGGTGCAGCTGGAAAAGCGCGGCCCGCCGTCCAGCAGGGACATCTCGCCCAGGATGTCGCCGGGCCGCGTCTGCGCCAGGCGCATGCGCTCGCCCCAGGGCTGCTGGCGCTCCACGGCGATCTGGCCGGACAGCACCACGGCCATGAAGCTGCCGTTCTCTTCCTGGCGGATCACGTCGCGTTGCGGTGCCACGGCCGCGTAGATGAAATATTCGCTCAGCCGCTGCAGGCTGGCCGCATCCAGCTGGCCCAGGTAGCGGTCGCGCGACCACAGCTGCTCCAGCTGGCCCCCGCCGCCGCGCGGCAGCCGCGTGGCCCCGACCTCGATGGCGCGCGCCTCCCAGGGAACGGGAGGAGTGTGCGGATCCATGAAGCCATGCGCCGCCAGCGTGGTCGTGAAGAAGGCCGACTCGGAGGCCGGGGCCGAAGGCTCCTGGCCGCTTCGCAGCTTGCGGAAAATGCTTTTCATGGCGCGTGGCGAGAGGCTGGGCGGGTGGCGGTCAGCCCGGGAAGTTGTCCGGTATCTTGGCCTTGGCGCGGGCTTCCGCAGGGCTGATCAGGTTGCGCCGCACCAGATCGGTCAGGTTCTGGTCCAGCGTCTGCATGCCCACATTCTGACTCGTCTGGATGGTGGAGTACATCTGGGCCACCTTGGCCTCGCGGATCAGGTTGCGGATGGCGCTGGTGCCCAGCATGATTTCGTGGGCGGCGATGCGGCCCTGGCCGTCCTTGGTCTTGCACAGCGTCTGCGAGATCACGGCCTGCAGCGATTCGGAGAGCATGGCGCGCACCATCTCCTTTTCCTCGGCGGGGAAGACGTCGATGATGCGGTCGATGGTCTTGGCGGCGCTGGAGGTGTGCAGGGTGCCGAAGACCAAGTGGCCCGTCTCGGCCGCGGTCATGGCCAGGCGGATGGTTTCGAGGTCACGCATTTCGCCCACCAGGATGGCGTCCGGGTCCTCGCGCAGCGCCGAGCGCAGGGCGGCCGAGAACGACTGCGTCATCGGCCCGACTTCACGCTGGTTGATCAGGCACTTCTTGGAGTCGTGCACGAATTCGATGGGGTCCTCCACCGTCAGGATGTGCCCGTACTCGGTCTCGTTGAGGTGGTTGACCATGCCGGCCAGCGTGGTGGACTTGCCCGAGCCCGTGGGGCCGGTCACCAGCACCAGGCCGCGCGGCTTCAGGGCCAGGTCGCCGAAGATGCGCGGCGCGTTGAGCTGCTCCAGCGTCAGGATCTTGCTGGGAATGGTCCGGAAGACGGCGGCCGCGCCCCGGTACTGGTTGAAGGCGTTGACACGAAAGCGCGCCAGCCCCTCGATCTCGAACGAGAAGTCCACCTCCAGGAACTCCTCGTAGGCCTTGCGCTGGGAGTCGCTCATGATGTCGTAGACCATGGCGTGGACCGTCTTGTGGTCCAGCGGATCGACATTGATGCGGCGCACATCGCCGTGCACACGGATCATCGGCGGCAGCCCCGCGGACAGGTGCAGGTCGGAGGCCTTGTTCTTGACGCTGAATGCCAGCAATTGGGTGATGTCCACGGAGTTCGCTCCCTCGTTTGGTACGCTGGCGGCAATTATGACGACGATTGAAAACAAGCTTCAACAGATTCACGAACGGATTGCCTCGGCCTGCGCACAGGCGGGCAGGGCGTCCGGCTCGGTGCAATTGCTGTCCGTCTCCAAGACCTTCGGCGCCGACGCCGTGCGCGAGGCCGTGCTGGCCGGCGAGCGCAGCTTCGGCGAGAACTACATCCAGGAGGGCGTGGACAAGATCGCCGCCGTGCGCGCCATGGGCCTGCCGGGTGGCGAGGCCCTGCAATGGCATTGCATAGGCCCCATTCAGAGCAACAAGACGCGCCTGGTGGCCGAGCATTTCGACTGGGCCCAGACCGTGGACCGCCTGAAGATCGCCGAGCGCCTGTCGGCCCAGCGCCCCGAGGGCCTGGCGCCGCTGCAGGTCTGCATCCAGCTGAACGTGGATGGCGGCGAGACCAAGGCCGGCGTGGCGCCGCAGCAGGCGCTGGAGCTGGCCGCTGCCATCGTGCAACTGCCGCGCCTGGCGCTGCGCGGCGTGATGAGCATTCCCGACGATGCGGCGGGCTTCGAGGCCCAGCGCGAGGTGCATGCCCGCGCCACCGCCGTCTTCGAACAGATCCGCGCCAGCGGCCTGCCGGGGCTGGAGCGCTTCGACACGGTTTCCATGGGAATGACCGGCGACCTGGAAGCGGCCGTGGCCGCAGGCAGCACGATGGTGCGCGTGGGCAGCGGCATCTTTGGCCAACGAAACTACGCCCCGCATTGAGCGGGGCGTAGCTGGCCTGGCTGGCGGGGCAGGCCGCCTCAGCGCCCGCCAGGCCGCTTCATCTGGCAGTCCGTGGGCAATTCCACCTGCTCGGGTGTGTAGACGGCATCGGTGCGAAAGCCGTAGTTCGTGCCTTCCCAGCCGGCCTTGACCAGCTTGCCGTCCACAGGCGCGATGGTGTTGACCACCTGGGGCAGCAGCAGCTGGTGGTCCTTGCCGCGCATGCGCACGGGGCCGACCACGGTGTCCATCTGCAAATCCTCCATGGCCAGCGCGATCTTCACGGGTTCGGTGGACTGTGCCTTGGCCATGGCGGCGGCCATCATGCGCGGCACCAGGTCCATGCGCGGGGCCAGGAAGTCCTTGCCCATGCGGGCCTTGTATTCCTGGGCGCGGGCGTCGGCCAGCGGGCGGCCGGCCTGGCCCGGGTGCCATTCGGCCACCCAGGTCAGCTGGCCGATGCGGGTCTGGGCGAAGGATGTCACCGTGCCCGGCATGCCGCCCGCGCTGTGGTTGAAGTAGCGCAGGTCATAGCCTGAGTCGGCGGCTGACTTGAGCAGCAGGGTCAGGTCCTGGCCCCAGTTGCCCGTGATCACCGAGTCCGCACCCGTTTCCTTGATCTTGGCCACATAGGGCGCGAAGTCCTTGACCCGGCCTATGGGGTGGAGCATCTCGCCCGTGAACTGGATGTCAGGCCGGGCCGCGCTCACCATCTGGCGCCCGTAGGCCGCCCACTGCTTGCCGTGGGCGTAGTCCTGGTTGAGCAGGTAGACCTTGCGGATGCCCGGCTGGGTCTTGATGTAGCTGGCAATCGCCTGCATGCGCATGGCGGTGTTGGCATCGAACATGAAGTGCCAGAAGCTGCAGGCCTTGCCCGTCAGCTCGGGGTCGATGGAGGAATGGTTGAGCACCAGCACCTCCTTGCCCGGATTGCGCTGGTTGTGGCGCGATGCCGCCTGCACCAGGGCCGCCACCACCGAAGAGCCCGAACCTCCCGTCACCACCACGCGCGCGCCCTGGTCTATGGCCGCCTGCAGCGCGGCCTGGCTTTCCTGGGCCGAGAGCTTGCTGTCGAACTGCAGCAGCTGCAGCTTCGCGCCGTTGAACAGCCCGCCCTTGGCGTTCACATCCTCGACCGCGTATTGCACGTGGTCGCGCATCAGCTCGCCCGTGCTGACGAAGGGGCCGGACAGCGGGTCGATGAAGGCGATCTTGAAGGTCTCGCCGCCCTGGGCGTGGGCGGCCGTGGCGCACAGCAGGGCGGCGGCGAGAACGATGGATGGCCGGGAAAAGCGGCGTACGGGCATGTCTTGTCTCCTCGAAGGAATGGTCGTCAGTCCTTGCCGGGCGGCTCGGCGCGGGGCCGGCTGCGCCGTGCAGGCGTTTTTTTCGCGGGGGATGCGGCAATGGCTTCGGGCGGGGTGGCTGGCGCCGTGCGCAGGCCCAGCACGCGGCTGGCCAGCTCGGTCAGCTCGGCCACCATCTCGGCCGTGCCCAGGCGGCCGCCGGGGCGGTACCAGTTGTAGAGAAAGCCCGGCAGGCTGCAGGCGGCCTGGGCGGTGATGCGTGTCTCGCGGAAATCGAGATGGCCGCTGGCGCGGCCTTCTTCGAGCAGCGCGCAGAACTGGCGATAGAACTGGCGCGCCAGCGTGCGCGAGGCCTTCATGTACGCAGGGCTGAAGGCCTGGGGCTCGCGGTACGGAAAGAAGGCCGCCGGATAGTGGGCAATGGTGGCCGCGATCAGCCGCTGCAGGCCATCCACGGCCTTCTCGTGCGCGGCGCGCGGATCGTCGGCCGCGAAGTCCAGCACCGTGAAGCAGGCCTCGGTGGGCGCCCAGCACAGGGTCTCGAAGATCTCCTGCTTGTTGCGGAAGTAGTAGTAGACGAAGGGCTTGGTCACGCCCAGGGCCTGGACGATCTGCTCCATCGTGGTGTTGGCGTAGCCGTTGCGGTCGAACAGGGCCTCGGCCGCCTTGAGGATGCGTTCGCGCTTTTCATCGGAGCCGGCCGTGGGAAGGCGCTGGCGGCCGCGCGGGGTGACAGGGGGCTTGGGCATGCGGGAAATCTCGTGTCGCGTCGGTGGCTGCGATGGTTATACCGATGGGTAGCAATGTTCTACCAGCGGGTATATATTGGCAAGCCGCTGGACCCCAAAACAAATCAAGGCTATCCCTTAGGACTGGTTCCGGGATGGCCAGACACCCAGGAGACAAGCATGGCGGATTCCGAGACCCTCATTCCCCTGCATGAGGCCCTGCGCCGCAATGCGCGCAACCACCCCGGCCGCGACGCCTACATCTGGTATGGCCGCCACATCAGCTGGGCCGAGATGGATGCGGCCAGCGACGCCTTTGCCGCGCGGCTGCAGGCGCTGGGCGTGGGCCGGGGCGAGCCCGTGGCGCTGTTCATGAACAACTGCCCGCAGTACATCGTGGCGCACTACGGCATCCAGAAGATCGGCGCCATCGTCTGCCCCTGCGGGCCGCTGAACAAGGAGCATGAGCTGCAGTACCAGCTCGATGACCTCAAGGCCCGCGTGATCGTCGCGGCCGATGTGCTGCTGCCCGTGGTGGACAAGGTGCGCGCCAGCACGGCGCTCAGGCATGTGCTGGCCGTGCGCTATGGCGACTGGCTTCCTGAATCGGCCACGCTGGCGCTGCCGCCCGAACTGCAGGCCCCCGTGCAGCCGCTGCCCGATGGCGTGGAATCGTTCTGGGATGTCATGCACAGCGGCGCCAAGCCCGTGCCCGTCGATGTCGCCATGGACGATGTCTCGCTGATGACCTATACCTCGGGCACCACGGGCCTGCCCAAGGGCGCCATGCTCAGCTACGGCAACGCGGCCAGCAAGACGGCCGGCGCCTCCAGCGCCACGGGCGTGAACGCCGGGGACATGCTGCTGGCCGTGGCGCCGCTCTATCACATTGCCGGCATGTCCATGGGCGTGAACATGCCCGTGCACAGCGGCGCCACCTGCGTGCTGCTGCACCGCTTCGACCCGCTGGCCGTGGCCCAGGCCCTGGAGCGCTACCGCGTGACCTGGTGGTACAGCATCGCGCCCATGAACGTGGCCGTGATGCAGCTGCCGGGCGTGGAGGCCATGGACTTTTCCGCACTGCGCCGCAACACGGTGACCAGCTTCGGCATTGCCTACACCGAGGAGCTGGCGCGGCAGTGGAAGCGCTTCACCCCGAACTGCATCTCCAGCGAGGCGGCCTATGGCCTGAGCGAGACCCACACCATGGACACCTCCATGCCCGGCGACGCCATCCGCTGGGGCACGCACGGAAAGCCGCTGCCCGGCAACGAGGTGCGCATCATCGACCCCGAGACCGGCGAGCCGCTGCCGGCCGGCGAAGTGGGCGAGATCACCATCCGCGGCCCCGGCAACTTCAAGGGCTACTGGAACAAGCCCGAGGCCACGGCCAGGACCCTGAAGAACGGCTGGGTGCACACGGGAGACATGGGCCGCATCGACGCCGATGGCTACCTGACCTTCATCGGCCGCTTCAAGGAAATGATCAAGGTCTCGGGCTACAGCGTCTTCCCCGAGGAGGTGGAGGCCATCCTCATCAAGCATCCGGCCGTGGCCCAGGCCGCCGTGATCGGTGTGCCCGACCCGCAAAAGGGCGAGGTCGTGCGCGCCTTCATCGTCACGCGGCCGGGCCAGCAGATCGCGGCCGAGGACCTGGTGCAGTGGTCGCGCGAGAACATGGCCAGCTACAAGGCGCCGCGCGAGGTGCGCTTCATCGAGGCGCTGCCCGCCACCGGCGCGGGCAAAGTGCTGCGCAGGATGTTGAAAGACACCCCCTGAGTCGCTTCGCGCCTTCCCCCTCTCTACCCGCTTCGCGGGGGAGGGGGACGACACCTTCGGTGCGGGGCGGCCCTTCCTCGGTGCCCCTTGCATTTGAGGGCGCCAGTTGCAAACGCTGTTGACCATTGATACCGGACCTTTTACCCATGTTCCAGAAGATCCTGATTGCCAACCGCGGCGAGATCGCGCTGCGTATCGTGCGCGCGCTGCGCGAGCTGGGTGTGCCGAGCCTGGCCGTCTATGCCGCAGACGATGCGCAGGCGCCCCATGTATCCGCTGCCGATGCAGCCGTGCCCCTGGACGCCAGCGGCCCTTCGGCCTACCTGGACGGCGCCCACCTGCTGCGCATTGCGCGCGAGCACGGCTGCGACGGCATTCATCCCGGCTACGGCTTTCTCAGCGAGAACGCGGGCTTTGCCCAGGCCTGCGCCGATGCGGGCCTGCGCTTCATCGGCCCCGCGCCGGAGCACCTGGCGCTGCTGGGCGACAAGGCCCGCGCACGCGATCTGGCGCGCCGCTGCGGCGTGCCGCTGATGCCGGGCAGCAGCGAGGCTGTCACGCTGGAACAGGCCCAGGCCTTCTTCGAGGCGCAGCAGGCCGGGGGTGCCAGCGGCATCATGGTCAAGGCCATCGGCGGCGGCGGCGGGCGCGGCATGCGCGCCGTGGCGCGCGCCGAGGACCTGCCTGCCGCCTACGAGCGCTGCCGCAGCGAGGCGCGCGCCGCCTTCGGCGTGGACGGCGTCTATGTGGAGCGGCTGATGACGGGCGCACGCCATATCGAGGTGCAGATCCTGGGCGACGGCGGCGCAGGCCCCATCGCGCTGGGCGAGCGCGAATGCACGCTGCAGCGGCGCTTCCAGAAGCTGGTGGAGATCGCGCCCAGCCCCAGCCTGGCGCAGCCGCTGCGCGAGCGCATCACGCGCGACGCGCTGCGCATGGCCGCCGAGATCGGCTACGAGAGCCTGGGCACCTTCGAATTCCTGGTCGATGCCGCCTCCGACTCCCTGCCCTATGTCTTCATCGAGGCCAACCCGCGCCTGCAGGTCGAGCACACCATCACCGAGGAAGTCTTCGGCATCGACCTCGTGCAGGCCCAGATCCGCGTGGCGGCCGGCGATCACCTGGGCGAGCTGGGCCTGGATGCCAGGAAACCGCCCGCGCCGCGCGGCTATGCCATGCAGTGGCGCATCAATGCCGAGACGCTGGATGCCGCAGGCCAGTCGCGCCCCGGCAGCGGGCGCATAGGCGCACTGCAGTGGCCGGCCGGCCCCGGCATCCGCATCGACACGCATGCGGTGGCGGGCACCAGCCCCTCGCCGCACTACGACACGCTGCTGGCCAAGCTCATCGTGCACAGCAGCGGACCGCGCTTTGAAGACGTGCTTCGCCGCGCACGTCGCGCACTGGACGAATGCCGCATCGACGGGCTGGCCACCAACCTGCCGCTGCTGCAGGCGCTGGCCCGGCGGCCCGAGATGGCGTCGCAGGCCGTGCACACACGCTGGCTTGAAGAGGCCCTTCCCGAATTGGTGGCGGACGCCCAGGCGCTGGCCGAAGGCGCGCGCCGCACGGCTGTTGCCCCCGAGGTTCCGGCGGCGGCCGAGGCTGCTGGCGCGCCCGTCCCCGAAGGCGCCATCACGGCCCCCATGCCCGCGCGCATCGTGCAGTGGAGCGTGGCCGTGGGCGATGCCGTGGCCGCAGGCGCCGAGCTGGGCGTGCTCGAAGCCATGAAGATGGAGCATGTGCTGCTGGCGCCGCAGGCCGGCACCATCACCCGACTGCTGGCCGAGGCCGGTGCCTATGTGGCCCAGGACCAGCCCCTGCTGGTGCTGGCCGCCGCCGAAGGCGTGCAGGCCGACGCACGCGCGCAGCAGTCCGCACAGGACCCGGACCACATCCGCGCCGACCTGCAGCGCGTCATCGACCGCCATGCCTTCACGCGCGATGCTGCCCGGCCCGAGGCCATGGCCAAACGCCATGCCCAGGGCAGCCGCAGCGCGCGCGAGAACATCGCCGATCTTTGCGATGAGGGCAGCTTCATCGAATACGGTGCGCTGGCCATTGCCGCGCAGACGCGCCGGCGCAGCATGGACGACCTGATCGCCAACACGCCGGCCGACGGCATGGTCACGGGCATGGGCTCCATCAACGGCGCGCAGTTCGGCCAGGAGCGCTCGCGCGCCGTCGTCATGTCCTATGACGCCACCGTGCTGGCGGGCACCCAGGGCGCGCGCAACCATGCCAAGACCGACCGCATGCTGGGCATTGCGCTGGCGCAGAAGCTGCCCGTGGTGCTGTTCGCCGAAGGCGGCGGCGGGCGGCCCGGTGACACCGACACGCCCGTGGTCGCGGGCCTGCATGTGCACACCTTCGCGGCCTATGCGGCGCTGTCGGGCCAGGTGCCCGTGATCGGCATCACCCATGGCCGCTGCTTTGCGGGCAACGCGGCCTTGCTGGGCTGCAGCGACGTGATCATCGCCACGCGCGCCAGCTGCATCGGCATGGGCGGGCCGGCCATGATCGAGGGCGGCGGGCTGGGCGTCTTCCGGCCCGAGCAGATCGGGCCCAGCAGCGTGCAGCATGCCAATGGCGTGATCGACGTGCTGGTCGAGGACGAGGCCGAAGCCGTGGCCGCCGCGCGCCACTACCTGTCCTTCTTCCAGGGCCGCACCACGGAGTGGACCGCACCCGACACGCGCGCCCTGCGCCATGTGGTGCCCGAGAACCGGCTGCGTGCCTACGACACGCGTGCGGCCATGGCGCATCTGGTGGACGAAGGCAGCCTGCTGATGCTGCGCACGGGCTTTGGTGCAGGCATCCACACGGCGCTGGCGCGCCTCGAAGGCCGGCCCGTGGGGCTGATGGCCAACAACCCCTCCCACCTGGGCGGCGCCATCGACGCCGATGCGGCCGACAAGGCCGCGCGCTTCATGCAGCTGTGCAATGCCCATGGCCTGCCCATCGTGAGCCTGGTGGACACGCCCGGCTTCATGGTCGGCCCCGAGATCGAGAAGACGGCCCAGGTGCGCCATGTCAGCCGCCTGTTCGTCACGGCGGCCAAGCTGCGCGTGCCGTATTTCAGCGTGGTGCTGCGCAAGGGCTACGGCCTGGGGGCCATGGGCATGACGGCCGGCAGCTTCCATGCGCCGGTGTTCAACGTGGCCTGGCCCACGGGCGAGTTCGGTGCCATGGGTCTGGAAGGCGCCGTGCGCCTGGGCTTTCGCAAGGAACTGGAGGCCCTGCCCGAGGGCGCCGAACGCAACGCCCTGTTCGACCGGCTGCTGGCCCAGCAGTACGCCCACGGCGAGGCCATGCACATGGCCGGCACGCTGGAGATCGACGCCGTCATCGACCCCGCCGACACGCGCGCGTGGCTGTCGCGCGGCCTGGCAGGGGCGCGCGTTGCGCCTGCCCAAGCCGGCTTCGTGGACACCTGGTAGGCCCTGAAAACGCCGCGGACGGCATGCTAAGCTGGCCGCCTTTCCGACGAACATGATGGCGGGCCTGCAGTGTGCAGGCCCCGCTGCCTCTGGAGACTCCCCATGCCCGGACTTCTGCCCGATATCGATCCCGACGGCCTGCTCGAATTCTCGGTGGTCTACACCGACCGCGCGCTCAACCACATGTCCAAGCGCTTCGCGGGCGTGATGCAGGACATCCTCACCACGCTGCAGGAGGTCTACCACGCCCACACGGCCGTGCTGGTGCCGGGCAGCGGCACCTTCGGCATGGAGGCCGTGGCGCGCCAGTTCGCCAACCGCGAAAAGGTGCTCATCGTGCGCAACGGCTGGTTCAGCTACCGCTGGACGCAGATCTTCGAGGAAGGCGGCCTGGGCGGTGGCGCCGTGGTCTGCAAGGCGCGTCGCCAGGGACCGGGCAGCCAGGACCCCTGGGCGCCCTGCGCGGCCGAGGACGTGGCCGCCGCCATCCGCACTGAAAAACCCAAGGTCGTGTTCGCCCCCCATGTGGAGACGGCCAGCGGCATCCTGCTGAGCGACAGCTACCTGCGCACCGTGGCCGATGCCGCACACGAGGTGGGCGCGCTCTTCGTGCTGGACTGCGTGGCCTCGGGCGCCATGTGGGTGGACATGGAAAAGACCGGCGTGGACGTGCTGATCAGCGCGCCGCAAAAGGGCTGGAGCAGCTCGCCGTGCTGCGCCATGGTCATGCTCTCGCAGCGTGCGCGCGAAGCCATCGAGCACACGCAAAGCTCCAGCTTCTCCTGCGACCTCAAGAAGTGGATGCAGATCGCCGAGGGCTACGAAAAAGGCCAGCACGCCTACCACACCACCATGCCCACCGACGCCCTGGTCCGCCTGCGCGACGTGATGCTGGAGACGCGTGCCTACGGCTTCGCCAAGGTGCGCGATGAGCAGATCGCCCTGGGCGCCAAGGTGCGTGCCCTGCTGGAATCGCGCGGCTTTCCCAGCGTGGCGGCCGAAGGCTGGAAGGCTCCCGGCGTCGTCGTCAGCTACACCACCGACCCCGGCATCCAGAGCGGCAAGAAGTTCATGGAGGCCGGCCTGCAGACCGCCTCGGGCGTGCCCCTGCAGTGCGACGAAGGCCCGGACTTCAAGACCTTCCGCATCGGCCTGTTCGGCCTGGAAAAATGGCACAACGTGGACCGCACCGTCGGCCACATCGCCAAAGCGCTGGACGACATCGGTGTCCCCGCCAAGGCGTGAACCCGCTGCAAACATTGCATTGAAAGAACCCTGATGAAAAAGACCCTCACCACCCTGGCCGCCTCCTGCGGCCTGATGCTCGCCGCACTGACCGGCGTGGCGGCCCATGCGGCCCAGCCCGTGACCACGGCCAGCGGCCTGGTCTATGAAAGCCTCAAGGAAGGCACGGGCGCCAGCCCCAAGGCCAGCGACACGGTGCGCGTGCACTACCGCGGCTACTTCCCCGACACGGGCAAGGACTTCGACAGCTCCATCACGCGTGGCCAGCCCATCGAGTTCCCCTTGACCGGCGTGATTCCCTGCTGGACCGAAGGCGTGCAGAAGATGAAGGTCGGTGGCAAGGCCAAGCTGACCTGCCCTCCCTCCATCGCCTACGGCAGCCGTGGCGCGGGCAGCGTGATCCCACCCAACGCCACGCTGAATTTCGAGGTGGAACTGCTGGGCATCAAGTGATGGCCGGCCCGCTGGCCGGGCCAGCCCCCGCTTGATGCAAAGCCGGCCTGCGGGCCGGCTTTTTTACGGTCGTTGAAAGGGATATGCCGTGGATTCACGCAAACCGCTGGACGCGCGCGCCGCCGCGCTGATGCTCATGCTGTGCCTGATCTGGAGCCTGCAGCAGATCCTGCTCAAGGCCACGGCCGATGCCATTGCGCCCACGCTGCAGATCGCGCTGCGCTCGGGCGTGGGCGCCGTACTGGTGTGGCTGTTCATGCGCTGGCGCGGCATGCGCGTGCAGTGGGGCGACGGCAGCTGGCGCCCGGGCCTGGCCGTGGGCACGCTGTTTGCTCTGGAATTCCTGCTGGTGGGCGAGAGCATCAACCACACCTCGGCCGCCCATGTGGTGGTCTTCCTGTATTCCGCCCCCGTGTTCGCGGCGCTGGGCCTGCACTGGAAGCTGCCCTCGGAGCGCCTGGCGCCGCTGCAATGGCTGGGCATCGCACTGGCCTTTGCCGGCATAGCGCTGGCCTTCCTGGGCGGCGGCAAGCCTTCGAAGGCAGCAGGCGCCGCCATGCTGCTGGGCGACCTGCTGGCGCTGGCCGCCGGCGTGGCCTGGGGCGCCACCACGGTGGCCATCCGCACCACGCGGCTGGCATCGCTGCCCGCCGCGCAGACCCTGCTCTACCAACTGGCCACCGGCTTTGCGCTGCTGCTGCCCGCCGCCCTCCTGCTGGGCCAGACCCGCTTCGAGCCCACGCCGCTGGCCTGGGCCGGCCTGGCCTTCCAGTCCGTGCTGGTCTGCTTCGTGAGCTTCCTGGTCTGGTTCTGGCTGCTCACGCAATACCTGGCCTCGCGCCTGGGCGTGTTCTCTTTCATGACGCCCATCTTCGGCGTGGTCTTCGGGGCCTGGCTGCTCAGCGAGCCCATCGAGCCCAACTTCCTGGCCGGGGCACTGATGGTGCTGGCCGGGGTGCTGCTGGTGAGCGGGTATGGGTGGCTGATGTCGCTCAGGCGTCCTGCCTGACCAGTCCCAGCCGCCGCGCCAGCCGCTGCAGGTTGGCGCGGTCCATCTGCAGCTCGCGTGCGGCGGCGGCCCAGCTGCCTTGGTGGCGCTGCAGGCTGGCGTCGATCAGATGGCGCTCGTAGCTCTCCACGGCTTCGCGCAGGCCTTGGGGGCTGGCGCCGGGCGATGCGACCTGTGGGAGGGGCAGGGTCGGGGTGGCCGTCGCCGGGGGCTGCGCGTCATCCCGGAGATCGGCCTGGGCCAGCGTGACCATGCGAGCCCGGCCACCGGCTGGAGCGGTGGAGGGCGCACGGCTCAGCGCCCGCAGCACGCCGCGACTGATGAGGTGCTCCAGCTGCCGGACATTGCCGGGCCATTCCTGGGCGAGCAAGGCAGATTGCGCGGCGGGGTGCAGGCGCAGGCCGCCCAGGCCCAGGCGCGAACGGTTTTCCTCGAGGAAGAAGCCGGCCAGCATCAGCACGTCGCTGTCGCGCTCGCGCAGCGCGGGCACGCGCAGCGGGTACACGCTCAGGCGGTGGAAGAAATCGGCGCGCATGCGGCCCGCCGCCACCTCGGCGGCCAGGTCGCGGTTGGTGGCGGCGATCACGCGCACGTCCACATGGTGTTCGCGGTCCGAGCCCAGGCGCTGCAGCTGGCCGCTTTGCAGCACGCGCAGCAGCTTGGCCTGCACGGGCAGGGACAGCTCGCCCACCTCGTCCAGGAACAGCGTGCCCTGGTCGGCCTGCTCGAACTTGCCGCTGCGCTCGGACAGCGCACCCGTGAAGGCGCCGCGCACATGGCCGAACAGCTCGCTTTCGACCAGGTTGTCGGGCAGGGCCGCGCAGTTGATGCTGACCAGCGCGCGGCCCGCACGCGCCGACTGCGCATGCACGGCCTGGGCCACCAGTTCCTTGCCCGTGCCGGTCTCGCCCGTGATCAGCACATTGAGGTCGCTGGCCGCGACCAGGGCGATGTCCTTTTGCAGCGCGCGCATGGCCGGGCTCTGGCCGATCAGCGGACGCGATGACTCGCCCCCCGGGGCGGCGCCGGGCGCGGGCAGGGCGCGCGCACTGCGCGCCAACCGGCGCAGCCGCTCGGCCGTGGTCACGGTGGCCGCCGCCAGGTTGCTGAAGGCCTGCAGCGCCGCCAGCGCGGCGGGGTCGGCAAAGCGCCCGGGGTCCAGCGCGTCCAGCGTGAGAAGGCCCCAGGGCAGGCCGCCCGTCTGCAGCACGCAGCCCATGCAGTCGTGGACCTCCAGCGGCCCGTGACCCTGGGCCACCAGGCCGTCATAGGGATCGGGCAGCGGGCTGTCTGGCGCAAAGCGCATGGCCTGGCCAGCGGCCAGCAGCTGGGCGAAGCGCGGGTGCTCGGCAATGCGAAAGCGCCGGCCCAGCGCATCGGGCACCAGGCCATCGATGGCCACGGGCCGCAGCCACTCGCCCTCCAGCCGCAGCAGGGCGGCGGCATCGGCCGGCAGCACGGCGCGCAGGGCTGCCAGCAGGCGGCGAAAGCGCTCGCGCTCGGGCAGGTCCTGGGCCAGGTCGGCCACCAGAGGGGTCAGGGCATGCAGGGCGGTGGATGTGGTCATAAAGACTGCGGTTGCTGTCAAAAAGACTCGATTTAACGAAGGTCATATTGACGCATGAAACGCTAAACCCTTGTTCTGCAAGGGCTGCAGTCCTGGCACGGCACTTGCCTTTGTCAAGGCATGCCGGGCATCGCACCGGGCATGCCCGTCCCCGTACCCAAGGAGTTTCTTGTGCTGACCGACCGCCAACGTGCCATCGTCCAATCCACCGTCCCGCTGCTTGAAACCGGCGGCGAGGCTTTGATCACCCACTTCTACCAGACCATGCTGGGCGAGTACCCCGAGGTGCGCGCCCTGTTCAACATAGCCCACCAGCAAAGCGGTGCCCAGCCGCGTGCGCTGGCCTATAGCGTGCTCATGTACGCCAAGCACATCGACCGGCTCGAAGCCCTGGGCGATCTGCCCGCGCAGATCATCAACAAGCATGTTGCGCTGCAGGTGCAGCCCGAGCACTACCCCATCGTCGGCACCTGCCTGCTGCGCGCCATCCGCGAAGTGCTGGGCGCCGAGATCGCCACCGACGAGGTCATCGATGCCTGGGGCGCCGCCTACCAGCAGCTGGCCGACCTCCTGATCGGTGCCGAACGCCAGGCCTATGACCGCACGGCGGCGGCCGAGGGCGGCTGGCGCGGCGAGCGCGCCTTCGTGGTCGAGGACAAGGTGGCGGAAAGCGCCGAGATCACCTCGTTCTACCTGGTGCCGGCCGATGGCGGCCCCGTCATCGCCCACCAGCCCGGCCAGTACATCGGCCTGCGCCTGGTTGTGGATGGCCAGGAGCAGCGGCGCAACTACTCGCTGTCCGCGCCCGCCGATGGCCGCAGCCTGCGCATCAGCGTCAAGCGCGAGGCAGGTGGCAAGGTCTCCAACTTCCTGCACGACCGGGTCCGCGTCGGCGACACGCTGCAGCTGTTCCCGCCCGCAGGCCACTTCACGCTGCAGCCCGGCGAGCGTCCGCTGGTGCTGATCAGCGGCGGCGTGGGCATCACGCCGACCCTGCCCATGCTGGATGCGGCCTTGCCCAGCAAGCGTCCCGTGGTCTTCATCCACTGCGCGCGTGAGCGCGGTGTTCACGCCTTCCGTGAACGTGTGGATGCGCTGGCCGCGGAGCATCCGCAGCTCAGCCGGTACTACTGCTATGACCGGGTGGAGGAGGACGATGAGGCCGATGCGCAGGGACTGCTGACCGCCCGGCAGTTGGGTGAGTGGCTGCCCTCAGTGGATGCCGATGTGTATTTCCTGGGACCGCGGCCGTTCATGCGGTCGGTGAAGGAGTCGCTGCGGGTGTTGGGGGTGCCGGAAGGGCAGGTCCGCTATGAATTCTTTGGGCCGGCGGAGGCGTTGGCCTGAGTTGCCGTCGATCCGCCCGGGGTCCCCTGGCCTGAGTGGTGGAGCAGGGGCCGGGCCTCGGCCCGCCGTGCATCGGGCGATCAGCCCTGCACGGCCCACATGCCCTGGTTGTCCGACACCCACTCCCCAAACGCCTGTGCGGGCAAGGGCTTGCTGCACAGATAGCCCTGGAAGAAGTCGCACCCCTTGCCGCGCAGGAATGCCAGTTGCTCGGCCGTCTCCACGCCCTCGGCCAGAACCTTGAGCCCCATGGCATGCCCCAGCGCGATCACCGATCCGCTGATGGCCATGTCGTCCGCGCTGTGCGGGATATCGCGGATGAAGCCCTGGTCGATCTTGAGCAGGTCCAGCGGAAAGCGCTTGAGGTGGGCCAGCGAGGAATAGCCGGTGCCGAAGTCGTCGATGGCCAGCCGCAGGCCCTGGGCGCGCAGGCGGCGCATGACGGCCAGGGCCTCCTCGGGGCGCTCGGCCAGGGCGCTTTCGGTGATTTCCAGCTCCAGGCAGTGCGGGGCGAAGCCCGTGGCGGCCAGCGCGTCGGCGGTGGCGCCGGCGATGTCGGTCAGCAGGAACTGGTGCAGCGAGACGTTGACCGCGATGGTCATCTCGGGCAGGCCCTGATCGCGCCAGCGCTGGCCCTGGGCGCAGGCCTCGCGCAGCACCCACAGGCCCAGCGCGCCGATGACGCCCGAGCTTTCGGCCACGGGAATGAAGCGTGCCGGGGAGATGAGGCCCTCGTCCGGGTCCAGCCAGCGCACCAGGGCCTCGGCGCCCACCAGGCGGCCCGTGGCCAGGTCGATCTGGGGCTGGAAGTACAGGCGCAGGTGGCCCAGGTCTATGGCCTGCCGCAGCCGTGCCTCCATGGCCAGCCGCTCGCGTGCGGCCGAGGTCATGTCTTCCTCGAAGAAGCACCAGGCACGGCCGCTGCGCGACTTGGCGCCGTAGACGGCGGCGTGCGCGCCCTGCAGCAGGTCCTGGGCATTGCCGGCGTGGGAGGGATACATGCAGATGCCCACGCTGACGCCGGCCATGACGGACAGGCCGTCCGGCGAGCTCCAGGGCTGGCCGGCCGCCGCGATCAGTTGCCGTGCGCGGGCGATGGCGTCGCCGCGCTCGCTCATGCCCTTGCACAGCACGGCCAGTTCGTCACCGGCCATGCGACCTATGAGGTCCTGGGGTCCCAGGGAATCGTGCACACGGGCGGCGATGTGGCGCAGCACCTGGTCGCCAATGGCGTGGCCGTAGCTGTCGTTGACGTCCTTGAAGCGATCGATGTTCAGCAGCATCACGGCCAGCGTGCCCTGCTCGGCAGCCGCCTCGGCCACGGCGTCTTCCAGCAGCGCTGTGAAGCGCACGCTGTTGGGCAGGCCGGTGAGCATGTCGCGGTGGGCCAGGAATTCGAGCTGGGCCTCGCGCGCCTTCTCGGCCGAGATGTCGGTGAACATGCACACGTAGTGCGTGACCTTGCCCTGTGCGTCCTTGACGGCGCTGAGCGACATGCGCTCGGGGAAGACCTCGCCGTTCTTGCGGCGGTTCCAGATTTCGCCCTGCCAGTGGCCCGTGGCCTGCATGCTGTCCCACATGGCCTCGTAGAAGGCCTTGTCGTGGCGGCCGGACTTGAACATGCGCGGGGTCTTGCCCAGCATCTCCTGCTCGGTATAGCCCAGCAGCCGCGTGAAGGCGCTGTTGACCGAGAGGATGCGGCTGCGCGCGTCGGTGACGACCACGCCCTCCATGGTGTTGTCCACCACGGCGGCGGCCAGGCGCTGGCGTTCGTCGGCCTCCCGCCCGGCGGCCATCGCGGCATGGGCAGTGCGCTCTCCACGGCGCATGCGCCACAGCAGCCAGCCGCCGCCCACGGCCGTGACCAGCACCAGGGTCACCGAGGACAGCATGCGCCGCTGCGCCGCCGCCTCGGGCGGAATCTGCAGGTGCGCCAGCAGCCATTCCACGCCCCAGAGCCACAGCAGACCTGCGCACACGTACAGGGTCATTGCGCCCCAGAGCGGTATTCGGGGCTGCTCTCCCTGATCTTGCATGTGGTTCCTCAGAACGTTCCCAGAACGTGTGACTTGCGCAGGGTCGTGTCCATGCTGCGACAATTGCGCCGCTATGACCCAAGCCTATATTCTTACCCTTTCGTGCCCCGACCGGCTCGGTCTGGTACATGCCGTCTCGGGCTTTCTGCTCGAGCAAGGCGGCAACATCGAAGAGGCCGCGCAGTATAACGACCCGGCCACCGGACTGTTCTTCATGCGCGTGCAATTTGCCTGCAACGGCTGCGATCCCGCGGCTCTGAGGGCGGCCCTGGCCGACCTGGGCGGCCAGTACCAGATGAAGTGGCGCCTGCACACCAAGGCCGAAGCCATGAAGACCGTGCTCATGGTCAGCAAGGAAGGCCACTGCCTAAATGACCTGCTGTTTCGCTGGAAGAGCGGCCTGCTGCCGGTGGACATCCGCGCCATCATCAGCAACCACCGCGAGTTCTACCAGCTGGCGGCCAGCTACAACATCCCCTTTCACCACATCCCCGTCACGGCTGCCACCAAGGCCCAGGCCGAGGCAAAGCAGTTCGAGATCATCGAGGCCGAAGGCGCCGAACTCGTGGTGCTGGCGCGCTACATGCAGGTGCTGTCCAACGACCTGTGCACCAAGCTGGCAGGCCGCGCGATCAATATTCACCACAGCTTCCTGCCCAGCTTCAAGGGCGCCAAGCCCTACTACCAGGCCCATGACCGCGGCGTGAAGCTGATCGGCGCCACGGCCCACTATGTGACGGCCGACCTGGACGAAGGCCCGATCATCGAGCAAGACGTGGCCCGCGCCGACCACACCGACACCGTGGAGGACCTCACGGCCCGCGGCCGCGACACCGAGAGCCAGGTGCTGGCCCGCGCTGTCAAGTGGCACAGCGAGCACCGCGTCATCCTCAACGGCCACAAGACCGTGGTCTTCCGCTGAACCCGGCTCCCGGCCGCCCATGGCGAACGTGACCCTTGCCGCCGGCAGCGGCTTTGCCCCGCCCGGCAGCGGCGCCCGCCGCATCCCGCCCATACAGTGTCTGCTCACTTTCGAGGCGCTGGCGCGGCTGCGCAGCGTGACGCAGACGGCCGAGGAGCTGTGCGTCACGCCCAGCGCCGTCAGCCACCGCGTGCGCCAGCTCGAGCAGATCCTGGGCACGCGGCTGTTCGGCCGCTCGGACTTTTCGCTCACCACCGAAGGCAGCGCCTACCTGTCCCACGTGCGCGAGGGCCTGGGCGCGCTGCAGCGCTTTCCGGGCGAGGTGACGGCACCGGGCCGCCGCAGGCTCAAGCTCGCCGTCACGCCCACCTTTGCGCGCGTGATCCTGATCCCGCGCCTGCGCCAGTTCACGGAAACCTATCCCGAGATCGACATCGCCCTGCAGGTCTCCATCCCGCTGCTGGACGTGGTGGCCGAGGATGCCGACCTGATGGTGCGCTTCGGCCCCGGCCACTATGCCGATGTGGAGCACATCGAGCTGGCGCGCGACGTGGTCACGCCGCTGGCCTCGCCGGCCTTCATCCGCGAGCACGGCCCCTTCGAGCAGCCCCAGGACCTGGAAGGCATGCCCCTGCTGCGCAGCCCGCTGGAGCCCTGGCGCACCTGGTTCGGCGCCACCGGCCTGGACTGGCCCGAGCCGCACGAGGGCTCGCAGTTCAACGACATCGGCCTGATGTGCGACGCGGCCTCGGCCGGCATGGGCATCGCCCTGGTGCGCCACAAGCTGGGCGCGCCCTGGCTGGACAACGGCACCCTGGTGCGCCTGTTCGACGTGGACACGGCCAGCCCCCATGCCCACTACCTGTGCTGGCGCACCGGAACGATGGACCGCTGGGAATGCGCGGCCTTTGCTGAATGGTTGAAGAGGGCGATGGCCTGCTGAGGCGCCCACAACGGATTTCACGGATTTCGCGGATTTCACGCGCCGTTGCAATAAACATCAGCGCAGCCCCGCTGCACAAAGACGGCGGCATCGCCTAAAGTCAGGCTCCATGACTCCCGCCAGCTCCCCAGCCAGCCCCGCTCCCGGCGCCATGGCGTCGGCCGCCGCCGATGCCGCCCATCGACAGCCTGCAACCTCCGAGCGCGCACGGCGCCAGGCCGAGGTCGTGGCCGCGCTGGCCCGCCATGTGCCCGCCCACGCCCTGCTGTGGAATGCCGAGGACACCACGCCCTATGAATGCGACGGCCTCACGGCCTACCGCCAGCGCCCGCTGGTGGTCTGCCTGCCCGAGACCGAGGCCCAGGTCCAGGCCGTGCTGCGAGCCTGCCACGCCATCCAGGTGCCCGTGATCGCGCGCGGCGCGGGCACCGGGCTGTCGGGCGGTGCCTTGCCCCATCCCATGGGCGTGACGCTGTCGCTGGCCAAGTTCAACAAGATCCTGCAGGTCGATGCGGCCAGCCGCACGGCCGTGGTGCAGTGCGGCGTGCGCAACCTGGCCATCAGCGAGGCCGCCGCGCCCTTCGGCCTGTACTACGCGCCCGATCCCAGCAGCCAGATCGCCTGCACCATCGGCGGCAACGTGGCCGAGAACTCGGGCGGCGTGCACTGCCTCAAGTATGGGCTGACCGTGCACAACGTGCTCAAGGTGCGCGGCTTCACCGTGGAGGGCGAGCCGGTGGAGTTCGGCTCCACGGCACTGGACACGCCGGGCTTCGACCTGCTGGCCATCCTGGTCGGCAGCGAAGGCATGCTGGCCGTGACCACCGAAGTCACCGTGCGGCTGATCCCCAAGCCCCAGCTGGCGCGCTGCATCATGGCCAGCTTCGACGACGTGCGCAAGGCCGGCGACGCCGTGGCCGCCGTGATCGCGGCCGGCATCATCCCGGCCGGGCTGGAGATGATGGACAAGCCCATGACGGCCGCCGTCGAGGACTTCGTCAAGGCCGGCTACGACCTCACGGCCGAGGCCATCTTGCTGTGCGAGAGCGACGGCACGCCCGAGGAAGTCGAGGAAGAGATCGCCCACATGAGCGAAGTGCTGCGCGGCGCCGGGGCCACGGCCATCACGGTGAGCGAAAGCGAGGCCGAGCGCCTGCGCTTCTGGAGCGGGCGCAAGAACGCCTTTCCCGCCAGCGGGCGCATCAGCCCCGACTACATGTGCATGGACTCCACCATCCCGCGCAAGCGCCTGGCCGACATCCTGCTGGCCATCCAGGAGATGGAAAAGAAATACGGCCTGCGCTGCGCCAACGTCTTCCACGCGGGCGACGGCAACCTGCACCCGCTGATCCTGTTCGATGCCAACGACCCCGACGAGCTGCACCGCTGCGAGCTGTTCGGCGCCGACATCCTGGAGACCAGCGTGGCCATGGGCGGCACGGTCACGGGCGAGCATGGCGTGGGCGTGGAAAAGCTCAACTCCATGTGCACCCAGTTCACCACGGCCGAGAACGACCAGATGTTCGCGCTCAAGGCCGCCTTCGACCCGCAGGCCCTGCTCAACCCCGGCAAGGTGATTCCCACGCTCAACCGCTGCGCCGAGTACGGAAAGATGCTGGTGCGCGGCGGCCAGATCTCACACCCGGACCTGCCGAGATTCTGAGGCGCGGTGCAACCGGCGCCGTGCAACGGGCGCGGTGCAACCGGCTCCGTGCAACGAGCACTGTGCAACGAGCGCCATGCAACCCGCTGGTCACGGCTGCTGCAGGCAGCGCAGCCATAGCCCATCGAGCGCGCGGGCCAGCGCAGCCTCCTGCCGGGGCACGGCCAGGTCCTCCGCCAGGTCTTCGATCATGGCCTCCAGTGGTACGGCATGGGACAGGGTGCGCAAGCCGCATTCCATCGCCAAGGCGGTGTCCAGGTAGGCCACGCGCGCGCCGGCCACGCTCCAGCGCGTGAGTTCGCGCACACGGCCGACCTGGTTCAGCCGCAGGCGCATCGCCTCCAGCCGCTCGGCCAGGGATCTGCGGATGCGCTCCCCTGTCTCGGGCCGGTCCTCCTCCAGTCTGCGCAGCGCCGCCTCCTGCTGCTCTAGCGTGCGCTCCAGTGCCCGCAGAGCCGCCTCGCGCCCCAGCCGGGCCTCGTCGTAGCGCGGCAGGGCTGCGCGCATGCGCTCCAGCGTCTGCTTGCGTTCCCGTGCGTAGGCCGGCTCGGCGGGGCGCCCGGAACGCACGCAAGCGTCGGCGGCCAGCACCAGCCGCTGCGGAGCTGCTTCGGCGCCCAGCCCTTGCGGACGGAAGCTGCGGCAGTCTGTCATTTCCTCCAGCATGCGCAGGTCTTCCAGGTGTAGGCGCATGCGTTCCGCGTCCTTCTGCGCCTCAAGCCGGTGGCGGCCCAGCATCTCCTGGCGCTGGCGCTCCAGCATCAGCAATTCGCGCCAGCCGCCACGCAGCCGGGCCTCGAACCGCGCCTGCTCGCCATCGGCCGCTTGCTGCAGCTGCTCGGCATCCTGGCGCAGACGCAGCTGCAGGTATCCATGCGTGCCTGATCTCTCGCAGGTGTACTCGACGATGCGCCCGCCGCTTCCATCGCCCACGCTGCGCCATGCACTGCGCGCGCATGCCTTCCTCTCCTGGAGCACCTGGCCTATCGAGACCCCCGATGCACCGCCCCAGGATGCGGCCTGGACCGCCAGGACATCACCGTCGTCACCGCCGCAACCGCCCAGCACCAGTGCAAGGCTCGAGGGCAGCAGCCACACTCGTTGCCAACGCATTTGCTCCCCCGTGCATGTGATTTCCAGATCGATGGTTGATATTAACTATCAATCAAAAAGAGATGTGATTTTTATCAATACTCACATCTCAATCAGACCAATCCCATAGCGTTCGCGCATGCAGGATGCAAAGCAGCGGTTTGCTCAAAAATTACGTGATTCAATGCAGGCCCAGGGCTATGAAGCCAGGCCTGCGGTGCTGGAGCACGAGTTCAATTCCCGTTTCTGGGGCAAGCCCATGTCCCAGCACGGCGTGCGCCTTTGGCTGGTCGGCAAGACCATGCCCAACGCCAAGAAACTCGCTGCGCTGGCCGACTGGCTGCAGGTGCCGCTGGAGGAGTTCCTGCGCTCGCCGCAGCAGGTTCGCGAGGTGCGCGAGCCCAAGAGCACCTGGTCCGCAGGCCTGGGCTACGAGGACAACGAGCTGTTCAAGATCTACCTGCGCCTTCCCGTGCCCAAGCGCCGGCTGGCACGCGACGTGATCCTGGCCATTGCGCGCGCCCATGATGCCGAGGAAGCGGAACGCGCCGCAGGCTCGTAGCCAGGCGGCGCGTCGGGTTTGCATTGATCCTGCACCTGCGGGGCACGGGCCCCGCCTGCGCATCAGCCACCCATGGCGCGCTGGCGTGCATCGCGCTGGGCGGGCGTTTCGTTGATCAGTTCATTGATCACTTCCTGGCGTGTCTTGCCCGCGCCGGTCTGCGGTGCGGGAGCCGGATAGACGCTGGCATTGAAGCGCGAGGTGCCGCCCTGTCGCACGGCTGCCTCGGCGTCGGCCGTCACCTGGGCGCGTGTCTTGCTGCTCTTGAAATGCTCTGGGTGGACGACGGCGCCCGCCTCGTTGTTGGCCGGGTGGATGTATCCGGCCGCCGATGCCATGCCGGGCAGCAGCAGCGCTGCCGATGCGGCCAGGCCGGCGATGAGGGTGGCGGGGGTGAAGCGGCGTTGCGACATGATGTGATTCCTTTCAGGCACGTTGGTAATTCGTTCTCCCCACGCCCCGCGATGCGGAACGCCGAGGAGAGGACTCCAATGTAGAAATCACGTGCCCACACCAGCCCCACAGGATGGTGACATTGCTGTCATACAACCGACACAGATGACCGCGATGACCGAGACACTGCGGCGCCTCGGCGCTCGTCACCCCCGGTACTGCGCACGCGCGCGGCCGGTCGCCAGAGGGTCCAGGCGCACGTCCAGCAGGCCCTCGGCATCGCCCGCGATGCGCGCCAGCGTCTGGCCGAAGGGATCGGCGAACTGGCTTTCGCCGCAGAAGGCGTAGCTGTCGCCGGGACCGGCGCGGTTGGCCATGGCGATGTAGCACTGGTTGTCCATGGCGCGCACGGGCACGGCGTGGCGATGGATGTGGCCGTAGGGGTGCATCATCCCGTCCATCAGCACGATCAGGTCCACGCCCTGCACGCCCAGGGCGCGGGCCGGTACCGGAAACTCGATGTCGAAGCAGATCAGCATTCCCACTCGCAGGCCGCGCCATGTGCAGACGGGCTGGCGATCCCCGGCCTCGAAGACCCCGTGGTCCGAGTCGTAGAGCATGGACTTGCGGTAGTGCAGCAGCACTTGGCCATCGGCATCGATCAGCAGGCCTGCGTTGAAGTGGCGGCCCCGGTCCGCTTCGGCCAGGCCGATGGCGACGGCCACGCCGGCTTGCCGCGCGGCTTCGCGCAGCGCAGTGGCCGAGGGGCCGTCCAGCGGCTCGGCCAGGTGCGCCACGTTGTCCGGCCGGGGGAATCCGCTGATGCAGGTTTCGGGAAAGACCAGCAGGTCGGCCTGACCCGCGCTGGCCCTGATCGTCTTCAGCGTCATCGCCAGGTTGCCGGCAATGTCGCCGTCGCGCAGACGGGGCTGGATGATGCGGATGCGGTGCTCCGTCATGGTGTGCGCTCCTTGAGATGCAAAGGGTGGCTGTCCTGCCGAGACTGGCAACTGGCGGCCTCCTCGGCCTGCAGATCCAGGTTGCGGGCCAGCACCCAGTAAAGGCCGCCGGCTACGAGAATGCCCGGCAGCCAGGCGAAGTCCACGCCGCCCAGCCGCTGCGCAGCCCAGCCGATGAAGACCGCGTGGCCATCCGTGGCGTCGTGGATGTGGAAGAAGGGCACCATGGCCGCAAAGCCGCCCAGATAGGCGCAGATGCCGCGCCAGCCCCAGGCGCCGTAGATGCCCTGTGGCGTGAAGAAATCGGCGATGGCGTAGCGGCCCTTGCGCACCAGGAAATAGTCCACGAGGTTGACCGCCGTCCATGGCACCAGGAAGTACAGCAGCAGCGCCAGGAAGGAGTGCAGCAATGCCACGCCGCTGCCCTGGATGGACAGCACGCACGCGAGGATGGTGGCGCTGATGGCGGCGATGGCACCGATGCGTGCGCTGCGCGTGGGGCGCAGGCCGCCCAGCGAATCCGCCGCCGTGAGCACGGTCAGCGCCGCGCTGTAGGTGTTGAGGGCGATGATGGGCACGAAGGCCACGACGGCCAGGGCAGGCAGCAGCCGGTCCGCGACCGGGAACAGGCCGGTGCCGATCCGTCCCAGCGCCGCCAGCGCGTCGCCGGCCTGCAGCCGCTGCGCCATCCACGCGCCCAGCCCGATCATCCAGGCCCCGGACAGCGAGGCGCCCAGGAAGATGGCCGCGATCAGGCGCCGGGGCGCGGTATGGCGCGGCAGGTAGCGCGAATAGTCGGACACATAGGGCGCATAGGAGATGTTGTAGCTGGCCGCGATGGTGAACTGCGCGGCAAAGGCGCTCCATGCGAATCCTGGCAATGGCTCCGGCCGAACGTGCAAGGCGGGCTCGCCCACGCCTGCCAGCAACGCCAGCGTGGCCAGCGCATACAGCGGCAGCGCCAGCATCAGCGCGCAGCGGAAGGCCCTGTGCATCACATCGTGGCCGCAGACCGCCAGCAAGGCGCCTACCGCCACGGCCACGCAGGCAGTGGGCGCTGGCGGCAGGCCGAACACGGCCTGCATGCCCTGCATGATGAGCGAGACGTTGACGACGTTGAACCCCGTGAACACCAGCAGCGTGGCGCACAGCGGCAGGGTGACGCCGCGAAAGCCGAACTGCGCGCGCGACTGGATCATCTGCGGCAGCCCCAGCTGCGGCCCCTGCGCGCCGTGCAGCGCCATGAACAGCGTGCCGAACATGATGCCCAGCGTCCCGGCCAGGGCGCTCCAGGGCGCCGAAAGCCCCAGCGACGGGCCGACGAAGCCGATGGAAAGCGTGAAGAAGTGGAAGTTGCCCAGGAACCAGAACGGCCCCTGGTCGGCGAGCCGCGCATGGCGCTCGCTGTCGGGAATGCAGTCGATGGACCGGCTCTCCACGGCGATGCGGGCACGGCCGTGCTGTCCGCTGGCGGGGCTGTTCATGGCCTTGTCTCCCTCCCGTTGTCCTTGCTGTTGTGGGACAAATTCTAGGCAGGAGCCTGCCGCCGCTCCATGCCTGATGCGCGACGTTCACATCGACTGGAAAAGATGTTTGGCCAGCCGGCCAGCCCCTGGTGCCGAGGCGGCCGGGCATGAAAAAAGCCCGCGCCGCCTGGCTGCCACAGGGCCTGCCAGGCGGCATGGGGGGGCGTGGGTGGCGTGGGTGGCGTGCTACGCGGCTGGTGCCGATGCCGTGGGCACTGCGCCGGCCGCGTCCGCCTCCGACGGGTCGTTGCGGTGCACCAGACGGTACAGCAGCGGCAGCACCAGCAAGGTCAGCAGCGTGGACGACAGGATGCCGCCGATCACCACCGTGGCCAGCGGCCGCTGCACCTCGGCGCCCGTGCCCGTGGCAATGGCCATGGGAACGAAGCCCAGCGAGGCGACAAGGGCCGTCATCAGCACGGGGCGCAGCCGGGTGAGCGCGCCTTCGGTCACGGCGTCGGGCACGCTGGCGCCCTGTTCGCGCAAGGTTCTGATCCAGGAGATCATGACCAGGCCGTTGAGCACGGCCACGCCCGACAGCGCGATGAAGCCCACCGCCGCCGAGATGGACAGCGGTATGTCGCGCAGCCACAGCGCCAGGATGCCGCCCGTGAGCGCGAACGGAATGCCCGTGAAGACCACCAGCCCGTCGCGCACATTGCCGAACATGGCGAACAGCAGCACGAAGACCATGAGCAGGGCCACGGGCACCACGATCTGCAGGCGGCGCGTGGCCGACTCCAGGTTCTCGAAGGTGCCGCCCCAGCGCGTCCAGTAGCCGGGCGGCAGCGACAGGCCTTGCAGCTTTTGCTGTGCCTCGCCCACGAAGGAGCCCATGTCGCGCCCGCGCACATTGGCGCTGACCACGATGCGGCGCTTGCCGTCTTCGCGACTGACCTGGTTGGGGCCGGGCGCGGTCTCGAACGTGGCCACGGCCGACAGCGGCACGAAGCCGATGCGCCCGTCCGCCCCGCGCGGCAGGGCGATGGGCAGGCGGCTCAGGGCCTGCAGGTCGTTGCGCACGGCGTCCGGCAGGCGCACCTGGATGTCGAAGCGCCGGTCGCCCTGGAATACCGTGCCGGCCTCGGTGCCGCCCATGGCGGTGCTGATGGCGTCCTGCACATCGCCCATGTTCAGGCCGTAGCGCGAGGCCTTTTCGCGGTCGATCTGCACGGTGAGCATGGGCAGGCCCGTGGTCTGCTCGACCTTGACCTCGGAGGCGCCCGCAATCTGCTGCAGCATGCCGGCCACGGTCTGTGCGCTTTTCTCCAGCACGGCCATGTCGTCGCCGAAGATCTTCACGGCCACGTCGCTGCGCACGCCCGAGATCAGCTCGTTGAAGCGCAGCTGGATGGGTTGGGAGAACTCGTAGTTGTTGCCCGGGATGCGGTCCACCGACGCCTGCACGGCGGCCAGCAGCTCATCGCGCGGGCGCGCCGGGTCGGGCCACTCGCTGCGGGCTTTCAGCATGATGTAGCCGTCGGAGATGTTGGGCGGCATGGGGTCGGAGGCGATCTCGGCCGTGCCGGTGCGCGCGAACACGCGGTCGATCTCGGGGAACTCCTTCTTGAGCGCCTTCTCGATCTGCATCTGCATTTCCAGCGACTGCGTGAGGCTGGTGCCGGGGATGCGCAGCGCCTGGATGGCGAAGTCCCCCTCGTTGAGGTTGGGCGCGAACTCGCTGCCCAGGCGCGTGGCCAGCAGCAGGCTCAGCGCCACGGCCACGGCGGCGGCCGTGAGCACCACGGCGGGCGCGGCCATGACGCGCGCCAGCACGGGCGCATAGCCGCGGCGTGCCCAGCCCATGAGGCGGTTTTCCTTCTCGGCCACCTTGTCGCCCATGAACAGCGCAATCGCCGCCGGGATGAAGGTGATGGACAGCAGCATGGCGCCGGCCAGCGCGATGACCACCGTCAGCGCCATGGGATGGAACATCTTCCCCTCCACGCCCGTGAGCGCGAAGATGGGCAGGTAGACCACCATGATGATGAGCTGGCCGAACAGCAGCGGGCGGCGCGCTTCCTTCGCGGCGGCGAAGACTTCATGGAAGCGTTCGCTGCGCGTCAGCGACCGTCCTCGCGCCTCCTGCGCATGCGCCAGGCGGCGCACGCAGTTCTCCACGATGACCACGGCGCCGTCGATGATGATGCCGAAGTCCAGCGCCCCCAGGCTCATGAGGTTGGCGCTGACCTTGTAGTGCACCATGCCCGTGAAGGTGAACAGCATGGACAGCGGGATGATCAGCGCCGTGATCAGCGCCGCGCGCAGGTTGCCCAGGAACAGGAAGAGGATGACCACCACCAGGGCTGCGCCCTCCACCAGGTTCTTCTTGACCGTGGCGATGGCCTTGTCCACCAGGTTGGTGCGGTCGTAGACGGTGATGGCCTTGACGCCAGGGGGCAGGCCCCGGTTGATCTCGGCCATGCGCTGGTCCACGGCGCGCGAGACGGTGCGGCTGTTCTCGCCGATCAGCATGAACACCGTGCCCAGCACCACCTCGCGGCCGTTGTCGGTGGCCGCGCCCGTGCGCAGCTCCTGGCCCAGGCCGACCTCGGCCAGGTCGCGGATGCGGATGGGCTGGCCCTGGGCCGAGCCCACGATGACCTCGCGGATGTCGGCGATGCCGCCGACCTGGCCCGGTGCGCGGATCAGGTACTGCTCGCCCTGGCGCTCGATATAGCCCGCCCCCACGTTGCTGTTGTTGCGCTGCAGGGCGGTGACGATGTCGGCCAGCGTGAAGCCGTAGGCCGCCAGCTTCTCGGGCGCTGGCGCCACCAGGTACTCCTTGGCGTAGCCGCCGATGGAGTTGATCTCGGTGACGCCGGGCACGTTGCGCAGCTGCGGCTTGATGACCCAGTCCTGGATCTCGCGCAGGTCCATGGGCGTGTAGGGCGTGCCGTCGGGCTTTTTCGCATCGTCCTCGGCCTCCACGGTCCACAGGTAGATCTCGCCCAGGCCCGTGGAGATGGGGCCCAGCGTGGGCGTGATGCCGGCAGGCAGGCTGTCGCGCGCCTGCTGTATGCGCTCGCCCACGAGCTGCCGTGCGAAGTAGATGTCCGTGCCGTCCTTGAACACCACGGTGACCTGGGACAGGCCGTAGCGCGACAGCGAGCGCGTCTGCTCCAGGTGGGGCAGGCCGGCCATCACCGTCTCTATGGGATAGGTGACGCGCTGCTCGGTCTCCAGCGGCGAGTAGCCGCTGGCCTGGGTGTTGATCTGCACCTGGACATTGGTGATGTCGGGCACGGCGTCGATGGGCAGGCGCTGGTAGTTGTAGATGCCCAGCCCTGCCATGGCCAGCACGGCCAGCAGGACCAGCCAGCGCTGCTCTATGGCAAATCGGATGATGCGTTCAAACATGGAGTTCTCCGTTCATGCCCGCATCAATGGGAGTGCTCGGCCATGGCCTTGCCCAGCTCGGCCTTGAGCATGAAGCTGCCCTCGGCCACGTAGGATTGGCCGGGTTTCAGGCCTTCGAGCACCTCGGTGGTCTTGCCGTCGGCGCGGCCCACGCGCACGGGCTGGGCGCGAAAGCCCCCCTGCACGGGCACGAAGACCACGGTCTGCTGCTCCATCTTCTGCAGTGCCTGCGTGGCCACGGCCAGCGGCGCCTGCCGGGACGATGCCGTCAGCTCCACGTTCACGAACAGGCCCGGGCGCCACACGCCGTCGGGGTTGGGCAGGGTGATGCGCGCGGGGGCCGTGCGCGTGTCCTGGCCGATCAGTGCGCCCACATAGGCCACCTCGCCCGTGGCCGAGGAGTCGAAGGCCGTGGCGCGCACCGTGGCCTTCTCGCCCACGCGCACGGCGGGCAGGTCGGGCGCGGCCACGCGCATCTCGGCCCAGACGCTGCGCAGGTCGGAGATGGTGAAGACCTGGGTGGTGTCCTGCACGGCCTCGCCCACGGACAGGTGCTTTTCCACGATCACGCCGTCAAACGGCGCGCGCAGCTCGAAGCGGTTGAGCCCGCCCGCACCACCGCCGGCACCGGCGCCCGTGGCGGCCAGCTTCTGCTGGGCGTTGGAGACGGCGATCTCGGCCTCGCGCAGCGCCTGGCGCGCCTGCAGGTAGTCCTGCTCGGCCGAGACCTTTTCCTCCCACAGCTGCTTTTCACGTGCGTAGGTGGTGCGGGCCAGCTCCAGGCGCTTGCTGGCGGCCAGCAGTTCGCTGCGCTGCTCGGACACGGCGGCGCTGCTGAGCACGGCCAGCAGCTGGCCCTTCTTCACGTTCTGGCCCAGGTTGGCGGGAACGCTCTCGGCAATGCCGGCCACGCGCGGCACGACGTGGGCCGTGCGGTCTTCGTTGAAGCGGATCTCCCCGGGCAGCTGCAGCACGGAGCGCACGGTGGCCGGGCCGGCCTCGGCCAGGCGCACGCCGGCCGCCTGCATGCGCTGGGCGTCCATGGCGATCAGGCCTTCTTCGTCGCCATGTCCGGCTTCTGCAGCCGGTTTGGCTGCAGGTTGGGCGGCAGGCTTGGCCTCGGCTTTTTCCGCCTTGGAGTCTTCATGGTGTTCATCGTCGGCATGGCCTTCATCGTGCTTGTGGCCATCGGCTGCGGCTGCGGCGGCGCCGTGGTGCTCGCCATCGGCATGGCCTGCGGCCTCGCTGTGGCCGTGGCCATGGCTGTCGGCCTTGGCAGCGCCCGGCGTGCCGCTGCGCAGGATCAGCGTGGCGGCCAGCGCGCCCAGGGCCAGGATGACGGCGATGGCCACGAGGGTGCGGCGCGGTCCGAGGGGGGAGGAGGAGGGCTTGGTGTTCATGGTCTGGATGCAATCAGGTTGCTATCGGAATCAGAGGCCGGATTCGGTGCCCAGCAGGCGGTCGATGTCGGCGGCGGCGCGGTGGGTGGCCAGCAGCTGGTCCAGGTACTGGCTGCGCGCCTCGGACCAGGTGCGTTGTGCGTCCAGCACGTCGAGGTAGCCGAACTTGCCCAGCGCAAAGCCGCGCGAGGCCAGCTCGTAGGCCGTGCGCGCCGTGGGCAGCACCTCCTCGGCCAGCTGGCGCGCCTGCTCGCGGCTGGCCTGCAGCAGCTCGCGCGCCTCGAACAGCTGGGCCTGCAGCTGAACGCGCGTGGCCAGCAACTGCTCCTCGGCCTGGTCGGCCAGGCGCAGGGCCTGCAGCTGGTTGCCCCGGTTGCTGTCGAGCACGGGCAGGGGCACGGAGACGCCGACCACGAGCTGGTTGCGCCCGACCTCGGTGGCGCGCTTGACGCCCAGGCTGACGGTGGGATCGGGCAGGCGCCGCGCACGCTCCAGGTCGGCCGTGGCGCGGCTTTGCTCCAGCGCCTGGCGCGCACGCAGCACGGCGGGAGCCTGTTCGATGCGCTGCTGCAGGGCGGCCAGCTCAGGCAGCTGGGGCAGGGCGTCCACCGCGCCCTCGGCCTGGCCGAAGGGGCGCACTCGCTCGCCCCACAGCGCCTGCAGCTGGCCGCGCGCCACGCGCAGGCCCGAGCGTGCCTGGGCCTGCTCCAGGCGGGCGCCGGATTCGGCCACGCGGGCCCGGGTTTCCTCCAGCGGCGCCACCTTGCCGGCGGCCACGCGGCGGGCTGCGGCCTCGCGCGCGCTGCTGGCGATCTCCAGCGTCTGCCCGGCCAGGACCACGCGCTGCTGCGCAGCCAGCACGCCGAAGAAGGCCGTGCCCACGTCGGCGCGCAGCGCAGCCTCGGCCCCCGCCAGCTCGGCCTGCGCCAGGTCGCGCCCGCGCTCGGCCACGCGCATGCGGGCCTCGCGCTTGCCGCCCACTTCCAGGGTCTGGTTCAGCTGCACGGTCAGCGTGCGGGTGCTGCGGCGCGTGTCCTCCTGCGACCAGGCCAGCTCGGGGTTGGGCCGGGCACGGCTTTGGAGCACGGCGCCATCGCTGGCCTCCAGCGCACGGCGGGCCGCACGCAGGCCGGGGTTGCCGTCCAGCGCCAGGGCCAGGGCCTGCTGCAGGTCCAGCGGCGGGCCGGCCGGTGTGGACTCGGTAACAGCGGCTGCAGATGGCGCAGCCGCATCGGCAGGCTCGCCCGCCTGCACGGCACCGCAAGCGGTCAGCACGGCCATCACCAGCAGGGCGCGCGGCCCGGGCCAGGCGCTCCATGGTGCGTGGGAAGCCGTCCTCGACGGAAAGGACGAAGGGAAAGACATACACGGACTCCTTGCCCGCGCGCGGGTCAGGCCTGACCGTTCATCAGCCGGTCAGGCCGCTGCGGCGGGCGCGCACGGCCCATGGCCGCTGAGCGCGAGGGGATTTCAGGGGAATGCCGGTCCGGGGCAGAAACAGGGCCATGCCCGGCCGGCGGCTGCAGGGGGCGTCAGCCCTGCCAGCGGGGCCGATCGGGGCGCAGCAGCACGGCCGAGGCATGGCGGCGCAGCGGCTCGGCGAATGGCATGGGGGGAGGCGCCACCGGCGCGGCCTTGGCGTAGTGGGTGGCGACGGCCACCCAGGCATGGCACATGGAGCAATCGACGCTGAGCGACGACGGCTGGCCCTGGTCCGCCTTCTTTGCCGGTTGACCCGGTTCGGCGCCAGCGCCCGGATCTGCGTTGGCATGGCGCTCGGCGCCCATGCCATGCAGGCTCACGCCGTGGACATGGTGGCCGAAGTGCCGGGTCTCATGCCCGTCGTGCCGGCACAGCGCAGCGGCCGCCATCCAGCTCCACTGGAACAGCAGCGCGATCACGAGGACGGCGAGGGCGGCGAGACGGGGCCGGGTCATGGAGGAGGGCATGGGGCAGGTGGGGATTGTCGTGCATGGCGTTTGCCCACAACCACGACTCCCCCAAGCCGGCGAGTCTAGGGCCGTGCGGCGACCTGTGGCTGTCGGGCACATGACAAATTTGTCATCTTGGCAAACCATGCCCTTCCCCGACAATGCTCGGCATGAAAGTCCTGGTCATCGAAGACGAAATCAAGCTGGCGGACTACCTCCGCAAGGGCCTGACCGAGGAGGGGTTCGTGGTCGATGTCGCGCACGACGGCATCGACGGCCTGCACCTGGCCACCGAGCTGGCCTACGACCTCATCGTGCTCGACGGCATGCTGCCCGGCATCGACGGCCTGGCCGTGCTGGCGGCGCTGCGCCAGTCGCGCCAGACGCCGGTGCTGATGCTGACGGCGCGCGGCCAGGTGGAGGACCGCGTGCGCGGCCTGCAGGGCGGCGCCGACGACTACCTGGTCAAGCCCTTTGCCTTCTCCGAACTGGTGGCGCGCATGCATGTGCTGCTGCGCCGCAGTGTCGGCACGGCGCATCCGGCGGCCGAGGCCACCATGCTGCGCATGGCCGACCTGGAGCTGGACCTGATCCGCCGACGCGCCACGCGCGCCGGCCAGCGCCTGGACCTCACGGCCAAGGAATTCAACCTGCTGAGCCTGCTGCTGCGCCGCCAGGGCGAGGTGCTGTCGCGCACCGAGCTGGCCTCCCAGGTCTGGGACATGAACTTCGACAGCGAGACCAACGTGGTCGAGGTGGCGGTGCGCCGCCTGCGCCTGAAGCTGGACCAGCCCTTCGAGCAGCCGCTGCTGCACACGGTGCGCGGCATGGGCTATGTGCTGGAGTCGCGCGCACCGTGAACGCCAAGGCCCCCGCCGACATTCCCCACCTGGGCCGGCGCCTGTCGCGCTGGCTGGCGCTGCAGACCATGCTGGGCCTGGGCCTGGTGTGCGCGGCCGTCTACGGGGTGGCCTCGATGACGCTGGAGCAGCACCAGCACGAGACGCTGGACCTCAAGCAGCAGGCCGTGCTGCACCTGATGACGGAAAGCCGCAGCGCCCACAACGAGGCCGGTCTGGCCCACATGCTGGACGACTTTCTCACGGGCCTGGACGAGATGTCGCTGCGCATCACCGACCTGCAGGGCCGCGTGCTCTACGAACGCCTGCGCACGCCCAAGAATCCCGGCCGCACGCTGCAGCGCAGCTTCGAGGTCGTGCTGGCCGACTCCGGCCAGCAGGCCCGTGCCCAGCTCACGCTGGACCGGGCCGAAGACGACCGGCAGCTGTCCCTGCTGGCCTGGACGCTGGCCCTGGCCGCCGTGGGCGGCGCGCTGCTGGTGTCGTTGACCGGCATCTGGCTGGTGCGCCTGGGCCTGGCGCCGCTGCGCGAACTCACCGAGCAGACGCGCAAGCTGTCGGCCCAGGACCTGCAGCGGCGCCTGGACGACAGCGGACAGCCGCAGGAACTGCGCCCGCTGATCGCGCAATTCAACGCCCTGCTGGAACGGCTGGCCGTGGCCTACCGGCAGATGGAGGCCTTCAACGCCGACGTGGCCCATGAGCTGAACACGCCGCTGACCACGCTGATCAGCAGCTGCGAGCTGGCCCTGCGCAAGCCGCGCAGCGAGGCCGAGCTGCGCGAGGTGCTGGCTTCCAACCTGGAGGACCTGCGGCGCATGGCCGGCATCGTGGCCGACATGCTGTTTCTCTCGCAGGCCGACCGGGGCCAGGGCGCGCGCCTGGCGCCCTGGGCCAGCCTGGCTGCGCTGGCCCACGAGGTCATCGACTTCCACGAGGCCGCGCTGCAGGAGGCCGACCTGCAGGTCGTCGTCCAGGGCGACGCGGCCGCCGAGGTCGATGCGCGGCTGCTGCGCCGGGCGCTGTCCAACCTGCTGGGCAATGCCACACGCTATGCACAGCGCGGCTCCACCATCACCGTGCAGATAGGCGCTCGGCCCTGTGCCCACCACGGTGGCGCCGGTGACGTGGCGCTGGCGGTGCTCAACCGGGGCCCGACCATAGCTCCCGCCGACCTGCCGCGCCTGTTCGACCGCTTCTACCGGGCCGACGCCGCGCGCAGCCAGGCCGACCGCAACCATGGCCTGGGCCTGGCCATCGTGGCCGCCATCGCGCGCATGCACGGCGGGCGCTGCTTTGCCGAGTCCGAAGGCGGCTTCACGCGCATCGGCCTGGAGCTGCCCGACAGCCCGAGCCCGCCGCGCGATTCCCCAGCCTGAACACAGGCACCGGAGCGGCGGCACAATGGCGCCCCATGACGCAAGACGCCCCCTCCTCCTACGCAACGCTGCTGGCCGAAGGCAATGCCCTGGTGGCCCAGGCACAGCGGGCCGCCACCCAGGATTTCGCCCAGGCCCGGGCGCTGTGGCAGCAGGCCGGCAAGCAGTTCTACCTGGCCCACAAGGCCGACCCCGACCAGGCCGAGGGCGCGTTTCGCCTGGCCCAGGCCTGGATGGCCGAAGCCCATGCGCTGCAAAAGGAAGAATCGCCAGACGCCGTGGTGATGTGGCGCAACGCCGCCGCGCAATGCGAGCTGGCGTTCGACCTGGAACCCGAAAACGGCCGCCTGGCCATGACGGCCGCCAGCTGCCACATGTTCGGCGGCCAGCATGACGCGGCCAAGGCCTGGCAGCAGATCGGCCAGCACCTGCTGCCGCCGGCGCCCGAAGGCGACGGCGCCTGAAGCCAGGCTACAGCGCGATCAGCTTGAACACGGCCCGCGCCGTGCACACGGCCTGGCCCGCGCTGTCCAGCACATTGCCCTCGCAGAACACGGTGCGCGCGCCTGCGCGCAGCACGCGGGCCTCGATCAGCAGGTCGGTGGTGGCCGAGGCGAGGAAATGCGTGCTCATCTCGATGGTCACCACGCCCAATCCCAGCGGGTTGGACGAGCGCGCGGCCGCGCTCAGCGTGAAGTCCAGCGCGCTCATCAGCGCGCCGCCATGGCCATGCCCCCGGCTGTTGGCCAGGTGCGGGCGCATGGGCAGCCGCGTGCGCGCCAGGCCGGGCGCCAGGCTCACGGGCTCCAGGCCGATGTGGGACATGAAGGGCACGTCGATGCCGAAGTAGCCGCGCGCCAGCGCGGCGGCCTCCAGGTCCGGGGCGGTGGAGATTCCAACGGCGTTCATCCGATCTCCGCAATCGCCTGGCCTTCGGCCACCGGCTCGCCCACGGCCACGAGCATGCGGCGCACGACGCCTGCCACCTCGCTTTCCACGGGAATCTCCATCTTCATGGACTCCACGATGATGAGGGTGTCGCCCAGGGCGACGGTGCTGCCTTCGGCGGCTTCCACAGCGGCCACGAGGCCGGCGATGGGGCTTGTGATCATGTTCGGGGTGGTGGTCATGGGTAGGGCTTTCAAAGGTTGGCCAGCACGCGCTGGGCGATGCCGGTGTCGATGCGCAGGTCCAGGAAATCGGCGTGACCCAGGATGCGTTCGATGAAGGGGATGTTGGTTTTCACGCCCTCGATGCGGGTCTGCGCCAGTGCCTGGCGCAGCCGTGCGATGGCCTGGGCGCGGTCGCTGCCATGGGCCACGAGCTTGGCGACCATGGGGTCGTAGAAGGGCGTGACGCTGCAGCCCTGGGCATAGCCGGTCTCCACGCGCAGGCCTTCGCCCTGGGGCATCTCGAAGCGGTCCAGGCGCCCCGGCGAGGGCAGGAAGCGCACGGGGTCTTCGGCATAGATGCGCGCCTCGATGGCATGGCCGCGGGCCACGGGTTCGGCGGGCAGCACCTCCCGCATGCGCTCGCCGGCGGCCAGGCGGATCTGGGCCTCGACGATGTCGATGCCCGTGATCTCCTCGGTCACCGCATGCTCGACCTGCAGCCGCGTGTTCATCTCCAGGAAGACAAAGCCGTGCTGCGGCGTGTAGAGCATCTCCACGGTGCCGATCACGTCATAGCCCGTGCGCGCCAGCAGGCCGGCCAGCAGTTGCCGCATGTCGGCCAGGGCCTGCGCGGGAATGCCTGCGGGGCGGGCCTCTTCCACCACCTTCTGGTGGCGGCGCTGCACCGAGCAGTCGCGCTCGAACAGCACGCGCACCTCGCCATGGCGGTCGGCCAGCACCTGGAACTCGATGTGGCGCGGCGCCTCGATCAGCTTTTCCAGGTACAGCTCGGCCGTGCCGAAGTACTTGGCGGCAATGCCGCTGGCCTTGGACCAGGCGGCCTCCAGCTGCGGTGCATCGTGCGCGGGCAGCATGCCGATGCCGCCGCCCCCGCCTGCGGGCTTGACCAGCACGGGAAAGCCGATGCGCGTCGCCTCCGCCTGCGCCTCCTGCACGCTGTGCAGCACGGCCGAGCTGGCCGCCTGCGGCATGCCCTGGGCGGCCATGAAGGCCCGCGCCTGGGTCTTGTGGCCCAGCGTGCGTATCCAGTGCGGCGAGGGGCCGATGAAGCACAGGCCCTGGCGCTGCACGGCCTCGGCGAAGTCCGCGTTCTCGGAGAGAAAGCCGTAGCCCGGGTGCACGGCATCGGCGCCGGTCTCGCGCGCCACCTGCAGCAGCCGCGCCTGGTCCAGATAGCTTTGCGCGGCGGGCGCAGGGCCTATGCACACGGACTGGTCGGCCGCGCGCACATAGGGCAGGCCGGCATCGGCCTCGGAGTACACGGCCACGGATTCAAGGCCCATGCGCCGCAGCGTGCGGATCACGCGCGCGGCCACGGCGCCCCGGTTGGCGACCAGCACGCGGCAGATGGGGTGCGGGGCGCCGCTCATGCCGCCTCCGAGGAGACCGCTGGCGCGGCGGCCACGGCCACCACCGCATCGACGATGACCGGCGCCTGCGCGCCGCGTGCCACGAGCACGGGATTGGCATCGACCGACTGCACGCGCCCGCCCTGGGCCAGCATCCAGTCGCCCAGCCGCACCATCATGGCGGCCACGGCCTCCAGCTCCACGGCGGGCATGCCGCGCACGGCCGCAAAGGCCGGGGCGATGGCCAGGCGCGCAAGGGCATCCAGCGCCTGCCGCGCACTGAAGGGGGCGACAAGGAACTGCACGTCCCTGAGCGCCTCCACCAGCACGCCGCCCTGGCCGACCATGACCACCACGCCGAACTCGGCATCGACATGGGCACCTAGCGCCAGCTCGAAGTCGGCCCTGTGCTGGGCTCCCAGCAGCAGGCCGCCATCGGCCGCGCCCAGGCGGGCCAGCGTGGCGGCGAAGTCGCCAAAGGCCTGCAGCGCCTGCTCCGCCTCGCGGATGTTGAGCCGCACCAGGCCATGCTCGGACTTGTGCGAGAGATCGGCGGACACGCCCTTGGCCACCAGGGGCCGGGGCAGGGACTCGATGGCGGCGCGCACCTCGTCCTCGTTCCTGCAGACCAGATGGCGCATCACCGGCAGGCCGGCGCGGGCCAGCTCGGACAGGCTGGAGGGCTCGTCAAGCGTGAGGGAGCGGGAGGTCGCCACCGGCACCGGTGCCTCGGCAGACGGCGCCTGTGCCTGCCTGCCACCGGCCTGCTCGGCCAGCAGCGCCAGGCCGCGCATGGCGGCGCGTTCGCTCCAGAAGGTGGGCACGCCCTGGTCCTGGAAGGCCTGGGCCACCCAGTCCTGGTTGACGCTGACCGCAATGGGCACGCCGGTATCGCGCGCAAAGCGGCTGGCCTGGCCCGCGAAGTCGGCGAAGTCATAGCCCTCGCCGCCGATCGGGAAGCCCACGTGAACGAGGTCCGCCGCACCGCTGCCCGACAAGGCCCGTAGCGTGTCGCCAAAGGTCTGCGGCCTGCCCAGCAGGGCCGTGGTCATGTCGATGGGATTGCGCGCCGTGACATAGGACGGCAGGGCCTGGGACAGGCCGTCCAAAGTGGCGGCATCGAACGGCTCCAGGGCCAGGCCGTATTCCTCGGCCGCGTCGGCCGACAGCACGCAGGTGGCGCCCGAATTGCTGATGCTGACCACGCGGCGACCGCGCGGCGCGGGCTGGGACAGGAACAGCGGCGCGTAGTCGATCAACTCGCGGAAGTCGGCCAGGCGCGGTATGCCGTGCTGGCGCAGGAAGGCATCGGCCAGCGCGTCCTCGGCCGCCAGCGCGCCCGTGTGCGAGCTGGCCGTGGCCTGGCCTGCGCGCGTGCGGCCGGCCTTCACGGCCAGGATGGTGACGCCGCGCGCATGGGCAAGCCGCGCGGCCTCGGCCAGCCAGGCGCTTTGCCGCAGCGTCTCGATGTAGAGCACGACCAGGCGGATGCCTTCGTCCTCGACCACGGCGCGCACGGCTTCGGCCGCACAGACATCGGCCTCGTTGCCCGTGGACAGCATGTAGCGCACGCCGATGCCCGCGCGGCGCAGGCCGCCGTAGAGAATGGCCGCGCCCGCACCGCTCTGGCTGACGATGGCCACGGGGCCGTCGGCCGGCGCGTTCTCGTTGATCATGGTCGAGAAGTTGAGGATGGCACCCGTGGCGAAGTTGGCCACGCCCTGGCAATTGGGGCCGAACAGGCGCAGCCCGCCGCCTGGCGCCTGGCGCGCCCGCGCCACCAGGTCGGCCTGCTGCCGGCGGCCCTCCTCGCCCAGCTCCGCAAAGCCCGAGGAATAGATCACGGCCAGGCGCGCGCCCACGGCCACGCAGTCGTCGATGGCGGCGGCCACGTCCTCGCCGGGCAGGCTGATGACCACGGCATCGGGCGCCTCGGGCAGCACGCGCAGCGAGGGGTAGGCAGCCAGGCCCTGGACCTCGGCGCGCTTGGGATTGACGGGCAGGATGCGGCCCGCGAAACCATGGCGCCGCAGGTAGTCGATGGGCCGGCCACCGGCCTTGATGGGGTTGTCGGAGGCGCCAAGGATGGCGACGGAGCGGGGGTTCAGTGCTTGCAACAGAGACATGCGTACCTCATCAATCCAAAGACAAGGCTTCGCGCTGGATGACTTGGCCCCAGTCGGCCACTTCCTTGGCGATGCGCTGGCCGAACGGCGCGGGCGGCATCATCACGGGCTCGCCCTGGCTGCTGAGCACGGCGCGGATGCGTGCGTCCTGCAGCACGCCCCTGGAGGCCTCGTAGAGCCGGTTGACGATGGCCGGCGGCGTGCCCGCGGGCGCCAGCAGGCCGGCCCAGAAGGTGACGTCGAAATCGGCATAGCCGGCCTCGGCCATGGTGGGCACCTCGGGCAGCTGCTGCATGCGCCGGGGCGCGGTGACGGCCAGCGCCACGAGCTTGCCGCTGGCGATGTGGGGCAGCGCGCTCCAGGTGTCGAACTGCGTGTCCAGCTCGCCGCTGAGCACGGCCATCTGGGCCTGCGATGCGCTCTTGTAGGGCACATGCGTGGTCTTCACGCCCGTGCGGTTGCTCCAGGCCGCATAGGCCAGGTGGGCGATGTTGCCGGGGCCGGCAGAGCCGTAGCTGAGCTTGTCGGGATGGCCCTTGGCGAAGGCGATCACATCCTTGGCCGAGCGGATCTGGTGCTTCTGCGCCCACTCGGGGTTGACGGTGAGGATGAAGGGCGCATCCAGCACCATGGTGATGGGCGCGAAGTCCTTGGCGCGGTAGGTGATCTTCTTGTAGATCTGGGGATTGATGGTGATGCTGCTGGAGTTGGTGACCAGCAGGGTGTAGCCGTCGGGCGCGGCGCGCGCCACCTCGCCCACGCCGATGGCGCCGTTGGCGCCGGGCTTGTTCTCCACCACCACGGGCTGGCCCAGCGACTTGCTCAGCGGCTCGGACAGCGCACGTGCAATGGTGTCGGTGAACGAGCCTGCAGGAAAACCGACCACGATGCGCACGGGGCGCGTGGGCCATTTGTCCTCCTGGGGGGGCTGGGCCTGGGCCGCCGTCGCGGCGCAGATGGTCAGGCACGGCGCCAGGCACAGAGCCAGGGCGGTGCGGCGCGAGGGCGCGCGCGGTTGTCTGGTTGCCATTGCTTTGTCTCCTTGGGTTTTTATGCGTTCAGGGCCGCAGGCCGAACTGCGGCGCTCCGGCCTCGCGCAGCGGCGCGGCCAGTTCCACGAATTCGCTGAGCAGGGCGCGCGTGTCGCGCGGATCGATCACCTCGTCGATGCCGAAGGCCTCGGCCGTGCGGAAGGGCGAGGTCAGGCTGCGCACGCGCTGCTCGATCTCGGCGCGCTTTTGCACGGGGTCGTCGGCGCCTTCGATCTCGGCCTTGTAGGCCACCTCCAGCCCGCCCTCGATGGGCAGCGAGCCCCAGTTGGCCGAGGGCCAGGCATAGCGGAAGTTGAAGCGGCCCATGTGCTGGTGGCCGGCCGCCGCCACGCCGTAGGCGCGGCGGATGAGGATGCTGCACCAGGGCACGGTGGCCTGGTAGACGGCGGCCAGGGCGCGCACGCCGTAGCGCATGACGCCGGCCTTCTCGGCCTCCACGCCGATCTGGAAGCCCGCGATGTCCACCAGGTTGACCACGGGCAGGTGGAAGGTCTGGGCCATGTCCACGAAGCGCGTGAACTTCTCGGCCGAGGGGCCGTCCCAGCCGCCGCCGTAGAAGTACGGGTCGCTGGCCACCACGGCCACGGGCCAGCCGTCGATGCGCGCCAGCCCCGTGACGATGGCCCGACCCCAGTGGCGGCCCGTCTCCAGGAAGGAGCCCTCATCGACCAGGCATTCGACGATGGGCCGGATCTTGTAGACCTTGCGGCCATCACGCGGAATGGCCGACAGCAGCCATTCGTCGCGCCGCCGCGGATCGTCCTGCGGCGCGGTGCGCGCAGGCAGCTCGTACACCGACGATGGCAGGTAGGACAGAAAGCGGCGCACGCGCTCGAATGCCTCCTGCTCGGTGGCCACCTCGTCATCGACCACGCCGTTGCGCGTGTGCACCTGGCTGCCGCCCAGCTCGTTCTTGGTCACGTTCTGGCCGATGCGCGCCACCACGGGCGGGCCGGCATTGAACAGCTGGGCGGTCTCCTTGACCATCACCGAGTAATGGCTGGAGGCCACGCGCGCCGCGCCCATGCCGGCCACCGAGCCCAGGGCCAGCGAGACCACGGGCACGGTGGACAGGTTCTGCACCACCTGGCTCCAGACCTTCATGGTGGGCACGCTGGTGTAGCCCTTGGTCTCGATATTGCGCACCGAGCCGCCGCCGCCCGTGCCGTCCACCAGGCGCACCATGGGCAGGCGCAGGTCGTGCGCCATCTTCTCGGCAAAGATCAGCTTGTCGCCCACGGCGCCGTCGTTGGCGCCGCCGCGCACCGTGAAATCGTCGCCCACCACGACCACGGGCCGCCCGCCCACGCGCGCCCGGCCCATGATGAGGTTGGAGGGCGTGAAGTCCGTCAGCCGGCCCAGGCCGTCGTACTGGCCCGAGCCGGTGAGCGAGCCCACCTCCACGAAGGACTGCGCGTCCGTGCAGGCATCGATGCGCTCGCGCACCGTGAGCTTGCCGGCGGCCTTGTGCCGCGCCACCTTGTCCTCTCCGCCCAGTTTGGCCGCCAGTGCGCGGCGGTATGCGATCTCGTCCACTTCGGGTTGCCAGCTCATGTCGTCGTGTCTCCTTGTGCCTGTGGAGATGCACAAGGCGTGCCAGAACGCAGTGCGTTGAATTCAAAGGACTTTTTCCACAGTCGACCTTCACGTGTCCACATCAAGGACAGCCTCGAAGACACGGGTTGGGCACTGTCTTCAATGGAGACACCACGGGGACAGACCCGTGGCCTGCGCGCCGCTAGAGTGCGTTCACCCCAGCCACTGCCCGCCATGCCCATGCCCAGCTCCCCCGACCACCGATTCGGCGTTCTCGTGTGGCGGCGCGACTCGCCCGAGCCCGTGGCGCGGCTGGGCCTGGCGCAGGAGCCGCTGCTGCATGCAGCCGTCACCGAGGCCCTGGCCCGCGCGCACGGCGACGGGAACAACCCCATCGGCCATGGCCAGCTGCTGCACGTGGAAACACCGGGCCCGCGCGGCACGGTGGCCCGCCATGTGGCCGTGGTGCTGGCCGATGCCGAGGGCGAGGTCGCCCTGCTGCGCCCGGCCGACGAGGCGGCGGCGCTGTTCGACATGGTGGCCAGCGTGCCCTTCGCCTTCGCCATCCTCAACATGTTCCTGACCAACCCGTACCAGGCGATCACGGTGGCCGACCATGAAGGGCTGATGCGCTACATCAGCCCCGTGCACGAGAAGTTCTTCGGGCTGGCGCCCGGCACGGCCGCAGGCCGGCGCGCCGAGGACGTGATCCCCAACTCGCGCCTGCCCCACGTGGTGCGCAGCGGCCGGGCCGAGATCGGCGACCTGCAGCAGCTGGGGCCGGGCGTGAGCCGCATCGTCAACCGCATGCCGGTCTACGAGGGCGGCGCCGTGGTGGGTGCCGTGGGCCAGGTCAGCTTCAGCGGCGTGGAGGCGCTCAACCGCATGCAGCAGCGGCTGAACCAGCTGCATGACGAGGTGCAGCACTACAAGCGCGAACTGTGCCAGCTGCGCGGCGGCACGCCCACGGCGCAGATGGTGGGCGCCAGCGCCCCCATGCAAAGGCTGGCCCGCGAGATCGAGGCCGTGGCGCGGCTCGATGTGCCCGTGCTCATCCTGGGCGAGAGCGGCAGCGGCAAGGAGCTGGTGGCCCAGGCCCTGCATGCGCGCGGGCGCGATGCCGACGCGCCCCTGGTCAGCCTCAACCTCGCGGCCCTGCCGGCCACGCTGATCGAGTCCGAGCTGTTCGGCTACGAGGCCGGCGCCTTCACGGGCGGGCGCAGGCAGGGCCAGCCCGGCAAGCTGGAGCAGGCCGAGGGCGGGACGCTCTTCCTCGATGAGGTGGCCGACATTCCCATGGAAATCCAGGTCAAGCTGCTGCGCGTGCTGGAGGACCGCCAGGTGCAGCGCCTGGGCGCGCACAGCGGCCGGCAGGTGAACTTCCGCATCGTGGCCGCCACGCACCGCGACCTGCGCGGCCTCATCGACAGCGGGCGCTTCCGGCTGGACCTGTTCTACCGCCTCAGCGGCGTGGTGCTGCATGTGCCGGCCCTGCGCCAGCGCCTGGAGGACATCCCGGCTCTGGTGCAGCGCTTTGCCCAGTCGTTCTGCGAGCGCAACGGCATTGCGCTGCCGCGCATCGCGCCCGGTGTCATGCCCTACCTGGCCCGCCAGGCCTGGCCCGGCAATGTGCGCCAGCTGCGCCAGCGCGTGGAAGAGGCCCTGGTGTTCTGCGACGGCCACCTGCTGGGTGTGAACAACTTCGCGCGCCACGAGGACCCGCTGGCCAGCGCACGACCTTTGCCCGTTGCCGAGCCAGACATGCCCTCCACCGGCGCCGTGGCCCCGCTCAAGGACCAGGAGCGCAACGCCATCCTCGACGCCATCGCACGCTGCGGCGGCAACAAGAAGCTGGCCGCGCAGGAGCTGGGCATCTCGCGCTCCTACCTCTACAAGGTGCTGGGCGCGGCATCGCCCGGCTGAGCCTGTCGTGCCGAAGGCAGGGAATTCGAGACAGCGGCTGGCCGCACCGTTGCCATACTAGGCACCCCGTACCCCCTGCCGTCCCTGCCGCCCCTGCCGCACCCGGCGCCCCGAATGCAAGACACCCGAGACGCGCTCGAACAGCGCCAGATCCCCATCTACTTCGCCGCCGTGGCTCTGGCCGCGGCCGCCGCCTGGGCGCTGCCCGGCACGGGCGTGCTGGAGCGCGCCATCAACCCCGCGCTGGCGCTGATGCTGTACGTGACCTTTTTGCAGGTGCCCGTGGCCGAGCTGCGGCGCGCCTTCGGCCAGGTGCGCTTCCTGGCCGCGCTGATGGTGGCCAACTTCATCATGGTGCCGGTGCTGGTCTGGGCCCTGCTGCAGTTCCTGCCCGCCGACCCCCTGCTGCGCCTGGGCGCGCTGCTGGTGCTGCTGGCGCCCTGTATCGACTACGTGGTCACCTTCTCCCACCTGGGACGCGCTGACGCGCGCCTGCTGCTGGCGGCCACGCCGGCCCTGCTGATCGCGCAGATGCTGGCCCTGCCCGGCTACCTGGGCCTGTTCCTGGGCGACGATGCGGCGCGGCTGGTCCAGGCGGGGCCTTTCCTGCATGCGTTCGTGTGGCTGATCGCCGTGCCGCTGGCCCTGGCCGCTGCCACGCAGCTGTGGGCGGCCCGCAGCCGGCGCGGCGCCAGCGCCTCGGCATGGCTGGGCCTGCTGCCCGTGCCGGCCACCGCCCTGGTGCTGTTCATGGTGATCGCCTCCGTGCTGCCCCAGCTGGGCCCGGCCACGCACGCGGCCTGGAGCGTGGTGCCCGTCTATGCGGCCTTCGCGGTGGCAGCGCCCGCGCTGGGCTGGCTGGTGGCGCGTGTCTTCCGGCTTCCAGCGCCCGCAGGCCGAGCGGTCGCGTTCAGCGCGGGCACGCGCAATTCGCTGGTCGTGCTGCCGCTGGCCCTGGCCGTGCCTGGCGCCATTCCCGTGCTGCCGGCCGTCATCGTCACGCAGACGCTGGTGGAGCTGCTGGCCGAGCTGGCCTATGTGCGCGTGATTGCGCTGTGGGGCCGGGACCGGGAGCCGGCCCTGGCCCGCGGTCAACGCGATGACGCCGCGCCATAGGCCTGGCGCAGCTGCGCCATGTTGTCCAGCAGCGCCGTCGGCCCGGCGCTGCCCATCAGGTACCAGCCCTTGGGATCGAGGAAGACGACCTGCCCCTTGCGGCCGGCCGCCGTGGCGTGGATCCGCGCGTTGTCGAACACCTTGCGCGAAGCCATGATCTCGCCGCCGCCTGCCGCTTGGCCCGTGGCCGTGTTGCGGTCGATGACGTAGATCCACTCGGGGTCCAGCCGCGCCACATCATCGAAGCCGTAGGCGGTGCCGCGGGCTGGCAGTTGCGCGGCCGATAGAGCCGAGAGCGCGCCGAACACATCGAACAGAAAGCCGAAGCGCGATCCCGGCGCCTGCGGCAGGAGCTTGTCGTTCACGGCCATGAGCAGCAGGCCCGGCGCGGCCTGCGAGGCCTGGGCACGCAGGCCCTGCAGCTCGGCCTGGATGCGCTGCACCAGCGCACGGCCCTGCGCCTGGCGGCCGAACAGCAGCGCCAGCGTGGCGATGTTGCGTTCGATATCGGCCAGCATGTGCTTGCCGCTGACGCTCAGGTCCAGCGTGGGCGCGATGCGTCCCAGCACCTCGGCCTTGCCGGCCGAGCGCCCACCCACGATGATCAGGTCGGGCGCCAGGCGGCTCAGCGCCTCGTAGTCGGGCTCGAACAGCCCGCCCGCCGCAGGCCGCTGCGCGAAGCTGTCCAGATACCGGGGCAGCTGCGCCCGGGGCACGCCTGCGACCGCCGACGCGGGCACGCCCAGCGCATGCAGTGCATCCAGCGCCCCCAGGTCATAAACCACCGCGCGCCGGGGTGCGCCGGGCAGGCTGGCCACTCCCCCGGCATGCCGCACGGACAGCGGGGCCGCCACCGCAGTCCCCAGGAACAAGGCCGGCAAGGCCAGCGCCGCCGCGCGGCGCGTGATATCGAAGGTCATGGCAAAGAATCCCAGGAAAAAATGAATGGAGTTCCGGCCTCCGGAGGCGGGTGCCGCGCCGGGAAGCGGCGCGGCCCGATCCGCAGGCCACGGGCAGCGGCCGCCCTTGCGGCCGGGATGCCTAGAACTTCACGTTCATGCCGATCCAGTAGCGCCGGCCGTCCTGCACCGTGGCGTAGTCCTCGTAGTACACGTCCTTGTCGAACAGGTTGTAGATGCCTGCGTAGAAGGTCACGTCCTTGCTGTAGTTGTAGGAGCCGCCCATGTCGAACATGGCATAGCTGCCAGCCACCCAGGTGCGCGCCGAACGGCCGCCCGTGGGCTGGCTTTCCTTGCCCCGGTAGGACAGCTTGGCCCAGCCCGCCCATTGCTGCGAAGGCTTCCAGTTCAGCGCCAGGTTGAGCATGTGGCGCGGCAGCTGGCTCAGCGGCTGCCCCGCGAACTCGCCGCTCTTTTGCTCGGACTTGGTGAAGGTGTAGCTGCTGCTCAGGTCCAGCGTGCGCGCCAGCGGGGCCTTGAACGTGGCTTCGATGCCGCGCGTGATGGCCTTGTCGATATTGACGTTGGTGGTGGGCGTGTTGCCCGAGGAATTGGCCGGCCCGCACTCGGGACAGGCGATGCGCGTGATCTTGTCGTTGAACTCGTTGTCGAACACCGTCAGGCCTGCCGACAGGCCGGCGCCGTTGTTGTAGAGCACGCCCAGTTCCTTGCTCAGCGAGGTTTCGGGCTTCAGGTCGGGGTTGCCGTAGATGTTGCCGCCGCGGCTGGACTGGCCCCAGTCGCCCAGGGTCTGGCGCAACGAGGGCGCGCGAAAGCCGGTGGACACGCCGCCCTTGACGGTCCATTGCGCGTCGAGGTTCCACACGCCATACAGGCGCGGGCTCCATTGCGACCCGCCCTTGCTGTCGTGGTCGTAGCGCAGGCCGCCGGTCAGGGCGAAGTTCTCGCGCAGGCGCCACTCGTCCTCGGCGAACCAGGCGTACTGCGTGCGATCGGCCGTGGTGCGCGCCGAGCCCGGCAGCGTATTGGTCGTCGTGTCGCGCAGGTCCTGCTGGTTGTAGTACACGCCCGTGGTCAGCAGGTGCTGGCGGCCCAGCGGCGCCACCCAGCTGCTGTTGAACACCGTGTTCCTGATGGTCATGTCGCGCGACAGGTTGCGCGTTTCCTCGCGCTGCAGATAGGTGTCGGAGGAAGCCCAGCCCCAGCGGCCCTTGTGCTGCAGCGAGTAGTTCTCGCGCTCGAACTTGCGGTCGCTGGGCGCATCGGTGGGCAGCAGGGTCATGCCAGGCGACGAAACGAAGTGCTGGCGCGAAGTGCCGATCTCGGCGATCAGGTCGTGGTCCTTGCTGGGGGTCAGCGCCAGGCGCAGGTTCAGCGAACGGTTGTCGCTCTTGTTGTAGCCCTGGTAGATGCGGTCCTGGTCGCGCTTGCCGTAGTTGCCGTACAGGCTCAGGCCCAGCAGGTCGGTCTTGATCGGGCCTGACAGGTAGAAGTTGGTCTGGTAGGCATCGCCCGAGGTGGAGCGCTCCTGCAGCGTGGCGTCGGCGCGCACCGAGCCATGCCAGTTCTTCGCCACCTTGCGCGTGATGACGTTGATCACGCCGCCCATGGCGTCCGAGCCGTACAGCGAGGACATGGGGCCGCGCACCACCTCGATGCGCTCGATGGCCTCCAGCGGCGGAATCCAGCTCTGGTCCGTGCCGGTGCTGCCGTTGGTCTGGGTCTCGCGCGTGCTCATGCGCTTGCCGTCCACCAGGATCAGGGTGTAGTTGGCGCCCATGCCGCGCAACGAGATGTCGTTGGAGTTGTTGTCCGAGGGCGTGAGGATCACGCCGGGCACATCGCGCAGGGCATCGTGCAGGTTGCGGTAGGCGCCCTGCTCCAGTTCCTGGCGCGTGATCACCGAGATCGAGGCCGGCGCCTGGCTGATCTCCTGCTCGAAGCCGCTGGCCGTCACGACCAGGGTTTCCAGCGTCGCCCCGCCTGCTGCCTGGGCCAGCGCGCTGCCCGAGGCCAGCAGGCCCAGGCAGGCGCCCAGCGCGGTGCGGCGCAGGGGAACGGCGGTGGAGGGAAACGAAGCACGCAGGGAGGTGCAAAGGGCGGACAGGGCAAAGCCACGGCCCGCCGCGGGGGCTGTGCAGTTGTGCATGGGAAAGCTCGCAAGAAGAATCACGGACGGTCGAACGACCGGGGTGCGCATCCGCTCTGTTGTTTTTGATGAGTGCGAATCGTTCTTATTTTATTTTCCCGTCGACAACGGCCTGGCCGACGGCAGCGCAGCTGCTGTTTTTCTTTACAAGCGGGCCGATCTGTGAGCAATTCATTCAGGATGCTGAATGTTGCCTTGTTCATCAATGACATGCAGGGCCGCCAGTGCCCGGGCGCGTGCAGCGCCCGGCACGATTCACGGCGTTCCGGCGAGCACGGCGGCTTTGTAAAGTTGGCCCGATGTGGCCCGCAGGCAACATCCTGATACGAAGATCAGGACCACAGCCGCCCCGCATTGGAGACCAGGAACAGCACCAGCCCCACGGCACCGCCGACCACGGTGCCGTTGATGCGGATGTACTGCAGGTCCTTGCCGATGTGCAGCTCGATCAGCTCGGACAGCTCGCGCGCATCCCAGCGCCGCACGGTATCGGCGATGTGCTGGGCCAGGAACTGCGAGACATCGGGCGCCAGCGCCTGGGCCCAGCGCTTGAGGCGCTCGTTCATGGAGCTGCGCAGCGCCTCGTCGTGCGCCAGCGACTGGCCCAGCCAGCGGCCCATGGCGGCGGTCTTGCGCGCCACCTGCGAATGCTCGTTGGCCAGGTCCGCCTGCAGCTTGGCGCGCAGGCCCAGCCACAGCGCCCGCAGGTAGCCGGCCAGCTTTTCGTCGTGCAGCAGGTAGTGGCGCAGCCGCTCGGCGCGCTCTGACATAGCGGGGTCGGACTGCAGCCGCGTGACCAGCCGGTCCACGGAGGCGTCGAAGGCCTTGCGCATGTGGTGCTCGGGATTGCTGGCAATGTCCTGCAGCAGGCTGTCGAGCGCGCCCGCAATGGCGCTGGCGCCCTTGTCGCTGAGCCAGTCCGTGGGCAGCATCTTTTCCTTGAGCGGATGCTCGCGCTTGAGCCACAGCACGATGGTCTGGGCGATCAGCACATGGGTCTCGGCCTCGCGCAGCACGCCGCTGACGCGGGCCAGCACGTCGTCCAGCACGGCCTGGTGGCGGCCGTCCTTGGTCAGGCCCGACAACAGATCCGCCGCCGCGCGGGGCAGGTCCACCTGGGCCAGCAAGGCCTTGAATGCCTGTGTCAGAAAGCGCTCCACCTGCCGGTCCTGCACCATCTCCAGCGCCGCCAGCGCCAGCCGCGCCACCTGCCGCCCCAGCAGCGTGCTGTTGGCCGGCGTGGTCAGCCAGCCGGCCAGCACGCGCGCAGGATCATGGCGCTCGATCAGCGCCACCAGCGAAGGGCCGTCCAGGAACTTGTCGCGCACGAAGTTCGCCAGGTTCTCGCCGATGCGGTCCTTGTTGCGCGGGATGATGGCCGTATGGCGCCCGACCAGGGGCAGCGGAATGCGCCGGAACAGCGCCGACACTGCAAACCAGTCGGCCAGCGCGCCGACCAGCGAGGCCTCGGTCACGGCCTTGATGCAGGCCAGCCACAGCGGCACCTGCTGCCAGTGCCCCGCCGCCACGGACGAGGCCACGAAGCCCAGCGCCACGAACAGCAGCAGCGCCAGCGGCAGGCGCTTGGCCGACTTCAGTGTTTGACGTTGCTCTGGCGACAGCATGGAGCGCAGCATACGACGCCCGTCCGCCATCCGCATGACGATGCCTGCCGCCAAAGCCTGTCAGCCAGCGCCTGCCTGCGAATTGCGCGGACAATACCGGCTTTCTTCAGAACCCTCTTGCGAGAACAAGACCATGACCGACGCCAACGCACCCGCCGATCGCCCCGCACTGCCCGACCACCTGTCCATCGACCCGCGCAGCCCGCACCACGTGGCCGCCGTGTTCGAGCACGACATCGGCATCCGCTTCAACGGCAACGAGCGCTTCGATGTGGAGGAATACTGCGTGAGCGAGGGATGGATCAAGGTGCCGGCCGGCAAGACGGTGGATCGCAAGGGAAAGCCCCTGCTGATCAAGCTCAAGGGCGCCGTGGAAGCTTTCTACCGCTGATTTCCGGCCGGTCGCAAGGCCGGCCGCAACCTCTTCAGGAATCAGCGGGCTTCAGCCCGCATCGGCCCGCGGCGCCGGCGGATTCCTGAACTTCTCCCGCAGCTCGGCGCAGTGGTCGTTGGCCGGCAGGGCATCCGTCTTCTGCAGCCAATCCACATCCGAGGCCTGCGCCACCGATGTCTCCCCCGCCTGCGCCACGGCCACCTTGGCGCCTGCGGCCTCGGGCAGCCAGGTGGGAATGCCCACGCCGCGCAGCACGTGGCCGCGTCCGGCCACCAGCAGCACGGTCTTGCCGGGCTTGACTGCGGCCCTGGCCACCTCGGCCATGCTGGCATCGCGGGCCAGCTGGATGCGGGCCATGGGCGCCAGCTGGGTGTCGGGCAGCAGGCCACAGTGGCCTTCGCGGATGGCGTCGAGCTGGCGCTGCCAGCCCTCGGGCGGCAAATGGGTGTCCAGGTTCTCGTTGCGCATGGCCTGCTTCATGTCGGCGCGCGGCAGGTTGCCGCCCAGCACGGGCACGCCCGCGCGCACGGCGGCCATGACCACGCCGCGGTAGCGCGGCCAGGGCCAGGCCGCGTCCTGCCATTGCAGGGCCTGCTGCACCGCGTCCTCGGAGGCATCGCGCGCCAGGCTGGCCGTGGAGCCCGTGCGCGGCGCCATCTCGATCACCAGCGCGGCCAGGCGCTCCTGTTTTGCCAACTGCTCCACCGTGGCCTGCTGCCAGGCCTGGTGGGCGACCGCATCGTGCTGCTCGCCCAGCAGCACGACGGGCGCGTCGGACCAGCGCTGCAACTGCTGCGTCCAGTCCCGCGCCGGGGCGGAGGAGCTGGCGCAGCCGGCAAGGGCTGCCGCCAGCAATGCGGCCGCAGCCAGGCCGGCAAGGCGCGGGGTGCGGATGAAGGGGCGGAGGTGGGAGCGGACTTGCATGGCCCCATGCTAAACACTGGCCTCGCCCGGGGCCCCCATAGGCCCTGTGGGCATTGGGGGCAGTTGAAAGGATCCTAGGAATCGGGGCGGTGCACGGCGCAAACGGGCGGCGCTTGATTCAGGTCAAGACGCGCAAATGTGCCGTGGCTACAGTGCAACCATGCATGGCAAGCCCTCGCTTTCGACCAAGCTGCTGCTCATGGGCGCGGCCTGCCTGCTCGCGGCCGTGGCATCGATCGGTTTCACGCTGTGGGTGGCCTGGCAGCTGGAAGGCGGTGCGGCGGCGGTGAACGAGGCCGGGCGGCTGCGCATGAGCATGGTGCGCATGGCCATGGCGCGCCAGAACGAGGCGCCTGCGCAGTGGCAGGAGCGCGCACGGCAGTTCGACGCCAGCCTGGACCTGCTGCGCAGCGGCGACATGTCGCGGCCGCTGTTCGTGCCCTGGAGCGATGCGGTCAGCGCGCGCTACGAGCGCATACGCGGCGACTGGAGTGCGCTGCGCACGCAGTGGCAGGCCGAGGACCATGTCGATGCGCAGGCCATCATGGGCAGCGCCGATGCCTTCGTGCGCGAGGTGGACGGATTCGTCGAGGCCATCGAGGACCGGCTCTCGCGCTGGACGGCCATCCTGCACCTGTTTCAGATGTGTCTGATGGCGCTGGCCATCATCGCGGCCGTGAGTTTCATGGCCACCAGCTACTGGCTGGTGCTGCATCCCGTGGGCCAGCTGCGCTCGGCGCTGGAGCGCATGCGCCGCGGACACCTGGACACGCGCATGAGCGTGGAGGTGGACGACGAGTTCGGCCAGCTGGCGGCCGGCTTCAACCTCATGGCCCAGTCGCTGCAAAGCTCTCACGCCGAGCTGGAAGACAAGGTGCGCGAGAAGACCGCCAGCCTCAACGTGCAGCACCAGCAGCTGCAGGCGCTGTACGCGGTCAGCGTGCAGGCGTCGGAGGCCGCCAGCCTGCAGTCCCTGGCCGAAGGCTTTGTGCGCCAGGTCCGCCTGGCGGCCCAGGCCGATGCGGCCACGGTGCGCTGGTCCGACGAGGCCAATGAGCGCTACGTGCTGCTGGCCGGCGACGGCCTGCCCCAGTCCATGTCGGTGCAGGAGCACTGCCTGCACACGGGCGCCTGCCTGTGCGGCCAGCCGCGCGAGCAGGCGCGGCTGCGCGTGATCCCCATCACGCCGGCCAGCGACCTGCAACTGCCCCACTGCCGGGAGGCCGGCTTCGAGACCGTGGTCAGCATCCCCGTGCAACTGCAGCAGCGCCTGCTGGGCGAGGTCAACCTGTTCTTTCGCTCCACCGTGGTGCTCACGGACGACATGCGCGACCTGCTGTCCGCCATGGCGCGCCACCTGGCCAGCGCCATGGAAAGCCTGCGCGCCACGGCGCTGGAGCGCGAGGCCGCCGTGGCCGAGGAGCGCGGCCTGATCGCGCGCGAGCTGCATGACTCCATTGCCCAGTCGCTGGCCTTTCTCAAGATACAGACCCAGCTGCTGCGCGACGCCGTGGCCAAGGGCCGCGACGAGGCGCGCGACCGCAGCCTGGGCGAGCTGGAAGTGGGCGTGCGCGAATGCTATGCCGACGTGCGCGAGCTGCTGGTGCATTTCCGCACGCGCACCAGCGCCGAGGACATCGAGGCCGCGCTGCGCGCCACACTGTCCAAGTTCGAGCACCAGACGGGCATTGCCACCTCGCTGAGCATGTCGGGCCAGGGCCTGCCGCTGGCGCCCGACGTGCAGATCCAGGTGCTGCACATGGTGCAGGAGGCGCTGTCCAACGTGCGCAAGCACGCGGGTGCCAGGCATGTGGAGCTGCGCGTGGGGCGCCACCCCTGGCGCTTCGAAGTCTGCGACGACGGCTGCGGCTTCGTCCCCGCCGCCGTTGCGCCGGACTCGCTGCATGTGGGCCTGGGCATCATGCGCGAGCGCGCCCTGCTGGCGCAGGCGCTGGTCCATGTCCACTCCCGCCCCGGCGAGGGCACGCGCGTGCTGATCGAGCTGCCGCCGCCGGCCTCGGCCGGCGCGCCAGCGCAGGCCCTCCCCTCGAACGCGTGACACGCTCCCGCAAGAAAAAGACCGCCCCATGTCCTTCTCCAGCCCCATCTCCGTTTTCGTCATCGACGACCACACGCTGTTCCGCCGCGGCCTGATCGCCCTCATCGCCCAGGACGCAGGCCTGCGCGTGGTCGGCGAGGCCGGCGACGCGGGCGAGGCCCTGCGCCTGGTGCCCGCGCTGGCGCCCCAGGTCATCCTGCTGGACAACCACCTGCCCGGCGTGCTGGGCGTCGATGCCATCGCGGGCCTGCGGGCCGCATCGCCCGGCAGCCGCGTCGTCATGCTCACCGTGAGCGAGGACGGCCAGGACCTGGCGGCCGCGCTGCGCAACGGCGCCCAGGGCTATCTGCTCAAGACCATCGACGGCGACCTGCTGTCCGAGGCCCTGCGCCGCGCCGCGCGCGGCGAGCCCGTGGTCAGCCCCGAGATGATGGGCAAGCTGGTGGCCGCCTTCCAGTCCCAGGGCGCGCCCGAGCCCCAGGCGCCCGAGCCGGACGAGGCCCCGGCCTCGCCGCTGTCCCCGCGCGAGGAAGAGGTGCTGGTCCAGATCGCCCGAGGCGCCAGCAACAAGGAAATCGCCCGCACGCTGGACATTGCCGAGACCACGGTCAAGATCCATGTGCAACACATCCTGCGCAAGCTGGGCCTGAGCTCGCGCGTGCAGGCGGCGGTGTATGCGTCGGAGCGGCAGCGGGATTAGCGGCCTACGCTGTGGCTGAAGCCCAACCATCCCCCGCACACCGCAGCGCCCACACCCACGCCAGCGCGGCCGCCAGGGTCAGCCCGGTGAGCATGGCTGCCGCGCCCACGGCGTCCAGCGCCACGCCTGCCGCCAGCGGCACCAGCATGCGGCTGGCGGCGAAGAGGCTGGCCTGCAGGCCGTAGTCGAAGGCCTGCCAGCGCGGGCGGGCGAATTGCATCATCAGTCCGAAGACGCAGGCCGAGGAGGCGCCCATGGCTGCTGCCACGCAGGCCACGGCCGCGACCAGGCCCGGCGCCGGGGCGCCGGCTGCGATGACGGCCGCCAGCAGGGCCAGCGCCGCCACGTTGCAGCCCGCATACAGGGGCAGGGCGCGCCGGGTGCCCAGGCGGCGCGTGAGCAGGGGCGAGGCCGCGCCCGCCAGCGCGGCCACCACGCCGCCGCCCATGCCGGCCAGCAGGGCGGCCTGGGCGGGCGCGAAGCCGTGGTCCAGCATCAGCGGCTTGAGGTAGAACCAGGCCGCGCCGATGAAGGGGAAGTAGCTGACCAGCACCAGGGTCCAGCGCCAGGCGCCGGGCTGGGCGCCATAGTCGCGGACCATGGCGGCCAGTCCAGCTTTGGGCGCAGGCAGCAGCACAGGCGAGGGCGCATCCCCGGGCTCATGGCGCACCACCCAGGCCAGCAGCAGGGCGCCCAGGGCCAGCGCGCCGGCCAGGCAGAGGAAGGGCGCGCGCCAGCCCCATTTCGCCTGCATGAGCAGCATCATCCCGCCGCCTACGATGGCGCCCAGCGACAGCGCGGCCGCGCGCACGCCCCCGGCGCGCATGCGCTCGGACGCGGGCAGCAGGCGGATGGCCAGGGCGCTGACGGGAATGTCGGCCCAGGTGGCGGCCAGCGCGGCCGCGAAGGCCAGGCCGAACAGCCACAGGCGCTCGGCCAGCAACTGCTGCCAGCCCAGGGCCAGCAGCACGGCCGCATAGGCCAGGCACAGGGCCAGCGCCCAGGCGCGGTAGCGCGGCTGGCCGTTCGCGCTGCGCGCTTCCACGGGCGCGGCCAGCGCGAACTTGATCAGCGCGGGCAGGCCCGCCAGCTGGAACAGGCCGATGGCCGTGCCCGACCAGCCATGCTGGCGCATGACCAGGGGCAGGCCCAGCCAGAGGTAGACGCTGGGCGCGGTGAGCGCCAGGTGCAGCCAGCCGAAAAGCGCCTGGAGCAGCCAGACAGGGCGGGGAGCTGCGGCCTTCATGGCGCGGCCTTGCGGGCAATGAGCACGACCAGCGGCGCCATCGGAAACTCGCGCGACTCGATGCGTTCGATGCGCTCGAAACCCGCCTGCGCCAGCAGCGCCTGCAGCTCGCCGCGCCGGGTCACGCTGCGGCCCAGCAGGCGCATGGGCAGGTAGTAGGGCAGGGTGCGCAGGGCGGCTTCGGGCGTCTCATCCACCTCGGCATGGGCGCAGACGAAGACGCCGCCGGGCGCCAGCGCGTCGAACACCTTGGCGACCACGGCTGCCGCATTGGGCACGAAGTGCAGCACGGACGAGCACCAGACCAGGTCGTAGCCGCTGCCTATGCCGTCCGTGGCCAGGTTGCCGCCCAGGGCGGTGAAGCGGTCGGACAGGCGGGACTGGCGGGCGTTGTCCGCCGCCACGGCCACGGCCTCGGGCCAGTCGAAGACGCTGGCCTGCAGCGCGGGCTGCTGGCGCAGCAGGGCCAGCGCGATCCAGCCGGGGCCGCCGCCCAGGTCCAGCATGCGGCGCATAGCGCCGGCCTCGGGAACCTGCTGCAGCAGGTTCAGCGCGGCAGGCACGCTGACGGCGCGCTGCTCCTGGCCGATCTGGGCGCGCGCGGCGGCGGCCCAGCCTTCGGCATTGCCCGTGGCCAAGGGGGCGCTGCAGGCCGAGCCGTCCCCGGCAGGGCCGTGCTCGACCAGGCCGCGCAGCAGCGTGGCGGAGTGGCGCAGCGAGCGCAGGCGGAACAGCCAGGCCGCGCCGCAGGACTCGGGCGATGCGCTGTGCAGGTAGCGCAGCGCATCGGTGGCCAGCAGGTAGCTCACGGGCTCGTGCTGGCCGCGCCGCAGCAGGCCCATGCTCCACAGCAATTCCAGCCAATGGGAGGTATTGGCCTCGTTCCAGCCCTGGGCCTGGGCCAGCTCGGCCGGCGTCTGGGGCGTGGCCAGCCGGTCCAGCGCCCCCGATTCGAGGGCCAGCACCAGGGCCTCGGCCTGGACCTGGGCGGCGGCCAGGTCCCACAGCGGTTGCAGGGCGTGGGTGGGGGCGGGGGATTCACAGCGGGGTGTATTCATCGGAAGGTCCTTTTCACGAAAGGGAGTCACATGCGCCAGGTCAGCCGCACGCCGAACTCGCGCGGCGGGCTGTAGACCACGACCTGGCCGTTGAGGTAGCCCACGGCGTCGTAGCGGCGGTTGGCGGCATTGCGCAGGTAGGCGGCGATTTCCCAGGACCCCTGGGCATAGCCGGCCGACAGGTTGAGCAGCCCGTAGCCGGGGCGGCGGTAGGCGTTGGCGGCGTCCAGGTAGACCTTGCCCGTGCCCTGCACGGCGGCCTGCGCCCACCAGCGGCCGGGCGCGTCGTAGCGCAGGGCCACATGGGCCGTCATGTCGGGCGCAAACGGGTTGCGGTGGCCGTCGTAGACGGCGGCGCCGTCGCGGAAGCTGCCGAAGCGCGTGCGGTTCAGGCCCAGGGCCGTCTGCAGCTGCCAGCCGCCGCCGAACACATAGTCCAGCTCGACGTCCGCACCCGTGGAGCGCGCCCGCGCCGCATTGGTGATGTAGACCACGCCCGGCAGGCCCATCTGCTGCACCTGCATGTCGCGCACCTGCTGGGTGTAGACCGAGGCCGCATAGCGCAGGCGCTGCCCCAGCAGCCGGCCCTTGGCGCCGATCTCCCAGGCGCGCACGGTCTCTGGCTCGTAGGCCGCATAGCCCATGGCCGGAGAGAACACGTTGAAGCCGCCCGCGCGGTAGCCCTCGCTGAGGCTGGTGTAGATCTGGCCCTGGGGCGACCACTGGTATTGCAGCGAGAGCTTGGGGCTCAAGCGCGACCAGTCGTCGCTGCGCGCCGCCGCGCCCACGGGGGCCAGTTCCACGCGGTTGCGCTCCACGCGCGCGCCGGCCGCCAGCGTCCAGCGCTCGGACAGCGGGACGGTCCAGTGCGTGAACAGCGCCGCCGTGCTGCCCCTGAGTCCGGCCGTGGGCCGCATCAGCGCGGCGGGCAGCTTTTGCTCGTAGCGCAGGTCATGGTCGTCGCGGTCCAGGTACAGGCCGGCCAGCCAGCGCGCGTTCCACAGGCCTGCGGCCTCGCCCTCCAGGCGCAGTTCCTGCGAGGTCGTGGCCAGGCGGTAGTCGCGCCGCACGTGGAGCAGGTCGGCGCTCTGGAAGTCCGTGTCCTGCAGCACTCGGTCGTCGAAGACATTGCGCGCGGTGATGGAGCGCAGCCGCAGGCCCGAGGCAAAGCGGTGCGAGACATCGAGCGACAGCGTCTGCCCGCGCGAGCGGTTCCAGCTGTCCGTGCCCGAGTTCACCGTGGTGCGCGGCGCGGCAATGCTGCCCCATTGCGCGGCGCCGTCGTCCCAGCGCTGCTGGGCGTAGCGCAGCGTGGCCTCGGTCTCGGCCGTGGGCGTCCAGCGCAGGGCCAGGCGGCCGCTGGAGCGCTCGCGGTCGTCCACGCGCGCTCCCGTCGCCTGCTGGCGAATGAAGCCGTCCTGCGCGCGCCACTCGCCCGACAGGCCGATATAGAGCTGGCCCGGCACCAGGGCGCGGCCCAGCTCGAAGCTGCCCGCGCGCTGGCCGTGGTTGCCGGCCTCGGCGCTGATCGATGCATAGGGCGTGTCGCCGGGCTGGCGCGTGACGATGCTGACCACGCCCGCTTCGGCATTGCGGCCGTACAAGGTCGATTGCGGGCCGCGCAGCACCTCCACGCGGTCCACGCCCTGCAGGTTGTGCTCGAAGCCCTGGGCCATCAGCGTGGGCACGCCATCGACCAGCAGTAGCGTGGACGAGGAGAACGACACGAAGTTGGCCGTCAGCCCGCGCATCACGGGCGGCTGCACGCCCGACTGGCCGAAGGCCTGGAACACAAAGCCCGGCACCTGGGCGGACAGCGCGTCCAGCCCGCGCACGCCGGCCGCCTCCAGCGCCGCGCCGTCGAAGACGGAGACGCTGGCGGGCACGGCGTCCAGGCTCTCGGCCTGCTTGTTCACCGTGACCGTGATCTCGGGCAGGGCGGCTTCGGGCGCCTGGCCCTGGGCCGCCACCGTGAAGGGGGCCAGGGCCAGCGCGGCCGGCCAGCGAAGGGGGAATGCCATGGTTTTCTCGTCCTCTCCAAAAGGGAATCTCGTTGGAGACCGATGCTAGGGAAGATGAGAATCGCTATCATTTGAAAACGTATGCGCGCCGGAGCATTTCCTATGCGAAGCGCGCATCCATTCCTCTCCCATGACCTCCCGCATCCCTTCCTCGCTTGCCTTGCCCCAGCCCTGTGCGCCGGGCTGGACGCGGCATGCCCTGCCCGCCGAGCTGGGCGACTGCCATGCGGAGCGCTTCACGCTGGGTGACGGCATCGTGCTGGCGCGCTCGCACTACTGCCCGCTGCGCGACCTGGTGGAGGACAGCGTGCAGGCCGATGCCTCGGACCAGGGCCGCACCCTGGTCATCACGCTGGGGCTGGCGGGCGAATCGGGCTTTGTGGCGCGTGGCGGCGCGGCGCTTCGCTTCGGCGCGGGGCAGACCACGCTGGCAGCCTTTCGCGGCAGCCAGGGCGAGCGCCGCTATGCGGCAGGCCAGACCGTGCGCCAGCTGCGCCTGCTGCTGTCGGGCGCGGCGCTGGACCGCTATCTGGGGCCTGAACTCTCGCAGCGCCTGACCCTGGTGGACGGCGCGGCCGGCGTGCGGCCCTTGGACCACCGTGCCAGCCTGCCGGCCAGCCTGGCGCTGGCGCGGCGCCTGGCCCAGCCACCCGGGCACCAGCCCACCGATGCGCTGGACCGCCACATCGCCATGCTGAGCCTGGCCGCGCTGGAGCTGCGGCACCTCGCGCCTGCGCCGCAGCCGGCCAAGGCGGCACCGCGCTGGTCGGCCGACGAACTGGCCCGGCTGGAGCAGGCGCGCGAACTGCTGTCCACCCAGATGGACCGCGCGCTGACCCTGGCCTACCTGAGCGCCGCCGTGGGCCTGGGCGAGCACCGGCTCAAGCAGGGCTTTCGCGCCGTCTTCGGCACCACGCCCCAGGCCCTGCTGCTGGAGCTGCGCATGCGCCGCGCCTGGGCGTTGCTGGAGACCGGCTGCCAGGTCGCCCAGGCCGGCTGGCAGGTGGGCTATGCCCATCCGTCGAACTTCAGTGCGGCATTTGCGCGGTTCTACGGGCGCAGCCCGAAATCGGTCTTCGGCCGCCGCTCCTGATCTGCGTCAAGCCTTTTTGTCCCCGATAGTTCTTTGGAACTAGGCCCGCCTGCGCGCTCCTAGTTCTTCCGCCTTGTCCGAGCGTACGGCTGGCGGATGTGCGGCGCGGCCCTCGCGCGGGACCATGGAAGCCATAGCCCCCACGAGGAAAACAAAATGGCAAACACAGCGCCCACCGCACAGGGCGACCCCCGCAAGAGCACCAGCACAGGCACACGCCACGACCGCCAGGCATGGTCGGTCCTGGCCGTCAGCACCCTGGCCTTCACGGTCTGCTTCATGGTCTGGATGATGTTCGGCATCATCGGCATCCCCATCAAGAAGATGCTGGATCTGAACGCCACGCAGTTCGGCCTGCTCACGGCCATGCCCGTGCTCACGGGCTCGCTGGTGCGCGTGCCGCTGGGCATCTGGACCGACCGCTTCGGCGGGCGCATCGTGATGGCGGTGCTGATGGCCGTCACCGTGCCCGCGATCTGGGTGATGGGCTATGCCACCGAGTACTGGCACTTCCTGACCATCGGCCTGTTCGTGGGCCTGGCGGGCGGCTCGTTCTCGGTGGGCACGCCCTATGTGGCACGCTGGTTTCCCAAGGAGCGCCAGGGCATGGCCATGGGCATCTACGGCGCGGGCAACTCGGGCGCGGCGGTCAACAAGTTCGTGGCGCCGGTGATCCTGGTGGCCTTCGGCTGGGCCGCCGTGCCGCATGCCTATGCGGCCATCATGCTGGGCGCGCTGGTGCTGTTCTGGCTGTTCAGCCACAGCGACCCGGCCCACCTGGTGCCCAGCAACGTGCGCTTCAGCGACCAGCTGAAGGCGCTCAAGGACCCGCGCGTGCTCAAGTACTGCCAGTACTACAGCATCGTCTTCGGCGGCTATGTGGCGCTGAGCCTGTGGATGGTGCAGTACTACGTGGGCGAGTACGGCCTGGACATCCGCGTGGCGGCCCTGCTGGCGGCCTGCTTTTCACTGCCGGGCGGCGTGCTGCGCGCCATCGGCGGCTGGCTGTCGGACAAGTACGGCGCACACAGCGTGACCTGGTGGGTGCTGTGGGTGTGCTGGATCTGCCTGTTCCTGCTGTCCTATCCGCAGACCGATTTCACGGTGCTCACCACCGAGGGCAGCACCCGCTTTCACCTGGGCCTGAACGTCTATGCCTTCACCGCGCTGATGTTCGTGCTGGGCATTGCCATGGCCTTCGGCAAGGCCAGCGTCTTCAAGTACATCAGCGACGACTACCCCGGAAACATCGGCGCCATCAGCGGCATCGTGGGCCTGGCCGGCGGCATGGGCGGCTTCATCCTGCCCATCCTGTTCGGCGTGCTGCTGGACTGGACGGGCATCCGCTCCAGCGCCTTCATGCTGCTGTACGGCGTGGTCTGGGTATCGCTGATCTGGATGTATTTCACCGAGGTGCGCCGCACCGACGTGCTCAACAGCCACGGCGGCCACAGCGATGTGCAGCCGGCCGCGCGCTGAACCGCAGGAGTTGCACATGCATGCGAACACCAAGACCGCCGCAAAGGCATCCGCGCGCAGCCGCCCCGGCAGCGTGCTGACCCTCTGGCGCCCCGAGGACAAACAGTTCTGGGAGCGCGAGGGCGAGGCCATCGCCAGGATCAACCTCTGGATCTCGGTGCCCGCCCTGTTCCTGGCCTTTGCCATCTGGCAGGTCTGGAGCGTGGTGGCCGTGAACCTGCCCGCGCTGGGCTTCACCTACTCCACCAACCAGCTGTTCTGGCTGGCGGCCGCGCCCGCGCTGTCGGGCGCCACGCTGCGCATCTTCTATTCCTTCATGGTGCCGCTGATGGGCGGGCGCCGCTGGACGGCGCTGTCCACGGCCTCGCTGCTGATCCCGGCCATCGGCATCGGCTACGCGGTGCAGGACGCCAGCACCGGCTATCCGACCATGCTGATCCTGGCCCTGCTGTGCGGCCTGGGCGGGGGCAACTTCAGCTCCAGCATGGCCAACATCAGCTTCTTCTTTCCCAAGGAGCGCAAGGGCTCGGCCCTGGGCGTGAACGCGGGCCTGGGCAACCTGGGCGTGTCGGTGGTGCAGTTCCTGAGCCCGCTGGTGATCACGGCCGGCATCTTCGGCGTCTTCGGCGGCGATGCGCAGACCATCACCAAGGCCGGCGAGACCACCCGGGTGTGGGCGCAGAACGCGGCCTTCATCTGGGTGCCGTGGATCGCCATCGCCTCGCTGGCCGCCTGGTTCGGCATGAACGACATCGCCGACGCCAAGGCCAGCTTCGCGGCCCAGGCCGCCATCTTCCGGCGCAAGCACAACTGGGTGATGTGCCTGCTGTACCTGGGCACCTTCGGCTCGTTCATCGGCTTTGCCGCCGGCTTTCCGCTGCTGATCAAGAGCCAGTTCCCGGCGGTCAACCCGCTGGCCTATGCCTGGCTGGGCCCGCTGCTGGGCGCGCTGTCGCGGCCTTTTGGCGGCTGGCTGGCCGACAAGGCGGGCGGCGCGCGCGTGACGTTCTGGAACTTTCTCGTCATGGCCGTGGCCGTGGTGGGCGTGCTGTATTTCCTGCCCAAGGGCAGCGGCGGCTACGCACTGGGCTTCGGCCCTGCCGAGGGCAGCTTCATGGGCTTCTTCCTGATGTTCCTGGTGCTGTTCCTGACCACGGGCATCGGCAACGGATCGACCTTCAGCATGATCCCGGCGATTTTCCTGGCCCTCAAGCAGCGCGAACTGGGCGCCCATCCCAGCGAGGAAGCGCAGGCCCATGCCCTCAAGGAGGGCAATACCGAAGGCGCGGCCGCCCTGGGCTTTGCGGGCGCGCTGGGAGCCTACGGCGGCTTCTTCATCCCCAAGAGCTACGGCAGCTCCATCGCCGCCACGGGCGGGCCCGAGCTGGCGCTGTGGGTGTTTGCCGCCTTCTATGTGCTGTGCGTGGGCGTGACCTGGTGGTACTACGCGCGCAGGAACGCCGAGATGCCCTGCTGAGCCCCAGGCCGCAGGCACTACTGCACCGAACAGCAACGCACCGCAACGAACAACAAGGAGTCCCGCGATGAGCCATTTTCTGGACAAGCTTTCCTACTTCTCCCTGCCCCGGCAGGAATTCTCCAACGGCCATGGCCAGGTGACGGGCGAGGACCGCACCTGGGAAGACGCCTACCGCGACCGCTGGGCGCATGACAAGGTGGTGCGCTCCACGCACGGCGTGAACTGCACGGGCTCGTGCTCGTGGAAGATCTACGTCAAGGGCGGCATCGTGACCTGGGAGACCCAGCAGACAGACTACCCGCGCACGCGCGCCGACCTGCCCAACCACGAGCCGCGCGGCTGCGCGCGCGGCGCCAGCTACAGCTGGTACCTGTACAGCGCCAACCGCGTCAAATACCCCATGGTGCGCGGCCGGCTGCTCAAGCACTGGCGCGCTGCCCTGGCCGTGGCCAGGAGCCCGGTCGATGCCTGGGCCGCCATCGTCGAGAACGCGGATGCGCGCAGCGAGTGGCAAAAGCAGCGCGGCCTGGGCGGCTTCGTGCGCAGCAGCTGGGACGAGGTCAACCGCATGATCGCGGCGGCCAACGTTTACACCATCAAGAAGCACGGGCCGGACCGCATCATCGGCTTCTCGCCGATTCCGGCCATGTCCATGATCTCGTATGCCGCAGGCAGCCGATACCTGAGCCTGATCGGCGGCGTGTGCATGAGCTTCTACGACTGGTACTGCGACCTGCCGCCGGCCAGCCCCCAGACCTGGGGCGAGCAGACCGACGTGCCGGAGAGCGCCGACTGGTACAACTCCAACTTCATCATCGCCTGGGGCTCCAACGTGCCCCAGACGCGCACCCCCGACGCCCACTTCTTCACCGAGGTCCGCTACAAGGGCGCCAAGGTCGTGGCCGTCACGCCCGACTACTCCGAGGTCGCCAAGCTGGCCGACCTGTGGATGCACCCCAAGCAGGGTACGGACGCGGCCGTGGCCATGGCCATGGGCCACGTCATCCTCAAGGAGTTCTACTTCGGCGAGCGCGGCCGGCCGGCCTATTTCGAGGACTATGCGCGCCGCTACACCGACCTGCCGCTGCTGATCCGCCTCAAGCGCCAGCAACTGCCCGATGGCCGCACGGCCCTGGTGCCCGAGCGCTATGTGCGCGCCAGCGACTTCGACGGCCACCTGGGCCAGGACAGCAATCCCGAGTGGAAGACCGTGGCCTACGGCGAGGACGGCGGCGTGGCCCTGCCCAACGGCTCCATCGGCTTTCGCTGGGGCGAGGCCGGCCGCGCCGACGAGGGCCTGTGGAACCTCGAATCCAAGGAGGCGCGCACGGGTAACGACGTGCAGCTCAAGCTCTCGGTGCTGGACGGCCAGGGCGTGGACAGTGAAGTGGCCGACGTGGCCTTCCCCTACTTCGGCGGCCTGCAGTCGCCGGGCTTCGACGCCAACGAGCAGGGCACGGATGTGCTGCTGCGCCGCGTGCCTGTCTCGCGCATGGTGCTGGACGGCGAGGAGGCCATCGTGGCCACCGTGTTCGACCTGCTGGCGGGCAACTACGGCATCCACCGCGGTCTGGAAGGCGAGGGCGCTGATGGCGGCTATGACGCCGATGCGCCCTACACCCCGGCCTGGCAGGAAAAGATCACCGGCGTGCCGCGTGACCAGGTGATCGCCATTGCGCGCCAGTTCGCCGACAACGCCGAGAAGACGCGCGGCAAGTCCATGGTCATCATCGGCGCGGCCATGAACCACTGGTACCACTGCGACATGAACTACCGCGGCATCATCAACATGCTGATGCTGTGCGGCTGCATAGGCCAGAGCGGCGGCGGCTGGGCGCACTACGTGGGCCAGGAAAAGCTGCGCCCGCAGACCGGCTGGACCGCGCTGGCCTTTGCGCTGGACTGGCTGCGCCCGCCGCGCCAGATGAACTCCACCAGCTTCTTCTACGCCCACACCGACCAGTGGCGCTACGAGAAGCTGGGCGTGGAAGAGGTGCTGTCCCCGCTGGCCGACCGCAGCCAGTACGGCGGCGCCATGATCGACTACAACGTGCGCGCCGAGCGCATGGGCTGGCTGCCCAGCGCACCGCAGCTGCAGGCCAACCCGCTGCAGCTGGTGCGCGACGCCCAGGCCCAGGGCCTGGACGTGAAGGACCACGTGGTGCAGTCCCTGCAGGACGGCTCGCTGTCCATGAGCTGCGAGGACCCCGACCACCCGGCCAACTGGCCGCGCAACATGTTCGTGTGGCGCTCCAACATCCTGGGCAGCTCGGGCAAGGGCCATGAGTACTTCCTCAAGCACCTGCTGGGCACCACGCACGGCGTGCAAGGAAAAGACCTGGGCCACGATGAAGCCAAGCCGCAGGAAGTGCGCTGGCACGACAGGGCGCCCGAAGGCAAGCTGGACCTGCTGGTCACGCTGGACTTCCGCATGAGCACCACCTGCCTGTACTCGGACATCGTCCTGCCCACGGCCACCTGGTATGAGAAGAACGACCTCAACACCAGCGACATGCACCCCTTCATCCATCCGCTGTCGGCGGCCGTGGACCCGGCCTGGCAGGCCAGGAGCGACTGGGAGATCTACAAGGGCTTCGCCAAGTCCTTCAGCGAGGTCTGCGTGGGCCACCTGGGCGTGGAAAAGGACGTGGTGCTCACGCCGCTGATGCACGACACCCCCGCCGAGCTGGCCCAGCCCGATGGCGTGCGCGACTGGAAGAAGGGCGAGTGCGCCCTGATCCCCGGCAAGACCGCGCCGCAGATTGCCGTGGTCGAGCGCGACTATCCCAACCTCTACAAGCGCTTCACGGCCCTGGGCCCGCTGATGGACAGGCTGGGCAACGGCGGCAAGGGCATCGGCTGGAACACCGAGACCGAGGTGGAGCAACTGGGCGAGCTCAACGGCCTGGTGCGCGAGGAAGGCGTGAGCCAGGGCCGCCCGCGCATCGTCACCGACATCGACGCCACCGAGGTGGTGATGATGCTGGCGCCCGAGACTAACGGCCACGTGGCCGTCAAGGCCTGGGAGGCGCTGTCGAAGCAGACGGGGCGCGAACACGCCCACCTGGCCCTGCACCGCGAGGACGAGAAGATCCGCTTTCGCGACATCCAGGCCCAGCCGCGCAAGATCATCAGCTCGCCCACCTGGTCGGGCCTGGAAAGCGAGAAGGTCAGCTACAACGCCTGCTACACCAACGTGCATGAGCTGATCCCATGGCGCACCCTCACCGGCCGCCAGCAGTTCTACCAGGACCATCCGTGGATGCGCGACTTCGGCGAAGGCTTCGTCAGCTACCGCCCGCCCGTGCACATGAAGGCGCTGCAGGAAGTGCAGGGCCAAAAGCCCAACGGCCACCCCGAGATCGCGCTGAACTTCATCACGCCGCACCAGAAGTGGGGCATCCACTCCACCTATGGCGACAACCTGATGATGCTCACGCTGGCGCGTGGCGGCCCCATCGTCTGGCTCAGCGAGGACGACGCCAAGAGCGCCGGCATCGCCGACAACGACTGGGTGGAGCTGTACAACGCCAACGGCGCCATCGCGGCGCGGGCCGTGGTCAGCCAGCGCGTCAAGCCGGGCATGGTGATGATGTACCACGCGCAGGAGAAGACCATCAACACGCCGGGCTCGGAGATCACCGGCACGCGCGGCGGCATCCACAACTCGGTCACGCGCATCGTGCTCAAGCCCACCCACATGATCGGCGGCTACGCGCAGTACAGCTACGGCTTCAACTACTACGGAACCATCGGCACCAACCGCGACGAGTTCGTGCTGGTCCGAAAGATGCGCCGCATAGATTGGCTTGACGACGAAGCCGAGGCCGGCGCAGCCGCCCATGCCTGAACAACAAGGAGAAACACGATGAAAATCCGCGCACAGATCGGCATGGTGCTGAACCTGGACAAGTGCATCGGCTGCCACACCTGCTCCGTCACCTGCAAGAACGTCTGGACCAGCCGCCCCGGCGTCGAATACGCCTGGTTCAACAACGTCGAGACCAAGCCCGGCATCGGCTACCCGCGCGAGTGGGAAAACCAGGCCAAGTGGAACGGCGGCTGGATGCGCCGCACGGACGGCTCCATCGCGCCCCGCCAGGGCGGCAAGTGGGGCCTGTTGATGCGCATCTTCGCCAACCCCAACCTGCCCCAGATCGACGACTACTACGAACCCTTCACCTACGACTACGAGCACCTGCAGTCGGCCAGGGAAAGCAAGGCCGCACCCACGGCGCGCGCGCGCAGCCTGATCTCGGGTCAGCGCATGGAGAAGATCGAATGGGGTCCGAACTGGGAGGAAATCCTGGGCGGCGAATTCAGCAAGCGCAGCCATGACGTGAACTTCGAGCAGATCCAGAAGGACATCTACGGCCAGTTCGAGAACACCTTCATGATGTACCTGCCGCGCCTGTGCGAGCACTGCCTGAACCCGGCCTGCGTGGCGTCCTGCCCCTCGGGCTCGATCTACAAGCGCGAGGAGGACGGCATCGTCCTCATCGACCAGGACAAGTGCCGCGGCTGGCGCATGTGCGTCTCGGGCTGCCCCTACAAGAAGATCTACTACAACTGGCAAAGCGGCAAGGCCGAAAAATGCATCTTCTGCTACCCGCGCATCGAGGCCGGCCAGCCCACCGTCTGCTCCGAAACCTGCGTGGGCCGCATCCGCTACCTGGGCGTGCTGCTGTACGACGCCGACCGCATCGAGGAGGCGGCCAGCGTGGAGCGCGACCGCGACCTCTACCAGGCGCAGCTGGACATCTTCCTGGACCCCAATGACCCCGAGGTCATCCGCCAGGCCCGCATCGACGGCATCCCCGACGCCTGGATCGAGGCCGCCCAGTCCAGCCCCGTCTACAAGATGGCCGTGGACTGGAAGGTGGCCCTGCCGCTGCACCCCGAGTACCGCACCCTGCCCATGGTCTGGTATGTGCCGCCGCTGTCGCCCATCACCTCGGCGGCGAACGCCGGGCATCTCGACAGTGTCGGCCGCAGCCCCATCAATGGCGACCTGCCCGATGTCTCGCAGCTGCGAATCCCCGTGCAGTACCTCGCCAACCTGCTCACCGCCGGCGACACCACGCCCGTGGTGCGCGCGCTCGAGCGCATGCTGGCCATGCGCGCGTACCAGCGCAGCAAGCACGTGGACCAGGAACAGAACCTGGCCGTGCTCCAGTACGCGGGACTGACGGTGCACGAGGTCGAGGACATGTACCAGACCATGGCGATCGCCAACTACGAGGACCGCTTCGTCATCCCCTCGGCCCACCGCGAATACGCCGAAAGCGCGTTCGATTTGCGCGGCGGCTGCGGCTTCTCGTTCGGCAACGGCTGCTCCGACGGCAGCACCGACGCCAGCCTGTTCGGCGGCAAGAAGCCGCGCACCATCCCCATCCGCGCGCAAATGTGAGGACTGCCGCCATGTTCAATCACAACACCTCCACACCCGTGCGCCTGACGCTGCGCGCGCTGGCCTGCCTCATCGGCTACCCCGGCGCCGAGCTGCGCGCCCTGCTGCCGGGCCTGATCGACGCCCTGCGCCTGGAGCAATCCGTGGCGCCCGCGCGGCTGCGCGAGTTGCAGCAGCTGGCCGAGCAGCTGCAGGCCATGGACCCCTTCGAGGCCGAGGCCCGCTACGTGGACACCTTCGACCGGGGCCACCAGACCTCGCTGCACCTGTTCGAGCATGTGCACGGCGACTCGGCCGACCGGGGCCCGGCGCTGATCGACCTGCAGCAGACCTACGAGCGCGCGGGCCTGGCCTTCGAGGCCGACGAACTGCCCGACCACCTGGCCGTGGTGCTGGAGTTCGCCTCCACCCAGCCGCCGGCCATCGCCCGTGAATTCCTGGGCGAGATGGCCCACATCCTCAACGCCCTGTTCACGGCGCTGGCGCGGCGCGACAGCCCCTATGCCAGCGTGATCGCGGCCGTGCTGGAGATCACCGGCCACAGGGCCGAGCGCGTGGAAATCCGCCCCGAGCCCGCCATGGACGAGGCCTGGGCCGAACCCGCCGCCTTCGACGGCTGCAGCAGCCAGGGCAAATCCCGCCCCGGCGCCGAGCAGCCCGTGCATTTCGTGCGCCGCACGGCGGCGCCCCAAGCCCAAGGACCCCGCCAAAGGAGCCTGACATGACCCCCTCCTGGATAGACCACCTGCTCTTCGGCCTCTACCCCTACATCTGCCTGGCCGTGTTCTTCATCGGCAGCTGGCTGCGCTTCGACCGCGACCAGTACACCTGGAAGAGCGACTCATCGCAGCTGCTGCGCAGCGGCAGCCTGCGCTGGGGCAGCAACCTGTTCCACATCGGCGTGCTGTTCCTGTTCTTCGGCCACACCGTGGGCATGCTCACGCCGCACTTCGTCTACGAGCCCTTCATGGCCGCAGGCGCCAAGCAGCTGCTGGCCATGGTCAGCGGCGGCATCGCGGGCACGCTGGGCTTCATCGGCCTCACCATCTTGCTGCACCGCCGGCTGTCGGACGTGCGCATCCGCGCCCACTCCAGGTTCAGCGACATCGCCATCCTCTGGCTGCTGTGGCTGCAGCTGCTGCTGGGCCTGGCCACCATTCCGCTGTCGGCAAAGCACATGGACGGCTCCATGATGATGGCCCTGGCCGAATGGGCGCAGCGCATCGTCACCTTCCGTGGCGGCGCCGCCGAACTGCTGGCCGAGGCCGGCTGGGTGTTCAAGGCCCACATGTTCCTGGGCATGAGCATCTTCCTGGTCTTCCCCTTCACGCGCCTGGTCCACGTCTGGAGCGGCTTCGGCACCCTGGTCTACCTGCTGCGCCCCTACCAGCTGGTGCGCTCGCGCCGCCTGGGCCTGCCCGCATCGTCGGCACGCCGTGATGCCAAGCCCGGCCATTGAGGAGATCGACATGGAACATGGATGCAACGGATCGGGCGGCGGCCACTGCGGCTGCGCGTCTTCAACCCCTTCTTCTTCTTCTTCTTCTTCTGCACCGATGGGGGATCTCCCGGCGATTCCCGAAGTGCCCGCCTTCCAGCCCGTGGGCGAGGCCGGGGCCGAGGTGGCCCGCATCAACAACACGCCGCTGCACGCACCCGGACAGCGCCCGCCCGAGCGCGAACTGCGCCAGCGCGCCTGCACCGAGCTGCTGCGCCAGGCGGCCCAGCGCGAAGGCCTGCTGGGTGCCGATGATGCGGCCGGCGACGACGGCGTCATCAGCGAGCGCGCCTCCCAGGCCATAGAGCAGCTGCTGGAGCAATCGCTGCACCTGCCCGAGCCCGGCGAGGACGCCTGCCGCCGCCACTTCGATGCCAACCCCACGCGCTTCGCCCAGGGCGAGCGCGTGCGCCTGCGCCACGTGCTGTTTGCCGTCACGCCCGGCGTGGACGTGCGTGCCCTCACCCAGCGGGCCGAGGCCCTGCTGATCGAGCTGCGCTGTGCCGACGACGCCGGCCTGCGCTTTGCCGAGGCCGCGCGCCAATGGTCCAACTGCCCCAGCGGCCAGCACGGCGGCGAACTGGGCTGGTTGGGCCGCAGCGATTGCGCGCCCGAATTCGCGCGCGATGTCTTTGCCTCCCAGGAAATCGGCGTGCTGCCGCGCCTGGTGCACAGCCGCTTCGGCCTGCACGTGGTCGAGGTCTGCGCGCGCGAGGCGGGCGTTCTGCCCGACTGGCAGCAGGCGCGCCCGGCCGTCGCCCAGGCCCTGCACCAGCAGACCTGGGTGAGCGCGCTCCACCAGTACCTGCAACTGCTGGCCGGCCAGTCCGAGGTGGTGGGCGTGCGCATCGCTGCGGCCGACTCGCCGCTGGTGCAATAGCAGGGGGAAGTGCCCATGCCCGACGACGAGCTGCTGCTGCGCCTGCGGCGCTTCCACGAGCACGCCTTCCCGCAGTACCGCGCGCAGTTCCGCACCCTGGTCGACGAGGGCCAGCACCCGACCACGCTGTTCATCGGCTGCTCGGACTCGCGCCTCGTGCCCTACCTGCTCACGGGGGCGCCGCCGGGCGAGCTGTTCCTGGTGCGCAACGTGGGCGCCTTCGTGCCGCCGTACGACGGATCGCACGGCCACCACGGCACGGCGGCGGCCATCGAATTCGCCGTGCTCAACCTGCAGGTCAGCCGCATCGTGGTCTGCGGCCACAGCCACTGCGGGGCCATCAAGGCCCTGTATGGAGAAGTCTCGCCCGAGGCGCGCAACCTGCAGCGCTGGCTGGACCTGGGCCGCGAGGCCGTGCTGCCCGTGCAGGCCGGCCCCGAGGCGCTGCGCCGCACCGAGCAGCGCGCCGTCGTGCTGCAGCTCGAACGGTTGATGGACTATCCCATGGTGAGATCGCGGGTAGAGGCCGGGCAGCTCAGCCTGCACGGATGGCACTATGTCATCGAAGACGGCGAAGTCCATGTCTTCGATGTCCAGACCGGCCGCTTTGTTGCGGCATCTCAAGCTCCGCACAGCGGCACCGGGCCGTACCCGCCCTACGTGGAGCATGATGGACAAGTGCTTGTCGACTGAGGCCCGAGCAAGTGCCAGGGACGGCGGCAGGCAAGTCAACACGGGAGCCATGCCAATGCATCGCGAAAACCTGGGCCGCGCGCAGGACGCGGCGGATCTGCAGCCCATCAGCCTCGATGTGCTGCGCGAGAAATACCTCAAGGACGGCGAGACCGGCGTGGGCGAGCTCTACGCCCGCGTGGCCCGCGCCCTGGCCTCGGTCGAGCCCGAAGCGCGCCGCGCCGAATGCGAGGCCCTGTTCCTGGCCAACCTGCAGGCCGGCGCCATAGGCGCAGGGCGCATCATGAGCGCGGCCGGCACCGACCTGCAGGCCACGCTGATCAACTGCTTCGTGCAGCCCGTGGGCGACTGCATCCAGGGCGTGGACGACGGCGGCTACCCCGGCATCTACGAAGCCCTGCGCGAAGCCGCCGAAACCATGCGCCGCGGCGGCGGCGTGGGCTACGACTTCTCGCGCATCCGCCCCCGTGGCGCCGAGGTGCGCGCCACCGCCTCGCTGGCCTCGGGCCCGTGCAGCTACATCAACGTCTTCGACCAGTCCTGCGCCACCGTGGAAAGCGCGGGCGCGCGGCGCGGCGCCCAGATGGGCGTGCTGCGCATCGACCACCCCGACGTGCTCGAATTCATCACCGCCAAGCGCACGCCGGGCCGCTGGAACAACTTCAACGTCTCGGTCGGCGTCAGCGACGCGTTCATGCAGGCCGTGGCCGAAGACCGGCCCTGGCACCTGGTGCATCGCGCCCGCCCCGGCACCGCCCTGCTGGAGCAGGGTGCCCACCAGCGCGCCGACGGCCAGTGGGTCTACCAGACCCTGCCCGCCCGCACGCTGTGGGACACCATCATGCGCTCGGCCTACGACTTCGCCGAGCCCGGCATCCTCTTCCTGGACCACATCAACGACGACAACAACCTGCGCTACTGCGAGGAGATCGCGGCGACGAATCCTTGCGTCACGGCAGATACCTGGGTACTCACCGAGTCGGGACCAGCTCAGGTTGCAGACCTCGTCGGAAAGACATTTGGCGCCGTGGTCGACGGCCAGGTTTACGCCACCGAAAGCGCGGGCTTCTTTGCCACCGGCCGCAAGCCGGTGCTGCGGCTGACCACACGCGAGGGCCAGGTGCTGCGCCTGACCGCAGACCATCTGGTGCGGCGTGTCGCTCGCCGCACGCGCTATGCGTTGCAGGCTGAATGGACTCCGGCCGCCCAACTGCAGGCAGGCGACGAGGTACTGCTGCACAACCACCGTGCGTTTCAAGGCTGGGATGGGCAGGGCACCGAGGCCGAAGGCTACCTGCTGGGCCTGCTGATAGGCGATGGAACCCTCAAGGCCGACAAGGCCGTGATCAGCGTATGGGCGCCCGAGCTGCGCCAGGTCGCAGGCAACGCCGGCAGTGCTGTGGCCTATGCCGCCACGGGCGCGGCAGGCATCATGCAGGCCGCCGAGGCTGCAGCAGCCAGCTTGCGTCACCGCGCGGATTTCCGTGGATTCCAGCGGCCAGTGGCGGGACGTGGCGAGGCGCGCATGGCCAGTGCCGCATTGCGCGATCTGGCGCTTGGCATGGGGATGGAGCCAGGGCGCAAGTGCATCACCAAGTCCATGGAAGCGGCCTCTTCTGCATTTTCCGCAGGGCTGCTGCGCGGCCTGTTTGATGCCGATGGATCGGTCCAGGGCACACAGGACAAGGGCGTGAGCCTACGCCTGTCCCAGAGCGATTCTGAGTTGCTGCGTACCGTGCAGCGCATGCTGCTGCGCCAGGGCATGGCTTCGACGATTTATGAGAACCGTCGGCCAGCCCAACTGCGCGCCATGCCCGACGGCAAAGGCGGCCAGCGCGACTATGCAACCCAGGCACAGCATGAACTGGTCATCAGCGGCGACAACCTTGGCATCTTCGCCGACCGCATAGGCCTTGCGGACACCGACAAGGCCGAACGGCTGGAGCAGGCCCTGGCCCAGTACCTGCGCACCCCGAACCGTGAGCGCTTCACTGCCACCGTCCAGGCGTTGGAGAGCGACGGCGAGGAAATGGTCTATGACGTCACGGTGGCGGACTGCCACGCCTTCGACGCCAATGGCCTGTATGTGCACAACTGCGGCGAACAGCCGCTTCCCTCCTACGGCTGCTGTGACCTCGGCCCCGTCATCCTCACGCGCTTCGTGAGCCATCCGTTCGGCTTCGCGGGCGAGCCTGTGTTCGACTTCGAGGCCTTCGAGCGTGCCGTGGCCGTGCAGGTGCGTGCGCTGGACAACGTGCTGGAGCTGACCTGGTGGCCGCTGCCGCAGCAGCGCGAGGAAAGCGAGGCCAAGCGGCGCATCGGCGTGGGCTTCACCGGCATGGGCAATGCGCTGGCCATGCTGCGCCTGCGCTACGACGCGCCCGAGGGCCGGGCCATGGCCGCGCGCATTGCCGAGCGCATGCGCGATGCGGCCTACGGCGCCTCGGTGGAGCTGGCGCGCGAGAAGGGGGCCTTCCCCAAGTTCGACGCCGATGGCTACCTGGCCGAAGGCACCTTCGCCAGCCGCCTGCCCGAGGCGCTGCGCCAGCGCATACGCACGCACGGCATACGCAACAGCCACCTGCTGTCCATCGCGCCCACGGGCACGGTCAGCCTGGCCTTTGCCGACAACGCCTCCAACGGCATAGAGCCGCCGTTCTCCTGGACCTACAAGCGCAAGAAGCGCACGGCCGATGGCGGCAGCGCCGAGTACGCGGTCGAAGACCATGCCTGGCGCCTGTACCGCTCGCTGGGGGGCGACGTGCAGCAGCTGCCCGAGTACTTCGTCAGCGCGCTGCAGATGCCTGCGGCCGGCCACATCGCCATGATGCAGGCCGTGCAGCCCTTCGTGGACACGGCGATTTCCAAGACCGTCAACGTGGCCGCCGACTATCCCTACGAGGACTTCAAGGACCTGTACCGCCAGGCCTGGAAGGCCGGCCTCAAGGGCCTGGCCACCTACCGGCCCAACACCATCCTGGGTGCCGTGCTCGAAACCCATGCGCCTGAATCTGCTGAAAAGCCGGCCTCCCGCGCGCCGGCAGGAGCAGCGGCTTCCGCACCCGACCCGCTGCGCACCGTGATAGAAAGCCGCCCCCAGGGCGCGCTGGACGCCGTGGCCGAGAAGATCGAGTACTGGACCCAGCAAGGCCCCAAGCGCCTGTACCTGGTCGTCTCCTTCCTGCCCGTGGTCCTGCCCGATGGCCGCACGGTGGACCGCGCCATCGAATTCTTCATGCCCGTGGGCCAGAGCGGCGAGTCCCAGCAATGGGTGACCTCCAGCATGCGCCTGCTGTCACTGGCCGCGCGCGGCGGCTTCCTGGAGCGCGCCCTCAGCGACATGCGCAAGGTGGCCTGGGACCGGGGCCCCGTGCGCCTGGGCACCCACCAGCGCGACGACGGCACACGCGTGCCCATGTGGCACGACTCCGAGGTGGCCGCCATCGCCTATGCGGTGCAGAACATCCTGGCCCGGCGCGGCAGCGGCGCGCCGCCCGCCCCATCGCCGCTGCCCGAGCCCGAGGCCCTGGCCACCGACCCCATGGTCATGGCCGGCCGCAAATGCGAGGAATGCGGCGCCCATGCCGTGATCCGCAAGGACGGGTGCGAGTACTGCACGGCCTGCGGCCATCTGGGGAGCTGTGGATGAAAGTGTTCGTGGCCCCGCGCCCGCAGGGCGATGCCGTGCCCGGTTGGCGCGCGCCCGGCACGGGCTTCGACCAGCCCTTCGAGATGCTCGAAGCCTGCCACGAGCGCGTGCTGCGCATGCTGGCGCTGCTGGACCGGCTGCGCGTGCATCTCCGGACCAAGGGCTGCGACGACAGCGCACGCCAGGCGGCGCGCGACATCCTGCGCTACTTCGACCAGGCGGCGCCGCTGCACCATGAGGACGAGGAGCTGCATGTCTTCCCCCCGCTGCTGGAGCAGGGCGATGCGCAGACCGTGGCCCTGGTGCAGCGCCTGCAGCGCGAGCACGGCCTGATGAGCGCCGACTGGGCGCTGGCGCGCCAGCCGCTGCTGGACATGGCCGAGGGGCGTTGCCAGGGCTTTGGCGCGGCTGACGAGGCGGTGTTCGAACGCTTCGCGGCCTGCTATGCCAGCCATGTCGAGAATGAAGAGCGGCTGGCCTACCCGCAGGCGCGCGGCCTGCTGCCAGAGGCAACGCAGGCGGCCATGGGCCGTGAGATGGCCGTGCGCCGGGGCGCGGACCTGTCACGGAGATAGCGCCGCCGGCAGCGCGCGGGAGCCGGCGCGGCGATACTCGCAGGCTTTGAACCTGTCCCGCCTCGCCTGCCATGCCCGAGCGCCGCCCCATTTTCCTGCTTCGCATCGCACTGACCCTGCTGGGCGCCTTTGCCGCCGCCCAGCTGTGCCTGTGGCTGCGCACGCCGCTGCCCTGGATGCTGGGGCCGCTGATCGCTACCTCGCTGGCCTCCATCCTGGGCGCACCCACGGCCAGCGCGGGCCGGCTGCGCAACGGGGGGCAGTGGATCATCGGCGCCTCGCTGGGCCTGTATTTCACGCCGGCCGTGGTGCAGTTGATCGCGGGGCTGTGGTGGGCGATTGCCGTGGCCATCGTCTGGGCGCTGCTGCTGGGCTGGGGCTTCGGCGCCTGGCTGTACCGCGTGCATGCGCCGCGCATGCCGCAGATACCGGCTGGCGAGATGCGCGCCACCACCTACTTCGCGGGCGCCATTGGCGCGGCCTCTGAAATGACGCTGCTGGCCGAGCGCGAGAACGCGCGCACCGACCTGGTGGCGGCCAGCCACAGCTTGCGCCTGGTCATCGTCACCGTGAGCATTCCGTTTGCGCTGCAGTGGAGCGGCCTGCATGGGCTGGAGGGGCTGACGCCGCCCAGCATCCGCATCGTCGAATGGCCGGGGCTGGCGCTGCTGGCCGTGCTCACGGGCCTGGGCGCCTGGGCCATGGACCGGCTTAAGCGGGCCAACCCATGGTTCCTGGGCGCGCTGCTGGTGTCCATGCTGCTGACCATGTGCGGCCAGGAACTGTCGGCCGTGCCCCAGGCCCTGGTCAATGCGGCGCAACTGGTGATCGGCATCAGCCTGGGCGTGCGCTTCAAGCGCGAATTCCTGCACACCGCGCCGCGCTGGCTGGGCTCCGTGGCCGTGGGCACCGTGGGGCTCATGGCGATCTGCGCGGGCTTCGCCTGGCTGCTGCACCTGGCCGTGGACCTGCCCTGGGTCACCCTGCTGCTGGGCACCTCGCCGGGCGGCATCACCGAGATGGCCATCACCGCCAAGGTGCTGCAGCTGGGCGTGCCCGTGGTCACGGCCTTCCAGGTCTGCCGGCTGATCGCCGTGCTGCTGCTGGTGGCGCCGCTGTTCCGCTGGGTGGAGGCGCGCGGGCCGGCCGCGTCGCGCACGGCCTAGGGCCCACCTCACCACAGCCCACTGTCGCTGGTAGACACCGCAATCGCACCACCGGCCAGCGCCTGCTGGACCTGCTCCTGGCTGCAGACGAAGCCCGAGGCCACGAGCGGCGGCAGGATGCGGCGCTCGGCCTCGGTGATATGGGCCAGCATGGGGGCGGGCATGATCTGCACGAGGTTGGGGTCGCTCTGCTCCACGGCCTTGATGCTGCGCGGCCAGGTGGAGCGGTCGGTGACGAAGACCTTTTGCATGGTCAGCAGCCCGGCCTTGTTGGCGCGCTGGATGGTGGCCACGCGCGTGGACAGCAGGCTGCTGGCGCCCAGGTCCACAAGGTAGTCCACGCCGCCCTTGTCGGGCGAGATGCCGTCGCAGCTGTCGATGTTGACGATGGCGATCTTGCCCGCCCCGGTGATGGTGGAGATCACCGAGCGCAGGCGGCGCAGTTCGATGTTGGCGACGATGGCGACTTCGGCCTGGCTGGCCAGCAGCGCGTCCATCTGCTCGGCCCCGTACAGGGTGGCGATGACGGGGCGGCGCGCCAGCCGCGCGCCCAGGGAGTTGTCCGGGCGGCCCATGTCAGAGGTCCAGCCCCAGCTTGCCGGGGTTGAGCAGGTTCTTGGGGTCCAGCATGCGCTTGGTGGCCTCCAGCAGGGCAAAGGCCGGGCCCAGCGATTGCCGCATGTAGGGCGCGCGCAGCAGGCCCACGCCGTGGTGGTGGCTGAGCGTGGCGCCGTGGCGCAGCAGCACGGCGTTGGCCGCGTCCCAGGCCGAGCGGTACCACTGGGCGCGCTGGTCCACGGCCACCTCGCCGCGCAGCGAAAAGTACAGGCAGGCGCCATCCACATAGGCATGCGACTGGTGGGCCGAGCCGGCCAGGGTGCCGGGGATGGCCTGCAGGGCGGCGACCACTTCCTCGTAGATGGCCGGCAGGTCTTTCCAGGGGCCGCACATCTCCAGCGTGTCGGCGACGAAGCCGGGGCCTTTCTTGAAGCCCTCGGCGCTCTTGCCGGTCAGGTAGCGCGTGTCCAGCCAGCGCTCCAGGGTGGGGGCGCCGTCCAGCCGTTCACCCAAAGGTGCACACACACGCTCGCAGATGGCCATGACGGCATCGACTATCTCGGGCGCGCCTTCATCGGCGATCAGCAGCACGTTGAGGTCGCTGCGGCCGAATTGCACGCCGCTTTCCAGCGCGTCATACAGCCGCAGCGCGGCGGGGTTGGCGCCTTGCTGCAGGATCTGGCGGCAGGCCTCCAGGCCCTGGGCAAAGCTGGCGAAGCCATAGGCGATGGCGCGGCCGTGGTCGGGCAGGCGGTGCAGCTTGAAGCGGATGCGCACGATCACGCCCAGCGTGCCTTCCGAGCCGATGAACAGCTGCTGCAGGTCCGGCCCGATGGCCGCGCGCGCGTAGCCGCCCACGGTGACGAGGCGGCCATCGGCCAGCACCACGTCCATGCCGTGGACCATGTCCTCGATCTTTCCGTAGCGCGTGGACAGCTGGCCCGCGCCCCGGCAGGCCACCCAGCCGCCCACGGTGCTGATGCCGAAGGACGAGGGCCAGTGGCCCATGGTCATGCCGTGGCGGCGCTGGATGGTTTCCTCGAACACGTCGCCGAACATGCCGGCTTCGACCTCGACGATCTGGCTTTGCTCGTCCATGGCGATGAAGCGATTGAGTTCGCACAGGTCCAGCACGATGCCGCCGCGCAGGGGCAGGGCCGCGCCCGTGACGTTGCTGCGCCCGGCCGAGACGGTGACGGGAATGGCGTGCGCATCGGCAATGCGCATCACGGCCTGCACCTGCTCCACGGTGGATGCATGGGCGATGACGGCCTGCGGCGTGGCCGGGTGGCCCGAGGTCTCGGCCACCATGGTGCGGGCCCACCAGTCGCGCGTGCCGGCGACGATGTCGGCGCGCTCGGTCTGCACGCGGTCGCAGGCGGTGCGCAGCGCGGCGAGCGCGGCCTCGGGCACGGCCACGGGTTCGTGCTGCAGGCCGCAGGCAGGACCTTCGGAGGCAGGGCGGTCGGCTGCAGGTGCGGCCTGCGCCGCCCAGCCCGGGGTCGTGGGGGCGCCCACCACGTAGTTGCGGCGGTTGTAGCCGCGGGCGATTGCGTCTTTGCTCAGCATTGGATGTCTCCCATCAAAATCTGTTTTTCGCGCTCCACGGCGCGGCGGTAGTCGTGGACCTGTTGCGCCACCTGCGCGGGTGCCAGTCCCAGTTCATCGGCCAGGATGTCGCCCACGCGCTGCGCGGCGTGGGCCGAGGCATCGCGCGCCATGAGGCGGGCGCGCAGGCGGCGCGAGAGCACGTCGTCCACGCTGGCCGCCATTTCGTGGCGCACGGCGTAGAGGACCTCGGCCTCGGTATGGGGCAGGCCCTGCACGATGGGCCGGGCCAGTTCGGGGCGTGCGGCCAGCAGGTCGCTGACGAAGCGCGCCTCCGTGCCGTAGCGCTCGCCCAGGTGGGCCGAGAGGCCGCCCGTGGCCGTGATGGCCTGGGCGTCGTAGCCGGCCGCGCCCAGCACAAAGGCCGAGGTGGTGGTGCAGCGCGTGCGCCGGCCCAGCAGTTTCTCCACGGCGTCCACGGTCTGCTCGGCCATGTGGCGCGAGGTGGTGAGCTTGCCGCCGACGATGGTGACCAGGCCGTCGGCTGCCACATGGATTTCGTGGTTGCGCTTCATCTCCACGGTCTTGCCGCCGGGCGGGCCGACCAGGGGGCGGCAGCCGGCGATGGAGCCGACCACGTCCTCGGGCGACAGGTCCACCTTGAGTGCGGAGCGCGCGCCTTCCAGCAGGAAGTCCAGCTCGGTGCGCGTGCAGTGCACATCGTCCAGGCCACCTGCGTAGTCCTCGTCGGTGGTGCCCAGGTAGGAGACATCGCCCCAGCGCGTGATGGTGGCGCGCCGGCTGCGGCCCGGCACGGGAATGGTGACGGTGCAGTCGTTGCGTATGCGCAGCCAGGGGATGGCCACGTGCACGCCCTTGGCGGGGCGCACGTGCAGCCGGGGCTCCTGGCCGGGCTTGCGGCCATCCCAGTCGCGCAGCCACACTCCCGTGGCCATGACCACGCTGCGCGCGCGCACCGCGATCTCGCGGCCATCGGCCTGGACGATGGCGCCATCCACGCGGCCGTGGGCGTTGCGCGTGACGGCGGTGGCCTGGCAGTGGTTGAGCACGGCCGCGCCGTGGAAGGCCGCGGTGCGCGCCACGGCCAGCGTGAGCCGCGCATCGTCCACGCGCGCGTCGAAGTACATGTAGCCGCCCAGGAGCTGCTCTTCGCGAAAGCTCGGGCAGTGCGACAGCACCTCGGCCTTGCCGAGCTTGCGGTGCAGGATGCCTTCGCGCCAGCCGCCGGCCAGGTCATAGGTCCACAGCAGGCTGCCGAAGGCCTTGGCCAGGCGGGCGTCGAAGACGCCGTCGCGCTCCATCACGGGAAACAGGAAGGGCAGGCGCTGCACCAGGTGCCGCGCATTGCGGCGCAGGCGCTGGCGCTCCAGCAGCGAGTGCCGCACCAGTCCCAGGTTGCCCTGCTCGATGTAGCGCAGGCCGCCGTGCACCATCTTGGAGGACTTGGACGAGGTGCCCGAGGCGAAGTCGTCCTTCTCCACCAAGGCCACGCGCAGGCCGCGCAGGCTGGCGTCCAGCGCCGCATAGGCGCCGGTGATGCCGCCACCGATGACCAGCAGGTCGAAGGCCTCGTCACCCAGCCGCGCGAGCTGGTCCGCGCGCTGCAGCTGCAGCGGCGCGGTCTGGGTCAGTGCGGCGCTGTCCCTGCGCTCCTTGCCAAAGGGCCATTGCATCATGCGCAGCCCTCCAGGGCGGCGCTGCGCCCGGGGGCCCGGGCGCGGGCCAGTTCGTCGCCCACGCGGGCGCGCCAGATGCGGCGGCGCTCGCCGCGCTCGTCGGCGGCCATGCGCGGGGTGAAGACCGCTTCGGTGCGCAGCGTGGCGCAGGCCTGCTCCAGCCCGTCCCACAGCAGGCCCGCGCTGCCGGCCATGAAGGCGATGCCGCGCAGGCTGGCCTTGTCGGTATCGGCCAGGCGGCGCACGGGCAGGCCGCCCAGGTCGGCCTGGATCTGCAGCAGCGCATCGCTGCCCGACAGGCCGCCGCCCACCAGCAGCTCGCCCACCTCGGTGCCCGAGGCCGCCTCGTCCGCCTGCACGCAGGAGGCCACGGAATGCGCAATGCCTTCGAGGATGGAGCGCGCCAGCTGCGGCCGCGAGGTGGCCATGGACACGCCCGAGATCGAGGCCCGCGCGCCCGGCTCCATGGCGGGCAGGCGCAGGCCCGTGAGCGCGGGGATGAAGACCAGGTCGGCCGGCGTCTCGGCCTCGCGGGCCAGGGTGCTGATCTGCTGCGGGTTGTCGAACCACTGCAGCTTCTCGCAGATCCAGTTGAGCGCCGAGCCCGTGGTGGGCACATAGGTCTCGATGGCATAGCGCGAGACACCGCCCATGCGCCGCGCGGTCATGGTCAGCGAGCTTTCATGGGCCGCGTCATGCGCGGGCAGCTTTGTTCCCGTGAGCACATCGACGAAGCTGCCCGTGCCATGCACGCACAGCGCCTGGCCCCGCTCCAGGCAGCCCAGGCCCACGGCGGCCGCATGCTGGTCGCCCGCGCAGGCCAGGATGGGCACGGCCAGGCCCAGCAGCTCGGTGCGCGTGCGGCCGAAGTCCTGCACGTCCTCGCACAGGCGGGGCAGCAGCTCGGCGGGAAACTCCAGCGCGTCCAGCCAGTCCTGCAGGTAGCGGTGATCGCCCAGCGCATAGGCGTTGCCCGAGGTCACATTGGTGGGCGTGGTGACCACGGCGCGCGCATCCGACAGATGCCACAGCAGCCAGGAGTCGATGGTGCCGAAGGCCAGGCGGCGCTGCTGCCAGGCACGGGCCACGGCAGCATCCTCACGCAGCTTGCGCGCGGCCCACAGGTAGGGCGAACGCACGCCCACGGGCCGGCCCGCGTGGCGGATCAGCCGCGCATCCCAGTCGCCGGCCAGCAGGGCCAGTTCGTCGCGGTGGCGCGAGTCCTGCCAGACCATGATGGGGGCCAGCGACCGGCCTGTGACCGTATCCCAGAGCACGGCCGAGCAGCGCTGGTTGGCAATGGCCAGGGCCACGATCTGCTGGCCGCTGCCCTGGGCGCGGGCGATGGCGCGGCGGCACACGTCCAGCGTGCGCTCCAGCAGCAGGTCGGCGTCCTGCTCGACCACGCCGGGGCGCGGGCAGTGGATTTCCAGCGGCAGATAGTCCTGGGCGGACACCTGCCCGTCGCGTCCCACGACGGCGGCGCGCGTGCCCGAGGTGCCTTCGTCTATGCAAAGGATCACGGCTTCATGGTGCATGGGGTGGTCTCTTTCAGGCGGTGGTTTGAGCGACCGTAGCGGGCGGGGCGGCGTCGTCCGCGAACTGGGGCGCGCCGGGCTCGTCGTCGGGGTTCACGGTGGTGCGCGTGGGGTCCCAGCGGATGGAAAAGCAGACGATGCTGGCCAGCAGCGGCACCACGGACAGGATGAGGAAGGTGTTCTCCAGCCCGTACTGCTGGCGGAACAGCGGGAACACCAGCAGCCCCAGCGCCGCGCCCATGGCGCCCAGCGCACCGATCACGCCGTTGGCGCCCGCGCGCAGCTCGCTGCGGAACGACAGCGTGGACAGGCTCTTGCCGTTGGCGCCGGGCCCGCCCGAGTGAAAGAGGATGAACAGCGAGGGCACGGCCACGGCCAGCCAGATGGGCATGCGGCCGTTGAACAGGCCCAGCACCAGCAGCATCAGGAACACCAGCGCAAAGCCGAAGGCCGAGGCCCGCCGCAGGCCCAGCCGGCGCCCGATGACGGGCGACAGGAAGCCGCCGACGATGCCGAACACGTTGAACACCAGCGCGCCCAGCGTGGCCTCGCGGAAGTCCTTGCCGAACAGCGAGGCGCTGATCAGCGGCAGGTACCAGCCCACGGCAAAGTACTGGATGGACTGGCCTATCTGCACCGTGGCCGCCAGCAGCGTGCGCGGCAGGTAGATGCCGCGAAAGATCAGCAGCACATTGGCCAGGCCGCGCCGGGCCGGGTTGAGCACGGGCAGGCGCTCGGCAAGGGGCGCTGCCCTGAAGGTCTGGCCATAGATGCGCGTCATGGCGCGGGCCGCGTCGTCCAGCCGCTCCTTGCGTGCCAGCCAGGTCGGGCTTTCCACCAGCAGCGCGGCCTGCATGCCCAGGATGAACACGCCGAACACGGCGGTGGCCGCGACCGAGTAGCGCCACAGCGAATCGCCCACGTCCCAGGAGTGGAACCACAGCGCCAGCACCAGGTTGCTGCACACGGCCATGTACCACATGCCCTGCCAGACATTGAGCCGGCTCTTGAGGCGTGCGGGCGTGAATTCGGCCAGCACCGCCATGGCGATGGCGAAGTCGATGCCATAGGCCGCGCCCACGAAGAAGCGGCCGAAGAGGATGGTGGCGTAGTCGGGCGCCATGCTGACCAGCAGCGCGCCGGCCACGGCCAGCACCTTGGCGATGACCAGCGGGCGCATGCGGCCCCAGCGGTCGGCCATCCAGCCGCCGATGGGGTTGAAGGCGATGGACACCCAGGAGGCCAGCGACGTCATCCAGGCCACCTCGGCCGGCGTGAGCTGCTGGTCGCGCGTCATGGGCCCCAGGCCCACGCTGAGCGCGGAGTTGGAAAAGGCGTCGAGGAAAAGGCCGCCGAGTGCCAGCCACCAGATGGTGCCGGCGCGGCCTGAAATGCCCTGGCGTGCGTCGATGTACGAGATGACATCCTGAACGCCACGAATGCTGTGGCCTGTGGTTTGCATCGCTGCCTCCTGGTTGTCTGCAAGAGGCCGGCGCACACCACACAGGCGTGACAAGACCATCTCACAGATGGTCTTCAAATCTTGAACCTGCGCTCAGGATTCTAGGCAGGAGGCGCTCGCTGCGGATCGGTGAAAGCACCAGGGTCCGCGCAATGGCCGCGCCCAAAGAAAAAGCCCGCCGCAGAGAACCTGCGGCGGGCTTGGCACGCTTCCCCTTCAGGGGGCCGTGCGCTGTGTGCTGTCAGTGGACCACGACGGGCTGCTGGGCCAGGCCGGCGTAGCGATCCAGCGCGTCTTCCACCTCTTCCTCGGTGGGGGCGTCGAGCTGCCAGGCAATGATCTGCTTTTGGAACATCTCGGCCCAGGAACCGTCCAGGTAGACCTCCTTGCCCGAGCGCTTGTCCACGATCTCGAAGCCGTGGCGTGGCAGTTGGCGGGCGGTATCGACTGCCTCATTGCCAGCCGTTGCATCCGGATCCATGTCGGGACGCAGATGGAGCACCACAAAAGATTCGGAGTCGTAAAGCATTTGCATGGTGTTCCCTTTCTGGCCCGTTGCCGGGCGTCGCACAGCCTACATGGCTGCGAAGCGCCGGATTTCAAGAACCGTGGGGGTCCCGATCTATCACAGGCACTTGCATGCAGTATTCCACGGATTGGCATGCGCGGCGGCGTGCGCCGCAGGCCGCGCTGTGGTAGGCGGGCGGCAGCGGTGCCTGCAAGTGCCGGCCTACCCGCGATCAGGGAGCCTGGCGGCCCTTGAGCTGCAGGTCGGCGAAGTCGCCGTTGTCCTGCGCCAGCCGGATGCGCACGGGCAGGTATTGCATGGACGGCGCCAGCCACAGCGAGGCCTGCTGGTCATCGCCGGCCGCCGCGATCTTGTCCAGCCGCAGCGCCTGCGTGCTGCCCGAGGGCAGGTCCAGCGTCTCGGTCTCGCCCACGCGGAAGGTCCAGCGGTCGGCGCGCCGTGCGCTGACGGTGATGAAGCTGATCTGCGTGCCCGCCGGGTAGCGCTGCGGCGCCGCCGCCAGCAGGGCCGACAGTTGCAGGAACACGCTGAGCCGGTCCTGCGCGCCGGGCGCGATGGCGGCATCGGGCGCGCCCGTGCTGAAGTGCGCCAGGTTCTGGTCGAACGCCAGCTGCGCCGATTGCTCCTTGCGTGCCTTGTCGTTGAAGCGGCTGGGCTCCAGGCCCCTGTCGGTGATGCGGCCCTCGCTGGTCTGCGAGCGCGAGCCCAGCAGGAACAGGCTGACTTCCTGGCTGGCCTGGTACTGGCCGTTGGCATGGCGCCAGACCAGCTCGGCACTGGCCGAGTAGTTGAAGCGCTTGGCCTGGCCGGTGACGGCGAACGACAGCCGCGCGGGATCGGGCATTTGCACGGGAACGGGGGCGTCGGAGGCCAGCGGCGTGCCATCGGGCGAGGTGATGGCCATGCCCTGGGCCGGGCCGGCCGAGGGTGTGGGTGGTGTTTCGGGTTCGGGCTTGGGAGCGGGCGGCGCCGGCGGTGTGGCCGGGGTTGCCCCGCTGCCGGCATCGGCAGCGGCGGTTTCCGAGGCGTCCGATGCGGCAGGCTCCTGCGCTGCGGCCATCGGCAAGGGTTCGACGGTTTCGCGGATGGGCGTGTCCAGCGGTTCGGGCGTGGGCGCGGGTGCGGCGGGTGCCGGGCGCTGGACCTTGGGGCGAGGCTGCTGCGGCTTGGGCGCAGGCGCCTTCGAGGCGGGGACGGGCGCTGCAGGCGGGGGGGCGGGTGGCTCGGGCAGGGACAGCGCCCGCGTCTGCATGGCTGCCACCTCGGTGTGCGGCGCCGATACCTGGCTCCACAGCGGCAGGCCCAGCAGGGCCAGGGCGTGCACGCCCAGCACCACGGCGGTGAGGGCGGGCAGGGCGCGCTGGCGTAGGCTCATGTCAGTTATCCATAGTGCTGCGCGCCACCCACAGCCCATGAAACCGGCGCGGCCCAAGGCCAGGGACAGCGAGCAAGGGCCTACGCCGGCCGCGCCGCCCCGCAGCGAGGCTGTCGTCCCCCTTCCAGGGGGAAGGCGCGAAGCGACTCAGGGGGTGTAGCTTCATCTCAGGCATTCCAGCCCAGGTCCTGGGACAGCTGCACGCAGGCTTCGCGCAGGGGCGCATCGATGGCGCCGCCGTATTCGGGGTCGAAAGTGGCAATCGAGCCCAGCGTGGTCAGGCCCAGCACGATATGGCCCGAGGAGTCGAAGACCGGCGTGCAAAAGGCCACGATGCCGGGCAGCACGGTATCGACCACGCGGGCGGTGCCGCGCTCGCGCACCTCGGCCAGCATGGCGTCTATGGCCTCGGGGGTGAGCGGCAGGTCCTTGCGCTGGATGCGGCGGGCCTTGTCCACCTCGGGCTCCAGCAGCGGGGCCGTGACCTCGCGCGGCAGCCAGGCCGCGAAGCAGCGCCCGGTGGCCGAGGCCAGCATGGGCATGACATCGCCCAGGCGCAGGTTGGCGGTGACCGACTGCGCGCTTTCCTCCCAGTGCACGATGGTCGGCCCGTGGTTGCCCCAGACGGCGATGGCCGCCGTGTGGTGGATGCGCTCCATGAGCGCGGGCATGCGTTCGCGCGCCAGCCGCACGGGGTCCAGCCGCGCCAGCGAGGCAAGTCCCAGCTTGAGCGAGGCCGGGCCCAGGTCGTAGCGGGAGGTGCGCGCGTCCTGGGTGACCAGTCCGATGCGCTGGAAGCTCACGAGGTAGCGGTGGGCCTTGGCGGCGCTCATGCCGGCGTCGGATGCCAGGTCCTTGAGCATCTGCGGGCCCCGGGCGCGCGTCAGCGCCTCCAGCAATGTAAAACCGACCTCGACCGATTGAATCCCTGCGCGTTCCTTGTCCATTGCAATAGAATTTGGTTTTGTTTAGTTAAATCAATTTAACTTATCGTAATTCGTGGCTGCGTCGCCATGGGTATCCAGGCCGCTGCCCGGATGCCGTGGCGCGCGGCGGCGGCACGGGGGAGCAGCATGAAACTTGCCACATACAAGGACGGATCGCGGGACGGGCAACTGGTCGTGGTGTCACGCGACCTGAGCCAGGCCCATTATGCGACCGGCATAGCGAGCCGCCTGCAGCAGGTGCTCGACGACTGGAGCTACATGGCGCCCCAGCTGCAGGACCTGTACCACCTGCTCAACAGCGGCAAGGCGGTCCATGCCTTTGCCTTCGATCCGCGCCAGTGCATGGCGCCGCTGCCACGCGCCTACCAGTGGGCCGATGGCTCGGCCTACATCAACCATGTGGAGCTGGTGCGCCAGGCGCGCGGCGCCGAGGTGCCGGCCAATTTCTACACCGACCCGCTGATGTACCAGGGCGGCAGCGACGATTTCCTGGGCCCCTGCGACGATGTGGTGGTGCCCAGCGAGTCCATGGGCATCGACTTCGAGGCCGAGATCGCCGTCATCACCGCCGACGTGCCCATGGGCGCCACGCCCGAGCGTGCGCTGGGCGGCGTGCGCCTGGTCATGCTGGCCAACGACGTGAGCCTGCGCAACCTGATCCCCAATGAGCTGTCCAAGGGCTTCGGCTTCTTCCAGTCCAAGCCCGCCACCTCCTTCAGCCCCGTGGCCGTGACGCTGGACGAGCTGGGCGACGCCTGGAAGGGCGGGCGCCTGCACCTGACGCTGCAGTCCACCTGGAACGGCCGCAAGGTCGGCATGTGCGATGCGGGCGAGGACATGAGCTTTCACTTCGGCCAGCTCATCGCCCATATCTGCAAGACGCGCAATGTGCGCGCCGGCTCCATCGTGGGCAGCGGCACCGTGAGCAACAAGGGCGTGGAAAGCGGCAAGGGCAAGAACCGGCGCATGGAGTGGCCCAAGGGCTACAGCTGCATCGCCGAAAAGCGCTGCATAGAGACCATCCAGGACGGCGCGCCCAAGACCGAGTTCATGCGCTTTGGCGACACCATCCGCATCGAGATGAAGGGCAAGGACGGCCAGAGCATCTTCGGCGCCATCGACCAGAACATCGTCGAGCCTGCCGAATGAGCCGCGTCTGCGCACCCTGGTGGCGCCTGGCGGGCAGGTCGCTGCGCGCCGGCCTGGCCGCGCTGGCGCTGTCGCCGCTGGCCGCGGCATTCGCGGCGCCCCCGGCCGCGGACCCCGTCACCTGCCCGCCCGAGGCGCGCATGCCCGGCCCGGACGAGATCCGCGCCCTGCAGCGCAAGGCGCAGGACCGTGGGCTGCTGTGGCGCATTGAGCACCGGGGCCGCACCAGCTGGCTCTACGGGACCATGCACGCGGCCAAGCTCGACTGGAGCGTGCCCGGCCCCACGGTGGCGGACGCGCTGCGCGCCTCCGACAGCCTGGCGCTGGAGCTGAACATCCTCGATCCCGAGGTCATGAAGGTCTTGTTCGCAGGCATGCAGGCGCGGCCCGATGCGCCGCCGCTGCGCGGCGATCTCCAGCGCCGGCTTGAGGAGCAGCGGCGCCTGGCCTGCGCAGGCCCCGAGCTGGCCCTGCTGCGCCCCGACGCCCAGGTGATCTCCCTGTTGTCGCTGGCCGGCCGCAGCGAGGGGCTGGACGCGTCCTATGGCATCGATTTCTCGCTGGCCGGCGTGGCGCTGGCCCTGGGCAAGCCCGTGCTGTCGCTGGAGACACCCGAGCTGCAACTGCGCGAGCTGGTCTCGGACGACCCCGCGCGCGTGGCCGAGACGGTGGAGTCCGGCCTGCGCCAGCTGGAAAGCGGCATCGCCTCCCAGAAGCTGGGCCTGATCGCACGCGTCTGGGCCGATGGCCGCATCTATCTGCTGGAGAGCCTGCCCGACTGGTGCGACTGCATGGCCAATGCCGCCGAGCGCGCCGACTACGACCGCATGGTCTATGGCCGCAACCCCGGCCTGGCGCGCGAAGTGGCGCGGCAGATCCGTTCCGGCCGCAGCGTGTTTGCCGCCGTGGGCGCCCTGCACATGGTGGGCACGCGCGGCCTGCCGGCGCTGCTGGCGGCCCAGGGCTTCAAGGTGCAGCGCGTGGAGTTCCCCGCAGCCAGCCCGCCCTGAAACACACGGCCGCCGCCTCCATGAACAAGAGCAACAGGGCGCGGCCAGGACCATCACACCCATCCCACAGGAGACAACAATGGACCGTAGACAATTCCTGGCCGCCGTGGCGGCCTCATCCGCCGGCATGGCCGCGCCTTTTGCACAGGCGCAGGACTGGCCCGCCAGCAACATCCGCTGGGTCGTGCCCTATCCGCCCGGCGGCGGCACCGACGTGCTGGCGCGCACCGTGGCCGAGGCCATGCGCCAGACGCTGAACCAGACCATCGTGGTGGACAACCGCCCCGGCGCCTCCACCAACATCGGCGCCCAGATCGTGGCCACGGCCAAGCCCGACGGCTACACCATCATGTCGGCCGACAACGCCGTGCTGGCCTACAACGAGCACCTGTTCAGCAAGCTGTCCTTCAACCCCGAAAAGGACTTCACCTACATCGGCGGCATCAGCCGCTTCCCGATGGCGCTGGTGGTGAACCCGAACTTCGAGGCCAAGACCTTCAAGGAATTCCTGGCCTACGTGAAGGCGCATCCGGGCCAGGTCAACTACGCCTCGCCCGGCAACGGCTCGCCCCACCACCTGGCCATGGAGATGTTCAAGAACCGCACGGGCACCTTCCTGACGCACATCCCCTACCGTGGCGCGGCGCCCGCGCTGGCCGACGTGATGGGCGGCCAGGTGCCCTGCATGTTCCTGGACCTGGCCTCTGGCCTGCCCGTGATCCAGTCGGGCAAGGTGCGCGCCCTGGCCATCGGCACGGGCAAGCGCGTGCCCAGCCTGCCCGAGCTGCCCACGCTGGCCGAGGTCGGCGTGCCCGATACCGAGGTCTATGCCTTCCAGGGCATCCTGGGCCCGGCCAAGATGCCCCCCGCCGTGGTGCAGCGCCTGAACGCCGAACTCAACAAGGCCCTGGCCAACCCCGCCGTGGTCAAGCGCATGCAGGACTTCGGCATGGAGGCGCTGCCCGGCACGCCCGAGCAGTTCCTGGCCATGTCGCGCGCGGAATCCAAGCGCTGGGGGGCGATCATCAAGAGCGCGGGCGTGAAGCTGGACTGACCCCCTGAGGCGCTGCGCGCCTTCCCGTTGCACGTCGCCCCTTCTCGCTTCGCGGAGGGGGACGACACCCTCGGTGCGGGGCTGCCCTTCCTCGGTGTCTCTGGGTTGGGCCGTGGCGGGTTTGGGCGCTGGTGTGCTGGCGGTGCCTTTGGGCGTTGCTCATCGCCAATCCAGCGATCAATCCAGCGCCTTCTGCCTGCGCATGGTGGTGAAAAGAACTGCCAGGCTGGCGGCGGCGCCGGCCACGCCCAGGGCGGCGAAGAGGGGGATGCCCCACAGGCGCGGGCCCATGGTCAGCAGGCCGGGGGCCAGGCCCAGGATGAAGGCGCCGGAGACCACGGCCAGTGCCAGGCGGGTGGCGGCTCGTTCCAGTGCCAGTGAAAGCCGGTCGATATGGCGTATGTCCAGATCGGCCTGCAGCCGGCCCGAGCGCAGTCTTTGCATCACCAGCCGCAGGGTGTGCGGCGCGTCGTCGGCCAGTTCCAGCCACTGCGCCATGGCGGCGCGGCGCTGGCGCGCGAGGCTGCGCAGGGAGTAGCGCTGCAGCAGCTGGGCCTTGACCAGGGGCGTGGCCGTCTGCACCACGTCGAATTGCGGGTCCAGCTGCAGCAGCACCTGGTCGGCCGTGATCAGGGCCTTGAGCAGCAGCGCCATGTCGGCGGGCAGGGCCACGCCGGTTTCGCGGGCCAGGGCCATGAAGTCCTGCAGCGCGCGGGACATCACCAGGCGGCCATTGCTGGCGCCGGGGCCGTGGCGGGTCACGAAGCGGTCCACGGCGGCCTCGATGCGCGCGGCCGAGGGCGGGGCGCGGCCGGGCATTTCGCTTTCGGCTGCCCATTCCAGCAGCACGCCCGAGAGGCTGCGGCCCTGGCCCTCGACCAGGGCGCGCATCAGGCCCAGCACCTGGCGGCGGCGCTGGGGCGACAGCCGCCCGACCATGCCGAAGTCGATGAAGCCCACGCGGTTGCCGCGCAGGGCCAGCAGGTTGCCGGGGTGCGGGTCGGCGTGGAACAGGCCGTCGCGCAGCACCATCTGTAGGAACGCGCAGGCGCCACGGCGCGCCAGCAGCGGGCCGTCCAGCGCGGGGTCCGCACCCACGGCCGAGGCTGGCACGCCCGGCACGAAGTCCTGCACCAGCAGGCGCGGCCCGCTCAATGCCCAGTGGATGGCCGGCACGACGATCTCGGGCTGGGCCGCGAAGTGCCGCGCCACGGCGTCGCCGTTGTGGGCTTCGACGGTGAAATCCAGTTCCTCGCGCAGCGCCTGGCCCAGCTGGCGCGTGACTTCGCGCGGGCGGTAGCGTGCCAGCTGCGGCCATTGTTCCTGGGCCAGCAGCGCCAGGTGCTCGAGCAGGCGCAGGTCGGCCTCGATCTGGGGGCGCAGGCCGGGGCGCTGGACCTTGACCACGACTTCGATGTCGGCAGCGCTGGCCGCAGGGGTGCTGTCGCTGTCGCGGCCGTCTTTCTGGTCTTGCCGGTCATCCCGGTCTTCGGCCGCAGGCAGCCGCGCGCGGTACACCTGGGCCATGGAGGCCGAGGCCAGCGGCACGGGATCGAAATGCGTGAACACCTGCTCCACGGGCAGGCCCAGCGACTGCTCGATCAACGGCTGGGCCGTCTCCCAGGGCAGCGGGGCGGCGTGGCTGTGCAGTTGCTGCAGGGCGGCCGTCCATTCGGGCGCGAGCAGGTCCGAGCGCGTGGCCATGATCTGGCCCAGCTTGACGAAGCTGGGACCCAGGTGTTCGAGGGCCATGCGCAGGCGCTCGGGGCGGCTGGCATCCAGCGGATGCTCGGGATGGGGCTGGCTGCCGCGCGGCGCGAAGCGGGCCAGGCCCAGCGTGTCGACCAGGTCGGCCAGCCCGAAGCGCAGCAGCACGCCGACGATTTCCTGCAGCCGGGCACGGTCGCGCACGGCGACCACGGCGGTTTGCAGCATGGGCATCTCCTGTCGGTGGTGGCAATGCGGTCCATTGTGCCGATGCGCCAGACGCCATTGCGCAGGAATCGCCCGTCTCCGGGGCGGGGCTCAGGCCAGCCGCTGCACCTGCACCGCGCAGTCGTAGAAGCTGGGCGCGCGGCCCAGGTCGGTCAGGCGCTGGTGGGTGAGCTCGTTGACGTTGGTGCCGTTGTCGCCATGCTTGCGCCACCAGATGCCCAGGCCGTTGACCACGCCCCGGCGCGCGCGGCCGTTGAGGGTGGCGTGGCATTCGTAGCTGCCCCGGTCGTTGAAGACGCGCACCCGGTCGCCTTCGGCCACGCCGCGCGGGGCGGCGTCGTCGGGGTGCAGCTCCACCAGCGGGCGGCCTTCCATGGTGCGCAGGCTCTTGACGTTGACGAAGCTGCTGTTGAGAAAGTTGCGTGCCGGCGGCGAGATCATGGCCAGCGGGTAGCGCGCATCCGTTTCGGCGGTTTCGTAGTTGGGCAGGTAGTCGGGCAGCGGGTCCATGCCGCGCCGCGCCAGCTCGGCGCTGGTGAATTCGCAGCGGCCCGAGGGCGTTGCGAAGCCGCCCTCGGCAAAGGGGGCCTCGGGCAGGGCCAGGGTGGCAAAGCCCTTGTCCAGCAGCTCGTTGAAGTCCACGCCGCGCCCCTCGAAGGCTTCGCGGCACAGTTGCTCGTCTCCCGTCTGGAAATGGGCAGCGGCAAAGGCGGCATCGTGCCGCGCCATGTGCGCGGCCAGGTCGCGGAAGATCTGGCCGTTGCTGCGCGCCTGGCCCAGCGGCGCGATGGCGGGGCGGTTGAGCAGCACGTCGGTATGCCCGTAGCTGCCGTGGATGTCCCAGTGCTCGATCTGCGTGGTGGCCGGCAGCACGTAGTCGGCCAGGTCGGCCGTGTCGGTCATGAACTGCTCCAGCACCACGGTGAACAGGTTCTCGCGCGCAAAGCCGGCCACGACCTTGGCCGACTCGGGCGCCACGGCCACGGGATTGCTGTTGTAGACCACGATGGCGTCCACGCGCGGGCCGAAGCCATTGCCGCCTTCGTGCAGCAAGGCGTCGCCGATGGTGCTCATGTTGATGGTGCGCGGGCGGCGTTCGCCCAGCAGGTGCGGCATCTGCAGTCGGGCGCGCTGCGCGGGCAGGGCGCCCGAGGCGGACAGCAGCAGGCCGCCCGCACGGTGGCGCCAGGCGCCCACCAGGGCCGGCAGGCAGGCGATGGCGCGCACGGCATTGCCGCCACCGCGCGCGCGCTGCACGCCATAGTTCAGGCGGATGGCGGCAGGCGTGGTGGTGCCGTAGTCGCGCGCCAGCTGGCGGATCTGCTCCACGGGCAGGCCGCAGACCTGGGCCGCGCGCTCGGGCGGCCACTGCAGGGCGCGGGCCTTGAGTTCCTCCCAGCCCAGCGTGTGGCGCGCAATGTAGTCATGGTCCAGCCAGCCGTGCGTGATCAGCTCGTGCATCAGGGCCAGTGCCAGGGCGGCATCGGTGCCGGGCAGCAGCTGCAGGTGCTCGTGGCATTTGTCGGCGGTCTCGGTCTTGCGCGGGTCTATGCACACCAGCCGTGCGCCGTTGCGCTTGGCCTCCAGCGCATAGCGCCAGAAATGCAGGCTGCTGCCGATGCTGTTGCTGCCCCAGATGAGGATGAGCCGGCTTTCGGTGAAATGCTCCACGCGCATGCCCAGCTTGCCGCCATAGGTCAGGTTCAGGGCCTCGCCCCCGGCGCTGGAGCAGATGGTGCGGTCCAGCAGCGAGGCGCCGAGCTGGTGGAAGAAGCGCCGGTCCATGCTCTCGCCCTGCACCAGGCCCATGGTGCCTGCGTAGCTGTAGGGCAGGATGGTTTCGGGATCGCGCGCCGCCAGGGACTTCAGGCGCGCGGCGATGTCGGCCAGCGCCTCGTCCCAGCCCACGGGCTCGAACTGCCCGGAACCCTTGGGCCCCACGCGGCGCAGCGGGGTGAGCACGCGCTCGGGGTGGTAGCTGCGCTCGGTGTATTTGCTGACCTTGGCGCAGAGCACGCCGCCCGTGTGCGGATGGGCGGGGTTGCCCTGGACTCTTTTGGCGATGCCGTCTTCGACCGTGGTCACCAGCGAGCAGGTATCGGGGCAGTCATGGGGGCAGGCGCCCAGCACCTGTGAGGTGGCCTGGAGTGGGGGCGTGGCGGAGGACATGGTGGCAGCGGTCTCGGACAGGGTGGGTACTTTGCGAAAAAACCGTGAAAGCCGGGAAAACGGGAAAAGGCCGTCACGGGCAAGGGGCGGTGCCGGTCTTGCATGCCGCAATCGCCGCTTGTCTTTATTATGCGGACCCTTGCAGCCGGCTGCACGCAGCAACGGCGCCGATTCCAGTGACAAAAACAGGCAAGTTCATGCTCCGACCCAAGACGGCGTTCAGCCGCAGACAGTTCATCGCAGCCAGCACGGCGGCTGCCGCCACCTGGACCGGCGCAGTGCGCGCCCAGGACGCGGGAGGCACCATCGTGCTGGGCCAGTCCTGCCCGATGACGGGCCCCGCGGCACAGATCGGCCAGCCCTTCCATGAAGGCGCCAAGCTGTACTTCGAACAGCTCAACGCGCAGGGGGGCATTGCCCGGCGCAACATCGAACTGCGCGTGATGGACGACGGCTACGAGCCCGAGCGCTGCGCGGCCAATACCCAGCGCTTCCTGTCCGACGACGTGTTCGCCCTGTTCGGCTACGTGGGCACCTCCACCAGCATGGCCGCGCTGCCGCTGCTGCAAAAGGCGCGCGTGCCCCTGTTCGCACCGCTGACGGGCGCCGACGCGCTGCGCCAGCCCCAGCTGGCCCACCTGGTCTTCAATGTGCGCGCCTCCTATGCCGACGAGACGGCGCTGATGGTGCGCCACCTCACGGGCCTGGGCCTGAAGAAGGTGGCCGTGCTGCACCAGAACGATGCCTATGGCGAGTCGGGCCTGGCCGGTGTCAAGGCGGCCCTGGCCGCCAAGGGTCTGGAGCCTGTGGGCGCGGCCACGGTGGAGCGCAACTCGAACAATGTGGCGGCGGCCGTCAAGACGCTGGTGCCGCTGGGCGCCGATGTGATCGTGCAGATCGTCACCTACTCGGCCAGCGCGGCCTTTGTGCGTGCGGCGCGCCAGGCAGGCTTTGGCGGGCAGTTCTACAACGTGTCCTTCGTGGGTGCCCAGGCTTTGTCGGAGACGCTGGGCAAGGATGCCGAAGGCGTGGTGGTCACCCAGGTCGTGCCCTCGCCCTTCCAGACCTCGCGCCAGATCACGCGCGATTTCCTGGCGGCCATCCAGAAGGGCGGCGGCAAGCTGACGCCCAGCTATTCCAGCATGGAAGGCTATCTGGCGGCGCGCGTGTTCGCCGATGCGCTGCGCCAGGCCTCGGCCTCGGGCAAGCCCACGCGCGACGGCCTGGTGGCCGCGCTCGACGCCATGCACGGCCAGCAGGTGGCCGGCTTCCCGCTGGTCTTCAAGCCGCAGTCCGGCAAGCCGCGCTTCGTGGAGTTGTCCATGCTGACCGGCGACGGCAAGGTCCGGGTGTAGGCTTGCAGCATTGGAGCGTGTTATGCACTTTTAAGTGCCCGCGAAAGCCGGGAAAGGGGCCCGGAACGAGGCGTAGCCCGCGCCGCGGTTGCCACACCGCAAGCGGGCTGCAACGAAGGGCCGGGCCCCTTTCCCGGCTTTCCCGGAGGGTTGGCTCTGCGCGCAGGCGCTCGCGGCGTTGCAGCGCTTGCCAAGGCATGGGCCTTGGCGGCGCACTGCGCCTTGCGATCACCAGCGCGCAGAGCCAACGCGGGTACTTAAAAGTGCATAACACGCTCTAGAGGAGAACCCCATGGCCTTGCTGCAGGAACTGCTGGACCGCGCACCCGAGATCACCGCGCTGCGCCGTGACATACATGCCCATCCCGAACTGTGTTTCGAGGAGATCCGCACCGCCGACCTCGTGGCCCGGCAACTGGAGGGATGGGGCATTGCCGTGCACCGCGGCCTGGGCCGCACGGGCGTGGTGGGCACCATCCACGGCCGTGACGGCGGCGCCAGCGGCCGCGCCGTCGGCCTGCGCGCCGACATGGACGCCCTGCCCATGCAGGAGTTCAACACCTTCGAGCACGCCAGCCGCCACGCCGGAAAAATGCATGCCTGCGGACATGACGGCCATGTCGCCATGCTGCTGGCCGCCGCGCAGTACCTGGCCGCGCACCGCGACAGCTTCGAGGGCACGGTGCACCTGATCTTCCAGCCGGCCGAAGAGGGCGGCGGCGGCGCGCGCGAGATGGTCGAGGACGGCCTGTTCACCCAGTTCCCCATGCAGGCCGTGTTCGGCATGCACAACTGGCCGGGCATGAAGGCCGGCACCATGGCCGTGGGCCCGGGCCCGGCCATGGCGTCGAGCAACGAGTTCCGCATCGTCGTGCGCGGCAAGGGCGGCCACGCGGCCATGCCGCACATGGTGATCGACCCGCTGCCCGTGGCTGCCCAGCTCATCCTGGGCCTGCAGACCATCGTCAGCCGCAACGTCAAGCCCATCGAGGCGGGCGTGGTCTCGGTCACCATGGTCCACGCGGGCGAGGCCACGAACGTGGTGCCCGACAGCGTGGAGCTGCAGGGCACGGTGCGCACCTTCACGCTGGAGGTGCTGGACCTGATCGAGCGGCGCATGAAGACCCTGGCCGAGAGCATCTGTGCGGCGCATGACACGCGCTGCGAGTTCGAGTTCGTGCGCAACTACCCGCCCACCATCAACTCCGCGCCCGAGGCCGAGTTCGCACGCCGCGTCATGGCCGAGGTGGTGGGCGAGGCCAATGTGCTGCCCCAGGAGCCCTCGATGGGCGCCGAGGACTTCGCCTTCATGCTGCTGGAAAAGCCCGGCGCCTACTGCTTCATCGCCAATGGCGACGGCGACCACCGCGCCATCGGCCACGGCGGCGGTCCCTGCACGCTGCACAACCCCAGCTACGACTTCAACGACCAGCTGATCCCGCAGGGCGCCACGTTCTGGGTGAAGCTGGCCCAGCGCTGGCTGAGCGAGCCCACGCGCTGAGGCCCTTGCAGGGGCCGGCCGACACCGGCATGTCACACACCGCACCTAGCATGCGGTCCCTGTGACCTCCATCGAATCCTCCACGGCCGCCGCGCAGGGCGTGGCCGTCCAAGCCCGGCAGCTCAAGCGCATCCACGGCGAGCGCGCCGTGCTCCAGGACATCAGCCTGCAGATCGCCCCCGGCGAGGTGCTGGCCCTGCTGGGTCCTTCGGGCTGCGGCAAGACCACCCTGCTCAAGATCCTGGCCGGGCTGGAGCAGCCCAGCCGCGGCGAAGTCTGGATGGGCGGGCAGTGCGTGGCCAGCGCCTCGCAGTCCCTGCCGCCCGAGCGGCGCGTCCTGGGCCTGGTGCTCCAGGACCGTGCGCTCTGGCCCCATATGAGCCTGCAGGCCAACGTGGCCTTCCCATTGGAGATGCGCGGCCTGCCTCGCGCGCAGATCCACGAGCGGGTGCAGCAGACCCTGGGCCTGGTCGGGCTGCAGGGCATGGGAGAGCGCCTTCCCGGCAGCCTGTCGGGCGGCCAGCAGCAGCGTGCGGCGCTGGCCTGTGCCGTGGTGGAGCGCCCGCGCCTGGTGCTGCTTGACGAACCCCTGTCCGGCCTCGACGACAACCTGCGCGAGCGCCTGTGCGAGGAAATTCCCCGGCTGCTGCGCAGCCTGGGTTGTACGGCCGTCTATGCGACCCAGGACCGCCAGCAGGCCTTCGCCGTCGCCGACCGCGTGGTCGTGATGGAGCACGGCCGCATCCTGCAACCGGGCAGCGCCCGGGACCAGGCGCCGACCCCCGTGCCTTGCGAGGCCGACCGATGGCCCATGGCCGGGCACCTGTGCAGCGCGGCGTAGGAACGGCATGGGAGCGACATAGGGGCGGCATAGGGGCGGCGTGGCCGGTCTCGGTGCGGTTGACGGAGAAAAAAGCACGGTCGTTCTAAATTCCTGCTTTTTTGGCTACACTGTGCCGCTACACGAACCGCCCACCAGGAGACCCGCCATGTCCGATCTGAATGCCGCCTTCGAGGCCGCCGTCAAGAACTCCACCTCGATCAGCGAGCGCCCCGACAACGCCACGCTGCTCAAGCTCTACGCGCTGTACAAGCAGGCCACCGAAGGCGACAACGAGGCCAAGAAGCCCAGCTTTACCGACATGGTCGGCCGCGCCAAGTGGGACGCCTGGGAAAAGCTCAAGGACACCTCGGCCGACGACGCCAAGCAGCAGTACATCGACCTGATCGAATCGCTGCGCTGATCAACACCACCACCGATCGCAGACACAGGCAAGGCCCCGGACTCCGGGGCCTTGTCGTTTCCGGCCACGGTTCCGGCCGGGCTCAGTACTTGTTGGAAAAGTTCGCGCTGATGCGCTGGCGCAGATATTCCGCGCCCGTGATCGGCGGGTACTTCTTTTGCGGCCCTTCGATCACCGCGTCCTCGTTGGCCTGGCAGAAGAAGGCCAGGCTGTAGCGCGCGCCCTGGTATTCATGGGGCAGGGGATTGCGCACGCGGTGGAAGTTGCTGGGCAGCTGGTCGTCGCTCCATCGCGTGAGCATGTCGCCGATGTTGCAGGTGATCACGCCTTCCACAGGGTCCACGGGCGTCCATTGCTGGCCTTCCATCTCCTTGCCCGGCAGCACCTGCAGGCCGCCCTGGCCCGCGCGCTGGAACAGCAGGGTCAGGCAGTCGAAGTCGGTGTGGGCGCCTGCGCGCCACAGGCCCAGCTCGTCCTTGAGCGCGGGATCGACCGCGAAGTAGTGCAGCATGCGCAGCGTGCTCTGGTAGGCGGGCACCGAAGGGTCGTGGGCGCGCGTGAAGAAATCCGCATCAAAGCCCAGCTTGTGCGCAAAGCACGACAGCAGCTGCATGCCCACCTGCCAGCACTGGCGCTCGAAGCCCAGCGTGGCCTGCTGAAAGCCCGGCAGCTCCTGCTCCGTGGGCCACAGGCCGGCCATGCGCGGGCGCGTCATCTGGTAGGACTCCTTCTGGTCGGGCGTGCGCGTGGAAGGCCGGATCTGCGCCTTGTGCTCCCAGCCCGCATTGCGCGACAGCGGCCACTGCGCCTTCACCTCGCGCGGCAGGGCGAACAACTGCTCGGCACGCCCGAAGGCCGCATCGATATCGGGCTGGGGAATGCCGTGGCCCGACACCTGGAAGAAGCCGATCTCCACCGAGGCCTGCCAGATCGCATCGGCGATCTCGGCCTTGCGGCGGTCAAAGTCGGAGATGTCGATCACCCGCACCTCCCGTGCGCGCGTCTCCTGCCCCTGGCCGCCCATGCGGGCCTCCTTGGCGAGTTCGCCCAGCGCGTAATCTGAGGCCGGTGCCGAAGTCAGGGTGGGGTTGGCAAGCATGTTCATGGTCTGTTTCCTTTGCCGCAAAGGCAGTGGCAAGGCACGCAGCGGCCGGCGCAAAAAGACACCGATCCCGCCCGTCGCTCTTGAAGTGGCTGACAGGGCACAGGTCGCAGCCACGCCGCTCCCGCACCCGCTTCAAGAGCAATGACCCGCGCCGGCACAGACCGGCAAGCTGAACGCTTCTACTCTTGCCAACCACCCAAGCAAACAGCGCGCCAGCCCGCGCAGGCCGGTTCGTCGCTGCGCGCGTTCCATCGTGGTGCAGCAGCCCACAGAAATCGTGGTGCATGCCCGTATCTCGTCGGTGGTGCACCAAGGTGATGCATACAGCCCGCTTCCTTCAAAACCGGCGCGGCCAAAAGCCAGGGACGCCGAGCAAGAGCCGCCTCGCGGCGAGGGCGTCGTCCCCCTCCCTTGCGAAGCAAGTAGAGAGGGGGAAGCGGCGCAGCCGCTCAGGGGGTGGTACGCCATTTGCATACAAGCATCGTTGAGTAGAAGCGTTCAGCACGCGCCCAGTGCGCGTTGCCCGGAAATTGCTCATGTCACGCCAGCCGCCCGGCCCCATGCCAGCGGCCGGTCCCCATGTTGATAGCGACTGAGAGTTCCACCATGCAACGCCGCCATTTCCTTGCCGCCGCCGCCCTTCCCGCTGCCAGTGCCGTGATGCCCGGTGCCTTCGCCCAGGGCAAGGCGCTGACACCGCTGAAGTTCACGCTGGACTTTCGCGTGACCTCGCAGACCGCGCCCTTTTTCGTGGCGCTGCAAAAGGGCTACTACCGCGACGAGGGGCTGGACGTGAGCATCGACGTGGGCTCGGGCTCGGTGGCATCCATCACGCGGGTGGCCAGTGGCGCCTACCAGCTGGGCCTGGGCGACATCAGCTCGCTGATCGAGTTCCAGGCGCAGAACGCGGGCGCGGCGCGCGTGCAGGCCGTCTACCAGTACTACAACCGCGCGCCGTTCGCCATCATCGGCCGCAAGGACCGGGGCATCACGGGCGAGTTCGCCAGCCTCAAGGGCAAGAAGGTGGCCGCCGCCGCCGTGGAGTCCACGCGCCGCGTCTGGCCCCTGGTTGCGCAGCGCCAGAACCTGCCGGCCGACCTGTTCGCCTGGACCACGACGGAGTTCTCGGCGCGCGACAACGTGGTGGTGCGCGGCGATGTGGATGCGGCCACCTATTTCCATGACTCGGCCGTGTCGCTGTTCGCACGCATCAAGCCCGAGGAGCTGTCGGTGCTGCGCTATACCGATGCGGGCGTGCAGCTGTACGGCAATGCCATCCTGGCTTCCAGCGCGCTGGTGGCCGAGCAGCCCGGCGTGGTGGCGGGATTCCTGCGCGCCAGCAACCGTGCCCTCATCGAATGCCTGGCCCAGCCCGCGCTGGCCGTGGCCGCCGTGCGCCAGCGCGAGCCCATCCTGGACGAAAAGCTGGAATTGGCGCGCTGGGCCATCACCTCGCAGTACCTGGCCGCGCCCGATACGCAGCGCCACGGCCTGGGCGACATCGACCCGCAGCTGCTGGCCCGCCAGGCCGAGCAGGTCAGCCAGGCCTTTGCCCTGAAGGCACCCGTGTCGGCCGATGCGCTGTTCAACCGCAGCCTGCTGCCGCCGCTGGCCGCGCGCATGGCCAAGGCCTGAGGGAGTGCACATGGACCACGCCACCGTTTCACTGCCCCTTGAGGCCTCGCTCGACGAGCGCGACGGCCTGTACCTGCGCCGCGCCATCGCCATGGCCGACCGCGCGCGCAGGCGCGGCAACCGCCCTTTCGGCGCGCTCATCGTGGCCGCCGATGGCCGCGTGCTCGCCGAGGCCTCCAACGCCAATGGCGAGAGCGGCGACTGCACGGCCCATGCCGAGCTGTCGGCCATCCGCCTGGCCAGCCCGCTGCATGACCGCGAGGCGCTGTCCGCAGCCACCTTGTATTCATCGGCCGAGCCCTGCGTGATGTGCGCGGGCGCCATCTTCTGGTCGGCCATAGGCCGCGTGGTCTACGGCATAGATGCCGTGCGCCTGCGCGAATTCCGCGGCGAGCGCCTGGACCAGAAGGATGCCGAGCTGTCCTGCCGCGATGTGTTCGCCGCCTCGTCCCACGCCATCGAATGCATAGGCCCGGCGCTGATCGGCGAGGCCGCCGCATCGCACCAGGGCGCCTGGAAAAGCTGACCCGGCCCCGTTCCGTCCCCACCGTTTCTTTTGACCATCAGAGAGGAAGCCCACCATGCAAAAACGACTGTTCCTGCACACCGTCCTGGCCCTGTCCGCCAGCGCAGGTCTGGCAACGGCCCAGACACAGGCCCACGCGGCCACGCCGCTGAAGTTCCAGCTGGACTGGCGCTTCGAGGGGCCGGCCGCCTTCTTCCTGCAGCCGGTGGCCAAGGGCTACTTCAAGGACGCGGGCCTGGATGTCACGGTCGATGCCGGCAGCGGCTCGGGCGGCGTGGTGCAGCGCGTGGCCTCGGGCGCCTATGACCTGGGCTTTGCCGACATCGCGGCGCTGATGGAGTTCCAGGCCAACAACCCGGACATGCCCAACAAGCCCGTGGCCGTGATGATGGTCTACAACAACACGCCGGCCTCGGTGATGGCGCTCAAGAAAAGCGGCATCGCCAAGACGGCCGACCTCACCGGCAAGAAGCTGGGCGCGCCCGTGTTCGATGCGGGCCGCCGCGCCTTCCCGCTGTTCGCCAAGGCCAACCAGGTCGGCACCGTGCAGTGGACGGCCATGGACCCGCCGCTGCGCGAGACCATGCTGGTGCGCGGCGATGTGGATGCCATCACGGGCTTCACCTTCACCTCGCTGCTGAACCTGGAGGCGCGCGGCATCAAGGCCGTCGACGTGGTGGTCATGCCCTATGCGGACTTCGGTGTGAAGCTGTACGGCAACGCCATCATCGCCAGCCCGAAGCTGATCAAGGAGAACCCGGCCGCCATCAAGGCCTTCCTGCAGGCCTTCGCCAAGGGGGCCAAGGAAGTCATCGCCAACCCGGGCGCGGCCATTGCCTACGTGAAGGAGCGCGACGGCATCGTCAACACCCAGCTGGAGACGCGCCGCCTGCAACTGGCCATCGACACCGTGGTCAACAGCGCCGATGCGCGTGCCGAGGGCTTTGGCCAGGTCGTGCCCACGCGGCTGTCGCTGATGGCGTCGCAGGTCTCCGATGTCTACGCCACCAAGACGCGCGTGAACCCGGCCGAGGTCTGGAACGGCAGCTTCCTGCCGTCTGCGGCCGAGCTGAACATCCTGCCCAAGAAGTGACGACAAAGTGATTGACACCGTGCGCGTGCGCCAGCGGGCGACGCGCCGGCCCTTGCCTGCTGCCTGCCATGAATTCCTCCACATCCCACGGCGATGACGACGCCTTCTTCGTCGAGTTCCGCGACGTCTGGCTTGCCTACAACGAGGAGCTGCTGCGCGCCAACCACTTCGCGGTCGAGGCCATCGACCTGCAGGTGCGGCGCGGCGAGTTCATCGCCATCGTCGGCCCCTCGGGCTGCGGCAAGTCCACCTTCATGAAGCTGACCACGGGGCTGAAGATGCCCTCCATGGGCCGCGTCATGGTCAACGGCGAGCGCGTGACCGGGCCGCTGAAGATCTCGGGCATGGCCTTCCAGGCGCCGTCGCTGCTGCCCTGGCGCACCACGGTGGACAACGTGCTGCTGCCGCTGGAGATCGTGGAGCCGCACCGCTCGCTGTTCCGCCAAAAGCGCAAGGAGTACGAGGCGCGTGCGCGCGCCCTGCTGCAGAAGGTGGGCCTGGGCGGCTACGAGGACAAGTACCCCTGGCAGCTGTCGGGCGGCATGCAGCAGCGCGCCAGCATCTGCCGCGCGCTGATCCACGAGCCCCAGATGCTGCTGCTGGACGAACCCTTCGGCGCGCTGGACGCCTTCACGCGCGAGGAGCTGTGGTGCGTGCTGCGCGACCTGCAGGCCGAGCAGCGCTTCAACGTCATCCTGGTCACGCACGACCTGCGCGAGAGCGTCTTCCTGGCCGACACCGTGTACGTGATGAGCAAGAGCCCGGGCCGCTTCGTGGTGCGCCGCGACATCGAGCTGCCGCGCCCGCGCGAGCTGGAGCTGACCTACACGCGCGAATTCACCGACATCGTGCACGAGCTGCGCGGCCACATCGGCGCCATGCGCAAGACCGGCGCGGCCATCCAACAATAGAACGGGGGAGATTCACATGCACAAGAAATACGCGGAACGCTGGGCGCCCTGGGTGCTGCTGCTGGCGGTCATCCTGCTGTGGCAGGTCATCTGCTCGGCCTTCGAGGTCTCGGAATTCATCTTCCCCAGCCCCTGGGCCATCGGCCGGCAGCTGGCCGAGTTCAGCGGCATCATCGCCGCCCACGCCTGGCGCACCTACTGGGTGACCATGGCGGGCTTTGGCATCGCCATCGTGGTGGGCGTGCTGCTGGGCTTTCTGATCGGCTCCTCGCGCCTGGCCTATGCGGCGTTCTATCCGCTGATGACGGCCTTCAACGCGCTGCCCAAGGCGGCCTTCGTGCCCATCCTTGTGGTCTGGTTCGGCATCGGCGCGGGACCGGCCATCCTCACGGCCTTCCTGATCAGCTTCTTTCCCATCATGGTCAACATCGCCACCGGCCTGGCCACGCTGGAGCCCGAGCTGGAGGATGTGCTGCGCGTGCTGGGCGCCCGGCGCTGGGACGTGCTGATCAAGGTCGGCCTGCCGCGCTCCATGCCGTACTTCTACGGCTCGCTGAAGGTGGCGATCACCCTGGCCTTCGTGGGCACCACGGTCAGCGAGATGACGGCGGCCAACGAAGGCATCGGCTACCTGCTGGTGTCGGCCGGCTCATCCATGCAGATGGGCCTGGCCTTTGCAGGCCTGATCGTGGTGGGCGCCATGGCCATGGTGATGTACGAGCTGTTCAGCGCCATCGAAAAGCGCACCACCGGCTGGGCCCGGCGCGGCTCGCAGGGTGAGTGAGTGAGAATCCGGCCATGATGCCCGCACCCACGACGCCGCCGCCTATGACGCCCATGACGCCCCTGACCGACGAACAGGCGGCCCGCCAGCTGCGCCGCGCAGGCGCCGTGGCCGGGCGGGCCATGGCCATGGGCCGCCACCCCTTTGGCGCGCTGCTGCTGGCGCCCGACGGCGAGACCGTGCTGGCCGAGCAGGGCAATATCGACACGGTGAACCATGCGGAGTCCACGCTGGCGCGCACGGCCGCCGCCAACTATCCGGGCGCCTACCTGGCGCAGTGCACCCTGGTCACCACCTTCGAGCCCTGCGCCATGTGCGCCGGAACCATCTACTGGGCCGGCATAGGCCGCGTGCTCTACGGCGCCGAGGAAACGGCGCTGATGGCGCTGACGGGCGACCATCCCGAAAATCCCACGCTGTCCCTGCCTTGCCGCGAGGTCTTTGCGCGCGGGCAGCGCGCCGTGCAGGTCATCGGCCCGGTGCCTGCGCTGCACGAGGAGATGCTGGAGCCGCACCGGGGCTTCTGGCAGCAGCGCTGAACGGCGGCTGCGCCCCGCGCCCGCTCAACTGCGGCAGCCGGCCAGCGCGTCCAGGGGCTTCTGGTAGGTGGGGCTGGTCACGTCCAGCAGGCCCAGGGTGGTGTGGTAGAGGTTGTCGTGCGACAGCGGCGCGTCCAGCTGGCCGCGCACGCAGCGCTCGGACACGCCGGTGCGCTCGCCCAGGTTGCCCAGCCAGGCAATCATGGGAATGTGCTTTTGCTCGTCGGGCGCCATGGCGTAGGGCATGCCGTGCAGGTAGATGCCCATCTCGCCCAGCGACTCGCCATGGTCCGACATGTAGACCATGCCGGTCTGGTAGCGCGACTGCTGGCTTGCCAGCCAGTCGATGGTCTGCGACAGGAAATGGTCGTTGTAGCGGATGGAGTTGTCGTAGACGTTGACCACCTGCTCGCGCGTGCAGCTGGACAGCGCATTGGTCAGGCATTCGGGCTGGAAGACCTTGGTCTCGGGCGTGGAGCGCTTGTAGTAGGCCGGGCCGTGGCTGCCCATCTCGTGCATGACCAGCACCACGCCGCGCTCGCGGCGCTCGCGCGGCAGGGCGGCGATGCGTTCGTCGATGCCGCTGAGCAGGATGCCGTCCAGGCATTCGCCGTCGCTGGAGCACAGGGCCTTGCCGTCGGGCGTGTTCAGGCGGTCGGCCGTGCTGGCGTTGGGAATGCGTTCGCACACGCCCTTGCAGCCGGCCTGGTTGTCCACCCACAGCACGGCCAGGTCGGCGTTGTACAGCACGTCCACCAGGTTGTCGTAGTCCACCTTGCTCTTGTAGAAGCCCGTGCGGCCCAGGTGCGAGAACATGCAGGGCACGGATTCGCGCGTGCTGGTGCCGCAGGAGGTCACGTTGCTCCAGTTGAGCACCTTGCGCCTGGCCAGCTCGGGCGTGGTGTCGCGGGCATAGCCGTTCAGGCCCCAGTTGGCGGCGCGCGCCGTCTCGCCCACCACGATGACGAACAGCGGCGGCTTGCGCTCGGCCGCGTAGGTGGCGCCCAGCGTGGCGCCGGCCGCAATGCTGGCAAACGGGCGCTTGGGCCGCAGGATGGGCTTGAGCACCGCGTCCAGCGAGGCCAGCACGGGGCTCACGGGGTTGAGCATGTGGCGCATCCACAGGTTGTTGCGGATCACGGGGGCCAGCTCGCGGTACGAGACAAAGACCGACGCCGCCAGCAACACCACCGAGGCGGCCAGCAGCCCCAGCGTGCGCAGCACCGTCTGCGTGCTGCGGCGCGGGCGGATGATGCGCAGCCGCAGCAGCCAGGCCGTGGGCAGGCCGGCCACCAGCAGCAGCTGCAGCAGCAACTGGGGGTTGAACAGGTCGCTGCTCTCGCGCAGGTCGGTCTGCAGGATGTTGTTGATCATGCCGCCGTCCATGACCGTGCCGTAGGCGGTCATGAAGTACTGGGCCGAGCCGGCAATCCAGGGCAGGGCGATCCACAGCGGCTTCATGCCGCGCGGCCAGGCCGTCAGCGACAGCAGCAGCAGGATGCCGCCCAGGCCCAGCGGCAGCAGCCGCAGCACCAGGGTGGCCAGGCTGCCGTCATAGCCTTCGAGGTGGGGCAGGCGCAGCCACAGCGCCCAGTTCGCGGTGGCCAGCAGCCACAGAGCCAGCACCACGGCCACGGCCTGGGGCGAGCGCGGGGCGCTCCAGGCCATGCGCAGCCGTGCCGGGAGGCTGGCGGGGGCAGGCTGGGCAGAGGATGGGGCCGGGGCTTGGCCGGTGCCGGAGGAGCCGGCAAAGGGGGGGCGGGCGAGCAGGCGTTCTGACATGGCCGCGAGCGTAGAATTCGCAGCTTAAGAACATCTGAACCCCGCGTTCAGACTCCGTTCAGCTTGAACCCCTCCCGTCCCCTCTGTTGCGCCCATACCCGGTGCACACCCTGATGTGCGAAGGCCCAGCCTCCCATGCGAATCCTGCTGGTCGAAGACGATGAGGCACTGGCCCAGGCGGTGGGCAGCTATCTGCGCTCCAAGGCCTTTCTGATCGACAGCGTGCCTTCTCTGGCCCAGGCGCGCGCCTGCCTGGCCGGTGCCAGCTACGCGGCCGTGCTGCTGGACCTGCACCTGTCCGACGGCGACGGCCTGGCGCTCATGCCCACGCTGCGCCGGCTGGAGCAGCCTCCCGTCACCATCGTGCTGACGGCACGCGATCAGGTCAGCGACCGCATCCGCGGGCTGGACGCGGGGGCCGACGACTATCTGGTCAAGCCCTACGACCCCGAGGAACTGCTGGCCCGCCTGCGCGCCGTGAGCCGGCGCGGCGGCGGCATGCAGGCCGGGCAGGACGCGGTGCTGCGCATGGGCACGCTGGAGATCGACCTGGCCCGCGAAATGGTGCGCGATGCCGGCCGCACCCTGCTGCTCACGCCCAAGGAATGGGCGCTGCTGCGCGTGCTCACGGCCCAGCCGCAGCGTGTGCACGCGCGCGAGCATCTGCTCGATGCGCTCTACGGCTTCGATGCCGAGGCCGACAGCAACACGCTGGAAGTATTCATCAGCCGGCTGCGCCGCAAGCTCGGGCGCGACCGCATCCTGACCGTGCGCGGTACCGGCTACCGCCTGGCCCTCGAGCATGGATGAGCCGCAGCGCTACAGCCTGGCGCTGCCGCCCCGTCTGGCCGACCAGCTGGCCCGCGAGCTGACACTGGCCCTGGCCGCCGTCTGGCTGGCCTGCGTGCTGGCGCTGGCCTGGTATGTCAGCCACATCGTGCACCACAACTTCGACCAGGAAATGATCGACAGCGGCCACCGCCTGCTGGAGGTGGCCGTGCACCAGCTGGAACAGGAGGACCACTCGCGAGAGGGCGTGCAGCGCCCGCATGTGGCCTCGCAGCCGGGCGACGAGGCCGAGGATCTGGTCTACCAGCTGCAGGACGGCCGCGGCAACGTGCTGCTGCGCACCCAGGCCGCCCCCGTGGCAGCCTTTGCCGTGCCCATGCGCGAGGGCTTCTACGAACGCGAGGGCTGGCGCATCTATGTGGTGGCCCATCCCCGGCAGCCGCTGTTCCTGATGCTGGCCGATCCCATGGTCGAGCGCAGCGAGGCGCTGCAGCGGGCGCTGCTGGCGCTGGGCGCGGTGATGCTGGTCATGCTCGCCCTCATGGGCTGGGCGCTGCGCGTGACCGCGCGGCGGCGCCTGCGCGTGCTGCGCGACATGCAGCTGCAGCTGAGCGAGCGCGGCGGCTCCAACCTGGAGCCGCTGGACCTGGACGCCATGCCGCGCGAGCTGTGGCGGCTGGGCCGGGGCATCAACCACCTGATGCAGCGCCTGTCGCATGCGCTGCAGGTGGAGCGCTCCATGGCTGCCAATGCGGCCCACGAGCTGCGCACGCCGCTGGCCGTCGCCACGCTGCGCTTGCAGACGGCCCTGGACAGGGGCGTGGACAACACCGATGTGCGCGCGGCCTATGAGGCGCTGGAGCGGCTGCGCCAGCGCACGGAAAAGCTGCTGCAGCTGTCGCGCGCGGCCTCGGGCTCGGCGCTGGCGCAGGACGAGGTGAGGCTGGACGCGCTGGCCAGCATGGTGGCCTCCGAGTTCTGGCAGCAGGACGAATCCACCCAGCTGCGGCTGGACGTGGTGCTGCCCGAGCAGCCCTGCGGTCCGGTGGCGGGCGATGTGGACACGCTGGCCATCGCCTTGCGCAACCTGGTGGAGAACGCGCTGCGCTACAGCGATGGCTCGGAGGTGCTGCTCGAAGTCTGCGACAGCCACACCGTCCAGGTGCGCGACGAGGGGCCGGGCATGGATGCGGCGGCGCTGAGCACCGCGCGCGAGCGCCATGTGCGCCATGTGGACGACCTGCGCCTGCCCCAGGGCACCGTGCGGGAGCTGGCGTCGCCGGGCTACGGCCTGGGCCTGTCCATCGTGTCCATGATCGTGGCCCAGCATGGCGGCAGCCTGGAGCTGCAGTCGCCACCGCCTGGCAGCTCCAGCGGCCTGCTGGCACGCATTCAGTTGCCGGGGCGCGATCCGTCCGCGGATTCCGACGCCCCGGCCTGATCCGGGGCGCAGGCAGGCGGCAGGAGCGCATCGGCGGGCATGAGACCGCACAGCCTTGTGTTGCGCTGCAAGGCAGGCAGGGCGGCCAGTTTCTCTACCTCGACATAGAAACGCTGCCAGCCCTGGGCGGCCTCGCCGCCGGCATGGGCCGGCGCCTGGGTCTGCGCCTGGGTCTGCGCCTTTTTCCACAGCGCGGTGAAGGCAGGCACCCAGTCGTCGTAGGCGGCCAGCGCGCCAAAGCTGGCGTTGTTGGCATCGGCCACCCACTGGTCCAGCCGCGCCTGGTTGCGGTCGTAGAGCTGGCGCTGTGCATCGGTGGTCAGCAGGGCCGCATCGGCGCTGCGCCATTGCGCGCGCAGCGCGGCGTAGTCGCTGCGGAACTGCTGGTAGATCTGCGCCTTGGCCTGCGCCATGGCGGGGCCGCGCTGCTGCGGGTCCTGGTAGAGCTGCTGCAGTGCCTGGCGCGTGTGGCCGGTCAGCGCCCGCCACTGCGCGCGCCGCAGCTGGCCTGCATCCCAGCGTGCGCGGGCGGCGGGGCCGGCCTCGGTGGCCAGCCACAGCGGCGTGCCCAGGCGCTCCACGGTGGTGGCAAAGGATTCGTTGAAGGCCGTGTCGCCGGCCACATAGACCACCTGGTGGGCCAGTTCGTGGAACAGCAGGCCGGCGAACTCGCCCTCGCCCCAGCCGATGAAGGTGTTGAGCAGCGGATCGCCGCCCAGCCAGTTCAGGTAGCCCAGCGTGGAATAGGCGGGCACGCCGTAGCTGCCGGACTCCAGGCCCTGGTCGGCCAGTTGCCGTGCCTGGGCCATGGCGTCGGCCTCGGCAAAGTAGCCCCGGTAGCCCACGCAGCCGGCCACGGGAAAGCACCAGCGGTGCAGCTCCAGGCTGTCGGGCGGCGCGGCCACCACGTTCCATACGGCAAACGGCCGCTGCAGATCGGCATAGCGGCGGTAGCTGGCGTTGTCGGGCAGGCCCAGGCGCTCCACGGCAAAGGCGCGCATGCGCCGGGCCGACAGCAGGCGCTCGCGCAGTGCGGGCGCAAGGTTCTCGTCCTGCAGCCAGTCGTCAATTGGGCGGCTGGCCTGCAGCAGGTGCATTTGCCCGCGCAGGCTTTGCCAGTAATAGCCCAGTCCGTCGCCACCGGCCCCCCGGCTGGCACAGCCGCCCAGCAGCAGGCCTATGCCCACCAAAATCGCGGGCAGGCCGCGCCTGACTACACTCAAGCCTTCTCGCACCCTTGGCCCCCTTGCTGCTTTCATGGACTTCTTCACGCTGGCGATCATTGTCTTCATCGCAATCTACCTGCTCAAGACGCAGCAACAGCGCCGGCATACCCTGCTGCTGGCCCAGTATCTGGGACGATTCCAGATTGAGAAGCTGATGGGCGGCCTGATCGAAGGCTATCTGCGCGTCCTGGGTGAGAGCGACGAGCAGCGCCGTGCCCAGATCTGGACCGTGCTGGACAACACCGAGGCCAACCTGGCCGAGCAGTTCCAGCGCTTTGCCAAGGAGATGGCCACAGCCGATCCGCAGCTCACGCGCGTGAGCACGCTGCCCGTGGCGCTGCCCTATCTGGACCGGCTCTTTCCCTCGTCGTCCTTCGATCTGCGCGACGCCATGCAGCTGCATGCGCGCGGCATTGCCTCCGTGCGCGTGGCCGACAGCCGCAACGAGGACGAACGCCGTGCGCGCGCCTTCACGATGACGGCCGAGCTGTTGCTCATGCAGTACACCTGTCATTGGTTTTGCAAATCGCGCGCCGTGGCATCCCTGCGGCTGGTCGCACGGCACAAGACGCCCTTCGAGCAAGTGCTTGCTTCGGTGACGGATCAGACACGGCGCGACTACAGGCAGCTGATCGCCTGATCACTCCCGCTGTGGCGGGGCGCCATGCCCCGCCATGCACAGCCCAGGCTGCGATTGACGCAGTGCGCCTTGCTGTCAAAAATGAACGCCATGACACAAGTGCTGAGCTCCATCGAGGCGCGGCTGGCGTCTCTCCCTGTCCCCGTGGCCGTGATCCTGCCGTCCGGCCAGCGCGCTGGTCCTGCGGATGCGCAGGTGGTGCTGCATTTCCAGACCATGTCGGCCATGGCCAGCCTGGCGGCCGGGCAGATAGGGACACTGGGCAGTGCCATCGTGGAAGGGCTGGTGCGCATCGACGGCCGCATGCGCGACGTGATGGCGGTGGCCGCCAGCCTGCTGCAGTCCGATCCGGTGCGCGGCACATCGCACTGGTGGGGGCATGCCATGGCCCGCATGCGCTCCATGGCCGCGCACACGCTGGCGCGCGACGCCCAGCAGATCCAGTTCCACTACGACATCTCCGACGACTTCTACGGCCTGTGGCTGGACCCGCGCCGCGTCTATTCCTGCGCCTACTTCCGCGATCCGCAGATGACGCTGGCACAGGCCCAGGAGGCCAAGCTGGAGCACATCTGCCGCAAGCTGGACCTGCGGCCCGGCGAGCGCTTTCTGGACATCGGCGCGGGCTGGGGCGCGCTGCTGCTGTGGGCGGCCGAGCACTACGGCGTCACGGCCACGGGCATCACGCTCTCGCACAACCAGCACCGCTACGTGCAGCAGCTGATTGCCGAGCGCGGCCTGCAGGGCAAGGTGGACATGCAACTGCTGGACTACCGCGCGCTGGCGCCCGCCCAGCCCTTCGACAAGATAGGCTCGGTGGGCATGTTCGAGCATGTGGGCCAGGCCCAGCTGCCCGAGTACTTCCAGACCGTGCACCGGCTGCTACGCCCGGGCGGCATGGCGCTGATCCACGGCATCACGGCGGGCGGCGTGGACAACACCGAGCTGGGCGCGGGCATGGGCGAGTTCATCGACCGCTACATCTTCCCCGGCGGCGAGCTGATGCATGTGAGCCGCGTGCTGCACGACATGGGCCACAGCGGGCTGGAAATGGTGGACACGGAGAACCTGCGGCCCCACTACGCACGCACGCTGTGGAACTGGTCCGACGCACTGGAAGCCCGGCTGCCGCAGGCACAGCGTATCCTTGAGCAGCATGCCGATGCCGAAGGTGCCGCCAAGGTGCTGCGCGCCTACCGGCTCTATCTGGCGGGTTGCGCCATGGGATTCGAGCGCGGCTGGATCGCCCTGCACCAGATGCTGTGCACGCATCCCGATGGACGGCTCCAGTCGGGACCCATGGTGGGGGCTCAATCGGACTATGCTTTCAACCGCGAGTACATGTACCGCTGAGTGCATGACACGCCACACAGAAAAAGGATAGCCATGCTCTACAAGTTCAAGTCCCGTGCCACGGCCGACGTCATCATGCTCGAATCCAACGGCCGTCAGGTCCTGGAGATCGTCGGCAAGACGCCCGGCGCCAGCGGCATCATCACGGTGCAGCAGATTCCCGCCGCCATCGAGGCGCTGGAGGCCGCCGTCGCCGACGACGACGCCCGCCGCAAGGCCAGCCATGAAGACGAGTCCCAGGACGGCGAGCAGGACAGCGCCGCAGCGGGCGCGCGCGACGCCGTCAGCCTGCGCCAGCGCGCCGCGCCCATGATCGACATGCTGCGACGCAGCGCTGCCGAGAACAGCGACGTCACCTGGTAAGCCGGCGGCCCCACCGGCCCCTTCAGGCGTTGATGCCCTTCATGCCTTCCTCCGTATAGCGCTGCCCGGCCACGGGCAGCTCGTCGCTGGCGCGCCGCAGCTCGTCCAGCTCGGCGGGGGTCAGTGCCACGGACAGCGCGCCCAGGTTGTCCTGCAGATGGGCGATGCGCCGGGTGCCCGGAATGGGCACCACGTCAGGCCCCTGGGCCAGCAGCCAGGCCAGGGCGATCTGCGCGGGCGTGCTGCCCTTGCGCTGCGCCAGGGCCGATACGGCGCCCACCAGGGCCTGGTTGGTGTCGATGTTGCCGGGCTGAAAGCGCGGCAGGCTGGCGCGGAAATCGCCCTGCTCGAAGGCCGTGCCGCCATGAAAGCGCCCCGTGAGAAAGCCGCGCCCCAGCGGCGAATAGGCCACCAGCCCCACGCCCAGCTCGCGGCAGGCGGGCAGCACCTCGTCCTCCACCTCGCGCGTCCACAGCGAATACTCGGTCTGCACGGCCGTCACCGGGTGCACGGCATGGGCGCGGCGCAGCGTGGCCGCGCTGACCTCGCACAGGCCGATGCGGGCGATCTTGCCCTCCTGCACCAGCTGCGCCAGGCCTTGCATGGTCTCTTCGATGGGGCGCGTGGCATCGACGCGGTGCACGTAGTACAGGTCGATGCGCTCCACGCCCAGGCGCCGCAGCGAGTCCTCGCAGCTTTGCCGTGCGTACTGCGCGCTGTTGTCGATGCTGCGCCGGTACTCGCCGGCCCTGCGCACGATGCCGAACTTGGTGGCGATCTTCACGCGCGGGCGGCGCGTGGCCAGGAAGCGGCCGATCAGCTCCTCGTTGTGGTGCGGCCCGTAGACATCGGCCGTGTCCAGGAAGTCGATGCCGGACTCCACGGCATGGTCCAGCGCCTGCAGCGCCAGGGCGTCGTCGCGCGGACCATAGAACTCGCTCATGCCCATGCAGCCCAGGCCCAGGGCGGACACCTGCAGATCGTGGCCGAGTTTGCGTTGTTGCATTGCATATCCTCTTGCTGAAACAAGGGGCCAGTATGGTTTTCCGAAGCGGCCTTGCCTACTGACAAAATCGCGCTTTGATCTTCCATTTTCGGAAAGCATTCCCGAAAAAATTCCCGAAAAACATTCCCGAAAACAAAGGAGCATTCCATTGCAGTGGGACGACGCCCGCATCTTCCTGGCCATTGCCCGCGCCGGCAGCCTGAGCGGTGCCTCGGCCGCGCTGGGGCTGGGCGTGGCCACGGTCTCGCGCCGGCTGGACCGGCTGGAGTCCGCGCTGGCCATGCCGCTGTTCAGCCGCCACCAGAGCGGCTATCGGCTCACCGCCGACGGCCAGGCACTGCTGGCCCCGGCCGAGGCGCTGGAGCAGGCGGCCCAGGCCCTGGGCGATGCCGCGCAAAGCCAGGCACAGGTGGCGGGCGTGGTGCGGCTGGCCACGGCGGAGAACCTGGCCAACCCGCTGATCGCGCCCTCGCTGGTCCCTCTGTTCGCCCGCCACCCGGGTCTGCGCGTGCAGCTGGTCAGCGGAGTGCAGACGCTGAACCTGCACCGGCGCGACGCCGACCTGGCCGTGCGCATGACCCAGCCCGAGGCCGGCCACCTCACGATACGGCGCCTGGGCACGCTGGGCTTCGGCCTGTACGGATCGGCCGGCTATGTGCAAGGCCGCGCAGGCGGAAACGGAAGCGCGGGCACCCACGGCTCGGACCCGTTCGAGGGCGATGCCTTCATCGGCTGGGACGACAGCCATGCCCACCTGCCCGCCGCACGCTGGATGGCGCGCGCCCTGCGCGGGCGGCCCTGCCGGCTGGAGACAAATACCCTGTCCGCGCAGCTGGCCGCAGCCCAGGCCGGCCTGGGCCTGGCCGTGCTGCCGCATTTCCTGGCGCGGCAGGCGGGGCTGGTCTGCGTGGAGCCGCAGCTGGGCGCCGACCAACCGATCTGGCTTGCCATGCATGCCGACCTGGCCCATTCGCGGCGCGTGCGTGCCGTGGCCGACCACCTCATTGAACTGTTCGAGCGGCGGCATGCCGAACTCGAAGGCCCGGCCTGAGCCGCAGCAGGGACCGCGCGCCGTGTTAAACACGCACGCAGATTGCGAGAAAGAAAGGACTTCCATGCACCGCCTCCGTCATTCCTCCCGATTCCTGCCCTGGCTGGGCGCGCTGGCCGCCACGCTGGCACTGGCCGCATGCGCCGACAGGCCCAAGGCGCCCACCGGCCCGCAGGCGCCCCCGGGAGCGGCGGCTGCCGTGTATTCGCTGCTGTTTCTGGACAACGCCTCCAACCTCGGCCCCAAGGCGGCGGCCTACTGCATAGGCAACGGCCGGGGCTGGGCGCTGCTGGACCCCGATGCGGGCACGCTGGCCCTGCTCAGTGGCCAGAGCCAGGTGCGGCCGGCTTCGGCCTGCGACGTGGGCAAGGGCGGCGAGCAGGTGCTGGACCGGGCCAGCGGCCGGCCGGCGCTGATGTTCGGCGTCGAGCTTGTGCACTGCACGGCCTCGGGATCGCAATGCCTGATGCGCGGCAGCTACTACGAAGGTCCCGGCAACACGCAGAGCAACCTCTACAACGCAAGCCAGCGCGGCGGCAGCTGGCAGGCCGTGATGGCGCTGCGCGGGCCGGCGCCCTGAGCCTGCGTCGCTGCTGTCGCGCGGCTCCCGCCAACGAAAAAGCCCGGCCGAAGCCGGGCTTGATCGTGGTTGCAACCGGGCGATCCGTCGCGGTGGTGGTCCTCGGGATCAGTCGGCGTAGGTGCCGGCTGCCTTGATGACCTTGCCCCACTTCTCGATCTCGGCCTGGACGAACTTCTTGTGGCCTTCGGGCTCGATGCGGCCGTCGCTGGCGATCACGGCGCCCAGGGCTTCCTGGCGCTTGATGAACTCGGGGTCCTTCAGGGCGGCCTTCATGGCCTCGTTGACCTTCTTGACGATGTCGGCCGGCGTGCCCTTGGGTGCGTACAGGCCGTGCCAGATGGTGACCTGGAAGTCGGGCACGCCCACTTCGGCCAGCGTCGGCAGGTCCTTGAGCGCGGGCATGGTCAGGCGCTTGGGCGTGGTCACGGCATAGGCCTGCACCTTCTTGGCCGTGATCTGGCCCGTGGTGTTGGTGGTCTGGTCGCACAGCAGGTCCACCTGGTTGCCGATCAGGTCGGCAATCGCGGGGGCGGCGCCCTTGTAGGGCACGGGCGTCATTTCCGTCTTCATGGACGCCTGCAGCATCAGGCCGCACAGGTGGGAGGCGGAACCGATGCCGGCATTGGCCAGGTTGACCTTGCCCTGGTTCTTGCCGATCCAGTCCTTGACCTCGGCGAAGTTCTTGGCCGGCAGGCTGGGGCGGCCGATCAGGGTCATGGGCACGTCGTTGATGATGCCGGCGTACTCGAAGTCGTTGAGCACGTTGAACGACAGCTTGCGGTACAGCGACGGGATCGTGGACATGCCGATGTGGTTGATCAGCAGCGTGTAGCCGTCAGGACGGGCACGTGCGGCCTTGGCCGTGCCGATGGTGCTGCCGGCGCCGTCGGCGTTGTCCACCACGATGGTGGCATTGTTCAACTGCTTGCGCATGGACTCGGCCAGATCGCGGGCCACCTTGTCGGTCGGGCCGCCTGCGGTGAACGGCACGATGAGGGTGATCGTCTTGCCTGCGGCAGGATAGTCCTGCGCGTGGGCGCCAAGGGCTGCACCGGCTGCCAGCGCAATGGCTGCGATCTTGAACAATGCTTTCATAGTGTCTCCAAGTAAATAGCGTGCAAATGATAGGGGGCGATGCGCATTTGCCTTCGAGGGCAAACACGCAAAAGAAACCGAATGCACGAGGAGACGGATTTTAAGAATTGTTTCTATTGCGCCGCAGCAGATTCCCTTGCCATTGATCTAGTGCAAACCCTGGGAGTCTTGACAGGCGTCATGTTTTCAGGGTCTGCGAACGCTGCTCGGCGGCGAGGCCGCCGTACCCGCGCCTCGGTGGCTACTTGTACGACCTCGCGTCTTCAATGACCTTCCCGTCATTGGGCAGGGTGCCCGGCAGCACCATCTGCACATCGCCGCGCAGCTTGGTGACTTCGCGCACGGCATCGGACAGTTGCTGGGCCAGGCCCGGTGAGGTTTCGCGGGTTTCGACCAGCAGCTGCATCTGGTCGTTGGCCATCTCGCCCGTGACCACCAGCCGCGCGCGCCCCACCTGGGGGAAGCGGCGCACGACGTCGGCAATCTGGCCCGGGTGCACGAACATGCCGCGCACCTTGGTGGTCTGGTCGGCGCGTCCCATCCAGCCCTTGATGCGTGCGTTGGTGCGGCCCGTGGGGCACTGGCCGGGCAGCACGGCAGAGAGGTCGCCCGTGCCGAACCGGATCAGCGGGTAGTCGGGATTGAACGTGGTGATCACCAGCTCGCCCACCTCGCCGGGGGCCACCGGGTCGCCCGTGCCGGGGCGCACGATCTCGACGATGACCTGCTCGTCCAGCACCAGGCCTTCGCGGGCCTCGGTCTCGTAGGCGATCAGGCCCAGGTCGGCCGTGGCGTAGCACTGGTAGCCGGCAATACCTCGCTCGGCCAGCCAGTCGCGCAGCGAGGGCGGGAAGGCCTCGCCCGAGACCATGGCCTTGGTCACGGAGGGGATGGGCAGGCCCATCTCCAGGGACTTTTCCACAATGATCTTGAGGAAGCTGGGCGTGCCCACGTAGCCGGCGGGCCGCAGGTCGGCCATGGCCTGCACCTGCTGCTCGGTCTGGCCCGTGCCGCCTGCGAACACCGTGCAGCCCAGCGCATGGGCGCCGCTTTCCATCATCGAGCCCGCGGGCACGAAGTGGTAGCTGAAGCAGTTGTGCACCAGCTCGCCGGGCCGAAAGCCCGAGGCATGCAGCGCGCGCGCCATGCGCCAGTAGTCGGGGCGGCGGCTTTCGGGCTCGTAGATGGGGCCGGGGCTGCAGAACAGGCGCGGCATGGGCTGGCCCAGGCCAATGGCGTTGAAGCCGCCGAAGATCTGCGCGGGCCGCTGCTCGGCCTGGCGCTGCAGCAGCTCGTACTTGCGCGTCACCGGCAGGCGGGCCAGGGCCTCGCGGCTGGTGATCTGCGTGGCGTCGACGCCGTCCAGGATCTGGGCGAAGGCGGCAGAGTGTTGCTGCGCATGGGCGATCTGCCGGGGCAGGGCGGACAGCAGCGCCGCTTCGCGTTCGTCAGGGGTGCGCGTCTCCAGCGCGTCGTAGAAGGCACTCATGGCTAGTCCTGTGGAAGAAGGGTCTGGGGCAGGGGCTGGGAAATGTCCGCCGGTCAGGCCAGCCAGCGTTTTCTGCGCTTGTAGCTTTTCACGTCCTTGAAACTCTTGCGCTCGCCGCCGCCCACGCCCAGGTAGAACTCCTTGACGTCCTCGTTGCTGGCCAGGTCCGAGGCCGCGCCGTCCATGACGATGCGGCCGCTTTCCATGATGTAGCCGTAGTCCGAGTACTTGAGGGCCATGTTGGTGTTCTGCTCGGCCAGCAGGAAGGTGACCTTCTCCTTGCTGTTGAGGTCGCGGACGATGTTGAACACCTCCTCGACGATCTGCGGGGCCAGGCCCATCGAGGGTTCGTCCAGGAGCACCATGCGCGGATTGGCCATCAGCGCACGGCCGATGGCGCACATCTGCTGCTCGCCGCCCGAGGTGTAGGCGGCCTGCGAGGTACGGCGCGTCTTCAGGCGCGGAAAGTAGTTGTAGACCTTCTCGAGGTTGGCTGCTATCTCGCCCTTGTCAGTGCGCGTGTAGCTGCCGGTCATGAGGTTTTCCTCGATGGTCAGGTGGGCGAAGCAGTGCCGCCCCTCCATGACCTGGACCACGCCGCGCTGCACCAGCTCGGAGGGCGTGAGGCTTTCGATGCGCTCGCCCTCCAGCTCGATCGTGCCCTTGGTCACCTCGCCGCGCTCGCCCTTGAGCAGGTTGGAGATGGCGCGCAGCGTCGTGGTCTTGCCCGCGCCGTTGCCGCCCAGAATGGCCACGATGCTCTCGCGCGGCACCTGGAGCGAAACGCCCTTGAGCACCAGGATCACATGGTTGTAGATGACTTCGATGCCATTGACCACGAGCAGCGGATCGCTGGCGGCCGGGGCGGAGGTGGGTGCGGTGGTCATGGCGTCGTCCATGGGCGTTGATACGAAAGCGGAGTGCGGGGCCGCAACTCTCGAAGCATCTCTGCGCGGGGCATGCCCCAACTCAGGGACACCGAGGAAGGGCCGCCCCGCACCGAGGGTGTCGTCCCCCTCCCCCGCGAAGCGGGTAGAGAGGGGGAAGGCGCGCAAGCGCCTCAGGGGGTGCAAGTTCTAGCTTTTACGTTCTTTTCCTTGGCGTACTTGTCCGCGTACTCCTTGACCAGCGGTTCGACCATGGACTTGTCGGCCTGGTACCAGTCGGAGACCACCTTCCACTTGGCGCCGTCCCACTGGGCGATGCGCGACCAGTCGGTGCCCAGATGGTTGTCGCAGCTGGTCTTGACGGGGCGGATGATCTTGCCGAAGCCCAGCTCGTTGAGGCGCTCCTGCGTGAGGTTCAGGTTCTCCAGGCCCCAGCGCACCTGCTCGGAGGTCATGACCTTGCCCTTGCCGTATTTTTCCTGCGCCGTGCGGATGGCCTCCACCTGCAGCATGGAGATCACCATGCCGCGCGTGTGGGCCATGGCGCCCAGTTCCTTGGCGTCGGTGGCCGTGCCCTGGCCCTTGTCGTAGACCATGGACTTGACCTCGTCGTGCACCTTGTCGTGCTCGGCCGTGTTGTGGATGGTCACGGTGTTGTAGCCCTTGGCGCCGGCGCCGATGTCCTTCACGTCATGGTCCGAGCCGGCCCACCAGATGGCGTACATCTTCTCGCGCGGGTAGCCGGTGGCCTGCGCCTCGCGCACGGCCGTGGGCGTCATCACGCCGGCCGACCACAGCAGCACGTAGTCGGGGCGCTGCTGGCGGATCTGCAGCCAGGTGGACTTCTGCTCCACGCCGGGCGCCGTCACGGGCAGCAGGGTCAGGTCGAAGCCTTCCTTGGCGGCGCGCTTTTGCAGCAGCGGAATGGGTTCCTTGCCGTAGGGCGAGTCGTGGTAGACCAGGGCGATCTTCTTGCCCTTGAGGCTGCCCTTTTCCTTCTTGAGGATGTCCTGGATGATGGAGTCGGCCGCCGTCCAGTAGTTGCCCAGCAGCGGGAAGTTCCACTCGAAGACCTTGCCGTCGGCCGACTGCGACAGGCCATAGCCCGTGGTGATGATGGGCATCTTGTCGCCGGGCGCCTTGTCCGTCACGGCGAACGTGATGCCGGTGGACTGCGGATCGAAACCGGCAGCGCCGCCGCCCTTGCCCTTCAGGCGCTCATAGCACTCCACGCCCTTGGCCGTGTCGTAGGCCGTCTCGCATTCCTCGTAGGCGATCTTCACGCCATTGATGCCGCCCTTGGCGTTGACCAGCTTGATGTAGTCCTGCTTGCCATCGGCCCATGGAATGCCCAGCGGCGCGAACTGGCCCGTGCGGTAGACCAGCAGCGGCACGAACTGGTCCTGGGCCTGTGCGGCAGGGGCGGCCACGAGAGCGCCGATTCCAGCAGCGACCGTGGCAGCGGCGATGGCGACTTTCTTGAACATCATGACGTTGTCTCCTAGTTGGCTGGGGAAGATTCCCCGGTTATCCGGCACTCTGTGGCGCCCTGTCTCGATCAGAATCAAACATTCCATGTTTCCTGGCGCCATCTGTGGAACTGGCGAGCCCCAGGTCAGGGACACCGAGGAAGGGCCGCCCCGCACCGAGGGTGTCGTCCCCCTCCCTCGCGTAGCGAGTAGAGAGGGGGAAGGCGCGAAGCGACTCAGGGGGTGTCATATCAATGCGGGAAGGGCCAGACACGCAGTTTTTGTCTTGCGGTCGCCCACAGTTTTGCCAGGCCATGCGGCTCCACGATCAGGAAGAACACGATCAGCGCACCGAAGATCATGTGCTCCAGATAGGTCGCCGTGGCCGTGGACAGCGGCAGGCCCATCCAGTGCGGCACCTGGGTGAGCAGCAGCGGCAGCAGCACGAAGAAGGCCGCGCCGAAGATGCTGCCCACCACCGAACCCAGGCCGCCGATGATGATCATGAACAGCAGCTGCAGCGAGCGGTCCAGGCTGAAGGCCGCGGGCTCCCAGGCGCCCAGGTGAACGAAGCCCCACAGCGCGCCGGCCACGCCGACGATGAAGCTGCTCACGGCAAAGGCGCTGAGCTTGGCGTAGGTCGGGCGGATGCCGATCACGCTGGCGGCCACGTCCATGTCGCGCATGGCCATCCACTCGCGGCCGATGGCGCCGCGCACCAGGTTCTTGGCGGCCAGGCCCAGCACGCACAGGATGCCCAGGCACAGCAGGTACTTCTCCATGGGCGTGTCGATCTTCCAGCCCATGATGGACAGCGGGCCTGCGCTCACCGAGCCCGAGGAAGAGTTGTTCGTCACCCAGGCCGCGCGGCTGGCCAGCCAGTCCACGAAGAACTGGGCGGCCAGCGTGGCCACGGCCAGGTACAGGCCCCGGATGCGCAGGCTGGGCAGGCCGAAGATCACGCCGAAGACCATGGCCAGCACGCCGCCGCCGATCAGGGCCACCAGCAGCGGCATGCCCTCGAAGCGGACCTGCAGGTTGTAGGCCGCGTAGGCGCCCACGGCCATGAAGGCGCCGGTGCCCAGAGAGATCTGGCCGCAGTAGCCGACCAGGATGTTCAGCCCCAGCGCCGCCAGCGACATGATCAGGAAGGGGATCAGCACGGCCTGGAAGGTGTAGTCGCTGACGCTGAAGGGAATCACCAGGAAGGCGACGGCCAGCAGCGCCACGATGGCCCAGCGGTCCTGGGCGACGCCGAAGATCTGCTGGTCGGATGCGTAGGTCGTCTTGAATTGACCGTTCTCACGATAAAACATGGTGCAAGTTCTCCGTAACGGTCAAACGCGATCAATGATTTTGTCGCCGAACAGCCCTTGGGGCCGCACGAGCAGGAAGCACAGGGCCAGACCGTAGGCGAACCAGGTCTCGATGCCGCCGCCGACCATGGGGCCCAGGTAGACCTCGGAGAGCTTCTCGCCCACGCCGATGATCAGGCCGCCGATGATGGCGCCGGGCAGCGAGGTCAGGCCGCCCAGGATCACCACGGGCAGGGCCTTCAGGGCCACCAGCGACAGCGAGTACTGCACGCCCAGCTTGGAGCCCCAGATGATGCCCACCACCAGGGCCACGCCGCCGGCCACCGACCAGACGATGACCCAGATGCGCGACAGCGGGATGCCGATGGACTGCGCCGCCTGGTGGTCGTCGGCCACGGCGCGCAGCGCGCGGCCGGTCTTGGTCTTCTGGAAGAACACGCTGAGCGCGGCCACCAGCAGCGCGGCGATGCAGGCCGCGTACAGGTCTTCCTGGCTCAGCAGCACGCCGCCCTGGAACAGGCCCTCGAGGATGAACATGGGGTCCTTGGGCATGCCCACGTTGATGCTGTAGACGGCGCTGCCGAAGATCATCGGGCCCAGGCCGTCCAGCAGGTAGGCGATGCCCAGCGTGGCCATCAAGAGCGTGATGGGCTCCTGGTTGACCAGGTGGCGCAGTGCCAGCCGCTCGATCACCCAGGCCACGACCACCATGATGGCCAGCGACACGCAGATGGCCAGCAGGTTGGTGAACCAGCCCGGCTCCATGCCGATCCACTTCGGGATCCACTCCGAAAAGCGCGCCATGGCCAGGGCCGAGAACAGCACCATCGCGCCCTGGGCGAAGTTGAACACGCCCGAGGCCTTGAAGATCAGCACGAAGCCGATGGCGATCAGCGCGTACAGCGTGCCCACCATGAGGCCGCCGAACAAGGTTTCCAGAAAAAATCCCATGTCAGTCCCCTCAATGGCCTGTGCCAAGGTAAGCGCGGATCACGTCTTCGTTCTGGCGCACCTCGTCGGGTGCGCCGTCGCCGATCTTCTTGCCGTAGTCCAGCACCACGACGCGGTCGCTGATGTCCATGACCACGCCCATGTCGTGCTCGATCAGCACGATGGTGGAGCCGAACTCGTCGTTGACATCGAGGATGAAGCGGCACATGTCCTGCTTTTCCTCCACGTTCATGCCGGCCATGGGCTCGTCCAGCAGCAGCACCTGCGGCTGCATGGCCAGGGCGCGGCCCAGGTCCACGCGCTTTTGCAGGCCGTAGGGCAGCTGGCCCACGGGGGTCTTGCGGTAGGCCTGGATCTCCAGGAAGTCGATGATGTGCTCGACGAACTCGCGGTGGCGGATCTCCTCGCGCTGGGCCGGGCCCAGGCGCAGGGCCTGCATCAGGATGCCGCTTTTGATCTGCAGGTTGCGGCCGGTCATGATGTTGTCGATCACGCTCATGCCCTTGAACAGCGCCAGGTTCTGGAAGGTGCGCGCCACGCCCATCTCGGCCACCTGGCGGCTGTTCATGTGGCTGAAGGTCTTGCCCCGGAAGGTGATCGATCCCTCGGACGGCGTGTACACGCCGTTGATGCAGTTGAGCATGGAGCTCTTGCCCGCGCCGTTGGGGCCGATGATGGAGCGGATCTCGTGCTCGCGCACATCGAACGAGATGTCCGTCAGCGCCTTCACCCCGCCGAAGCGCAGGCTGATGTTCTTGATGTCGAGGATGACATCGCCGATCTTCTTGTGGGTCATGTCAGCGGCTCCGGTCAGGCCCTGGCGGTGGCGGCCACCGAATGGGTTTTGGCATCGATGATGGACAGCGTGGCGCTGACGCTGCCGGTGCGGCCGTCCTCGAACTTGACCTGGGTCTCGATGAACTGCTCACGCTTGCCTGTGTACAGCGCATCGACCAGCACGCCGTACTTGTCGGCAATGAAGCCGCGGCGCACCTTGCGTGTGCGGGTCAGCTCGTCGTCGTCGGGGTCCAGCTCCTTGTGCAGCACCAGGAAGCGCGCCACCTGCGTGTCGGCCATGCCGGCTTCGGCGGCCAGGTCGGCGTTCACCTGGGCCACGCAGTCGGCCACCATCTCCAGCACCTTGGCCTTCGATGCCAGGTCCACATAGCCGCCATAGGGCAGGCCCTGGCGCTCGGCCCAGTTGCCCACGGCCTCGTAGTCGATGTTGATGAAGGCGCAGACCTGGTCGCGGCCGTGGCCGAAGCACACCGCCTCCTTGATCTGGGGGAAGAACTTGAGCTTGTTCTCGATGTAGTTGGGCGCGAACATGGCGCCCCGGCTGGTCTTGCCCACGTCCTTGGCGCGGTCGATGATGCGCAGCTGCCCGCTGGCGTCGATCACGCCGGCATCGCCCGTGTGGAACCAGCCATCGGCATCCACCACCTCGGCCGTGGCGTCGGGGCGCTTGTAGTACTCCTTGAGCACGGACACGCCCTTGAGCAGCACCTCGCCGTTGTCGGCGATCTTCAGCTCAATGCCCGGTGCGGCCTGGCCCACGCTGCTCAGCTCCACCTGCCCGTCGCGCTGTATGCACACATAGGCGCAGGTCTCGGTCTGGCCGTAGAGCTGCTTGAGGTTGATGCCGATGGAGCGGAAGAAGCGGAACAGCTCGGGCCCGATGGCCGCACCCGCCGTATAGGCCACGCGGATGCGCGACAGGCCCATGGCATTGCGCAGCGGCCCGTAGATGCACAGGTCGCCCAGCGCGTACTTCAGGCGGTCCAGCGTACCCACCTTCTTGCCGTCCAGGATGTCCGAGCCCACACGGCGCGCCACGGCCATGGCGCGGCCGTACATCCATTGCTTGAACGGCGCGGCATCTTCCATGCGGATGGACACTGAGGTCAGCATGCCTTCGAAGATGCGCGGTGGCGCGAAGTAGTAGCTGGGGCCGATCTCGCGCAGGTCGATGGACACGGTCGAGGCCGACTCCGGGCAGTTGATGGTGAAGCCCGCCACCAGCCACTGCGCGAAGGAGAACAGGTGGTCGCCCACCCAGGCCGGAGGCAGGTAGGAGATCACGTTGTCGCCGGGGCCCAGGCGGTCCACCTGCACGCCGCCGCGTGCCGACTCGCCAAAGCTGCGGTGCGTCTGGCACACGCCCTTGGGCTTGCCGGTCGTGCCCGAGGTGTAGAGGATGACCGAGACATCGTCGGGCGACAGCGCGGCCAGCATCGCATCCCAGGCGCCCGGGTGTGCGGCATCCCACTCCTGGCCCTTTTGCAGCAGCGCCTCGGTGCTGATCAGCCCGGGCTGGTCGTAGTGGCGCAGGCCGCGCGGGTCGTCATAGATGATGTGGCCGAGGCCGGAGACGCTCTCGCGCACCTCCAGCAGCTTGTCGACCTGCTCCTGGTTCTCGGCAAAGGCGAAGTCGATCTCGGCATCCTCGATGACGAAGCGCATCTCGGCGGCAACGGCATCCTGGTACAGCGGGATCGGTACGCCGCCCAGCGCCTGCACGGCAATGAAGCCCATGTAGACATGGGGCCGGTTGTCGCTGATGAAGGCCAGATTCTGGCCGCGTGCCAGGCCCAGGGCCGCCAGGCCGCAGGCCATGTGGCGCACGGTCTCGGCGGCCTCGCTCCAGCTCCAGGTCTGCCAGATGCCGTATTCCTTCTCGCGCAGCGCCGGCGCCTGGGGGCGCTGGGCGGCATGCTGGAGCAGCAGGTGCGGGAACGTGGTCGTCATTCCATGTCCTTGGATGTTCGTGAATGGTGGTCGCATGGTGCAGATGCCCAGGCTGTGACCTACCGGCTTGGACTGCATCCTAGGACTGGCTTTGACGCCGTGGTGTCTGTTTGACGACAATCCGCGGGAAACTCATCATCGGGAAAACGCGCCGTAACAAAAGGTGCCAAAACGGTCTCATGTCCCGCTTGGGGGCTTGCGCATCCGGGAATGTGCGCGCGCCGCGGTCCTTCTGGAAATCCCGCTCACGCCAGCCACCGGGCTCGGGCAATGCTTGGGTGGTTTTGATGATTGATCCGCGCACCCTCGCCGCGACTCCATGAGCCAAGAACTGTCACTGCACCAGCGCCGCCGCGCGCCCCGGCCCGAGGAACTCGAAGGCATTCCCTGGCTGGCCGTACTCCAGCCCGCCGAGCGCGAACGGGCCCAGAAGGCGCTGGTCGTCGGCGACGCCCAGCCCGGCGACTATGTCTGCCGCACCGGCCGCGCGCCCACCTACTGGTTCGGCGTGGTCGAAGGCCTGCTCAAGATGAACACCGACGGCGCCGATGGCGCCAGCATGACCCTGGCCGGCCTGCCCCCGGGCGGCTGGTTCGGCGAAGGCACGGCCGTCAAGCGCGAGCCCTACCGCTACAACGTGCAGGCCATACGCCGCAGCGTGGTCGGCGGCCTGCCGATCGAGACCTTCCACTGGCTGCTGGACCACTCCATCGGCTTCAACCGCTTCGTCATGAGCCAGCTCAACGAGCGCCTGGGCCAGTTCATCTCGGCCCGCGAAATCGACCGCCTCACCAACCCCGACCTGCGCGTGGCCCGCAGCCTGGCCGCGCTCTTTCACCCGCTGCTGTACCCGGGCGTGGGCGAGGTGCTGCGCATCACCCAGCAGGAACTGGCCTACCTGGTGGGCCTGTCACGCCAGCGCGTCAATGAGGCGCTGTCCGTGCTGCAGCGCGAAAACGCCATCGTCGTGGAGTACGGCGGCCTGCGCGTGCTTGACCTGGAAGCGCTGCGCAGCGGGCTGTTTGCGGCGGCGCGGCGGGCGGCTTGACGCCGCCCACTGCCACCCACTTGCGGCCTCAGATCACGCCTTCGCGCCGCAGCCTCTCCTGCTGCTGCGCATCCAGCCCCAACGCCGCATAGATGCGTGCATTGTCCTGGCCTGTGGCCGGGCCGCTGCGGGGCGAAGGGGCCTGGCGGCCCGTGAAGCGGGGTACGGGCGCGGGGGCGGTGAGGGGGCCCAGGTCGGGGTCGGGCAGGGTGATGAAGCTGCCGCGCTCCACGAAATGCGGGTCCTGCAGCGCGTCCTCGGCCGAGCAGACCTTGCTGAACGGAATGTCGTGCGCGGCCAGCGCGGCCATGGCCTGGGCGCAGTCCAGGCCTGCGCACCATTGCACGATCAGCGCATCCAGCGCCTGCAGGTGGCGGATGCGCGCGGCGTTGTCCGCAAAGCGCGGGTCGGTGGCCAGGTCGGCGCGGTCCATGGCCTGGCACAGGCGCGCGAAGATGGTGTCGCCCGTGGCGACCACGGTGAGCCAGGCGCCGTCGCGCGTGCGGTAGACGTTGGAGGGCGCCGTGTAGCCCGCGCACGATCCCGTGCGGCTGCGCGCCTGTCCGCCCAGCTGGTACTCGGCCGCCAGCGGGTCCAGCAGGCGCAGCATGGCTTCGGTGGCCGACAGGTCGATCTCCACGCCGCGCCGTTCGCCGGGCGGCTGTGCGTTGCGCTCGGCCAGTGCGGCCGCGATGGAGAAGGCGCCGAACAGGCCGGCCACGGCATCGCCCAGCGGGTAGTTCATGTGCTGGGGCGGGCCGCCCGCCTCGCCCGTGAGGTGGGCGAAGCCGCTCATGGCCTCGAAGATGCGCGCAAAGCCCGGCCGGCGCGCATAGGGACCTGTCTGGCCGAAGCCTGTCAGGCGCAGCACGATGAGGCGCGGGTTGCGGGCATGCAAGGTGGCCAGGTCCAGCCCCCAGCGGTCCAGCGTGCCGGTGCGGAAGTTCTCCACGAGCACGTCGAAATCCTCGATCAGCCGCAGGAACAGCGTGCGGCCTTCGGCTTTGCGCACATCCAGCGAGATGCCCTGCTTGCCCCGGTTGGCGGTTTTCCAGAACACGGCGTGGCCGTCGTGCACGGGGGCCAGGCTGCGCAGCGTGTCGCCGCCGCCGGGCAGCTCCAGCTTGACGACATCGGCACCCAGGTCGCCGCACAGCGTGGCCGAGAAGGGGGCGGCCAGCACCGTGGCCATGTCGAGGATGCGCACACCCTCCAGCGGATAGCCTTTGCGCTGCATCAGTTGCCTTTCAGGTCCACGTTCTTCAGCACGGGCTCCCAGGCGCGGCGGTCTTCGGCCACGCGCTTGTGGAAGTCCGCCGTCTGCGGGGGCAGCGGCGTGGCACCCAGGCGCGCCAGCTTGTCGCGCGTCTCGGGCAAGGCCATGGTCTTGGCCAGCGCCTGGTTGAGCGTGGCCACGATCTGCTGCGGCGTGCCCTTGGGCGCGGCCAGGCCCACCCACAGGCCGGTGTCCAGCCCGGCCACGCCCAGCTCGGCAAAGGTGGGAATGTCGGGCGCTGCGGGCGAGCGGCTCTTGCCGGTCTGCGCCAGGATGCGGATCTGCCCGCCCTGCATGTAGGGCAGGGTGCCGCCCAGGTTGTTGCACATCACCGGGATGTGGCCGGCCATGAGGTCGTTGACGGCCGGGGCGTTGCCCTTGTAGGGCAGGTGCTGCATCTTCGTGCCGAGCCGGTGGTTGACCATCTCGCAGACCAGGTGCGAGGGCGTGGCCGTGCCGGCCGAGCCGAAGGACAGCGTGCCGGGCCTGGCCTTGTCGGCCGCCACCAGTTCGGCCAGCGTGCGGTAGGGGGTCTTGGCGTTGACGGCAATGACGTTGGGCAGGTCGGCCACCAGGCCGATGTACTCGTAGTCGGTCAGCGGATTCCACTTGAGGTTGGCGTGCACATGGGGCAGGAAGACATTGCTCAGGCCTGCCATGAGCAGGGTGTAGCCGTCGGGCGCTGCGCGCGCAACGAGTTCCGAGCCGACCAGGCTGCCTGCGCCCGGCTTGTTCTCCACCACCACCGGCTGGCCCAGGGCCTGGCCCAGTTCCACCGACAGCGCGCGGGCCACGAGGTCGGTGCTGCCGCCTGCGGGAAAGGGAACGATCACGCGCACGGGCCGATCGGGAAAAGCCGCCTGGGCCGCCTGGGCAACCTGCGCGCAGGCACACAGCGCAGCCAGCAGGCCCAGCGTGGTCAGGTGCTTCGAGGTGAGGGGGTGTGTCATGGGGGCCTCCGGTGTCAGGCGCTCTCGCGCAGCATGAGCTTGGCGATGTTGAGCTGGTGGATCTGGCTGGTGCCTTCGTAGAGGCGGAACAGGCGCACGTCGCGGAAGTAGCGCTCGATGGGGCTGAAGTCGGCCACATAGCCTGCGCCGCCGAACATCTGCACGGCGCGGTCGGCCACGCGGCCGCACATCTCGGAGGCGAAGTACTTGCACATGGAGGCGGACAGCGCCACGTCCTCGCCCCGGTCACGGGCGCGGGCGGCCTCCAGGATCATGGATTGCGCCGCGAAGATCTCGGTGCGGCTGTCGGCCAGCATGGCCTGCACCAGTTGGAAGTTCGCCACCGGCTGGCCGAACTGCTCGCGCTGGCGCACATGGGCCAGCGCCAGGTCCAGCATGCGGATCGCCGGCCCCGTGCACAGCGCGGCCAGGTGCAGGCGCTGCTTGTTGAGCACCTTCATCACGGTCTTGAAGCCCTGGCCCTCGCGCCCGCCGATGATCTGGTCGGCCGGCACGCGGCAGTCCTGGAAATGCACGTCGGACACGGGCGAGCCCGCCTGGCCCATCTTGCGATAGGGCTGGCCCGTCACCAGGCCCGGCGAGCGCTCCACGAAGAAGGCCGTCAGCCCCTCGCTGCCCGTGCTGCCTTCGCCGGTGCGGGCGATGACGGTGAACACATCGGCCAGCGGCGCATTGGTGATGAAGCGCTTGCTGCCGTTGAGCACGTAGTGGTCGCCCTCGCGGCGCGCCGTGGTCTGGATGTTGCTCGCTTCCGAGCCCGCGTCCGGCTCGGTCAGCGCCAGGCAACCCGTGAGCTCGCCGCGCGCCATGCGCGGCAGCCAGCGCTGCTTTTGCGCCTCGGTGCCGTCGGCCACCAGGGCTTCCGAGCCAATGCCGGTGTTGGTGCCCACGCGGGCCCGCAGCGCCACCGAAGCCTGGGACAGCTCGAAGGCGCAGCGCACCAGCTCCTCGGTGCTCAGGCCCAGGCCGCCATAGGCCTGGGGAATGCTCCAGCCGAAATAGCCCTTGTCGCGCAGCTCCTGGACCACGGCGGGCGGAATGCTGTCGTCGCGCTCGATCTGCTCTTCGAGCGGATGCCAGCGGTGGCGCACGAAATGGCGGATGTCTGCAATCAACGCCTGCAGGCGGGCGTGGGCGGGATGGGGGGTGGGGGCTTGGCTCATGGGCCGCACTGTAGGAAGCGCGGGCACCAGGGCTGCAATGCAGTTTCAAATATTGAAATGCAGTTGCGGCTTTGCGGCCGTGGTCCGCACAATCGCCACGTGCCCCATACCCCCATTGCCCACCAACCCAGGGACTCGCAGGATGTCTGCCGCATCCGCGAGCAGGACCCGTATTTCGCGGGCACGCTGGCCAAGGGGCTGATGATTCTCCAGTGCTTCGTCAGCGACCCGCGCCCGCATGCCAACAGCGAGCTGGCCCGCCGCCTGGGCCTGCCGCGCCCCACCGTGTCCAGGCTGTGCCGCAGCCTGCAGACCATGGGCTACCTGGACCATGACGAGCGGCTGGACCGCTACTTCGTCGGCCCGGCCGCCGTCGCCCTGGGCTACCCCTATGTGATCAATACGCCCTTGCTCGGCCCGCTGCGCCTGCCCATGCAGGCGCTGGCCGACCGTGTGAAGGGGGCGGTGTCGGTGGGCGTGGTCATGGACCTGGATGTGGTCTACCTGGATACCTGCGCCTGGGAGGGCGGCACGCTCAAGCGACCCGGCGTGGGCGCCGTGCGCGGCGTGCTGGAAACGGCCATGGGCCGGGCAGGGCTGGCCCAGCTCGATGCCGGGGAACTGCAGCGCTTCCTGGACCGCGTGCGCAGCCAGCGGCCCGAGGAATATGCGCGCTGCAGGGACAACGCCAGCGAAAGCCTGGCGCACTATGCCGCCCGGGGCTTCGCGGTCAACATGGGCGACTCCGGCCTGGGCGTGTGCGCCGTGGGTGCGGCCTCGCGCATCCGCTACGGGTCGCGCCGGCTGCTGTTCAACTGCGCCGTGCCGGGCCTGCGCATGCCGGCCCGCACGCTGATCCGGGATGTGGGCCCCCAGTTGGCGCAGTTGGTGGCCCTGTGCGACCGGCTGCCCGTGGACCGCTGATCTGCGGGCCTGGCGCTTCAGAAGGCGGCCAGCACGATGCCGATGGCCAGCAGCACGCCGAAGGAGATCCAGCCGTTCTTCTGGTCCAGGCCGCCGATCTGGCGCAGCGCCTCTTCGCGCGCAGCGCCCACCAGGCCCCTCTGGTTGATCTGCTGTATGCGCGTGACCAGCCATTGCAGGTAGGTGCGCTTGACCGTGAACGAGATGGCCACCGCGATGCCGAGCACGCGCCCGGCGCCGCCCGTGCCGGGCATCAGCAGATTGATGATCAACAGGGTGATGAAGGCCACCACGGCATAGGCGTAGACGCGGCGCGCAATGGCCCAGGAAACGCCCATGAAGGGAATGGCGGTCCAGCAGGGACTCATGGATGCGAAAAATCCTTTTTTCCCGCTGACCATGCGCTCCCACAGTGGCCGGTATTTTTCAGCATTCGGGCCGATGGCGGTCTCCATATCGGACCACTCGATTCCAGTCAAGTCCGGCTTGGTGATAAGCAGCGCCTTGAATTGTTCTTTCAATGGAGTGGAATTCGATAGGTTGGGTGTATCGCTCATGGTTTTCCTTGTTGAATGAGGCGGGAGTCCGGGCGGGATGGTCTGGATACCGCAGCAGGCGCTGCGCGAAGGGCTGTTGTCTCGAAAGAGCCCCCCGTTTCTGGACGGGCGCCATTCTATGGGGAGATGTATGGGCAATGGCAAGCCCAATGGGTTGATTTGCAATCGCCAATGAATGAAATCGCCCAAATAAAATACAGTTTTTTACATATTGCATGCCGTGCATTGCAAGATCCCAATCGGCCGGATTGAAGATGTTTTGCCGATGTGATTCGTTTCTTGTCGATTTTTCATTGAGGATTCATCCGGTTGTGCATATCGCGCCGGATACAGCGATCGGGATGGGGTGGCCACCAGGCGCATTGCATGGGGCATGAATGTGTTGTGCGGAACATGGCGAGCCCGCCGGGGCGCAGGGCCGGGCGGCGGGGCTGGCAAGGGAGCCCTGGCGGCCTGCGCGCAGGCCGCCCGATAGTCGCCCGATAGCCGAGCGCAATGCCCGTATTGGCCGCAGGGCGCAGCCGCTGCGGGCCTTGCCGCGCGACAATGGCGGTCTAATGTCATCCCCTACTTCTTCCAAACCGTCCCGGCCCGGCGCCGACGAGGCGGCAGCGCCCTCCGCGCGCCCTGTGCTGCGCCGCCCCGAAAAGCCACAGGCCGAGCCGGCTGGCGATGCCCGCCGCCCTTCGGGTGGCGCGGGCAAATCTGCGGGCGCACGCGGCGGCCCGCGCAGTGACCGCAACGACCGCAATGAACGTGGCGGCGACCGTGGCGGCCGCAATGATCGTTACGAGCGCTCCGACCGCCGTGATGCCCCCCCTCGCGGCGATGCCCGCGGTGCGGCACCCCGAGGCGATGCCCCCCGCGGTGCAGCACCCCGCGACGACGCCCGTGACCAGCGCCCGCGCAGCAGCGGTTTCGGCCGTGCCGAGGACCTGGACCGTTCCCAGCCGCGTGGCGACTGGCGCGAACAGGGCGGCGGCGAGAACCGTGCCCCGCGCGAGCAGCGCGACATGCGCGATGCCCGTGATACGCGCGATGCCCGCCCCCCGCGCGCGCCCCGCCCGGACGATCGCCGCGACCGGCCCTATGGCCAGCGCGATGAGCGTCCGCGTGATGGTCAACGTGACGCCCAGCGCGACGGTCCCCGTGACGGCCCGCGTGAAGGTGGTTTCCGCGACCGTCCCCGTGACGACGCCCGCAGCCCCCGCCGTGACGATGCGCGCGGACCGCGCCGCGACGACGCCCGTGGTCCCCGCCGTGATGACGCCCGTGGCCCGCGCCGCGACGAGGCGCCCCAGGCCGAGCCCGCCTACCGTCCGCTCAGCGGCATCCGCACCTACCGTCCCGCCGACGGTGGCGCCAGCCGCGAAATCCCCGTCAAGCGTGCTCCCGAGCCGTTGCAGGAGCAGGTTCCCGGTGGCGTGCGCATCAACAAGCGCCTGGCCGACATGGGCCTGTGCTCGCGCCGCGAGGCCGACGAGTGGGTGGACAAGGGTTGGGTCCGCGTCAATGGCGAACTCGCGGTCATGGGCCAGAACGTGGTGGCGGCCGACCGCATCACCGTCGAGCGCGAGGCGCGCGAGCGCCAGGACCAGCAGGTCACCATCCTGATCCACAAGCCCATGGGCTATGTCAGCGGCCAGGCCGAGGACGGGCACGAGCCCGCCGTGGTCCTGGTCACGCCCCAGAACCACTGGAACCAGGACACCAGCCGCACGCGCTTCAACTTCGCGCAGCTCAAGGGCCTGGCGCCCTGCGGCCGGCTGGACATCGACTCCGTGGGCCTGCTGGTCATGACCCAGGATGGCCGCGTGGCGCGCCAGATCATTGGCGAAGACTCGGAGATGGACAAGGAGTACCTGGTGCGCGTGACCTACGGCGACCGCGACATCGACGTGCAATCCGTGTTCCCGGCCGAGCAGCTGGCACGCCTGTGCCATGGCCTGTCGCTGGACGGCGAGGCACTCAAGCCCGCCAAGGTGGACTGGCAGAACCCCGAGCAGCTGCGCTTTGTGCTGACCGAAGGCAAGAAGCGCCAGATCCGCCGCATGTGCGAACTGGTGGGCCTGCGCGTGGTGGGCCTCAAGCGCATCCGCATCGGCCGCGTGACGCTGGGCAACCTGCCTGTGGGCCAGTGGCGCTACCTGGGTGCACATGAGAATTTTTAGCACCCCCTGAGCGGCTGCGCCGCTTCCCCCTCTCTACCCGCTTCGCGGGGGAGGGGGACGACACCCTCGCGGCGGGGCGGCCCTTGCTTGGTGTCTCTGGTCTTGGGCCGCGCCGGTTTCAGTGAGCGCACAGCTCGTGTTTAGAATGCGAACCATTCTCAAACGAGCTTCAGCGCTGCGGCACGCCAGTCCGGGGCGCGTCCGTCTTTTCATGCGCGCACCGGCCGATCCCGTACACACCCTCTATGTCGAACACCACGGCTGGCTGCAAGGCTGGCTGCGCCGCAAGCTGGGCAATGTGTTCGAGGCTTCCGATATCGCGCACGACACTTTCGTCAACGTGATCACTTCGGGCATGGCCGGCCGCATCGAGCAGCCGCGCCCCTTTCTGGCCACCGTGGCCCGCCATCTTGTGATCCGCCAGCACCGGCGCCGGCTGCTGGAGCGCGCCTATCTCGACACCCTGGCCCTGTTGCCCGCTGAACTTGCCCCTTCGCCCGAAGAGCGGCTGATCGCCCTCGAATCGCTGCAGGCCGTGGACCAGGCGCTGGACGCGCTGGCGCCCAAGGTGCGCGAGGCCTTCCTGCTGGCCCACCTCGAAGGCCTGAGCTATGCGGACATCGCCACGCGCCTGGGCGTGTCCATGACCAGCGTCAAGCGCTACCTGGCCCAGGGCTATGAGCGCTGCTTCGTGCTGGCGCTGTCCTGATGGCGCCGGTGCCTCCTTCCGATCCTCGGCGCCTGTCCAGCGCCGCGCCGCTACCCGGCAGCAGTATCCAGGCGCCCCAGGCGCTGGGCCGGCCCTTGCCGGCCGGCGTGGCGCGGGCGGCGGCCGGCTGGTTTGCGCTGCTGCAATCGGGCCAGGCCTCGGCCGCCGACAGGGCGCGCTGGCAGCGCTGGCTCGATGAAGACGCCGACCATGGCCGCGCCTGGGCCCATCTGCAGGCCGTCACGGGCGCGCTGACGGGGCTCAACGCCGGTGGCGCGGGCTATCGCAGCCTGTCCGCCGCTCCCCGGGCTGCGCGGCGGCGCCTGCTGGGCCTGTTTGCGGGCCTGGGCACGGCGGCCGGCGCGGGCTGGCTGGCCAGCCGCACGCCGCAGTGGCAGCAGATGGCGGCCGACTACGCCTCGGGCACGCAGCGCCGCCGCTGGACCCTGCCCGACGGCACGGACATTCTGCTGGGCCCCGGCAGCGCCGTGGCCTTGCAGTTCGACGGCAGCGAGCGCCGGCTGCGCCTGCTGGCTGGCGAGGCGCTGTTCACCACCGGCCATCCCGCAGGAACGTTGGGCGATCTGCCCTTTGTGGTGGAGACCGCCCACGGCCGCGTGCGCGCCCTGGGCACGCGCTTCATGGTGCGCAGCAACCATGCAGGTGCGCGCGTGGCGGTGTTCGAGCGCGCCGTGGAACTGCGCACGGCCGGTACAGGCGCATCCGCACGGCGTCTGCAGGCGGGCGAGGCCATGGACTTCACGCGCACGGGCTGGAGCACGGTGCAGCCGGCCGGCCCTGCGGACGACGCCTGGAGCCGGGGCCAATTGTGGGTGGACAACCAGCGCCTGGACGACTTCCTGGCCGAGCTCAACCGCTACCGCCCCGGCTGGCTGCACGCCGATCCGGCCGTGGCCGGGCTGCGGTTCTCAGGCGTGTTCCCGCTGGACGAAGGCGGCATCGATGGCACGGACGCCGTGCTGGCCATGCTGCCCGGTGCGCTGCCCGTGCAACTGCGCTGGCGCACGCGCTGGTGGGTGGTGGTGGAGCCTGCGCAGGCGCGCGGCTGAGGCTTTTTCTTCCTTTTCGTTTTTTTTGCGCCGGGGGTGACCCGATTTCCCGCGCCGCGCTTCCTTGCTTCCGAGAGCTTTGATTTTCGACATCGGAACACAGGGAGAACCCAGGACCATGCAACCCCTTTTCATGCCCCGCCCCGCGCTGGCGCTGGCCATCGCGCTCATGCCTGCCGCCGTGCTGGCCCAGGCCCAGCGCAGCTATGACGTCGCTGCCGGCCCGCTGGATGCCGCCTTGCGCAGCACGGCCGCCCAGGCCGGCGTGGCCCTGATCTTCACGGCCGATCAGACGGCCGGGCAGCGCAGCGCGGGCCTGCGCGGCAGCTACACGGTGGAGGCTGCCTTCGAGGCACTGCTGGCCGGCACCGCCTGGCAGGCCGTGCGCCAGGCCAGCGGCGCCTATGCGCTGCGGCGCGTGGAGCAGGTGGTGCCCGCTGCCGCTGCAGGCGCCACGCTGGCCACGGTCAACGTGACGGCGGCTGCCGAGCGCAGCGCGGTCTCCGAAGGCACGGGCTCCTACGCCACGCGCCAGTCCAGCACGGCCACACGGCTGGGCCTGTCGCAGCGCGAGACGCCGCAGTCCGTCAGCGTGGTCACGCGCCAGCTCATGGACGACCAGGGCCTGACCAGCCTGCCGGAGGTGCTGGAGAAGACGCCCGGCATCACCGTGGGCCGCAACGACAGCGAGCGCACCACCTTCTACTCGCGCGGCTATGCCATCGAGAATTTCCAGTTCGACGGCGTGCCCAACACCATGGACTCGGCCAACCAGTACACCACCTCGCTGGCCGACAGCGCCATCTATGACCGCGTGGAAGTGGTCAAGGGAGCGACCGGCCTGCTCACGGGCGCGGGCTATCCGTCGGCCGTGGTCAACCTGGTGCGCAAGCGGCCCACCAAGACCTTCCAGGCCTCGGCCGAGGCGGCCATCGGCAGCCATGACCGGCTGCGCGGCGTGGGCGACATCTCCGCGCCGCTGACCGAGGACGGCCGCGTGCGCGCCCGCGTGGTGGCCGTGGCGCAGAACGCCAAGTCCCATGTGGACGACTACAGCCGCAACGTGCGCAGCCTGTACGGCATCATCGAGGCCGACCTGGGTCCCAGCACCGTGGCCAGCCTGGGCATTGACCACATGCAGACGCGCGCCAACGGGGCCAGCTTCGGCCACATCCCGCTGTTCTTCAAGGATGGCAGCCGCACGCATTTCCCGACCTCGCTGAACCCGGCCGCGCGCTGGTCGTACTGGGACAACGACAGCACCAACCTGTTTGCCGAACTCAAGCACAGTTTCGGCAATGGCTGGAAGGCGGACCTGTCGGCCAGCCGGCTGCGCCAGTCGCGCGACGTGGAGGTCGGCGTGGCCGCCCACGGCATGGTGGACCCGGTCAGCGGCCTGGGCATCAACATGCTGTCCAACAAGATTCCCACCGATGCCACCACGCAGGCCGTGAATGCGGCGCTGTCCGGGCCGTTGCAGCTGTTCGGGCGCGAGCACGAGCTGTCGTTCGGCGCCAGCTGGTCGCGCCAGCGCCGCCATGCGCCCGGCTACACCAACGCCTACGGCCCCGTGGGCAACTACTTCGAGTGGGACGGCCAGGTGCCCCGGCCCGATTTCCAGCTGCGCGACCACCGCATGACGCGCATCGTGGAAAAGGGCGTCTTCGGCGCCGCGCGCCTGCGGCCCACGGACGACCTGTCGGTGATCCTGGGCGCGCGCGTGAGCTGGTACGACATGCTGGACGACACCACGGGCCTGGACGGCAGCTACGGCGTGAACAACGCGCTGCGCGTGGCGCACAAGACCGTGCCCTATGCAGGCGTGGTCTATGACCTGAGCCGCCAGCTGTCGCTGTACGCCAGCCAGACCGACATCTTCAATCCGCAGACCTACTACAAGGACGCAGCCGGCAGCCCGCTGCCGCCGCTCACCGGCCGCAGCCGCGAAGTGGGCGTGAAGGGCGAGTTCCTGGACGGCCGGCTCAACGCCTCGCTGGCGCTGTTCCACATCCAGCAGCGCAATGCCGCGCAGTACGTCAGCGCCAATCCGGAAACCGGGGAAGAGGTCTATGCGGCCATCGACGGCGTGACCAGCAAGGGCGTGGAGATGGAAGTCTCAGGCAGCATCACGCCGGCCTGGAACATCTACGGCGGCTACACCTACCGTACCTCGCGCGCACCGGCCCAGCCCGATGTGATCCTCAGCGCTGTCAACACCAACCAGCCGCGCCACCTGTTCAAGCTCAGCACCAGCTACCGTCTCAACCCGCAGTGGACCGTGGGCGGCTCGCTGGCCTGGCAGAGCCTGACCTACTACCAGCAATCCTCCGCCCCCTATGCACGCGCCGACCAGCGCGCCTATGCGCTGGTGGGCCTGATGGCGCGGTACGACGTGGACCGCCAGTGGTCGGTGACGCTGAACGTCAACAACCTGTTCGACAAGACCTATATGCCGGGCCTGGGCTCCTATGGCACGGGCGTGTATGGCGATCCGCGCAATGTGCTGGTCACGGCCCGCTACAGGTTCTGATGCGGCTGCCTGGCGGCTGTGCCACTAGGCCTGCGACCACATCCGCAACAGGTTGTGGTACGTGCCGGACAGCGCGGAAAGCGCGGGGTCGCCCGGGTGGCGCACCGTCAGTTGCTGGATCTGCTGGTCCAGGTCGAACAGGATGCGGCGCTTCTCGTCCGAGGCCACGAGGCTGTGCGTCCAGAAGAAGCTGGCGTAGCGCGTGCCGCGCGTGACGGGGTTGACGCGGTGCAGGCTGGTGCCGGGGTAGACGATGGCGTCGCCTGCGGCCAGCTTCACGCTCTGGTGGCCGAAGGTGTCCTCCACGATCAGCTCGCCGCCTTCGTACTCGTCGGGCTCGCTGAAGAACACGGTGGTGGAGACATCGCTGCGCACCTTGATGGCCGTGCCGGGGATGGTGAAGATGGCGTTGTCTATATGGTTGCCGTAGGTGCCGCCGCCCTCGTAGCGGTTGAAGCGCGGCGGCAGCACCTTCAGCGGCAGGGTGGCCGACATGAACAGCGCGCTGGCCCCCAGCTTGTCGAGGATGAGGTTGCCTATCGCCTGGCCGGCCTGGCTGTCCAGCGGCAGCTGCAGGTTGGCCTTGACCTGGGCTGCCAGAGGGCCGGCCGTGGCGCGGCCGTCCTGCCACGGGGCCTGCTCCAGCGCCTGGCGGCACTGGCGCACTTCGTCGGGGCTGAGCAGGGCGGGTATGCGGAGCATCATGGCAGGCGGTCCTCAGGGGGAATCAGCGAGTGTCCCGCAAAAAAGCCCCGCAGGCGGCGATGGCCTGCGGGGCTTTGCGGTGATCTGCGCAGCGTCAAGCCGCTGCGCTTTCGCCCGGGGCGATCAGCAGATCAGTACGTCCACTTGAGCGAGGCCACGGCCGAGCGGCCTGCGGCCATGGTCGCGTAGTGGGGCGAGCGGATGCCGCTGTAGTAGACCTTGTCGCCCAGGTTGTACAGGTTCAGCTGCACGGTCAGGTTGCGGTCGATCTGATAGGCCACCATGGCGTCGTAGCGCGCATAGCCGCTGGCGCCCTTGGTAACGATGCCGCCATCCACCGTGGACAGGATGTAGCTCTGGTTCACGCTGCTCTGGGCGTAGATTCCCAGGCCCAAGGTCAGCTTTGCCATGGGCTTGTAGCTGGTCCACAGGCTGAAGCTGTGCTTGGGCGTGTTGGGGAAGGGCTGGCCATTGGCCACGCTGCCAGCGCCTGCGTTCTTCTGCTCGCTGTCCATGTAGGTGTAGCCGCCGAAGACGCTCAGGCCCGGCAGCACGCTGCCCGTGAAGCCCAGCTCCACGCCGTTGACCACCTTGTTGCCGCCCATGTAGGTGACGCCGTTTTCGGTGATGCGCGCATTGGTCACGTCGTTGCGGAACAGCGCGGCGGTCAGCGCCAGGCGCTTTTCCATCAGGTCCCACTTGGTGCCCAGCTCGAGCGAGCGGGTCTTCTCGGGAGCGAGGTTGGCCAGCTGGTCGGTGGAGATGCCCAGGTCCTCGTTGCCGTTGCCCAGCATGGAGCCGCCGGGGCGCGAGGAGGTGCCGATGCTGGCGTAGATGCTGCCGTTGGTGGCCGGCTTGTAGACCAGGCCCAGCTGGTAGTTGAACAATGTGTCCGAACGGCTCAGGTCATAGGCCGGCGTGGTGCGGCCGGCGGGACCGGAGGAGCTGATCTTGTAGTGGTCCATGCGCAGGCCGGCATTGAGCAACCACTGGTCGTTGAACTTCAGCGTGTCGAAGCCGTACAGCGCCACGGTGTCGATCTGGTTGTGGCTGGGATCGCCCAGCGTCACGGGCAGGTTCCACAGCGGGCTGCTGTCCGGGTTGTTCAGCGAGGCGCACCACAGGCTGGCGGCCGTGCAGGTGGTGTTGGTGGTCTGTACGGCAGCCGTGCGGGATTCTGCCTTTTCCTTGGACAGTTCCAGGCCGAACGAGTAGCTGTGGCCCACGCTGCCGGTCTGGGCCTTGCCCGTGAATTCCGAGAGGTTCTGCAGCGTCTTGATGTCGGCCACGCGTGCATTGCCACGGCGGAACACATAGCCATTGACGACATTGCCCTTGCTGTCGTCGGGCTGGGTCCACAGGTAGTCCTGTTCGGTCTTGCTGTAGCGCAGGCTGTTGCGGAACTTCTGGGTGTCGGTGAACTTGTGTTCCACGGTGGCCGTGAACAGGTCGCTCTTTTCCTTTTCGTAGTCGCGGCTAGTCAGGCCGTACCAGTTGTCGCGGTTGTTGCCGTAGGTGGGGCGCACCACGCTGCCGCCGCGCAGGCCGGCCGCAGCCGTGCTGCTGTACAGGTAGGGCACGCCGCCATCGGGAATGTTGTCGGTCTGCAGGTGCTGCCAGGACAGCGAGACCTCGGTGGGCGTGCCCATGCCGAAGGTCACCGTGGGGGCAATGCCCCAGCGCTTGTTCTCGGGGCCGCTGCGGCCGGGAACGTCGGCGTCGTGCACCATGGCGTTCAGGCGCAGGCCCACGCCTTCGCCCAGCACGCGGTTGGCGTCGATGGTGGCGCGCCGGTAGCTGTCCGTGCCCAGGCCCACGTCGCCGCTGATGAAGTTCTCGTTCCTGGCCTTCTTGGTCACCAGGTTGATGGAGCCGCCCGCGCCGCCACGGCCTGCATAGGCCGAATCGGCACCCTTGATGACTTCCACCGCTTCCAGGTTGAACACTTCGCGCGTGCCGGCCGCAATGTCGCGCATGCCGTCCACGAAGGTGCTGGCCTGGGCATCCATGCCGCGGATGAAAGGCTGGTCGCCCGAGGGGTTGCCGCCTTCGCCGTTGCCGAAGGTGATGCCGGGCGTGGACCGCAGGGCTTCCTGCAGGCTGGTCGCGCCGGTCTGCTTGATGATTTCCTCGTTGATGACCTGCACCGTCTTGGGCGTGTCCACCAGCGGGGCCGTGAACTTGGCCGAGGAGGCGTTGTCGGTCTTGACGGGCGCTTCGCTCGAAGACGTCACGTTCACGGTGCCCAGCGTGGTGCTGGTCTGCGCGAAGGCCGAGGTGCCCGCGAGGCACAGGGCAGCGGCAAGGGCCAGCTGCGTGACGTTCGCGGGGGGGAGGATTTGTTGGATTTTGCTCATGTTCACTCCGATGAAAGCCCGCGAATTGTTATTGCGAATCACTAGCGTTCGGTTTCTGTTTCGTAAAGTTGGCCGGTTTTTGCCGGGTGAAAGTCCTTCGCGTTGCCGCCATGCAACAAACGAAAACCGTGTTTCACCAAAGATTCAATGAAAAAAGCGGCTGTCGCCAGCCGCTTGAGTCTGCTGCGGGGCGCCTGCAGCGCCCGTCCCTGGCCTTATTCGTTGGCCGGGTTGGCCAGCAGGGCCTTGTAGATCACGGCGCCGATCAGCGCACCCACGATGGGGGCCACCCAGAACAGCCACAGTTGCGAGATGGCGATCTCGGGACCGAACAGGGCCGGGCCCGTGCTGCGCGCGGGGTTGACCGAGGTATTGGTCACGGGAATCGAGATCAGGTGGATCAGCGTCAGGCACAGGCCGATGGCCAGCCCGCCAAAGCCGGCTGCCGCGCGCTTGGCCGTGGCGCCCAGGATGACCAGGATGAAGAAGGCGGTCATCACCACCTCGGTGACCAGGGCTGCCGTCATGCCGTAGCCGCCCGGCGAATGCGCGCCGTAGCCGTTGGTGGCAAAGCCGCCGATGTCGGCACCGGCCTTGCCCGTGGCGATCACATAGAGGATGGCCGCGCCCGTGATGGCGCCCAGCACCTGCGAGACGATGTAGCCCGGCAGTTCGCTCCAGGCAAAGCGCCCGCCCATGGCCAGGCCCACGGAGACGGCCGGGTTGAAGTGCCCGCCCGAGATGGGCCCGAAGGCATAGGCGCCCGTGAGCACCGTCAGTCCGAAGGCCAGCGAGACGCCGACCAGGCCGATGCCCACCTGCGGGAAGGCGGCGGCCAGCACGGCCGCACCGCAGCCGCCCAGGGTCAGCCACAGGGTCCCGAGGAATTCGGCGGACCATTTTTGAACAGAGCTGTGCATGGAAAATCTCCTGAAGCAGGCCCGCCATTGCGCCCGGGCCCTGCGCGCACCGTCCGCCGCACAGCGGAAAGTGGCGCAGTTATAGCCCTGCGCCAGCCCCGCCGTGAGGGCGAAAAAGTGAACAATCGTCCAGAGCCTGCGTCGCCACAGGGGCGGCGGGGTCTTGATAATGCGCTCGCCGGCCCGAGATGAGGGCTGATTTTTTCCCTGTTGTGAACCCATAGGACATAGGACACTGTCTGCATGAGCAAGCAAACCCATTCTTTTCAGGCCGAAGTTGCACAGCTGCTGCACCTGGTCACGCATTCGCTGTACTCCAACCCCGAGATCTTCCTGCGCGAGCTGGTCTCCAACGCCTCCGACGCCTGCGACAAGCTGCGCTTCGAGGCGCTGAACGATGCCTCCCTCTATGAGGACCAGCCCAACCTGGAAGTGCGCGTGTCCTTCGACGCCGCTGCCAAGACGCTGACCATTGCCGACACCGGCATCGGCATGAGCGAGCAGGAAGCCATCGACAACCTGGGCACCATCGCCAAGAGCGGCACCAAGGCCTTCATGGACAAGCTGTCGGGCGACCAGAAGTCGGACTCGCAGCTGATCGGCCAGTTCGGCGTGGGCTTTTACTCGGGCTACATCGTGGCCGACAAGATCACCGTGGAAACACGCCGCGCGGGCCTGCCGGCCTCCGAAGGCGTTCGCTGGACCAGCGGCGGCACGGGCGAGTTCGAGGTCGAGCAGATCGAGCGCCCCCAGCGCGGCACCAGCATCACGCTGCACCTGCGCCCCGAGGCCGAGGAGTTCCTCAACGCCTGGAAGATCAAGCAGGTTATCGGCAAGTACTCCGACCACATCAGCCTGCCCATCCTCATGGAAAAAGAGGAATGGAAGGACGGCGAGAACGACCAGCCCGGCACCATGGAGAAGACGGGCGAGTGGGAGACCATCAACAAGGCCAGCGCGCTGTGGACACGTCCCAAGAAGGACATCACGGCCGAACAGTACCAGGACTTCTACAAGGCCATCAGCCACGACTTCGAGAACCCGCTGACCTGGAGCCACAACCGCGTCGAGGGCAACACCGAGTACACGCAGCTGCTGTTCATCCCGGCCAAGGCGCCGTTCGACCTCTACAACCGCGACAAGAAGGCCGGCGTCAAGCTCTACGTCAAGCGCGTCTTCATCATGGATGACGCCGAGGCGCTGATGCCCGGCTACCTGCGCTTCGTCAAGGGCGTGATCGACTCGGCCGACCTGCCGCTGAACGTCAGCCGCGAGCTGCTGCAGGAAAGCCGCGACGTGCGCCTGATCCGTGACGGCTCGACCAAGCGCGTGCTGTCCATGCTGGAAGACCTGGCCAAGCACGATCGCCACGATGCGGCCGCTGACGCGGCGGCCGACGGCGTCACCGACGTGGTCAGCGAAGAGGACAAGGCCAAGGAAGGCAAGTACAGCCAGTTCTACGCCGAGTTCGGCCCCGTGCTCAAGGAAGGCCTGGGCGAGGACTTTGCCAACAAGGAACGCATCGCCAAGCTGCTGCGCTTTTCCTCCACCAGCCAGGACGAGGCCATCGTCTCGCTGGCCGACTACAAGGCCCGCATGAAGGAAGGCCAGGACGCGATCTACTACATCACGGCCGACTCCCTGACCGCCGCACGCAACAGCCCGCAGCTCGAAGTCTTCCGCAAGAAGGGCATCGAAGTGCTGCTGATGGCCGACCGCGTGGACGAATGGGCCATGGGCTACCTGACCGAATTCGACGGCACGCCGCTGCAGTCCGTGGCCAAGGGCGCCGTGGACCTGGGCAAGCTGCAGGACGAAGAGGAAAAGAAGGCCGCCGAGGAAGCTGCCGAGACCTTCAAGCCCCTGCTGGCCAAGCTCAAGGAAGCGCTCAAGGACAAGGCCGAGGACGTGCGCGTGACCACGCGCCTGGTGGACTCGCCCGCCTGCCTGGTGGTGCAGGACGGCGGCATGAGCCTGCAGCTGGCGCGCCTGCTCAAGCAGGCCGGCCAGCAGGCGCCGGACGCCCGCCCCGTGCTGGAGGTCAACCCCGAGCATCCGCTGGTCAAGAAGCTGGACGGTTCGGTGCATTTCCATGACCTGGCCAACATCCTGTTCGATCAGGCCGTGTTGGCCGAAGGCGGCATGCCCGAAGACCCGGCTGCCTACGTCAGGCGCGTGAACGCGCTGCTGGCGTGAGTTCCTCACAAGGATCGCCCAGGCGCATTCCCTAGGCCTTAGTGCCTGCTCACTGCCGCGCCAGCGCGCGGCAGATCAGCATTGCAAGCCGGTGCCAGCCAAGCTGCCACCGGCTTTTTCACGTCTGCGTTCCGTGAGGAAAACCGGCCGGAAAAGGTCGACTCACGAAAAACTCACAAATACTTCTAAATACTCACTTTTGTTAAAAATTCCAGATCATATTTACTTTTGGTAATAAAGAACCATCATGCCTCCTTTTGGTGCGTCCGGTAGTCGGCTTTCTGACAGAGCTGTTCCAGCCGGGCACCTCGTGCGTCCGTGCCTGCGGCATTCGGCGCTGTCAACGAAGCAAAAGAGAGGTTTGTATGGCTTTCACGAGAAAGGGCTGGCTGGCGCGTGCGCTGCTGTCCGGCGGCTTGCTGGCAACAGCGGCTGCCGTGGCGGCGCCGGCCGACACCGACATCCTGGTCAACCAGGACGGTCTCTATGACGGACAGGACGCATCGGCAGGCCCTGCCGGCGGCACCTTCACCTATGTGGCCAAGGTCAGGCACAACAACATCGGTCCCGACGCCGTAGGCGTCACCCTGACCGAGGTGCTGCCCGTGGGCGCCGTGTTCCAGGGCTACAGCAGCAGCCCGGGCGGCATCACCTGCACGGCACCCGCAGCTGGTACGGTGCTCACCGCAGGCAACAACACGCTGGTCTGCAACATCGGCAACCTGGCGCCCGCCGACGGCTTCAAGTCCGTGGGCTTCGAGGTCATCCTGCCGACCGTCGGCACCAACTGGCGCGCCGTGGCCAGCGCGCGCATGGCATCGCCCGACTACGACAACGACCAGAACAACACGCAGCTCGATCGCAACTTCACCACCACCGAGGCCGCCGATCTGGCCATCGCGATAGCCGCTCCCGCCAGCGTCGCCAACGGCGGCGCCTTCCAGTACACCATCGACGTGCAGAACAAGGGCCCATCCGAGGTGCCCGCCGGTGGCCGTACCGTGGTGCGTTTCCCCGTGCCCAACGGCGCCGTGGTCACGGGCGTGCCCTCAGGCAGCGGCTGGAGCTGCACGCCGGCCTCGGGCTATCCGCTGATCTCGGGCGAACTCAGCTGCACGCGCGGCGGCCCTGTGCTGCCGGGCGCCGTGCTGCCTTCCATCTCCGTGCCGGCCATCGCCAACATGAGCGGCACCATTGCCGGCGCTGCCAGCGTCAAGGGCTACAAGGACGCCAGCACGGAGATGCCGGACGGCCAGTCCGGCAACAACACCGCCAGCGCCGCCGTGGTCTCCAGCGGCAGCGAGTTCGTGGATGTCTCGCTGCGCAAGCAGGTGGCGCCCACGGTGCTGGATGCGCTGCAGGCGACCGAGGTCACCTACACGCTGCAGCCGCGCCGCGAGGGCGGCTCCCTCGTGCCGCGCGATCTCACCGTCACCGACACCCTGCCGGCCGGCGTGACCTTCACGGGCTTCGACGGCAGCACGGCGCCCTGGAACTGCGGCCACAACAGCGGCACCATCACCTGCACCCACGCGGGCGAGTACCCGGTGGCCGGCTACGCCAACATGCAGGCCATCCGCTTCAAGGCCAGCGTGGCTGCGGGCGGGACACCCGGCACGCAGCTGGTGAACCAGGGCATGATCGGTGTGGCACCCGGCCTCAACGAGCCCAATACGACCAACAACACGGCCAGCGCGGCCGTGGACTTCAGCAACGATGCGCGGCTGAGGCTGGCCAAGGCAGGCCCTGGCCGCCCGGTGCTGGCAGGCCAGGAGTTCGAGTACACGATCACTGTGACCAACACCGGCCCCATGCCCGTGCTGCCTAATCAGCAGATCACCGTGACCGACAACCCCGCAGACGGCCGCATGGCCATCGTCAGCATGTCCGGTGCGGGCACCGGCGCGGGGGACTGGACCTGCTCCACCCTGAGCTGCACCTCGACAGCGGGCCTGGCCGTGGGCGCCAGCCGCCAGATCAAGGTCAGGGCCAAGGTCACGCTGGCTTCGGGCCATCTGGACTTCACCAACAACGCCTCGGCGGGCGTGATTGGCCGGGACAATGCGTCGGCCACCACCTCCGCGACCGTCACCGTGTCTGCCGACAAGGTGGATGTGGGCATCGTCAAGAGCGTGGTCAGCCCTGTGCCGCCGGCCTCCATCAAGAGCGGTGAAGAGGTCACCTACCAGCTGGTGGTGAAGAACCACTCGGCCAGCACGACGGTGACGAATGTCCGCGTGCGCGACGCGCTGCAGTCCCTGGTCAAGCAGACCGATGGCGTGCGCATCGTGGGCGGCAACCCGGTGGACGAGGCCGGCAACCCCGTGCCGTACGCATACCCGGGCGGCGGCTTTGTCTCCAGCCGCATCGTCTCCGGCGCCAACGCCAGCTGCGGCACCCCTTCGGGCGGCGTCAACAGCGAGACGCGCGATCTGACCTGCGACATCTCCTCCATGGCCCCGGAGGCCGAGGTGGTGATCGAGGTCAAGATCCGTCCCAAGCGCGCCACCGCCGGCACCTATGCCAACGCGGCCTCGGCCCAGTCCCTGGACATCCATGACGCCGATCCCGGCAACGATTCCTCGACGGCCAGCATCACCGTGCAGGCCATCGCGGAAATCGCGGCGCAAAAGCAGGTCTCGCCCAAGGTGGCCGCTGCGGGCGAGCCGCTGACCTATACGGTCACGGTGCCCAACTACGGCCCCTCGTCGGCCGCCAATGTCACGCTCAAGGACGTGCTGCCTGCAGACGCCATCTTCATCGGCACGCCCACGGTCACCGGCGGCGGCACCTGTACTCCGGCTGCCACCGATGGCGTGCAGGGCGGCACGCTGGAATGCGCCTGGACCAATCCGCTGGCTGCAGGCGCGCAGTACACCGTGAGCTACAAGATGCGCTCGCGCGGCGATCTGGCGGCCGATACGGAGATCTCCAACACCGTGGCGGTGGACACCACCACCGAGGAGCTGACCAAGGCCAACAACCAGGCCGAGGCCAAGGCCCGGCTCAAGCGTGCCGAGCTGGATGTGAACATCAGCATGCGCCACACGGCAGACGGCCTGGTGCTGGGTGAGGACACCGAATACACCATCACGGTGACCAACTCCGGCCCCTCCTACGCCACCCAGGTGGTCGTGACCGACAAGTTCCCCGCATCGGGCTCCACGGCCACCTTCAGCTACCAGAACGGCCTGGCGCTGGCCGGCATTCCCGGCGCCTCCGCATCCTGGTGCGGCGTGCAGCCGGCGCTGAACGCGACCAGCGGGCCGCTGCAGTGCACCATCCCGGCGCTGGCGCCGGGCCAGAGCATGACCATCAAGTTCAAGATGCGCGCACAGGCCCTGCCCGACAAGGCATCGGGCGGCACCATCTACCACGAGGCCTCGGTCAAGCCCTTCGAGACGGAATGGCTGAGCAATGGCGGCGATGTGATCGTCAACAACACCACCACCGACCGGACCTCCACCAGCCGCCAGGGCAATGCCGTGGACCTGGGGATCGGCAAGCAGGGTCCCGCCGGCCCGCTGGACGATGGCGACACGGCCAGCTACACGCTGACCGTCACCAACTACGGCCGCGATCCGCAGTCGCCCGCGGGCGGCTCGGTGACCGACGTGCTGCCCGCCGGGCTGGAGTTCGTCTCGGCCTCGGCAGGCTGCAGCTACGCCAGCGGCACGCGCACCGTGACCTGCAGCGTGCCGCAACTGGCCCAGGGCGGCACGGCGGTCTTCACGCTGGAGACAAAGCTGGACAAGCCCTACAAGGGCGCCCGCCCGCTGGTCAACTCGGCCACGGTCTCGGTACCCGGCGACGGCAATCCCGACAACGACAAGAGCACGACCACCACGCCGCTCAAGCCGGGCCCGGACACCACGGCCAGCATTCCCACGCTGTCGCAGTGGGGCCTGATGCTGATGTCGTCCCTGCTGGCACTGATGGCGCTGGGGGCCATGCGCAGGCGCGAGCGTCGGTGATGCGCCCGTGACAGCAAGGGCCGGTGGCGTGATTCACGCACCGGCCTTTGTCGTCTTTGAGCGGTCCGAAGATAATGCGAGCCTATAGAGGGACACTGTTTCGCAACTGCCAGGTCGCAAGCCCGGCAACCAACACTCCAAGACCTGCCATGCTGCGCTTCTTTCTGATCTTTCTGGCCATCCAGCTGACGATGTTCGGGCTGAACCTGCTCAGTTGGGTGCAGCAGCACATCGTGCTGCCCTGGACGTCTTTTCTGGCGCACATCTGCGCCTCGCTGGTGACCTGGTTCGACAGCACGGCCTCGGCCACGGGCAAGGTGCTGTGGAACACGGCCACGGGCTTCGGCGTTTCCATCGAGGCCGGCTGCAACGGCCTGGAGGCCTACATCGTGCTGTTTGCCGCCGTGATGGCCTTCCCCTCGTCATGGCGCCAGAAGCTGGCGGGCCTGCTGGCCGGCTTCGTGGCCGTGCAGGCCATCAACGTGCTGCGCGTCATCAGCCTGTTCTACCTGGGCCAGTGGAGCACCACGGCCTTCAACTTCGCGCACGAATACCTCTGGCAGGCGCTGATCATGCTGGACGTGCTGGTGTTCTGGCTGCTGTGGGTGCGCTGGAGCGGCCGCAAGGCGCCGTCGCAGGATGACGGCGGCCAGCCGCCGCTGCCGCCCGCCGCTGCAGCTTCCGCCGCCGTGGCCGCCTGAGGAGCAGGCCATGATCGGACGCAATCCCATCTCGCGCTTCGCGGCCCTGGCCATGGGCGGCATCGTGGTGCTGACCCTGGCCTGGACGCTGGCGGCTGGCTGGCTGGCCGTGCCGGTGTCCGGCATGAGCAAGTGGGTGTTGGAGAACGCCGCCAACGGCTGGGTGCAGCGCGTGGACCTGGAGACGCCCCGCAGCCTGGTCGTCAATTCCTCGGTCCAGGTCTCCAACGAGCAGACCGGCTGGCGCCGCGCCGAGGCCATCGTCGAGGTCGATCCCGCCCGCTACGGCTACGGCCTGCCGGTGCTGGTGGCCATGCTGCTGGCGGCCTGGGGGCCTGGCCGGTGGTGGCGCATCCTGGTGGGGTATGTGGCGCTGCTGCCCTTGCAGACCTTCAGCGTGGTCACGCAGGTGTTGATGCAGTTGTGCCTGGCGGCCAAGCTGGACCTCAATGTGCTGGGTCTCCAGGGATGGCAGCTCAATGCCATTGTCTACGGCTACCAGATGGGGGGGCTGATGGTGCCCACGCTGGCGCCTGTTCTGCTTTGGCTGGTGCTGGACATGGGCTTTGTGCGCCGTGTGCTGCTGCCGGCCTGGAACCGCAGCCGTGCTGCCGCCGCACCGCAGCCCGTGGTGGCGCCCAAGCCCTCGGCATGGCGCCAGACCGATGGCGCGGCCACCTCCACTGGCAACCCGCTGGTGTCCTCCAGCAGCGCAGCCACCCTGCCACGGGCCAAGGCCAAGACCACGGGGCCGACGCAGTAGGCCTGCACTTCCCGGCTGGCGGGCAGGCCCTGTTTTCTCAGCCCTGCGCGGGCATGGGCGGCAGCAGGCCGCGCTCGGTGATGAAGTCGATCACCTCGCGCAGGCCCTTGCCGCTTTTCACGCTGCCCATCACATAGGGCTTGTGGGCGCGCATGCGCTGCGTGTCGGCTTCCATGATGGACAGATTGGCGCCCACGTAGGGCGCCAGGTCGGTCTTGTTGACCACCAGCAGATCGCTCTTGGTGATGCCGGGGCCGCCCTTGCGCGGAATCTTCTCGCCACCGGCCACGTCGATCACGTAGATGGTCAGGTCCGACAGCTCGGGGCTGAAGGTGGCGGCCAGGTTGTCGCCCCCGCTTTCGATGAAGACGATGTCCGCCTCGGGGAACTGGCGCAGCATGCGGTCCACGGCCTCGAGGTTGATGGAGGCGTCCTCGCGGATGGCCGTGTGCGGGCAGCCGCCGGTCTCCACGCCCATGATGCGTTCCGGCGGCAGGGCCTCGGCCACCGTCAGCAGGCGCTGGTCTTCCTTGGTGTAGATGTCGTTGGTGATGACCACCAGGTCGTAGTGGGCGCGCATGGCCTTGCACAGCATCTCCAGCAGCGTGGTCTTGCCTGAGCCGACCGGGCCGCCGATGCCGACGCGCAGCGGGGGGAGTTTCTTGGTGCGGGTGTTCATGGTGGACTTGGGGTGAGTGATCAGGACCGGAAGAGCCGGGAGTACTGGTGTTCGTGCCGTGCCTGTAGCACGCTCCATTGGGGCAGCATGGTGTCCAGCCGGGGCGGCGCCTCGCTGGCGCGGCGGCGTGCCTCGCCCACGGCCTGCTCCAGCAGCGGATGCAGGGCCAGCAGCAGGCTCTGGCCCGCCACCTGGCCCAGCGGCACGGCCTTGATGGCGGCGGCCACCTGGTTCTCCAGCCAGGCAAAGCCATAGGCCAGCAGGGCGTGGTCCTCGTCGGCATCCACGGCGGCGCAGGCACAGGCAAAGGCCGTGGGATAGGCCAGGCCCGGCCCCTCCACAAGGGCGCCCAGTTGTGCGATGCGGGGCGCAAAGGCCTCGCCGCCCCAGGGCACGGAGCGCAGCAGGCTGTGCAGCGACCAGCCCATCTGCAGCGTCTCGGCACGGGCCTCGCGGCTGTCGCGGCTGGCAATGAACCATTGGTTCCATTCGTGCACTGCCACCTCGTCGCCTGCGCTCCAGGCCCGGCGCAGCAGAAGCCACAGCGGTGCCTCGCAGCGTGCAAAGCCGTGGGCCAGCGCATCGGCAATCCAGGTGCGCGCCGTGCCGGCATCCGTGACTAGGCCGTGCTCGATGGCGGCCTCCAGCCCCTGCGAATAGCTGAAGCCGCCCACGGGCAGCTGGGGCGATGCCAGGTGCAGCAGGGCGCACAGCCCCTGTATCGACAGGTCAGCCATGCGGATGGTCGTGGCCGTGCCCGTGTCCGCAGCAGCCTTTGTGATCATGGTCATGGCTGTGGTCGTGGCCATGTTCATGCCCGTGGGAATGATCGTGGGAATGGTCGTGGGAATGGCCGTGGGAATGGCCGTGTGCGTGCCCATGGTCATGCAGCGCATACACGCTCTGCGCCAGCGCCTGGTCCTCGGCAAAGCTGGCGTCATGGCCGTGGCGGTGGCCGCCGCCATAGGCGCCGGCCTCGGGCTCGAAGGGCGCATCCACCAGGGCCACCTGCGCGCCCAGGCGCAGCAGCATGTCGTGCAGCACGGGGTCGTTTTCCAGGTGCAGGTGGGTGGGGGTGACCTCCACCGGGATATGCCGGTTGCCCAAGTGGTAGGCCGCACGCAGCAGGCCCAGCGGCGTGGCCGTCGTCACGCGCAACACCGCCTGGGGCGCCGCGCGCACGGCGACCAGGCTGCCATCCTCGGCCACCAGCACATCGCCGCCGCGCAGCACGCTGCCGCGCGCCAGCACCACGGCCAGCTCGCGCCCCGTGGAGTCCGTTGCCGCAAAGCGGCTCTTCTGGCGCATGTCCCAGTCCAGTTCCAGCGTGGCGGCGCGCCTGACCAGCACGGCGGCAAGGCCGCCGCCCTGGGGCATGTGTTTGTTGATGGTGAGCATGGGGTGATCAGAACAGAAAATACCGCTGCGCCATCGGCAGCTCGGTGGCGGGCTCGCAGGTCAGCAGCTGGCCGTCGGCGACGACCTGGTAGGTCTCGGGATCGACGCTGATGTCGGGCTGCCAGTCGTTGTGCACCATGTCGCGCTTGCTGACGCTGCGGCAGTTTTCCACGGCCACGGTGCGCTTGCGCAGGCCGTAGCGGTCTGCCACGCCGGCCTGCTGGGCGGCCTGCGAGATGAAGGTGAGGCTGGCCGCCGCCACGCCGCTGCCCTGGCCCGCGAACATGGGGCGGTAGTGCACGGGCTGGGGCGTGGGGATGCTGGCGTTGGGGTCGCCCATGGCGGCGCTGGCGATGCTGCCACCCTTGAGGATGAGGCTGGGCTTGACGCCGAAGAACGCCGGCCGCCACAGCACCAGGTCTGCCAGCTTGCCGACCTCGACCGAGCCCACGACATGGGCGATGCCATGCGTGCGTGCGGGGTTGATGGTGTACTTGGCAACGTAGCGCTTGACGCGGAAGTTGTCGTGGCGCGCGTTGTCGCCCGGCAGGCTGCCGCGCTGGACCTTCATCTTGTGCGCGGTCTGCCAGGTGCGCAGCACGACCTCGCCCACGCGGCCCATGGCCTGGCTGTCGCTGGAGATCATGGAGAAGGCGCCCAGGTCGTGCAGCACGTCCTCGGCGGCGATGGTCTCGCGGCGGATGCGGCTTTCGGCGAAGGCGATGTCCTCGGCAATCGAGGCATCCAGGTGGTGGCAGACCATGAGCATGTCCAGGTGCTCGTCCAGCGTGTTCACCGTGTAGGGCCGCGTGGGGTTGGTGGACGAGGGCAGCACGTTGGCCTCGCCGCAGACCTTGATGATGTCGGGCGCGTGGCCGCCGCCCGCGCCTTCGGTGTGGTATGTGTGGATGGTGCGGCCCTTGAAGGCGGCCACCGTGGCCTCGACGAAGCCGCCCTCGTTGAGCGTGTCGGTGTGGATGGCGACCTGGGTGTCGGTCTCGTCGGCCACGCCCAGGCAGCAGTCGATGGCGGCGGGCGTCGATCCCCAGTCCTCGTGCAGCTTCAGGCCGATGGCGCCCGCCGCGATCTGCTCGCGCAGCGGCGCGGCCTGGCTGGCGTTGCCCTTGCCCAGCAGGCCGATGTTCATGGGGTAGCCGTCCACGGCCTGCAGCATGCGCTCCATGTGCCAGGGGCCGGGCGTGACCGTGGTGGCGAAGGTGCCCGTGGCCGGGCCCGTGCCGCCGCCGATCATGGTGGTCACGCCGCTGGTCAGCGCCTCGTCGATCTGCTGCGGGCAGATGAAGTGGATGTGCGTGTCGATGCCGCCGGCCGTGACGATCATGCCCTCGCCCGCAATGATTTCCGTGCCGGGGCCGATGACGATGGTCACGCCCGGCTGCATGTCCGGGTTGCCGGCCTTGCCTATGCCTGCGATCAGCCCGTTCTTGATGGCGATGTCGGCCTTGACGATGCCCCAGTGGTCGATGATCACGGCATTGGTGATGACGGTGTCGGCGCAGTCGGCGGCCATGCGCTGGCTCTGGCCCATGCCGTCGCGGATGACCTTGCCGCCGCCGAACTTGACCTCTTCGCCGTAGATCGTGTGGTCCTTCTCGATCTCGATGACCAGGGCCGTGTCGGCCAGCCGCAGGCGGTCGCCCACGGTGGGGCCGAACATCTCGGCATAGGCCTGGCGCGTGATGCTTGCCATGAATGTTCCCTTTCAGAGAGGTCCCATCACCTTGGCGTTGAAGCCATAGATGATGCGGTCGCCGGAGATTTCCACCAGTTCCACCGTGCGTTCCTGGCCCGGCTCGAAGCGCACGGCCGTGCCGGCCGCGATGTTCAGCCGCCAGCCACGTGCGGCGGCGCGGTCGAAGTGCAGGACCTCGTTGACCTCGAAGAAATGAAAGTGCGAGCCCACCTGTACGGGCCGGTCGCCGGTGTTGGTGACCATGAGGGTCTGCACGGGCCGGCCCGCGTTCAGCAGGATCTCGCCGGGCTCGGCGAGCAGCTCGCCGGGGATGATGCGCTCGGTCATGTGCGGCTCCCGCGCTCAGCCTGCCAGCGCCACGGCACCGTAGCCCATGGCGGCCACTCCGGCCAGGCGTGCGGCCCAGGCCGATGCCGTGCCGCCGCGCATGGCCCGGCCAAAGGCCACGCCCAGGGCATGCAGCACCAGCGTGGTGGCGACCATGCCCGCCATGTAGGCCCAGAACACGGCTGCGGGCAGCGCGTGGGGGAAGACCTCGCCATGCGCGTATCCGTGGAACAGCGCGAAGGCGCCGGCCAGCACCATGGCCAGGGCCACGGGCAGGCGGCGCTGGGCCACCAGCAGCAGGCCGAAGGCCAGCAGCGAGGCGGCCACCATGGGCTCCACGGCCGGCAGCTCCAGCGGGGTCTGCGTCAGCGCCAGGCCCAGCGCCATGCAGGCGGCAAAGGCCACGGGCGGCAGCCATTGGCGCTTGAGCATCAGCCCGCACCACAGGCCCAGCGCCAGCATGGCCAGCAGATGGTCCAGGCCCGCGATGGGGTGGGACAGCCCGGCCATCAGGGCCTGCATGGCGCCGTCGCCGGCATGCAGGTGGGCGCCGGCCCCCGTATGGGCGCTGGCGGCCGTGGCGGCGGCCAGCAGGGCCGGGGCGAGCAGGTAGTTGAAAGTGTTGCGGAATCTGAACATGGAGATCTCCTTGATCGCTATCGAGACTGGATCTGCCCGCGGCACAAGCGGATGCAGCGGGCTGGTTGGGGGTGCCCAGCAAGGGCCTAAGATGGCCGCGCCGCCCCGCAGCGATGGCGCCGTCCCCCTTGGGGGAAGCGGCGTAGCCGCTCAGGGGGTCAAACTATTGGATGATGAACGGTGACCAGCTTGGTGCCGTCCGGGAAAGTGGCTTCGACCTGGATGTCCGGGATCATTTCTGGAATGCCCTCCATCACATCGGCGCGCGTCAGCACCGTGGTGCCCAGGTGCATGAGCTCGGCCACGGTCCTGCCGTCGCGCGCCCACTCCAGCACGGCGGCGCTGATCAGCGCCACGGCCTCGGGGTAGTTGAGCTTCAGGCCGCGCGCCTTGCGCCGCTCGGCCACCAGGGCTGCGGTGAACAGCAGCAGCTTGTCTTTTTCACGGGGCGTGAGTTCCATCGATGAGTCTCCGTTGATCAGGTGGCCCACAGGCGCGGGGGGCGGGCTTGTTGATTGAGCAGGGCCGGGCGCAGCAGGCGCCAGCCTTCATGCAGCACGGCCCGTGCCGCCTCCATGCGCCGGGCCAGCACGCGCAGCAGCAGCACCGAGGGCGCGCCGCCCTGGCCGGCCAGCAGGCTGGCGCCGGCGCGCACTTCATCGCTCCAGGGCAGGCTGGCGGCCAGTTGTTCGCTCAGCGATTCCATCGCGGCCTGGGCGTCCGGGGCCACGGCCCAGAGGCTGGCCTGTATGGGGAAGCCGGCCCAGGCGACGGGGCTGGACAGCAGGGCATGGCCGGCGTGCAGTTCACCTTGCTCCAGCCACAGCGGCCGTCCGCCGCATGCGAGCCGGTTGTGAAGCTGCAGGCGCGCGGCAGCGCATTGGGCGGTGCCGGTGTGGTTCCAGTGCTCGCCCGCGCCATAGCGGCCCAGCACCACGGCGTCCCAGCCGATGGCGCGCGCGCCCGGCGCAAGATCCAGGTCCAGCGCCATGGTGGCGTCGGCACCGGCGAACAGCATGTTTTCCTGCGGCAGCCATTCCAGGATGGCGCCTTCTTCCACGCGCAGCCGCACGCGCTGCGTGGCCGGGCGGCCCTGGGACTTGTACCAGCGCGTGGCGCCCGGTGTGGTCAGCAGGGCGTGGGCGCCGGGCTCCACGGTCACATCGATCTGCAACTGGTCGCCGCCGGCCACGCCGCCGGGCGGGTGCAGCAGCACGGCATGGCAGATGCCGGGGCCTTCGGGGTGCAGCGGTTTTTGCACGCGCAGCGGGCCGCTGTGGCGTGCGTGGGAAAGCACGCTGCCCTGGCCGGCGCGGTGCCCGAAGCGCAGGTCCAGCATGGCCTGCCAGCCCGAGGCGCAAGCGGGCACGGCGGTGATCGGTAGCGCTGCGGACATGGGCGTGACGGGCGGTACAGGGCGTGGTGGTTGTAACGGCCTTTGTCATGCATTTAGCGTGCCAATCCGGTGCAGTGGCGGTTGCGCCATGCTGGTGCGCTGGCGCATCGGATTGGTGCGTTTCCTGCATGGCAAGGCGCGCAAGACGGCACGTTTGCAGTGCATTCTTGCGCAGCGTGCCGCAGGCTGGTGCTCTTTCTTACGCGCGGCCCTGTTGTCGATCTGCCTGGCCCGCCTGGAGAGCCTGGCGCGCGAGGGACCTGTCCCAGGCCACGACGGCCAGCGTGGCCAGGCTCAGAATCAGGCCCGCCACGCTGGCACCTGTCCATCCCCAGTGCAGCCAGACCGCCGAGCCCACGGCCGAGCCTGCCGAGGCGCCGATGAAATAGCCCGTCATATAGACCGCATTGATGCGCGAGCGCGCCAAGGGTGCCAGCGCATAGATCACGTTCTGGTTGCTGATGTGCAGGGCCTGCAGCGCGGCATCGACGATGAGCAGTCCCGCCAGGAACCACCACAGGCTGGTGCCGCCCAGCCACAGCGCCCCCCAGCCCGCCAGCATGAGCAGGCCGCCGGCCAGCGTGGTGCGCTGCTCCAGCCCCCGGTCGGCCAGCCGGCCGGCCATGTTGGCCATGAGGGCGCCGGCCACGCCGACCAGGCCGATGAGGCCGATCTGCGCATCGCCAAACCCGTAGCCCGGCCCGGCCAGCAGCAGTGCCATGGTCGAGAACAGCACGCTCACCGTGGCAAAGCCCATGCCGCCGATCAGTGCCCGGCTGCGCAGGCGCGGCTGCTCGCGTGCCAGCGTGAGCAGGGAGCGCATCACCGCGCCATAGCCCATGGGCTGGGCCGGCTGCGCCAGGGGCAGCGCGCGCCGCAGCAGCAGGGCAACGCCGGCCGTGGCCAGGGCGCCCACCCAGTAGACGGCATTCCAGCCGCCCAGCTCCGACAGCAGGCCCGCCACGCTGCGCGCCGCCAGGATGCCGATCAGCAGCCCGCTCATGACCAGCCCCACGGCGCGCCCGCTGGCGCCGGGCGCCGCAAAGCTGGCCGCCATGGGCACCAGCACCTGGGCCGCGACCGAGAACAGCCCCGTCATCAGCGTGCCCGCCGCCAGCAGCGCAAAGCTGTGCGCCATGCCGCTGGCCAGCATGCCCAGCGCGGCCAGCAGCATCAGGCCCAGCACCAGGCGGCGGCGTTCCAGCATGTCGCCCAGCGGCACGAGCAGCAGCAGTCCCAGCGCATAGGAGACCTGGGCCATGGTCACCGTCAGCGAGGCACGCGCCTCGCTGATGCCCAGGTCGATGGCGATGGAGTGCAGCAGCGGCTGGTTGAAGTAATTGGCGCCCGCGCACAGGCCGCAGGCCGTGGCCATGAGCAGCAGGGTGCTCTGGGGCAGCACGGGCGTGGCGGTGGCCTGCATGGGCGGGGAGGGCTGGGCGCAAGCCTGGGAGGATCTGTTCATCTGACGAATGCCTGTGTTATCTGCTGATCGGTGGCAAACGGATGGCTCAGACCCACAGCGGCGGCCGTGCGGGCTGGGCGTGGGCGGGCAGTGCGGCCACGGCATCGACCTCGATCAGCATGCCGGGCAGGGCCAGCCGGGGCACGGGGATCAGGGTGCAGGCCGGAAAGCGCGGCAGGGTATTGCTGGGGGCGCCATCGCCGGGGGCACCGTCGCTCCAATGCAGGCGCACGGCGGCCTGCCAGTCGTTGAAGCGGGCCTCCGAGTGGTCGACGATGAGCAGGGTCAGCTTGACCACCTGGCCCATGTCCGCGCCCGCCGCCTGCAGCGCCAGTTTGAGGTTGGACAGGGCCTGCTGCGCCTGCACCGCGAAGCTCTCGGGCAGGTCGCCCGCCTGGTTTTCGCCCCCCTGGCCCGAGACGAAGGCCCATTGCGCCGGCCCGTGCACGGTGACCACATGGGTGTAGCCGTTGGGCGTGGCGTCGTAGAGGCCGGCGGGCTGCAGATGTTGCAGTTGCGGGGCCGTGGAAGCGGCGGGCTGTGCCGAGGAGGTGGCAAGTGCGTCGTGTGGCATGTATGGCTTGGAGTCTGAGAGTGGGCCGGACCGGGCGGCGAGGCTTGCCAGTGTGAAACCTCAACCAAAGTTGAGGTCAAATGCAGGCCTGCTTGGACCTATTTTTCCTGCGCCTATTTTCCTGCTGCCATGAATCTGTCTTCTGCCGGTGTCACCGCGTCCGACCATGAGGGGCCGGCCATCCTTTCCGTGGGCGAAGTCGCCCGGCGCAGCGGCATCACCGTCTCGGCCCTGCATTTCTACGAGCGCCAGGGGCTGATCGAGAGCCTGCGCACGCCCGGCAACCAGCGCCGCTATGCGCGTGCCGTGCTGCGGCGCGTGGCGGTCATCAGGGTGGCCCAGCGCATGGGCGTGCCGCTGGCCGAGATTGCCGAGGCGCTGCAGGACCTGCCCAGCGGCCGCACGCCCACGCAGGCCGACTGGGCCGCGCTGTCCGCGCGCTGGCGCCATGCGCTGGATGCGCGCATCCAGGGCCTGACCCAGCTGCGCGACCAGATCGACGGCTGCATTGGCTGCGGCTGCCTGTCCCTCAAGGTCTGCCCGCTGCGCAACGACGGCGACTGCCTGGCCGAAGACGGGCCGGGGCCGCACTTTCGCTGAATAGCCTGCGCGTGGGCGCGAACAGGCCCTAGTGCTTGGGCATGGGCAGCGTGGGCGTGCGCGTGCACATCCAGCACAACCAGCCGGCCAGCGCACCCATGACGATGCAGTAGGCGACCAGGGCCTCGGTGATGCCGATATGGTCCGAGAGCCAGCCCAGGCCGAGGATGGGCACGATGGTGCCCAGGTAGCCGACCACCAGGTAGGTGGACAGCAGGCCCGTGCGCGTGGCCGGCGTGGAGACCTTGTTGACGATGGACATGCCCGCCAGGTTGCACAGGCCGTGGCCCGCCGCCGTGGTGATCACGCTGAGCGCGAACAGCAGGGCCGAGCCCGCGAAGCTGTTGACCAGCAGCAGGAGGTTGCAGGCCACCAGGCAGGCAAAACCCACAATGGCCGAGCCCTTGGTCGGGCGCGGGCGCGCCAGGTACTGGAAACCCGCCGAGAGGAACAGGATCACGCCGATGGACAGGCCCGAGACAGCCGGCCCGTGCCAGGGCACCATCCGCTGCATGAAGCTGGGCGCCAGCGATGCGAACAGGCTGAACATGCCGAAGGCGCAGAACGCGCACATGCCGCCCAGTGCGTAGTGGCGCGCAAAGCGGCGCTCCGGCAGCGTGATGGTGGGCATGAAATCACGCCAGTGCAGCGCGCGTGCCTGGGTGGATGCCAGCTCGGCCGGCTCGGCGATGCGCACCTGGTACAGCGCATAGACGGCCAGCAGCCCCAGCCCCAGCGAGGGGATGTAGGCCGTGACCAGCGGCCAGGGCAGCCACTGCGCGATCAGCCCGCCCACCACGGGGCCCAGCCCGAAGCCGAAGGCAATGGTCAGGCTGGTCGTGGCCGCGGCGCGCTGCAGGTCGCCCCGGTTGTTGAGCCGGGTCATGCCCACCGAGGCCGAGGTGGTGATCAGCCCCGAAGCCACGCCGATCACCACGCGCCCCAGCGCAAAGCTGGGCACGTTCCAGGCCACGGCGGAGGCCAGCACGCCCAGCGTCATCAGGATCAGCCCGGCGCGCAGCACGGTGACAAAGCCGAAACGGTCGGTCAGCCGGCCCAGGAACAGCAGGCTGGCCAGCGCGCCGAACATATAGGCCACGAAGATCTGCGTGATGTGGCTGGGCTGCAGCCCCCAGGCCTGCTGGTACAGCGGGTACAGCGGGCTGGCCAGGGCGGTGCCCATGACACCCACGCACATGGAAAAACACACCCACGCATAGGGTGGCCAACGGGTTTGCATAGAAAAGGGAGCGAAAAGGGAGCGCGAAGAAAGCGAAGGGGAAAGCGGCGCCGCGCAGGCCTGGCGCCACCGGGGCGCCACGGCACTGTCCGGGAGCGCATGGAATCTGGGAATGACCCGCAGGCCAATGGGTGAATTCTAAGAAACCCGCGTGTCCTGGGTGTTTCGCTGCCTCCGAGCCCCTGGCATGGACCCGGGCATACCGCTGGCAACATGCGCCGGGCGGGCGGGTGTACCCTGTGGCCGTCCCTGTGTTTTCCCTTGTCCAGAGAGTCCGGCATGCCAGTTCCATCCTCCGCTTTCATGACCTCCCAGCCATCCCGCACGGCAGCGTGGACCGCGCTTGGCGCCTGCGCGCTGCTGCTGGCCGGCTGCGGCTCGGTGGGCGGCGGCGTGGGCATCGGAATTCCGGTCGGCCCCGTGTCGGTGGGCGTGGGGCTGGGCAGCGGCGGGCTGAGTGCCGGAGTCGGCACGGGCGTGGGCCCGGTCGGCGTTGGCGTCGGCGTCAATCAGAGCGGCCAGGTGCTGGGCAGCGCAGGCGTGGGTGCCTCCACGGGTGTGGGCGGCGCGCGGGTCGGGGTGGGCGTGGGCTCATCCACCGTGCTGCACGATCCGCAGCGCTCCAACGTTCAACCGGCCTCGGCCCCGGAGCCAGCGCCTGCAGCCCCGCCTCAGACCCCGGCCGGCCAGGTGCAATGGCGTGATGCCAGCGGTCAGGTCGTGCCGACCTGCCGCGTCGATGGACGTTGCTGAGCCGGTGCGAGAGAGGGGAAAGGCGCGTAGCGCCTCAGGGGGTGCTTCTGATCACCCAGCCCAGACGATGCGGTCGCGACCAGCGTTTTTTGCGAGATAAAGGCGCCGATCGGCATCGGCCAGCAGTTGCTGGGCACTGTTGGTGGACGAAGGCGCAATGCAGGCCACGCCCAGGCTCACGGTCAGTGCCTGGCCCAGGGGCGAGGCGGCATGGGGCAGGTCCAGCAGCCTGAGCGCATCGACGATGCCCTGCGCCACCAGCACCGCGCCATCCAGCGCCGTATGGGGCAGCAGGCAGACGAATTCCTCCCCCCCATAGCGCGCCAGCAGGTCGCCCGGCCGGTGCAGCGCGCCCTGAATGGCCTGGGAGATCTGGCTCAGGCATTCATCGCCGACCAGATGGCCGTAGTGGTCGTTGTAGGCCTTGAAGTGGTCCACGTCCATCATCACCAGCGACAGCGGCTCGCCCAGGCGCTGCAGGCGCATGAACTCGCGCTCCAGCTGGGCACTGAAGAAACGCCGGTTGGCCACGCCCGTCAGCCCGTCGCTGTGCGACAGCAGTTGCAGCATCTGGCGCTGCTGCGCAATCTCCAGATGCGTGCGCACGCGTGCCTTGAGCACGGCCGGGCGAAAGGGTTTGGTCACGAAATCCACGGCGCCCAGGTTCAGTCCCAGTTCCTCGCAATGGGGCTCGGTCAGCGCGGTGAGGAAGATGATGGGGATATGCGCGGTCTGCAGGTCGGCCTTGAGGCGGCGGCAGACCTCGAAGCCGTCCATCTCCGGCATGCGGATGTCCAGCAGGATGAGGTCGGGCAGGTACTGGCGGGCCAGGGTCAGCGCCTCCTCGCCGGTGTAGGCCACAAGCGGGCCGCACAGATCCTTGATCACCTGGCAGATGATGGTGGCGTTGTCCGGAACGTCGTCCACCACCAGCACCTTCTGCGCGGCAGGCAAGGGCTGTAGCGGGTTGGGCAGCGATGGTGGGAAGGCGGAGTAGGGCATGGCCGATGGGATTTCGGGCCGAGAATACCCCGGAACCCGCAGCCCTGGATAGGGCGCCGCGGGCCTGGACAATTTGTAAAGATATCTGTCTTCGGGAGGCAGGCAGCCCGGTGGCCTCAGGCGTATAGAGGCTCTTCCTGCATGGCCTCGATCTGCTCGTTGAGCATGTCCACCTGCCCGCGCCAGTAGTCGGGCGTGCCGAACCAGGGGAAGTTGATGGCAAAGATCGGGTCGTCCTGGCGCCGCGCCAGCCAGGCGCTGTAGTGGATCAGGCGCAGCGTGCGCAGCGGCTCGATCAGGGCCAGCTCGCGGCGGTCGAAGGGACGGAACTGTTCGTACCCATCCAGCAGGGCGCCCAGCTGGCGCGTGCGCTGGCCCCGGTCGCCCGACAGCAGCATCCACAGGTCCTGCACGGCCGGGCCGGTCCGCGCGTCGTCCAGGTCCACGAAATGCGGGCCGCCGCGGCCTTCGTCGTCCAGCGGCGTCCACAGCACGTTGCCGGGATGGCAGTCGCCATGCAGGCGCAGCGTGCGCGCGCTGTGCAGGCCGAAGTGGCCGGCTGCGCTCAGGCCGTCGGCAGCGGGGGCCATCAGCTCCAGGGCGCGCTGGCAGGCGGCTTTCCAGGTGGATTCCACCTCCAGCGGAATCATTTGCCGGTCCAGCAGCCATTGCATGGAGTCGTGGCCGAAGGTGGCCAGGTCCAGCGCGGGCCGGTGCGCAAAGGGCCGGGCCGCGCCCACGGTGTGGATGCGGGCCAGGAAGCGCCCGGTCCACTCCAGCACCTCGAAGTCGTCCAGCTCGGGCGGACGGCCTCCGCGCCAGGGGCTGACCGAGAAATCAAAGCCCGCGTGGCTGTGCAGCGTGGCGCCTTCCAGCACCAGCGGGGGCACGGCGGGCACTTCGGCGGCCGTCAGCTCGGCGCTGAAGGCGTGCTCCTCCAGGATTTGATCGCGGCTCCAGCGGCCCGGGCGGTAGAACTTGAGCACGACGCGATCGCCGTCTTCCAGTACGGCCTGGTAGACGCGGTTTTCGTAGGAGGCCAGGGCCGTGAGCCGGCCGTCGCCCCACAGGCCGACCGAGGCCAGGGCGTCGAGCACCACGTCGGGCGTGAGGCGGGCATAGGCGTGCGAGTCGTCGTCGGGGACGACATTCAGATCAGGATCGTGCGGTGTGGCGGACATGGGGCGATTGTCGCCGGGCTGGCTTAAGCTGTGCGGCTGCCTAGCCTTCACCGATTCGCCCGCCGTGCCGCTGCTGCCCCATTTCCTGCAATCCCATGCCATAGCGAGCGCCAGCGCCAGCTCCAGTGCGGCAGGCTCATCCGACGACTGGAGCGGCTGGCATCTGGGCCGGCGCCGCTATGCGGTCTGGGTGCTGGAGATCCATGCGCTGGGCCCTGGCAAGGGCGAAGCCGTGCGCCGCGCCTGTGCGCAGGCGCGCCAGGCCCTCGCCGCTGCGCTGGTTCCGCGGTACGAGCGGCAGCTGCATGTGACCCTGGCCACGGCCGGCTTTCTGGATGGCGACGCGGCCCTGCCGGACGCCTACGGCGCGGCGGAACTATCGCGCGACTTGCACGCGCTGCAGGATCTGCCGGCCACACCGCTGCAACTGGAATTCGGCGGCTGGGGCAGTTTCGAGATGGCGCCCTATCTGCAGGTGCGCGACCGCAGCCAGGGCGGGCCCACGCTGGGCATGCTGCATGGTGCACTCAGGCCGGCAAGACCCGGGCTGGCGCTGACCGAGGCGCTGCGCCCCTACGTGCCCCATGTGACGCTGGGCGCCTGGAACGCCGCCTGGCCGCGAGCCCAGGTGCTGCAATGGATAAGCGGCCTGCCGGTGCTGGAGCACTGGCAGGCCGCCGTGGGCGAGATCGCGCTGGTCAGCTATGCGGCCGACGCCTTGCACGGCCCGTTGACCTGCCATGCACGCTACGACCTCCGGGGTCGCAGGCTGCAATGGCGGGAGCGGCCGGGCTGGGCCTGATCAGACCAGGGTGATCTGCACGTCGATGTTGCCGCGCGTGGCGTTGGAGTAGGGGCAGACCTGGTGGGCTGCGTCCACCAGGGCCTGGGCGGCGGCCTTGTCCATGCCGGGCAGGCTGACCTTCAGGCGGGCAGCGATGCCGTAGGCGTTGGGGATGGTGCCCAGGTCCACTTCTGCGTCGATGGACAGGTCCTGCGGCAGGCTGATCTTCTGCTTGCCGGCCACGGCCTTGATGGCGCCGATGAAGCAGGCCGAGTAGCCTGCGGCGAACAGTTGCTCGGGATTGGTGCCCGTGCCGCTGGTGCCTGGCGAGGAAAGGGTCACGTCCAGGCGTCCGTCATCGGTGCGCGAGGCGCCGTCGCGGCCGCCGGTGGTGTGGGCACGTGCGGTGTACAGGACTTTTTCGAGCTGGGCCATGGTGTCTTCCTTTTGCAAAGTTGTCCGGCTGTGCGGACGGGTGGAGGAAATCGGCAATCCGTTGTCAGTCGCTGCGGCGCGGCGCCAGCCGCTCGCGCAGTGCGCCGAGTTGCTGCGTCAGCGCCTGCAACTCGGGCAGCGTGCACTGCGTGCTTTGCAGCACGCAGGCGGGAATCTTTTCAGCCGCATCGCGCAGTGCCCGGCCTTGCGGGGTGAGCGTGATGCGCACGCGGCGCTCGTCCTGTGCATCGCGCACCCGCTCCAGCAGGTTCGCGCCTTCGAGCCGCTTGAGCAGCGGCGTCAGCGTGCCCGAATCCAGGGTCAGCTGCTCGCCGATCTCCGACACGGTCAGGCCGTCGCGCTCCCACAGCACCAGCATCACCAGGTACTGCGGATAGGTCAGGCCGATGCCGTCGAGCAGGGGCTTGTACAGCTTGGTCATGGCCAGCGACGCCGAGTACAGCGCAAAGCAGACCTGGTTGTCCAGGCGCAGAAGCTCGGGGGTGTCGGTGGGCAGGGCGTTGCGTGGCATGGGTTGAATTATTGCTGTCAATTAAATTGTGCACAACTTAATTGATGAAATCCCTCCAGATCGGAGGGGGAAGATCGGGAGGGCGAGAAAGGCCTACCGGCCCGTGAAGCGCGCGGGGCGTTTCTCGATGAAGGAGCGCACGCCTTCGGCGGCATCCTCGCTGCTGGCCAGGCGCTGCTGCACGGGAATGAAGTCGGCCACGGCGGCGGCCTGGCCCAGCTCGATGGCCTTGAGCACATTGAGCCGCGTGGCCACCACGGCCTGCGGGGCCTGGGCGGCAATCCGCTCGGCAATGCGCAGGGCCTCGGCCAGCTCCTCGCCGGCTGGCACCACCTTCTGCACGAAGTTCAGGCGATAGGCCTCGGCGCTGTCGAACTCATCGGCCGTGAGCAGGTGCAGCATGGCATTGCCCACGCCCGCACGCTCGGCCATGCGCAGCGTGGCGCCGCCCGTGGGCATGATGCAGCGCTGCACTTCCAGCTGGGAAAAGCGGCAGTCATCAGCCGCGACCACGATGTCGGCGCCCAGCATCAGCTCGATGCCCACCGTGAAGCAAATTCCCTTGACCGCCACCACCATGGGCTTGGCGCGGCGCCGGTAGCCGACCAGGCCGTAGTCGTGCGGCTCCACCAGGCCTTGCGGAATGGCCTTCCTGCCCGAACGCAGGTACTCCGCCATCACCGGCAGGTCCAGCCCCGCCGTGAAATGGCTGCCAAACGCATGCAGCACGCCCACGCGCAACTCGGGATCGTCGTCCAGACGCGTATAGGCCTCGGCCAGCTGCTGAAACATGGGAGGCGTCCAGCCGTTGCGCTTGGCGGGGCGGTTGATCCCGATCAGCAGCACATGGCCGCGCACTTCGCAGCTGATGCAGCCTTCGGGCGGCGGGGTGGGGGTGTTGATGTCCATGGTTGTCTCCTGCGCATGGACCTTAGAGCAGGCCAGGGATGGGTGCAGTCGCGCAGAGGACGGTTGAAAACAAAATGAATATCTAAGCAATGCTTTCGTTTTCTGAGGTTTGGGAAGCTGCTCGATAGAAAATCGATAAGGTCGTTTCGATTCATTGCCAGCGCCGTTGCGGCTCGATAAGATCGAAACCATGCTTTCGATTTCATTGAAGCCATGAAGATCTCCATCGACTCTGTGGATGCACTCGGTGACGCGGTATGGGCTGTTCGCAAGGCGCGGCGCTTGCGCCAGGACGATGCAGCAGGCGCCGCAGGCGTGAGCCATGTCTTTGTGCGGGACGTGGAGCGCGGCAAGCCCACGGTCCAGTTTGGGCGCGTGCTGCAACTGCTGTCCGAACTGGGAATCGAGATGCTCATCGACCTTCCCGAGGGAACCGAGCAGGCCTATCTGCAGCGCCGCCAGGCCAGGCTGCCACCTGAGTCCCATGGTTCCCACGAGTACCGAACGCGCCAGGGCGCACCGGACGGAGGGCCAGCCGCTGAAGTCAGGGAGGAGCCCGGTGCCCGTGACTCGGACGATGCGTTCTTCCGCACTGCCTTCGAAAAGAACAGGCCGTGACCGCACGCATCCTGGACGTATTCATCAACGGCCGGCTTGCCGGAAAGCTGGTCGAAAACAGGGATGTCTGGGGCTTTGCCTATGAGGAGGAGTGGATGGGCGACCCTCGCGCCTTCCCATTGGCGCCCGGCATTTCCTTGGCAAAGCGCAGGCACATCGACGGATCTACGCACCGCAGCGTCCAATGGTTCTTCGACAACCTGCTGCCCGAGGAAGCACTGCGCAGTGCGATCAGCAAAGAGCTGGATGTGAATGAGCACGATGCCTTCGGCCTTTTGCAGGTCCTTGGCGCGGAATCGGCCGGATCCCTGGTCCTGCTGCCGCCTGGGGCGGGCGCAGCGGAGCGCGGCGCAAGGAGGCTGGAGTTCGGCGAACTGTCGCTGAGACTCAGGAACTTGCCGCGCACGTCCTTGCATGCCGGATCACCCAAGCGCATGTCCCTGGCGGGAGCGCAGCACAAAATGGTGGTGCTGTACGACGAGAAAACCGCTCGCCTGCAGGAACCCTTCCAAGGGACGGCTTCCAGCCATATCCTCAAGCCGGACTCCACGGCCGAAGGCTATCCGCACTCGACCGTCAACGAGGCCTTCACCATGAAGCTTGCCGGGCGCCTGGGGCTTGATGTGCCGCCGGTACACCTGCTGTACACGCCCGAGCCGGCCTATGTCATCAACCGCTTTGACCGCGTGTTTGATGAAGCGTCCCAGGAGTGGCTGCGACTGCATGTGGTGGATGCCTGCCAACTGCTCGACCTGGCCCGGACTTTCAAATATCAAGGAGCCAGCATCCAGACACTGGCGTCGTTGATGGACCGCTGCCGCGAAAAGGCGCAAGCCCGGATGAGCATCTATCAGTGGCTGCTGTTCAACACCCTGGTGGGCAACAGCGACAGTCATCTGAAGAATCTGTCGTTCCTGGTGGACCGGGGCGGCGTCAGGCTGGCGCCGTTCTACGATCTCCTGAGCACCGCCGTCTATCACACGCGGGCTTACGCCGATGAACATGCGGTATGGCCACAGGAGCGGCTGACGGTTCCGCTTGCGGGTGCGGCCTTCTTTGCCGACGTGACCTACGGAAAGCTGCTGGCCGCAGGTACGGCCTTGGGCCTGACCCAGAGCACAAGCGGACGTGTGCTCGACAGGATGCTTGGCATGCTGGCTCCGCAGGCCGATGCCTTGATCGCAGAATTCGAGGCTGGCCAGCTCCACCAGCCTGCCGACTCTGCAATGGACCATTCCACAAGAAGTGCCCACCTGAGAATGCTTCGGTCGATACGTCACATCGTCATCGAGGACATGCTGGCGCTGGTGCGCAAAACCAAGTAGCGCACTGCCACCAAAACAAAAGGCGAAGGCCAGCCTGAGCTGCCTTCGCCTTCGCCTTCGCCTTCGCTTGGCCTTGGGGGCGGTGTATCAGTAGCTGTACACGCCGCGGCCCGTCTTGCGGCCCAGGCGGCCGGCGGCCACCATTTCCTTGAGCAGGGGGCAGGCGCGATACTTGCTGTCGCCGAATTCCTTGAGGTAGACCTCCATCACGGCCAGGCACACGTCCAGGCCGATCATGTCGGCCAGCGCCAGCGGGCCGATGGGCTGGTTGCAGCCCAGCTTCATGCCGGCGTCGATGTCCTCGGCCGATGCCAGGCCTTCGGCCAGCACGAAGAAGGCCTCGTTGATCATGGGCACCAGGATGCGGTTGACCACGAAGCCGGGGGCGTTCTTGACGGTGATGGGGCTCTTGCCCAGGCGCTCGGACAGTTCCTTGACCGTGGCGTGCGTCTCGTCGCTGGTCTGCAGGCCGACGATGATCTCCACCAGCGCCATCATGGGCACGGGGTTGAAGAAGTGCATGCCGATGAACTTGTCGGCACGGCCCGTCACGGCGGCCAGCTGGGTGATGGAGATGGACGAGGTGTTGGTGGCGACGATGACGTCGGCATCCAGCAGGGCGTCCAGCTGCTTGAGGATCTTGACCTTGAGCTCGTAGTTCTCGGTGGCGGCCTCGATGACCAGTTGCGCGCCCTTCAGGGCCGCGTAGTCGGTCGATGTCTTGATGCGGGCCAGGGCGGCGGTCTTCTCGGCCTCGGTCAGCTTTTCCTTCTTGATCAGGCGGTCCAGGCTGCCCGAGACGGTGGCCACGCCCTTCTGGACGGCGGCCTCCGAGATGTCCACCATGACCACGTCGATGCCCGATACCGCGCAGGCCTGCGCGATGCCGTTGCCCATGGTGCCTGCGCCGATGATGCCTACGGTTTGAATTGCCATGACTGTCAGTCTCCTCAAACGAACAAAGTGAATGCGAACGTGAATGCGATCCGGCGATCGTAGCGGGATTCGGAGCATCCACCGGGTTTGCCCCGGCTTGCGGCGCCGCGCAGGCGACTGCAACAGTGGATGGCTACACCGCAGGGGAGGGGAGACATGCTGGATTTCATCGTGATCGGAGGGGGATCGGCGGGCTCGGTGCTGGCCGGGCGGCTCAGCGAGGATGCCGAGACGCAGGTGGCGCTGCTGGAGGCCGGGCCGGCCGACTCCAGCGTGCTCATCCACTGTCCGGCGGGCATGGCCGCCATGGCCAAGGGCGGGCGCCACAGCTGGGGCCTGTCCACCGTGCCGCAGCCGGGCCTGGGCGGGCGGCGTGGCCACCAGCCGCGCGGCAAGGTGCTGGGCGGCTCCAGCGCGGTCAACGCCATGGTCTATGTGCGCGGCCAGCCGGCCGACTACGACCACTGGGCGGCCCAGGGCAACCCGGGCTGGAGCTGGAGCGAGGTGCTGCCCTATTTCCTGCGCGCCGAACACAACGAACGCGGCGCCGATGCATGGCATGGCGCGGGCGGGCCGCTGAACGTGGCCGACCTGCGCGATCCCAACCCGCTGTCCCGGGCCTTCGTGCAGGCGGGCGTGCAGGCCGGCCATGCGCACAACGCGGATTTCAACGGCCCGGCGCAGGAGGGCGTTGGCCTGTACCAGGTCACCCAGCGCAACGGCGAGCGCCACCACGTCGCCAAGGCCTATCTGGCGCCGCACCGTGCCAGGCCCAATCTGCGTGTGGAAACGGGTGCCCAGGTGCTGCGCATTCTGTTCGAGGGCCGGCGCGCCGTGGGCGTGGAGTACCTGCAGGGCGGTACGGTGCAGCAACTGCACTGCCGGCGCGAGGTGCTGCTTTGCGGCGGCGCACTGCTGTCGCCGCAGCTGCTGATGCTGTCTGGCGTGGGACCGGGCGATCACCTGCGTTCGCTGGGCATCGATGTGGTCCACCATCTGCCCGGCGTGGGCGCCCATCTGCATGACCACCCGGATGTGGTGCTGGTGGTCGATGGCGCGCAGCTGACCGACAGCTTCGGCCTGTCACTGGGCGGTGCGCGCAGATTGCTGGCCGCCGTGGGCCAATGGCGCAGCCAGCGGCGCGGCATGCTGACCACCAACTTTGCCGAGGCGGGCGGCTTCATCCGCAGCAGCCCTGGCGAGCCTGCGCCCGATCTGCAACTGCACTTCGTCGTCGCCAAGCTGGTGGACCACGGGCGCAAGACGGTCTGGGGCCATGGCTATTCGCTGCATGTCTGCGTGCTGCAGCCGGCCAGCCGTGGCAGCCTGCGCCTGGCCAGTGCCGACCCGCTGGCCCTGCCGCTGGTGGACCCGGCCTTTTTCTCCGACGCGCAGGACCTGCGGCGCATGGTGAACGGCGTGCGCCGCGCCCACGAGATCCTGGCCCAGCCGGCGCTGGCGGCCCTGGGCGGGCGCGAGATGCCGGCCTCGGCCGGCGCGCAGGACGATGCAGGCATCGAGGCCTTCATTCGCAGCCATGCCGACACCATCTACCACCCCGTGGGCAGCTGCCGCATGGGGCCGGGGCCCATGGACGTGGTCGATGCGCAGCTGCGTGTCTACGGCATCAAGGGACTGCGCGTGGTCGATGCCTCGGTCATGCCGCGCATCGTCAGCGGCAACACCAATGCGCCCACGGTGATGATCGCGGAGAAGGCGGTGGACATGATCCGCGGGGGAGCCCTCTAGGTGCCTGGCGTGCGCCCGTGCGCCATGGCCTGCTCCGGGATGGAGGCCGACGGCTGCGGCCCCTGCTCCTCGGACGCGGCCACCGGACTCAGCCGCACCTGCGTCCAGCAGTCGCGCCCGCGGCGCTTGGCGGCGTAGAGGGCGGCGTCTGCGGGGGCCAGCATCAGTTCCAGGCACAGGCCGTTCCAGGCCTGGGGTGCGTGGGCGCAGCCGGCGCTGAAGCGCACTTCGAAGCCCAGCACCTTGCGCGAGGCCTGCAGCAGCGCGGACTGCAGGCGGGTGCACAGGGTGTCCACGCCGTCGTCCGTGGTGTAGAGCAGCAGGCAGAACTCCTCGCCGCCCCAGCGCGCGGCGATTTCGTCGCTGCGCAGCTGCTGCTGCAGCAGGCGGGCGAACAGGCACAGCGTCTGGTCGCCCACGGCGTGGCCGTGCTCGTCGTTGACATGCTTGAAGTGGTCCAGGTCCAGCATCACCAGGGCCAGGGCCTGGCGGTGGCGCTGGGCATGGGCCAGCATGGCGGGTGCGCGCTCCAGCAGGGCGCGGCGGTTGGGCAGCCCGGTGAGCATGTCCTGCAAGGCCAGGTCGCGCAGTTGCTGGCTGGTCTCGTCGCGCCAGGCCACGAGCACGGCCACCATGAGCAGCGTGCTGCTCAGCGTGGTCAGCAGGGCGAAGATCTGGTTGGCGCCGCTGTCTGCGGTGAAGCTGGGCAGGAAGGGCGTGGCCAGGGCCAGGTAGCTGCGCACGAACAGCATCAGCCCCATGAAGGCGGCCACGCCGCACATCAGGTAGCGCCAGCTGCGCGCCACGGGCCGCTGTGGGTCCAGGCACAGGCCGGCCAGCGCCATCAGGCACAGGCCATGGACGGCGCTGAACCAGCCGGTGCGCAGGGCCGCCTGGGGCAGCAGCAGCGCAAAGCCCAGCGGCCCCAGCACGCACAGCGCGATCAGGCCGCGCTCCAGCAGCATCGGGCGCGGCCCCAGCCATTCACGCAGGGCGCGCGCCATCTGCCACTGGGCGGTGGCGGCCAACGCCGCCGCGCCCAGCGACAGCAGGTCACGTCCCATCAGGCCGTGGGGCAGGCGGCTGGCGATCAGGATGAGGGTCCAGGCCAGGGCCTGCATCAGGAAGAAGTGCTGCGCATGGCGCGCCGCACCGCTGACGCGCCGCCCCATGGCCAGCGGCAGGGCGGCCGACATGGCCATCATGTTGATGGCCACGACGGCGGTCATGGAGAAAAAGTCCAGGGTAGGCAGCGTGGATGGCATGTGCGTCCCTGGATGGCGGTGCGAAGCGTGGCCCGTGAGAAGCGGTGGCCGGTGGCGGGGCGCTACTGGAACGCCACCTCCGCGAAGCTGCGCAGCTTGCGGCTGTGCAGGCGCTGGGTGCCGCCTTCGCGCAGGATGTCGATGGCGCGCATGCCGATGCGCAGATGCTGGTCCACGCGCTCGCGGTAGAAGTGGTTGGCCATGCCGGGCAGCTTGATCTCGCCGTGCAGCGGCTTGTCGGACACGCACAGTAGCGTTCCATAGGGCACGCGGAAGCGGAAGCCATTGGCCGCGATGGTGGCGCTTTCCATGTCCAGCGCCACGGCGCGGCTCTGGCTGAAGCGCAGCTGGGGCAGGTTGTTGGGCAGCAGCTCCCAGTTGCGGTTGTCGGTGCTGGCCACGGTGCCGGTGCGCATGATGCGCTTGAGGTCGGGGCCGTCCATCTGCGTGACGTCGGCCACGGCCTGCTGCAGTGCCAGCTGGATTTCGGCCAGCGCGGGAATGGGCACCCACAGCGGCAGCTCTTCGTCCAGCACATGGTCCTCGCGCACATAGGCGTGGGCCAGCACGTAGTCGCCCAGTTGCTGGCTGTTGCGCAGGCCCGCGCAGTGGCCCAGCATCATCCAGGCGTGCGGGCGCAGCACGGCAATGTGGTCGGTGATGGTCTTGGCATTGGCCGGGCCCACGCCGATGTTGACCATGGTGATGCCGCTGTGGTCGGCGCGCACCAGGTGGTAGGCCGGCATCTGCGGCAGGCGCGGCGGCGGCGTGCCCAGCTCGTCATTGGGCTGGGCCGGCAGGCCGGTGCGGCGCGTGACCACGTTGCCGGGCTCGATGAAGGCCACGTACTCGCTGTCCTCCCGGGCCATCTCGGCGTGGCCCAGGCGGATGAATTCGTCGATGTAGAACTGGTAGTTGGTGAACAGCACGAAGTTCTGGAACCACTCGGGCTGGGTGCCCGTGTAGTGGCGCAGGCGGTGCAGCGAGTAGTCCACGCGCGGGGCGGTGAACAGGGACAGCGGCAGGGCCTCGCCGGGATGCGGGCGCCAGGTGCCGTTGGCAATGCCGTCGTCCATGGCTTCGAGGTCGGGCAGGTCGAACACGTCGCGCATCAGCTGGCGACGCTCGCGCGTGAGCGTTCCCTCGATGTGGTCGTTCTCGGCGAACGAGAAGTGGATGGGAATGGGCTTGTCGCTCAGGCCCACCTCCAGCGGCACGCCATGGCTCTTGATCAGCAGGCGGAACTGCTCGGCGTAGTAGCGCGAGAACAGGTCGGGCCGCGTGAGCGTGGCCTCGTGCGTGCCCGGGCCCTCGACGAAGCCGTAGGCCAGCTGCGTGTCGGCGCGCGCCACGGTGCTCGTGTGCATGCGAACGAAGGGGTAGTAAGCGTGGACGGGAGCGGCCGGGGTTTCGCCGGAGACGAAGCGCTGCATGTTCGAGCGAAGGTGCTCTATCTGCTCCCGGTAGATCTGCTGTACGTGCTCCAGGGCCCGCTGGGGGTCGGTGTGCAAGGTGGCTGCGGCCCTGGAGGCCTGCGAGGGGTTGTGAAGCAAAACCATGGGCTATTGTCGTTGGACTGGATGACTGTTGTGCAATTGCCAGGCGCGCGCCCTCTCGGCCGGCAGGGGCGGCGCCACAAGGTATCCCTGCATCATGCCGCAGCCCAGCTCGCGCAAAAGCGCCAATTGGGCAGGTGTTTCCACGCCTTCCGCCACGATGTCCAGGTGCAGGCTGTGGCCCATCTGCACGATGGCGGTGACGATGGCCGTGTCGTCCTCGCTATCGGGGACGTCGGCGATGAAGGAGCGGTCTATCTTGAGCTGGTTGATCGGGTGGCGGCGCAGGTAGGCCAGCGAGGAGTAGCCGGTGCCGAAGTCGTCGATGGCCAGGCCCACGCCCAGGGCCTGCAGCGCCTGCAAGGTGTCCTGCACCTGCCCGCTGGTGTGCATCAGCGTGGACTCGGTCAGCTCGATGTGCAGCCAGCGAGCCTCCAGCCCCGTTTCCTCCAGCACCTGTGCCACCTCGCGCGCCATGTCGCGCTGGCGGAATTCCAACGCCGAGAGGTTCACGGACAGCGGCACCGGCGCCAGGCCCTCGTCCTGCCACTGGCGCGCCTGACGGCAGGCCTCGCGCAGCACCCAGTGGTCTATGGCCGAGATCAGGCCGCGCGCCTCGGCAAAGCCGATGAACTCGCCGGGCAGCACCAGGCCGCGCTGCGGGTGGCGCCAACGCACCAGGGCCTCGAAGCCCGCCAGCCGGCCATCGGCCGTGAAGGTCTGGGGCTGGTAGTACAGCTCGAACTCGCCGCGCTCCAGGGCGCCGCGCAGCTGCTGCTCCTGCATCAGCATCTGGGCCTGGGTGGCCTGGCCGTCCTGGGCGGGTGCATAGAACTGCAGGTTGCGCCGGCCGCTGTCCTTGGCCATGTGCATGGCGCTTTCGGCGCGGTTGAGCAGCTCTTCGGCGTTTTTCCCGTCGCCGGGGTACATGGCGATGCCCATGCACGGCGAGATCACCAGCGGCGTGCCATCGATGGCGCAGGGCGCCTCGATGATGCGCTGCAGGTGGCTGGCCTGTGTCTCGGTTTCCTGCGAATCGGGGTCGTCGGTGAGCACGACCACGAACTCGTCGCCGCCCACGCGCGCCACCAGGTCGTGGGCGCGCACGCTGCCGCGCAGGCGCTGGGCGACCTCGCACAGCAGCAGGTCGCCGGCCTGGTGGCCCAGCGAGTCGTTGATGGTCTTGAAGTGGTCCAGGTCGATGATGAGCACGGCCAGGGCACGCCGCTTGACCGAAGCCAGCGACAGCGCCTGGCGCAGCATCTGGATCAGGCGCACGCGGTTGGGCAGCTGGGTGAGCTGATCGTGCTGGGCCAGGAAGTCCATGCGCTCCTGCGCCAGCTGGCGCAGCGTGATGTCGCGCACCAGCACGATGCGGTAGGGCCCGCCCTCGGCCGGCATGGTCTTGGCCTCGATCTCCACGGGGATGCGGTGGCCGTCCTTGTGCTGGATGGCGCCGTCGAAGCGGTCCTCGCGGCCGCTGCGCATGTACTGCAGTGCGTAGAGGCGGAACTCGGGGCAGATGTAGTCGAGGATGGGGCGGCCGGTCAGCTCGTCCAGCGTGTAGCCGGCCAGGCGGGACAGGGCCTCGTTGCCGTCGATGATCAGGCCGTCGCGGTGCATGACGATGGCCTCGGTCGTGACCTCGGTGAACTTGCGCATGCGCTCTTCGCTGTCGCGCACCTTCTGCGCCACATGGTGGTGGTGGCTCACGTCGGTGATCTGCACCACGGCACCCTGCAGCTGCCCGTGCTCGAAGTGCGGCATCAGCAGCGATTCGATATGGCGAGGCGGTCCATCCGGCTGTGGCACCTCGCGCTCGTAGCGCACATGTTCGCCGCGCAGGCCGCGCTCCACATGCTCGGCGATGAGCTGCCACACGGCTTCGCCCACGATCTCGCGCACGGTCTTGCCGATCGCCTCGGCGGGCGTCAATCCGAAATTGCGTGCGTAGTTGATGTTGGCGAAGCGGCAGCGCAGCGTGCGCGCATCGAAGTAGGCCAGCATGGCCGGAGCCGTATCTGCTATCAGCCGCAACAGCGCATCGTCGGGCCCCGTGTCTTGCGCATCGATGTTCTCTGGCATGCGTCCCCCTCGCTGGGGATTTATAGCGGAATCGCAGAGATTTTGATAGCGCTCTTGTGCGAGGGTGAGCGGCCGCTGACGCGTGGGAGCGCGTGCGGCTGTCGGGCATCGGGGGCCGCCATGGCGGCCTGTCTTTTTTTTGCAGCGCCGCATCACGTGCGGCGCGGCTTCTTTACTTGAGCAGGTCCTGCACCTGGCCCAGTGCAGTCTGGGCGCACTTGTCGTCCAGGTGGCCGCCGGGCGCGCCGCCGATGCCCACGGCGCCGATCACCTCGTTGCCCACCTTCACCGGCAGGCCACCGCCCAGCAGCAGGTAGCCGGGAATGTTCACCAGGTTGGCGGCGCCGGGGTTCTTCTGCGCGCCTTCCATGATGGCCAGCGTGCTGTTCTTGGCCGATGCGGCCGTATAGGCCTTCAGGCGGCTGGCCTCCAGCGTGTGGGGGCCCGCGTTGTCGGCGCGCTGCACGGCGCGCACGGTGCCGGCACGGTCCACCACGGTGGCGGTGACGGCATAGCCGTCGGCGGCGCAGGCGGCCACGCTGCGTGCGGCGATCTGGTTGGCCAGCTCCAGCGACATGTTCTTTTCCGTGCGCACGGCCTCGGCCTGGGCGGCGGTGGTGATCAGGCCCAGCGTCAGGGCAGCGAGGGTGGCAAGCTTGTTGGCGTGGCGTTGCATGGTCTTCTCCTTGGGGGTCAGTACGGCCCGGGCCACAAGCCCGGACGGCATGCATGCACTGTAGAAAATGCCGCCGCCGCGCACCATTCGGACGGTTACGCGCGGCGCTGCGTAGAAATACGGAGAAGCCAGGCGCGCTGCTGGGCGAGGAGGTGGCGCTTCAGGCGCCTGCCGCCGTGTCCGCCAGGCTGGCGTAGCGGCGTATGAGCTGGGCCAGGCTGGGCGCCTCCAGCTTGGCGAAGAGGTTGGCACGGTGCGTTTCCACCGTGCGTGGCGACAGCTCCAGGCTGCGGCCTATCTCCTTGTTGGTCAGGCCCTGCACGATCAGCGCCAGCACCTCGCGCTCGCGTGCCGAGAGCTGGGCGAAGCGCTGCTGCGCATCGCGGTCGGCCTGCTGGCGTTCGCGCGACTGCACATGCTGGCGCACGGCGCCTTGCAGCGCGTCGATCAGCACTTCGTCGTCCACGGGCTTTTCCAGGAACTCGGCCGCGCCGGCCTTGAAGGCGCGCCGGCACATGTCCACCGTGCCATGGCCGGTGAGCATGATCACGGGCTGGTCCACGCCCTGCTCCACCAGCCGGCCCAGCAGGGCCAGTCCGCCGATGCCGGGCATGCGCACGTCCATCACGATGGCGCCTATGCCCTGGCGGTCCAGCCCTTCGAGAAAGGCCAGCGGATCGGCCCAGCACTGCACGCGCAGGCCCACGGTGCCGATCAGCAGGGCCAGGCTGTCGCGCACGGCCTCGTCGTCATCGACCAGATGGATCAGCGGGGACAGGTCTTGGGCAGGCGCGGCAGTCATGGGTTCGGTGGTGGTGGTGCGGACGCGGTGGGGGCGGCGCGTGCCGTGGATGCATTGACGCATGCACTGGCGCACGCAGCAGGCAGCAGCAGCTCGAAGCGGGCTCCGCTGCCCGGTCCCGAGGCGGCCAGCTCCAGGCTGCCGCCCATGGATTCGGCCAGGCTCTGGCTCAACGTCAGGCCCAGGCCCAGCCCCTGGGCGCGGCCCGTGGCAAACGGTGTGAACAGGCGCTGGCGCATCTCGGGCGCCACGCCGGGTCCGCTGTCCTGCACCGCCACCAGCAGGCGGGTGTCGCGTCGTTCCAGCTCCACCCGCAGATGGCGTGTTGCGGGCGGCTGCTCTTGCATGGCCTGCAGCGCATTGACCAGCAGGTTGTGCAGTATCTGCTGCACGGCCACGGGGTCGGCCTGGGCGGCGGGCAGATCGGCGGCCTGCACTTTCATCTGCACCTTGACCTGGACCTGGCGGCGCCGCAGCTCGGGCTCCAGCAGATAAAGCGCTTCGGCAACGGCCTGGTTCAGATCCAGCGGCTCGGCCTGGGGCGCAAGCCCCGGTTGCTCCACCAGGCGGCGCAGCCGGCCTACCACGGCGGACGCACGCTTGGCCTGCTCGGCCGCCTGCGTCATGGCCTGGCGGGCGGCGTCCATCTCGGGCGGGTCCTCGGCCAGCAGGCGGCGCGCGGCCTGGCTGTTGGACAGCACGGCCGTCAGCGGCTGGTTCAGCTCATGCGCCATGCCTGCGGCCAGTTCGCCCAGCGTATTGAGCCGTGCCACCTGGCCCAGCTGCAGCAATTGCTCGGCGCGGCGGCGGGCCACGCGCTGGCGCAGCAGGGCGCGCAGCGCGGCCACGGCCAGCGCACAACCCAGGGCCCAGCCCAGCATGGCCGTCCAAGGCAGTACCGAGGCGTCCAGCGGCTGGCGCAGGTACAGCACCAGCGGCTGGCTGGGCGAAGCCAGGGTCTTGCTCACCTCCCAGGACCATGTGTTCCAGCCTGGCGAGCCGGTGCTGCCTGGCTGGATCAGGAATTCCTGCCCGCCCAGGGCCAGCCAGGCGCGCACCGGGCTGGTGGCCGGTGGCATGGGCCATTCGTCGGCGGGAATGGTGGAGCGCAGGTCCAGCAGCAATGCATAGCTGGCCGGCAGCCCGGCCTGCACCAGGTACAGGCGGCCCCGGGCCAGATCGGCCAGGGCCAGTTCGGCATGGCCGCTGGCCTGGGAGCGGCGCTCGGCCTCGGCCATGCCGTGCGGCCAGGGCTCGGGCCAGGACTCGCCTGCGGCGGCCGAGCGGCGCGCCACATCCAGCACCTGCGGATACAGGCGCGGCAACTGCTTCCACGAGGCCTGGTCTGGCGCGGGCTGGCGCGGCTGCAGCAGCGCCAGCGTGCCCAGGATGGCATCGTGCTGCACCATGCGCTGGCTCAGCAGTCGGTGGGCAATGCGGGCATCGGTATCGAAGACCTCGCGCAGCGACTGCAGGCGCCCATGCGCCAGCCAGGCCGCGCCGCAGCCTGCGGCCACGGCCCAGGCCAGCACCCACCCCGCTGATCGCTGCCATCCATTCATGGCGCGGATTCTGGCATGCGGCCCGCGCAGGCAGTGGTCTAATCCGCAGCACCCCCACCTATCGCAGCGCAGCATGGCCGAGTCCACTCCATCTACCGCCAACGCACCCGACTGGATGGCGCCGCACAGCCTGCTGCGCATCTCGGTCGTTGTGGCGCTGCTGACCATCGTGCTCAAGACCCTGGCCTGGTGGCTCACGGGCTCGGTGGGCCTGCTGTCGGACGCGCTCGAATCCTTCGTCAACCTGGCCGGTGCCGTGTTCGCGCTGACCATGGTCACCATCGCCAAGCGGCCGGCCGACACCGATCATCCCTATGGCCACCACAAGGCCGAGTACTTCTCTGCGGGCTTCGAGGGCATCCTGGTCATCGGCGCCAGCCTGGCCATCGCCTGGGCGGCGCTGGCGCGGCTGTGGAACCCGCAGCCGCTGGAGCAATTGGGCTGGGGCCTGGCGCTGTCCGTGGTCAGCTCGGCCCTCAACGGCCTGCTGGCCGTGGCCATGCTGCGCTCGGCGCGCCAGCACCGCTCCATGGCGCTGGAGGGGGATGCCCGCCACCTGCTCACCGATGTCTGGACCTCGGCCGGCGTCGTCATCGGCCTGATCGGCGCATCGCTCACGGGCTGGCTGTGGCTGGATGCGGCCGTGGCCATAGGCGTGGCGCTCAACATCTGCGTGCAGGGCGCGCAACTGGTCTGGCAATCTTCCCAGGGCCTGATGGACCAGGCGCTGGACGCGCCCGAGCGCCTGCGCATCGACGCCGTTCTGGACCGCCATGCGCACCGCGAGCATGGCGTGGTCTTCGACAACATCTCCAGCCGGCGTGCCGGCGAGCGCAGCTTTGCCGACCTGCACATGCATGTGCCCGGCGACTGGAGCGTGGCCCGCGCCGCGCGGCTGCGCACCGAAATAGAGGCCGAACTGCTGCAGGCCGTGCCCGGCCTGTATGCGCGCATCGAGCTGCTGCCGCTGGGCATGCAGACCGCCATGGAAGCCGCCATCGAGGCGGCAGGCCAGGCGGACACTCCTTCCCCATCCACCGACAAGAACCCGAACCCCGAACAATGATCAGCATCCTGCAGCGCGTGAAACAGGCGCGCGTGGAAATCGATGGCCAGGTCGCCGGCAGCATAGGCCCCGGCCTGCTGGCCCTGGTCTGCGCAGAGCGCGGCGACACCGAGGCCGAGGCCGACAAGCTGCTGGCCAAGATGCTCAAGCTGCGCATCTTTGCCGACGACGCGGGCAAGATGAACCGCAGCGTGCAGGACCTGGACGGGCATGGCGCCTGCGGCGGCCTGCTCATCGTCAGCCAGTTCACGCTGGCGGCCGACACCGGCGGCGGCAACCGCCCCAGCTTCACGCGCGCGGCGCCACCGGCCGAGGGCGAGCGCCTGTACGACTACATCGTGCAGCGGGCGCGTGCCCTGCACCCGGAAGTCGCCACGGGCCGCTTCGGGGCCGACATGCAGGTGCACCTGCTCAACGACGGGCCTGTGACCATTCCGCTGTCGATAGCTCCGGCCACCGCGGCATAGCGCGCCGCAGACCTGCTGTTCTGGGGCGGATTCTGGCGCGATTTGCGAGCGCGGCCTGGTCGGAACATGCCTGCAAAGCCCGTATTCTTGCGGCCTCAGCATTCATCGACAGACCGACGACCATGAAGAACCATCCGTTCAAAGCCTCCACCCTGGCCCTTGCCATGAGCATGGCCCTGGCGTGGAGCGGCGCGGCCGGCGCCGACACCCTCAGGAAGCCCGCGCTGGACGCGCTGGCCCAGGCGCAGCCGGCACCCACCGACTTCGCCAGCTTCCTGAAGCAGGCCGCAGCCGCGCAGCCTGCCATCGCCCAGGCCGTGCAGCGACATGCGGCAGGCCAGGCGCTTGCGGGGGAGGACCTCGACCACATCGCCCGCCTGCTGGGCTTGTACACGCGGCTCACGCAGGAGCAGGCGGTGCTGGCCAGCATCGAGCGCATGGTGGCCCTGCCCACGGTGCGCGATGCCAAGGTGCCGCCGCACGAAAGCCCGGCCATCCTGGCCTTCGGCGAACTGGTACAGCAGATGGCCAGGGACTTCGGCCTGCAGTACCGCAACGTGGACAACCGCATCTTCGAAGTCACCCTGCCTGCGAACACCGCGAACGCCTCGAACTCGGGCACCGATGAATTCGGCATCCTCACCCATGCAGACGTCGTGCCCGTCGTCCCCGCCGAATGGGTGCTGGACGGCCAGGCCATCGACCCCTTCAAGGTCACGCGCGTGGGCGACAAGCTCTACGGGCGCGGCACCATCGACGACAAGGGCTCCATCGCCACCGTGCTGTTCGCCATGAAGGCCGTCAAGGACAGCGGCCTGCCCCTGTCGCGCGGCATACGCCTCATGATCGAGACCACCGAGGAAACCGGCGGCGACGCCATGAAGTACTACCAGGGCAAGACCACGCTGCCCGCCTACAACATCGTGCTGGACAGCAAGTACCCAGCCGTCGTCGCGGAAAAAGGCTCGGGCGCGCTCAAGGCCGTGTTCGACGACGTGAAGGCCGACCCCGCCCAGCCTGCCATCACCGCCATGGCCGGCGCCGCCTCGGCCAACGCCATTGCGCAGACTGCCACCGCCACCATCACGGCCGGCGACGAAGCCGCCATCGAAGCCATCGCCGCGCGCCTGCAGGCGGCCAAGGGTGACTTCACCACCAGCTATGCAGGGCAGGGCGGGCCGTTCACCATCGACATCCAGCGCAGCGGCACCGCAGCCACCATCAAGGTCACGGGCACCTCGGCCCACGGCTCGCGCCCTGAGGAAGGCGTCAACCCCGTGCCGCGCCTGACGCTGTTCCTGCAGCAGGTGCTCATGCCCACCGATGGCGTGGCCCTGGTCCAGCCCAATGCCTACAGCAACGCCCTGCGCTACATCAACGGCGCCTTCGGCCTCGACTACTTCGGCAAGCAACTGGGCGTTGCCTATGCCGACGACTTCATGGGCCCGCTGACCCTGTCGCCCAACCTCATCAAGGCGGCAGACGGCAAGCTGGAAGTCACCACCAACGTGCGCATGCCGCGCGGCAAGACGCCCGAGCAACTGCGCACCGAAGTCGAGCAACGCATCACCCGCTGGAGCGCGGCCGCCAAGGTCCCCCTGACCCTGCAATACACCCAGGGCAACTGGATGGCGCGCGACCCCAAGGGCGCCTGGCTGTCCACCCTGCTCAACATCTTCGGCGACACCACGGGCCTGGACGCCAGGCCCGTGCCCACGGCCGGCAGCACCACGGCCAAGCTCATGCCCAACGCCATCAACTTCGGCCCCGCCATGCCCGGCAAGAAGTACACGGCGCACAACGCGCTCGAATACAAGGAACTGCCCGACCTGCGCGCCGACATGCAGATGTTCACGGAAATGCTGGTGCGCATCGGGAATCTGAAGCAGATGCAGTGAGGGGCTGCGGCTGCATCAGGATGGCCTTTGGCGGGCGGCATGCTTGTTGCCGGCCTGCGAAGAGCGGATTCCAGTCCATGAGATGACCGGATAGGCGCTGCCGTCTGTGCCCGGCATGGAAAACTGACGCGCCAGTTGCAATGATTCCGAGATCTGCGCCGCTCCTGGACCATACATGGCCTCCAGCTGTCGGCGCAGTCTTTGCTCTGCATCATGCACACTGGGACTCAACCAGGTTGCGGCAGGATGAGTTGCCAGCGTCTCCCTGTCACCATTGCGTTGTTCAACCCAGGGACTGCCCCGATGGTTGGGTTCGTATCTCTCCAGCAGTAGGCGTCCATCAGGTAGAGGCTGGGCTCGCCAGGTTTCGGAGAAATCCTTCTCTCGCAACGGATGATTCACATAGAACCAGTCGCACGCCCATTGTTCGTTGTGTTCATCGAAGAATCCCGTCGTTGCGTTCAGCAGGAGCTCAATGGCCTTCTCGTCTTCCTTTGCAAATTGACAACGGCGTACAGGGTCGAATATCAGCCCTGCGTCCAGCGCAAACGTGAGGGCCAGTGCTGCATCGGAAGCCATCGGGCGCAGCAGGCAGGTTAGCCGGTCGTGCGGGTGCGTGAGGGGGCTGCCATAGGCGTCACTTTGTTGGAGGCCGGGCCTGATGAAACAAAGGGGCTGGTGTTGCAACGCGCGAAGGTTGCGATCCAGAAGATAGACATTTGGCCGGGATACAGGCGCCAGGCGATGGCGGTTCACCCGGCCAGCGAGCTGGATGATGGAGTGCATGCTGCTGGGCTCGACGACGGCCCAGTCGAAATCATGGTCCCTGCCAACTTCCTCCACCGGAGATGCCAGCACGATCAGCACCAGGTGACGAACATGCGCGGGAAGACTGGCTATTTCCTGTGTGATCAATGGATGCTGCGATAGCTCGGGATTGCCGCTGCGCTTGAGCAACAGATCGAGGGCTCGCTCCTTCAGGTAGCGCCGTGCGGGAATCTCGCTGGCATGGTAGGCGCAGATTTTGACCGCGATACCTTCAGGCCAGGCTTGGCTTGCCAGCTGTTTTGCCAGCCGCTGCAATGGTTCTACGTTGGCCAGTCTGACGATTCCCACTGAGGCATGGACAAGGCGTCCATTGCTGCTGCAAGACCAGCCGTGATCCTTGTGTGCGGAAAGGCAGCTCTTTGCGACGATGCTTGGGAAGTCCTTTTGGGAATCGATCTGCACGATGCGACCCATGCGGTGAATGTCCGCGGCAACAGTCTTGGTAGACAGGCAAGCCATGCTTTCCTCGTACCACGGTCTGAAAGGCATGTCGCTTCCAGCATGGGCGAGCTGTCGCCCTGTTCCACTGCCTTGGTTGGAAATCAGCAGGGTATGGGGGGTCAACGCTTCGAAGCCGTCGGCGCAATGCATCGCTATGCCGCTTCTCCAGGCCTGCTCGATTTTTTCGGCCAATACCGAGGACAGTGTTGCCGAGGAGATCACGACATTGCGCCCGAACATGCCAGCCATCTGCACCACGCGCAACACGGCAATGAGTCCCTGCGGGTCATAGGAATCTGCCTCATCGATCAGCAGGTCCGAATGCGCAATGCGCAACAGCGCCAGCACGTGCTGTGCCTGTCGCGTCGGATCGCCGGCCGCCACCAGATAGTCCATCGTTGCGACCAACACGGGGGCCCCGAGCAGGGTTGCATTGGCATGGCCTTGACCCGGCCTGTCCAGTCCCTGCACCCAAATGGGCAGTTGCTTCAGAAAGCCTTCGCTGTCGCAACCGCTGCTCGCATAGGCATCAGGCGTTGCCGCTTGGCTATCGTCCTGCTGCTCGTACATGTGGAGGGCCCGTGCCAGGGGGTCTCCGATCACACAGGCGCATTCATCGTCGCTGAGCTGCAATTCACTGCGGTAGGCACTGGCCGTCTGTAGCGTCAATGTCCTGAGGTTGAAGCCCGCTGTAATCCGCAAGGGATCGACCGAAGAGCGACAGGCCTGGAGCGCGCGCACATTGGCCCGTGTCTTGCCAGCCCCCGTGCTGGCCACATTGAAGATCAGGAAGGCGCTGTCTGCGGCATCACGGTTTCGGGTTCGCTCAATGAAGCTGTATGCGTGGTCCTGCCAAGAGAAACGCGAAGGTTGAAGGCCGCCCGTGTTTCGCATGGCCCGGCGCTTGTCGGCATCCAGTGCGGGCAGGAGTTGTGGCCCGAAGAAGTCCACGCAGCTCAGGGCCATGCGGCCCACTTGTTCCAAGTGCCAGATCAGTGGCTGATTGAGAATTGCCTTGCCATCATCGCGCAGGGAGTTCGCGTAGGCACCTGACTGCAGATGGCTGCTTGGCCCGCCTGGCTTCTTGACGCGGATGGCAGAGACATGGTGATCGGCGAATATCAGCGCCGCGCGCGCAATCAGGCCAGCCTTGTGCCAGTACGCAGGCTGCTGGCTGGGCTCGGCATCACCCTGCAGCAATTGGCGGCCCTCATCCAGCAAGGCTTGCCAGCGCCTGGTTTCATGTTCGTTCTGGAAACAGTTCTCCAAGCGACGCCATGGGGTCACCGTGGTCGCCGGGGAAATCCCGCTGACATGGTTGCGATGTGGAGAAACGACTTCCGATCCAGGTGGGTTGCGCCGCTGATCCCTGTCCTCGCGTGCTTCGTCTGCCGAAAACAATCGGTGATGGGTGGCCACGCTCATCAACGCGGCGGACTCAAAACTGTTCAGCCGCTCGAAAGGTCGCCAGGGCTGGTGACTCCTGTGGCTGCTCAACAGGTACTGGATTCCGTTGTCTTCCCAGGCCTGCCAGGCGGCCAGCCAGCCATCCCAGTGCAGGGATTGATGCTGAAGCATGTGGCTCAAGACCCAGGCAGAGACCCATTCGTGGCTGATCTCGTCGCGGAGCACTTTGGTGCTGCGAAGCTTGGACTGAAAGAACTGGGTCAGCTTGCCTATATCGTGAAACAGGCCTGCAAAAAATGCCAGGCGGCGTATTGTGGCTGCCATCCCGCGCGTCATATTACTGTGGGGCATAGGGGAATATGCCCTCAAAGACTGGCAGCACAAAGTCCTTCAATTCGTGGCTGCCGTCGGGTGCGGCTGAGTGAGTGCAATGGTCGCGCTTGAATTCCACCATATTGCGTTCCGGCATTCGGATGACATAGGAGCTTCCTTTGCGCACCAAAGCAAACTCTCGCGCCACTGCTTCCACCTGATCAGGTGTGAGTCGTCTATTGGGTATTACCTGGTAGTCGCGCTCGGTGCGGTCGATCCGGAGGTTGCGGCAATCCGTGCGATGGCCGTTGTGGTCCTTCAGCTTTCTTCCTTGCAAAGCGGAATTCACCTGCGCGTTGAGAATTCGTGCCAAGACAAAGAATTTTTGTTCGGCTGCGATCTGCTTTTTTCTGATATCCACATCGTGTGCGATCACGCGCCATTGATGGCCGAGCAACTCCAGCCCCAGGGGCAGCACAGTGCGCGTCTTGCGTGTCTCTCCTATACGAAGGCCCACGTATTCGATGTCCACGGCTGCTTTGGTCACACATGCCTTGAACAGGGTCATGACCATGCTTCTATCCTCCGGGCCCTGATACACGAAGCGCGGCGCATTGACCGCACAGACGGTCTCATATCGGGTAAGGCCGAGCGCATAGGGTGGTGCGGCATTGTGCAGCAGGCTCAGGAAGGTCGTGCTGCACGCCTCTTCAGGAGGATGGGCGAAAAGCTTGGCCCGGACACCATGCGATGGAAGGTACTCCAGATAGCCAGGCCAATGAGCCACCGCTGCTTCCATATCTTTCTTCGCCGTCACGCCGCTGACATCGAATTCGCGCATGACCTCCGCCCTTGTAACCCGGGTGAGCAGACAGGCGCGGCGCAGGATGAACAACTGTCGATTGTCGATATTTGCCATGAAAAAGATAATTTTGTTTTCGATCTTTGCGATCTTTATAAGAAGTGGAAATTTTCTTTGGTATTGATTGATGGTAGAGCCTTGCGACCACAGAAGATCATATCCAGAATGGTGTCCATCTGTGATGGTTTGAGGAGGGCGCCAACGTGCAATCTAGTGGATACGATTCAGAGGACGCACACCGATTTTTCCGTAGTTGGATGGATGCACATCACCTAGCACCGGCCGCATTGGATGAAGTGTTGGTGCGCCATGCCACCCGACAAGATTCATGGAAATCAATGGATGTGCGAGATCGCACAGGAAGCAGTCCTGTCAAAGCAACGCTGCTGGAATTGGCGAAGCTTTGGTTGCAGGCCTTGCTCCTTGTTTGGAACGAAAAGCCGGCGAATGCCAAAAAACTTGTCCAGTCCATGGAGGACGAGGCCCTGGCCCTGACTTGCGAATTGCCGGAGGAGGACTTCCATCAGGCCTTGTTGAAGCTGCGTTCAACGCTCTTTTGCGAAATGCTATGGGGCCACCCTCGTACCAAGGGTTTGGTGCGTCCCTCCTACGCTGACAGGCACGCTTTTGTCTCCACCCCTTTGCCTGAAGATCTGAATGAGTTCGATGTGCCCGCAGTCGTGAACTGCCTGGCAAATGCGACTGCCTCCGATCCCTCCGTCATGGCCGGGCGGCATGCATCGATGATCGAGGCCTTGAGCAAGCTGGGCCACTTCACGTCCAAGCCCACGCATACGTCAGCCAGCCCGATAGGCATCGTCCTGGGACCAGGGCAAAAAGGCATGGGGCCTTATCTGACCGCAGGCCTGCTTTTGGAAAAAGGCCATGCAATCAGGCTGGATCAGGCCATGAACGACAACACCGGGAAGACCACCGTATGTCTGGAGGCCCTCAATGCAGATGGCGATGGGCAGGCCGATCAGGCCACCGTATCCATGGTTCAGCAGTTGGCTGCCCAACTCTATGCCGATGGCTACGAGCATGGAACGCAGATCATTGATCCTCGTCTCAGGCAGATCCTGCTGCCTGCACAGGATGGTCGCTATCGAGCCCTGACACCGTTGACCTCCATGGGCCTATCTGCCTATCTGCACAGCCACTGGCAAAGAGAAAAATCGTATGCGCAGCTGGTGTTCTATGGGTTCTCCTCCACCGCCATCAACAATTTCACGGCCATACGCAAAGTGGGGCACGCGCTGGAGCCAGAGCGCTCCGTCACTGGCATTCCAAACCGCGCGCTGGTTTTCGATGTCCCTCGCATAGATGAAGCGCACACGGTGCTGGCCCGCGTTCGCCACCTGGGCTACCGGATTCAACTGCCGAAGGTTGTCAGGGCCGAGCTGTTTGCACAGTACCAACGCCACACGGCAACGCTGCGCAGTGATTCTGTAAGGGCCATCGAGCTGGAGCGCCGCATCTGCCGCTCTGCACTCGCGCTCTTTTGGCTGCATGTGCTGGATCAGCGCGATCAATGCTGCGACGCGCTGGGGTCAATGAACGACGACGTACAGGAAGAGGTCCGGCTGCAGGTTGCCGGCCGCAGAGCCATTGACAGGTTTCTTGTTGCAGGAATGGACACGGCGGGTGGTGCCAGCGCACGCGAACTGGCCAAGGACATGGCCTTGCTGCTCTGGAGCCATCTGGCCCGCCTCAAGGATTCCCAGAACAAGACCCTGGGCCTGGGGACTATCGATCGCCAGCGTTTCATGCGATGGGCACCTAAAGCCATTGCCCTGCTGCTGAGCCAGCGCTGAAAGGAGACCTATCTTGTTCGTGCTGATCTCTAGGTTCAAGGTTGCGCACTACAACGCGCAGCAATGCAAGGACATCATCATGCCAGTGCCCATTCATGCTGCCGTCATGCTGGGCCATGCGCTGGGCGCGCGCCTTGGCAAACCTGTGCAGGGCGTTGCGCTTGTTCTGCATGAGGCAAACGTGGAGCAGGAGTCGCTTCCCGGCGCGGCAGGTGCACTGCTGGCCAATAAACGGGGTGCAACCACCTTTTATGTAGACAGACCCCATGGCGGTGGTTATGCCAGCACATCGCTTACGCCGGCGGCCATGTCGTACCAGATGCATGCCACCGCCAACGGTTGCTTTTCCATGGCTTTGGACCTCGGGGAGGCGCAAGTCGCTCCCGACGATGTCAAAGCGCGGCTGATGGAAATGCGCTTTGCCGGTGGTTGCCTGCAAGAGCCACCACAGGTGCAGGCCTTCGATACCCAGCGGCAGCTGTTGCAAGGCGTCAGGCCCGGTTATCTGGTCATGGATGCCGCTTGGCGTGCCGCCATTGCACTGGAGTCGAACCAGCCCGCGCACGTCTTTCTGCATCGGCATGAAGGCGCTTACATCGTGCCCGCCGTGGTGGGTTACCACATGCTGACAGAACTCTCGAACCAGCGTCAGGGCATCCGGCGCATGGGCGATATGGAGTTGGAAGGCCATGCCTTTGCGGAGTCCATCACCGGACTGATCGAGTTTCGCCATATCAACCGTTTCAAGCACATGCCTGAAACCGCGCTCGAAGACATCGCCGACGACGAACTCGAACCGTGGAGTGACCTCGATTTCGAGGGCGCTGGCGAGGTGGACCCAGAAGTCGTTGAGGTCGGCGAAGGCGATGCTTTTGAAGCTGTGGATGGCCCATTGGCGTTCGACGCACCGAATTCGCATGGCGAAGCCAGCGACTCCATGCAGGGCAATGAGCCTCAGCGGGGGCCAGGCAGCATTTTTTGGAAACACGGCTGGAGCCAGGACGGCACCAGCTTTCTGATACAGCAACTCTGAGGGGAAATCGCTATGGCAACGAAGAAGAAGTCTGGCTCTGGCTCCGCCAAGGTCCTGGCTGTGATGCGCGGCATCAATATCTCCGACGCACCGATGTACAGCATCGTTGATAAGGAACTACTGCCGGTTGCGGTCACGCGCCATGGCATCAGAGGCACCCAGAACGTGGCCAAGAAAAAAACGGACAAGGATGCCGAGGTCAGCAATATCCAGATCACCGAAAGCGCCAAGACCCACCCTCAGGCCACGGGCATGCATCTGCGCTTTGCCTTGCAGGTCACCCCTCTTAGCAGGCTGTTGACGGCTTGCGACAGTGCGGAGGTCCGCGCGGACACCGAGCAGTTTCTAGCCCGCGCAGCAAACAGCGAGGAACTGATGGAGCTTTGCCGGCGCTACGCGCGCCGCGTGTTCAGTGGATCATTTCTCTGGCGCAACCTGACGCTGGCCCACTCCCTGGACATCCATGCCCGTTGCGCGGGCCAGACAGCACAGGCGCTTGGCGAGCGGCCATTCGAATTGGCTGAGCGCGGCTTCTCCGAGTACACGGAAGACGAGATGAAACTGGCGCGATGGCTGCAAAGCTCCTTTGCATCGCAGGCCGGCCTGGGGCAGGGCATTGAAGTGAGTGCCAAGGTGCACTTCTCCAATGCAGGGGCATTCGAGGTCTATCCCTCCCAGATGTACGTCAGTGGCAAGCCTCAGGGATTTGCACGTCCGCTGTACAAGCTCAACCCCGTTTCCCCTTCGGATCTGAACCGGGCACGCGGCGACAAGGACGTGCATTCCTTCATGGACAGCATCAATATGGGGCAGGCGGCCATCCGCGACCAGAAGGTGGGCAACGCCATCCGCACCATCGACACCTGGTACGCACCTGGCAATGTGCCTCCCATTGCCATCGAACCCAACGGCGCCAGCCTGTCGGACAACGAGTTCCATCGCCGTCCTGAATCAGGCAACAGCTTTTTCGATCTGCTGCCAGGCATCAGGCAACTGACGCAAGACCTCAAGCCTGAAGGCAGTGGGATGCAACCCTCGCCCGATGCCATGTTCGTGCTCGCCGTGTTCATTCGCGGTGGCGTGTTCGGAGATGCCAGCAAGTCCGGCAACGACTGATGTCGATCAGCCCATGAACGGAGATCGTGATGGACCACTACCTTGACATACGGCTGCGTGCGAATGCCGGAATCGGCACAAACGAACTGATGGCCACGCTGTTCTACAAGATCCACGTCTGGATAGCTCGCAATGCCAATGGCCGCATCGCCTTGAGCTTTCCGGACATGAAGAAGACACCGGGCGCGCGCCTGCGCGTGCATGGTTGCGAATCTGACCTGCAGGCCTTTTCATCGGGAGACTGGCGCCGAACTGTGATGCTGTGGATCGATCTGGCGCAGGTATGCCCTGTGCCTGCTGACGCCAGACATTGCATGGTGGCTCGAATCCAGCGCAAATCTGCCCACAACATGCGGCAGCGTGCGATGCGCAGAGATGGTCTGACTCTGGAGCAGGCTATGGTACGGATTCCAGACACGGCCACCGAATCGCTGGACCTGCCGTACCTTTATGTGCAAAGCGCCAGTACGGGCCAGCGGGTGCGATTCTTTATTAAGCAGAGTCCTGCACAGCCTGTAGCTGTTAAAGGGGCGTTCAGTGCTTACGGCTTGGGCAAAGATGGCGCCACCGTTCCCTGGTTTTGATGTCATCCACTCCCAGAAAATCGGCAACGCCCTGCGCACCATCGACACCTGGTACGACGGCGCGCAGGACCTGGGCCCCATCGCGGTCGAGCCCTACGGCTCCGTCACCACCCAGGGCAAGGCCTGGCGCCAGCCCAAGCAAAAGCAGGACTTCTACACCCTGCTGAACGACTGGCTGCTCAAGGACAAGGTGCCGCCCGTCGAGCAGCAGCACTTCGTGATGGCCGTGCTGATCCGCGGCGGTGTTTTCGGCGATGTGAGCTGATGGCCATGACCTCGCACTACATCGATATCACGCTGCTGCCTGACCCGGAATTCAGTCACGCCCACCTGCTGGGCGCGCTGGTCGCCAAGCTGCACCGCGCGCTCGTGCAACTGGGAAGCGCTGACATAGGCATCAGCTTTCCCGGCTACAGCCTGCGTCCGCGCACTCTGGGCACCATCCTGCGCCTGCATGGCAGTGAAGCCGCGCTGCGCTGCCTGATGGAACAGCCCTGGCTGCAGGGCATGCGCGATCACGTGCACTGCACGCCGCCAGCTTTGGTACCAGAGGGCGCCGTGCCCTACTTGGTGCAACGCCGGCAATTCAAGACCAGCCCCGACCGCCTGCGCCGCCGCCGCATGCGGCGCAAAGGAGAAACCGCAGAACAGGCTGCGGCCGCCATCCCCGACAGCGTGGAGCGCACCCCGGACCTGCCCTACGTTCAACTGCGCAGCGCCAGCACCGGCCAGCCGTTTTGCCTGTTCGTGGAGCAGAAAGCGGTGCAGGGCACGGCGGGCCAGGAAGGCTTCAATACTTATGGGCTGAGCCTGGGAACTACTGTTCCCTGGTTCTGACCCTTTTTTTGGCGGCCTGAAGACTGCCTTTTAAATCAACAGCTTGGCGGATGCCCTGGAATTTGGGGTGTTTGCCAGCTGGAGGTGAAAGCTCTTTCAAAATCAATGGATTAGGGAATTTTTCGCCTAGTTCGCTGCCGCGTAGGCAGCTCAGAAATTCCGCATCTACGCGACCGAGCGTGCACTGCGGTTCGCTGCCGCGTAGGCAGCTCAGAAATCTATGCTCCCGCCGCACCGCGTAGGCGTCCAGTTCGCTGCCGCGTAGGCAGCTCAGAAAAAACCATCGGGGCATGGTCAGCAGGGTTGGGTGTTCGCTGCCGCGTAGGCAGCTCAGAAACGCGAGCAGACGCCGCAAGAGCGCGGGCAGTAGTTCGCTGCCGCGTAGGCAGCTCAGAAAATCAGCCCGCCGGAACGACCACCACACGTTGCGTTCGCTGCCGCGTAGGCAGCTCAGAAAATGCCCGAGGTCTACAAGACAATCCAGCGCTAGTTCGCTGCCGCGTAGGCAGCTCAGAAAATGAAGCGCCACCATCAACACCGCACGCCCGCATTCGCTGCCGCGTAGGCAGCTCAGAAAATTTCGGCCATGCCCACGGCTTCCTCGTCATCGTTCGCTGCCGCATAGGCAGCTCAGAAATACCTCCGGCGTGGCGCGGCCGACAGCACCTGGTTCGCTGCCGCATAGGCAGCTCAGAAATGCAGAACTTCGACCGGGACGTATCCGTAGACGTTCGCTGCCGCATAGGCAGCTCAGAAAATGATCTTGGCCAGATCGATACGCGCACAACTGTTCGCTGCCGCATAGGCAGCTCAGAAAAGTGACTGCCGCCAGGCCGCTGCGCAACTGCTGTTCGCTGCCGCATAGGCAGCTCAGAAACGCAGATTGCGTCAGATCGCTGGGGTCTACCAGTTCGCTGCCGCATAGGCAGCTCAGAAAAGAAACAGGAAAGCCCTCGCGGCATGCACCGGGGTTCGCTGCCGCATAGGCAGCTCAGAAATCATCAAAGCCGAGCACGAGGAGATCCACCTGGTTCGCTGCCGCATAGGCAGCTCAGAAAAAGCAGAAAACCACCTCCCGCTAACCCAACAAGTTCGCTGCCGCATAGGCAGCTCAGAAAGACGCGCTTGGACTTGTGGGCGTTGTCCTTGCGTTCGCTGCCGCATAGGCAGCTCAGAAAACCGCCCTGCGGCTGGCCTACGAACATGTCGTGTTCGCTGCCGCATAGGCAGCTCAGAAAACCGCAAGCTTGTCGAGCGAGCCGCCGCTTTCGTTCGCTGCCGCATAGGCAGCTCAGAAATATCAGCTGGATGAGATGGAGTGCGATGCCCGGTTCGCTGCCGCATAGGCAGCTCAGAAAATGAACGCCCGCCCCCCATGCCTTGCCTCCATGTTCGCTGCCGCATAGGCAGCTCAGAAATCACCAACAACGTGCCGCAGCTCCCAGCTCGTGTTCGCTGCCGCATAGGCAGCTCAGAAAATGAGCATCAACAGCACGGTCATCAACGGGGCGTTCGCTGCCGCATAGGCAGCTCAGAAAATCACGCCCTTGATGTAGAAATTGCCCCGCACGTTCGCTGCCGCATAGGCAGCTCAGAAAGCACTGGGGGCCGCTACATCGTGAAGATAGCTGTTCGCTGCCGCATAGGCAGCTCAGAAAAAGGCCAAGCCACTGTTCGCCCAGGCCGTGGCGTTCGCTGCCGCATAGGCAGCTCAGAAAAATCATGTGGCCAAAGACGCGGAGCGCAAGCCGTTCGCTGCCGCATAGGCAGCTCAGAAAACCAGGTGCGCAGCCACCATGCCCATCTGAATGTTCGCTGCCGCATAGGCAGCTCAGAAACGCTACCTACGCGAGTGCTCTCGGCCCGGCCCGTTCGCTGCCGCATAGGCAGCTCAGAAAAAGAACGTCCGTGCGTTGATGAAGGCATCGCGGTTCGCTGCCGCATAGGCAGCTCAGAAAACGGAAGCGCCCGTCTGGCGACACGGCCGGGTGTTCGCTGCCGCATAGGCAGCTCAGAAATTCGACGCGCGGATGTGAACCAGTTCGCCGTCGTTCGCTGCCGCATAGGCAGCTCAGAAATACGATGAGGATGGAACAGAGATCCACTACGAGTTCGCTGCCGCATAGGCAGCTCAGAAAAGTGGCCGCATGCTCATAAGCGCGCTGCAGCAGTTCGCTGCCGCATAGGCAGCTCAGAAAAGACTAGGCCGGCGGCGCCGACGTCATCGGTGGTTCGCTGCCGCATAGGCAGCTCAGAAATTGACGCCGGCATACAGCTCGGGCAGCACTGTGTTCGCTGCCGCATAGGCAGCTCAGAAATGGTCCAAGGCCTCTTCGTATGCGTGCTTGAGGTTCGCTGCCGCATAGGCAGCTCAGAAATCAGGTAGCGCGGTGGACCAGGCGCGGGACAGGTTCGCTGCCGCATAGGCAGCTCAGAAATTGTAGGTGCCGTCGGGGAAGTCCTGCGTATAGTTCGCTGCCGCATAGGCAGCTCAGAAAAGCCGTGCCAGTGGCGCATGCGTTCGCCTGTGGTTCGCTGCCGCATAGGCAGCTCAGAAATCGGAAAAAGTCGCCTTCGGCATGGCTTGCCAGTTCGCTGCCGCATAGGCAGCTCAGAAAGGCCTGATCCCCATGGAGACTAGGCCATGAGCGTTCGCTGCCGCATAGGCAGCTCAGAAACTCAGGGCATGCTGATGGCTGACGTGGAGGCCGTTCGCTGCCGCATAGGCAGCGCAGAAATCGACAAGTGCGCGAAGGAACTGTTCTACGACGTTCGCTGCCGCATAGGCAGCTCAGAAAGCCGTGCGGACCTGCGATCCTGCATTCGAACCGTTCGCTGCCGCATAGGCAGCTCAGAAATGCAGAACTTCGACCGGGACGTATCCGTAGACGTTCGCTGCCGCATAGGCAGCTCAGAAAACGTTCCGTGCGATCAATCCCCGATTCCTGGGGTTCGCTGCCGCATAGGCAGCTCAGAAAATGACCGTTTACTACAACGAGATAGACAAGTACGTTCGCTGCCGCATAGGCAGCTCAGAAAACATCCGTGGGCCAATGGTTCAAGGAAACGCTGTTCGCTGCCGCATAGGCAGCTCAGAAATTGCGTAGCAGCGTGCTGCCGGCCAGCGCGGCGTTCGCTGCCGCATAGGCAGCTCAGAAATGTCTTGAGCGGTTGCCTGAGCTGCGGGATGTGTTCGCTGCCGCATAGGCAGCTCAGAAAAATGCGCTGCAGTGGTGTTGATGACGTGGCCTGTTCGCTGCCGCATAGGCAGCTCAGAAAAGTATTGCCTCCAGGCTGCAGAGCCGGCCACGGTTCGCTGCCGCATAGGCAGCTCAGAAAACTGGGCACAAGGAGAGCTGACACATGGCAGAGTTCGCTGCCGCATAGGCAGCTCAGAAATGAGTTGCAACGGCCGAGGGCGCAGCAGGTTCGTTCGCTGCCGCATAGGCAGCTCAGAAAACACATTTTTGCCCGTCTCCCAGCATGGCTCGGTTCGCTGCCGCATAGGCAGCTCAGAAAGGCGCCAAAGCAGACTTTGGACAGGATGTGGCGTTCGCTGCCGCATAGGCAGCTCAGAAAAATCCAGGTCCTGGGTATCCAGGATCAGGGCCGTTCGCTGCCGCGTAGGCAGCTCAGAAAGCGCCTCACTGGGCACAAGGAGAGCTGACATGGTTCGCTGCCGCGTAGGCAGCTCAGAAAAGAGATCACGACGAGCTTGTTGCCAGGATAGTGTTCGCTGCCGCATAGGCAGCCCAGAAAGCTCGCGGATGCGACAGAGACTTCAGCCCTCCGGGCCATGCTCCGCGTATTCCACAAAGGACGGTGCTTCATCAAACAGTTGCAAGAGCAGTTTCAGGCGCCGGGCGTAGAGGCTCTGTGGCCGGTTGAAGGCCTGGGCGGCCAGGGCGATGGCTGCGCGGACGAGATACCACTCGTTGTCGAATTCGCTGGCGTCCTCGAATACCTTGTGCCGAATTTGCCGGATGTGATTCAGCGCCAGGTCTGCAGCCAGGTCCACCTCTACATCCGCGTCATGCCAATCCATGTCGGCGCAGCGTGTTTCGATCAGGGCAACCAGCCCCATCTCTGCGCGGGCAATGGACAGGGCGATCATTTGCTGCATGGTGGGCCAGGCAGCGGTTTCCATCGTGCAGGGCTTGTTCGTTGAGTGCCGTGACGCAGTCATATCGATTCCTTTGTCGTCGCTTCAATGACTCGGGCTTTCTATGCACGATCTATGCACTCAATATTCTATGCATTGTGCATAGAAAATGGCAAGCGTGTTCCATGGCAAAGTGCGCGGATGGCACGCGACGACCCAACCATCTACATGCGTATCCCTCAGGAGTTGAAGGATCTGCTGGATGCCGCTTCTGAAGAGAACCGGCGCTCAATGACTGCCGAGGTCGTGTCTCGGCTACAGCAGACCTTTGCGGCGCCGCGCGTTTCGGGCATGGACAGCGGTAGTTCGCAAATGAATCTGGATACCCGCGTCGGTGACGAAACGCTGGAAACCGTGAAGCGTATCGAAGAGCGGTTGCAATCGCTTGCGCAAGCCCTGGCCCTGCCACAGAGCGGCCCTCAGCCAGACACGGATGCGGCGACGCCGGAAAAATCCACAGGCAAGCGCGTATCAAAGACAGTGCGGAGTGCCGCGCCGAAGAAGTAGCTTTCTGGCCTCACTGCCTCCAGAAAAACACCCCCGCCATCACCAGCCCCGTCAGCACGATGCCTGCGCGCAGCCATTCGGGCGGGATGCGGCGCGCCAGGCGGGCGCCGCCGTAGCCGCCTGCGGTGGCGGCAATCATCATGACCAGGGCCTGCTCCCACTGCACGACGCCGCCGGCCGCATAGATGGCGACGGCAATGGCCGTGAGCAGGGCGGAGACCAGGTTCTTCATGCCGTTCATGGCATGCAGCCTTGTCTGGCCCAGCAGGCCGAACAGGGCCAGCAGCAGGATGCCCAGGCCGCCGTTGAAGTAGCCGCCGTAGATGGCCACGGCCAGCATGCCGGCGCCGGCCTTCAGGGGCGATGCATGGGCGGCATGCTCGGCGCTGCCGCGTGATGCCATGCGCCTGAGCTGGGGCGCGAAGGCGAACATGGCGGTGGCGGCCAGCAGCAGCCAGGGGACGACCTTGCGGAACAGGTGGTCGGGCGTGACCAGCAGCAGGGCCGCGCCCAGCGAGCCGCCGATGAGCGACAGCACGATGACGCCGCGCATGCCCAGGCCGGGCGGCGGCTCCATGTCCTGGCGAAAGCCCCAGGCACCGGCCATGTAGCCGGGCAGCAGGGCGACGGTGCCGGTGGCGTTGGCGGCCACGGGCGGCACGCCTGTGAAGACCAGGGCGGGCAGGGTGAGGAAGCTGCCGCCCCCGGCAACGGCATTGAGCGCGCCGGCCACGAAGGCGGCGCTCATGAGCAGTGCGATGTCCCACATGGGTGTTGTCTCCTCCTGGAGCCGGGCATCGGCAGGCCGCCGTGGCCTTGCGCGGCCAGGCCGGTGTTATAGGTCGAGGCCGATCTTAGTGCCGGACCATCGGGCGGGCTGTCGCACCGGCATGGTGGCGGGGTCAGGGCTGCTTTGCGCAAAAGGACAGGATCGCGCCGGCGTGGTGGCCACCTGGCGACTAGGGCGGCTCCACCGCCGGGCCGGGCAGGCCCAGCGTGGCGCGCAGCAGGGCGACGCGTGGGTTGGCGACGGCGCTGCGGTAGATCAGCGCCACGGGGCCCATGGAGATGGCGGGTGTGACATGCACCCTGCGCACCCCCTGCGACCGGGGCGAGGCCTGCAGCGTGGAGTCGGGCACGGCGCTGAGCCCCAGGCCGGCCCGGACCAGTTGCAGGTTGGTGAAGGGGCTGGTGGATTCGATGACGGGCGTGGGCGCGATCACGCCTTCGCGGCGGAACACCTCTTCCATCATGCGGCGCAGCATGGAGCTGCGCGTGGGCAGGATCCATCGCTGGCGCGCCAGATCCTCCCAGCGGTTGCTGCGCGCGTGGCCTGCAGGGTGGTCCGGCGGGGCGATGACGGTGAAGCCGGTGTCGAACAGTTTTTCGTAGCGCAGCGGCTGGCCTGCAGCCTCGGGCAGTTCGGTGGGGTAGCTGGTGATGAGGGCATCGAGCTCGCCGTCCAGCAGGCATTGCACAAGCAAAGGCACGCGTTCTTCCTTGAGCTGTACCCGGACATGGGGCTGCTGTGCGGCCAGGTCCGCCAGTACGCCGGGCAGGTAGCCCTGTGCCACGAAGGGCGGGGTGCCTATGCGCAGCAAGGTGATGGCGGGCTGCTGGGCGGTCTCGCTGCCCAGATGGCGCAGCTCGGCCAGCAGCATGGCTGCGCCGCGGATGGCGATCTCGCCCTGGGCCGTGGGTTCGAGCCCGCGCGCATTGCGCAGGAACAGCGTCACGCCGAAGGCCGCCTCGATCTCGCCCAGGGCCTTGCTCAGCGCGGGCTGGGTCAAATGCATGAGGCCGGCCGCGGCGCGCAGGCTGCCTCCCTGGTGCAGGGCCAGCAGGAGCTGCAGGTGCTTGAAGCGCAGCCGCGACAGCAGGCGTTGCGGGTCGAAGTCGTGCATGTTCCCGGGGGTGGAGTGATTACCGGAGGTTTGCCATCCATCCAAACATATCACTATTGGAAATGGGTCTGCCGTTCTATCGTGACCCCACGACGACAAGCGACAAGGAGACAGGACCATGGACAGACGCGTCTTTCTGGCAGGCAGCCTGGCGGCTGCCGCGCTTCCGCTGGTGCGGGCCAGCGATTTTCCGAGCCGGCCGGTGCGGGTGATTTCCCCGTATGCGGCGGGCGGGGGGCCTGATGTGCAATTGCGCCAGGCCGGCCCGGTGCTGGGGGAGATCCTGGGGCAGTCCATCGTGATCGAGAACAAGGTGGGCGCGGCCGGCGTGCTGGCCGCGCAGTATGTGGCGCAGCAGCCCGCCGATGGCTACACCTGCCTGATGGGCTCCAACACCCATCTGATCCAGAAGCTGCTGCAACCGGGCCTGCGCTTCGACCCCATCGGCGACTTCACGCCCGTCAGCAACCTGGCCTCGTCGCCCACGGTGCTGGTGGTGCGTGCCGATGCGCCCTGGCGCACGGCCCGGGAGCTGATCGCGGGGCTGAAGGCCCAGCCGGCGCAGGCCAACTACGGCTCGGGCGGCATAGGCACTTCGGCCCATCTGGCGGGCGCCACGCTGGCCTCGCTGGCGGGCCTGCAGGTCACGCACATACCGCTCAAGGGATCGGTGGAGATTGCGGCATCGCTGATCCGCGGCGATACGCAGTATGCGTTTCCGGTGGCGGGCACCGGCATCCCCCAGGTGCAGGGCGGCAAGCTGCGGGCCCTGGCGGTGACCAGCCGCAAGCGCCTGGCGCAGCTGCCCGAGGTGCCCACGCTGCAGGAGGTGCTGGGCAGCGAGCTGGCGGTGCAGGAGTCCTGGTTCGGGCTGTGGGCTCCGGCCAGGACACCCCCTGCCGTGGTCGAGCGCCTGCACGCCGCCGTGCGCCAGGCCGCCGCCCAGCCAGCGCTGCGCGCCTCGTTCGAGGCTGTCGGCAACGAGGCCACGGCCAGCGCTTCGCCGCAGGCCTTCGCCGATTTCGTGCGCAGCGAGAACCGCAAGTGGGCCGCCATCATCGAGCTGGCCGGCATCACCGCCAACAGTTGAACCAGGGAAAGGCAAGACGGGTATGGACAAGCCGCTGCAAGGAGTGCGCGTCATCGACATGTCGCATGTGATCGCGGGGCCGCTGGCCTCGCACTACCTGGCCCAGCTCGGGGCCGAGGTCATCAAGGTCGAGCCCACGCGTGGCGAGGTCATGCGCAACAGCCGGGCGCCCGGCGAGCCCGGGGGCGGCATGCCTTCGGGCTTCGTGGCGCTCAATGCGGGAAAGCGTTCGCTGGCGGTGGACATCCGCCAGCCCGAGGGCGCGGACATCGTGCGTGCCCTGGCGCGCACGGCCGATGTGTTCATCGAGAACTTCCGCCCCGGCGTGGTGGCGCGCCACGGCCTGGACTACGAGGACATCCGGGCGGTGCGTCCCGACGTGGTGTATTGCTCCATCTCGGGCTTTGGCCAGCAGGGCGAGTGGGCCGGGCGGGGCGCCTATGACCATGTGGTGCAGGCGCTCACGGGCATGATGATGATGGCGGGGGGCGACGAGGAAGCGCCGCCCGTGAAGGTGGGCTTTCCCGTGATCGACGTGGCGGTGGGTATGCTGGGGGCGCTGTCGGTCACGGCGGCCCTGCACCAGCGCAACGCCTGGGCGCCTGGCGAGCGGCGCAGCCAGCACATCGATGCCTCCATGCTGCAGGCCTCGCTGATGCTGATGTACCCGCATGCCTGTACCTATCTCACCCATGGCGTGGAGCCGCGGCGCGTGGGCAACCGGGGCTATACGGGCAGCCCGGCGGCCGACACCTACCGGTGCGCCGACGGCTGGCTGTCCACGGCCGCCAACACGCCGCAGCAGTTTCGCAGGCTCGCCAGCGTGCTGGGGCTCGATGCCCTGTGCGAGGACGCCACGCTGCTGGACCTCGATGCCTTCAATGCGCCCGAGGGCGGCTTTGTTGCCGCGCGCGATGCGTCCGCGCTGCAGCGGCTGCAGGCATGTCTGGCCGAGGCCTTCGCCGCACGCAGCGCACGGGACATGGAAGCCCGGCTCAACGCCGTGGGCGTGCCTGCCGCCAGGGTGCGGCGCCTGGGTGAATTCCTGGGCGAGGCCCGCGCCGCCGGCACCGTGTCACCTGTGAGCTATGGCGCCGGCGGCGCTGCGGTGGACACTCCGGGACTGGGGTTCCGGTGGATGGATGCCGAGCCCCAGCCGGGTGCGCCGGCCCCCGTCCTGGGCGATGGCAATCTCGCGCTGCTGCGGGAGCTGGGGATGGCGGACGAGGCCATCGCCCGCCTGTGCCGCAGCGGCGTGCTGGGCGCGCCGCAGTCCTGATTGCCTTTGGATTCCTTTGCCACTGCCTTGCTGGAGACCCCATGTTCAAAGCCTTGCTGCTGACCCAACCCGTACCGCGTGAAACCCGTGCCGAGTGTGTGGAGCTGGACGAAGCCAGCCTGCCCGCCGGCGCGGTGCGCGTGGCCGTCTCGCATTCCACGCTCAACTACAAGGATGCACTGGCCATCACGGGGCGCTCGCCCGTGGTGCGCCAGTTCCCCATGGTGCCGGGCATCGACCTGGCCGGCACGGTGCTGGACAGCGAGGACGCGCGTTTCCAGCCCGGCGATGCCGTGCTGCTCAACGGCTGGGGCGTGGGCGAGACCCACTGGGGCGGGCTCGCCCAGCAGGCGCGCGTGAACGGCGACTGGCTGATCCGCCGGCCCGAGGCCTTCAGCGCACGGGATGCCATGGCCATAGGCACGGCCGGCTATACGGCCATGCTGTGCGTGATGGCGCTGCAGGCGCATGGCATCACGCCCTCCAGCGGCCCGGTGCTGGTGACGGGGGCCAATGGCGGCGTGGGCAGCATTGCCGTGGCCCTGCTGTCGCGCCTGGGTTTCGAGGTGCACGCCGGCACCGGGCGGCCGGAACAGGCCGAGCACCTGAAGGCGCTGGGCGCGGCGCGGATCGTGGAGCGCAGCAGCCTGGATGCGCCCGGCAAGCCGCTGCAAAAGGAGGTCTGGGCGGCGGCCGTGGACAGCGTGGGCAGCCATACGCTGGCCAATGTGTGCGCCAGCCTGCGCTACGGCGGCTGCGTGGCGGCCTGCGGGCTGGCCCAGGGGCTGGACCTGCCGGCTTCCGTGGCACCGTTCATTCTGCGCGGCGTGTCGCTGCTGGGCGTCGACAGCGTCTATGCGCCGCAGGCGCGGCGCGAGCAGGCCTGGGCGCGGCTGGCCGCCGAACTGCCGCGCGAGGTGCTGGAGCGCAATACCGAAGAGGCGGGTCTGGCCGATGCGGTTGCGCTGGCGCCCAGGCTGCTTGCCGGCCAGGTGCGCGGCCGGGTCGTCATCGATACGGCGCGCTGAGGCCCGCACGGGCCCTGGTGCAGCCTACTTGGCGTAGGGGTCGGCAAAGCCCAGCTCGACCATGATCTCGGTCTCGTAGGCTTCCATTTCCTCGGCGTCCTGCTCGCTGGTTTCATGGTCCCAGCCCTGGGCATGCAGCGTACCGTGCACCAGCAGGTGGGCGTAGTGCTCCTCCAGCGTCTTGTTCTGCTCGCGCGCCTCGCGCTCGACCACGGGGGCGCACAGCACCAGGTCGGCCATGGCCGTGGGCTCCTGCTGGTAGTCGAAGGTCAGGACGTTGGTGGCGTAGTCCTTTTGCCGGTACTCGCGGTTGAGCTGCTGGCCTTCCTCGGCGTCGACGATGCGCACGGTGATTTCGGCATCGACGGCCAGGGCGTGGCGTATCCAGCGCGTGACCTTGCTGCGGGACAGCACGGCGCGGTGGACAGGCGCCTCGGCAAAGCGCGCGAATTGCAGGGACAGTTGCAGTTGGTTCAGGGACATGGGGGAGTGCGTGGGCGTGAGCTTGGGCGTGTGCTTTGGAGCGCCCGTGGGCGGGCGTCTGCTGTGGCTGTCGGGATCAATGCGCGGCAAGGCGCGGTGCGGCACGGCGCGCAGGGGCCTGGCCGCGTGCGTCGTAGGCGTCCACGATGCGGGCCACCAGCGGGTGGCGCACCACGTCGGCGCTGGTGAAGTGGTTGATGGCGATGCCCTTGACGCGCTTCAAGACGCGTTCGGCATCGATCAGGCCGCTCAGGGCGCCCTTGGGCAGGTCGATCTGGCTGACGTCGCCCGTGACCACGGCGCGGGCGCCGAAGCCGATGCGCGTGAGGAACATCTTCATCTGCTCGGGCGTGGTGTTCTGCGCCTCGTCCAGGATGACGAAGGCGTTGTTCAGCGTGCGCCCGCGCATGAAGGCCAGCGGCGCGATCTCCAGCACATTGCGCTCGAAGGCCTTTTGCACCTTCTCGTAGCCCATGAGGTCGTAGAGCGCGTCGTACAGCGGGCGCAGGTAGGGGTCGACCTTCTGCGTGAGGTCGCCGGGCAGGAAGCCCAGGCGCTCGCCTGCCTCCACTGCGGGGCGCGTGAGCACGATGCGCTGCACGGCGCTGCGCTCCAGCGCGTCCACGGCGCAGGCCACGGCCAGGTAGGTCTTGCCGGTGCCGGCCGGGCCGATGCCGAAGGTGATGTCGTGGCGGGCGATGTTCTCCAGGTAGGCCGACTGGTTGGCCGTGCGCGCGCGCAGGTCGGGGCGGCGCGTGGACAGCTGGATGGCGTCCTGGGGCTGCTCGATGAGTTCGGTGTCACCGGCCAGCATCAGTTGCAGGGAGTCGTCCAGGATGGGGTCGTCGGCCATCTCGTAGAGGGCCTGCAGCAGCTCCAGGGCGTCGTTGGCCTTGGCCTTGGGGCCGTCGATCTTGAATTGCTCGTGGCGGTGGGCGATCTTGACGCCCATTGCGATCTCGATGGTGCGCAGGTGCGCGTCGGCCGGGCCGCAGACGTGGCTCAACCGGTTGTTGTCGTGGGGTGTGAAGGTGTGGCGCAGGATCACGCGGATAATTCCAGAGATTCCGGGCGGCGGCCAGCGCGAGGGCGTGGTGCCATACCCTGTGAATGGGCCGGCGTTCGGTTGCGGACGGGCATGAAAAGCCGCCCCCAGGGCGGCAAAGGACACCAATGATAGGCAAATTGACAGGAACGCTGCTGGAAAAAAACCCGCCCGAGGTGCTGGTGGACTGCGGCGGCGTGGGCTACGAGGTGCAGGTGCCCATGAGCACCTTCTACAACCTGCCCGCCAGTGGGGCCAAGGTCAGCCTGCTGACGCACTTCGTGGTGCGCGAGGATGCGCAGCTTCTGTACGGCTTTGGCACGCACAGCGAGCGCCAGGCGTTCCGCGAGCTGATCAAGATCACCGGCATCGGCCCGCGCATGGCGCTGTCGGTGCTCAGCGGCATGAGCGTGGAGGACCTGGCCCAGGCCGTGACTCTGCAGGAGGTGGGCCGCCTGGTCAAGGTGCCGGGCATCGGCAAGAAGACGGCCGAGCGCCTGCTGCTGGAGCTCAAGGGCAAGATCGGCGCCGATACGGGCGCGCAGTCGCTGTTCGTGAACAACGACCAGAACGACATCGTGCAGGCGCTGATGGCGCTGGGCTATTCCGACAAGGATGCGGCCGCCGCGCTCAAGAAGCTGCCGCCCGACGTGGGCGTGACCGAAGGCATCAAGCTGGCGCTGAAGGCGCTGGCCAAGTGAGCGGCGCATGAGCATCCATACCGACGATTTCGGGCAGGGCGGCTTCCCGCCCGACAAGGCACCGGACAAGCCGCGCATGATTTCGGCAGCGCCGGTCTCGCGCGGGGAAGAGGCCATGGAGCGTGCGCTGCGCCCCAAGCTGCTGCAGGAGTACGTGGGCCAGGCCAAGGCGCGCGAGCAGCTGGAGATCTTCATCGGCGCGGCCCGAAAGCGCAATGAGGCGCTGGACCATGTGCTGCTGTTCGGCCCGCCGGGCCTGGGCAAGACCACGCTGTCGCACATCATCGCGGCCGAGCTGGGCGTGAACCTGCGCCAGACCAGCGGCCCCGTGCTGGAAAAGCCCAAGGATCTGGCGGCACTGCTGACCAACCTCGAAGCCAACGATGTGCTGTTCATCGACGAGATCCACCGCCTGTCGCCCGTGGTCGAGGAAATCCTCTACCCGGCGCTGGAGGACTACCAGATCGACATCATGATCGGCGAGGGGCCGGCGGCGCGCTCCATCAAGCTGGACCTGCAGCCGTTCACGCTGGTGGGCGCCACCACGCGCGCGGGCATGCTGACCAATCCGCTGCGCGACCGCTTCGGCATCGTGGCGCGGCTGGAGTTCTATACGGCCGAGGAGCTGGCGCGCATCGTGCGACGCAGTGCAGGCCTGTTGAACGCGCCGATTGACGACGAGGGCGCCTTCGAGATCGCGCGCCGCTCGCGCGGCACGCCGCGCATTGCCAACCGCCTGCTGCGCCGCGTGCGCGACTATGCCGATGTGCGCGGCGACGGCAGCATCACGCGCGAGCTGGCAGACCGTGCGCTGGCCATGCTCGATGTCGATCCCCAGGGCTTCGACATCATGGACCGCAAGCTGCTGGAGGCCGTGGTGCACCGCTTCGACGGCGGCCCCGTGGGCCTGGACAACATCGCGGCCAGCATCGGCGAGGAGGCGGGCACCATCGAGGACGTGATCGAGCCCTACCTGATCCAGCAGGGCTTTTTGCAGCGCACGCCGCGCGGGCGCATGGCGACCCAGGCGGCGTACCGCCACCTGGGCCTTCCCGTGCCGGGCGACGACGCCAGCTGACGCGGGCTCACTCTTCCGTGCCGGCGTTCCAGAAGGCCTGCAGCACGCCGGGCAGGGCCTCGATGGCGGCGATCACGCGGTCCAGCTCGTCTGAGTCCACCGAGGTGGCGTAGAGCATGGCCTCGATCTCCGTGTCCTGCGGGCCGAAGGCATGGGTTTCCACGCCGCGCACGGGGTAGCTGGCGTTCTCCAGCAGCTCCAGCATCTGCTCGCGCACATCGCCCTGGGCGCCGCGGTGGCAGATGGCGTAAACGTAGTAGGTCGATTCCGTGGATTCGTCATCCACCGGGCGGCGGTTGATGCGGTTGACCACGGGGCGCAGCAAGGTGTTGCTGGCCAGCACGAACAGCGTGGCCAGGCCGGCCTCGGCCACCAGGCTGGCGCCCGCGCAGGCGCCCACGGCGGCCGAGCCCCACAGCGTGGCCGCCGTGTTCAGCCCGGTGATGTTGGCCCCTTCCTTCATGATGGCGCCCGCGCCCAGGAAGCCCACGCCCGAGACCACGTAGGCCACCACGCGCGTGGCGCCCTCGGCCCCGCCCAGGCGCACGGCCAGGTCCACGAAGACGGCCGCGCCCACGGCGACCAGGGTGTTGGTGCGCAGCCCCGCCGTGCGCTGGCGCACCTGGCGCTCCAGGCCGATGAGGGCGCCGAACACGAAGGCCGTGGTCAGGCTGACGAAGGTGTCCAGCATGGCGCCGGGGTTGAGGTTCTGCAGGGCCTGCATGGGGTTCCGGGCTTTCCTGGTGAATGGGTTGAAGGGTGCGTCACTGCCAGCCGTAGCGGCGGATGTAGACGCGCTTGAGCAGCGTGGCCAGGCAAGCGTAGCCCAGCAATATGGCAATCATCCACGGGAAGTAGGCCGCCGGCAGCGCCTGCAGCTTGAAGTAGCCGGCCAGCGGCCCCATCGGCAGGAAGATGCCGGCCGCCATCACGGCCGCCGTGGCCAGCAGCAGCGGCCAGGACGGGCGGCTTTGCAGGAAGGGGATCCTGGGCGTGCGGATCATGTGCACGATCAGCGTCTGCGTGAGCAGCCCGATGACGAACCAGCCCGACTGGAACAGCGTCTGCTGCTCGGGCGTGTTGGCGGCGAAGACGAACCACATCAGCGCGAAGGTCAGGATGTCGAACAGCGAGCTGATGGGCCCGAAGAACACCATGAAGCGGCCCAGGTCGGCCGGGTTCCAGCGCAGCGGCTGGCGCACCAGTTCGTCGTCCACGTTGTCGAAGGGGATGGCGATCTGCGAGAGGTCGTACAGCAGGTTCTGCACCAGCAGGTGCAGCGGCAGCATGGGCAGGAAGGGGATGAAGGCCGAGGCCACCATCACCGAGAACACGTTGCCGAAGTTGGAGCTGGCCGTCATGCGGATGTACTTCAGCATGTTGCTGAAGGTGCGCCGGCCCTCGATCACGCCCTGCTCCAGCACCATCAGGCTTTTTTCCAGCAGGATGATGTCGGCCGCTTCCTTGGCGATGTCCACGGCGCTGTCCACGCTGATGCCGATGTCGGCCGCGCGCAGGGCCGGTGCGTCGTTGATGCCGTCGCCCATGAAGCCGGTGATGTGGCCGTTGGCGCGCAGCGCATGCACGATGCGCTCCTTGTGCAGCGGGGTGAGCCGGGCGAACAGCTGGTGCCGTTCCACGGTCTGGCGCAGCATCTCGTCGTTCATGTGCTCGATCTGCGTGCCCAGGATGATGTGGTCTGCAGGAAGCCCCACATCGCGGCAGACCTTGGCGGCCACCAGTTCGTTGTCGCCGGTCAGCAGCTTGACGGCCACGCCGTGCGCGGCCAGGGCGGCCAGCGCCTCGGCCGTGGTTTCCTTCGGTGGGTCCAGGAAGGCGATGTAGCCGATCAGGGTCAGCTCCGACTCGTCGGCCACGCCGTAGTCGCTCTTGTGCGGCGGCACTTCCTTCATGGCCACGGCGACCACGCGCAGGCCCTCGCGGTTGAGCTCGCGCGTCACGCGGCGCACGCGGGCCAATTGCTCCTCGTCCAGCGGGCGCGTGCCGTCGCCTTCGCGCAGGCGGGTGCAGGCGCCCAGGATTTCCTCGACCGCGCCCTTGCAGATCAGCTCGTGGTGGTGGTTGCGCTCGGCCACCACCACGGACATGCGGCGGCGCTCGAAGTCGAAGGGGATCTCATCGACCTTGCGGTAGTCCTCGGCCACGCGCATCTGGGTGTGCAGCTCCACGTGTTCCAGCACGGCATGGTCGAGCAGGTTCTTCAGGCCGGTCTGGTAGTGGCTGTTGAGGTAGGCGAAGCGCAGCGTCTCGTCGCACGGCTGGCCGAAGGCGTCGGTGTGGCGCTCCAGCACGATGCGGTCCTGGGTCAGCGTGCCGGTCTTGTCGGTGCACAGCACGTCCATCGCACCGAAGTTCTGGATGGCGTCCAGCCGCTTGACCACGACCTTGCGGCGCGACAGCACCACGGCGCCCTTGGCCAGGGTGGAGGTCACGATCATGGGCAGCATCTCGGGCGTCAGGCCCACGGCCACGGACAGCGCGAACAGGAAGGCCTCGGCCCAGTCGCCCTTGGTGTAGCCGTTGATGAACAGCACCACGGGCACCATCACCGCCGCAAAGCGGATCAGCAGCCAGCTGACGCTGTTGACCCCGGTCTCGAAGGCCGTGGGCGCGCGGTCGTTGGAGGTCACCCGCGTGGCAATGGTGCCGAAATAGCTGCGGTTGCCCGTGGCCAGCACCACGGCCAGCGCCGTGCCCGAGACCACGTTGGTGCCCATGAACAGCAGGTTGCTGGCATCCAGCACGCCGGTGCCATTCGATGCACTGGCGTCGGCGCGCTTTTCCACGGGCAGGGATTCGCCGGTCATGGCGGACTGGCTCACGAACAGGTCCTTGGCGCTGAGCACGCGGCAGTCGGCAGGGATCATGTCCCCGGCCGACAGCACCACGAAGTCGCCGGGCACGACCTCGCGCAGCGGCACCTCGTAGCGGCGCGCCTGCTGGCCGAAGCCGCTGTGCGGGGCGTCTGCGGAGTCGGCATCTGCCGGCGCCGTGGGGCCGCCATTGCGGCGCAGCACCGTGGCCGTGCTGCTGACCATAGCCTTGAGCCGCGCGGCGGCGCGGTTGGAGCGGCCTTCCTGCACAAAGCGCAGCAGCGTGGACAGCAGCACCATGGAGGCGATGACGACCGTGGCCTTCATGTCCTCCGTGGCGTAGGAGACCACGGCCAGCAGCGTCAGCAGCAGGTTGAAGGGATTGCGGTAGCAGTACCACAGGTGCAGCCAGCCGGGCAGCGGCTTTTCGTGCTCGACCTCGTTGGGGCCGAGACGTGCGAGCGCGGCGCGGGCCTGCTCGCGGGTCAGGCCGTCCTCGCTGGAGCCGGTGCGCGCCACCACGGCGGCAATGTCATCGCGCGAGGCGCGCAGCAGCTCGCGCGTGAGGGTCGGCGATACCGAGCGCGAGTGGTGCACGGCCGTGCCCGAGGGCAGGGCATTGCGCCGGAACAGCCCCAGGGCGTGGCGGCTGCGCAGAAACGCCTGGAACAGGTGCTTGAGGCTTTTCATGGTGACCTCCCTGGCGGCTCAGGCCTGGCTCGAACGAAGGGTGGCGCGCAGCCAGTGCCAGTTGCGCTGGCAGGCGCACAGCAGGCGGCGGCGCAGCGGCGGGCGGGTCACGGTGGCCGACTGCAGCCATTGGCGCCGGGCATGGGCAGGCAGATGGCGGTAGACCTCGGCGCGCTCCTGCGCCGCCAGCAGGGACAGAACGTCGGCCTGCTGGCGCTGCGTGAGCGCCACGAGTGCGTGGGCGAAGAGATCGGGACCGTGTTGCTGCAGCAGGGCGTGCAGTTGTCCGGTGTGGCGTGCCGCAATGGCGGCTTGCAGGGCCAGCTGCAGGGTGCTGGCGCGGGAGGTGTGGCTGGCGCGTGTGGAGACGGGTGCTGTGGCGGGCGTGGTTGCCGGCGTGGTGCGCAGCGCGGTGATGACGTGTTGCATGGCGGGCTTCTTTCGTTGCGGCCGAAAGAAGCCCGGCACCTATCCGTCAATGGACGTGCGCGGGTCTCCCGGCCGGGGCCTTGGGAAGGTGCGGAAGGGCCGCAGGCATGTGCGGCCGGACCGTATCGGAGGGGTCAGGGCAAGATCGACTCGGATCGGGGTCCATGGGGGAGCTCCTTTCTGACGATGGGGCGGACAAGGCTGCGGCGCGCGTTCAGCGCGGCTGCAGGCTCAGAAAGCTGCGGATGCGGTGCGTGGGCCAGTGGGTCTGCAGGTCCAGGTGCATGGCGTGCTCCATGGCCGAAGGGGCCTGGGCCTGCATCTGTGCCTGTGCCTTGGCCTGCATTGCTGCCTGGGAGGCAGCCACGCGCGTGCCGGTGGCGCCGGGGCAGGGCGCGGCAGTGGCAGGCTGCAGGCGTTGCATTGCGGGGCGGACGAACGGTGTGGACATGGCTTTCTCCTTGGCGAACCAGGAAGACCGCCGTAGGCAGGGCCGTCAAGCAGCGTGGGCCGGGCGCTGCTCGATGGCAGACACACGGGCACGCGGTCAGTGATCAACAGCCATTGGAATCTTCGGTGCAGGAGCGGGGTGCCTGATGCAGGCCAAGCGCCACTGCAGCGCCGGGCGGCGCGAAGATCCAAGGGGAAACGCAGCAATGGATGGAAGCCGACCGACATGGCCGCTCCCATCACAGGAGTCGGTCAGTCAGCCAGCAGCGAAGCCATTGCGGCGCGCTGTTTGTCACTGGTTGAACTGGCACTGTCCACGGAGGACTCCTGAAAATGCGATCCCTCGATTGTGCCTTGCGAGCTGCTTCGGGTCAACCCTGATGTGGATGCGCCACGGGCCAGCCAGCCCTGCACGATCAGCAGTTGCGCCGCGTAGTAGGTGGACAGCACGCCGGCTTGCGCGCCGTCGAAGGGCTGCACAAATCGGTTGATGGCCAGCAGCGAGTCGCTGGCCATGAAGAAGCAGGCACCCATGGCCACCTGCCAGGCCGCCTTGCCGCCCAGATGCCGCGCGCGGCCCAGGGCCTGCGCCGCCATCAGCGCAATGACCAGCACATAGGCGGCCACGGGCAGGCGCAGCGCGGCGGGCAGGCCGCCCTGCCAGAGCACGGCATACATGCCCGCGCCCAGGGCCAGCGTGGCGGCCAGCGAGGGCCGGTGTGCAAACCAGGGTGCGTCCTGGCGCAGCAGCACGATATAGGCCAGGTGGGCCAGCAGAAAGCTGGCAAGGCCCGGGATGAACAGATCGGGCAGCATCAGGAACACGTCGCCCGCCAGGGATGCCGCCAGTGCCGCGGCCAGCCAGCAGGCGCCGCGCGCGGGTTTCGCCAGTGCCGAGAAGGCCGTGCTGCCGCGCCACAGCTGCATGACGGCGATCAGCGCAAAGACCATGGTCAGCGGCTTGAACAGCCAGTGCCAGTGCAGCATGTCCAGCGCGGCGGTGGCGGTGGCCAGTGCGCCGGCCTCGATGGCCAGAGCCAGCCACAGGCTGATGCGCCCCTGCATGGCTGCGCCCAGCGCCCATTGGCAAGCCAGCAGCACGGCAAACCACAGTGCATTGCGGGCCGTCGAGGACTGGTCGGCATGCCAGAGAAACAGCGACACCCCGGCGATCAGCGCCACGAACTGCAGGCCTGCAAACCAGCGCAGGCCGCGTTCCATCCCCGGTGCGTAGAGCACGCGGTGCGCGTCCAGGTCGAAGGCCGGCCTGGGAAAGCGCTGCGCCACATCGGCGGGGCGCCATCCGGGCGGCTTGAGCCAGACGCGCAGCTTGTCGCCCCAGCGCCGCGCATGCCAGCTGTCATGGATGAGTTGCCGGTACACCACGGCGTTGGCCCACAGCGGGTCCCAGCTTTGCAGCAGGCCGCGCGTGCCGTAGACGCAGGGCTCGCTGTCGTCCTCGGGCTTGAAGGTGCCGAACATGCGGTCCCAGACGATGAGGATGCCGCCGTAGTTCCTGTCCAGGTAGCAGTCATTGACGGCGTGGTGCACGCGGTGGTTGCTGGGCGCGCAGAACCAGCGGTCGAACCAGCCCAGGCGCCGCACCTGCTCGGTATGGACCCAGAACTGGTAGAGCAGATCGATCAGGCCCACGATGGCAAACACCAGCGGCGGCACGCCGGCCAGCGCCATGGGCAGGTAGAACAGCCAGCCCAGCAGCGCGCCCGAGCTGGTCTGGCGCAGCGCCGTCGACAGGTTGTAGTCCTGGCTCTGGTGGTGCACGGCGTGGGCTGCCCACAGCACGGCCACCTCATGGCCCATGCGGTGCAGCCAGTAGTAGCAGAAGTCGTAGAGCAGCAGGGCCAGCAGCCAGCCGGGAATGCTGGTCCAGAAGGCATCGTTGCGCCACAGCGCCACATGATCGAAGGCCAGTGTGTACAGACCTATGCGCAGCAGCTGGGTGAAGACGGCGCTGGTCTGGCTGAGCATGCCCAGGCTGATGGAGCTGACGGCATCGGCCAGTCGGTAGGCATTGCGCCCGCGCCATAGGCTCACGCCCCATTCCAGCGCGATCAGCAGCAAAAAGGCCGGCGTGGCGAAGACGATGATTTGGCTGGGTGAAGGCATCATGGCCTGCCAATTCTGGACAGGGCCGTTGTGCGGCGCCTTAGGCGTGAACCCTAGGACACGGAATCACAAGGGTTGAAACGGATTGCAATAAATGGGGCTTCATGGCAAGCGCATGGCAGGAAAATTGCGCCCTATGGCAGAATCGCCCGCTTTCCACGCGCTGGACGTGCTTGCCCTGCAGGCGATCGCCAGCCCGCACCGCCATTGCCGGCATGCGCCTTGCATGCCCAAGCCCCATGCCCTTGTCCCGCCGCTCCTTGCTATCGGCTGCCGCCTCACTGGCTGCGGCCCTTGCCGCTGCACCCGCCGCCCATGCCGCGCCGGGCGCGGGCAAGCCCTGGCCGGCAGCCGGGCCCATCACCCTGATCGTGCCCTTTGGCGCGGGCAGCGATGTGGACGCCACGGCGCGGCTGATCGCCGAAAAGCTGGGTGCGCGGCTGCACCAGTCGGTGGTGGTGGACAACGTGCCGGCCTCGGGCGGCGTGCTGGGCGTGAGCAAGGTGGCGCGCTCGCACGCCGATGGCTATACGCTGCTGCTGGGCTTTGACGGGCCGGTGAGCATTGCGCAACTGGTGAACTCCTCCGTGCGCTATGACGCCGAGCGCGATCTGGCGCCCGTGGGTCTGGTTACCGCGGCGCCCATGGTGATCGTGGCCCGCCCGGGCCTGCCGGTGCACAACCTCAACGAGCTGATCAGCATGGCCCGCGCCCGGCCCGGCGCGCTGACCTATGCCACGCCGGGCGTGGGCACGGTGCTGCACCTGGCCATGGAACGGCTGCAGGAGCGCGCCCGCATCCGCCTGGTCCATGTGCCCTATCGCGGCGTGGCCCAGGTGACCAGCGAGGTCATGGGCGGCCAGGTCGATCTGGGCATTCTGATGACCACCGGCGCCACGCCGCTGGTGCAGCAGAAAAAGCTGGAAGGCGTGGGCGTGACCTCGGCACAGCGCATCGACGTGATTCCCGAGGTGATGAGCTTTGCGGAGGCGCCCGATCTCAAGGGCTTCGAGCTGGAAGCCTGGACCGGCCTGTTCGCCCCCGCCCGCACGCCCGAACCCGTGGTCAGCCGCCTGGCCGCCGAACTGGCCGAGGTGCTGAAGCTGCCCGAGGTCCGCAAGCGCCTGCAGGACAGTGGCGCCACGCCCGGCTCGGGCACGCCGGCCACGTTCGCCCAGTTCCTGAAGAAGGAAAAGGCGAGCTACACGCAGATCGTCAAGTCCGCCAATATCCAGGTGGAATAGGCCGCGCTGACGGTCAGTGGGTGGCCGTTTCTTTTCCATTGAATGAAGACAGGGCCGGCAAAATCGGCGGCATTGTCTGCGGTCGCCTTTGTGCGCCGAGTGCCACGTATTGGTGTGTGAAATCTGTTACCCTCCGCTTACATTTTTAAGGGGGCGGTGTGGGGGTGGAGAAAATCATGCGCCGGGCCATGGCATGGCTCTGGCTTTTTGCGCTTGCAGCGTCGGGCGCTGCAATGGCCGAGGACCGGCCCAATGTCACTTTTGCGGGAGTCGCCTATTCGGGCGACGCCAGTTCGCAGCAGCAGCGATTCCCTTATTCAAAGCAGTATGAGAGCCGCCTGAAGGCCGCCGGACACAGTGCCTATGCGCGGGCACTGGCATTCGTGCAGCAGGCGCCTGCACAGCATCTGCAGATATCCACCAATCCCATCGATGAGCTCAAGGGGCGCGACCAGGCCCTGGTGGTTTCTCTGGTGCTCAATTCCGAGACGGTCTCCGTGGAAAGCTTTGGCGGCGTGCGCAAGCTGTTCATCCTGATTCGTGGACAGGCCCTGTTTTTCGACTTCAAGTCCATGACGGCGGTGCGTTCGTATCCGCTCAGCTTTGCCTTCATCGACAACCTGCGCCACGAGCCGTCGCAAGAGGAAATCATGGAGCGCGTGACCAAGGTATACGAAGGCGCGGGAGGCAAGCCCGGCATCTTCGGCCGTTTTGCCCAGGTGCTGGCCACGGCCACCGTGCCCTCGCAGACTCCGCGTTTCCTGCAGGTCACCGATATCCAGATTCCCGCCGCCATGGCCGAGATGCTGCCCGGCTATCTGCAGGACCCGCAGGTGCACAAGACCTGGGCGGCCGATATCGTGGGCGAGGCCATTTCCAGCCGCATTGGTGTGCCCATCATTCCTTTTGCCATGGGCTATGCCGTGGGCAATGTGATGCGCATGCAGGTGCTTGACGGAGAGGTCTACACGCTGCAGCTGCCCAGTGCCGACTACGCCATCAGCGTCGATTTCAAGGGATTCAAGAAGCTCAAGTTCAAGGAGTCCAGCGCCGGCACCAGCTATGTCTACGGCACCTTTGCCGATATGCGCATCCAGGAACCCAATGGGCCGGTGTTTCTCGGCGCCTCGCTGAAGAACGCGGAAGTGAAGGTGGTGCCTTCCACGCAAACCCATGTCGATGATTTTCCGGCGTTCTATGACTCGCTCAACGGCCTTTTCGTGAAGCTGGCCGAGACGGTGGCGGCTGGACGGGGCAATGACTGGCTCAAGTCGGCTGCGGCCGAGAGCGACATCGAAGCGCAAATTGTCAAAACAAAAGACCTGATGAATCTATGCAAGTAATCCAGAAAATCCTCCTGTGCCTTTCCATGGCGCTGTTCGCGGCCGGTGCGGGCGCGCAGGTGCAGCAGGCACGCGGCAAGGCATCGGTCAGCTACCAGGATGCAAAGGTCAGCCCGCAGGACAAGGAGCGTGCGCTGATGGCGGCCCAGCTCAAGGCCGTGGAGTTCTACTACGCCGAAGCGGGCCAGTCGGAGGCCGAGAATTTCGACGCCGTGCGCGACAAGATCCTGGCCAACCCCGATCGCTACATCCTTGAGCACACCGTGCTCAGCGAAGAGGACAACGCCGACAGAAAGCAGTACACGGTCTCCGTGCGCGTGGCGCTGAACGTGGCCAATCTGCGCAATGCCGTCAAGGCCAACTCGGCCGTGGCCAGGGGCGGGCCTGCAGGCCGGTCGCCGCTGGCCTTCATGTTCGTCTCGCGCCAGGTGGCCACGACCAAGTCCTTCGATGACCGCGTCTACAAGCGTGTGGACGAGACCGAGGACGTCAAGGCCCAGGTCAGCGCTTCCGAAAAGGGCAGCGAGGGCGAGTCCATCCGTGGCGGACGCATCAGCACGAATGCCTCCACGGCGACCTCGGGCACCGCCTCGGTCAAGAGCAGCCGCACTTCCGAGACCGGCGGCAGCACAACGCGACGCTCGGCCGAGTCCACCTGGCGCGTGATCCCCAGCGCCAACCTGTCCCAGGTCTTTTCCTCCAACTTCGCCAAGGCCGGCTTCAAGGTGTCAGAGGCTGCCATGGTGGAGCCCTACACGGGCGGCCACTTCAAGGTCGCGGCCGTGGAGAACGACTACAAGAGCGGCATGGACCTGCAGCCCTCGACGCTGGCGGCCATGGTGGCCGGCATGCGCACGGCACAGATTCCCTACATCGCCCTGGGCACGCTGGATGTGGGCATGGGCGAACCCGATCCCCAGACCGGCCTGATGCGCGTGAGCGTGACGGTCAACGCCAAGATCCTGGACATCGCCCAGACCATTCCCGACACGATTGCCGCCGTCGGCCCCGTGCTGTACGCGGGCATGGGCCCGTCCGAGGATGAGGCGCGCAACAACGCGCTGAAGCTGGCCGCCAACAACGCGGCCCGCGATCTCACCAGCCAGGTCACCAATCTGGGCCTGCGCTGAGCGCTGCGGCTTCCAAGGTCCGGCTGCCATGCAGCCGGACCTTTTTTCCGTTCTTTCGCTTTCCACGCTTTCCACGCCTACCTCGTTTTTATCTTCGCCGTCCGCGTTCACGGACTGCTGCAACCCGAGTCCATCTCCATGAAAAAGCTCTTCACCACCGTCGCCGTTGCCGCCGCCATGGCCAGCCCCGCCCTGACACAGGCCCAGTTCTCCATGCCCTCCATCCCGGGTGTCGGCAAGCTCATGGGCGGCAGCGGCTCTGCCGACGTGGCCGGCCAGGGCGACGCACTGGTGCGCAGCTATGTGGGCGCCAGCAAGGAGGTGCTCAGCGCCAATGCCAAGATGGCCACGGCCCTGGGCCTGAAGGAGCAGGCCGCCAGCGCCGCCAGCACGGCGGACAGCCTGGGTGATGGCGCCACCATCGGCGCGCTGGGCGATGGCAACAAGGTGGTCTCGGACACCAGCGGCGCGATTGCCGAGTCCATGGCGAAGAAGCCCGTGCTCGATGCCGCCTCCAAGGCCACCTTCGCCGAGGGGCTGGTGCACCTGGTCAACGGCAGCGTGAAGTACGCCGGCATGGGCAAGGATGTTTCGGTCATGGGCAAGAGCCTGCAAAGCGCCAACCCCATGCAGCTGACCAAGCTCACCTCCGCGGCCTGGGTGGTGTCCAAGTTCCCCGGCTCGGCCTCCGACCTGTTCAGCACCGTGCAGACGGCCATTGCCTTCGCGCGGGCCAACGACATCGAGGTGCCGGCCAATGCGGCTGACGCCACGGCCGCGCTGGGCACGCTCAAGCTGTGATCCGGTACAGGCAAGGAGCACTTTCTATGCGTATCCGCATCATTGCGGCCGTCGTGGCTGCCTGCGCCGCCATGTCCGGCTGTGGCGACAAGCCATCCGAGCAGCCCAGGACCGACGCGCCTGAACAACCCCAAAGCGTCGCCCCGCCCGTGCCCGACGTGGGCAAGCTGGAGACCGTCGAGGTCCAGGTCATCGGCCTGGGCCAGTCCCCTGGCGAAGCCATGGCGCAGGCGCTGCAGATGGCGCTGCTGCAGGTCAATGGCGCCGTGATCCAGTCCGCCTCGGTCACGGCCAAGTACGGTCTGGATGTGGCGCTGGGGCAGGACGCCGCCTCGCTGCGCGCCAGCGCCTTCGCCGAGGTGGTCAAGCAAAAGTCCGGTGGCGTCATCCAGTCGGTCCAGGTGGTGGATCTGGAGGAACCCAAGCCTTGGGCCAAACGCTACAAGTACACCATCAAGGCCAACATTTCCAAGTTCAAGCCTTCGGCCGAGATGCAGAAGATCAAGGTCGTTGTGGGCCCGGTGCGCTTCGAGCAGGCCTCGCTGCCCATGGGCGACCGCAGCGTTTCCGCCGCCGAGGTGGGTGCAACGCTGAGGCAACGCATCAGCGACGCCCTGGTGCAGACGGGCCGCTTTGCCGTGCTGGACCGCGAATTCAGCCCCGAGATCGAGCAGGAACTGGCCATCATCGCCACGGGCCAGGCGCCCAGCGCCGAGCTGGCCAAGCTGTCCCAGGCTGCCAGCGCCGATCTGGTGTGGAGCGCCCGCGTCAGCAGCTTTGCCTACAACCGCCATGCCCGCCAGCTCAAGACCAGTGACCGCCAACTGGTGAGCTACTCGGGCGGCTGGGCCCTGTCGCAGAAGCTGGTGAACGTGGCCACGCGCCAGGTCACGGCCTCGGATTCGCTGCGCGGCTCCGTCCCTTCCACGGCACCGACCACGCTGGGCGCGGGCGTGGATGGCAACAAGGTCATGACCGACATGAGCGATGCGCTCGTCGCCGGCGTGGTCAGCTCCATCCTGCAGCGCACCTTTCCGCTGACCGTGGTCGCCCGCGATGGCGAAAGCGTGGTGCTGAGCCAGGGCGGCCAGGCCGTGAAGGAGGGCGCGCGCTACCAGGTGGTGGCCATGGGCAAGGAGATGAAGGACCCGCAGACCGGGCAAAGCCTGGGGCGCCTGGAGTCACCGTGCTGCGAACTGGTGGTCGATCGCGTGACCCCCAACCTCTCCTACGGCCACCTGGAGAACATGCGCGGCGGCATGGAAGACCTGCCACCGGGCGGGCTGCAGGTGCGTGAGGTGCTGAAGGCATCCGCCGCGCCCGTGCTGGCCGCACAGGCTGCATCAGGTGATATGGCCGCGGCCGCTGAGCCCCAGGCCGCACCGGCCCGTGCTGCACAACCGCCCGCAACACGCCGCGCGGCATCGCCCGCCAAGGAGGCCGATGCCCCGGTCGGCAAGAAGGACGACGACAACTGGTAAGCGACAAGTGGCGGGGAGGTGCGCTGCGGCGCCCTTCCCCGTGCGGGTGCTTAGCTGAAAACCTCGTCGCGCGCACCGCCTTCCAGGTGCTGCACATCGCCCCAGCCGACCAGGCCCAGGCCCTGGGGCGTCCACAGCAGGCGGTTGATGGCCGCGTTGCCCAGCGCCCAGGTGCGCGGCGCCTGCACTTCCTGGTGCGTGGCCAGGCGGTAGAGCACATCCATCACGCCGCCATGCGCCACGATCACGATCTGCTCGCCGGGATGGCCACTGGCCAGCCGGTTCACCGTGGCCGAGATGCGGTCGCGCAGCATCAGCAGCGACTCGCCGCCGCCTGCGGGCACGAACTCGGGATCGCGCTTGCGCCAGCGCAGCGCATCTTCCGGGTGGGACGCCTCGATATCGTTGAAGGTCTGGCCCTCGAAGCTGCCGAAGCAGCGCTCGCGCAGGCCCTTGTCGGCCGTCAGCGTCGCCCCCGTGCTTGCGGCCACGGCCTCGGCCGTGACATAGGCACGCAGAAGGTCGCTGCTGTAGATGGCGGCCACCGGCTCGCCCGCCAGGGCCTTGCCGGCCTGGGCGGCCTGCCAAAGTCCCATGTCGTTCAGAGGAATGTCCAGATGGCCCTGGATGCGGGCGTCCACATTCCAGGCGGTTTCTCCGTGGCGGATGGCAATGATGCGCGTGGCTTGCATGAGGGGCTGGCGTGGGGAAGCTGCAAAAAGAGCAGGCATTGTCCTGCAAGCTGCGGGAGCCTGCATGGCCCAGGTGCGCAGGCCAAGTGGATCCTTGGCATAGTCAACTAAAAGGCGAAACTGGCGCGCCCTAAACCCAGGGACACCGAGGAAGGGCCGCCCCGCACCGAGGGTGTCGTCCCCCTCAGGGGGAAGGCGCGCAGCGCCTCAGGGGGATCAAATAAGACTTTTTGCGTTGTCCAGCACGAAGTCGCAGGCCTTTTCCTTGAGGTCGCCCTTGAGCTTGTCGATGCTGAAGCTCTTGCCGTTGGAGCCGGTGACCAGGCCGCCCAGGCCGTTCTGGAATCCCGTGTCCTTGGGCTCTTCCTGCTTTTGCATGCCCAGCTTGCCCAGCAACTGGTCCTTGACCTGGGCCGCCTTGTCGGCATTGAGGTAGTTGTTCTTCATGCAGTAGGAGATGACGCCTGCCGCATTGCCGGCCGTGGCCGAGGGGCTCAGGCCCAGGGCGGAAAGCGCACCCGCACCGCCTGCCCCCGCACCCAGCATGCCGCCGAGGCCGGAGCCGGCGCCTTCGCTGCTGGCGGCGGCCTTGTCACCGCCAAGGCCCGAGGCCTGGCGCAGCGAGTCGCCCAGGCCCGACGCCTGGGCAGGCAGGGCGCCCAGGCCCAGCATGGCGCACAGCAGTGCGCTGGCAATGGATGTCTTCATGGATGCTTCCTTTCCGCGGCAACCCGCAGGCTCGATACAGGGCCTGAAATTAGCACGCCGTGCGGCGCAGACCTGTGCCCGATTGCAAACCTTTGCCAGAGCGGGCCGTGGCGGTCTTTCGCGTTTTCACTAGCTGTCAAAGCCGTTGGCCTGTCCATGATGGCCGCACGCCAATGGCGGGCCGCAGGCGGCGGTCTTGTTATTTGGAAATGGCTTTTAAGTATAAAAATCAATTCAACAAGCTGTAAAAGTTATTTACAGTGGGGCGCACCTATATGGCCCGCTTCTTGCGGCGCCAGGGCTGCTGCGTCGCATGACCGCCGCCCTTCCAATCAATCCACAGGGGAGCAGACAAATGATCATGAAGATTCTGGGCAGTTCTTTGCTGGCCGCAGGCCTGTTGACCTCGGCCGCGCTGGCCCAGGCCGAGACCGTGCGCTGGGCGCGCGGCTCCGATCCGACTTCGCTGGACCCGCATGCCTTCAACGTGGGCACCAATTTCGTGCTGCTGCACCAGATCTACGAAACCCTGGTCATCCGCTCGGCCGACGGCAAGCTGGTGCCCACGCTGGCCACCTCGTGGAAGATGACCTCCGACCCGTCGGTCTGGGAGTTCAAGCTGCGTCCCAACGTCAAGTTCCATGACGGCACGCCGTTCACGGCGCGCGACGTGGTCTTCTCGCTGAACCGCGCCAAGGGCGAGAACGCCCAGGTCAAGTCCCTGCTGTCCTCGATGGAGGAGGCCAAGGCCGTGGACGATCTCACGGTGCAGGTGAAGACCAAGGGCCCGAACCTGATCTTCCCCGACAACCTGACCAACCTCTTCATCATGAGCGAGAAGTGGTCCAAGGCCAACGGCGCCGAGACCACGCAGGACACGGCCAGCAAGACCGAGAACGGCGCCACGCGCGCGGCCAACGGCACGGGCGCCTACGTGCTGGCCAGCCGCGAGGTCGATTCGAGGACGGTGATGAAGCTCAACCCCGACTACTGGGGCAAGGGCCAGTTCCCGCTGCAGGTGACCGAGCTGATCTACCTGCCCATCAAGTCCCCGGCCACGCGCGTGGCGGCCCTGCTGTCGGGCGAGGTGGACTTCGCCCAGGACATTCCCGCACAGGACGTGGCGCGCCTGAAGCAGGACAAGCGCCTGCGCATCAATGAAGGCCCCGAGAACCGTTCCATCTTCCTGGGCCTGAACGTGGGTGCGGCCGAGCTCAAGAGCAGCAACGTCAAGGGCAAGAATCCCCTGGCCGATCCCAAGGTGCGCCAGGCCATCGAGCTGGCCATCGACCGCGACGCGATCAAGCGCTCGGTGATGCGCGGCCTGTCGATTCCCACGGGCGTGATCGCGCCGTCGTTCGTCAATGGCTATGACAAGGCCTTTGCGGCCTATCCCAAGGCGGATGCCGCCAAGGCCAAGCAGTTGCTGGCCGAGGCGGGCTACCCCAACGGTTTCACCATCACGCTGAACACGCCCAACGACCGCTATGTGAACGACGAGGCCATTGCCACGGCGGTGGCAGGCTTCCTGGGCCGCATCGGCATCAAGACCGAAGTCTCGGCCCGGCCGATCGCCATGCACAGCGTGTCGCTGACCAAGGCGGACAGCGACTTCTACCTGTACGGCTGGGGCGTGCCCACCTATGACTCGGCCTACATCTTCGACTTCCTGGTGCACACGCGCGGCAAGGACAGCCGTGGCGCGCAGAACGCGACGCACTACAGCAATGCCGATGTGGATGCCAAGATCCTGTCCCTGTCCTCGGAGAGCGACAAGGCAAAGCGCGATGCCACCATCAAGAGCATCTGGGAGACGGTGCAAAAGGAGCGCTTCTACATTGCGCTGCATGACCAGGTGATCCACTTCGCGTCCGTGCCCCGGATCAATGTGCCCGTGCACCCGGACAACGCGCTGCACTTCAAGTTCGTCAAGTTCGAGAAGAAGTAAGCACCGATGCTGGTCCATCTGCTGCGCCGGCTGGGCCAGTCCGCCCTGGTCCTGCTGGCCGTTTCCTTTGTCTCGTTCATGGTGTTCCGCCATATCGGCGATCCCACGATCAGCCTGCTGGGCGAGGACGCGACGGTTGCCGAGCGCGAGGCGCTGACGGAAAGCCTGGGCTTCAACAAGCCCGTGCCCCTGCAGTACCTGGGCTACGTGGGCAAGGTGCTGCAGGGCGACCTGGGCATCTCCTACCGGCTCAAGCGCCCCGTGACCGAGATCATTGCCGAGCGCCTGCCCGCCACGCTGGAGCTGGCGATGACGGCGGCGCTGTTCGCCCTGGTCATCGGCGTGGCGCTGGGCGTGTACACGGCCATACGGCGCGAGGGCTGGCTGAGCCGCTCGATCATGACGGTGTCGCTGGTGGGCGTGTCCCTGCCCACCTTCCTGATCGGCATCGCCCTGATCTACCTGTTTGCCGTGGAGCTGCGCTGGCTGCCGTCCTTCGGGCGCGGCGAGACGGTGAAGCTGGGCGGGTGGGAGACCGGGTTGCTGACGGCTTCGGGCTGGTCGGCGCTGATCCTGCCGGCCATCACGCTGGGCTTCTACAACATGACGCTGATCATGCGCCTGGTGCGCGCCGAGATGCTGGAGGTGCTGCGCGCCGACTACATGCGCTTCGGCCGTGCGCGCGGGCTGCGCGAGCGCGACCTGTACTTTGGCCATGCGCTGCGCAACACCCTGATTCCCGTGATCACCATCGCGGGCCTGCAGATCGGCTCGCTGATCGCCTTTGCCATCGTCACCGAGACCGTGTTCCAGTGGCCCGGCGTGGGCCTCCTGTTCATCTCCTCCATCCAGGGCGTGGACGTGCCGCTGATCGCCGCCTACCTGATGTTCATCGCGCTGCTGTACGTGGGCATCAACCTGCTCGTCGATTTCCTGTACGTGATCGTGGACCCCCGCTTGAGAAACCGATGACCGATTCCGCCAAACAAGCAATCCCTCCCACGGGCTGGCGCGCCAGCGACTCGCCGGTCAAGCGCGCCTTTGCACGCTCGCGCCTGGTACAGGCGGCGGCGCTGGTGCTGGCGCTGATCGTGGCGGCCACGCTGCTGTCGCCCTGGCTGGCCTGGCAGAACCCCTTCGATCCGGCCAATCTGGACCTGATGGATGCCTTCACGCCGCCGGGCCAGGCGGGTACCAGCGGCACGCTGTACGCGCTGGGCTCGGACGACCAGGGCCGCGATGTGTGGAGCGCCATCCTCTACGGGCTGCGCATGTCGGTGCTGGTGGGCGTGTCGGCCGTGGGGCTGTCCCTGCTGATCGGTGTGCCGCTGGGCCTGGTCTGCGGCTATGCGGGCGGCTGGTTCGACACGCTGATGATGCGCATCGCCGATGTGCAGCTGACCTTTCCCGTGATCCTGGTGGCGCTGCTGGTCTTCGGCATCGCACGCGGCCTGCTGCCCGAGGGCTACCGCGACGACATGGCGGTCTTCGTGATCATCGTGGCCATCGGCCTGTCCGACTGGGTGCAGTACGCACGCACCGTGCGCGGCGCGGTGATGGTGGAAAAGCACAAGGACTACGTGCTGGCGGCCCAGCTCATAGGCCGCAGCCGCGTGGCCATCCTGGTGCGCCACATCCTGCCCAACCTGCTGGCGCCCATCCTGGTGATCGCCACCATCAGCTTCGCGCATGCCATCGTGGCCGAGTCCACGCTGTCCTACCTGGGCGTGGGCCTGCCGCCCACCCAGCCTTCGCTGGGCACGCTGATCCGCATCGGCCAGGGCTTCCTGTTCTCGGGCGAGTGGTGGATATTGCTGTTCCCCTCGCTGGTGCTGCTGGCGCTGGCGCTGTCCGTCAACCTCGTCGGCGACTGGCTGCGCGACGCACTGAACCCCAAGCTGCAATGAGCACGACACAAGAATCCGGGCAGCCCCTTGCACAGCCTCCGGTGCTGAGCGTTCGCGGCCTGTCCGTCACCTTCGACACCTACAAGGGCCCCGTGCAGGTGCTGGACGATGTGTCCTTCGACATCGCGCCCGGCGAGATCCTGGGCGTGGTCGGCGAGTCTGGCGCGGGCAAGTCCATGACGGGCGCCGCCGTGATCGGCCTGATCGAGCCGCCGGGCCGCATCTCGGCCGGCACGGTGCAACTGCGCGGCGAGCGCATCGACACGCTGCGCGGCGAGGACCTGCGGCGCATACGCGGCCGGCGCATAGGCTCCATCTTCCAGGACCCGCTGACCAGCCTGAACCCGGTCTATACCGTGGGCCGGCACCTGGTGGAGACCATCCGCACGCACCTGCCCGTCTCCGAGAAGGAGGCCGAGGCACGCGCGCTGGCCCTGCTCGAAGAGGTGGAGATCCCGCAGGCGCGCGAGCGCATGGCCCAGTATCCGCACCAGTTCTCGGGCGGCATGCGCCAGCGCGTGGCCATCGCCCTGGCGCTGTGCGCCGAGCCCGAACTCATCATCGCCGACGAGCCCACCACGGCGCTGGACGTGTCCGTGCAGGCGCAGATCATTGCCCTGCTGCGCCGCGTGTGCAAGGAGCGCGGCGCGGCCGCCATGCTGATCACGCACGACATGGGCGTGATCGCCGAGACGGCCGACCGCGTCATGGTCATGTACCAGGGCCGCGTGCTGGAAACCGGCCCCGTGCGCCAGGTGCTGGACGCGCCGCAGCAGCCCTACACCCAGGTGCTGATGGGCGCCATTCCCAGCGTGCACCACCGCGTGCAGCGCCTGCCCGTGCCCGAGGTGGGAGGCGGCCCGGCCGCGCCCGCCGTGCCCTGGCAGTCCGGGGCCGGTGCGCAGGAGCCCGCGGCTGCCCTGCTGGAGGTCAGGGATCTGTGCAAGGAGTTCGACCTGTCCAGCGGCTGGCTGGCCCGGCTGCTGGCGCGCGAGGACAAAAAGATCCTCAAGGCCGTGGACGGCGTCGGCTTCTCCATCCGCAGGGGCTCCACCTTCGGCCTGGTCGGTGAGTCCGGCTCGGGCAAATCCACGGTGGCGCGCATGGTGGCGGGGCTGACGCCGCCCACCAGTGGCACCGTGCTGTTCGACGGCGTGGACAAGTGGAGCCCGGCCGCCCAGACCGTGGCCATGCGCCGGCGCTTCCAGATGATCTTCCAGGACCCGTATGCCAGCCTGAACCCGCGCTGGACCGTGCAGGAACTGATTGCCGAGCCCCTGCAGGTGCTGGCCCTCACGGCCGGCAAGGACGAGACGGCCGAGCGCGTGCAGGAGGCGCTGCGCCGCGTGCGCATGAAGCCCGACGATGCGCGCAAGTACCCGCACCAGTTCTCGGGCGGGCAGCGCCAGCGCATCGCCATCGCGCGCGCCCTGGCCAGCCGGCCCGAGTTCATCATCTGCGACGAGCCCACCTCGGCGCTGGACGTCTCGGTCCAGGCCCAGGTGCTCAACCTCATGCGCGACCTGCAGGAGGAGTTCGGCCTGACCTATCTGCTGATCAGCCACAACCTGGCCGTGATCCGCCACATGTGCGACGACATCGGCGTCATGCAGCGCGGCCGCCTGGTCGAGGCCGGCGAGGCCGGCGCCGTGCTCGATGCGCCGCAGCATGCGTACACGCGCGCGCTGATGGCTGCCGTGCCGGATATGGAGCATGTGCACTGAGGCAAGTGCACTGCCATGGCCTGGCGTTCAGGTCGCGGCAACGACCCGCACGTCGAACCGGACCTGAAGCCAGTTCTTGATGGCGGCAAAGATGGCGGCAAGATTGTCCATGCTGGGGTTGCCTTTCGGCGAAAGCATCCGGTGCAGGCTCTTGCTCGGCTTGTGCGTGAGGTCGGCCAGCGTCTCGAATCCCAACGTTGCGTTGACGAGATCGCGCAGGACGAGGCGTGCCGTTTCTGGCTCACCACTCAGAAAAAGAGTGGCCGCCTCATCAAGCAGCGCCTGTGCGAAAGCAGGGTCGCGCTCAATGCGCTGAATGACCGTTTGTTTGAAATCGCGGGTGAGCGTCATGCTTTCGTTCCTTTTTTGGCATTGTCCGAGGGGCGTTGCCTCTTGCGAGCCTTGTATTCGCTGTGCAGGGCCACGGCTTCGTCGATGGCCTTCTGCTGGCCCTTTTTCGTGCTGCCCCCGAACAGGATGATCAATCTTTCCCCGTCCTTGGCGAGATAGATGCGGTAGCCCGGGCCCCAGTCGATCTTGTATTCGCCAATACCCCGGAACCATTCGATATTGGAGGTGTTGCCCAACTCCATGCGGGCCATGGCGACGGCCACCTTGGCGGCCGCCTGGCCATCCAGCCCGTTGAACCATGTCTGGTACGCGCTGCTGCCGTCTTCGCGGATGTACTCCTGGAGCTGGATTCGCATGGTTGGATGGTAACTTATGAGTTACCAGTGCTGCAAAGCGCTGTCCACATGACCTACAGCGTTCTCATGTTCCCAGGAACGAATGACAGCGATGGACCCAAAAAAGGCCTGCGGATGCAGGCCTTTGCTTCTGAGACACGATGGCTTACCGGGCGGGTGCTGGCGTGGCCGGTGCTGCCTGCGCCGCAGGTGCTGCCTGCGCCGGCGCGCCACCCTGCTGCACCGGACCGATGGTGGCGCGCACCACGCGCGAGCCCTTTGGCGGGTTGGGGAAGCCGGTCAGGGCGGCGTCGAACAGGATGCCGAAGATGGCCGGGTCATCGGTCCACACATCCTGGCGCTGGGCCGAGGTCTCGTAGACGATCTGCTGCGTGGTGGCGTTGCGCATCACGATGCTGACGGCGCGGTAGTACTCCAGCGGCGGGCCGTCGAACATGAAGCTGCCGCCAAAGCCCATGCCCCAGCCGCGCCCGTAGCCCACGCCCCAACCCCAGCGCGGGCCGCCCCAGCGGTCGTAGTAGGGCCAGGCGGCGTAGTCGCGCGCATAGCGTGCGTCGGCACCGATCTGCACGATCAGGCTGGCCCGGGAGTCGTCGCGCTGCAGGCCCACGCGGCCCAGGGCCTGCTGGGCCTGGGACTCGATGGCCGCGAAGTGCGTCTGCGCCTCGCGTTGCGAGGGCAGCACTTCCAGGCGGTAGGTGGGCGGCGCGGGCAGGGCGCCCAGCGTGGAATAGCTCTGGACGGTGCTCTGGACTTCGCGCACGCTGGCGCAGCCCGTGAGCAAGGCCGTGGCCACGATGGCCAGGACATGGATGCAGCGCAGCTTCATGGTGTACTCCTTGGTCGAAAAAAGGCCCGTTTGCACGGGCCTTGGTTGGAGTGGGGCGATTGTTATAGGTTCAGCCGTCAGGACGACAGTTGTACCACCTGCAGGCCGGGCAGTGATGCGGAGACGGGCATCTCTTCATGGTCGAAGGCCATGTCGCCGTTGGGGTCGGCAATGCCGGTGGCCTTGGCGTTCTTGAAGTCGTGCAGCTCGGGGTCCATCATGTGCGTGGTCACGATGTGGCCCATGGCGCGGAACATGCTTTCCACGCGGCCCGGGAATTTCTTGTCCCATTCGCGCAGCAGCTCGCCCACGGCCACGCGCTGCAGGCCGTCCTGGCTGCCGCAGAGATTGCAGGGGATGATGGGGAAGTTCTGGTACTGGGCCCAGCGCACGGTGTCCTTCTCGGGCACGTAGCACAGCGGGCGGATCACCACATGCTTGCCGTCGTCCGAGACCAGCTTCGGGGGCATGCCCTTCATGCGGCCGCCGTAGAACATGTTGAGCATCAGCGTCTGCACGATGTCGTCGCGGTGGTGGCCCAGGGCCACCTTGGTGCAGCCCAGCTCGTCGGCCACCTTGTACAGGATGGCCCGGCGCAGGCGCGAGCACAGGCCGCAGGTGGTCTTGCCCTCGGGCACCACGCGCTTGACCACGCTGTAGGTGTCCTGCGTTTCGATGTGGTAGTCCACACCGATGCTCTTGAAGTACTCGGGCAGCACATGGTCAGGAAAACCGGGCTGCTTCTGGTCGAGGTTCACAGCCACCAGCTCGAACTTGACGGGCGCGCGCTTTTGCAGCTTGCGCAGCACGTCCAGCATCGTGTAGCTGTCCTTGCCGCCCGACATGCAGACCATGATCTTGTCGCCTTCCTCGATCATGTTGAAGTCGGTGATGGCGCGGCCCACCTCGCGGCACAGGCGCTTTTCCAGCTTGACCTGTTCGCGCTCGATCTTGATGCGGTTGCCGTTCGCGGTATTGGCTTGGGCATCCGCATCGGCGGCGGCGGTTTCGGGGGCGGCTTCTTCGGCCAGCCAGGGGTTGTCGGTCACTGCATTCATGGGGTTCACCATTGTCCGGTTTCTATGCGAATGGCCACTTCGCAGTCTTCAAAGATTTCCAGCTTGGCGATTTTCACGCGCACGCCCAGCACGCCGGGCAGCTGCATCAGGCGCTGGGCCAGCTTGCCGATCAGGCTCTCCAGCAGGTTCACATGCTCGGCCGTGCATTCATCGATGATGATCTGGCGCACCTTGCGGTAGTCCAGCACATGCAGGATGTCGTCGTCGCGCGGAGCCAGCGGTTGGGTGCCCAGGCTCAGCTCGGCATCGACCTGGATGGGCTGGGGCATCTGTTTTTCGTGGGCGAGGATGCCCAGGTTGGCGTCGAAACGCAAACCCGTGAGCGTCAGGATCTGTTGTCCGGTGGCGGAGTTCATGGGGAAAAGCCGTGGAGTGTTTGGGGTGGCGCGCGCGGGCGCCTACATCATGGAAAAGTCGCGCTCGAAGCGCTGCAGGTGCTGGCCGCCATCGACCAGCAAGGTGGTGCCGGTGATGGACTGGTTGTCCAGCGCAAAGCACACGGTGGCGGCTACGTCGGCCGCGCTGGACGAGCGGCCCAGCGGGCTGAGGCGGTGCAGCGACTCGAAGCGCTCCTGGCTCAGCATGTGGCTGGTCAGCGTCAGGCCCGGGGCCACGCCGACGACGCGCACGCGCGGTGCCAGCGCCAGCGCCAGCATGGTGCCGGCGGCCTCGAGAGCCGCCTTGGACAGCGTGTAGCTGAGGAAATCGGGGTTCTGGTTCCAGAGCTTCTGGTCCAGCATGTTGATCACGGCGCCGCTGGCATGCTCCTCGCCGGCCGCCACGCGGTCCTCGATATGGGCATGCAGCGCCTGGGCCAGCAGGATGGGCGCGCCGGTGTTGCTGCGCAGGTGGGCTTCCAGGGCCACGTAGCTGAAGCTGCCTGCATCGTCATGCTCGAACAGCGAGGCGTTGTTGACCACGGCATCCAGGTGGCCGAAGTGCGCCACGGCGCGCGGCACCAGCGAGCGCACCGAATCCTCGTTGAAGAAATCGGCATCCAGGGCGGCGCTGTCGCCGGCCAGTTCAGCGCAGGCGGCGGCCGTCTCCAGCGCCTCGTCGTGCGAGTCGCGGTAGTGCACGGCCACTTGCCAGCCGGCGCTGGCAAGCGCGAGCGCGATGTCGCGCCCCAGGCGGCGGGCCGCGCCGGTCACCAAAACGGTGCGTGTTCGGGCAGGTGTGGACATTCGAGGACAATGTACGGATCGTGACGACAGAACCCTCAATTTTAACGGCCGCCCTGCAATCCCGTGTTGCGCAAGAGATTGCGTCCTCTGGAGGCTGGCTGGCTTTCGACCGTTTCATGGCCCTGGCGCTGTACGAGCCGGGCCTGGGCTACTACGCCAATGACACCGCCAAGTTCGGGCTGATGCCATCGTCGGGCAGCGATTTCGTGACCGCGCCCGAGATGTCCCCGGTCTTCGGCCAGCTGCTGGCCGCCCAGGTGGCCGAGGCGCTGCAGCGCACGCACACCCGCGAAGTCTGGGAATTTGGTGCCGGCACGGGCGCGCTGGCGCTGCAGGTGCTGGACGAGCTGGCCGCCCTGGGCGTGCGGCCGGACCGCTACACCATCGTCGATCTGTCGGGCACGCTGCGTGCGCGCCAGCAGCTCAGGCTGGTGAAGTACGAAGGACTGGTGCACTGGGCCGATGCCCTGCCCGATCGGCTCGAAGGCGTGGTCATCGGCAACGAGGTGCTGGATGCCATGCCCGTGCAATTGCTGGTGCGCAAGGCAGGTGCCTGGCACGAGCGCGGCGTGGTGCTGCAGCCGGACGGCAGCCTGGGCTGGGAAGACCGGCCCACGCAGCTGCGCCCGCCCATGGAGATCGAGGGCGAGCACGACTACCTGACCGAGATCCACCCGCAGGGCGAGGCCTTCATCCGCACGCTGGGCGAGCGCATGGCGCGGGGCGCTGCCTTCTTCATCGACTACGGCTTCGGCGAGTCCGAGTACTTCCATCCGCAGCGCCACATGGGCACCCTGGTGTGCCACCGCCTGCACAAGGTGGACGACGACCCGCTGGCCGAGGTCGGCCTCAAGGACATCACGGCCCATGTGAACTTCACGGGCACGGCCGTGGCCGCGCAGGAGGCGGGCTTCGAGGTGCTGGGCTATACCTCGCAGGCCCACTTCCTCATCAACTGCGGCCTGGGACCCAAGCTCGACGCCCTGGCCCAGGGTCCGCGCGCCATGGCCACCAAGCTGATGATGGAGCACGAGATGGGCGAGCTGTTCAAGGTCATCGGCCTGGCCAAGGGCGTGGAGCCCTGGGACGCCATGGGCTTTGTGCGCGGCGACCGCACGCACCGCCTGTAGCTGCCGGCCAGAGCTCTGCCCCGGCCTCAGCGCTGGACGCTGCGGCCGTTGCTCACCTCGTAGGCCGTCTGGTCCTTGAGGTTGATGCGGTAGATCTCGCGCGTGACGTTGCCCGAGAAACCCAGCTCCACGATGGACAGGTTCTCGAACGTGGTCGTGAAGCCGCCGGGCAGGATGCGGTTCAGGCGCGCGGCGGTCTCGCCCATGGCGCGCTCGATCTCGGGCGTGAAGGTGGCTTCGCTGTAGACCAGGGTGTTGTGCGGGTTGTGGCTGCGCACCTCCTTGCCGGCCTGCACCTGGTTGATGCCGCTGACGCCCACGCTTTGCACCATGGCCTTGGCCGAATCGTTCATGCGGGCATAGACGGGCCCCGTCACGCGCGGCAGCGGGCCGTCGCGCAGCGGTGCCATGGCGGCGGTGGCGCGGGTGTTGAAGTCCATCATGGCTTCGTAGGCCGGGCCGGACTTGACGATGCCCAGGTCCAGCCACCACGGCTTGCCGGCGCCCTTGGCGGCCTCGGTGGTGTAGAAATTCTTCAGGTGCACCTCCTGCAGCACGGGCGGCAATGCCGGCAGGGCGGCCAGCATCTTGCGCGGTGTGGACGGGTCGGCGCTGTGGATATGCACCACGGTGACATGGGGCAGGTTGAAGGTGTTGGCCTCGGCCACCAGCTTCAGGCGCAGCAACTGCTCGTGCACCACGGGCGTGACCTGGCTGTCCATGATGGCTGTGGCATCGGCCGGCAGGCGGTAGACCAGGCCATAGGTGGCCTGGTGGGCGCGGAAATCGCTGCGCTGCAGGGCGCTGTTGTCGATGGCGCCCGACGCTGCGGCTGCCGTGGTGGGGGCCGGAGCGCTGGCGCAGGCCGCCAGCAGGGCGGCAGGCAGGATGGCGAGAAGAAGGCGCCTGGATGTGTGTTGCATGGTGGGGTTGTCTTGTTGCGGCATGGAGCCATGGAAGAAGGGGGCGTGTCGCGAATGGTCCCGAAGCCTCCCGCCACGGGACTTTCCCAATGTAGGACGCCCATGTGTCGTGCCCATGACGCGCCGCCGCCGTACACTCGGCGCCATGATCCGCTGGCTCCTTGTCATCTTCCTGGCCCTGCTGCTGTTCAATGGCCTGCACGCCTGGCTGGAGCGCATAGGCCTGGGCCGCCTGCCGGGCGACTTCCGCTTTCGCCTGTTCGGCCGCGTGATTTTTCTGCCCATTGCCAGCACCGTGTTGCTCAGCGTGATTGCCGCCCTGATCGCCAAGCTGGTCTGAGCATGGCTTGAAGCACGGGCGCGCCGCCCGTATATGCAGGCATTGCTCCCATGACTTCCGAACAAGAGGCCGCCCATGTCCGACAAGCTGCATTTCGTCTGCCCCCATTGCCACACCACCAACCGCATTGCGGCCGACCAGCTCGGCAGCGCGCCTGACTGCGGCAGCTGCCACCAGCCGCTGGTCACCGGCCAGCCCGTGGCGCTGGATGCGCAAAGCTTTGCCAGGCATGTGGGGCGCAGCCAGGCGCCGGTGGTGGTCGATTTCTGGGCGCCCTGGTGCGGCCCCTGCCGCATGATGGCGCCGGCCTTCGAGCAGGCGGCGCAGGCGCTGGCGCCCGGCGTGCAACTGGCCAAGCTCGATACCGAAGCCCATCCCCAGGCCGCTGCGCCCTACAACATCCGCAGCATCCCGACCATGGTGGTGTTCAAGGAAGGGCGCGAGATCGCCCGTGTCTCCGGCGCTTTGCCGGCCGGCGAGATCGTGCGCTGGGTGCGTTCGGTCGTCTGATTTCTCTGCGGGTCCCAAGGCCGGGCGCCTTCAGGCCCGCCCTCAGGCCTGCACTTCGCCCGCCTGGTAGAAGCAATAGCCGCTGTTGCGCAGCGTCTTGACGGGTAGTTGCTGGCCGCTGGCCTCCTCCACCTTGCGGCGCAGCCTGCGCATCTGGGTGTCCAGGCGGCGCTGGTCGTAGACCAGGTAGTCGCCGCCCAGGGCCTGCACGATCTTTCGGCGGCTCACCTCGGTGCCTGCCTGGCCCATGAGGCACTGCAGCACCAGCAGGTCCTGCTGGGAGAGCGCGACCGGCGGGGCCGATGGGGGCAGCAGGCGGCTCGGACCCAGCTGCAACAGCCAGCGCGCCTGGCGCTGCTGCAGGCCCAGGCGGCGCACCAGCGCGGCCAGCGTGGCCTCCAGCTCGTCCAGATCACAGCCTTTGCCCAGGTAATGGTCGGCTCCGTTTTCCAGGCCGTCGATGCGGTTGGCGCTGGTGTTGTGCGCGCTGAACACGATGATGCCCAGTTGCTGGCCCTGCTGGCGCAGGCGCTGGATCAGGGCCAGGCCGCTGCCATCGGGCAGGCCGATGTCGATGATGGCCAGACGGTGGCGCCGGGCGTCGAAGTGGCGGTCGAACTCCTGCAGGCTGGCAACGCATTGCGGCGCGTAGCCCAGGCCCTCCAGGAATTCACCCAGTTCATGGCGCAGCACGGGCTCGTCTTCGAGCAGGATCACATCAAGCATGGGGGAAGGGGGCTGAGCGGCGAGGCCGGGAGGCTGGTGTACGCTGGCGGCCCTGTGGTGGACCTCCGATGCGATATTACCGTGCAACCCTCCTGCTGCTGGCCTGGCTGCTGTGTCCGCTGCTGACCCAGGCCCAGGCGCTCCTGCTGAACCCCGATGTGCCCATGCTGGAGACCGCCGGTCAGTGGCAGCGGCTCGATGACGCCGCTGGCCTGCTCGACGCCGGGCAGGCCGACGCCGCCCCCGGATGGCAGCCGCTGCCCGGTCACCTGAACGCCAGCTTCACGCAGGCGGCGGTCTGGCTGCGCATGCCGCTGCAGGTGGAGCAGCCCGGCAGCTGGATGCTGCTGCTGGGCAATGCCCTGCTGGACGAGGTGGAGGTCCACGTGCGCAGATCCGGTGGCCCCTGGCAGCTGCTGGGGCGCAGCGGCGAAGAAGTGCCGCGCCACGCCTGGCCGGTGGACTACCGCAGTCCGGCATTCCAGTTCGAGCCCCCTGCTGCCGGGTCTTACGAGTTGCTGGTGCGCCTGCGCGCGCGCAACGCGCTCGTCACCCGCATCGATCTGTGGCAGCGACTGGCGTTCGACAACCACACGCGGCGCGAGGCCCTGTCGTTTGGCCTGTATTTCGGGCTGTACCTGCTGTTGATCGGCGTGCAGCTGGTGTTCTGGCTGGGCACGCGGGCCCCCTTGAGCGGCCTGTTCCTGGCCTATCTCAGCGTCTGCGTGCTCAATGAGGTGGTATCGCTGGGGCTGGTGCAGCAGCTGACGGGCCTGCCCGGGTTCTGGAGCGACCGCCTGCTGGGATGCGGCATTGCCGCCGCCCTGGCGATCTCCATACAACTGGCCTGCAGGCAGCTCGACCTGGCGTCGCTGTATCCGCGGCTGGTGCGCCAGATCGTGCCGCTGCTGTGGCTGTTCAGCCTGTGCTGCATGCTGTTGGTGGTGTCGGGGCACTACTCGGCGGGCATGGTCCCGGTGCAGGCCATGACCCTGCCGCTGACCCTGGGCTTTCTCGCATTCGCCCTTTGGCTGTGGCGGCGCGGCCATGCCCCGGCACGGTTCTTCATGCTGGCGTTCGGCATCTTCTATGCCGGCGTGCTGATCTCTTTCCTGCGCAACCTGGGCTGGCTGCCCATGAACGCGCTGACCGCGCTGGTGTCCACGCATGCGTCCGCGCTGGGCACCATGGCGCACATGCTGCTGCTCAGCGGCTGGATCATCGGCGGATACGAGCACAGGCGCCGCGTTCGAGAGCGGGAGCAGGTGCTGCTGGAGGCCGAGCTTGTGCAGCGCCAGTTGCGCGAGAGTGAACTCAGCGAGGCGCTGGTGCTGGAGCGCAGGGTCCGCCAGGAGCAGCGCGACTTTGTCGCCATGGTCTCGCACGAACTGCGCACACCGCTGGCCATCATCCTGACCAGTGCGCAGCAACTGGCGCGTAATCTGGCGGCACCGCCCGACAAGACGCTGGCACGCAGCCGCAACATCCGCGAAGCCGCCCAGCGCCTGCTGGCGCTGGTGGACGACTGCCTGGCCGATGACCGCATGGCCGACCCCCAGCCTCATGCCGAGCCGCGCCTGCAGCCCTGCGACCTGCATGCGCTGGTGGATGGCTTGTGCCTGGACTTTGCGCCCGGCCGCATCGTCTGCCGCCTGGGCGGGGGCACGCAGCAACTGATCACCGATGCCGGCCTGCTGCGCATCGCGCTGCGCAATCTGCTGGCCAATGCAGACCGCCACACGCCCGAGGGCGAATCGGTCCGCCTGGACGTGACCAGGCAGGGTGAGGGTCTGGAGATCCAGGTCTCGAACCCCTCCGAGCCCATTGCCCAGGCGGACCAGGACCAGTTGTTCGAAAGGTATTACCGTGGCCGCAACGCCCAGCACCGGCCCGGCGCCGGGCTGGGGCTGTACCTGGTGCGGCGCATCGCCGAACGGCTGGGCGGCAGCGTGGCCTTGTTGACGGCAGGAGGCGAGCAGCCCGTGTGCCTGCGACTGGTCCTGCCCGTGGCGCGAGCCTGATTCCCGTGTGGGGCGGCCTTTGCGCTCAGGCCGCCTGCGCCAGCCAATCGGCCACGGCCTGCGCGCGGGCTGCCTGCACGGCCTCGCCTATGGCCTTGCCCTGTTTGCCGCGCGCGGCGGCCTGGGCCGCGATGTCCGAGGTGGAGATGGACAGCGCGGCAGCCAGCGCATCGCGCAGGCGGACACGCTGGGGGTAGGGCCGGTCCTCGAAACCCAGGCGCCCCCGCGCGTCGCATTCACAGGCCGCAAGGGCCTGCTCGAAGCGCGCGGGCTTGCGGATGGCGTCGCAGCGCTCCAGCAGGCGCACGATGGCGGCGCCGTTGAGCTCGCCGCTGCGGTGGATGTTGCCGTGTTCGCGCGCCACCACGTCGCCCAGTTCGCGGCAGTCGGTGGGCACGCGCAGCCGCTCGCCCACCTTTTCGGCCAGGCGGGCGCTGCGGTGCTCGTGTCCTATGTGGCGCGGCAGCACATCGGCCGGGGTCGTGCCCTTGCCCAGGTCGTGCACCAGGCAGGCGTAGCGCACGGGCAGCGGGGTGTCCAGCTGCGCGGCCATGTCCAGCACCATCATGGCGTGCACGCCGGTATCGACCTCGGGGTGGTATTCGGCACGCTGGGGCACGCCCCACAGGCGCTCCAGCTCGGGCAGCAGCACGGCCAGCGCACCGCATTCGCGCAGCAGCTCGAACATGCGCGAGGGCTGGCGCTCCATCAGGCCCCGGCTGATCTCCTGCCAGACGCGTTCGGGCACCAGGGCATCCACCTCGCCGGCGGCCACCATCTCTTGCATCAGGGCCATGGTTTCCGGTGCCACCGTGAATTCGTGGAACCGTGCCGCAAAGCGCGCCACGCGCAGGATGCGCACCGGGTCTTCGCGAAAGGCATCGGTCACATGGCGCAGCACCCGGGCCTGCAGGTCGGCCTGGCCGCCGTAGGGATCGTCGATGGCGCCTTTGCCATCCCAGTCCGGCGGGGCGGCCATGGCGTTGATGGTCAGGTCGCGCCGGGCCAGGTCCTGCTCCAGCGTGACGTCGGGCGCCGCCTGCACGACGAAGCCGCGGTAGCCGGGCCCGCTCTTGCGCTCGGTGCGCGCCAGGGCGTACTCCTCGTGGGTTTCGGGATGCAGGAAGACGGGGAAGTCGCGTCCCACGGGCATGAAGCCGCGCTCGGCCATCTGCTCGGGCGTGGCGCCGACCACGACCCAGTCGCGGTCATGCACGGCCCGCCCCAGAAGGCGGTCGCGCACCGCGCCGCCCACCATGTACACCTGAAATTCGCTCATCCCGCAATGGTACGGCCTGGGCGGTGACATGATGGCGGGCTGCACCGGGCGCCGAGGGGCGCCGCATGCCCATTTTCCATTTGGAGACAAAACCATGGCTTGGTCCTTTCGACCGCGTGTTCCCGCCCTGATCCTGGGCCTGGCGGCTGCCGGCCTGCTGTCCGCAGCCGGCGCCGCACCGCTGGCCGACACCACCCGGCAGGCGGCCCGTGCCAGCCTGCATGAATGGGTCGAGGTGCTGGCCCTGCCCAACGACGCCAATGTGCCCGCCGATATCCAGAAGAACGTGGCCTGGTTTGCCAAGGCCTTCGAGCGGCGGGGCTTCGAGGTGCGGCAACTGGCCAATGGCGACAAGCCCATGCTCATGGCCACGCTGCCGTCGGCTGGGCCCGGGCGCAAGACCGTGCTGTTCTACGCCCACCTTGACGGCCAGGCCGTCAAGCCCGAGGAGTGGCAGCAGGCCAGCCCCTGGCAGGCCACGCTCAAGCAGCGCCAGCCCGATGGCTGCTGGGCCGCGCTGCCGCTGGAGCAGCTGTACGGCGAGCAGCCCGATCCGCAGTGGCGCGTGTTTGCGCGCTCGTCCTCGGACGATAAGGCGCCCATCGTCATGCTGCTGGCGGCGCTGGATGCGCTCAAGGCCCAGGGCAAGCAGCCGGGCGTGGACATCAAGGTGCTGCTGGATTCCGAAGAGGAAAAGGGCTCTCCCACGCTGGGCCGCGTGATCGGCGAGAACCTGGCTGCGCTGAAGTCCGATGCCATGGTGGTGCTCGACGGTCCCATGCACGCCAGCAACCGGCCCACCCTGGTGTTCGGCAACCGGGGCATTGCCCAGGCCACGCTCACTGTCTATGGCGCCAGCCAGGAACTGCACAGCGGCCACTACGGCAACTACGCGGCCAATCCGGCCCAGACCCTGGCGCGCCTGCTGGCCAGCATGAAGGGCGATGACGGCAAGGTGCTGATCCAGGGCTACTACGACGGCATCGAGTTCGATGCGCAGGCACGCGAGGTGATGCAGGCCGTGCCCGACGACGAGGCTGCGCTGCGCAAGCGCCTGGGCATTGCGAAGGCCGAGACCGTGGGACGCAACTACCAGGAGTCCATGCAGTACCCCTCGCTGAACGTGCGCGGCCTGCAAAGCGCCGAGGTGGGCAGCAAGGCGCGTACCGTCGTGCCCTCCGTGGCTGTGGCCGAGATCGACATGCGCACCGTGCCCGAGACGCCTCCCGAGCGGCTGGAGAAACTGTTGCGCACCCATATCGAGGCGCAGGGCTTCCATCTGGTCGATGGCCCGCCCACGGCCGAGCAACGTGCCAGCCACCCCAGGCTCGCCACCCTCAAGCTGGGCGGTGTATCAGCCTCCGGCTCTGCCGTTCGCACACCGCTGGACGCCCCTGTCGGCCAGTGGCTGCGCAAGGGCATGAACAAGGCCTGGGACAGCGACCCGGTGCAGATCCGCATGATGGGCGGCACCGTGCCCACGGGCGCCGCCGTGCAGGCGCTGAAGATTCCCTTCGTCATCGTGCCCCTGGTCAATGCCGACAACAACCAGCACAGCTTTGACGAGAACATGCGCCTGGGCAACTACTTCGATGGCGTGCACAGCCTGGTGCATCTGCTGGCCGAGCCGTTCTGACAGGCGGCAGACAGGCGGCAGACTGGCAGCAGACAGGAGGCACTCAGCCCGCTGCAGCCGTGCGGTACGGCTCCTCGAACGGCCGGAAATCATGCTCGGCCAGTGCGCCCTGCACCCAGTCCTGCACGCCCGGCAGGGCGCGCACGCGGCGCACGTAGGCGTCGATGGCCGGTGCCACGGGCAGCTCATAGGTCGCCAGGCGCATGCACACGGGGGCGAAGAAGGCATCGACGATGCTGAACTGGTCGTACAGCATGGGGCCGCTGGCCGTGGACAGCAGCGGTTGCCACAGCTCGGACAGGTGCTGCACATCGTCGCGCAGTGCGGCGTTCTCTGCCCATAGCCGCGCGCCGACCTCGGGCAGCTGGGCCTCGATGTTCATCGGGCACAGCGAGCGCAGGGCGCCGAAGCCGCTGTGCATCTCGGCGCAGAGGCTGCGCGCGCGGGCGCGGTTCAGCGCCAGCGTGGGCCACAGGTGCTTTTCAGGGAATTTCTCGGCCAGGTACTCGCAGATGGCCAGGCTGTCCCAGATGGCCATGCCTTCATCCATGAGCACGGGCACGCGGCCCGAGGGCGAGAGCGCGCGGGCGCGCTGCTTGAAGGCGGACTGCTCGTCGAAGCTGTCAAAGCGCAGCATGACCTCTTCGAAAGCAATGCCGGCCTGGCGCATCAGCACCCAGGGGCGCATGGACCAGGACGAATAATTCTTGTTGCCGATATAGAGCGTGAGCATGGCCGCAACCTCCGCGATAGGCCCTACAGCTTAGCAAGCATGGCAGGAAAACCCATGTAGGAGCCGGGCGCTGCCTGGGCGCGCTCTAATGCGTGCCATGCAAAACGATAGCTCTTCTCCCCAGGCGCCAGCGGCGCGCCACACGGCTGCGCTGGTTCTGTTTTCCGGCGGCCAGGATTCGACCACCTGCCTGGCGCAGGCACTGTCGCTGTACGAGCGCGTCGAGACCCTGGGTTTTGACTACGGCCAGCGCCACAGTGTGGAAATGCAGGTGCGCCAGCAGGTGCGCGAGCGGCTGGCCAGGGACTTTCCCCAATGGGCACCGCGCCTGGGCGATGACCATGTCCTCTCGCTGGACGTGCTGCAACAGATCGGCGGCTCCTCCCTGACCGAGGACGTGGCCTTCGCCATGCAGGCCGACGGCCTGCCCAACACCTTCGTGCCCGGCCGCAACCTGCTGTTCCTGACCCTGGCCGGCGCGCTGGCCTACCGGCGCGGCCTGTCGGTCATCGTCACCGGCGTCTGCGAGACCGACTACTCCGGCTACCCCGACTGCCGAGACGACACCATGAAGGCCATGCAGCTCGCCCTGAACCTGGGCCTGGAGCGGCGCCTGCGCATCGAAACGCCGCTGATGTGGATAGACAAGGCCCAAACCTGGCAAATGGCCCACGACCTGGGCGGCGACACCCTGGTGGACCTCATCCAGCGCGACACCCACACCTGCTACCAGGGCACGCGCGAGACGCTGCACGACTGGGGCTACGGCTGCGGAACCTGCCCCGCCTGCGACCTGCGAGCCCGCGGCTGGCATCAATGGCAGGCGCAGCGCGAGACAGCAAACTAAAGAAGCACAGCGCTAAAAACCGGCGCGGCCAAAAGCGAGGGACACCGAGCAAGGGCCGCCCCGCAGTGAGGGTGTCGTCCCCCTCCCCCGCGAAGCGGGCAGAGAGGGGGAAGGCGCGCAGCGCCTCAGGGGGTGCTTGTTCTACACCGGCCAGACGACTCCGTGGTCGTTCAAGATGGCGTCCAGGGGCAGGTCGTGCGGTTCGGGCTCGAACTCGTCCACATAGCCGCAGCCGTAGCCCAGCCCCACGGTGAAGGGCTTGGGCTGCAGTTCGGCCAGGGTGCGGTCGTAGAACCCCCCGCCATAGCCCAGGCGGTAGCCGCCGGCCGCGTAGCCCACGCAGGGCACGAACAGCAGGGTGGGGGTCAGGGTTTCGGTGTCCTTGGGCTTGGGAATGCCGTAGGCATCCTCTTCCATGGGACAGCCCGGGTACCAGGCGTGAAAGCTGAGTGTCTTACGCTGCTTGTCAATCACCGGCAGTCCGATTCGGCGCCTTTGTGGGGTACCCTGTAGCTCGCCATCTTCCTTCCAGCGGTGAAGCGCGGGCAGCGGATCGAACTCTCCCTTGATCGGCCAATAGGCGCCGATCACGGTGTCGGGCCGTTGGATCAGCCAAAAGCGCATGACCTGTTGCAGCGCGTCGGCGCGCTGCAGTCGGTCGGGAAGATTGAGGCGCTGGTCTATCAAGCTGCGGCGCAGGGCTGCTTTGTCCATCAGATAATTTCCTCCATGCACTGGCTGAAGATTTTGACACCGCTTTTGGCGGCTTCCCTCTGGACCACCGCAGCCACGCCTGCGCTGGCGCAAAACCGTGGCGACGATGTCTTGCTGGAAATGCAGCAGGCCTTCCGCAAAGGCGACAAGGCCAAGCTCACGCAGCTGCTGCCTTCTGCGCGTGGCCATGTGCTCGAACCTTGGGCCGCGTACTGGGAACTCAAGGCCCGGCTGGATGAAGCCAGTGCCGATGAGATTCTGGGGTTTTTCAAGCGCTGGCCCGGCACTTACCAGGAAGACCGGCTGCGCAATGACTGGCTGCTGCTGCTGGGGCAGCGCCGCGACTGGGGCATGTTCGACCAGGTGCATGGTGCGTTTCGCATGCGCGATGACCGCTCCGTCAGCTGCTACGCCCTGCTGATCGACAGCATCAAGGGCCAGCCTGCTGCCAACCTGGGCCAGCAGGTGCGCGACCTGTGGTGGGCCCAGCGCGACGCCGACGACGGCTGCACCTACGCCGCCAGCGAGCTTTACGCGGCCAAGCAGATCAGCGAACCCGAAGTCTGGCGCAAGGCGCGCCAGGCGGCCGAGGCCAATCGTCAGAAGGCCACGCGCGATGCGGTGGCCATCGTCGCCCCCGAGGCCCTGCCCCAGGTGGCGCAGGTCTTTGCCTCGCCCGCCAAGTACCTGGCCGGGCAGACGCGCGTACGTGGTGCCGTGCCCAAGGAGCTGGCGCTGCTGGCGTTGGTCCGCATGGCCTCCAGCGATCCGGCGGCGGCGGCCACCCAGCTGGAAGGCGGCTGGGGTGCCCGGCTGACGGCCGAGGAGAACAACTGGGCCTGGGGCGTGATCGGCAAGCAGGCCGCGCTCAAGCTGCAGCCCGAGGCGGCGACCTATTTCGGCAAGGTGCGCAAGGACGGCGACCTCAGCGATGAACTGCTGGGCTGGAAGGTGCGCGCCGCGCTGCGCGCCGGCGACTGGCGCACGGTGCGCCGCGCCATCGACGCCATGGGTCCCGAGCGCACCGAGCACACATGGACCTACTGGAAGGCGCGCGCCCTGCTGTCCGGCCGACCGAGCGAGCAGGAACGCTCCGAGGCGCGCCAGTTGCTGGAGGACATGGCCGGCCCCGGCAGCTTCTACGAGCAATTGGCGCTGGAGGACATCGGCCAGCGCGTGACGGCGCCCCCCCAGCCGGCGCCGCCCACGGCGCCCGAAAAGGCCGCCGCCCGCGCCAACCCCAGCCTGGTGCGCGGTCTCTACGCCATCCAGAACGGCCTGCGCAGCGAAGGCGTGCGCGAATGGAACTACGCCACCAACCTGCACCAGGCTGGCGGCATGAGCGACCGCGAACTGCTGGCCGCCGCCGACCTGGCCTGCCAGCAGCAGGTCTGGGACCGCTGCATCAACACCAGCGAGCGCACCCGCAGCTTTGCCGACTGGAGCCAGCGCTTTCCCATGCCCTTCCACGACACGGTGCTGGCGCGCTCGCGCTCCATCGGCCTGGACCCGGCCTACGTCTATGGCCTGATCCGCCAGGAAAGCCGCTTCATCATGGATGCCCGCTCGGGCGTGGGCGCCTCGGGCCTGATGCAGGTCATGCCGGCCACGGCCCGCTGGACGGCGCGCAAGATCGGCATGACGGACTTTTCTCCGTCCATGATCAATGACCGCGAGGTGAACATCACCATCGGCACCGCCTATCTGAAGCTGGCGCTGGACGATTTCGACGGTTCCATGGCGCTGGCTGCAGCAGGCTACAACGCCGGTCCCGGCCGCCCGCGCAACTGGCGCAACGGCCCGGTGCTCGACGCCGCCATCTGGGCCGAGAACGTGCCCTTCACCGAGACGCGCGACTACGTGAAGAAGGTGCTGTCCAACACCACCAACTACGCGGCGCTCATCACGGGCCAGCCCCAGTCGCTCAAGAGCCGCCTGGGCACCATCGGCCCCCGCGATGCAGCCACGCCCGACCCCAGCAAGGACCTGCCCTGAGCCGCACTTGACATTCCTGCGGGGTGCAGCGTCATCTGGCGTTGCTACACTTGGTTACCGACAGGCGGGCCGCATGCCGCGGCCCGGATACCGCAGGGGTTTCAACAATGACAACAACATGGAGCCGCGCGGCCTGGGCCGCGCTGGGTCTTGCATGGGCGTGCACGGCGGCGTCGCAGCCCGTCTACAAATGGGTGGACGCGGAAGGGCGCACGCATTACGGATCGCAGCTGCCCACCGACCAGGCCGATGCCGGCCAGATCAAAGTGTCGCCCAATGGCAGCTCGGGCGCAGGCTCGGGCCGGTTTGGCGAGGAGCGCAACCCCGACGGCACGAAGAAGCTGCCCAAGCAGGTGCGCGAGATGGCGGACGGCGTGGCCAAGGGCCTGAGCAAGGTCGACTCCAAGGAGGTGCCGCTGAACTGCGCCGCCGCCGTGGACAACATCCGCAGCCAGGTGGACACCATGGTCGAGAACGGGCAGAAGAACGTCAAGGGCGGCTACATCACGCAGGCGCAGTTCGATGCAACCGCCGGCAAGTTCCGCGAGGCGCGCACGCACGCCACCGTGGCCGACTGCCAGGCCGCCACGGGCCGCTCCAAGGCCATGTACCAGTGCATGTCCAACAGCTACAACCACCTGATCGGCTGTGCCGAAAAGCACAAGCCCTGAAGCGATCCGATTCCTCAGGTCTCCGCCCACATGCGCAGCAGGTTGTGATATTGGCCCGCGAGGCTGAGGGTTTCATCGGTCTCGCCCAGTTTTTCGCGTAGGCGCTGGATGGTCTGGTCCATCTCGAACAGCATGGCCCGGCGTGTGTCGTCGCGCACCATGCTCTGCGCCCAGAAGAAGGAGCACACGCGCTCACCCCGGGTGACCGGTTCCACGCGGTGCAGGCTGGTGGAGGGGTAGAGGATGAGATCGCCGGCCGGCAGCTTGACCTCGTGCGTGCCGTAGGTGTCCACCACGACCAGCTCGCCGCCGTCGTAGTCCTCGGGATCGCAGAGGAAGAGGGTGCAGGACACATCGGTGCGCATCCACTGCTGCGCGCCTGACAGGCGCCGCGCCGCACCGTCCACGTGCAGGCCATAGGTTTCACTGTCCGCATAGCGGTTGAACAGCGGCGACATGGTGCGTGCGGGCAGGGCGGCACTGAAGTACAGCGCATTGGCCGCCAGCGCCTGCTCGATGATGCGGCCCTGCTCCAGTGCCACGGGCGAGTCTTCGGGCAACTGGCGGTTGCGCTTGACCCGGGCGCCCTGGCTGCCTGCCGTGGCACGGCCATCCACCCAGTCGGCGGCGTCGATGGCTGTGCGGATGGCAGTGACCTGCTGGCGCGTGAGCACGTCGGGAATGTGCAGCATCATGGTGCGGGTCCTCCTCGCATGGAAAAAGCCCCGGCGGGGCCGGGGCGGTACTGGGATTGTCGGCGCTCTGCGCGCGGCAAGGCCGGCGCGGCGGCCCGTCTTGCATCCACTCAGAAGCGGAAGTTCGCGGACACGCGCACGGAGCGCGGCGTGCCCGGGAAATAGCGGTAGCCGCTCTTGTTGATGGCGCCCACGTATTCCTTGTCGAACAGGTTGTAGAAGTTCAGCTGGATGTCGGCGTTCTTGTTGATGCGGTAGCTGGCCATGGCATCGAAGACCCAGTAGGCATCGGTGAAGTTGGGCGTGCCCACGGCGCCGTCGGTGCCACGCTTGAGTCCGCCCGAGTAGCGCGCCCCGCCAGCCAGCGTCAGGCCGAACGGGAACTGATAGCTGGTCCACAGCGAGAAGGCGTTCTTGGGCGTGTAGGTCAGGCCGCTGGAGCCGTCCTGCGCCACGGTGGCACCCGTGTCCACCTTGGTGTTCTGGATGGTGTAGCCCGCCGTCACGCCCCAGGCCGGGCTGATCTGGCCCGTGGCGCCCAGCTCCAGACCCTGCACGATCTTCTTGCCGGTCTGTCCCACGGTGCCGTCAGGGTTGGTGACGATCTCGTTGGTGATCTCGGTGCGGAACAGCGCGCCTGTCAGCAGCAGGCGCTTGTCCATCAGCTCCCACTTGGTTCCCAGCTCGGCGGTCTTGGCCTTTTGCGGGTCCATGTTGGGATTGTTGGCGTTGTTGGCGGCCGTGGACAGCGTGAAGTTGGCACCGCCCGGTGGCTGCTGCGACAGGGCGTAGTTCACGTACACGCTGCCATTGGGCGCGGGCTTGTAGAGGCCGCCGATCTTCCAGCTCAGTAGGGTGTCGGAGGCCTCCAGGCCCACGGCGCTGGGCAGCACGGTGCCTGCAGGATTGCTGCCGCAGGCCGGGCCGCTGCGGCCGCCGCAGACGGCGCGTGCGTCGTACTGCGTCTTGTAGCGGTCCAGGCGCAGGCCTGCGTTGGCCTGCCATTGCTCATTGAACTTGAGCGTGTCGAAGGCGTACAGCGCGAAGGTGTCGGTCGAGCCTTTGCTGTCGGCGCCGTTGCGCGACCAGTTCAGGCCGGAGCTGGGCACCTGCGGGTCATAGAGATTGGCATCGGGCCAGGCGCCTGTGGTGCCCGTGCCGTAGTTGCTCTGCTTCTCGCGCGTGATCTCCACCCCGGTGCTCAGCTCGTGGCGCACGCTGCCTGTCGCCAGCTTGGTCGTCAGGTTGGTCTGGTTGGTGACGATGTCGTTGACCTGGTTCTTGAAGGTCGGCAGGCTGCGCGCCACGGTCCAGTTGGCGGGGTTGCTGCTGTTGTTGGCGGACAGCGTCATGAAGGCCGTGAGCAGGTAGTCCTGCTTGGTGCGACCCCAGCGCGTGGTGTTGCGCAGCGTGGTGTCGGGCGTGAAGTCGTGCTCCACGCGCAGCGTGACCATGTCGGCCGTCACGTCGTCGTGGTCAGCGCTGGTGCCGTAGAAGCGGCTGGGGTCCACAGGGCGGCCCGCGTTCAGGCGCGCGTCGGTGTTGCTGTAGCCGGGCAGGCCGATGGTGGGAACGCCGCCGTCCGGCACATTCCTTTGCTTGACGTGCAGCACGTTCAGGTAGGTGCGCGTGTCGGTGTTCAGTCCGAAGGCGAACGACGGTGCGATGCCCCAGCGGTCGTTGGCCACGCGGTCGCGGCCGGCGACGCCGGCGTCCTGCACCATGGCGTTGAGCCGGAAGGCCGCGCCGCCCATGCCGGTCAGGCTCTTGTTCCAGTCCACGGTGGAGCGCTTGTAACTGCCCGAACCCGCACCCAGCGAGGCGCCGAAGCTGTCGGTCAGGCTGGGCTGCTTGGTGACCATGTTGATGGCACCGGTGGGGGCACTGCGGCCGTAGTCAGTGCTGGCCGGGCCCTTGGTGACTTCCACCTGCTCGGTGTTGAACACGTCGCGCGAGATGGAGCCCACGTCGCGCACGCCATCCACATAGATGCTGTTGGAGGTGTCGAAGCCGCGCATGTAGATGGCATCACCCGTGCTGGTATTGCCGTTCTCGCCCGCGTAGAAGGTGCCTGCGCCGGGCACGTTGCGCAGCGCCTCGGTCAGCGTGGTGGCGCCTTGTTCCTGCAGCACCTGCTCCTTGATGACGGAGATGGTCTGCGTGGTGTCCACCAGTGGCTGGGTGAACTTGGGAGAGGAGACCTGCGCGGGCTCATAGCCGGTGCTGCGTGCGCCTTCTACGGTCACTTCCTTGAGGCTGGGCGCGGTCTTGGCACTGGGCGGCTGCGTCTGGGCCAGGGCCGGCATGCCCAGCGTGGCCAGGGCGACGGCTGCCGCGATGATGCCTGCCGACGGCGAGCGGCCAGCGCTGTCGTGTTTGCGGCTTTTGATATACGAGTTGGAGTTCGCCATGGTTGAACGGAAATCGGAATGGGCAGTGAACATGCTGGCTTGCTGGCCGGCGTTGCGCGGGCGGCTGGAGAGCTGTCTCGGCGTTCCGGTGCTGGCTGGATCAGGCTGTTTTGCCTGGAGTGAGAATGGTAATGATTCTTAATAAAAATATAAGAATAATCTGATAGCCGGATGGATGGCCGTTGCCACCTGGCAACAGCCCTGTCTCAGAACTTCAGCGTGGCGACCAGCCTGGCCGAGCGTGCCGCGCCCGGGATGTAGCGCGCGCCGTTGTTGTTCAAGCTGGCGTTGTAGACGTTCAGCTGCAGGCTCAGGTTCTTGCTGAGCTCCCAGGCCATGAAGGCCTACAGCGCAAGGGTCTTGGTGTGGCCTTCGTTGATCTGGCCGGTATAGCGGATGTCCTGGCCCGTGATCGCATTGCTGACGCCGGGATCGTAGAGATTGGCGGGCGCCAGGGCGCCTGCGCCCGTACTCGGAACCCGAGGCGCCCTTGACGATCTCGATGTCCTCGATGTTGAAGGTGTTGCGCACCGGGCTGCCCAGGTTGCGCACGCCGTCGATGAAGATGCTGTCCGTGGTGCCGCAGCCGCGCAGTGCTTGCGGCCGGTGATGTGATTGGCGTGGTTTGCGTCTATCGCAGATCTGTTTCGTTCAGGCGTTGTGAACCCATTCGCCCTCGCGCTGCGCCGCGCCCGATTGCACCAGCGCATCCACCAGCGTGCGGCTCCAGTGCTCGGCGGTTTCGTGGCTGAAATAGCCTGCATGCAGCATGCCGAAGTAGGGCGTGGCGGCCAGCCAGGCCAGCAGATCGGTGGTGCGTATGCGCTGCCAGTCCAGCAGCCGGTACTTGAGTAGCACCTTGGCCGCGTAGAGCGCGTGGCGCTCGGGGGCGCGCACAAAGCCGTCCAGGCGGCGGCGCGCCGTGTCCAGCGCGGCGGCCACGCCCGTGAAAACGCCGCCGTGGCCGGGGACGATGGTCAGCGGTGCCAGGCCTTCGATCACGTCGAGCGTGGCGGCCACCTCGTCGAAGGCGCTCAGGCCCTCGATCTCGGGGAAGACCACGCCGAAGCCGTTTTCCCAGAGCGCGTCGGCCGAGATCAGGGTGCGGCTGGCAGGCTCGAACAGGATGATGGAGTGCGGATCGTGCCCGGGCGCGGCATGGATCTGCCAGTCGCGCCCCGACAGCCGCACGCTGGTGCCGGGCTGCAGCACGCCGGTCAGCGCAAATTGCGGGCATTCCTGGCCGGTAGGCGTGTAGCTCAGTGCAGCGGGGTTCCAGTCGCGCACGAAGGCGGCCTGGCCCGGTGCGGCGTAGGTCCGGGCCTGCGGCCAGCGCGCCTGCAAGGCAGCATTGCCGCCGCAGTGATCGCTGTGCAGATGGGTGTTGAGGATGCGTGCCAGCGGTTGGCCGGCCAGCGTCTGCTCGACCAGCAGCACGGTCTGCCCGGCATGGCTGACGTAGCCGGTATCGACCACGGCAGCGCCGTCGTCCTGCGGGTCGTCCACAGGGACATCGGTATCGGCGGCGAAGACGATGTTGTTGGCCGACAGCCAGCCGCGCTCCAGCACGGTCATGCCGGGGGGCAGCGCGGCGCTGTCGCTGGTTGGGGCGGAAGTTGTCATGAGGAGGCGAGGCGGCTTTTGCCCGAGGCTAACAGCCGCAGGCAGCCACGGCTGACGCGTGGGCTACAGCTGCGGCCGTGCGGGTTTCAGGCGGGATCGCGCAGGGCGCGCCTGAGGATCTTGCCTACGTTGGTCTTGGGCAGTTCGTCGCGGAACTCCACCGTGCGCGGGCGCTTGTAGCCGGTGAGCTGGTCATGGCAAAAGCGCATCACCTGGTCCTCGGTCAGTGCCGGGTCGCTGCGCACCACGTAGACCTTGATGGCCTCGCCCTGGCGCTCGTCGGCCACGCCCACGGCTGCGCATTCGAGCACGCCGGGGCACATGGAGATCACGTTCTCCAGCTCGTTCGGATAGACGTTGAAGCCGCTGACCACCATCATGTCCTTCTTGCGGTCGATGATGCGGGTGAAGCCCTCCTGGTCCATCACGCCGATGTCGCCGGTACGCATGTAGCCGTCGGCCGTGAAGGCCTTGGCGGTTTCGTCGGGCTGGTTGTAGTAGCCGCGCATGACGTTGGGGCCCTTGATGCACAGCTCGCCGGCCTCTCCCATGGGCAGGTCGCGGCCTTCGTCGTCCTTGATGGCGATGGAGATGCCCGGCAGCGGCAGGCCGATGGTGCCGCTGAAGGAGGTGGTGATGACGGGGTTGTTGGTGCCGATGGCGCAGGTCTCGCTCATGCCCCAGCCTTCGATCATCACGCTGCCCGTGACCTGCTGCCACTGGCGCGCCGTGCCCTCGCTGGCGGCCATGCCCCCGGCCTGCGACACGCGCAGTTGCGAGAAGTCCAGCTCGCGGAACTGGGCGTTGTTGAGCAGGGCGTTGAACAGGGTGTTGACGGCCGGCAGGATGTGGAAGGGCCGTTTTTGCAGCACCTTGACGAACTTGGGGATGTCGCGCGGATTGGGGATCAGGCTCAGGCTGGCGCCCATGCGCATGGCAAACAGGCTCACCGTGAGCGCGAAGATGTGGTACAGCGGCAGCGCCGCGATGATGTGCGTGTCCTGGGCCTTCACGCGGCCATGCAGCGCCGGCGTGAACCAGGCATGGGCCTGCAGCGTGGCGGCCACGATGCAGCGGTGGGTGAGCACGGCGCCCTTGGACAGGCCCGTGGTGCCGCCCGTGTACTGGAGAAAGGCCACCGAATCCAGCCCCGCCTGGCTGGGCCGCAGCTCTTTCTGGGCGCCGCGCGCCAGTGCCTGGGAAAAGGTCGTGACCTCGCGCACCGTGCCGCCCGCGCCGTCCAGCGGCAGGCTGTAGGCCGGCACCATCTTGGCCAGGTGGCGCACGGCGAAGGTGATCCAGCTGCCGTACATGCCGCCCAGCAGATCGCCCATGGCCGTGACGCAGACATGGCGTATGGCGCTGCGATCGATCACGTCGGCCAGGGTGTGGGCGAAGTTCTCCAGGATGATGATGGCCGTGGCGCCCGAGTCCTTGAGCTGGTGCTCCAGCTCGCGCGGGGTGTACAGCGGATTGACGTTGACGCAGGTGTAGCCGGCGCGCAGCACGGCCGCCATGCTCACGGCGAACTGCGGCACATTGGGCAGCATGATGGCCACGCGCGCATCGGGCTCCAGACCCAGTCCCTGCAGCCAGGCGCCCAGGCGGGTGGACAGCTGGTCCAGCTCGCGGTAGCTCATCCAGCGGTCCATGCAGACCGAAAAGGGCAGGTCCGCATGCTGGGTGAAGGCCTCCTCCAGCAGGTGTGTGAGCGAGCGGTATTGCTCGGGATGCACCTCGTGAGGCACATCGGCGGGATAGTTCTTGAGCCAGGGCGCAGCGTCCATGCAGGGTACCTTGGGTTGCTGGGAAGACAGGGGAACAGCGAAGTTGCAGGCGCCGGTCGGCCGGCCACCGCTGCGGCCGATTCTGGTCAGGCGGGTGCTTTGCGGTCTACACGGGGTTGTCCTAGGGCCTGTGCTACGTTGGCTTCTTTTTTCATTGGGGACGGGCTGCCGTGAACGCACGCATTCTGCAAATGGTGGCGCTGGGCACGCTGGCGGGCGCCGCGGCCTGGCTGGCATGGTGGTGGCCGCGTTCACCTGGGCTGGCGCTGGCGGGGGCGCTGCTGGGCCTGTGCTGGCCGGGCCTGCACCTGGGCCTGCAGATGCTGCTGATGCGCCGCGTGGTGCGCAAGGCGGGGGCACCTGTGCCGTCGTGGCGCACGGTGGCGGCGGCCTGGCTGGCCGAGTGGCGGTTGGCCGTGCAGGTGTTTGGCTGGCGGCTGCCGTTTCGCGCCCGTGCCCAGGCCGATGGCTGGCCTGACGGCGGCACCACCGGCCAAGTGGGTGCGATGGGCCAGGTGGGCGTGGTGCTGGTCCACGGGTTCTTCTGCAACCGCGCGGTCTGGGCGCCCTGGCTGCGGCGGCTCAAGAAAGGCGGCATTGCCTGCGCTGCCATGACGCTGGAGCCGGCGCATGGCGCATCCATCGACGCCATGGTGGCCGACCTTGATGCCTGCGCGCGCCGCATGGCCCAGGCCACGGGGCGCGCTCCGCTGATCGTGGCGCACAGCATGGGTGGCCTGGTGGTGCGGGCCTGGCTGGGGCAACTGTCGGCGAAGGAGCGCCCGCAACTGGCGGCCCATGTGGTGACGCTGGCCACCCCGCACCGTGGCACCTGGATGGCGCGCTTCGCCCATGGCCTGCCGGCGCTGCAGATGCGCACGGACAGCGCCTGGTTGCAGCGCCTGGGGCCGCCGCCCTCGGACGTGCCCTTCAGCTGCTGGTGGAGCTGCTGCGACAACATCGTCTTTCCATTCCCCGTGGCCACGCTGCCGGGGCAGGATGCGCACCGCCTGGACGATGTGGCCCACGTGCAGCTGGTGTTCGACGAGCGCGTCTGGCGCTTTTGCCTGGCGCTGCGCGAGCGGCTTCAGGCTGCAGATTCCTGCAGCGCCGATTCCTACAGAGCGACCTCGCCCGGCAGCAGCGCATCTGCCGCGACGGTGGGCTGATCGCGCAGCTGGCGGTACAGCGGCTCGAAATCGGCGGCCGTGAGGTCGAACAGCTGCTGCAGGTCGTCGATCACGAAGTAGGTGTGCTGGTAGCTGTCGATCTTGTAGAGCGTGCGCATGGCGCGCTCCAGCGACAGCGGCAGGCGCTGCGGCTCGGGGCTGCGCACCGAGTAGTTGAGTTCGCCCGATGAACTGAGAATGCCCGCGCCATAGGCGCGCAGGCCGCCCTGTTCGCGGATCAGGCCGAATTCGATGGTGTACCAGTACAGGCGCGACAGCATCTCGCAGGCGCCCAGCTCGGCCGCCTTGAGCCCGCCCTGGCCGTAGGCCTGGATGTAGTCGGCGATGACGGGGTTGAACAGCAGCGGCACATGGCCGAAGAGGTCGTGGAAGACATCGGGCTCGACGATGTACTCGAACTCCTCGGGCTTGCGGATCCAGTCCGTGACCGGGAATTTGCGGTTGGCCAGCAGCGAGAAGAAGGGCACCTCGGGAATCAGCCCGGGCACGCCGACGATCTCCCAGCCCGTGGCGCGGCGCAGGCGCTCGTTGACTTCCTCGAAGCGCGGAATGCGGTCCTTGGCGCCCAGCGAGGGCAGGGCGTCGATGAAGTGCTGGCTTGCCAGGCCCGGCAGCAGGGCGGACTGGCGCTCGTACAGGCGCCGGTAGGTGTCGTGGTCGGCCTCGGTGTAGGCGTCGTAGTCCTGCGCGCAGGTGTAGTCGTCGCTGGCGCGGCTGTAGTCGCCGCGCGGGGGGCGGTCGGCCTGGCCGTAGACCACGGGTGCCACACCGGGGGCGTGGGCGGGGCCGTGGGACGAGGTGGGGGTCGCTGCGGTGCTCATCATGGTGCTCTCCAAGGATCTTGTCATTGCCGCCCCGGGCCGGGGGCAGGCAAGGCACCTGCGCGGCTCAGAGCTGGCGGATTCGGGCGGCCTGTACCAGCAGGCCGTATTTGCTGTGCTCGGAACGCACAAAGCGCGCGAACTCCTGCAGTTGCAGCTCTTCGGGCAGCACGCCCATGGCGGACAGGGTGTCCTGCACCGGGCGGCTGCGCATGGCCTGCGAGAACGCGGCGGCATGGCGCTGCGCCTGTTCCGCGGGCCAGCTGGCCGGTGCAAACAGGCCGAACCAGTTGGCCATGTTGAAGCCCTGCACCGTGTCGTTGAGGCTGGGCACCTCGGGCAGCAGGGGCGCGCGCTCCAGCGTGGTCACGGCCAGGGCCTGCAGCCGCCCTGCGCGGATGTGCGGCAGCGAAGACGCCAGGCTGTCGAACAGCAGGTCGGCCGATCCGTCGAGCAGGGCCGACAGTGCCGGCTGCGTGCCGCCGAAGGGCAGGTGCAGCAGCGGCAGCCGCGTGAGCATCTGGTACATCTCGCCCGACAGGTGGCCGCTGCTGCCCGGCCCGCCCGAGGCATAGCGCAGCGGCTGGCGGTGCTTGGCAAGAAAGCGCTGCAGGTCCAGCGGCGTGCGTATGCGCCACTGGCGTGCCAGATCGCTGCGCATGACCAGCACATTGGGCATGCGCGCCACCAGCACCAGCGGCTGGAAGTCGCGCAGCGGGTCGTAGCCCAGCTGGGGCTGCAGCCAGGGCAGCACGGCATGGGTGGCGGCCGCGCCCATCAGCAGCAAGCGGTCCTGGGCGGTGGCCTGGGCGACCATGTTGGAGCCCTTGGCGCCGCCGTCGCCCGGCACATAGAGGATTTGGATGGCTCCCAGCTTCGCGGTGCTGGCCTCGACCAGCGGCCGTGCCGTGCGGTCCAGCGGGCCGCCGGCCGCATAGGGAACGATCAGGGTCAGGGAGTCGGACTTCGCATCGCGCGGCTGGGCGGCGGAGGGCTGCTGGGCCTGCGCCGCCGCAGGCAGCCAGGGCAGGGCGGCCAGTGCGGCCAGCAGGCTGCGCCGCGCCAACCGGGCCGACGGCTGCGGGCCGGCTGGCGCAGGCGCTCGGGCATGGCGTGACATGGCGCGGTTGGCGTCGTGGCGGGGCGTCATGGCGTGAAGCGAAATGGAGGCGATCCCCGCAGTATAGGCAGCGTGGGCAGGCCGGAAGGCGTGGACGATGCATGTCCCGTTGGCGCTTGACTGTTTGCGCGCAGGCCTGGGCGGCAGCCTGGTTCAGCGGGGCATTCATGGGGATCTCCGGCCAGTTCAGTGCAGGACAGTCGGACGGGCGCCATGGCCGGCGCCTGCGTCTTCTCGATCGGTGCTGTCACTGTAGGCGGGAGGGGCTTCAGCTTTTTGCCGTTTGCCCGTGGAGGGAAAATGCGAAATGCATGAAAATTGCGGAATTCTTTCGTTTATCGCAATTTAACTGGTTAATTCGGGTTAACCCTGAAGAAATCCGTACTTATTTACGAGTCCACCGCCATGAGCGCCACGCACAACATCGACAAACTGGATCGGGCCATTTTGCGCCGCCTGCAGGCCAACGGCCGGGAAACCTATGATGTCATCGGGGAGCAGGTCGGCCTGTCTCCCAGCGCCGTGCTGCGCCGGGTCAAGCGCCTGGAAGACGGCGGTGTGATCGATCGCTACGTGGCCCTGGTCCAGCCCGAGACGGTGGGCCTGGGGCTGACCGCCTATCTCAACGTGCGCCTGGAAAAGTACACCGAGACCAGCAAGCGCAACCCCATGGACGTGTTCCGCGCCAGCGTGCAGACTTGGCCCGAGGTGGTGGAATGCGTGTCACTGACCGGCGAAATGGACTACCTGATGCGTGTGGTCGTGGCCGATATGCAGCACTACACGCGCTTCGTCATGGACACCTTGCTCAAGCACCCCAGCGTGCAGGACTGCAAGACCAGCTTCGTGATGGACCGGGTGAAGGTGACCACGGCGGTGCCTCTGTAGCCACGAAGGCTCGGACAGGGGCCTGGCCGTCGAGAGGTGCAGGGAGGGAAAATTGGTTTGCATGCCAAAACCTTACGGTTTTGTTGCATTGCAATATCTCCGTTGCTCGACATCGGGTTTTTACCTATATTTGAGCCATGAATGCATCCAAAGACTGGTTGAAGGCGTCCTGGCAGGCCGGCCGGGACATGTTGCGTGCGAGCGCAGGCCAGCCGCACCGTCCCGATGGGCGCTCCGCGTCCATGGTGCCCATTCGCTCGCTGGGCCCGTCCCACCGCGAGCGCGTGGTGGCGCATTTGCTCAAGCTCGATGAAGGCGACCGCTACCTGCGCTTCGGCTATGCGGCCAGCGACGAACAGGTCCGCCGCTATGCCATGCAGCTCGACTTCGAGCGCGATGACATCTTCGGCATCTACAACCGCCGTCTCGAACTGATCGCCATGGCGCACCTGGCCTTTGCCTCGCATCCCGAGCACAAGAGCTGCGCCGAATTCGGCGTCTCCGTGCTCAAGCAGGCACGTGGCCGTGGCTATGGCGGGCGCCTGTTCAACCGCGCCGTGATCCATGCACGCACCAAGGGCGTGTCCATGATGTTCATCCACGCGCTGTCGGAGAACACGGCCATGCTCAGGATTGCGCGCAAGGCCGGCGCCACCATCAAGCGCGATGGCTCCGAATCCGAGGCCTACCTGCAACTGCCGCCCGCCGGCATCGACACGCACATGGCGTCTCTGATGACCGAGCACATCGGCGAGGTGGACTACCAGTTCAAGAAGCAGGCCAAGCAGTTCTGGGATTTCCTGGCCGACGTGCAGGAAATCCGCCGTGGCGTGCAGGATGGCCGCCACCAGGCCGGCGAATAAGCGCAAAACGCCGCAAGGGAATTGGCGCAGCGCATGCAGGGGTGACGGAGCAATCCGCTATCCTTGCAGCTTGTTTCACTACCGCACGTCCTGCACTCCAAGACAGTGTCCGACCCCCATCCTGCGCGCTCTTCCGAGAAGGAAAGCAAGCGAAGCTTCCTGCAAAAGGTGGCCGAGTTCATTCACCCGGCCCCCGACTCTCCCGACGAGCTGATCGAGACCCTGGCCGACGCCGAGGACAATCAGGTCATCGGCCCCGAGTCGCGCGTCATGCTCGAACGCGTGATCCGCATGGCCGACATGACGGCCGGCGACGTCATGGTCGCAGCCCCTCGCATGGACCTGGTCAACATCGACGCGCCGTTCGATGAATTGCTGCACCAGGTCATCACCACGGCCCATTCGCGCTTCCCGGTCTACCAGGGCGAGCGCGAGAACATCATCGGCATCCTGCTGGCCAAGGACCTGCTTAAGCTGCAGCGTTCGCCGGACCTGAACATCCGCGCCCTGCTGCGCCCCGCCGCCTTCGTGCCGGAGAGCAAGGGCCTGAACGATCTGCTGCGTGAATTCCGGGGCAACCGCAACCACCTCGCCGTGGTCATCGACGAGTTCGGCCGCGTGGCGGGCCTTGTGACCATCGAGGACGTGCTGGAGGAAATCGTCGGCGAGATCGAGGACGAGTTCGACATCCCCGAGGACGAGGGCGACATCTTCGCCCTGGCCGACAACAGCTACCGCGTGGCGGGCGACACCACCATCGAGCATGTCAACGAGACCTTCGAGGTCGCCCTGCATGCCCGCGATCCCGACGATGAGTTCGACACCATCGGCGGCCTGATCGCCCACGAAATGGGCCATGTGCCCAAGCGCGGCGAGCAGATCCATCTGGCGGGCCTGGAATTCACCGTGCTGCACACCAAGGGCGGCGCCGTGCGCTGGTTCAAGGTGGTGCGCGATCCCGCCGCCGACAGCCTGCTGCGCAGCTGAGGCTGCGCCTGAACCTGCCCTTGGCTGGACCTCTCTCACCCGAGACCTACCTCTTTTTGCGCACAACCGGCCGATGCCCCTGTCCAGTTCTTCCGCTTTCTCGCAAGACGGCCGGCGCATGGGCCGGTTCGCCCATGGCATGCTGCTGCTTGTCGCGGGTGCGGCACAGGCCCTGTCACTGGCCTGGCCCTGGGCGCGCGGGCAAGGTGACGGGCCGCTGAGCCTCATCGGCGGCTATGGCCGCCCGCTGTGGTGGCTGCAGATTCTGTCGCTGGCCGTGCTGGCGCGCGCCCTGCAGACGGCGCAGCGTCCGGCCCAGGCGGCAGGGCGTGCCATGCTCTTCGCCACGGCCTGGCTGGTGGCCACCTTCTGGTGGCTGTTCATCTCCATGCATGTCTACGGCGGCCTGCCTGCGCCGCTGGCCGTTGCCGCCGTGCTGGCGCTTGCTGCATTTCTGGGCAGCTACTACGCGGTGGCCGCCTGGGGCTGGCAAAGGCTGCGCCCTGCTGGTGCGGCGGGTGGCGCGCTGCTGTTTTCCGCCGTCTGGCTGCTGGCCGAGCTGGCGCGTGGCTGGCTGTGGACCGGCTTTCCGTGGGGTGCGGGCGGTTATGCCCATGTGGAAGGCCCCTTGTCCGTGCTGCCGCGCTGGATTGGCGTCTATGGCACGGGCGCCGTGGCGGCCTGGCTGGCATATGGGCTGGCGCATGGGCTGGCTGCCTTGCTGGACAGACAGGGTCTCCGGCCCGTCCGCCTGGTGGTCACTGCAGCGGCGCTGGTCCTGGCCTGGGGCGGGCTGTGGTGGCTTCGCGATGCCGCCATCAATGCACCGTCGGCCGAACGGCCGGCGCTGAGCGTGGCCTTGCTGCAGGGCAATATCCCGCAGGATGAGAAATTCGAGGCCGGCAGCGGCATTCCGCTGGCGCTGGGCTGGTACGGGCGCGAGTTGCGCGCGGCCACCGCGCAACTGGTCGTGGCCCCTGAGACGGCCGTTCCCCTGCTGCCCCAGCAACTGCCCGAGGAATACCTGGACCTGCTGCGCGAACCGTATCTGAAGAAGGACGGCCGGCAGGCAGCGCTGCTGGGCATTCCCCTGGGGTCGGAAGAGTCCGGCTACACGAACTCGGTCGTGGGCTGGCAGCCCGGCCAGATCCAGGACTACCAATACGACAAGCACCATCTGGTGCCCTTCGGGGAGTTCATCCCGCCGCTGTTTCGCTGGTTCACGCAGATGATGAACATACCGCTGGGCGACTTCAACCGCGGCGCGCTGGGCCAGCCCTCCATGGCCTGGGCCGGCGAGCGTCTGTCGCCCAACATCTGTTACGAGGATTTGTTTGGCGAGGAGCTGGGTGCGCATTTTGGCAACGCGGCGACGGCGCCGACGGTGCTGGTGAATTTCAGCAACATCGGATGGTTTGGCGACAGCGTGGCCATCGACCAGCATCTGGCCATCAGCCGCATGCGCGCTCTGGAATTCGAGCGTCCGATGCTGCGCGCCACCAACACCGGCGCAACGGTTGCCATCGACCACCGGGGTGTGGTCACGCAGGCGCTGGTGCCTTACGAGCGTGCCGTGCTGCAGGCCAGCGTGCAGGGGCGTGAGGCCTTGACGCCATTCGCGCGCTGGGTGCACGCGGCAGGTCTGGTGCCGCTGTGCCTGGCTGCCTTGGCGGTGCTGGCGGTGGCGTGGATCAGGCGCCGCAAGCGTCCGGTCCAGGGGCTGTAGCCAAGGCCCGCGACCTGGGTCGGCGTGGCTTTTGTGGCAGAGTTTTGATGCGGCCTCGGGGTTTTGTTGCAGTCTGGCAACGTTCAACCCCGATAATGCGCGGCTGCATGGTCCGCTGCGGGCCGCACCCATTCAGAGATAGAGGTGGCGTCAGTGCCGCCGTGGAGCAAGTTAGACAATGGCCGATTCTTTTTCGTATGAGCAACTGATCGCTTCGGGCGAAGGCAAGCTGTTTTCCGCAGACAGCGGACGTCTTCCCCTGCCTCCCATGTTGATGTTCGACCGCATCACGCACATCGACACCGATGGTGGCGCCCACGGCCTGGGCAAGATCGTCGCCGAACTCGACATCAAGCCTGATCTCTGGTTCTTCGACTGCCATTTCCGGGGCGATCCCGTCATGCCCGGCTGCCTGGGCCTGGACGCCATGTGGCAGTTGATCGGCTTTTACCTGACCTGGCTGCGCCTTCCCGGCCGCGGCCGCGCCCTGGGCGCCGGCGAGGTCAAGTTCACGGGCGAAGTGGGTCCTGACGTCAAGCTGGTGACCTACGAAATCAACATCAAGCGCGTGATCAAGCGCAAGCTCAACATGGCCATCGGCGATGCACGCCTGCTGGCCGATGGCAAGGAAATCTACGTGGCCAATGACCTGCGCGTGGGTCTGTTCCTGCGCGAGGGTGAAGGCCAGGGAACGGCAGCATGACCAAACGTCGCGTAGTCATCACCGGCGCGGGCATTGTCTCGTGCATCGGCAACGACCTCGATACCGTGGAGACCTCGCTGCGCGAGGGCCGCACGGGCATCAAGGCCATGCCGAAGTTCACCGAACTGGGCATGCGCAGCCAGGTGGCCGGTGTGCCGGAGATCGACGTCGAGGCACGGATCGATCGCAAGCAGCTGCGTTTCATGGGCGATGCGGCAGCCTATGCGCAGATCGCGCTGGAAGATGCCATCGCCCAGGCCGGCCTGGCTCCCGAGCAGGTCAGCCATCCGCGCACGGGCCTGATTATGGGCTCGGGCGGCGGCTCGCCGGCCAACCAGATCGAGGCGGCCGACACATTGCGCGAGAAGGGTATTCGCCGCGTCGGTCCCTACCAGGTCACGCGCTGCATGAGCTCCACGGTGTCCGCCTGCCTGGCGACCAATTTCAAGGTCAAGGGCATCAACTACTCCATCACCTCGGCCTGCTCCACCTCGGCGCACTGCATCGGTGCTGCGGCACAGCAGATTGCCTGGGGCATGCAGGATGTGATGTTTGCTGGTGGCGGCGAAGAGCTGTCCTGGGGCATGGCCCTGCTGTTCGACGGCATGGGTGCCATGTCCAGCAAGCACAACGACCAACCCGAAAAGGCTTCGCGCGCCTATGACGCCAACCGCGACGGTTTCGTGATCGCAGGCGGCGGCGGTGCCGTGGTGCTGGAAAGCCTGGAGCATGCCCAGGCCCGGGGTGCGAACATCCTGGCCGAAGTCGTGGGCTTTGGCGCCACCAGCGATGGCGAGGACATGGTCGCGCCCTCGGGCGACGGCGCCATCGCCTGCATGCAGCAGGCCCTTGAAGGCATCGAAGGCGGCGTGGACTACATCAACACCCACGGCACCTCCACGCCTGTGGGCGACATGCAGGAAGTGCGCGCCATGCGCGCGCTGTTCGGCGACCAGGTGCCGCCGTTCTCCTCCACCAAGTCGCTGACCGGCCACTCGCTGGGCGCGACCGGCGTGCAGGAAGCCATCTACTGCATGATCATGATGAACAAGGGCTTCATCGCAGGCTCGGTCAACGTGGACACGCCCGATCCGGCACTGGGCGACATGCCCCTGGTCACCCGCACGCGCGATGCCCAGTTGAACACCGTGCTGTCCAACAGCTTCGGCTTTGGCGGCACGAACGCCTCGCTGGTGCTGCGCCGCTGGCAGGGCCAGTGAACACGCCCTGGTGTGTAAAAGGCGTGTCCTGAAGGAAAAAGCCCGCCTCCTGCGGGCTTTTTTACTGGTGAGCGCCGACAATGCCCAGGCTGGGCGGGAGGCAGCACCCCAAGCTGCTGCCGGATCCCCGCCCCAAGAACAATGAAATTTTGCAAGGTTGAACCATGATTCTTGTCACAGGCGGCGCTGGCTTCATCGGCGCCAATTTCGTGCTGGACTGGCTGGCTGCCGGCGATGAGCCGGTGCTCAACGTGGACAAGCTCACCTACGCCGGCAACCTCAAAAGCCTGGAGAGCCTGCAAGGCGATGCGCGCCATGTCTTCGTGCAGGCCGACATCGGCGACGGCCAGACCCTGGCCCGTCTGCTGGCCGAGCACAGGCCGCGCGCCGTGGTCAACTTCGCGGCCGAGAGCCATGTGGACCGCTCCATCCATGGCCCCGAGGACTTCATCCAGACCAACGTGGTCGGCACCTTCCGCCTGCTCGAAGCCGTGCGTGGCTACTGGAGCGCGCTGGATGCCGAGGCCAAGGCGGCCTTCCGCTTCCTGCATGTGTCCACCGACGAGGTCTACGGCAGCCTGGCGCCTGCGGCACCGGCCTTCACCGAAGACCACCTCTACGAGCCCAACAGCCCGTACTCGGCCAGCAAGGCCGCCAGCGACCACCTGGTGCGCGCCTGGCATCACACCTACGGCCTGCCCGTGCTGACGACCAACTGCAGCAACAACTACGGCCCGCTGCATTTTCCCGAGAAGCTGATCCCGCTGATGATCGTCAACGCCCTGGCCGGCAAGCCTTTGCCCATCTATGGCGACGGCATGCAGGTGCGCGACTGGCTCTATGTGCGCGACCACTGCAGCGCCATCCGCCGCGTGCTGGAGGCCGGCAGGCTGGGCGACACCTACAACGTGGGCGGCTGGAACGAGAAGCCCAACGTCGAGATCGTGAACACGGTCTGCGCGCTGCTCGACGAGCTGCGCCCCAAGGCCGATGGCACCAGCTACAGCGCACAGATCACCTATGTGAAGGACCGGCCCGGCCATGACCGGCGCTATGCCATCGACGCGCGCAAGCTCGAGCGCGAACTGGGCTGGAAGCCCGCCGAGACCTTCGAGACCGGCATCCGCAAGACCGTGCAGTGGTACCTGGACAACCCCGAATGGGTGGCTGATGTGCAGTCTGGCGCCTACCGCGAATGGGTCAGCCGCCAGTACACGGAGGGAGCCGGCGCATGAAGCTGCTGCTGCTGGGCCGCAATGGCCAGGTGGGCTGGGAGCTGCAGCGCAGCCTGGCGCCACTGGGCGAACTGATTGCGCTGGACCGCCAGGGCGACGCCGGTGGCCAGGGCCTGTGCGGCGATCTCTCGCGCCTCGATGAGCTTGCACGCACCGTGCGCGCTCTGCGTCCCGATGTCATCGTCAATGCCGCCGCCCACACGGCCGTGGACAAGGCCGAAAGCGAGCCTGACCAGGCGCGGCTGCTCAACGCGCTGGCACCCCAGGTGCTGGCCCGCGAGGCGGCGCAGACCGGTGCGCTGCTGGTGCACTACAGCACGGACTACGTCTTCGACGGCAGCGGCAGCGCCGCGCGCACGGAGACCGAGGCCACGGCGCCGCTGTCCGTCTATGGCAGCAGCAAGCTCGAAGGCGAGCAACTGATCCAGGCTTCGGGCTGCCGCCACCTGATCTTTCGCACCAGCTGGGTCTATGCGGCGCGCGGCGGCAACTTCGCCAAGACCATGCTGCGCCTGGCCCAGGAGCGTGAGGCACTGAGCGTGATCGACGACCAATGGGGCGCACCGACGGGCGCGGACCTCATCGCCGACGTCACGGCCCATGCCATTCGCCAGCTGCAGCGCCAACCCGGCGACCAGGGCCTGTACCACCTGGTTGCCGGTGGCGAGACCACCTGGCACGCCTATGCCAGCCACGTGATCGCCCGCGCCCGCGAACTCGCGCCCGACCGGCCCTGGAAGGTGCAGCGCATAGCTGCCGTGCCCACCAGCGCCTTTCCCACCCCGGCGCAGCGTCCGCACAATTCCCGGCTGAACACCGACCGGTTGCAGCAGACCTTCGGCCTGCGCCTGCCGCACTGGCAGGCCGGCGTGGACCGCATGCTGCAGGAAATCATCTGAGCGTGGCTGCGCGCTTCAGCAAGAACCCCAGGATCCAGGACATGAACCAGACACGCAAAGGCATCATCCTCGCGGGCGGCTCCGGCACCCGCCTGCACCCGGCCACGCTGGCCATCAGCAAGCAACTGCTGCCGGTCTACGACAAGCCCATGATCTACTACCCGCTGAGCGCCCTCATGCTCGCGGGCATCCGCGAAATCCTCGTGATCAGCACCCCGCAGGACACGCCGCGCTTCGAGCAATTGCTGGGCGACGGCTCGCAGTGGGGCCTGAAGCTGGAGTACGCCGTCCAGCCCAGCCCGGATGGCCTGGCCCAGGCCTTTTTGATTGCCGAAGACTTCCTGGCCGGCGCCCCCAGCGCCCTGGTGCTGGGCGACAACATCTACTACGGACACGATTTCCCCCGCCTGCTCGAACGCGCTGACGCGCGCAGCGAAGGCGCCACGGTGTTTGCCTACCATGTGCAGGACCCGGAACGCTATGGCGTGGCCGAGTTCGATGCCCAGGGCCGGGTTCTTTCCCTGGAGGAAAAGCCCAAGCAGCCCAGGAGCAACTACGCGGTCACGGGCCTGTATTTCTACGACAACCAGGTCGTTGAGCTGGCCAAGTCCATCAAGCCCTCGGCGCGCGGCGAGCTGGAAATCACCGACCTCAACCGCCTGTATCTGGACAAGGGCCAGCTCAATGTGGAGCTCATGGGCCGTGGCTATGCCTGGCTGGACACGGGCACGCACGACAGCCTGCTGGAGGCAGGCCAGTTCATCGCCACGCTGCAGCAGCGCCAGGGCCTGAAGGTGTCATGCCCCGAGGAGATCGCCTTCCGCCAGGGCTGGATAGATCGCGCCCAGCTCGAGACGCTGGGCCAGGCCTTGGCCAAGAATGGCTACGGCCAGTACCTGCTGCAGATCCTCAAGGAAAAGGTGCACGCATGAAGGCAACACCCCTGGCCATCCCCGAGGTGATGCTGATCGAGCCCAAGGTGTTTGGTGACGATCGCGGCTTCTTCCTCGAAAGCTTCAACCAGCAGGCCTTCAACCAGGCCACGGGCACGGACCACCAGTTCGTGCAGGACAACCACAGCCGCAGCAAGAAAGGCGTGCTGCGCGGCCTGCACTACCAGCTGCCGCCCCATGCCCAGGGCAAGCTCGTGCGCGTGGTGCGCGGCGCCGTGTTCGACGTGGCCGTGGACATCCGCAAGGGCTCGCCGACCTTCGGCCAATGGGTGGGCGCCGAGCTGACGGAAGACAACCACCGCCAGCTGTGGGTGCCCCCAGGCTTTGCCCACGGCTTCGTGGTGCTCAGCGACAGCGCCGACTTCCTCTACAAGGCCACGGCCTTCTACGCGCCCCAGGCCGATCGCGGCATTGCCTGGGACGACCCGGCCATCGGCGTGCAATGGCCGCAGCTCGATGTGGAGATGTCGCTGTCGGACAAGGACCTCAAGCAGCCGCTGCTGGCGGATGCCGAGCTGGCCTGAGCCGGTTCACATCTGGTCCGGCAGCACACCGCCCGGCACGGCTTCCTCCAGAAAGCCGGCGATCAGCCGGGCCTGGCGGCGTTCGCGCAGGCAGTACAGGTATTCGGGCAGGTGCGGCACGGGGCCGGCGAAGGGCAGGACGACGATGTCGGGGTGGGCCGAGGCTTCATGCCGGGCGAAGACGCTGATGCCCATGTCGCGGATCACGGCCTCGCGGATGGCTTCGCGGCTGGCGATTTCCATGATGTGGCGCGGTGCCAGGCCGGCGGCGGCCAGCATCTGTTCGGTGAGTTGGCGCGTCATGGAGCCGCGCTCGCGCAGGATCAGCGTGTCGTGCACCAGATCGGACGCCTGCACCATGGTGCGCTGCGCCAGCCGGTGGCTGCGGTGCACCAGCAGGGCCAGCGGGTCCTGGCCCAACTCCACGCGCAGCAGGCGCGGATCACCTTCCAGGTGCGATGAGGTCGCCAGGTCCACCTGGTAGTCCACCAGCGCCTGCACCATCTGGCGCGAGTTGCCGCCCACGATGGCCACTTCCACCCGCTCGAAGCGCCGCTGGTAGCGCTTGACGATGTCCAGCACGTAGTAGGGCGCCGTCGCGCCTATGCGCAGCTGGCCCTGGCTGGCACCGCCCGAATGGCGCAGCGCCGACTCCAGCTGGATGGTCTGCAGCAGCAATTGCTCGACCTGGGGCAGCAGGCGCAAGCCGGCATCGGTGATGGACAGCCGTCCGCCCTGGCGATGGAACAGCTCCACGCCGTAGTGCTCTTCCAGCGCGCGGATCTGGGTGGTCACGGTGGGCTGGCTTAGTGCGAGCTGGCGCGCGGCTTGCGTGATGCTGCCAAGGCGGGCGACCCAGAAAAAGGACTTGAGCTGCGTGACGAACATGGCGGGGTTGGAGGGAGGGTAGGTCCGGCTCCATATTTCACCATGTCGCCGCAGCCCGAAGGCCTGCGGTGGCCGGGTATGTCCCGGGAAAAAACTCCTGCGCCCAAAGGCACACTTCTTGCATACCAGTTTGCGTGCCAGTTTGTGTGCCAGCTGATCATGGTTTTCGGCTGGTCTTGTGTCAGTGATTACTCGTGGTCAAGGAGCGCATCAATGGACATCCGCAACCCCTCGCCAGGTCTCTACAACGAAGATCTGGCGCCCACCAGGGACCGCCGCTGGGGCGCCTTCAGCATCTTCAACGTCTGGACTTCGGACGTGCACAGCCTCTGGGGCTACTACCTGGCGGCCAGCCTGTTTCTGCTGTGCGGCAGCTTCGTCAATTTTCTGATCGCCATCGGCATCAGCTCCCTGGTCATCTTTTTTCTGATGAACCTGGTGGGCTATGCGGGCGAGAAGACCGGCGTGCCCTACCCGGTGCTGGCGCGTGCCTCGTTCGGGGTCTGGGGGGCGAATCTGGCTGCACTGGTGCGCGCCATCGTGGCCTGCTTCTGGTATGGCGCGCAGACGGCGGCGGCCTCGGGCGCCATGGTGGCGCTGATGGTGCGCAATGACGCCCTGCTGTCCTTCCACCAGACCACGCACTGGCTGGGCCATTCGGGGCTGGAGGTGATCTGCTACGTGGTCATCTGGGCCTTGCAGCTGCTGATCATCCAAAGGGGCATGGAGACCGTGCGGCGATTCCAGGACTGGGCGGGGCCTGCCGTGTGGATCGCCATGCTGGTGCTGGCCATCGGCCTGTGCGTGAAGGCCGGCGGCTTCAGCTTCGACCATGGCATTCCCATGGATGTGCTGCTGGACAAGACCAAGGATGCGGGGGTGAGCGGCGCGCCGGGCAGCTTCTGGGCGCTGATGGCGGTGGGCGCGACCTGGATCACCTACTTTGCGGCGCTGTACCTGAACTTCTGCGACTTCTCGCGCTATGCGAAGAACAAGGAAGCGGTCGCCAAGGGCAACCTCTGGGGCCTGCCCGTGAACCTGATCGCTTTCTCGCTGGTCGCCGGCATCACCACGATTGCGGCCTTCAAGGTCTATGGCGAGGTGCTGCTGCACCCCGAGCAGATCTCGGCCAAGTTCGACAGCTGGGTGCTGGCCCTGCTGGCCGCCGTCACCTTTGCCGTGGCCACGCTGGGCATCAACGTGGTGGCCAACTTCGTCTCGGCGGCCTTCGATATTTCCAACGTGTTTCCCAAGCGCATCGATTTCAAGCGCGGCGGATACATCGCCGCGCTGATCGCCCTGGCTCTCTACCCCTTTGCACCATGGGAGGGCGGCGCTGCCCACTTCGTGAACGCCATCGGCGCCACCATGGGGCCGCTGCTGGGCATCATCCTGGTGGACTACTACCTGGTGGCCAAGGGCAACATCAACGTGGCCGCGCTGTATGACGAACATGGCGAGTACCGCTACGAGGGCGGCTGGAACGTCAACGCGCTCATCGCCACGGGCATCGGCAGCGTGTTCTCCACCATCCTGCCCAACTTCACCAGCCTGCTGCCGGTCTGGTGGGGCACCTACGGCTGGTTCTTCGGCGTGCTGATCGGCGGCAGCGTGTACTGGGTGATGGCCACGCTGCGCCCGCGCCGCATTCCGGCCGCGGCCTGAGGAGGCTGCCATGTCCGAGCCACAGGATGTGCCGGCCACCGGGCCGGCCTTGATCGCCGAGCGCGTGATGCGCTCCATCGTCGAGCGCAAGCTGCGCCCTGGCGAACGCCTGGGCGAAAAGGAACTGGCCGAGGTCTTCGGCGTGAGCCGCACCATGGTGCGCGAGGCGCTGATGCAGCTGCAGGCGCGCGGCTTCGTCGAGGTGCGCTCGCGCCAGGGCTGGTACGTGGTCGAGCCCTCGTTCGAGGAAGCCCAGGAAACCTATGCCGCGCGCCGCGTGCTGGAGTCCGGCATGCTGCGCGACGCGGGCCGGCCGCTGCAGGCGGCCATACGCACGCTGCGCGAGCATGTGGCACAGGAGCGGGGCGCCATCGCCGAGGCCGACAACGCCGGCCAGCGCAGCGTGCTGCTGGCCGACTTCCACGTCTGCCTGGCCGAGCAGATGGGCAACCGCTTTCTCACGGCCATGATGGCCGACCTGTCGGCGCGCACCACCCTGGTGTCTGCGCTGTACCAGTCGCAGACCGAGGCCCAGCACTCCAATGCCGACCACGAGGCCATCGTCGATGCGCTGGCGGCCGGCGACATGGCGCGCGCCGAGCAACTGATGCGCGAGCACATCGACGCGCTGGCCGCGCGGCTGGATGAGAACCTTGCCCACCGCGCGCGCCTGCAGGACCGGCTGCTGGATGCACTGCAGCCGCAGACGGCCCAGGCTGAGCGCCCGGGCAGGGTAAAGCTGCGCCGCTGAAGAAAATGGGAGCGGGGCGGGGGGGCGCCGAGGGGGCGGAGGGCACCCAAATCCGCCAATACCCGCTTCGCCAAATTTCCGTTGTGTGACACGGGCGTTTCACCTGCGCTTCCTAAAGTGGGTGTCAGAGGTGGTGAACCTGCCACCTGTCCACGAACCCACAACGGAACTGCCACGCCATGCGCCACACCCTTGCCTCCCTGGGCCGCCGCCTCGCCATTGCCTCTGCGGCGCTGACCGTCGCCTCCTTCGCCTCCCTGGCCCACGCGGCCAAGACCGAGCTGCTGGTCTACAGCGCGCTGGAGGCCGACCAGATCAAGGCCTACAAGAGCGGCTTCGAGAAGGCCCATCCCGAGATCGAACTCAAGTTCGTGCGTGACAGCACGGGCATCATCACGGCCCGCCTGCTGGCCGAGAAGGCCAATCCCCAGGCCGACGTGATCTGGGGCGTGGCCGCCACCTCGCTGATGCTGCTGGACAAGCAGGGCATGCTGCAGCCCTATGCGCCCAAGGGCCTGGACAAGGTGCGCGCCAACATGCGCGATCCGCGCGCCCAGCCGACCTGGGTGGGCATGGACCTGTGGTCCTCGGCCATCTGCTTCAACACCGTGGAGGCCGGCAAGCGCAAGCTGCCCGTGCCCGCCAGCTGGGCCGACCTGGTCAGGCCCGAGTTCAAGGGCACGATCACCATGCCCCACCCGGCCTCCAGCGGCACGGGCTACCTGATGGTCGCGGCCTGGCTGCAGATCATGGGCGAGGAAAAAGGCTGGGCCTACATGGACGGCCTGCACCAGAACATGGGCGTGTACACGCACAGCGGCTCCAAGCCCTGCCGCCAGGCGGGGGCCGGCGAGTTTCCCGTGGGCCTGAGCTTCGAGTACCGCGCCAGCAAGACCAAGAAGGACGGTGCGCCCATCGACATCGTCTTCCCGCAGGAAGGCCTGGGCTGGGACGTGGAGGCCACGGCCATCCTCAAGACCAGCAAGAAGCAGGAAGCCGCCAAGGCGCTGGCCGACTGGGCCGTCACGCCAGAGGCCAACAAGCTGTACGCCGCCAACTTCGCCGTGCTGGCCCTGCCCGAGGCGCAGGAGAAGCTGGAGTTCATTCCCGCCGATCTGGAAAAACGGTTGGCGAAGAACGATTTCAACTGGGCCGCCGATAACCGCGACCGCATCCTGGCCGAGTGGAGCCGCCGCTACGAAGCCAAGGCAGAGAAAAAGTAAGCCGGAGCCACGCCATGCTGCGCATAGACCATATCGCCAAGCGCTACCGCGAGCAGCAGGTGCTGCGCGGCATTGACCTGAACGTGGAGGCGGGCGAGTTCGTCAGCCTGCTCGGCCCTTCGGGCTGCGGCAAGACCACGCTGCTGCGCATCGTCTGCGGTATCGACATGCCTGACGAGGGCAGGGTGCTGTTCCAGGGCGATGACATCACGCGCTGGCCGGCCGCACGCCGTGGCTTTGGCGTGGTGTTCCAGAGCTATGCGCTGTTTCCCAATCTCACGGCCGCGCAGAACGTGGCCTTCGGGCTGAACGGGCAGCCTGCGGCGCAGGCGCGCGAGCGTGTGGCCGAGATGCTGTCCCTGGTGGGCCTGGGCGCGCAGGCCCAGCGCTACCCGGCCCAGCTGTCGGGCGGCCAGCAGCAGCGCGTGGCGCTGGCCCGTGCGCTGGCGCCCCGGCCGCGCCTGCTGCTGCTGGACGAGCCGCTGTCCGCGCTCGATGCCCAGGTGCGCACCGAGCTGCGCAGCGAGATCCGCCAGTTGCAGCGCCAGCTGGGCATTGCCTCCATCATGGTCACGCACGACCAGGAAGAGGCCTTGTCCATGGCCGACCGCGTGGTGCTCATGCACCAGGGCCGCATCGAGCAGCAGGGCTCGCCCGAGCAGCTCTATGCCCGGCCCGTGAGCCAGTTCGCGGCCGGCTTCGTGGGCCGCATGAACCTGCTGCCGGCCACGGCCCAATCGGCGGACCAGGTGCGCATCGGCGAGGCCAGCCTGCGCTGTGCGCTGGCCGGCTTCGAGCGTGGCGACGCGCTGCTGGTGGGCGTGCGGCCCGAGAGCGTGGTGCTGCACCCGGCCCAGCCCACGGCATTGGCCAACCTGTTCCGCGCCCGCGTGGTGGAGACCTCGTTCCTGGGATCGATGGCCCTGGTGCGCCTGTTCAGCCCCACGCTGCAATGCCAGGTTGACGCCCAGTGGCCGCTGCGCCACGACGTGGGCCTGCCCGACTGGCTGCAGGGCGAGGTGCTGATGGAGCTGCCCGCCGCTGCGCTGCAGCCGTTGGCGGCGCCAGACGTGAGGAAGGCCGCATGAGCGCGCATCCCATGGACACGGCCATTTCCGTGCCCGTGCCGGTGGACCGCTCCGTTTCCGCCCGCCGCAGCGCGCCTGCAGGGCCCGTGCGTCCGCGGGGGCGCAGCGCAGGCTGGGAGCGCTGGTGGCTGGGCGCCCTGGTGCTGGGCGCACTGGCCTGGCTGCTGGCCACCATCGCCCTGCCGGTCGCCAGCCTGCTGGGCAGGAGTTTCTGGGACGACACGGGCCGCTTCACGGGCCTGGCCCAGTTCATCACCTATGCGCGCATGCCGGGCGTGGCGCAATCGCTGTTCAACAGCCTGTGGCTGTCGGCCGTGAGCAGCACGGTCTGCGTGCTGCTGGCCTATGTCTATGCCTATGGCGTGGTGCGCAGCTGCATGCCGCTGGCGCGCTGGTTCCGGGGCCTGGCCCTGGTGCCGCTGCTGGCGCCTTCGTTGCTCATGGCCATCAGCCTGATCTACCTGTTCGGCAGCCAGGGCCTGCTCAAGGGCTGGCTGCAGGGGGGCTCGGCCTACGGGCCCTTCGGCATCATCGTGGGCTCGGTGCTCTGGACCTTTCCGCATGCGCTGATGATCCTGTGCACCACGCTGGCCTCGGGCGATGCGCGCCTGTACGAGGCGGCCGCCACGCTGGGCGCCAGCCGCTGGCGCAGCTTCCGCCAGGTCACGCTGCCGGCCAGCCGCTACGGGCTGATGATTTCGTGGATCGTGGTCTTCGTGCTCGTGGTGACCGACTTCGGCGTGCCCAAGGTCATTGGCGGCAACACGGCCATGCTGGCCACCGATATCTACAAGCAGGTCATAGGCCAGCAAAAGCTGTCCATGGGTGCCGTGGTGGCCATGCTGCTGCTGGTGCCGGCCGGCCTGGCCTTTGCGGCAGAGCGCCATTTGCGTGCGCGCCAGGCGGCGACCATGGGCGTGCGCTCCGTGCCGCTGGTGCCCCAGCCCCATGCGCCGCTGGACCGCGCGCTGCTTGCGTACTGCGCGCTGGTGGCGCTGGCGCTGCTGGCCGTCATGGGTACGGCCGTGCTGGCCTCCCTGGTCAGCTACTGGCCCTACAACCTCACGCTGACGTTCAAGAACTACCGCTTCGACATGATGGACGGCGGCGGCTGGGCCAGCTATGGCAACTCGCTGTCCATGGCGCTGGCCACGGCGGTGGTGGGGGCGGTGCTGAGTTTTGTGACCGCCTACCTGGTCGCCAAGCCACAGCGCTGGGCGCGCACGCGCCAGTGGCTGCATGCCGTGGCCACGCTGCCCATGGCCGTGCCGGGGCTGGCGCTGGGCCTGGGCTACATCCTGTTCTTCAATGCCCAGGGCAATCCGCTGCACTTCCTGTACGGCAGCATGGCCATCCTGGTGCTGTGCTCGGTGGCGCATTTCTTCTCGGTGGCGCACATCACGCAACTGGCCGCGCTGCAGCAGCTCGATGCCGAATACGAGCGCGTGGCCGATTCTCTGGGCGTGGCCTTCTGGACGCTGCTGTGGCGCGTGCACCTGCCGGTATGCCTGCCCGTAGTGATGCAGGTGGCCGGTTACTTCTTCGTCAACGCCATGACCACGGTGTCGGCCGTGGTGTTCCTCTACTCGCCCGAAACCACGCTGGCCTCGGTGGCCGTGCTGGCCATGGACGACGCGGGCGACACCGCGCCCGCCGCCGCCATGGCCACGCTGATCTTTGCTACCGCCGCCACGGGCCGGCTGCTGATCGCGGCGCTGGATGCCTGGGTGCAGCGGCGCACGCAGCGCTGGCGCCAGCGCTGATTCCCTCTCTCTTCCTCCCTCCGTTTTTTTCTCATGAAGAACTACGACCTGATCGTGGTGGGGGCCGGCATTGTCGGCCTGGCCCACGCCTATGCGGCTGCGCGCCGTGGCCGCAGCGTGCTCGTCATCGAGCGCGACGCGGCCTGCATCTCCGCCTCCATCCGCAACTTCGGCTTTGTGACCGTCACGGGGCAGCAGGCCGGTGCCCACTGGCGGCGTGCCATGCGCTCGCGCGACACCTGGGCCGAGATTGCGCCGCAGGCCGGCATCGAGGTCGTGCACCGCGGCCTGTGGCTGACGGCGCGCCGCCCCAGCGCCGAGGCCGTGCTCCATGCCTTCCTGAGCACGGCGATGGGCGAGCGCTGCGAGCTGCTCACGCCGGCCCAGGCCGCCGAGCGCCATCCTGCACTGCGTACTGGGGATTTGTCCGCTGTGCTCTACAGCCCGCATGAACTGCGCGTGGAGTCGCGCACGGCCATTGCCCGGCTGGCGCAGTGGCTGGAGCAGGCCATGGGCGTGGATTTCCGCTTTGGCGAGGCCGTGCTCGAGGTGGCCGCGCCCCGGGTGCGCAGCACGCGCGCCAGCTACCACGGCGAACGCGTGGTGGTCTGCAACAACGCCGACCCGGGCGGCCTGTTCGCCGGCCTGTGGGCGCCGCATCGCATCCAGCTGTGCCAGCTGCAGATGCTGCGCGTGCGGCCGCAGCCGGGCTTTCGGCTCAAGGGCTCGGTCATGGGTGACCTGAGCATGGTCAGATACGAGGGCTACAGCGCCCTGCCCGAAGCCGCCGCGCTGCGCGCCGAACTGGAGCGGGAGGAGGGCGAAAGCCTGGCCCACGGCATCCACCTGATCGCCGTGCAAAGCGCCGACGGCAGTCTGGTGGTGGGCGACTCCCACCACTACGGCGCAGCGCCCCCGCCTTTTGCCAGCGAAGCCGTGGACCGGCTGATGCTGCGCCACATGAACGAGGCCCTCAACCTGCGCGATGCGCAGGTGGTGGAGCGCTGGGTGGGCGTCTACCCGAGTGCGCAGGACGCGCCCTGCGTGGTGCATGCGCCCGACGAGGCCACGCGCGTGGTCGCTGTCACGGGCGGGTCCGGCGCCAGCACGGCGTTCGGTCTGGCCGAGGAGGTCTGGAGCGCGTGGTGAGCGGCAGCCGGCCTACTTGCCGAACATCACCCACAGCAGCGCCAGCACCATGATCGTGGCCAGCACGGCCAGCGTGATCTTGAGGGCGCTGTAGGGGCGCTCGCCCGCAATCTGGCCCGTGTAGCCGTTGGCGATGATCTGGAAGGTCTTGCTGCCGTAGGTGTAGCCCACCAGCCAGACCGGCACGAGGATGTGCTTGAAGGTGCGGCCCTGGTACTCGCGCTGCATCTGCAGGTTGCGGTAGGTGTCGCCGGGCACCTGGCGCGCGCACAGGGCGCGCAGCTGCTCGTCCATGTCCTGCACGTTGACCTGGGCGGCCTTGCCCAAGTCGATCTGGTAGCGCTCCACGGTCCATCCGCGCACGAACTCGGGCGTGTAGGGCTTGAGGTCGGTGGTCGTGGGAAAGGGCTCCACCTGGCGCAGCAGGTTGGCGTGCACGCCCACGGTGCCGGGCACCAGCTCGTCGTCGAAGAAATGGGCGAGGCTGCCCGAGGCCGGCTCCCAGCGCACATGGCGCACCTGGCGCGTCTGCACGTTGCCGTTGCTGTCGCGGTAGGACTCGGTGGTGTAGTAGTAGAAGCCCGCCTCGGCCTGCCAGTCGGCGCTGGCGTGGGCGTCGAAGGTCCAGTAGGGCAGGTAGACGCCGTGCAGCGTGTCGGTCAGCGCGGCGGACTTCAGGCGGTTGGGCGCGAACCAGCGGCTGCCGTACCACTGGCGGATGCGGTCGCGGATCTGGCCGTCGCTGATCTTGAAGGGCAGGATGCTCTGCGGTGTGATGGCATCGCCCTGGTCCTCATGGGCGACGATGGAGGGCGAGCCGCAGAAGTCGCAGCGCTGGGCCACGGTGCGGTTCACGAAGACCGAGATCGCGCGGCAGTTCTGGCACTGGACCTCGTAGCGGTCCTCCGTGCCCCAGCCCCGGCCGGACTTGGGGTTGCGCAGCGCCTCGGCCAGGTCCTGCTCGACCACATCGCGGCCCAGTTCCTCGCGCGTTTCCTCGCTCCAGGGCACCGTGGTGCCGCAGTACGGGCACTTGAGCGCCTGGGCCTGGGCATTCCATTCGAGGTTGGCGCCGCATTCGGGGCAGGGGTGCTTGCGCACCATGGCCGGCGCGGCGGCTGCGGCCTCCCAGGAACCGGAGGCGGGGGAAGTCGAGGTGCTGGAGGAACTGGAGGAGGGCGCGCTCACGGCATCGGTCCTGGAAAACGGGACGCGGCGCCAGGCAGGGCCTGGCGCCGCAAAGGGTCAAGACACGGAAATGTCAGCCGCGCAGGAAGTCATCGAGTGCGGCTTGCGCAATGCGCCACTGGCTGCCGATCTGGCGTGCCTTGAGGTTGCCGGCCTGGATCTCGGCCAGCACATCGGCCTCGCTCACACCCAGCACTTGGGCCGCCTGTGCCGGGGTCAGCACCTGCAGTCCACCGGCGGCGGGCGCTGCGGGGGCCTGGGCCGCCTGTGCGGCAGCGGGCGAGAACGGGTCGGACGCCTGGCCCTGGCCGGCCGGTGCGCCACCGGCACCGCCGCCGCTTTGCATGCTCTTCATCATCTCCTGCGCCATGCCGAAGCCCATGGCCATGGTGGCGGGCAGGGTGGCTGCGGCAGCGCCTTCGCCGCCCGTGGTCATGGCCTGGCCCATCTGGTATTTGACGTAGTCGTTGAGGTTGCCGATGGCCGTCATGCTGGAGCGCTTGTCGATGGCCTGCTCCACCTCGGGCGGCACGGACACGTTCTCCAGCACGAAGCTGGTGATCTCCAGGCCGTACTTGTCCGTCATGGCCGGGTTGATCAGCGGCAGCAGCGCATCGCCCAGCTCGCCATAGCGCTGGGCCACGTCCAGCACAGGCACCTGGGCCTTGGCCAGCGACTCGGTGAACACGCTGATGATGCGCGAGCGCATGGTGTCGGCGAACTCGTCGATGCGGAAGTTCTGGTCCGTGCCCGCCACTTCCTTGAGGAACTTGGCCGGCTCGACGATGCGGAAGTCATAGGTGCCGAAGGCGCGCAGGCGCACGGCGCCGAAGTCCTTGTCGCGCACCATCACGGGGTTGGAGGTGCCCCACTTGTTGCCCGTGAACAGGCGCGTGTTGATGAAGTAGACATCGCACTTGAACGGCGAGTTGAAGCCGTACTTCCAGCCCTGGATGGTGGACAGGATGGGAATGTTCTGCGTGGTCAGCGTGTGCTTGCCGGGGCTGAACAGGTCGGCGTACTGGCCGGCCGAGACAAACTGCACCTGCTGCGACTCACGCACGATGAGCTGGGCGCCGTTCTTGATTTCCTTGTCGTCATCGGGCCAGCGGTAGGAGAGCGTGTCGCGCGAGTCATCGGTCCACTCGATGATCTCTATCAGTTGCTTGGTGATGATGTTCATCAGGTTCATGGCAGGCTCCGGGGCGGTGGTGGTCCACGACAAAAAAGGTCAATGGGCCATTCTAGGGGGCGTGCATGGCGGCGTGGCGAACGGTCACCGGCCGCTGCCCTGGTGAATTGTCAAAAAATGATCCGGATGCGTCGTGCAAGGCGGGCTTTCGGATCTTCGCGCGCCACGGCCTTTGCCGGCATGTGTCGCCTGCTCCGTTTTTTGATGCAGATCGCCCTGTGGAGCGTCTGCCGTGGGGCCGCAGGCCCGCGCCACGGCGCAGGGCCGGGCGGCGCCTTAAAATCGTCGTTTGCGCGGCGCGAGCCGCCTCTCATTCACCGGCGCGGCCCCGGCCTGCGTGCGACGCCTGAAACAAGTCATGCTCACTTTCCAACAAATCATCCTCAAGCTGCAGTCCTACTGGGCCGACCAGGGCTGCGCGCTGCTCCAGCCCTATGACATGGAAGTGGGCGCGGGCACCTCGCATACCGCGACCTTCCTGCGCGCCCTGGGCCCCGAGCCCTGGAAGGCCGCCTACGTGCAGCCCAGCCGCCGCCCCAAGGACGGCCGCTATGGCGACAACCCCAACCGCCTGCAGCACTACTACCAGTTCCAAGTGGTGCTCAAGCCAGCGCCCGACAACATCCTGGAGCTGTACCTGGGATCGCTCGAAGCCCTGGGCTTCGATCTGAAGAAGAACGACATCCGCTTCGTCGAGGACGACTGGGAGAACCCCACGCTGGGCGCCTGGGGCCTGGGCTGGGAAGTCTGGCTCAACGGCATGGAGGTGACACAGTTCACCTACTTCCAGCAGGTCGGCGGCATCGACTGCAAGCCCGCCACGGGCGAGATCACCTATGGCCTGGAGCGCCTGGCCATGTACCTGCAGGGCGTGGACAACGTCTACAACCTGACCTGGACCGACGGCCTGAGCTACGGCGACGTCTACCACCAAAACGAGGTGGAGCAGTCCACCTACAACTTCGAGCACTCGGACGCCGACTTCCTGTTCACCGCCTTCGGCGCCTACGAAAAGCAGGCCAACCACCTGATCGGCGAACAGCTGGCGCTGCCGGCCTACGAGCAGGTGCTCAAGGCCGCCCACACCTTCAACCTGCTCGATGCGCGCGGCGCCATCAGCGTGACGGAGCGTGCCGCCTACATCGGCCGCATCCGCAACCTGGCCCGCGCCGTGGCCAAGGCCTATATGGACAGCCGTGCGCGCCTGGGCTTCCCCATGGCGCCCAAGGCCCATGCCGACGAAGTGCTGGCCGAGCTGGCCAAGGCCGCCGAACAACAGGGCAAGAAGGCCGCCTGAGGCGGACACCGCTGCACCGAGAGAACACCAGACCATGAACGCATCGAATCTTCTTGTTGAACTGTTTGTCGAAGAGCTGCCCCCGAAGGCGCTGCAAAAGCTGGGCGACGCCTTTGCCGGCGTGCTGTTCGAGCAGCTCAAGGCCCAGGGCCTGCTGGCCTCCAGCGAAGCGCGCCTGACGGCCTATGCCTCGCCGCGCCGCCTGGCCGCCCATATCACCGAAGTCCTGCCCCAGGCCGAGGACAAGGCCGTATCGCAAAAGCTCATGCCCGTCTCCGTGGGCCTGGACGCCGACGGCAAGCCCACGCCCGCCCTGATCAAGAAGCTGGCCGCCCTGGGCGCCGGCGAAGAAGCCGTTGCCGGCCTGACCCGCCAGGGTGAAGGCAAGGCCGAAGCCCTGTTCCACGCCTCCACCGTGCGCGGCGTGATGCTGGCCGACGGCGTGCAAAAGGCGCTGGACGAAGCCATTGCCAAGCTGCCCATCCCCAAGGTCATGCGCTACCAGCTGGCCGACGGCTGGAGCAGCGTCCATTTCGTGCGCCCGGCCCACGGCCTGGTGGTGCTGCATGGCACCGAGGTGCTGATCGGCGTCAAGGCCCTGGGCCTGACGGCCGGCACGGCCACGCATGGCCACCGCTTCGAGGCGGCGGTCGATCCCGTGGTCATCCGCTCCGCCGATGACTACGCCGCGCAGCTGCGCGAGGAAGGCGCCGTCATCGCCAGCTTCGCCGAGCGCCGTGCCGAGATCGCGCGCCAGCTGCAGGCCGCTGCCGAGCGCGTGGGCGGCGGTGTCCGTCCCATCGAGGACGAGGCCCTGCTGGACGAAGTCACGGCCTTGGTCGAGCGCCCCAATGTGCTGGTCTGCGAGTTCGAGAAGGAATTCCTCGACGTGCCGCAGGAATGCCTGATCCTCACCATGAAGGCCAACCAGAAGTACTTCCCGCTGCTGGACGCCGCCGGCAAGCTGACTCACCAGTTCCTGGTGGTCAGCAACATCAGCCCCCAGGATGCCAGCGCCGTCATCGGCGGCAACGAACGCGTGGTGCGCCCGCGCCTGGCCGACGCCAAGTTCTTCTTCGACCAGGACCGCAAGAAGACCCTGGCCTCGCGCGTGGACGGGCTGGGCAAGGTGGTCTACCACAACAAGCTCGGCACCCAGGGCGAGCGCGTGGAGCGCGTACGCTCCATCGCCAAGAGCATTGCCCGCCAGCTGGGCGACACGGGCCTGGCCCAGCAGGCCGACCTGGCCGCGCAACTGGCCAAGACCGACCTCGTGACCGACATGGTGGGCGAGTTCCCCGAGCTGCAGGGCACCATGGGCCGCTACTACGCGCTCAACGACGGCCTGGACGTGGCCGTGGCCGATGCCATCGAGGACCACTACAAGCCCCGCTTTGCGGGCGACGAACTGCCGCGCGGCAACGCCGGCGTGGTCGTGGCCCTGGCCGACAAGCTGGAAACCCTGGTCGGCATGTTCGGTATCGGCAACCTGCCCACGGGCGACCGCGACCCGTTCGCGCTGCGCCGCCATGCGCTGGGCGTGATCCGCATGCTGGTCGAGAAGGACCTGGCGCTGGATCTGGAAACCCTGCTGGTCAGCGTGCTGCCTGCCTTCGGCGACAAGATCGAGGACGCCACGCCCCAGCTGGCCGACTTCATCTACGACCGCCTGGCCGGCAACCTGCGCGAGCAGGGCTTCTCGGCCCAGGAAGTGGATTCCGTGCTGGCCCTGCGCCCGCAGCGCCTGTCCGACGTGCAAAAGCGCCTGGAGGCCGTGCGCGCCTTCGGCGAGCTGCCCGAGGCACCGGCCCTGGCCGCCGCCAACAAGCGCGTGGGCAACATCCTCAAGAAGGCCGACCAGGCCGTGCAGGCCCAGGTCGACGCGGCCGTGCTGGCCGAGGTGGCCGAGAAGGACCTGTACGCAGCCCTGCAATCGGTGGCGCCCAAGGCGCAGCAGCAGTTTGCTGCCGGCGACTACACGTCCAGCCTGCAGACCCTGGCCGCGCTGCGCGCCCCGGTCGATGCCTTCTTCGAGCATGTGATGGTCAACGCCGAAGACCCGGCCCTCAAGGCCAACCGCCTGGGCCTGCTGGCCACGTTGCACGAAGCGATGAACCGCGTGGCGGACCTTTCGCGACTGGCGTAAATGGAGCACCCCCTGAGGCGCTTTGCGCCTTCCCCCTCTCTACTTGCTTTGCAAGGGAGGGGGACGACACCCTCGGTGCGGGGCGGCCCTTCCTCGGTGTCCCTCGTCTTGGGACGCGCGCAATTGAGTTCTGACATTCTTGGGACCCGACCATGAAAATTGCGATCCTGGACCGTGACGGAACCCTCAACCAGATCGGTGAGGAGGGCTTCATCGGCTCTGCCGAGGCCTGGAAGGCCCAGCGCGGGGCGCTGGAAGCCGTGGCGCGCCTGAACCGGGCGGGCTGGCATGTGGTGGTCGCCACCAACCAGCCAGGCCTGGGCCGGGGCCTGTTCGACGTGACCGAGCTCAATGCCGTGCACGCGCGCATGCACCGCGAAATGGCGGCGGCAGGCGCGCGCGTCGATGCGGTTTTCTACTGCCCCCATGCCCCGGACGAGGAATGCCATTGCCGCAAGCCCGGCACGGCGCTGTTCGAGCAGATTGCCGAGCGCTTCGGCGTCGAGGGGCACCAGCTGTGGGTGGTCGGCTCCTGCGTGGCCCATCTGCAGGCCGGTGCCGCCATGGGCGCGCGCCTGCACCTGGTCTGCACGGGCGCCAGCGCCGGAGTGTCTCTGGACGGGGCGCTGCCGCCCGGACTGCCGCCCGGCACCCAGCGCCATGCCAGCCTGGCCGCGCTGGCCGATGCGCTGGTTCCGGCAGATGCCGCACCCGCTCCCTGAACGCCTGAACGCCCGAACGGCGCTTTGCCCATGCGCCGCCGGCCTGCCGTCCTGCGCACAATGCTATCTTTGTGAATTCCGATTCCTGAGGGCGCAAGGCCCGGGCCTGCCGCCCGGCCGCTGCGCCGCTTTCTGCACCACACTGCCGCCATGTCCCTGATCCGCTCCACCCTCCACATGCTCTGGATGGGCATCACCGTGATCCCCTACACCCTGGCCGTGCTGCTCACGCGCTGGCTGGGCGGCGGGCCGCGCCGCGTCTATGCCGTGGCGCGCGCCTGGCTCAAGCTGTCGGTGGACAGCGCCCGCGTCATCATGGGCGTGCGCCACCGCGTGCAGGGCATGGAGAACCTGCCCACCGACCCCAAGCAGGGCGTGGTGCTGCTGGTCAAGCACCAGTCCACCTACGAGACCTTCCTCATGCCGGCGATCATGCCGCGCCCGCTGGCCTATGTGTTCAAGAAGGAGCTGCTCATGGTGCCCTTCTTCGGCTGGTCCATCGGCAGCATGGACATGATCCACATCGACCGCAAGCACGGCTCGCGCGCCTTCCACAAGGTGGTCGAGCAGGGCAAGCGCCTGTTGGGCCAGGGCACCTGGGTGATCATGTTTCCCGAAGGCACGCGCATCCCGCGCGGCCAAAGGGGCGAGTACAAGACCGGCGCCACGCGCCTGGCCATCATGACCGGCGTGCCCGTCGTGCCCGTGGCCGTCACCTCGGCCAAGTGCTGGCCGCGCAAGGCCTTCATCAAGACGCCGGGCGTGGTCGATGTCTCCATCGGCAAGCCCATTCCTTCCGTGGGCCGCAAGCACGAGGAACTGATGGTGGAAGTCGAAAACTGGATCGAGGCCGAAATGCAGCGCCTCGACCCCGAGGCCTACCGCGCCTGAGGCGCCGGAGAGCGGCATGGCGGACCCGGCACAGCGCAGTTGGGATTGGCTGCTGCCACCTGCCGTGCAAACGCAGGACGGCGGGCTGAAGCCGCGCCGTGACAGGGCCGCTGCCCCCGCCCAGCCTTCATCCGCGCCTCTTCCTCCTTCTCCTCCATCTCTCCCATCTCTCCCACCTCTCCCACCTCCATCCACCATCCCCGAGCCCAGTCCCCGCATCCACCCGGAGGCCAACCAGCAGGCGATCCTCCAGGGGCAGGTGCTGCATTACCGGCTGCAGCGCTCGCGCCGGCGCACCATAGGCTTCACCATCGGCGCGCAGGGGCTGGTGGTCAGCGCGCCTTCCTGGGTCAACATGGCTGCCATCGCGCAGGCGCTGGAGGCGAAATCGGGCTGGATACTGCGCAAGCTGCATGAGGCCGGCCAGCGCCAGCAAGCCCAGCATGCGGCACGCATCCGCTGGGAGCACGGCGCAGAGATCGGCTATCTGGGCCGCCCCTTGCAGCTGTGCCTGACCGGCGGCGAAACCCAGCCGCTGCGCACGCGCCAGGTACACCGTGAACAGGCGGCCGACGGCAGCCAGTCCCTGCACCTGCCGCTGGCGCCCGGGGCATCGGCCGCCGAGGTGCGCGCCTGCGTGCAGGCCTGGATGCTGCGCGAGGCGCGCTCCTGGTTCACGGCCAGCCTGCAGCGCCACGCGCCGCTCCTGGGCGTGCAGTGGACCAGCCTGAGACTGACCAGCGCAAGCACGCGCTGGGGCAGTGCCAACACGGCCGGCGCCATCCGGCTGAACTGGCGGCTCATGCAGCACGCGCCCGAGGTCATCGACTACGTGGTCGTGCACGAGCTGTCCCACCTGCGGTACATGGACCACAGCCCGCGCTTCTGGGCCACGGTGGCCAGCGTGATGCCGGGCTGGGAGGCGCAGCGCCAGGTGCTGCGCGACAGGCTGCTGCCGCCCTGGGAATAGGCGATCCGGGCATCGGCGAGCCGGCGCCAGTCGGGCTGGACGGTTATTCTTGCCGGGCACACAACCGCGTCCTATCAAGAAAGCCAATCCATGTCCGCAAGCGCTCCCGTTCCCGCAGCCATTCCCCTGACCGTCCAGCCCGCACAGGGCTATGCAGGCGACATTCCTGCCGAACTCGCCTGGCAATGGCAGCAATCCGGCGAAGCCGTGCTCGTCGATGTGCGCACCGATGCAGAGCGCGACTGGGTGGGCCGCGTACCGGGTGCCGTGGCCGTGGCCTGGAAGCAGTGGCCGTCCATGGCGATGAACCCCGATTTCGACAGCCAGCTGCGCGCCGCCGTGCCTGAAGGCGGCAAGGTGGTCCTGCTGTGCCGCAGCGGCGTGCGCTCGGTGGCCGCTGCCCAGCGCGCGGCGCAACTGGGCATCGAGGCCTACAACATCCTCGAAGGCTTCGAGGGCGATGTGGACGCCAACGGCCAGCGCGGCCATGTCGGTGGCTGGCGCCTGCGCGGCCTGCCTTGGCGCCAGTAAGCCGGGGCCGACCTGGCGTTGTTCAGAGCTGCGGCTCCGCGAATCCCAGCGCCACCGCCCGGGCGGCCACCATGTCCACCAGGGCCTGGGCCGGTCCCGACAGCGTGGCCTGCGAGCGCATGGCCAGCAGCAGCCGGCGCCGGGTGTTGAGCGCCCCCAGCGGGCGCAGCCGCAGTGCCCGCGCGGCCAGGTGCGGGGCGGTGGCCGCGCGCGGCAGGATGGCCAGGCCCAGACCCACCGAGACCATGTGGCACATGGCGTCGAAGCTGCGCACCTGTATGCGGATCCGCACGGGCCGGTTGATGGATTCGGCCTCGGCCGCAATGCGCCGCATCAGCGAGGTGGAGCGGGCCAGGCTCACGAAGTCGTGGTCCAGCACGGTGGCCAGGGGCACGGGGGAGTCGTCGTCCGTGTCCAGCGCATGGCTGCGCGGCATAACCAGCACCAGCTCGTCCACATCGCAGACCTGGGTGCTCAGCCCTTCCAGGGGCGTATTCTCCCCGATGATGGCCAGCTCGGCCACGCCGCTGAGCACGGCGCGCACGGACTCCTCGCTCAGCGCGTCTTCCAGGTCCACCGAGACACCCGGGTGGGCGGCCATGAAGTCGGCCAGCAGCCGGGGCAGAAATCCCGCAAATGCGGAGTTGTTGGCCCACAGGCGCAACTGGCCCGTGGCGCCGCTGCGAAAGTCGTCCATGGCCAGGGCCAGGTGCTCCAGCCGGGCCACCACGTCCACGGCATGGTGGTACATGCTCTGGCCGGCGGGCGTGGGCGTGACGCCGCGCTTGCTGCGCACCAGCAGGGTCACGCCGCAGTGCTGTTCCAGCTCGGCCACGCGTTTGCTGGCGGCTGCCAATGACAGCCCCAGCGTGCGCGAGCCGGCCGTCAGGCTGCCGGCATCGACCACGGCCACATACAGGCGCAGTGTCAGCAGATCGAAGCGGTGCAGGTTGATCATTCCCATCCTCCACCACAGACGAAGGATGGATCAACGAGATACGGCTGTTCGGCCGCGCGCAGGCCCGCAAGAATGCGCCGGTACAAAGAGAACATGGAGACAAGCATGAATCGACGCATTGTGCTGCAGGCCGCCGGCCTGGCAGCGGCCGCCCTGCTGGGCGCAGGAACCGTCCAGGCCCAGGCCTTTCCAACCAAGTCCATCACCCTCGTGGTCCCCAACCCGCCCGGCGGCGTGGTGGACACGGCTGCACGCCTGGCGTCCGACCCGCTGTCGCGCCTGCTGGGGCAGTCGGTGGTGGTGGACAACCGGGGCGGCGCCAGCGGCAACATCGCCTACCAGATGGTGGCCCGGTCGCCCAAGGATGGCTACACGCTGCTGGCCTCGTATTCGGCCTACCACGTGGGCAATCCGGCACTGTTCCCCAAGCTGCCCTGGGCGCAGTCCGAGCTGGCACCCGTGGGGCTGATCGTGGCCGCCACCAATGTGATCGCCGTTCATCCTTCCGTTCCGGCGAACAATCTGCAGGAGTTCATTGCCTATCTGCGCAAGAACCCGGGCAAGGTCAATTACGCGTCGCAGGGCAATGGCTCGCTGTCCCATGTGGGCACGGCCGTGTTCGCCCAGGTGACCCAGACCCAGATCACGCATGTGCCCTACAAGGGGTCCGGCCCTGCCATCCAGGACGTGCTGGGCGGCCAGGTGCAGATGTTCATCACCACGCCGCCTTCGGTGCTGGGCCATGTGCAGACGGGCAAGCTCAGGGCCCTGGCCGTGACCAGCAAGACGCGCCATCCCATGCTGCCCGATGTGCCCACCACGGCCGAAGCGGGCCTGCCGGGCTTCGAGCTGGAAGCCTGGGTCGGCCTGTTCGCACCTGCGGGCACGCCGCCCGAGGCCATCGCCAGGCTGTCGGACGCGCTCAAGACCTCCCTGGAGTCGCCTGACGTGCAAAAGCGCGCGGCCCTGCAGGGCGTGGAGCCGCGATTCCTCGGCCCGCAGGCGCTGGGCGCCCTGGTCCAGCGGGAGACGGACCACTGGGGCAAGGTGATCAAGGCCAACCACATCACGATGGATTGATGGGCGGCACCCCCTGAGCGGCTTACGCCGCTTCCCCCCGTTGCACGGCGCCTCTCTATCCGCTTCGCGGGGGAGGGGGACGACACCCTCGGGGCGGGGCGGCCCTTCCTCGGTGTCTCTGAGTGGGGGCGCGCCAGTTTTATGTCCAGCGCTATGAAGAACTGATATGACTAGCAAAACCCATTTCCGCATCGGGCAGATCGTGCCCAGCTCCAACACCACGATGGAGACCGAGATCCCCGCCATCCTGCGCGCCCGCGAGGCCCTGGCGCCCGAGCGTTTCACCTTCCACTCCAGCCGCATGCGCATGAAGCATGTGACCAAGGAGGAGCTGGCCGCCATGGACGGCGACAGCGACCGCTGCGCGCTGGAACTGTCGGATGCGCGTGTCGATGTGCTCGGCTATGCCTGCCTGGTGGCCATCATGAGCATGGGGCGCGGCTACCACCGTGTCTCGGAAGCGCGCCTGCACCAGCGCACCGTGGACAACGGCGGTCCCGCGCCCGTGGTCACCAGCGCCGGTGCCCTGGTCGATGGCCTGCACGCCATCGGCGCGAAGAAGGTGGCGCTGCTGGCGCCCTACATGAAGCCGCTGACGCAGCTGGTCATCGACTACATAGAGAACGAAGGCATCGAAGTGGTGGACAGCATCTCGCTGGAGATTGCCGACAACCTGCAGGTGGGTGCCCAGGATGCGCGCGCACCCATCGAGATCACGCGGCGCCTGAACACGGCCAATGCCGACGCGGTCATCGCCTCGGCCTGCGTGCAGATGCCCTCGCTGGCCTCGGTGCAGCCCATCGAGGACCGCGTGGGCCTGCCGGTACTGTCTTCCTCGGTGGCCACGACGTTCATGATGCTCAAGCGCCTGGGCTTGCCGACAGCCGTTCCGGGATTCGGTGCGCTGTTGAGCGGTAAATACTGAATCTTTCCTTGAGAAAGGCCGCTATTGCGGCCTTTCTCGGAGCGGGGTAGGTCTAATTCGCGGCATCCAGAACTGGCATGAGCCAGGTCAGAGACACCGAGCAAGGGCCGCCCCGCCGCGAGGGTGTCGTCCCCCTCAGGGGGAAGCGGCGACGCCGCTCAGGGGGGGCTTAGATTGCCGGGATGCGCAGCTTCTGGCCGGGGTAGATCTTGTCGGGGTGGCTCAGCATGGGCTTGTTGGCCTCGAAGATCACCGGGTACTTGTTGGCATCGCCATAGAACTTCTTGGCAATGGCCGACAGCGTGTCGCCGCGCACCACGTCGTGGTACTGGGCTTCGGGCTCGGGGTTGGTCACCGTCATCTGGTTGTCCACCGACTGCACGCTGGAGACGTTGCCGCAGCACAGCGTCACCTTTTCCTTGACCGCCTGGGTGGGGGCCGTGCCCAGCACCGTGACCTTGCCCTGCGAGCCGTCGAACTGCACCTTCACGTCGCTGACGCCCAGGTTCTGCGTGCCGATATAGGTCTCGATGGCCTTGGCGGCCTTGGCATTCAGGTCTTGCGCAGGCTCGGCTGCCTGTGCGGCGCTGCCGCCGAACAGCTTTTCGCCGGCTTCCTTGATGAAACTGAAAAGTCCCATGGGTGACTCCTGTTGGTGGGTGGAAAAACGGAAAGGCCAATGTAACGCCTAACAGTGGCAGCGCGCGCTGCCGGGCAGGAGCGCTCCCGGATTTTTGACATTTGCGCCATTCTTGCGTTCACGTCCTCACTCAGTTGTCGTCCATGGCTGACGCTATCCTCCGGAAAACTCCGATAATCGCGCCCATGACTTTTTTGGCCATAGACATCGGCAACACCCGCTTGAAATGGGCGATGTACGACGCGCATCGGCCTGGCGCCGCTTTGCTGGCGCACGGCGCGGAGTTCCTGGAGCACATCGAGCACCTGGCCGAAGGGCCGTGGAGCGACCTGCCCACGCCTACGCGCATGCTGGGCTGCGTGGTGGCCGGCGACACGGCGCGCCGGCGAGTGCACGACCAGATCGACATGATGCTGGGATGGGATTTCGAGCCGCAGTGGGCCGTGCCCGGCGCGGCCGAGGCCGGAGTCACCAATGGCTACGACTTCCCCTCGCGCCTGGGGGCGGACCGCTGGGTGGCCATGATCGGCGCGCGCCAGCACATCCTGCAGCGCGGGCCAGAGCGGCCCCTGATCGTGGTCATGATCGGCACCGCCGTCACCGTAGATGCGCTGGACCAGCACGGCCACTTCATGGGCGGTCTGATCCTGCCGGGGCACGGCATCATGCTGCGCGCCCTGGAAAGCGGCACGGCCGGCTTGCACGTGCCCACGGGGGCGGTCACGCCATTCCCCACCAACACTAGCGACGCGCTGACCAGTGGCGGCACCTACGCCATCGCCGGGGCCGTGGAGCGCATGTACCAGCATCTGTACATGCACTGCAGCATGGAGCCTGCCTGCGTCATGGCCGGCGGTGCAGGCTGGAAGATGGTGCCCAGCATGACGCGGCCCTTCGAGCTGGTGGACAACCTCATCTTCGAAGGCCTGCTGGTCATGGCGCAGCGCCGCTGGGGCGATGCCAGCGGCCTGCCTGCCGACGCGGTCAAAGCGGCCTGAAGCCACTTTGATCGTGCGGCGCAGCATCGCGCCGTTATATCCGTTGCGTAACAGTTGATGACAGCGCTGGTGCCGGGTGCGGGGACGGCCGTGGACCCCACATCCGGAGCCTTTCGCGGGGGATGCGGCGACAGTGGATAATCCGCGGCAATGTCTTCCACCAATCACGTCATGGAACCGATTGCCGGTGTCGAAGCCCCGATCAAGGGGCGGCTGGGCGAACGCCTGCTTTCCGCCGGCAAGCTGAACGAGCGCGATCTGCAAAACGCCCTGCAGGCGCAGCAGGAGCTGGGCGGCTACCTGGGCCAGGTGCTGGTCCAGCTGGGCGTGGTGGCGGAAGCCGACGTGGCCCAGGCGCTGTCCGAGCAGCTGCACATGCGCTGGCTGCGCGCGGAAGAGTTTCCCGACCTGCTGCCCGATGTGCCGGGCCTGCTGGCCAGCTTTCTGGATGCGCAGTGCGTCTGCCCCATTTCGCTGCAGGACGGCGTGCTCGAAGTGGCCATGTCCGTGCCGCAGGACCCCTTCATCACCAAGGCGCTGCGCCTTGCCACCGGCTTGCAGATCAAGCCCGTGCTGGCGCTGGAAGCCGACATCCGCAAGGCCCTGTCCGAAGCCGGCCAGGAACCCGAAGGCGAAGAAGGCCAGGACTGGGAGTCGGACGCCACGGGTGGCGACTTCGTCGAGCACCTGAAGGACCTGGCCAGCGAGGCGCCGGTCATCCGCCTGGTCACGGGCATCATTTCCCGCGCCATCGAGCTGCACGCCTCCGACATCCACCTTGAGCCCTTCGAAGCCGGCCTGCAGGTGCGCTACCGCATGGACGGCGTGATCCATGCGGCCGAACTCGTGCCGCCCCGGCTGAGCGCAGCCGTGGGCTCGCGCGTCAAGCTGCTGGCCCATCTGGACATTGCCGAGCGGCGCCTGCCGCAGGACGGCCGCATCAAGACCCGCGCCAAGGGCCGCGAACTGGACCTGCGTGTCTCCACCGCGCCCACGGTGCATGGCGAGAGCATCGTCATGCGGGTGCTGGACCGCGCCAACGTGCGCCTGCGCCTGGAAAGCATGGGCTTCGAGGTCGATACGCTGGAGCGCTTCAACACCTTGCTGGCCAAGCCGCACGGCATCGTGCTGGTCACTGGGCCCACGGGCTCGGGCAAGACCACCACGCTGTACGCGGCCCTGTCCAAGATCGACGCGGTTTCCAACAAGATCATCACCGTGGAGGACCCGGTCGAATACCAGCTCGACGGCATCAACCAGATCCAGGTCCATCCGCAGATCGACCTCACCTTTGCCAACGCCCTGCGCTCCATCCTGCGCCAGGACCCGGACATCATCATGATCGGTGAAATGCGTGACGGAGAAACCGCGCAGATCGCCGTGCAGTCCGCGCTGACAGGCCACCTGGTGCTGTCCACGCTGCACACCAACACGGCCGCAGGCGCCGTCACCCGCATGCGCGACATGGGGGTGGAGAGCTACCTGATCACGTCCTCGGTCAACGGCGTGCTGGCCCAGCGCCTGGTGCGCACGCTGTGCTCGCATTGCAAGCAGCCCGACACGCTGCCGGCCGCCGCCGTCGAGGGCAGCGGCCTCATGCGTTTTTTGCGCGAGGGCTCGCCCATCTACCGCGCCGTCGGCTGCGAGCATTGCCGGGGCACGGGCTACAAGGGCCGTACCGGCATCCATGAACTCATGGTCATCGACGAGCCGCTGCGCCGCGCCATCATCGAAGGCCAGGACGCCAACGCCCTGCATGCCATGGCGGCCAAGAGCGGCATGCTGAGCCTCTACGACGACGGCCTGCGCAAGGTGGCCTCGGGCGCCACCACGCTGGACGAAGTGCTGCGCGTGACCCAGGACCAAAGCGATGCCTGATTACAGCTGGGAGGCCGTGGACAGCCGCGGTCAGATGATCAAGGGCACTTTTTCCGCTGCGGCCGTGGCCGAGGTGGTTGTGCACCTGCGCAAGAGCCGCCTGTCTCCCATCAAGGTCGAGGAAGCCGCAAGCCTGGGCAACGTGCCGCTGGCGGCGCGTGCGCTCAAGAAAGGCCGCATCAAGGCCGACGACATCCAGGGCATGACCACCGAGCTGGCCATCATGATGCGGGCCGGCCTGTCGCTGGACAACGCGCTCAAGGTCCTGGTGGAGATGAGCCACAAGGTCCAGATGCAGGCCATGCTCCAGTCCGTGCTCGACAGCGTCAAGGCCGGCATGCCGCTGAGCCAGGCACTTGGCAAGCACCACGACCTGTTTGGCGACTTCTATATCAACATGGTGCGATCGGGCGAGGCCAGCGGCCAGATGTCGGGCGTGCTCAACCGACTGGTGGAACACATGGCGCGCCAGCGTGCCCTGCGCGACAGCGTGGTCTCGGCCACCATCTATCCCGCCATCCTGCTGGGCGTGGCCGTGCTGTCCCTGGTGGCCATGCTGGGCTTCGTGGTGCCGCAGTTCGAACAGCTTTTCAACGACATGGGTGACGCGCTGCCCCTTCCCACGCAATTCGTGATGGGGCTGGGCCATGCGTTTCGCAGCTACGGCTGGGCGGTGTTCATCGTGCTGGGCGCGCTGGGCTGGGTCTTCGCCCGCTGGGCCAAGAGTCCCAAAGGCCGCCAGACCTGGCAATCGTGGCTGCTGGGCCTGCCGGGCCTGGGTGGTGTGGTGCGCAAGTACCAGCTGACCCTGTTCAGCCGCTCGCTGGGCACGCTGCTGGGCAATGGCGTCACGCTGCTGACCGCACTGCGCATTGCCAGCGACACGGTCTCCAACGTCGCCATCCGCGAGCGCCTGGAAAAAATGGGTCCCATGGTCAAGGAAGGCCATCGCATGGCCCATGCCGCCCAGAAAACCGGAGAATTCGAGCCCCTGGCCCTGAATCTGGTGCGGGTCGGCGAGGAAACCGGCCGGCTGGGCGACATGATGCTGGAGCTGTCCAACATATTGAACCGCGAGGTCGAAAACGCGATCAAACGCCTCCTGACCATGTTGGAGCCGGCGCTGATCCTGGTCCTCGGTATCCTTATCGCCTCCATCATCGTGTCGATCCTGCTCGGAATCCTGTCCGTCAACGATCTGGCCGTCTGATGAATCTGAATTGACTGAAAGGTATGTAGAAGATGATGCGCATGCAAAAGCAACTGTCCTCCCGCGCCCGCAAGCGTGGCTTCACGCTGATCGAACTGCTGGTCGTGCTGGCCATCCTGACCCTGCTGGCCGGCCTGGTCGGCCCCAAGGTGCTGAACCAGTTGGGTGGAGCAAAGACCAAGACGGCCGGCGTGCAGATCGCCGACATCGAAAAGGCGCTGGAGCTGTACAAGCTCGACGTGGGCCGCTATCCCACCTCGCAGCAGGGCCTGGACGCGCTGGTCAAGCAGCCGGCGGGTGCGGCAGGCTGGGCTGGCCCCTACCTCAAGGGCGGCGTGCCCAACGACCCCTGGAACAACCCCTATCGCTACACCTATCCTGCCGCCAATGGCGACCTCGAAATCCTTTCGCTGGGCTCCGATGGAGCACCTGGTGGCGAGGGCGAGGCTTCCGACGTTCGCAACACCAAGTAATCAGCTGTCCAGAACAGCTGCCGCAACCGTTGCCATTCCGTCTCGCCAAGGATGAGTCTTGAAGCGCGCCCAGGGTTTCACGCTGATCGAACTGTTGGTGGTGTTCGCCATTCTTGGCGCCATCATCGGCATCGTGCCGCCTGCCATGGGCAAGCTGCGCGATGCCGTGGACTATCGGCAGACGGTGCAGGACGTGACGGCCCTGCTACGCAAGGCGCGCCAGCAGGCCGCGCTGCAGGGCATGCCCGTGACCTTTGCGGTCAATACGAATAGCCGCCAGTACGGCATCGCCGGGCAGGCCCCGGCCAGGCTGCCGGACAGCCTGTCTGTGCAACTGACCACGGCGGCGGGCATGGCCCTGGCCGACGGCAGCCAGACCATCGTCTTCCTGCCGGAAGGCGGTGCCACGGGGGGCAGCATTTCGCTCGCCCGTGCGCAAAGCGGCGGTGGTGTGCGTCTGCGTGTGGACTGGCTGTCCGGCCAAGTCACCAAAGAGGCCCTGTAATGCGTCGGCGCGCCGCTTCCCGCCCCAGGGTGCGGGGCATGACCTTGCTGGAGCTGTTGGTGGCGCTGTCCATCATGGCTATCTCGCTGGCGCTCATTTATCGGGCCGTTGGTGGTTCCGCGCGCGGTGTTTCAAAACTGGAGCAGAACCAGGGCGTGGCCCTGCTGGCCGATTCGCTGATGGACGCCTTTCCCATGGTCGATCCCGGAGGTACGCAGGCTTCGGGCCAGGATGGCGCCTATGCATGGCAGGTGGCCTCGGCACTTTTTCCCGTGGCCGATCTTCCCGAGACCGCAGTTCCGCTCCATGCCTTGCGCATCACCATCTCCACCGAAGGGCGCAGCTGGGTCTTCGAGACTCTGCGCCCCCAGCGGCCCTTGCAGCAGGGCGAGGTGGCGCGATGAACCGGCATGGCCGTTTGCCGGCAGGCCAACTAGGCTTCACCCTGGTCGAGTTGCTGGTGGTCATGGCCTTGCTTTCCCTGCTCATGCTTGGACTGGCGTCGGCCATGTCCACGGTTTCGCAGACGCAGGAGCGTGTCGATGCGCGGCTGGACCGCATGGACCATCAGCGCGTGTCCGTCGCTTTTCTGCGTTCCGTCCTGGGCCAGGCCTCTGCCATACGGCGGCAGGCGGGTCTGCGCAAGCAGGGCGAGAGCGAACTGTTCTTCGAAGGCGGCCCGCAAGGCATACGCTGGCTGGGCATCATGCCTGCGCGCTTCGGCATGGGCGGGCGCACCCACTTCCAGCTCTCGGTCGAGGGGGATGCTCTGGTATTGCGCTTCGCGCCCTGGCAGGGGCCCGATGTCATGCCCGACTGGGGGCAGAGCCAGTCCTATGTGATTGATCGCGGTGTCACGGCTTTTGCCTTGCGTTACCAGAATGCCAAGCTGGGCGTGGCACATTGGCAGCCGCAATGGGGGCCGGAAAAGGACAATGAAAAGGAGCTACCGTCTGCTGTGCAGATCGAGTTGCAGGCGGCGTCGGGTGTGTGGCCCATGATGGTCATCGCCATGCGCACACCGGTTGGATCGAACCCTCGAAGCGTTCTGATGCCTTCGTTCGGTGGAGGTCAGCAATGATGTCGCGCGTCAGACGGCGGGCGGCCGTGGCAAGGGGCGATCAGGGCATGGCGCTGGTGCTGGTGCTCTGGATTGTCGCTGCACTGGCCATTTTTGCCAGCAGCCTGGGCGGGGTCGTCCGCCAGGAGGCTGCGGTTGGAGGGGTGACCCGCAACATGGCCGAAGGCCGGGCCGTGGGTGAGGCGGCGATTTACCTGACTTTGCAGCGCATGGCGGCCAGCCCGACAAACCTGAAGGCCTTTGAATCGGTGACGGTTCCGGTCGCGGGACGGATAATCCCGGTCGAAGTCATACCCTGGAGTGGCTTGGTCAACATCAACAATGCGCCGCCTGCCCTGCTGGCACTGGTGCTGTCCCGGTTTTCGGGACTCGGAAGCGGGCAGGCGGAAGCGATGGCCCAGGCCATTGTCCAGACCCGCGAGGAGATGAGGCGGCGCTCTATAAGAGTGCCTTTCGAAGCCACTGAAGACCTGCTGCAGGTGCCCGGTATGACCTATGCCATCTACGCACCTCTGCGCCATTTCGTCGTCGCGGATTCAGATGGGCGCCCGGGCGTCAACCTCGAAGCATCGCCCCTGGCACTGAGGGCGGTGCTGGAGACGGCGGACGTGGGTGGGATTCGCCAGGCGCAGTCCAGTTCGCGGTACACCGTGATAGCGCGCGTTCCCTTTGAGGCAGCGGGGGCGGTGCTGGTCATGCGCCAGGTGGACGTGCGCCAGCAGCGGCCTATGGGGCAATTGCCGTGGACGGATTTCTCTTCCATGCAGGTATGGCAAGGACGTATGTAGTGGGTGCTCCCGTGGCGATGTACAGGGCAGCGCGCTGCAATTGCTAGAAGGATTCGTCGTGATGAGACAGTTTTTTTGTAGGAAATGGCAGGCTTCATGGCATTGATGACCTCCGACGCCAAGCTTTTTGGATTGGACCTTTCGGCGCTGGGGCGCCAATGGCAGGAAGCATTGCCGCAGATGATGGATTGGCCGGTGCTCCGCCGCCTCATGCCCGCCTCTGGGATCGAGGTGCTGGGCCACAAGGCGGGTGCATGGGTGCGTGCAGGCCGCTGGCTGCGCTGGCAGGAGCCGGGGCAGGTCAGCTCCGTCCCCGCTGGCGTGGCGGTGCTCGTGGATGAAGGCAATGTCCTGTCACGCAGCCTTCGCCTGCCTGCCATGCCGCCCGCCTCACTGCAGGGGGCGGTTGCGCTGGACGTGCAGACTATGTCCCCGTTTTCCGCGCTGGACACCGTCTGCGGCTACGTCCGGCGCAAGGCCCCCGACGCGGCGCATGGCGCTATTCCGTCGCAGGGTCCGGTCGATGTGGTGATCGTCTCGCGTGCTCACATCGACGGGCTTCTGAAGGCGTTCGCCGACCATCCGGCCTTGGCCAAGGGCGCCGAGCCCGAGGTCTGGGCGATGAGCGCATCGGGTATCCCGGTCATGCTTGACGGCTTCGGCGAGCAGCAGCGCCTGAAAAAAGAAGCATGGCGCTGGCGCTGGCTGATGCTGGGCCTGGGCGCCGTGCTGGCCCTAGTTCTGGCGATCGCTGCCACGCCCTCTTTGCAACTGCGGTTTCGCGCGCTGGATGCCCAGCGGCAGTTCACCCAGCTTTCACGTTCTGTCTCGGAGGTCGTGGCTGCCCGGCAGGGTCTGGCGGAAGGGGGGCAGGATGTGGCCACCTTGCTGGACCGCCAGCGCCAGCAACTCGACCACCTGCGTGTCCTGTCCGCGTTGACAGCCACCTTGCCCGACGACACCGCTGTGCAGCGCATTCAATTCAAGGGAAACAAGCTCACGGTGCTGGGGTTGAGCGGCAATGTGTCGCACGCTGTGGACCTGCTCTCCAAGGTGCCGGGGTTCGTCGATGTGCAACTGCCCAGTGCCGTCACGCGAGCCGCAGGGACCAGCAAGGACAGTTTTGTCCTGGAGGCCGTGATCGACCCCAAGGTGTTTGGCTCCCATGCTTTGCCTGACGAGCCGGCCACGCCGGCGGAAGGCACCCCTGCGGAGCCTGGTATTGCCTCTGTGCCCCCGGCTGCCAAGGAGGGCCAATGAAAATCGCGATACCTGCCCCCCTGGCACGCCAGTTGCTGCTGTTGGTCGCGCTCGTTTTGCTGGTGCTCGTTCCTGTGAGCCTGGCTGGACTCTGGATCTATGGCCGGCATCAGGCCGCGCAGGAAGCCCTTGATACGCTGGCGCCCCGGTATGCGCGGCTGCTGGGAATGCGCGACCAGGAAGATGAAATCCGCCAGGCCCTGGTACAGGTGGCGGAAATCAAGGCCAAGCATGTCTATCCCGGAGAGCTGGATGCGACCCAGACTGGCAATGGCATGCAGCAGAGGTTGCGCACCATGCTCGATGCGGCGGGCCTGTCGGTGGTCAGCAGCCAGGTCAAGCCGGTGACCGACGATGGCGCCTATGAACGCATCAGCGTGGCCATGACGGCCGAGGGCGAATGGTCCGCCATCCAGTTGGCGCTGGTGGCTCTCAAGGACCTCTCTCCCACCGTATGGCTCGACGATCTGGAAATCAGCCTGCAGGGCAGCCTGCTGAGCAATGATCCCAAGGCCGTACCCAAGCTCAGCGCGCAATTCACGTTCAGCATTCTCCGGAGCAAAATCTCGTGAGGCGGCCCAATCTACCGGTCTGGGGCATTGCAGGCACCCAGCTCATACTGTGCGCAGGGCTGGCTGCCCTGTGGTTGACGCCCGAGCTTCAACTTCGGAACACGACCTGGCAACCGCCTGGAGTGCAGCGGGGCGATATCCAAGCCATGGTTCCCCAGTCTCCTTCCGGGTCTGCTCCCCGCCAGGAAGACAGGCAGCTGCTGCAGATGCAGGAGCGCCCGTTGTTCGCCATGACGCGTCGCCCGCCTCCACCGCCACCGCCACCCCCACCGCCTGCCAAGGAGCCCGAGCCCGACCGCCTGGCCAATGCCCAGGTGCTGGGCTCGTTCGCGGGCAAGGTGACGGGCATCATCCTGCGCGTCGACGGCAAGGAGCAGCGTCTGATGGTGAACCAGAGCCTCAATGGCTGGAAGCTCATCCGAGTGGATGGACGTGAGGTCGAGCTGGAGCGTGAAGGCAGCCGGCGCACGCTCACCATCGCCAGATCCAGTATGGACAAGGGAGCCGCTCCACGGCCGGGATCCCCTGCCCAGGCGAACTCCGCACCGGAAGAGCCGCAGTTCCCGCTGCCCGCCGGGCTGATCCGAAGCGGCCAGGGAGCGCCTGTGCCGTCGTTCGGCAGCAGTGGCCCTGCCGTTGCCAAGCCGCAGAAATGAAAGAGATCGGTCAGAAAACCATGAAATTCCACTACCGTCCCGTCCAAACCGTATTGGCCGTCGCCGTATGCCAGCTGTTGCTGGCGTGCGCGCAACCGGCCCAGAAGAGCTTCGTCAGCCACTTCGGCACCGGCAACACCCAGGAATATTTCTTCACTGAGCCGGAGGAGGAAAAGAAACCCGACTCCAAAGCGGACGAAGGCCGCCAGCCCCGCATCATGGAAGGGACGGGCAGGCTGATCGGCGAGCCCAAGGCGCTGCCTCCTGTCTCCGGCGCGCCGGTCAAGCTCAGTTTCGAAGATGCTCCGCTCGCGCAAGTGGTCCGTACCGTGCTGGGCGACATCCTGTCGCTGGACTATGTGCTGCATCCGCCTATTGCAGGCACCGTCACGCTGAGCACGCAAAAGGAAGTTCCCGCCGACCAGGCGCTGAACCTTCTCGAGACGGCCTTGCAGGCCAATGGCATGGCCATGGTCCGCGACGCGCGAGGGACCTACCATGTGGGCCGTGTCGATGCGCTCAAGAGCATCGGCGCAACGGTGCGCCAGGCAGTGGTCGACAAACCGCTTGCGCCTGGGTATGGGACCATCATCGTTTCGCTTCAGTACATTGGCGCCAACGAGATGGCGTCCATCCTGCGGCCCATGGTGCCGGGTGATGCCATCGTGCGTGTTGACAATGTCCGCAACCTGCTGGTTATGGTGGGTTCGCGCGCCCAGGCCGAAGGCTGGCTGGAAATGGTGCGCACCTTTGACGTGAACCTGCTGGAGGGCATGTCGGTGGGCGTGTTCCCGCTCAAGTATGTGACCATCCAGGAAGTCAATGCTGCCCTGCAATTGATGAGCGGTGGGGGCGCAGCTGCCCAGGCCGCAGCGCCGGCAGCCGGGGCGGTCGGCACGGCTGGCGCTGGTCGGCCGGGCGGGGCGGCGGCCGCGCCCAATGCACCGGTTGCCCTGGGCGAGGGCAACCCGCTGTTCGGCGCCCTGCGCATCATGCCCATTGAGCGGCTCAACAGCATTCTGGTGATCACGCCTCGGGCCTCCTATCTGGAAGAGGCGCGCCGCTGGATCGCCAAGCTTGACCAGCCCGGCTCCGGCGGTGCGCTGCCGCAACTCAATATCTACCATGTGCAAAACGGCAATGCCAAGCATCTGGCGGGTGTGCTGTCCGGCATCTTCGGAGGACCGGGGAGCGGCTCCACTACCAACAGCGGCGTGGCGCCGGGGTTGGGAACTTCCAGCATGGGGACCAGCGGCTTCGGCAGCAGCGGTTTCGGAAACAGCGGCTTCGGCAACAGCGGTTTCGGCAACAGCGGTTTCGGAAACAGCGGCTTCGGCAACAGCGGCTTCGGCAACAGCGGCTTCGGCAACAGCGGCGGCGTCGGCAACAGCAGCTTCGGAAACAGCAGCTTCGGCAACAGCAGCTTCGGAAACAATCAGCAGCGCATGGGGCAAACCGGCGTGGGTGGCCAAGGCGGCGGTGTGGCCAGCATCGGCAATATCCGTGTCATGGCCGACGAGCTCAACAACTCCGTGTTAGTCTGGGGCACGCCTGCGGAATTCGAGCGCATCGAGGCAACGCTCAAGAAGCTGGACCTGCCGCCGACCCAGGTGCTGATCGAGGCCAGCATCGTCGAAGTGACACTCAATGATGGACTGCAATTCGGTCTGCAATGGTCCTTCAATGGCGGATTGCATAACAGCCATGCCGACGGCACCGGTACGCTGCGCACAGCGGATAGCACGACATCCGACCTTGGTGAGGCCCTGGGCATGGGCTTCAACTACACGGTGAGGTCTTCTGCCAGCAGGGTGCGGGCTACGCTCAACGCGCTGTCAACCAAAACCAATGTGAAGGTGGTGGCAAGCCCCTCCCTCATGGTGCTGGACAACCACACAGCAGCCATTGCTGTGGGCACGCAGCAGCCCTATCGGTCCGGCGAGACCTCCACCAGCGCGACAGTGGGCAGTACCACTACCAATTCTTATCAGTACAAAGATACGGGTGTGAACCTGCAGGTCACGCCTTCGGTCAATGCCGGCAACCTTGTCACCATGACGGTCAACCAGCAGGTCACCGACGTGGGGAGCGAGGACAAGATTACCGGGCAAACTGCCTTCCTGCAGCGCCAACTCTCCAGCCGCGTGGCGGTGCGCTCCGGCGAGTCCATCGTCATGGGGGGGCTGATCCAGGAAGCGAATACCAACAGCCGCAATGGCGTGCCGTTCCTGCATGACCTGCCCGTGGTGGGTAATCTCTTCGGATCCACCTCCAATTCCGGGCGGCGCACCGAGTTGCTGGTCATCATCACCCCGCGCGTGGTGCGCTCCGATGTCGATATCCGCAGCGTCAGCGATGATCTGCGCGATCAGATGCGTGCCCTGGTCCCGCTGCTCAAAACGCCGGAGCCCGCCGGATCCAAGGCGGCAGTGGAGATCGGTCCCTTGTCGTCGGGAAGTGTGCGCTGAGGCCGGAACCAATGAAGGCTCCATGCCTCGAAACTTTCTTTTTGGAGAAAACAACCTCATGAATCTCTTGACGAACCAACGTCCGATGCAGAGCCAGGTGCGCTGGCTGCGGTGGGGTGCCGCTCTGGCTGGCATCACCGTTCTTGCCGGCTGCGCAGGCCTTAGCAAGCCCAAGGACCCTGAAACCATCGTGGCCGAGCGCTCGCTGGCGTACTGGCAGGCACGGTTGGATGGGAATGTGGCAAAGGCCTATGGGTTCACGACGCCTGCCTACCGCTCCCTCAAGTCGGAGGAACAATTCCGCCGTGCCTACGGCATGGCTCCCTCTGTGGAAAATCTTGAGCCGGGCCAGGCTCGCTGCGAGGCGGATCGTTGCGAGTTCAACATGAAGTTCACTGCCCAACTGCCCATGCTCAAAGGCACTGGCGTGCCCATGGGGATGAAGGAAGTCTGGGTTCGTGAAGACGGCCAGTGGTGGATCTTCCTGGAGTAAGTGAATACTTCGGAAAGAATGCCGGCGGAAGGGGTAGGCACAGTCTGGAATGTTTGTGATAATCCCCCGTCCCTGATCGGGTGCTCTTTTGAAAGTGTTGTTTTTTTCCGAAACACGATCTGAGTGCCTGAAATAAGCGGTAAGCGGCACAAATGCCTGTGCTACGATTCCCCGGCGATCAATCGTGGTGGTTGCAACTACCTTATCTTTTTACTGGAGATAGTTCTTATGAAGAAAAATGTTCTGGCTCTGAGCATTGCTGCCATGGTTGGTGGCCTGGGCTTTGCCGGCGCAGCTTCGGCCAACGTCATCGTCGGTACTGGCGATGCCACGACCGTGAAGACGGCTGTCGATGCTCGCCTGCTGTCGCAAGCGACTGCTACCGGCCTGCAAGTGGCTGACGGTGGCGTGGGTCATGCACTGGTGGTGCCTTACTTCAACGCGCAAAACGGTAACTCCACCGTGCTGCACCTGACCAACACCGACACCTTCAACGGTAAGGTTGTGAAGGTCCGTTTCCGTAGCGCTGCCAACTCTGACGACCTGCTGGACTTCCAAGTCTTCCTGTCGCCTGGCGACGTGTGGACTGGCGCTGTTGCCGCTAACGGCACGGATGGTGCTACGCTGGTTTCCGCAGACAACACCTGCACGGTGCCTGCTCTGACCAAGGGCGTTGCTGTGCCTTTCGGCACGTGCCGTCTGGCTGGCTACCTGTCGGATGACGACAAGAAGAACCAAACTCGTGAAGGCTACGTTGAAATCTTCAACATGGCAGACATCACGAACGCAGCTTCTTGGAATGCTGAAGGTCAGATCGTTGCTGGCGGCACTCGCCTGTCTCCCCTGTACCAAGCCACCAAGCACGTGAACGCCGTGGCTCCCTGCTCGGTTGCTGGCTCCCCCGCCCGTACCCTGGTGGACAGCGCAGCTGTGAACGATTACACCGAACAAGCTGCTGCTGACACCGGCCTGCAGACCCCCACCGGCGGCCTGATGGCTGACTGGTACATCCTGAACGTGGCTCAAACCACCACGTTCTCTGGTGGTGCTACTGCTATCCAGGCAACTGGTGGCAATGGTCGTGCCAACTTCGTGCACTTCCCCCAGATCAACCAGGCTTCCACTGCTGTTGCCAACAACACGACGGCTGACCCGCTGTTCCGTACCGCTGACGTGTACAACGCAGCTGGCGCTGCTGTGACTTCGGCATCCATCCCGCTGAACCACAGCGACCTGCCCGACATGTCTACGCCTTACCTGGCTGCAGACGCTGCTCTGGGTGCTAACGGCCCCCGTTCGCAAGCTAATCGCCTGACGCAAGCTCTGGCTGTTCGCTCGGTGACCAACCAGTATGCCAACGATGCCATCATCGCTGCCAAGACTGACTGGCTGTTCTCCATGCCTACCCGTCGTTACAACGTGGCTGCCAACTACGCCGCTGTGACCAGCGCCGGTGCTGCTGCTGCTAACGCCAACTACCGCGTGTTCACCAACCTGAACACTGTTGCAGTCAGCCAAGCCAACAACTGGTTCTACCCAGCTGCAACTGGTGCAATCGCTGCTGGCGGTGGTACGTTCCGTGCAAACGGCAACACATCCGTTGATGCCAAGGGCAACATCTGCGTGCTGGCTGACGCACAACGCTTCTGGGATCGTGAAGAAACCACCAGCGGTGTGATTCCTGAGTTCTCGCCCGGCGGCACGACCTCCGTGCAGTTCTGCGGCGAAGTCAGCGTGCTGGCATTCCAAGACACCGGCACTTCCGTGCTGGGTGCCTCGGTTGCTCGTACTACGGCTACCCGCGGTACCTACGAAAACGGTTGGGGCGTCCTGACGACGACCAACGCCGGCATGGGTCTGCCCCTGGTTGGTGCTTCGTTCATCAAGCTGGCAAACCCCGCTGCACGTCCTGGCGTGTCCGGCACGTACGGCGTGACTTGGCCGCACCGCTTCACGCGTTAATTCGTGGGCACTTTTTCGCGGTAACGCGATCTGAAAAGGCAGGGGTTTACCCCTGCCTTTTTTTATTTCAATGACTGTTCCTCATCCATGAAGATTTCGATGATCCGTCTCTTCCCAATGCAAAGTCTGGCTCTGGCCGCCATGGCAATGGCTGCACCCTTGGCGCAGGCTGCCGATGCCGTCACCTTCGTCCGTGGTGGGCAAGCTGTTGTCACTTCGATCGACGTGGAGGCCGATGTGCAGATGCGGCTTCCCCCTGAAGTTCGTGCCCAGGCGCTTGCCAGCAAGCAGACGGCCGGGCAGATCGCTGAAAATCTGTTTGTGCGCAGGACGTTGGGCGAGCAGGCTGTTGCAGCAGGGCTGGACAAGGACCCTGTTGTAGCGGCAGCCTTGCAGGTGATGCGCGACAAGGTGCTGTCGGACGAGCTACTCAACCGTGCAGCAGGCAAGGCAGAGATCAGCGATGATGTGGCCTTGAAGCAGGCTCGCACCGTTTATCAAGCCAAGCCTGAGCGCTTCAAGGTCGGCGAGCAGGTGCGGGTTCGCCATATCTTGATCGCGGGGGTGACGCCAGAGTCCAAGACCAAGGCAGAAGAGTTGCTCACACAGCTCAAGGCCGGTGCAGACTTCGCAAAGCTGGCCGAAGAGCATTCAAGCGACAAGGGCAGCGCCTCTCGTGGTGGTGATGTGGGCCTTTTTACCAAGGGACGAATGGTTCCTGAGTTCGAGACCGCTGCTTTTTCGTTGCAAAAGAAGGGGGATCTGAGCGGTTTGGTGCAGACACAGTTCGGCTACCATCTGATCCAGTTGGAAGAGCGTCATGCGGCAATGACTCGACCCTTCGATGAGGTCAAGAACGAGCTTTTGCGTGAGGTGAAAGTTGAGGCCTCCAATGAGGCCAGAATGGCTCTTGTCCGAAAGGCTCAGGAAAAGGCTGTGCCGGACGTGAAGGCAATCGAAGATTTTGTCGTGCGCAATGAGTCCAAGGTGCAAGCACTGCCTTCCGCCGGAGATTCTGCAACCCGGCGTTGATCCAACGCACACTGTTCTCCAAAGGCTGCCAACCAACGCGGAATGCGTGGTGGTGGCCTCCGATTTTCTACGATGAACGCTTTATGGAACGAAGCGCTTGCGCTGTGGCGCGGGCGTGGCTTGGCCTGGGTGCTGATACGCCGCGAGATCGCTTCGCGCCACACGGGCACAGCCTTGGGCATTGCCTGGCCCTACCTGCAGCCGTTGCTGACCGTGGCGGCTTACTACCTGGTGTTCGACGTGGTGTTCGGCATGCGGCTGGGTGAGCATGCCCCAACGCGTGCTGTTGGTGCTTTTCTTGTCGTAGGCGCTCTGCCATGGATGGCCTTCTGCGACGCCGTGTCGCGGGGTATGAACAGCCTGATAGATGCAGGCGGGCTGCTGCAGAAGAACGCCTTGCCCCCTGTTCTCTTCGTCACGCGCTCGGTACTGGCCAGTGCGTTGATCTATGGCCCGCTGCTGTTGCTGGTGGCATTGGCCTACATCCCCTCGCATGGACTGAGGCCTGCAGTTCTGGCATTGCTGCCACTACTGGCATTGCAGGTGCTGCTGTGCTTGGTGCTTGCCTACGTGCTGGCCATACTGGCGGCGGCCCTGCGCGATACGGTGCAGGTGGTGGGCTTTCTGTTGTCCGTCGGTATCTACCTGACCCCTGTTCTGTTTCCGTTGAGCATGTTTCCCGAGCGCTGGCGCTGGGTGCTCTGGCTCAATCCGATGACAGGGCTGGTACAGGGCTACCAGCAGGTGCTATTGCAGGGGGCCTGGCCACCGATGAGCGTGTGGTGGGTGTCACTTGCTTGGCTTGTGGGGAGCTCCATCGTTTTGAATGCGCTGGTGCAGCGCAGCCGTGACCAGCTGGTGGATTGGCTATGAACATGAAGCATGTTGATGCCCTGCCCGCGGATCTGGTGCTGCGCGTGCGCCAGCTGGGCAAGGAATACAAGCTCTATCCCTCTCCGCGTTCGCGCCTGAAGGCGCTGCTGACGGGGTCTGCCACGCACCGCAGCCATTGGGCGCTGCGGGATGTGTCCTTCGAACTGCGGCGTGGGCAGTGCATTGGAGTGATCGGTGACAATGGCGCGGGCAAGAGCTCGCTGCTCAAGCTGCTGGCGGGCACCTTGCAGCCCAGCTGCGGCCAGATCGAGCGGGTAGGGCGGGTGACCGCCATCCTGGAGCTGGGCGCGGGCTTTCACCCCGACTTCAGCGGGCGTGACAATCTGTATTTCGGCGGCAGCCTGATCGGCATCAGCCACGAGCGCATGCGCGAGCTCGAGCCCGAGATCGCGGCGTTCGCCGAGCTGGGCGAAGCACTGGACCGGCCCGTCAAGACCTATTCTTCTGGCATGACGGTGCGGCTGGCGTTTGCGCTCGTGACGGCGGTGCAGCCGGACGTGCTGATCATCGATGAAGCCCTGGCTGTAGGCGACCAGCATTTCCAGAAGAAATGCATCGAACGCATCATGGCGTTCCGCAAAAGCGGCTGCACCATCCTGTTTTGCTCGCACAGCCCCTATCACATTCGCCATCTCTGCGATGCCGCCCTGTGGCTGCGGGGTGGTCAAGTGGCGCAGTTCGGCCCGACCGAACCAGTGCTGGCCGCGTACGATCTGCATACGCGTGAGCGCCAGGAGCGTGAGCAGCAGTCGCTGGAGGCTCCCGTCGCCGCACTGCAGGTGCCTGCGGGCGAGGGTGCCGGACACCAGGAGGTACAGCCTGAGCCTGGAGGTCCCGTCGCGGCCGTTGACAGTGGTTCGGCCTGCATTCTTTCCGTGGATGTGAAGGATCTGGCCGAGCCTGTGGGTGACCAGCCGGGCCTTTTGCAAAGCCAGGATCTGGTCGTGACCATCACCGCGCGCGGCCGGGGGAGCGAGCGGCCCCATATCGGCTTCATGATCGAGCAGTCCAAGGGCGTGGGCATCACCTCCCTCGCCACGCATGAGGATGGAGCGGTCCCTCGCCAGTTGCCCGATGGAACCTGGCAGACCGTGCTGACGTTTCCGGAGCTTCCGCTCCACAGCGGCGACTACGTGATCAGCGCTTTCTTGTTCGATGAGACAGGGCTGGCCGTCTATGACGAGTGGTTCCAGTTCCTGCACCTGCGCTTCATCTTTCCCAAGCCCTTGCCGGGTTTGGTGCGGTTGCCCCACCACTGGAGCTGAGCCCGTACGGCGGGATACACGGCTGCCTGTCGTTGGCTCCATAATCCACACCCCATGACATCCGACAATTCTTCGAATCCCCTCGGTGAAGGGCAGCGATTGCTGCAGGAGGCTTTGCATCTCCTGGAGCGTGGCGATCGCGCAGGTGCTGCGCAGGTGCTGGTCCGTGCACGCGAAAACGACGACAGCCTGCTGCAAGCGCATGCGCTGATAGAAGCCCATGCGCTTGTGGGCTCGTTCTCCAACATCATGGGACTGGACTGCAGAATTTCCCCGAAGGACGATATCTTTGGCTTCTTCCGAGGTCATCCGTCCAGCGTGAATCCGCTGCGCGACTACTTCGCCGACGGCTGGCGCACGCTATCGGAACTCATGTTGCTGCTGGAGGCCGTGGACAAGCCGCTGTTGCGCACGGCCAGCGTGCTGGAGTTCGCCAGCGGCCATGGCCGCTTCACGCGGCACTTGGTCAAGGCCCTGGGGGCTGAACGCGTCACGGTCTCGGACATCGTGGCCGATGCCGTGGATTTCTCGCAGCAGACATTCGGCGTGAAGGGCTTTGCGTCGGCCAGCGTGCCGGAGCAGGTACGCTGGCCCCAGCAGTACGAGCTGGTGTTCGTGCTGTCGCTGTTCAGCCATCTGCCGCGCTCGACCTGGACACGCTGGCTGAAGGTATTGCGCGATGCGGTGGCACCGGGCGGTTTGCTGGTGTTCAGCACGCATGGTGTGAAGGCGGCGGACTTCGATAGCGTGAAGCTCGATGATGATGGTTTTTTCTTCGCCCCATCCAGCGAGTCGAGCGCCATCGACGCCAATGAATACGGAACAGCTTTTACCTCTGAGCGCTTTGTGCTGGACCGCATTGCCGAGACCTGGGGCAGTGATGCGCTGTGCCATCGCTCTCTTGTGCATTTCTGGAATCACCAGGATGCCTATGTACTGCAGCGGTTGTAAACGTTATCTGGGCTAAAGAAAGAACAAAGAGGACGATCGCATGAGTTGGATGCTGCGTTTGCAGGAGCGGCTGTTAGGCATTTCCCCATGGAATGCCGACAAGATCACGGATGAATGGTTTCGTGCGCATTTCAACTATGCGGCTGATCTGGCCCATGACTGGCTGGGACGGTCGCTGAATCTGTCCCAGGCCAGATTGCTGAATTTCGGCTGTGGCGACGGCATCACCGACCTGGCTTTGGTATTGCGCCACGGCGCGACATCCATCCACGGCATAGATATTCGACAGGAGTATGCCAAGCTGCCCCGGATTGCACGAGAGCAATTGGGCATGTCGCGCATTCCCGCCGCGCTGAGCTTCGAGACCATCGTGCCAAACTCGCCGTTGGCGGGCAGGCATGCAGGCTACGATGGCTTGCTGAGCTGGTCCACCTTCGAGCATGTGCAGCGAGACAAGGTGCTGCCCATCCTGGCGGACCTGCATGCCTGTCTGCGGCCGAGTGGCGTCTTCTTCCTGCAGATCGAGCCCCTGTTCCACTCTCCCTGGGGCTCGCATCTGCGTCGCTATGATGATGTGCCCTGGCACCATTTGATGGCCTCGGAAGAGGAGTTGTGGAACACCATCGAAAAGCATGAGGGCCCTCTTGATGCCGCCGAGGTGGATTTTGGCTTTGCGGACTTCGGTGCGGATGGCTACAAGCGCTTCGTGTTCAAGGAATACCAGGCGCTGAACCGGCTCACTGCTGATGAACTGATCGATATCGCCCGGCAGGCCGGTTTCGAGGTGTTGCGTGAGGAGCGGCGCCATGTGGACATGCCCATTCCCGAGGCATTGCAGGGACGTTATCCCGAAGATTGGTTGCGAAACAACGAGATCCTGCTGCTGCTGGGCAAACCATAGCCGGGATCGGGCCTCAGGCCCGTCCATCAATCTATCGTGCGATAGAAGCTCCAGCTGCCCTCGGACTTCAGGTGCCGCAGGTGCGGATTCTGATTCAGGCCCTGCTCATGCCGTTGCGGTGCTGCGATGTGGGTGGCAGCAATCTTCGAGAAGTCGAAGCTGCGTGTGTCCACACGCAGCAGCACATGGTCCAGGCTATGGAGGACGGGCTCGAAATCCGTGCCTTGCAGTTCGGCACCTTCTATGGTCAGGTGCTGATAGCGGTTGTAGATACCGAAGTATTTTCTCCTGGGGTCCAGTCTTTCCCAGAACGCGAGAGGCGGGTGGTAGAAGATCCCTGAACTGATCCTGATGCCTGATGCCGCCAGCGCCATGGCCTGCCGATTGTTGTCCAGTACGACCCAGCGGGCCTGGCGGCTCGTGGCATCGGCGTCCAGCTGTTGCAGCTTTGGCCCTGGTTCCACATGCAATGGCGCCTGCAGCAAGGGGTTGAAGGGCAGGGCTGTTCCCAGCATCCAGACCATGTAGATGGCCATCGCGGTAACAAATTGCCGGTTTGCCAGCAGCAGGGCCAGGACGGCAAAGGCGGTTGCCGTGATGACGGCGACCCCAGGACTGATGGTCTCGGAGATCGCCGCAGGCAGCGTTGAATAGGTGAAAACCGCAAGCCATGCGCAGGCGGCTGCTCCCGTTACTGCAAGTGCCGACAACTGGCGCTGCCTTTCCGGGATGGTTGGAATGATTTCCGAGGCCTGGGTGGGCCATTGTTTCCTGAGCACGCTGGCCAGCAGCCAGGTCTGAGCCAGCAGCAAGCCGATATCCGTGCGGTAGACAGGAACCTTGGCCCATTGCGTCGCCTGAGCCAGCCAGGCAGGTATGCCTTGGTATGAAAAGTACAGGGTCCAGCCGATGAAGGTCAGGCAGAGGCACCCCGCCAGATCCAGTTGCCGTGGCGTGCTGCACCGCATGTCCTGCGTTTGCTGCCAGGCAAACAGCAAGGCCAGCGGAATGGCCAGGAAAATGTAGGAGCCGGCATCGCTGGGGACAAGCATGTCGGTGATGTGGAACATCTGATCCGGACCGAAAAGCCCTCGGGCCAGATACCAGGGATCCATGTATCCCCCTGTCTCCATGCGCCTTCCCGGGTAGACCGTGGCGGCAATGGACGACACGGCGTCTGCAGCATGAAGCCACCATGCGTAGAGCAAAAGGGCGGGCACAAGCGCCATGACCACCACGAGCAGTGCCTGTTGCCAGTTCCAGCGCCAGTCCCCGCGGTGCATATACAGCCATGCTATGGCGAGCGGGCCCAGCAGGCTGGCCACCACTACGAGCCAGGCCGGGTACAGGGTAAGGGCAAAGCCTGCCAGTGCCCAGCCTGCCACCAATGCCCTGGGCAGCACCTGCCGGATGGATTGCCTTGTCCAAGCGGTCAGGAACATGCCGAAGGCGAGCAGTGCGAAAAACAGGATGTAGACAGGCCAGCCCGACCAGCCAACTGACATGGGGGACGCACTTACGCCAAGTGCAAGAACAGCTGCGGGCTGCCAGCGCAGTTGTGCGATGCGCACCAGGACCCACAGGCATGCAGCGAATCCGGCAAAGTAAGGAAACCACCAGTACCATGCGAGCGCCCGCCGCAGGTCAAGGATGAAAAAGCCCCAAGTAGCTGGCTTGGCAAGCGCAGACAGATTGGAGACGGGCACGCCGCTCATGCCCACAGTGTTCATGTTGTGGCCGGCGCTGGAAAAAACCGTGCTGGTGTTCTCGAAGCTCTTCAGCAGGTGTCCGGGTGCCGCGGCATGGTATTGGCTGATGGCCATGGCGGTGATGACCTGCCATTCATCGCTGCGAATGATCTGGGGGGTACCAAGCCAGGCATTTTCGTCATGGGTAACAAGCTCGTCGTTCTGAAAGAGCAGGGCAACGGAGGAGCCGGTCCATCCACCCGCCACCAGAATGATGAAGGCTGCTGCGGTTGCCGCACCAAAAGCCCTGGCACCAATGCGCAGCCTGGACTGCCATCCGGACAGGGACAGCAACAGGAGCAGCGCGGGCAGGCAGAAGGCCACAAGGGCGCCGGCTCTGGGTAGCAGGCCGGCGCGGGCAGGCTGGTGCAGCGTGATCTGTCGCGCCTTGTCCATGGTGGTCAGCGCAAAGCGCCTGCCGTCCGTGGTCATGATTTCCATGCGTACGGTGTAGGTGCCGGAGGCAAAGTCCGGGTCGAGCGGGGCACGGATGTGGAATCCGGCGTTGGCCCAGTTCGGATTGCCTGTAGCCGCCACAACGTCGGGCCTGGGATACGACAGGGCATTGAGCCGGCCTTGGTAGACAAGGTGGTCGTCCAGGAAGATCGAAGCCTGGGTCGGAAAGGCGTGGCTGCGCCCGGAGGCGCTCCAACCCTTGGCGATCAACTGCTGTTTGGCCGCATCGAAATGGATATCCTCCAATACTCCTTGGTCATGGAAGGCCGTATCAGTTGCACCGGCCGGCAGAAGGAAGCCGCAAAGCAGTATGGTCAGCAGCAGGAAGGACATCCGATGGATGCCCCTGTGGAATGACTGGCGTATGGAGTGCATGGCCTGAGAAGCGTTGTCAACCTTTGCGCGATGCGGACCTTGCCTTGAAGAAGCGCGCAAGGTTCAGGGCAGTCGGGGCTGCAAGCCCGCCAGCGACGGTCTTGCCTGCTGACTCAGGCCTGCAGCCAATTCTTGACCCGGCGCTGCCAGTGCGCGGGAATGCGCCTGGCCACGCCGCGCAGGATGGGTAGCGAGCGCAGATGGGCCAGCAGGATCAAGGCCCCCGATCTTGCAGCATGGTCCTGGCGTTGCAGGCGATGTGTGGCCAGGAAGGCCGCATCCAGCGGCTGGAGCAGGGCCTGATCGCGCGGCTGCAGCCCCTGGAGATAACCGTCGCCATAGAAAGTGGCTCCCGGCTGGGCGGCCGCACTCCCTGTCGCGGTGGGTTGCTGCGGTGGCTGCCCTTCAATGAAGTGGCGTTCGCGTATTTGCGCGAAGAAGTCCAGCCATTGGGCGGCGTTGGCGTCCCAGGGCATGACCCAGGACCAGTCGCGGTCCGCCAGCCTTTCGGGAAAGGCTCCTATGTCGGGCGCGACGATGGGCAGTCCGGCGGCCAGGCAGGCGCTGAGCGTGTAGCTGTAGGTCTCCGGCCATTGGGCGGGGAACCAGGCCAGGTCGGGCTGCAACCACTGCAGCAGAGCAGGCAGTTCTTCTTCCTTGTAGCCGCCGTGCACGGTCAGGCGTGCGCGCGGCTGGGTCTGCAGGCTGCGGTAGCCATAGCCGAGCAGATGGAATTCCACAGGAGCTCCCCGCTTGGCGGCTTCGATCGCCACGGCTTCCAGTACGTCGGCGCCCTTGATGGCGCTCATGGCTCCCAGTACGACGATCTTGAGCGGGGCCGTGGCGGCCAGCGGGTGTGCCACCGGGGCCGGCAGCTGTGCCGGCAGGTCGGTGTGGGCAACGGCCTGGACGCGGGCACCGGGCACGAAACCGGCGATCCGGCTGGCCGTGTCCTGGCTGGGGGCCAGCACATGGCGCGCGTTGTTCAGCAGCAGCGCATTGCGGTGGCGCCACTGGGCCACGGTGCCGGCGTAGGGGGCTGTGTCCGTGGGTTCGCAGCAGCCGCACTCGCCCGCACGGGGCGGCTCGACGTAGCGGTTGTCTATGCCGGTCAGCGAGATGTTCTTGCAGTAGGTATAGAAATCATGGGCCGTGAAGTCGTGGGCAGCTCCCAGACGGGCGGGAAGGTCCAGGATGGCTTCGCTGTGGCCCAGCAGATGCTGGTAGTGCACGTGCACCACGCCCAGTTGGCGCAGGGCCTGCACCAGCTCCTCCATCTGGTCGTTGATGCGGAAGGCGAGCTCGAAGGCTTCCTTCTCTTCGGCACGGCGCAGGACCACGACTCCACCTGCGGCCGGGGACAGCATGAGGAACAGTGCCTTGCCTTGCAGGAACTGCGCCAGTTCGCGGACATGGCGCACGGTGCCGCCCGCCCGATCGTGGAGCACGGCCAGCACCACGGGCTGCTGCTCTGCCTCGGCCTGCAGGCGTGCCACATCCAGCGCAAGGCGTGCGGTGCGCGCAGGGTCGGCCTGGACAAAGGCCATGACATCGGCTTCGTAGCGCGGATGCAGGCGGCGCAGGGTTTCCATGGCGGCACGTTCGCGCGGGCTCTTGCTTTCGCCGAAGCTCACGCCGCCCGTGTGCAGCACGAAGGTGTCCAGCAGATGCAGGTTGCGCCAGCCGGCCGCAGCGGCGCGCTGGCAGAAGTCATTCTCTTCGCCATAGCCCTTGCCGAAGTGCTCGGTATCGAACAGGCCGACGGCGTTCAGGCTGTCGCGGCGGATGTACATGCAAAAGCCCACGCCGGTGGGCACGTCCACCACCTGGCCGGGATTGGTGCGCGCGCACAGTGCGTCGATGGCTGCGGTGTCCAGGCCGGGCGGCAGATCGTTGCCCTCGCAAAAGCGCGGGTAGCTGCAGATGGTGGCGTTGTTGGAAAACGGCGTGACGGAGGCGATGCGTGCATCGCCGTAGGCTGCCTGGCGGATGCGGTCCAGCCAGTCATTGGCGACCACGGTGTCGCTGTTGAGCAGCAGCACGTCATGGGCGGTGTTCAGCGCCATGCCCCGGTTGACGGTACCGACGAAGCCGAGGTTCTCCTCGTTTTCCAGCAGGGTGATGCGAGGCTCCTGTGCCGCCTTCTCGCGCAGCCAGGCCGTGACTTCGGGCTCCGGGCTGGCATCGTTGATGACCACCAGTTGCCAGTGCGTGCGGCAGGGGCTGGCAAGAACGGATTCGATGCAGTTGCGCGTGTCATCCAGGCCGCGGTACACGGGCACGATCACATCGACGGGCTGCTGGGGCATCGGCTGGGGTACGGGTGTATGGAGGACAGGGGCAGGCACGGGCGTGCGGCCCAGCAGGCGGTCAATGCGCATCTTGGCGTGGACGAGGGGGCGCGTGGCCCGGAATACGGTGGATTTCTCGATGTCGCGCAGGTGCTGCTCCAGGCGCGCGAAGTCCCGCTGTACGCGGGTGGCTTCCTGTTGCCAGATGGCGCGCTCCTTGCTCTGTGATTGGTGGCTGTCTTCCAACAGGGCATTGCGGTGCTGCAGGCGTTGGATCGAAGCACTGCGTTCCTCCAACTGCTGGATATCCTGCGCATGCTGCTGCTCGAGCAGCATGCGCTGTGTGTGCCATTGGTCCTGCAGATCATTGGCCCTGCTGCGTTCCTGCGCGATCTGCCGCTCAAGCGGCTGCACGGCCCCGGCCAGCGCCAGATAGTCGGCCGACATGGGCCATCCCATCTCGATCTCCAGTGAGGCGCCACGCAGGGGGGTCAGGGTTTCTGCGGGAATGGGAAGTTCGAACCAGGGGTCATCGCCGGTCAGCAGCAGCATCAGCGCGAAGGCGCCTGCCGGATGGGGCCCGTTCCACACCAGTTGATGGTGGGGGCGTTGCCCCAGCAAGGCGGCATCCGAATCCTCGGGACGCCATTGCCAGACGACGGCGCCTTGCCCATCCAGCAAGGCCAGCCGATACAGGTGCACGAAGCCCGGCCGGTCGGCCAGGTCCAGGCGCAGATGGCTCAGCGAAGTGTTGTGGTCGGGCAGTGTAAAGCGCAATGTCTGACGTGCCTGGCCAATGATGCCGGTGGTGGAGAGCTTGCTCTCTTCCTCATAGCGGCCAGCGCGTGCCATGTAGAGCTGGGCCGTGAACAGCGCATGCCCTTGGGGGTAGTTCAGCGGCGGCTCGATGGGCAGCGCCTGGGCGGCGGGCGCTGCACTGGCGATGAACTGGTAGGCCAGTGCATCGGGCGTGGCCAGAAGGTGGCGGGCAACGGCAGGGGGCAGGCTGTCGTAGGCGACGCGGAATTCGGATTCGGGAAGAGCGCGCTCGATGGTGTCGATGTCGTCCACCTGCCAGCCTTGCTCGGCCAGAAAGCGCGACAGCGAGCGTCGCGTGAAAAAGCGCAGGTGGGTGCGGTCCAGCAGGCCTTCTTCGCGGTAGCGGAATTCGCCGTGCAGCAGTTCTGCCACCAGGCCGCTGTAGCCTGCATTGGGCACGGAGATCAGCAGACGGCCTTCCGGCGTCAGCCGCTTGCGGCAGGCAGCCAGAATGCGCTCGGGCTGGCGCAGGTGCTCGAGCACGTCGGCGCAGACGATGTAGTCATAGCGCGCGTCGCCGAAGAGCTGGTCCAGGTCGCAGTCCTCCAGGTCGGCCACATGGACATGGCGGTAGAAGGGCGCGGCATGGCGAGCCTCTTCCTGGCTCAGGGTGACGCCGTCGCAGACGCATTGCTTGTGCTCGGCGAGAAAGGCGCCCAGCGCGCCGCTGCCGCAGCCCAGATCCAGTATGTGCGCCTGGGCGCGGACATGGCCGGCCAGCACGGACAGCGACGTGCGCTCGTTCAGATCGACGGTGCGCAGGTAGACGTGGGGATCGGGAATGGGTGTGGTCATAGGAAATGAGGTGCCAGGCGCGGTCCGGGCAGGGATCGATCGCCCGTCATATTCATCTGCGCCAGTCGACCGTGGCCGGTCCGCAGAGAGCGGCGGAGCACGCCCACGCCAGGCGCAAAAAATCCCGGAAGTCCGGGCGGCAGATTGTCGCGCATCATAATCCCGGCCACCGCAGTGATTGCATGGCATGGCGGGTTAATGACATTTTGTGCGGCTGTTGCATTTCCTTGCATCACGGCATACCCGCTGACGCCTTCTGGGCGCCTTCCGCTGAATACTCGGAGCCGCCGTTTTTTCGGCGCAGGTATGCGGGTTGGAATTTGAAGATCTGAAGGGCGGCATTGATGGGTTCATCGTTGGTCGTGTCGGTGGTGAGCCACGGACATGGCGCTCATATACAGAGGCTGCTTGAATGCCTGGGTTCGGCGCGCCTTGCGCCGATGTCCCGCGTGGTGCTGACGCTCAATATTCCCGAACCGGAGCCCCTGGCTCCAGCGACCGGCTGGCCTTTTGTCCTGGAGATCCGGCGCAATGCGCAACCCCTGGGTTTCGGCAGCAACCACAACCGGGCGCTGGCGAATGCCCGGGAGGCGTTTGTCTGCGTGATCAATCCTGACGTGTACTGGGGAGCGCAGGAAGAGCCGCTGCAAGAGCTTCTGGCGCTGGCGGCCCGGCCGGGGTTGGCCCTGGCCTATCCCCCGCAGATCGGCGAAGACGGCACGCTGCAGGATTCCGAGCGGGAGCTGCCATCTTTCTGGAATTTGCTGCGACGCAAGCTGCACGGGCGTGTGGAGCAGCGTGTGGAATGGGTCAATGCGGCTTGCCTGGTGCTGGGCCGGGATAGCTGGATGCGGCTGCGTGGGTTTGACGAAGGTTTCTATATGTATTGTGAGGATGTGGATCTGTGCCTGCGCCTGCGGGTGCTGGGCGGAGAGCTTCGGCGCGGTGAGTTGTCTGTCGTCCATGCGGGTCAGAGGGCGAGCCGGCGCAGCCTGCGTCATGGCGCATGGCACGTGGCCAGCCTGCTGCGGCTGTGGAGCCGTCCGGCCTACCGCAAGGCCCGAGCCCTGCCGCAGGCAGCGCCCTCGCTGCGCAGTCTGCACGGGGAGTCATCGTGATCTGGATGGCGGTATTGGCCTTCATGGTGTCTTGCACCGGCTGTGCACTGCTGGTGCGCTGGGCCGGGCGGTCCTCGACGTCCTCTTACGGATACGACAAGCCGCAGCGCTTTCACATCGGCGAGGTACCCCGGCTTGGGGGCGTGCCCATGTACCTCGGGTTGGCTGTCTCCTGGGGAGTCGGCACCTGGCTGAGCATGCGCGGAGATCCTTCCTCGCTGCGCATGCAGCTGTGGGTGGTTGTGTGCCTGGCCGCCATGCTGCCGGCCGTGGTCGGCGGCGTCATCGAGGATGTATCGCAGCGCCTGAGCGTGCGTTACCGCCTGGTGCTGACCCTGCTGAGCGCCGTGCTGGCGGTTTTGCTGTGCGGCCTCTCCGTGCCTCGGCTCGGCTGGCCCTGGCTGGAACAGGCACTGGGTCCGGCCATGCCCTGGCTGGGCATGGGCCTGGCCGTGCTGGCCCTGACGGGGCTGCCCCATGCCTTCAACATCATCGACGGCTACAACGGGCTGGCCGGCATGGTGGCCACCATCATCTGCCTGGCGCTGGCCCACGTGGCCCTGCAGGTGGGGGACCGGACCCTGGCCGCCATGCTGGTGACGCTGGCCGCCGCCACCTGCGGCTTCCTGGTCTGGAACTACCCGCGCGGCATGATGTTTGCAGGCGATGGCGGGGCCTATGTCTGGGGGCTGGCGATTGCCCTGGCCAGCATTGCCCTGGTGCAGCGCAATTCCGCAGTCTCGCCATGGTTTCCCATGCTGCTGCTGATCTATCCGGTCTGGGAGACGGTGTTTTCCATTTACCGCAAGCTGATGCGCGGCATGTCGCCGGGCATGGCGGATGCCCTGCATTTCCACCAGTTGATCTACCGGCGCATCGTGCGTGGCGTGTTCGACGACGATCTGGCACGGCGCATGCTGCGTCGCAATAACCGGACTTCTCCCTACCTGTGGGCGTTCACGCTGCTGACCGTGGTGCCGGCATTGCTGTTCTGGAGCAACACGCCCGTTCTGGTGGGTTTTTGCCTGCTGTTTGTGGTCAGCTATGTGATCGCCTATCTGGCCATCGTGCGCTTCAAGCTGCCGGGCTGGATGCAGAACAATGGATGATGGTCGGGCGCCAGTGGGCGTTCCGTCATCCGGGCATGCAACACTGCCGCGCAGTTGCGGCACAATGCCCGCCTTGTTGTTGACTACTTCCACGCCCCAGGGCTAGCACCATGAACGATATCCTCTCGATTGCCCCCCGCGACAAGGCCGAAATCCTCGCCCAGGCCCTGCCCTATATCCGCAAGTTCCATGGCAAGACCATGGTCATCAAGTATGGCGGCAACGCCATGACCGATCCGGCCCTGCAGGCCGACTTCGCGGAAGACGTGGTGCTGCTGAAGTTGGTGGGCATGAATCCGGTGGTGGTGCATGGCGGCGGGCCGCAAATCGAGACGGCCCTCAACCGCCTGGGCAAGAAGGGCGAGTTCATCCAGGGCATGCGCGTGACCGACGCGGAAACCATGGAAGTCGTGGAATGGGTGCTGGCCGGCGAGGTGCAGCAGGACATCGTGGGCCTGATCCACCAGGCCGGTGGCAAGGCCGTGGGCCTGACAGGGCGCGATGGTGGCCTGATCCGCGCACGCAAGCTCAAGATGGTCGACAACAAGGATCCGAACATCGAGTACGACGTGGGCCAGGTGGGCGATATCGTCTCCATCGACCCCAGCGTGGTGCGCGCGCTGCAGGATGACGCCTTCATCCCCGTGATCAGCCCCATCGGCTTTGGCGAGGAAAACGAGAGCTACAACATCAACGCCGACGTGGTCGCCAGCAAGCTGGCCACCGTGCTGCAGGCCGAAAAGCTGGTGCTGCTGACCAACACTCCCGGCGTGCTGGACAAGGCCGGCAGCCTGCTGACCGACCTCACGGCACGCGAGATCGACGCGCTGTTCGCCGACGGCACCATATCGGGCGGCATGCTGCCCAAGATCAGCGGCGCCCTGGATGCCGCCAAGGCCGGCGTCAACGCCGTGCACATCATCGATGGCCGCGTGCCGCATGCCATGCTGCTGGAAATCCTGACCGACCAGGCCTACGGCACCATGATCCGCAGTCATTGAGGCCCGATGGCGCGGACTTTGCGGTTCGCGTTACCATCGCGCATGGCCCGGGCGTGGTCTGACGGCCTGGGCCGGTTTGCTGCAAGCCGCCTTTGGGCGGCTTTTGTTTTTTAGGTTTGATATGCGTTTGCTTCTTGTGGAAGACGATGTGATGGTGGCCAGCGGCATCAAGCTGGGGCTGTCCGATGCGGGCTATGCCGTGGACTGGGTCGGCAGTGCCGAGCGCGCCCTGGAGGTGCTGGCCCAGGAAGCCTTCGACCTGGCCGTGATCGACATCGGCCTGCCGGGCATCGACGGGCTGGAACTCACACGCCGCCTGCGCAGCAGCGCCGTCGAGAGCTCGGCCATGCCCGTGCTGATCCTGACGGCGCGCGATGCGCTGCAGGACCGCGTGCAGGGCCTGGACCAGGGCGCCGACGACTACATGGTCAAGCCCTTCGAGCTTCCCGAGCTGCTCGCCCGGCTGCGTGCGCTGCTGCGCCGGTCACAGGCAGCCACATCGGCCGTCCTGAGCTTCGGTCCCATCGAGCTGGACACGGCAGGCCGCCGCGCCGGCGCGCGCCAGCCTGCGCAAGACGATGAAAGCGAGGGAAAGCTGCTCCCCATCGACCTGGGTCCGCGCGAATGGACCGTGCTGGAATACCTGCTGATCCACGCGCCCAAGCCCGCCAGCAAGGACAAGCTGCTGCAGGCGCTCACGGGCTGGGACCGCGAGATCACGCCCAATGCCGTCGAGGTCTATGTCTCGCGCCTGCGCAGCAAGCTGGAGCCGCATGGCGTGGCGCTTCGTTCCATCCGTGGCTTCGGCTATCGGCTGGAACTCTCGCATACCGCCGCCTGATGCGGACATGGCGCATGGCCCCAGGCGCTGACCGCCCATGACAGCCAATCTGCGCCTTCGCCTGCTGGTGCTGCTGGTGGTGCCGCTGACGCTGCTGGCACTGATGGGCGGCTGGTTCGGCTATCGCTCGGCAGACGAAGCCTCCACCCAGCATGACCAGCGCCTTTTGCGCCTGCTGCCTGCGCTGGCCGATTCGGTGCTGGCTCCATCGATCGCCGAGGGAACGCCGCCCCTGGTGGCGCTGACGCCTGCCATCGAGGACGTCTTGCGCCAGCGCGGCGACGACGTCGGATATGCCATAGGTGACCTGCAGGGCCATGTCGTTGCCGGCGACACCTGGATCCGCTTCGACGTGCCTTCCACGCCGCTGGCCGAATTCCACAGCCAGGAGCATGACGGCCTGACCTATCGCGTGGCCGTCATGCGCGCCGAAACCTATGGCGCCGGTGAAATGGTGCTGGTGCTGGCCGATGGCGGCGATGTGCGCCAGCAATGGGTGCGCCAGTTGCTGCTGCATGTGCTGCTGCCCAGCGTGTTGCTGATCGCCGGCGCCGGCATTGCCATCTACTGGTCGGTCAGCCGGGCTTTCCGGCCGCTTCTGACCCTGACCCAGGCAGTGGAGCGGCGCTCGCCGCGCGACCTCAGTCCCATCTCGGAGCACAGCTCGCCGGCCGAAGTCCGTCCGCTGGTGCGCTCGCTCAATCGCCTGTTTGCACTGGTCAACGCACAGGCCGAAGGCCAGCGGCGCTTTGTGGCCGATGCGGCCCATCAATTGCGCACGCCGCTGGCGGCCTTGCAGGCCCAGGTCGAGGCCTGGGCGCTGAGCGCGCAGGCTGCCCAGGCCGAGGCGCGGCGCAAGGGCACCGAGGCCCAGGTGGTGCTCAGCGTGACGCAGATCGAGCAGTTGCGCGATGCCACGCGGCGAACCTCGCAGCTGGCACGCCAGTTGTTGGCGCTGTCACGTGCCGATGCCCGCAATGCCGAAGTCCAGCCGCTGCAGAAGGTGGACCTCAAGGACCTGTGCGAAAGCATGCTGGAAATGTTCTTCGACCAGGCCAGCGCCAAGGGGCTGGACTTCGGCCTTGACGTTGCTCCGGCCAGTGTCTGGGGTCACAGCTGGCTGCTGCGCGAACTGGTTTCCAACCTCGTGGACAACGCCATCAAGTACACGCCGCCCGGCGGCAGCGTCACGCTGCGCTGCGGCATGTACCATGGCGCGGCACAGTCTGCGGATGAGCCGCAAGGCTGGGCCTTCCTGGAGATCGAGGACGACGGCCCCGGCGTGCCCGAGGCCGAGCGCTCGCAGATCACGCAGCGCTTTTACCGCGCGCAGGGCGCGGCCGGTGACGGCACCGGGCTGGGGTTGGCCATTGCCGAAGAAATCGCCCTGCTGCACCAGGGCACTCTGGCCTTTGGCGCCGCAGCGCAAGGCAAGGGCCTGCTGGTACGCTTGGAGCTTCCATTGCAAATGCCGGCCATGCTCTCGGAAACAATAGCAGCGCAAGCAACAGGCAAGCGATCCTGACGGTTGCGCTCATGGGGACAGCTTTGTGCGGAGTTGCCGCCGAGGGCTGTGAGAGAATTACTTACAAATAGTTGATCTGCTTATGTCCGAGTCTGAAGTTCTGTCGCCTTTATCCGCTCCTGGCGCTGATGTCGTTTCCGACGAAGCCGCCTCCGCTTCCGCCCCTACGCCTGCGCGCAAACGCCCCAAACCCGGGGAGCGGCGCGAGCAGATCCTGCAGGCGCTTGCGGCCATGCTGGAGAAGCCGGGCGCAGAACGCATCACCACGGCAGCGCTGGCGGCCCATCTGGGCGTCAGCGAGGCAGCCCTGTACCGCCACTTCGCCAGCAAGGCACAGATGTTCGAAGGCCTGATCGAGTTCATCGAGCAGTCCGTCTTCACGCTGGTGCAGCAGATCGTCGGGCGGGATGTGCCGGAGGAAGAGCGTCCCGCAGTGGATGGCATGCGCCAGGCCAGCCGCGTGATCTCCCTGGTGCTGCAGTTCGGCGAGCGCAACCCCGGCATGGTGCGCGTCATGGTGGGCGATGCCATCGTCTTCGAGCACGAGCGCCTGCAGGCGCGCATGAACCAGTTCTTCGACCGCATCGAATCCACGCTGCGCCAGTGCCTGCGTCCCGCCGCCGGTGCGCTGGGCTCTTCCGCCCCGACGGTCGATGCCCAGGTGGCTGCCAGCGTGCTGACATCGTTCGCGCTGGGCCGCCTGCAGCGCTACGCGCGCTCGGGTTTCCGCCGCCTGCCTACCGAGCATCTGGAAGCCAGCCTGGCCTTGATGGTCTGAACATGGCCCAGCGGACCCCAGGGTCCGCTTTGCAGCAAAGCCACCCGCTTGTGCCGGTGGCTTTTTTTGCGACCACGGCCTTGCTTCGTCGCGGTGGCTGTGCTCAGCCCACGAGATTGCGCCGTCGCCTGGCCGGTGCTGTCACGCCCAGCGCCGCAACGATGCGCCCCACCTGGCCTTCCGTAATCCCATGCTCGGCAGCCAGTTGCCGGGCCGTCTTGTCCGTGGCGTAGTCTGCGGCGATGCGCTGGTTGCGCAGTGCCTGCAGTGCGCGCGCTGCCCTGGGCAGCTGGAAGTGGGGGAGGCCTCCAAACTCACGGGCGAGCTGGAGCAAGGCTTGTACGCCGATGGTGGCCGCATAGGGATGCTCGGGTGTGACCTTGTCCGGCGTGGGAATGTAGATGCGCAGTCCACCCCAGCGCTGCACCAGGGCCATCGTGGGCTGCAGCCCGATCAGGCGCTCGAAGTCCTGCAGCAGGGGCGGAAGCAGATCGCTGCAAGTGCCATGGTGCGGGTGCGAGGCGGCTGACCCGGGCGTGTGCATGCCGATGGTGGGGGGCAGGGCAGCAGGCCGAAAGTCCTGGAAGACAGGTGCCGGATGGTGTTCGGAATGCATTTTGGCTGTACGCTCTTGGTTCAAAAGGAAACGGTTCAATTTGAACCATATTCTTGGTCCATAACGAACCACTGTCAAGATTCGCCATGCCTGCAAAACCTGTGACTGATGCGCTTACATCCAACGTTGATGAGGTACTGGCGCGCATGGCTGAAGCCTTGGGACCCGACTGGATGGCGGGCATGGAGGTTCAGCCTGAAACGGTGCGGACCTGGCGCAAGCGCGGCGAAGTGCCCGCACGGCAACTGCTGCGGGCCTCGCAGCGAGCGGGCCGGCCGCTGGAGTATTTCAACGGCACGGGCGCAGCGAAGCCTGTCGCTCGGCATGGTGGGGCGGCCGAGGACGAGTTCACGCAGATCGAGATGCTCGATGCGCACGTCAGCGCAGGGCATGGGGCCGTCAATGGCCCCGACGAGGTGATAGGCCGCTTCGCCTTCCGTTCGTCCTGGCTGCAGTCCAAGGGACTGGGCAGGCACAACGCCAAGATCGTGCGTGCCCGTGGAAGATCCATGGCGGACCGCATCAACGATGGCGACATCCTGCTGGTCAACACCTCGGTCGATACGCTGACCCAGGATGGTGTCTATGTGATCGAGCTGGAGGGTGAGAACTACGTCAAGCTGCTGGAGCGCGACTTCAGCACGGGCGGTGTGCGCATCGTCAGCTACAACCCCGCCTATCCGCCCCAGGTTCTGGAAGGCGAAGCGGCCAACCGGCTGCGCATCTGCGGCCGGGTCCTCTGGCACGGCGGAGAACTCTAGCCCCCGGGCCGTGCCGCCCGGTACCGCTCCAGAGACTTTGCCGCAGGCCTGAGGCGAGCCTGGGCGTTTCCGTCTTCTCCCAGCCTTTCCTGTCCTCCTCTTTCGTGCGTCCGTGCCTGCCCGAGCGGCAGGACGTTTGCGCTTGCCTGGCCGTTGGGATGTGCCGGGCCAAGGCACATGTGGCTGGCATCCAGGTCCGCTGCGCCTGAGAAGGCGCGCGCCTGTGGACGCTGAAACCGGGCCTGCATATGCAGGCCTTATTCATTTTTACCTGCCTCGGCACAGTCACTCCATCGCAACGACGCATCTTTTTCTGCGTCCCCCAACGGAGTGACCCATGTACGCCATCGCACAACTGTTCCTGCTCTTTGCTGCTCATCTGCGGCCCATCGTGGCCGAGGCTGCGGCGAGTGTGGCGGCGGCCTTTCCGGTGCTGCGCTCATGAATGCACTGGCCCAGCATCGCAACGCCATCGTGGCCATCCTGGCCTCGGTGCCGCAGATCGGCGTTGTGCAGGACCGCGAACGCCATGCCGCCAGCGATGCCGAACTGGCAGCCCTGTTCACATACACGCCGCCTGCAGCAGGCACGGCCCATGTTCGCGGCTGGTGGCTGCGCAGAAGCAGCACGGCCGAGCACGGCAGCAGCACGGCCCGCACGGTGAGCGTGCACCAGTGGACGCTGCATGGCTACCTGGCCATCGCCGACGCCCAGGCCAGCGAGTTGCTGCTGGACGACCTGGTCGAGCAGTTTCGCGCCCTGGTGCGAGCCGATCCGACCCTGGGCGGCGCGTGCCAGCCCGGTCCCCTGGCAGGCAGCGACGACAGCACCGATGGCGTGCAACTCGTGCGTGCCGAGCCTGTGGATTTCGCGGGAGTGCGTTGCCACTCCGTTGTCCTGCAACTCAGAACCTGGAGCTACCTGTGACCTGCACACCCCCGAACCGGGCCTAGACCGGATAACCCGCACCTTTCCCGCAACCCCTGTGGCCCGCGGCGCTGGAGAACGGCGCCCAAGGTCGCGAAACATCTCTTCATCTCTTCAAAGGATTTTCCAAATGGCAGCAAAGATCATGCGCAAGATGGCCCTCCTGGCCCTGGTTGAAACCGTTGTCGGCACGGCCGTCGTACCGCTGGCGGCCAATGCCATGCTGGTCAGCGACGTGACCCTCACCCCCATCGAGGGCGACGTGGTCGAGCGCAACAACATCCGTCCCTTCTTCGGCTCCAGCGGCAGCACCCTGGTCACCGAATACCAGAAGGTGGCGTTCTCCGTGGAATTCGCGGGTGTGGCCGCAGCGGGCGAGCGTCCCGGCGTGACCGACCTGTTGCGTGCGTGCGCCGCCAGCGCCAGCACCGAGACTGGCGTGAAGACAGTCTTCTCTCCCGTGACCGACGGCATCCAGAGCGTGACCATCTACGGCAACGTGGACGGCACCCTCTACAAGATGCATGGTGCACGCGGCGAGGTGGAGTTCAGCACCGATGCCAAGGCCATTCCCAAGTGGAAGTTCGAGTTCACGGGCTCCTTTGTCCCCGCCGTGGATGAGGCACTGCCGGCAGTGGACTACAGCGACTTCGTCGCTCCCCTGGGCGTCAACAAGACCAACACCCAACTGACCCTCGACGGCCTGGCGGTGGCCTGCAGCGCCTTCAGCTTCAAGTGCGGCAACCAGGTGGTCAAGCGCGACCTGATGAACGTGGACACAGTGGAAATCACGGACCGCAAGTCCACGGGCAGCGTCACCTTCGAGAACACCAGCGTGACCACCAAGGACTGGATCGGCCTGGCGCGTGCCAGCGCCATCGTGCCCGTCACGCTCAAGCATGGCCCCGGCGCCACCAACACCGTCAGTTTCAAGAGCGCGCGCGCCCAGATCGGCAAGCCGACCTACAGCGACAGCGATGGCGTGCAGATGATCACCATCCCCCTGTCGTTCATTCCCTCCGACGCGGGCAACGACGAGTGGTCCATCGAGATCTGACGCCTCACCTCCCTGCCTGACAACTACACATCCAAGGATCACCATGGCCGTCAAGATTTCCGGGCTCAAGCCCACCATCTCCGTTCCCGCAACGCTGTACCTGCCCGTCGATGAGGGCAGGTTCGGAGCCCATCACTTTGCCGTCGTGTTCAAGCGCCTGGGAAAGGCGCGGCGTGACGAGATCAATGAACTCATCGTCGTCGGCAAGCCCGCCACGCAGCCTGATGGCTCGCAGGAGGTACGTCGCATGACCATCCCTGAGCTGCTCGACGAAGTGGTTGTGGGCTGGGAGGGGATGCTGGGCGACGAAGGAACACCCGTGCCCTACAGCCGCGACGAGCGCCTGGCGGCCGAGGAGGCCTACCCGGGACTGGAGCAGGCCATGGCCGTGGCCTGGTTCGACGGACTCAACGTGCACCAGCGGGATGCCGCCACAAAAAACTCCGTGGCGCTGTCCGGCATCACCTCTGCCTCGACGGCGCAGACCGCTATCTCGTAGACGACGAGCTGCGCGCCCAGTGCGCGCAGATGGGGATCGACCCCGACCGGATGGTGCCCGGCGATCTGCAACGCCAGCACCCCGAGGACTACGAACTGTGGCCCGAGCATGCGATGGCCTGGAGCGTGTACCTCGGCTGCTCCACCCAGTGGCGCAGGACGGCCACGCCCTGGGGCCAGTGGCACTGGGACGGGCTGGACTACGCCGGGGCCGAGATCGTGATGCGCCGCTACGCGGTGCCCGCCGCGCAGCGCGGCGAGGTCTTCGCGCAGTTGCAGGTATTGGAGGCGCAGGCGCTGCGCCAGCTCAACCGGGGCTGAGGCATAGGGGCCTCGGCTCCGGCCTTTCAAGACAAACACAAGCGGTCAAGCATACCGAACAGAGATCAGCATGAGTACAGCGGTCAAAAGCATAGGCATCGCCGAGATGCCCAGCCTGAGCGAGCTGCGTGCGCAGAATGCCCAGTTCTCCCAGGAGCTCGACAAACTCCACGGCAAGCTGCAGCAGGCGTATGCCGGCATGTCGCAGTTCGCAGGTGCCTCAACGGACACGGCACTTGTGTCGGCGCGTGCCAGCGTCGATATCGAGAGCCTGTCTACTTCCATGGGCAAGATTGCAGGCCGCGCCAATGCACTGCTGGAGGTGGCGGGTTCGGCGGCCAAGGTGGGAGAGGCCCTCTACACGGCCAGTGCCCAGACAGAGAATCTGCGTACGCGGCTGGACCTTGCCACCGGCGGCAAGGGCGCGCAGGAACTGGCCTATGTCACGGCCCTGGCCGATCGGCTGGGCCTGCAGCTCAATGCCACCGGCCAGGCCTACGCCGACTTCGCCACCAAGGCGCGTGGTACGGCGCTGGAAGGCGCGCAGGTGCAGACCATCTTCACGGGGATTGCCTCGGCCAACGCGGCCATGGGCCTTTCCGTGGAGCAGGGCAATGCCTCGTTGGCAGCCGTACTCGACCTGATGGGCAAGGGGACGATAGGCGCGTCGGACTTCAGCGAGAAACTGGGACATATCCCGGATGCGGCGCTGGTCGGCGCTCAGGCCCTGGGTGTGACACAGGAGCGGTTCTCCCAGATGCTGCAGACCGGCGAGGTCGTGACGCAGGACTTTCTACCCCGTTTCTCGCAGGCGCTGCAAAGCTCCCTGGGAGAGGGGACGGACAAGGCGGCGGACAGGCTGGATGCCGGCACCCAACGCATGGCCAACGCCTGGGACAAGCTCAAGTCCGCCGTGGGAGATTCCGGCATCAGCCAGATGATCTCCTTTGGCATGAATGCAGCGGCCAACGACATGAACGCCTTTTCGGAGTCCATGTCGCGCGCGCGTGACAACGGGTCGGGCTTCCTCGGCCAGATCAGCAGCGGGCTGGGAAACATCGCCGGGCGCGCGGTGGGCTTGCAATATGTCAGCACGGCCTTCCAGTCGAATGCGGAAAAGGCAGCCTATCTGGCCAAGGAGCTTCCGCGCGCCAGGGCTGAATTGGAGATGCTGCAGGCCAAGGGGGCAGCGACATCGCGCAATGTGTGGGTGCGCACGGCCCATGACGATGCCCAGCGCCTGGTCGAAAAATTGCAGCAGGTGCAGCGCGAATTGATGGCGGCACAGGGTCAGCGCAATGCAGGCGGCGGCCGCGGGTTCATCAATCCGCCGCTGGTGGGACAGCCACAGCCGCAGGAGCAAAGCAAGAAAACCGACGCGCCTGCGCAGAAGAAAGAGCCCCCTGCGGTACCCCGCACCGTCAGCTACGCGCCACCGGCCGTGCCAGCCAGAACGCAGCAGGACAATGAGGAGCTCAAGCGCGATCAGGAACTGCAGAAAAGGCAGCAGGAGGTGGCGCAACTCGTCAAGGAGCACCAGACCAAGGCCGTACTGGCCGAAAAGAACCTGGAACTCGCCCGGCAGGAAACGCGCGCGATTGGCCTGACCGGTGAGGCGTTGGGACAACTGCGCCAGGAGCAGGTCGAGAAGACCATCGCGGAGCTGGAAGACAACGCGGCCGGGCAAGAGAGTGTCCGCTGCTCCAGGGAGGTTGCCGAGGCCGTTGGCAAAGAGGCCGAGGCCACGCGCGAACTCGCCCGCGTCAAGGGCTACAACGAGTCTGCCAGCAAGGTGGACGAGTACACCAAAAGCGTGAAGGCGGCCAGTGAGGCGGTGCAGTTCGAGCAGTCTCTGGCAGCCATGTCGGAACGCGACCGCAAGATCGCGCTGGAGCAGTACCAGGTCGCGATCGAGCTCAAGAAAAAGCTCGAAGACATCTCGGCCAAGAATCCGGATGATGCGGCTGGCGCCCAGAAACTCAAGGACGACGCCACGGCCGCAGCCAACCAGGCCAAGGCCAATGTTGCCGAACGTGTCCGCATGCAGGAGACCCAGAAATCGGTCGACCAGATGGACGAGATGTTCCGCAAGGGCTTCACGGACATGCTGGCCAACGGCACCGAAGGCTGGCGTACCTTCACCAAGAGCCTGAGTGCGACGTTCAAGGCCTCTGTGGCCGATGAGATGTACAAGGCGTTTGCGCGGCCGTTTCTCGTGCCTGTCTTCGCTCAGCTCAGGGGGGTCGTCGGCAACTTCCTCGGTCAAGGCGGTGCTCCGGGAACAGCGGGCGCTGGTGATGCGCAGGGCACGGGCCTGGGCGGTGGATTGACGGACTGGTCCACCTGGGGCACCTCGGCGCAGAAGTACCTGAATGAATCCGCACTCAAGCTCATGTCCAATGGCTGGAACATGGCTGGTGAAGCACTGCAGGACCTGGGCAAGACCGTGGGCCGGTTCGACACCTGGCTGAAAGACATTCCCGGTTTCCAGGGCGGGATTGGCTCTGCTGCCGGTTACCTGGGAAGCCTGTACAGCCTGTCCCAAGGACAGTACGGAGCCGCTGTGGGTCAGGCGGTGGGAACCTGGATTCTTCCGGGCATCGGCTCGATGATCGGCAGCTTCCTCGGTGGAGCGCTCGACAAGGCCTTCGGCTCCCGCGGCGCCAACCATGGCGGCGCGGCCTACAGCACGGCCGGCATTGGCAATGACAAGGCGGCCGAGCAGCTGTTTGGCCGCGCGGCAGGCGACTGGTACGACGATCTGACACGCCGCCACAGCGATGGCATCGAAAAGCAGCTCAAGACCAGTCTGGACGGACTGGCCCTGGTCTACGGATCCCTGGGCAAGTACGCCACGGGCGGAGTGCGCGACATCGACTTGGTGGGCGGCTTTGCCGCCAACGGAAAGTACACCGACGAGGACGCCTACGGCTACGCCAAGATCATCGACAAGACGACCGGCATGATCCTGGCCGGCTTCGAGAACCGCTCGCTGGGCAACAACCCGGAAGAGGCCTACAAGGCTTTCCTGGGCCAGACCGGTTCCCTGCTGGTGTCCGAACTCAAGAAGGCGGACCTGCCCAGCTGGATGCGCACCACGCTGGACTCGCTGGGCGAAGCACCCAATGTCGAGGCGTTGCAGGCAGCCTTCCAGACCATCGACCTGATCGGCCGCTCCTTCGAGGAACTGGGCAAGAAGATCACGGGCTTTGCCGACCTGACCGACCTGGCCTTCGAGTCCCTGATCAAGGCTTCGGGCGGCATCGAGGCGCTGAATGCCAACGCCGGCAGCTTCTACCAGAATTTCTACAGCGAGGACGAGCGCAAGACCATCGCCAAGCGCGAGATGGGCAGCAAGCTCAAGGACCTGGGCGTGGACATCGACCTGGATGCCGACGACGCCCAGGCCCGGTTCCGCAAGCTGGTGGAGGACAAGCTCAAGGCAGCCAACTCTGAGGAGGCAAATGCCAAGGTATTGAAGGACGCCATCTCCAAGGTCCAGGGCACGCAAGGCCTCAAGGACATGGCCAAGACTGGTGCCTTCAAGGACTTGATCGGCACCACCTTGGTAGAAGGTACGGGCGATATCGGAAAACTCACGGCCGACCTTGAAAATCTGGCAAACACCAGCGCGTCGCTGGCCGACTTCACTGCCGGCGTGGACAAGCTGGTCGGCACCCTTGGCGGTACCGGCAAGTCCTCGGCCGAGACCGTTGCCGAACTGCTCAAGCTCAACGACACGTTCAAGGCCGTTACCAAGACGTCCGAGGATGCGGCGGCGGCTTCTGCCAAACAGGCCGAGGAAGCCAAGCGCAAGCAGGAGGAGCAGGCGCAGGAGGCGAAGAAAAAGAACGAGGCCGATACGGATGCGGCGTGGAGCCTGCTGCAGCGTTCCGTCGATGCGGAGCGCACCCTGGCTCAGGCGCGTCTGGATGCCGCCCGCGAGCAGGTCGAGCTTGCACGTGGTGTGGTGGACCTGGCGCGCGGTGCCGCACGTGATCTCTGGGGTGAGGTCGATACGGTTGCCGCAATGGATGCATCGTTGGCCGGACGGTTCATCCAGGATGCAGTCTCGGCTGTCCGCAATACCGGCTACCTGCCAGAGCAAAAAGCACTCGACGAAGCCATCACTGCGGCGCGCGATGGCCTTTCACGTACCGCCTACGCCAGTCGTATCGATGAGGAGCGGGCAAGGCGAGCGCTGGCCGCAGATCTGGAACAACTCGGTGAGAAGGGGCAGGAGCAGTTGTCCGTGGCCGAACAGCAATTGGCGGCCGAAGAGACTTCCTTGGCGCGGTTGGATGAACTGATCCTCTCCGCCAAGCAGCAACTGGACGCTGCTCGTGGCATAGACACCAGCGTGCGCAGCGTCGATGAAGCGGTGCGTGATTTCCAGGCAAAGCTGCTGGAGGAGAAGAGCGGCGGAAAGTCCGGCCCTGGGGGAGGCGATGTGGCCGTACTGGGGCCTGGGGGGGCGCCTTCGCCTGGAGCGGGCCAGGATGCGCGTTACCGCCGGGCACGCACGGATGGTTCGGGTGGTACCTGGTATGAGCCAGTCACTGACAAGGATCGTGTAGCGCATCTGGACAAGTACAACGATGGCTATCACGCCTTCGACGGAACCGGGGACGCCAGCGGACTGAACCAATGGATCAAGGACAACAAGCTGACCGCCGCAGATCTGGCGGAGCTTTCCGGTCTTTATGAATCCGATTGGCGCAGGTGGTTCGAAGGCGCTGGTATTCCGGCCTTCGCGAAAGGTGGCCTGCACGGTGGTGGCTTGCGCATGGTGGGTGAAAGCGGTTGGGAGATCGAAGCCACCGGACCGGCGCGCCTTTGGAACCAGAGCCAACTGGGACAGGCGCTGATCGGTGGTGCGGATGCTGCTGGCACTCCCTTGCTTTTGGCTATCGAGCGCCTGATTCGCGCTATCGAACAGCAGGATCCTGCCTTGCAGGACATCAAACAGCATGTGCGCGATACGGCTGAGGTGCTGTTGCGTGTAACGCGTGGCGGCGTGGCCATGCAATCGGCTGGCGGCAGCGCCGTATTGGAGCTCTGATGCCAACGATTGATCAACTCGAGCAGGCGGCATCGTTGATGCCGGGCGACCTGACACTGCTGCGCCGGACGGGCCGCACGTATGCCATCGCTGCGGCGGCCATCGCCGGCCCGCAGGGACCGAAGGGTGATCCGGGCGCTGCGGGAGCAACAGGTCCGCGTGGGGCGACAGGTCCTCAAGGCGAGGCCGGCGTGCAAGGCCTGCAGGGGCAGCAAGGACTTCAGGGACCTGCCGGGCCCAAGGGGGATGTGGGTGCTCAGGGACTGCAGGGGCCGCAGGGAGCAACAGGACCCCAGGGTCTACCGGGCACGGCAGGTGCCAAGGGAGATGCCGGCGTTCCCGGACCCCAGGGCCCGGTGGCCATTCCAAACCTGGCGTGGAGTCGCGAATTGGCAAGAGCCGGCTATCTGCGCGAGGCCAATGGTGGAGTGCTTCAGCTCGGGGGGCGCTATGCCATCTGGACGGGTGGCGGCGCAATCACCATGCATCTGCCCAAGAAGAGCGAAGTTGCGCTCGGCGATTTCGTCGAGTTCACGAATCTTCACCTCACCTGGCCTACGTCCGCGCAGTTCACTGTTGCCCGGCAGGAGTCGGGCACCTACATCCATGGCCAAGACAGCCATCTCGTCTGCGACGTGGCCGTGGGTGGCTTTCGGCTGGTGTGCGTCTGGAAGGACGGCACCAACATCTGGTGGAACATAGTTTGAGGAAACCATGATAGTTGTCCCCCCCATGCCTATCACGGCGGCTGGCCTGATCGACTGCAGTGTTCCGGAAGTGGACGCCTCTGCAGGCGAGAAACTGTGGTCGCCAACAACCCACTATGAACGTGGCGCGCAGGTTCTGCGGCTGGAGACGCAGATGCGCTATGAGAACAGCATTGCGGGAGTCGATGCGACGCCTCCCGAACAGGACTCCAGGCGCTGGATGCCCCTGCGTCCCAGCAATCGCTGGGCCATGTTCCGCCATCTCACGAACGATGCCACCGAAGCCCCTGCGACGTTGAGCTTTACCCTGCGCCCAGGCAAGCGCTTCGACACCCTGTTCATGCGGGGGGTACAGGCCGACAAGGTGGTGATGCAGGTCAAGTCCGCGGGCGCCGTCGTCGCCCAACGCGAGCGCAAGCTGAACGCGCGCGCCACGCGCACCTGGTCAGGCTATTTCTTTGGCGAATTTCCGCTGATTCCCACGGTTCTGATATCGGACCTGCCTCCATTCACCGGAGCGGAAATCGTGGTCACGCTGGTGCGTGCAGGTGGCCGCCCGGTACGTGTGGAGCATGCGGCACTAGGCATGAAGAGCTGGATTGGCGATGCGGAATGGGCGCCGCGCAATGACGCGCTGAATTTCTCGGTGGTCGATCGCGACAAGTACGGCGGCATCAAGTTGCAGCCTGTGCGTAGCGTTCCCACGCTCTCGGTCAAGGTCCGCATCCCCAAGGACAACGTCGATACCGCACTGCGCCTGCGCAGGGAACTGGATGCGGCCCCGGCACTGTGGGCTGCACTGGATGACGACACCACCGATGGATATGCCGAAGCCGCGTCGATCTTCGGCCCTTACCGGCGCTTTCCCATCGACCTCAACAACGCGAAAGACTCGTACAGCCAGATTGATTTGGAGTCCATGTAATGCCTATTGTCAAACCACCTCTGATTGCACAACTTCCCGTCGCTCCCTATGTCGGAGATCCCGATTTCGACGCGCATGCCGATGCCCTGCTGGGGCAGCTCGAATCGCATCGCCAGCAGATCAACGCCACGAACGATGCGACCTATACCAACGCCTTGCATGTGGAGGAGCGAGCCGGATCAGCCGAGGGCGCTGCGCGCGGTGCCTCGCAGTCCGAGGCCGCCGCCGCGCAAAGCGCCATAGCTGCTGCGGCAGCCGCTGGTGCCGTGAAATGGACTGCGGGCACAGCCTACGCGGAGGGCGCCGTGGTCTGGAGTCCAGCCAATGGCCTCAACTACCGCCGCAAGCTTGCCGGCAGCGGCGGCAATGAGCCCAGCTCCGACCCCGCCAACTGGTGGGTGATGGGGGCGCCCATGTCGGCCCCCATCCAGCGCATCAGCTCCGATACGCTGGCGCAGACACGCATGCATTACGTGATCGAAGCGGCACTCACGCTCACTTTGCCGGCAGCGCCGGCACTGAGCGATGTGGTCCAGATCACGGACCTGTCCGATTCGATGGCCGTGGCCATTCATCCCAACGGCGCTCTCATTCGCGGAGCGAGCGGCGTGATGACTCTCGATGTTCTGCGGGCAGCCGGCTCGCTTGTGTATTCCGGCTCAGCGAAAGGATGGGTGTAAGAAATGCCGAATTTTTCTCAGCTTTTTGGGGGTGGTGGAGTGAAGGGCGTACAGAGAGGAAAGACAGCTCCACAAAGTGGATATTTTTCGATCAATGTAACGATATCTCCTGTGAATCCTGCAAAAACAATGGTTAATGTACTTACGCAGGGCTATCCTGGTGGTGAAAACTACTCGACTATTGAGGCGCAGCTTATTAATTCAAGCCAGTTGGAAATAACTTCTTTTAGAGGTAATAACAACGGATTTGGTCCGATTTCAACCTCATGGGAAGTTATAGAGTTTAATTGAAGGATTGGATTATGTATTATTATGCGCAAATTGACGAAAATGGAATTGCATTTTCAATTTTGCAGACGCCATATCTCATAAAAGAGAGCAATATGATTACTCGTCAAAAATATGATGAATCTGACATTGGTAAAAAATGGGATGGTGTGAGTTTTTTGTCAATTGAAAATAATACGCCAGAAGTTCATATCGTAGAAATTGCTTCTGATCAGAATTCAGAATTTGAGTATTCAAAGGAGCTCTCTGAGGTATTTGTATCTGTAGGGGGGAGATTGTTTTTTAGAGCGGAACTGCGAAAGTCGGGAGAAATATTGCTTGTCGATGACTCATTTCGTTTTGCGTTCCGTAGCCGAGATGGGCGCGAGCGCGTAGTTGCGGCCCAGATAAAGCAAGGCATCATCACTTTCTCCATTCACTTCGAGGACAGTCGTGTCTGGGAGCTGACCGAAGCCATGGTCAATTCCGACCTTCCTCCCGAACGCCACATGCGCTTCAAGGGCATCAAGGTATTTGCCGTGGAGGCATGACTTGCTCTGAGGCGTGACAAACAAGCAAGCCGGCACCTGCCGGCTTTTTTGCGCCTGCCCACAAGCTAGGTGTTTTCCCCCGCATGTCTTCGCCGCGACAAGCTTTCCATGCAAAATAGCACGAACGTTCGTTTTAACAAGAATTTCGCATGTCCAGCGTTTCCGCCCCACGCCGCACCACCCGTTTGACCGCTGACGCCACGGCTGATCCCAAGGCGGGCTCTTCCGTGCACGAAGCCGCTGCGCCCGCGCCGCGCCGTGCGCTGCACAAGGGGCAGCAGACCAAGGCCACCATTGTGGAGGCTGCCCTCAACCTGGCCACGCACATCGGGCTTGAAGGTCTGTCCATCGGCGCTTTGGCCGAGCTGACGGGCATGAGCAAGTCGGGCGTGTTCGCGCATTTTGGCTCGCGTGAGGAGCTGCAGATTTCCGTGGTGCATGAGTACCACGACCGTTTCGAGCAGGAAGTGTTCTTTCCCGCGCTGGAGGCGCCGCGCGGCGTGGCGCGTCTGCGGGCGCTGTTCGACAACTGGATGAAGCGCACGTCGATCGAGCTGGACTCGGGCTGCATCTACATCAGCGGCGCCGTGGAGTTCGACGACCGCACGGGGCCGGTGCGCGATGCGCTGACGGCCTCGGTCCAGACCTGGCACGCAGCCATGCGCCGCACCATCGTGCAGTGCCGCGAAAGCGGCGACCTGCGTGCCGACCTGGACGAGAACCAGCTGCTGTTCGAGATCCACGGGCTGATCCTGGCCCTGCATTACGAGGCGCGCTTCCTGCGCAATGAAGGCTCGATGCAGCGCGCCATCGACGGCTTCGAGAGCATTCTGGCGCGCTACGCCAGCCCGGCCTGATTTTTTTGCTTCCACCGTTTTCACCGCATCCACCGCAAACCCCGCCATCACAGGAGAAGACAAATGCCCAGCTACAACCCGCCCCTGCGCGACATGCAATTCCTCATGCACGAGGTGTTCAAGGTCACGGACGACTACCAGCAGATGACGGCGCATGCCGAGGTCGATGCCGACACCATCAATGCCGTGCTCGAAGAGGCGGGCAAGTTCGCGGCCAATGTGACGTTTCCGCTGAACATCAGCGGCGATGCAGAGGGCTGCGTGCTGAACAAGGAAACCCACGAGGTCACCACGCCCAAGGGCTTCAAGGAGGCCTACCAGAAGTATGTGGAAGGCGGCTGGCCTTCGCTGTCCTGCGATACGGCCTACGGCGGCCAGGGCCTGCCCTTTGCGGTGAACTCGGCGGTGTACGAGATGCTCAACAGCGCCAACCAGGCCTGGACCATGTACCCGGGCCTGTCGCACGGCGCCTATGAAGCCCTGCATGTGCACGGCACGGAAGAGCAAAAGAAGCTGTACCTGCCCAAGCTGACCAGCGGCGAGTGGACCGGCACCATGTGCCTGACCGAGCCCCATTGCGGCACCGACCTGGGCCTGCTGCGCACCAAGGCCGAGCCCGTGGCCGGCGCGCCCGAGGGCACTTACAAGATCACCGGCAACAAGATCTTCATCAGCGCGGGCGAGCACGACTTCACCGACAACATCGTCCACCTGGTGCTGGCCCGCCTGCCCGATGCGCCGGTCGGCTCCAAGGGCATCAGCCTGTTCGTGGTGCCCAAGTTCGTGGTCAAGGCCGATGGTTCGCTGGGCGAGCGCAACCCCATCTTCTGCGGCGCGCTGGAGCACAAGATGGGCATCCACGGCAATGCCACGGCACAGATCAATATCGACGGCGCCATCGGCACTCTGGTGGGCCAGCCGAACAAGGGCCTGCAGGCCATGTTCGTGATGATGAATGCCGCCCGCCTGGGCGTGGGCAACCAGTCGCTGGGCCTGACCGAGGTGGCCTACCAGAACGCCCTGGCCTATGCCAAGGACCGCCTGCAGATGCGCAGCTTGTCGGGCACCAAGGCCAAGGACAAGCCGGCCGACCCCATCATCGTCCACCCCGACGTGCGCCGCATGCTGCTGACGGCCAAGGCCTATGCCGAAGGCGGCCGCGCGCTGGTGACCTATTGCGCCTTCCTGATCGACAAGGAGTTCAACCACCCCGACGAAAAGGTGCGCAAGGACAGCGCCGAGCTGGTGGCGCTGCTGACGCCCATCGTCAAGGCCTTCATCACCGACAACGGCTGGACGGCCACCACCATGAGCCAGCAGGTCTATGGCGGCCATGGCTTCATCACCGAATGGGGCATGGAGCAGTTCGTGCGCGATGCGCGCATCAACATGATCTATGAAGGCACGAACGGCATCCAGGCGCTGGACCTGCTGGGCCGCAAGGTGCTGGGCAACCAGGGCGCCTCGCTCAAGAAGTTCGGCAAGCTGGTGGCGCAACTGGTGGAGGAAGAGGGCGTCAACGAGAAGATGGCCGAGTTCATCAACCCCATCGCCTACCTGGGCGACCAGATGACCAAGTTCACCACCGAGATCGGCTTCAAGGGCATGCAAAACCCCGATGAGGTGGGTGCCGCGTCCGTGGACTACCTGCGTGTGGCAGGCCACCTGGTGTTCGGCTACTTCTTCGCCCGCATGGCCCAGGTGGCGCTGCGCGAAATCGCCAAGGGCAATACCGACCCGTTCTACCAGGGCAAGCTGCAGACCGCGCGTTTCTACTTCGCCAAGCTGCTGCCCGAGACCGCCACGCTCATGCGCACGGCCCGCGCAGGCAGCAAGTCGCTGATGGACACGGACGCAGCGCTGGCCTGAACGGCTTCACTCCAACATGGGAGCGCGGGCTGTGCGCATCAGCATGGCCTGCGCACCTTTCTAGGCGAAGGGGGTTTGAAATGAAGGCATATCAAGCACTGGCAGCAATGGTCCTGGGCCTCACGGCTGCCGCAGCGCAGGCGCAGATGACGCCCGTGGGCCTGTGGAAGAGCGTGGACGACAAGAGCGGCGAGGCCAAGTCCGAGATCCGCGTGGCCGAGAACGACGGCGTGGTCACGGGCCGCATCGAGCAGATCCTACGCAAGGGCGCCGATCCGGCCGCCACCTGCACCGAATGTTCTGACGACCGCAAGGGCCAGCCGCTCAAGGGGCTGGAGATCATCCGCGGCGCCAAGAAGGCCGAGGGCAAGGACGTCTGGGAAGGCGGCAAGATCCTCGACCCTGAAAACGGCAAGACCTACACGCTGCGCCTGACGCCCATCGAAGGCGGCGCCAAGCTCGAGGTGCGTGGCTCCATCGGCCCCTTCGGCCGCACCCAGACCTGGGTGCGCGTGCAGTAAACCATTCCGGAGGGCGGCCGCAGCGGCCGCCTTCCTCCCACTTGTGGAACATCCATGTCCCGATTCAATGTGAAGAAAGTCGCCGTGCTCGGCGCTGGCGTGATGGGAGCGCAGATCGCGGCCCATCTGGTCAATGTCAAGGTGCCCGTGGTGCTGTTCGACCTGCCTGCCAAGGAAGGCCCGAAAAGCGGCATCGCCGAGCGCGCCATCGCCAACCTCAAGAAGCTCAAGCCTTCGCCCATCGGCGTGGCCGAGGACGCGGACTTGATCCAGCCCGCCAACTACGAAGAGCACCTCAAGCTGCTCAAGGGCTGCGACCTGATCATCGAGGCCATTGCCGAGCGCATGGACTGGAAGCTCGATCTGTACACCAAGATCGCGCCCCATGTGGCCAAGCACGCCATCGTGGCGTCCAACACCTCGGGCCTGTCCATCACCAAGCTGTCCGAGGCGCTGCCCGACGCGATCAAGCCGCGCTTTTGCGGCATCCACTTCTTCAACCCGCCGCGCTACATGCCGCTGGTGGAGCTGATCGCCACGCCGACCACGCAGCCCGTGGTGCTGGACCAGCTCGAAGCCTTCGTCACCAGCGGCCTGGGCAAAGGCGTGGTGCGCGCCAAGGACACGCCCAACTTCATCGCCAACCGCATCGGCATCGCCGGCATGCTGGCCACCATGAAGGAGGTCGAGAACTTCGGACTGACCTTCGACGTGGTCGATGACCTCACCGGCAAGAAGCTGGGCCGCGCATCCAGCGGCACCTTCCGCACGGCCGACGTGGTGGGCCTGGACACCATGGCCCATGTGATCAAGACGCTGCAGGACAACCTCAGCGCCGAGACCGATCCCTTCTACGGCAGCTTCGGCACGCCGCCCGTGCTGGCCAAGCTGATCGAGCTGGGCAACCTGGGCCAGAAGGCGAAGAAGGGCTTCTACAAGAAGGTCGGCCGCGACATCCTGCAGTTCGAGCTGGACAGCGAGGACTACGTGCCCGCCGGCGGCAAGGCCGACGAGGTCTATGGCCGCATGCTCAAGAAGCCCGCGGCCGAGCGCCTGAAGCTGCTGCGCAATGCCGAGGGCGCGCAGGGCCGCTTCCTGTGGGCCATCCTGCGCAACAGCTTCCACTACGCGGCCATCCACCTGGAGAGCATTGCCGAGTCCGCCCGCGACGTGGACCAGGCCATGCGCTGGGGCTTCGGCATGAAGCAGGGCCCCTTCGAGCTGTGGCAGGAAGCGGGCTGGCTGGAAGTGGCGAAGATGGTCCAGGAGGACATCGATGCCGGCAAGGCCTTGAGCAAGGCGCCCCTGCCCAAGTGGGTCTTCGAAGGCCCGGTGGCCGAGGCTGGCGGCGTGCACACGGCGCAGGGCTCGTGGAGCCCTGCCAAGGGCCAGTTCGTGCCCCGCCGCGTGCTGCCCGTCTACGAGCGCCAGATCTTCCCCGAGAAGCTGCTGGGCGAAGACAGCCTGCCCGACTGGAAGACGGCCGGCACCACGATCGCCGAATCCAAGGCGCTGCGCACCTGGACGCTGGACGGCCAGATCCTGATCGCCAGCATCAAGAACAAGATGCACGCCATCAGCCCCGAAGTCATGGAAGCGCTGATGGAAGCCGTGGACGTGGCCGAGACCGACTTCCAGGGCATGGTCATCTGGTCGGGCGATGCGCCGTTCAGCGTGGGCGCCGACCTGGAAGCCACCATGCCGGCCTTCGTGATCGGTGGCGCCGACGCCATCGAAAGCGTGGAGCAGGAGCTGCAAAACCTGATGCTGCGCATCCGCTACGCCCAGGTGCCCGTGGTTGCGGCCATCCATGGCATGGCGCTGGGCGGCGGCTGCGAGCTGGCCGTCTACAGCGCGCGCCGCGTGGCGCACATGGAAAGCTACATCGGCCTGGTGGAGGTCGGCGTGGGCCTGGTGCCCGGCGCGGGCGGCCTGACCTATATCGCGCGCCGCGCGGCAGAGAACGCCGCCACCAGCACGGGCAAGGACCTGCTGCCCTTCCTGACCGAAGGCTTCACGGCCGCGGCCATGGCCAAGGTGGGCACCAGTGCCATCGAGTCGCGCAAGCTGGGCTACCTGCTGGACAGCGACCTCATCGTGCCGCACAAGGACGAACTGCTCTTCGTCGCCATCAACGAGGCCAAGTCCATGGCCGCAGGCGGCTGGCGCGCGCCGCTGCCGCGCAGCTTCCCCGTGGCGGGACGCAGCGGCGTGGCCACCATCAAGGGCTCGCTGGTCAACATGCGTGACGGCGGCTTCATCAGCGAGTTCGACCAGCATGTGGCCAGCCTGATCGCCAACGTGGTCTGCGGCGGCGACGTGGATGCGGGCACCCTGGTGGACGAGGCCTATCTGATGAAGCTCGAACGCAAGGCGTTCTGCCACCTGATCGGCCATCCGAAGACCCATGAACGCATTCTCGGAATGCTGAACACCGGCAAGCCCGTCCGGAATTGATATGTCCCCCCTGAGTCGCTTCGCGCCTTCCCCCAGGGGGACGACAGCCTCGCGGCGGGGCGGCGCGGCCAGCTTAGGCCCTTGCTTGCTGTCCCTGACTTGGGACATGCCTGCGTTGCGGGCCGCGAATAACTGAGATCTAGGAGCAATCTCCATGAAACAAATCCAAGACGCCTACATCGTCGCCGCCACGCGCACGCCCATCGGCAAGTCGCACAAGGGCTTTTTCCGCAACTACCGTCCCGACGACCTGCTGGCGACCACGCTGAAGGCCGCGCTGGCCCAGGTGCCGGGGCTGGACCCGGCTGCCATCGAGGACATCATCTGCGGCTGCGCCATCCCCGAGGCCCAGCAGGGCCTGAACGTGGCGCGCATCAGCGCCGTGCTGGCGGGCCTGCCCACCAGCGTGGGCGGCATCACCGTGAACCGCTTCTGCGCCTCGGGCCTGTCGGCCGTGGCCATGGCGGCGGACCGCATCCGCGTGGGCGAGGCCGACGTGATGATCGCGGCCGGCGTCGAGAGCATGAGCATGGTGCCCATGATGGGCAACGCGCCCTCGCTGTCGCCGTCCATCTTCGAGCGCGATGGCGACGTGGGCATTGCCTATGGCATGGGCCTGACGGCCGAGAAGGTGGCCCAGCAGTGGAAGGTCTCGCGCGATGCGCAGGACGCCTTTGCGCTGGAGTCGCACCGCCGTGCCCTGGCCGCGCAGCAGGCCGGCGAGTTCAAGGACGAGATCACGCCCATCGAGGTCACCGACCGGGGCCTGGACCTGGCCAAGGGCGAGCCCGTGGTGCGCACGCGCACCGTGGAGCTGGACGAGGGCGCGCGCCCCGACACCAGCCTGGAAGGCCTGGGCAAGCTGCGCACCGTGTTCGCGGCGCGCGGCTCGGTGACGGCCGGCAACAGCTCGCAGACCAGCGATGGCGCAGGCGCGCTGATCCTGGCCAGCGGCGCTGCCGTGCAGCGCTTCGGCCTCACGCCGCTGGCGCGCTTCGTGAGCTATGCCAGCAAGGGCGTGCCGCCGGCCATCATGGGCATCGGCCCCATCGAGGCCATCCCGGCAGCGCTGCGCTATGCGGGCCTCAAGCAGGACGACATCGACTGGTTCGAACTCAACGAAGCCTTTGCAGCCCAGTCGCTGGCCGTGGTCAACACGCTGGGCCTGGACCCCGCCAAGGTCAACCCCATGGGCGGCGCGATTGCCCTGGGCCACCCGCTGGGCGCCACGGGCGCCATCCGCTCGGCCACCGTGGTGCATGCGCTGCGCCGCAAGCAATTGCGCTACGGCATGGTGACCATGTGCGTCGGAATGGGCCAGGGCGCCGCCGGCATCTTCGAGCGGGTCTGACCGTTGCTCAAGGCCCCGTTCGCGGGGCTTTGTCTTTTTCGCTCATCCCATTCTTTCCCATCCATGCGAGCCGGCACAGAAACGGCACCGACCAGGAGACAGCCATGGAACAACACCAACTCAGCAGCGATGGCGCCACGCTGGCGCTGCGCGTCTATACGCCCGCTGGCCCGCCGCGCGCCAGCGTGGTCATCGGCGGGGCCATGGGGGTGCGCCAGGCCTTCTACGAGGCCTTTGCCACCTGGCTTGCGGGCCAGGGCTATCGGGTGACCAGCTTTGACTACCGGGGCCATGGCGATTCCCTGCAAGGCTCTTTGCGTCAGGTGCGTGCCGACCTGTGCGACTGGGCGCGCGACTACGAGGCAGTCATCGCCCATGCCAAGGCGCAGTTGCCGGACCAGCCGCTGTTCCTGATCGGCCACAGCCTGGGCGCCCAGCTGCCGGGCCTGCTGCGCTCCCCGCAGCTGGTGGACGGCCTTTTGAGCATTGCGGCCGGCAGCGGCTACTGGCGCGACAATGCGCCCCGCCTCAAGCGCATGGTTCCCTATTTCTGGCATGTGCTGGTGCCCGTGGCCACGCGCCTGTGCGGCTACTTTCCGGGCCGGCGCCTGCGCAAGGTGGGCGACCTGCCGGCCGGCGTCATGCTGCAGTGGCGCCGCTGGTGCCTGAACCCGCGCTACAGCGTGGGTGCCGAGGGCGAGGCCGCCGCGCGCAGCTACGCCGCCGTGCGCTTTCCGGTGATGGCGCTGTCCATGAGCGACGACGAACTCATGACCTGGCGCGGCACCGAGCACCTGTTCGCGCTCTACGCCAATGCCCCCAGCCGCATCGAGCGCATCGAACCCAAGGCCCTGCAGTTGCGGCGCATAGGGCATTTCGGCTTCTTCCGCGCCGATATGCGCGACGCGCTCTGGGGCCGGGCCGTGGACGTGTTCTCGGGCTGGACCAAGGCGCCGGCCGCCGCGGCCCACCCGCGCTTTCCCTCACCCGCAGAGTCGCCGGCTTGACGGACGCGGGCCCCGCTTGCCATCACACTCGTTTGCCATGAGCACAGACATCCATCCTCTCGACCAGGCCGTGGCGCTCACGCCCACCGGCGCCGTTGGCCACTACCAGGGCCAGACCACGCAGGACTACTGGAACATGGTGGGCCCGTACGGCGGCATCACCGCCGCCGCGCTGGTGCAGGCCATCCAGCAGCATCCGCTGTGCCTGGGCGATCCGCTGTCCATCACCGTCAACTACGCGGCCGCGCTGGGCGCGGGGCGCTTCGACATCGAGGCCCGCCCCGTGCGCACCAACCGCTCCACCCAGCACTGGCTGCTGACCATCACTCAGCCTGACCAGGACGGTGATGCCCAGGTCGTCACCACGGCCACGGCCGTCACGGCCGTGCGGCGCAGCACCTGGGGCGGCACCGACCTGTCCATGCCCGAGGTGCCGTCGCCCGCCACCGTGCCGCGCGTGCCGCCGCTGGGCGGCGTGGAATGGCTCAACCGCTACGACATGCGCTTTCTCGACGGCATCATTCCCCAGACCTGGGATGGCCGCGAGACCGACAGCCTCACGCGCCTGTGGGTGCGCGACGAGCCGCCGCGCGCACTGGATTTTTGCGCGCTGGCCGGCCTGGCTGACGTATTCTTCCCGCGCGTGTGGCTGCGCCGCGCACAGCGCACCCCGGCGGGCACGGTGTCCATCACCGTCTACTTCCATGCGGGGCGTGAGGAACTGGCCGCCGCAGGCACGGGCCACCTGCTGGCCCAGGCGCGCGGCCAGGAGTTTCGCAACGGCTTCTTCGACCAGAGCGCCCAGCTGTGGAGCGAGGCCGGCGTGATGCTGGCGAGCAGCCACCAGATCGTGTATTTCAAGGAATAAGCAAGGCAAGACCATCATGAGCGAAACCACCCAGGACATCCTCGTGCACACCGAAGCCGGTGTCTGCACCATCACCTTCAACCGCGCAGACAAGAAGAACTCCATCACCGAGGCCATGTACGCCAGCATGGCCGATGCGCTGGCCCAGGCCGGCGAAGACGCCGCCGTGCGCTGCGTGGTCTTCCAGGGCGACATGGCCATCTTCAGCGCGGGCAACGACATTGCCGACTTCCTCAAGCAGTCGGCCGGCGGCGCCGCCAGGCCGGAAGGCGAGCAGCGCCCCGTCTGGCGCTTCCTGCACAACATCGCCGCCTTTCCCAAGCCCGTGATCGCCGCCGTCTGCGGCCCGGCCGTGGGCATCGGCACCACCTTGCTGCTGCACTGCGACTTGGTCTATGCGGGCGACAACGCGGCCTTCTCGCTGCCCTTCGTGAACCTGGGCCTGTGCCCCGAAGCGGCCTCCAGCCTGCTGCTGCCCCAGATGCTCGGCTACCACCGCGCGGCCGAGGCCCTGCTGCTGGGCGAGCCCTTCCTGGCCGAAGCCGCCCTGGAAGTGGGCCTGGTCAACCGCGTCGTGCCGCCCAGCGAATGCAATGCGCTGGCCCAGGCCCAGGCCAGGAAGCTGGCCGCCAAGCCGCTGTCGGCCCTGATCGATACCAAGCGCCTCATGAAGGCCGGCCAGTCCGGCCTGGTGCGCGAGCGCATGGCCGAGGAGGGAGCGAGCTTCGGCAAGCTGATGGGCGGGCCTGCTGCCAAGGAGGCGTTCACCGCGTTCATGGAGAAGCGCAAGCCGGACTTCAGCCAGTGCTGAAATCCACGAAGGCCTCCGAGGCGCCCGTGCAGTTCGAGCCCGAGTTCATCGCCGGGCTGCGCGAAGTGTTCGAGCGCCAGATCGCCTTCAACCAGGTGCTGGGCCTGCGCATCACCGAAGTGCTGCCCGAGCGGGTTGAAGGCCGCATCACCATGCGGCCCGAGCTCATCGGCCACGCCGCCTACCAGCGCATCCACGGCGGCGTGATCAGCGCCGGTCTGGACTCCATGGGCGGCCTGGCCGTCATGGCGGCCATCGGTGCCAAGCACATGGACGATGCGCCGCTGCAGCGCCTGCACCGCTTCTCGCGCCTGGGCACCATCGACCTGCGCGTGGACTACCTGCGCCCCGGCATAGGCAGCGAATTCATCCTGCGCGCCGAGGTGCTGCGGCTGGGTTCGCGCGTGGCCAACACGCGCATGGAGTTCCTGGGGGCCGATGGCAGCTTGCTGTCCACGGGGACGGCGGCGTACATCGTTTCTTGAAGCATGGCCCGCTGACTGCGGGCCTTCTTTTTGCGTCTTTTCACCCCCAGCGCGCGCGCCACACGGCCCAGGCCGTGCCTGCGCCATAGGCGGCCATGGCCACGGCCACGAGGATGAACAGCGACTGGGCGCTGCCCAGGCCGCTGGACATGAGCCAGCCGCCGCCCACCACCACGATCAGCAGGCGCACCGTGCCGGCCAGCACGGGAGCCCAGACGCGGCCTGCGCCCAGGGAGGCGAAGTACAGCACCAGTCCCAGGCCGAACAGCCCGAAGGCCGGGCCCACGGTGCGCAGGTAGAGGTCGGCATAGGCGCGCACGGCCGGGTCGCCGGTGAAGATGCCTGACCACAGCTGCGGCCAGACCATGACCACCAGGCCCAGCACGCCCAGCAGGGCGGCGGCCATGGCGCCGCCCGACCAGGCCACGCGGCGGGCGCGTGCCACCTGGCCTGCGCCCATGGCCATGCCCACCATGGGCACGGCGGCCATGCCCACGCCGAAGGCCATGGGGATCAGCAGGAACTCCAGCCGCTGGCCTATGCCGTAGCCGGCCAGGGCCAGCGGGCCCAGGCGGGCGACCATGCCTGTCAGCAGCAGCGCGGCCAGCGCCGTTTGCACGGGGGACAGGCAGGCCAGGGCGCCCACGCGCAGGATGTCGCGGAACATGGGCCAGGCCAGGCGCGGCGTGCGCCAGTCCAGCTGCAGGCGCTGCTGGCCCCACTGCAGGTAGGCCAGGAAGGCCGCCACGGCCAGCACCATGGCCACGATGTTGCCCACGGCCACGCCCGGCATGCCCCAGCGCGGCATGGGCCCCAGGCCCAGCCCCAGCGTGCCGCCGACGGCGATCTGCACCAGCGAGGCCGCAAAGATCACGGCCGACGGCATGCGCATATTGCCCGTGCCCCGCACCACCGAGGCCAGCGTATTGCACAGCCACACCAGGATGGCGCCGCTGAACAGCACGGCGCCAAAGCCCGTGGCCGCCGCCAGTACCTCGCCGCGCCCGCCCAGCCAGCCGTAGAAGGTGGCGCCGCAGAGCACGAAGATGAGCGAGTACAGCAGCCCCGCGATGGCGCCGATCACGATGGCGTGCAGGGCCAGTGCCGAGGCACGCGCGCCGTCGCCCGCACCCAGCGCGCGGCTGATGGCCGAGGACACGCCGCTGCCCATGGCGCCGTTGCTCATCATCTGCGTGAGCATGGCCAGCGGAAACACCAGGGCCATGGCCGCCAGCGATACGGTTCCCAGCTGCCCCACGTAGTAGGTCTCGGCCACGGCGACCAGCACCGACATGCTCAGCGCCACCATGTTGGGCACGGCCAGGCGCATCAGGGTGGAGGCGATGGGGCCGCTGACCAACGGATGCGCTGACCCGCTGGCCGCAGCGCCAGGGGCTGCGGAGGGCAGGGCGGCGCTCATTCCGCGCTCTCCTGCGTGGCGGTTTCCAGCACGGGCAGCATGCCCAGCACCAGGCTTTCCAGCGCGCCGATCTGCTCGCTGCCGCACAGCTCGCGCACGCGCTGCTGCGCCTGGCGCCACAGGGCGGCAGCCTCGCGGATGCGGGCGCGGCCTTCGGGCGTGACCACCACGCAGCGGCTGCGCGCATCCGCGCCGGGAACCAGGTCGATGAAGCCGGCCTGCTGCAGCGTGCGCAGATTGCGCGTCATCGTCGTGCGGTCGGTGTGCAACTGCTCGGCCAGGGCCGAGACCGTGGGCGGGCCGTCGGGCGCATTGCGTGCCTGCACCAGCAGGCTGAACTGCGTGCCGCGCAGGCCGCTGGGCGCCAGCGTGTCGTCATAGAGTTGCGAGATCTTGCGCGACAGGCTGCGCACCATGAAGCAGGTGCAGACCGGACTGGCGGCGCTTGAGGTGGAGGAGGTCATGGGGTGTAGGGCAGGTGGCCTGGAATGGAAATAAGTGTAGATGCACCTATTGATTTGCGCATGTCCGCTGCGCGACCTGCGCATGCGCGGTGTGTGATCGAGAAAGGCTTGCAAGCACATGAAACGGGAGAACCATCTCGTTACCGTTCTTGCGAGATGCCGGCATTTGTTGCCAGTTCGTGTGCGTAGCATCGGATTTTTCCGAAGGAGACCCACCCATGGCTGTTCAGAACCCGTTCTTTGGCAAGCGCGACAACGATGCTTTCACCTCCCGCAACACCCTGGGCAGCGGCACAGGCGCCGCCAGCACGGGCGGCAGCCCTTCGGGAGCCGTCATGCCCAGCTCCAGCGTGAGCAGCCCGGCATCCACCCAGCGCCAGGCCTCGCCTGTGTCGCAGGACTCTCCGGGCAGCAAGCTCACCGTGGGCCCCAACATCAAGCTCAAGGGCGTGGAGATCACCGACTGCGACACGCTGGTGGTCGAAGGCACGGTGGAGGCCACCATGGACTCGCGCGTGATCCAGATCGCCGAGCAGGGCGCCTTCCATGGCACGGCCGAGATCGATATCGCCGAGATCCATGGCGTGTTCGACGGCACGCTGACCGTGCGCGAGAAGCTGGTCATCTACGGCACGGGCAAGGTCAGCGGCAAGATCCGTTACGGCAAGGTGGTGATCGAAGAGGGCGGCGAGCTCACGGGCCAGATCGAGGCCGGTTCCTCGCCGCGTTCATCTTCGGGTTCGGCCGTGGCGTCCAGCGCCTCCAGCCTGTCCTCTTCCTCGTCGGCCGTCTCCAGCGACAGCGCCGCCAGCAGTTCCGCGGCCCTGGCTGCGGCCACCGCAGCGGCCTCGCTGCAGCCGCGCGTCACGCCGTCGCTGGCATGAGCCATCTCTGCTGCTGGAAATGAAAAAGCGACCTGCGAAGGTCGCTTTTTTCATGGCTGCAGAGGCGGGGCGGGTTCAGCCGGCCTGCTGCTGCTTTCGTTCTGCATTGCGCTCGGCCGATGCGCGCCAGGAACGCACCTGGTCGTTGTCCGGAAGCGACTGGGGCTTGCCCTGGCCGTCGATGGCCACGTAGGTCAGCAGGGCTTCGGTCACCTTGACGAAGCGGCCCTGGTCGGCAAAGCGCTCGGCATAGACCTCGACATCGACCGTGACCGAGGTGCGGCCCACGCGCTGCACGCTGGAGTAGAACGACAGGATGTCGCCCACGCGCACGGGCTGCTTGAAGATGAACTCGTTCACGGCCACGGTGACCATGCGGCTCTGGCCCAGGCGCGAGGGCAGCACGGAACCTGCCAGGTCAACCTGCGCCATGACCCAGCCGCCGAAGATGTCGCCATTGGCGTTGACATCGGCGGGCATGGGAATGACCTTGAGAACCAGCTCCTTGTCTGCGGGCAAGGGATGGGGCGGGAGGTCGGGGCGGGGTGGCATGGGCACAATCGGGTCAATATAACAACCGAGAATTGTCTTTCATGCGACGCGAGAGCGCTTCCCCTACGGATTTACCCTTAGTCCCAACCCCGGCACCGTCGCGGGACTGGAACGCGCTGCGGCGCCTGCTGCCCTACCTGTGGCAATACAAGTGGCGCGTGCTGGCGGCGCTGGGCTTCATGATCGGGGCCAAGCTCGCCAACGTGGGCGTGCCGGTGCTGCTCAAGCACCTGGTCGATGCGCTGGATCTGAAGGCCGGCGACGCCCGCGCGGTGCTCGTCGTGCCCGTGGCCCTGCTGCTGGCCTACGGGCTGCTGCGCTTTTCCAGTTCGCTGTTCACCGAGCTGCGCGACCTGGTCTTTGCCAAGGCCACGCAGGGCGCCTCGCGGGCGATTGCGCTGTCCACCTTCGAGCACCTGCATGCGCTGAGCCTGCGCTTTCACCTGGAGCGCCAGACCGGCGGCATGACGCGCGACATCGAGCGCGGCGTGCGCAGCACCGAGTCGCTGATCTCGTATTCGCTCTACAGCATCCTGCCCACCTTCATCGAAATGGCGCTGGTGCTGGGCATCCTGGCGCTGCGCTTCGACATCTGGTTCGCGGTCATCACGCTGGCGGCGCTGGTGTTCTACATCACGTTCACGGTCACGGTGACCGAGTGGCGCACGCGCTTTCGGCGCGAGGCCAATGCCCAGGAGTCGGCGGCGCACACCAAGGCCATCGACTCGCTGCTGAACTACGAGACCGTCAAGTACTTCGGCAACGAGGGCTTCGAGGCGCGGCGATATGACGAGAACCTGGAGGCGCTGCGCCGCGTGCGCCTCAAGAGCCAGACCACGCTGAGCATGCTCAACTGCGGGCAGCAGCTGATCATCGCCACGGCCTTGGTCGCCATCCTCTGGCGCGCCACGCAGGGCGTGGTGGACGGGCGGCTGTCGCTGGGCGACCTGGTCATGGTCAATGCCTTCATGATCCAGCTCTACATCCCGCTGGGCTTTCTGGGCGTGATCTACCGCGAGATCAAGCAGAGCCTTACCGACCTGGAGCGCATGTTCACCCTCATGGACAAGGAGCGCGAGGTGGCCGACGCGCCCGGCGCCCGGCCCCTGCCGGCCGACGGCGCGCCGCCCGAGTTGCGCTTCGAGCATGTGGACTTTGCCTATGACCCCGAGCGGCCCATCCTCAAGGACGTGAGCTTCACCATTCCGGCCGGCAAGACCGTGGCCGTGGTCGGCCCTTCGGGCTCGGGCAAGAGCACGCTGGCGCGGCTGATCTTCCGCTTCTACGACGTGCAGTCCGGCCATGTGCGCATCGCCGGGCACGACCTGCGCGAGCTGACCCAGGACAGCGTGCGCGGCGCCGTGGGCATCGTGCCGCAGGACACGGTGCTGTTCAACGACACGGTGGAATACAACATTGCCTACGGCCGTCCCGGCGCCAGCCGCGACCAGGTGGTGGCGGCCGCACGCGCCGCGCGCATCCACGACTTCATCGAGGCCACGCCCCAGGGCTATGCCACGCGCGTGGGCGAGCGCGGCCTCAAGCTGTCGGGCGGCGAAAAGCAGCGCGTGGCGATTGCGCGCACCCTGCTCAAGGACCCGCCCATCCTGATCTTTGACGAGGCGACGTCGGCGCTGGACTCGGCCAACGAGCGCGCCATCCAGGCCGAGCTGCAAAGCGCCGCGCGCAACAAGACGGCGCTGGTGATTGCCCACCGCCTGTCCACCGTGGTCGATGCGCACGAGATCCTGGTCATGGATGCGGGCCGCATCGTCGAGCGCGGCACCCACGCCCAGCTGGTCGCGGCGGGCGGGCGCTATGCGGACATGTGGGCGCTGCAGCAAAGCGGGGAGCCCGCCGTGCTGTAGCGCGGGGCGGCCGAGGGACCTGGCGGCCGGGTGGCCGGGCGCCTGGACGGCTTCAGGGCTTGAGGTGCGTGACCAGGAACTGCTCCATGGCTTCGTAGAACTCGAACTTGTTCTCGTCGTTGTGAAAGCCGTGGCCCTCGTTGTCCTTGACCATGTACTGCACCTCGACGCCGCGCTCGCGCAGCGCCTTCACCACCTGGTCGCTCTCGTCCTTGTTCACGCGCGGATCGCGCGCGCCCTGGGCGATGAACAGCGGGGCCTTGATGCGGTCCACATGCAGGGCCGGCGAGGTGGCGGCCAGGCGCTCCCTGTCGCGCTCGGGATCGCCCACCATGGCGTGCATCTGGTCCAGCAGCGGCTTCCAGTAGGGCGGAATGGTCTTCATGAAGGTGAACAGGTTGGACACGCCCACATAGTCCACGGCCGCCGCATACAGGTCGGGGGTGAAGGCCACGCCGGCCAGCGTGGCATAGCCGCCATAGCTGCCGCCGTAGATGCCGATGCGCGCAGGGTCGGCAATGCCCTGGTCGATCAGCCAGTGCACGCCATCGGTGATGTCGTCCTGCATCTTCAGGCCCCATTGGCCGAATCCCGCTTCCCAGAACGCGCGGCCATAGCCCGTGGAGCCCCGGAAGTTCACCTGCAGCACGCAGAACCCCCGGTTGGCGAGGAACTGCACCTCGGGGTTGTAGCCCCAGCCGTCGCGGGCCCAGGGGCCGCCGTGCGGGTTGATGATGCAGGCCAGGTTCCTGGGCTCGCGGCCGGCCGGCAGGGTCAGGTAGCCGTGGATGGTCAGTCCGTCGCGGCTGGTGTAGCTGACGGGCTGCACGCGCGACATGGCGGACTCGGGAATGGCAGGGTTGATGTCGGCCAGCTTGGTCAGCGCATCGGCGGCCGCGTCGTAGATGTAGCGCGCGCCCGGCGTGCGGTCGTTGAAGGCGGCGACGATGAACTTGTCCTCGGCGCGGTTGGCGCCCTGGATGGCGAAGTCGTAGCCCGGCAGTTGCGCAGCCAGCCGGCCGTACAGGGCTTCGGTCTCGGCATCGAAGAAGCGGTACTGCGGCTTGTCGGTCTGGTAGGCGGCCAGGGTCAGCACGCGGCGCTTGCGCGAATAGGCGGCTGCGCCCAGATCGACTTCCTCGGGCACGAAGATTTCCTCTTCCTCGTCGGGCCGAGCCGGGTCGATGACCACCAGGGCCAGCTTGTCGCGGCCCCGGTTGGACAGGGCGTAGAGCTTGTGGTCATCGAAGGTGAAGAAGGCCGGGCTGACGCTGGTGCGGTAGTCGGTGGTGATCAGGGGCTGGAACTCGCCGGCCTCGTCGTCGCGGTAGAGCAGGGCGCTGTTCAGGCCGTCGCTGGCCACGGCGGCCCGCACGCGGCCCGCATGGTCGGTCTGCCAGCCGACGATGTTGCCGGGGTTCTGCGCCACCAGTTGCGCCGCGCCCGTGTGCACGTTCACGCGGTACACGTCGAAGACCTCGGCATCGCGCTGGTTGTGGCTGATCAGCACATGGTCTGGGTCGTCTTCCAGGTCGTCCTCGATGCTGGCGCGCACGCCGTCCCAGGGCGTCAGGTCGGTGGCTTCGCCGCTGCGCGCGTTGACCGCCAGCACGTGGAAGTTCTCGTCGCCGCCGAAGTCCTTCTGGTAGAGCACCACATCCGAGCCCTTCCAGAAGAAGTTGCTGATGTCGCGCTCGGTCTCGGCCGTGATGCGGCGCGGCTCGCCCACAGGGGTGCTGCCCGCCAGCGCCTGCACATGGATGTTCATGCGCGCCGGATGGCCGTCCACGCTGACGGGCTGCATGAAGCCCAGCATGCTTCCGTCATCGGCAAGGCGGAAGAAGCCCCGCTCCGGATTGCGGAAGAAGTCCTTGATCGGATAGGCCTGCGGAGCCTGCGCATCGGCGCTGGCATCCCGTGCCAGGTTGAGGATGTGGGCGGCCATGGCGGGGTGTCGGGAAAACGTCGGCAAGGGTGACCTCCTGGGTTGCAGCGGCAGGGGAAAAAGGGAGCCGGCCATGATGCCATGGCGATGTATACAAACAGGCGGGTCACTGTCTTTGCTGGGATTGGTTGTATACATTTGATTGGTGTTTTCCCGTGTTTTTGCGGAAAAATGCACCATGAATCGCCTTGGATGTATACATTCACGCCATTCCATCCAGACGAAGCCCCATGAGCCCCCAGCTTGCCCCCGCCGCCTCCGAAGCGGAAAGCCACTCCCAGGTCATCAAGGCCCAGCTGCAACTGCGCGAGATGATTCTTGCGGGCGAACTGCCCGCAGGCGAGCGCATCGCCGAGCTCACCGTGGTGCAGCGCCTGGGCATCTCGCGCACGCCGGTGCGCGCCGCGCTGATGCGGCTGGAGCAGGAAGGCCTGCTCGAAGCCATGGCCGGCGGGCGCGGCTACCGCGTGCGGCTGTTCTCCGAGGCCGATGTGGCCGATGCCATCGAGCTGCGCGGCACGCTGGAAGGCCTGGCCGCGCGCTGGGCGGCCGAGCGCGGCGTGGCCGAGCCGCTGCTGGCCCAGGCCGGCCGCTGCCTGGATGCCATCGACCGTGTGCTGGAGACGGCCGACTGGGGCGATGAGGCCTTCTCGCGCTATGTGGCGCTGAACTCCGAATTCCACGACCTGCTGCACTCCATGGCCGGCAGCAGCGTCATGCAGCGCGAGCTGGAGCGCGTGGTGCGCATGCCCTTCGCCTCGCCCTCGGGCTTTGTGCTGGCGCGGGCCGAATCGCCGCGTGCGCGCCACAGCCTGATGGTGGCCCAGGACCAGCACCGCCAGGTGCTGGACGCCATTGCCGCGCGCGAGGGCGCCCGGGCCGAGGCGCTGATGAAAGAGCACTCGCGCATTGCGCGCCGCAACCTGCGCGAGGCCGTGAGCGAGCCCGGCAGCCATGCGGTTCCTGGCGTGCAGTTGATCCGAGCCTGATTCGAGCTTGATCCGCGCTTGATACGTGCTTGATACGTGCTTGATACGTGCCGGCGGCCTCGGCCGCCCGTGCCCCAGCCACCGCAGCGCCAAGGACTGCGGACCCCACCCATAAAGGAGACCCCCATGAGCACATTCCCCAAGAACACCTGGTACGTGGCCGCTACGTCCGACGAGATCCAGGACAAGCCGCTGGGCCGTCGCATCTGCGGCGAGCGCATCGCGTTCTACCGCGCGCAGCACGGCGTTGCCGCCGTGGAGGATTTCTGCCCGCACCGCGGCGCGCCCCTGTCGCTGGGCTTTGTCTGCGAGGGCAAGCTGGTCTGCGGCTACCACGGGCTGGAGATGGGCTGCGACGGCAAGACCATTGCCATGCCGGGCCAGCGCGTGCGCGGCTTCCCCGAGATCCGCAGCTATCCCGTCGAGGAACGCCACGGCTTCATCTGGGTCTGGCCTGGCGACAAGGCGCTGGCCGATGCCGCCCTGATTCCGAAGCTGCCCTGGCACGACAACCCCGAATGGGCCTACGGCGGCGGCATGTTCCACATCCAGGCCGACTACCGGCTGATGATCGACAACCTCATGGACCTGACGCACGAGACCTATGTGCACGCCAGCTCCATCGGCCAGGCCGAGATCGACGAGACGCCCTGCAAGACCGAGACGCGCGGCGAGGGCGCCGATGTCGAGGTCGTCACCAGCCGCTTCATGAACGACATCCCTGCCCCCCCGTTCTGGAAGATGGCGCTGCGCAGCAACGGCCTGGCCGACGAGGTGCCCGTGGACCGCTGGCAGGTCTGCCGCTTCACCCCGCCCAGCCATGTGCTGATCGAGGTCGGCGTGGCCCATGCAGGCCACGGCGGCTACGACGCGCCCGACGAGCACAAGGTCTACAGCATGGTGGTGGACTTCATCACGCCCGAGACCGAGGAGTCCATGTGGTACTTCTGGGGCATGGCGCGCCGCTTCAATCCGGGCGATGCCGAAGTCACCGACCGCATCCGCGAGGGCCAGCACAAGATCTTCAGCGAAGACCTGCAGATGCTGGAGCTGCAGCAGCGCAACCTCAGTGCCCACCCCGACCGCAAGCTGCTCAAGCTCAACATCGATGCGGGCGGCGTGCAGTCGCGCAAGGTCATCGACAAGTGGATTGCGCAGGAGCAGCAGGCGGCGGCGGTGGCCGCAGCAGCGGCCCAGCCTGCCGCCGCCGTGGCCTGAGGCTGCCGGCATGGCCAGGCCAGCAGGCGCGGGCGGCGCCGGGGATGGGGTAACCTCGGCGGGCTTCAACCCCAGGGCCGCAAGGCCTGCCGCCACCGATGGTCCACTCCGCCTCCGATCCGCTTTCCATCGACCTCTACGACCAGCCGGGCCACCTGATCCGGCGCGCGCAGCAGATCGCGGCGCAGCTGTTCCGCGACGTGCTGGGGCCGGACGTGACGCCCGTGCAGTACGCCATCCTGCGCATGCTGCAGGAAAAGCCGGGCATCGACCAGGTGACGCTGGCGCGGCTGGTGGCGTTGGACAACTCCACCACGGCCGACATCGCGGCGCGCCTGGAGGCCAAGGGCTGGGTGCTGCGCGAGATCCTGCCCCGGCGCCAGCGGCGGCTGACGCTCACGGCCGAGGGCGAGACCATGCTGGCCGGCTTCGTGCCCAATGTCCACGAACTGCACGAGCGCATGCTGGCCGCGCTCGAACCCCAAGAGCAGGCCGAGTTCAAGCGCCTGCTGCGCAAGTTCGTGCAACTGCACGACGCACGCGACACCCTCGACGCTTCCTCATCCGACTGACGGCGGCCCGGCCGCCTCCGAGTCTGCGCGGCCCCGCCTGATCGGGGAAATCCCGGTATCTGGCGCAGATTTTCATTCAGTAAACTGAATCACATTCAGCATACGTAATGATGTGCTGAGAACACAAGAAAGCTCCCACAGAGCTTCAACCCAAGGAGACTCACGATGACTGCCTCTACCCCTGTTCCATGGCTGCAGCGGCCTTGCGCCGCTGCATCGTCCAGCTGCCCGTTGCGGGAGCTGCGGCCATGAGCGCCGACCTGCGTGCAAGCGTCGACCAGCGGCCGATGACGCGCTTCCAGTGGTCGGTCATAGCCCTGTGCATGGTGCTCAACATGATCGACGGCTTCGACGTCCTGGTCATGGCCTTCACGGCCTCGGCCGTGTCGGCGCACTGGCAGCTCAGCGGAGCCCAGCTGGGCTTTCTGCTCAGTGCGGGCCTGTTCGGCATGGCGGGCGGATCGCTGCTGATCGCGCCCTGGGCCGACCGGCTGGGCCGCCGGCCGCTGATCCTGGCCTGCCTGGCCCTCTCGGGCGTGGGCATGCTGGGCTCGGCCTTCAGCCACAGCGCCATCCAGCTTGCGGCGCTGCGCGTGCTCACGGGCCTGGGCGTGGGCGGCATCCTGGCCTGCAGCAACGTGATCGCCAGCGAATACGCCTCGCAGCGCTGGCGCAGCCTGGCCGTCACCCTGCAGTCCACGGGCTATGCGCTGGGCGCCAGCATTGGCGGCTCCATCGCGGTGTGGCTGCTGGGGCGCCATGACTGGCGCGCCGTCTTCCTCTTCGGCGGCTGCGTGACGCTGGGCGTGCTGGTCCTGGCCTGGTGGCGACTGCCCGAATCCATGGACTTTCTGCTGGCGCGGCGCCCGGCCGGCGCGCTGCAGCGGCTCAATGCCCTGGTCGGCCGGCTGGGCCTGCCCGCATTGGTTGCGCTGCCGCCTGCCGCGCCCGCATCGGCGGGGCCGGTGCGGCGTGGCCCGCTGCAGCTGTTCGTGCCGGGCCTGCGCCGGCCCACGCTGCTGGTCTGGCTGTCGTTCTTCGCGGTGATGTTCGGCTTTTACTTCGTCATGAGCTGGACGCCCAAGCTGCTGGCCGCCTCGGGCCTCACGCCCGAGCAGGGCGTGACCGGCGGCGTGCTGCTGAGCCTGGGCGGCATCCTGGGCGCCACCTTGCTGGGCCTGCTGGCGGCGCGCTATCCCGTGCACCGCGCACTGGCTGGCTTCATGCTGGCCACGGCCGTGCTGCTGTGCTTCATCGTGAGCAATCCGGGCTCGCTGCTGCTGTCGTATGCGCTGGCCTTCCTGATCGGCGTCTTTGTCAACGGCTGCGTTGCCGGGCTCTATGCCATCGCGCCCATGGTCTATGGCGGCGAGGTGCGCGTGACCGGCGTGGGCTGGGGCATAGGCATAGGGCGCATCGGCGCCATCGTCTCGCCCATGGTCGCGGGCTCGCTGCTCGACGCCTCCTGGTCGGCCAGCCAGCTGTACGTGGGCTATGGCGCGGCCTTCGTGTTCGCGGCCTGCATCGTGTCGCTGCACCGGCTGCAAGGGCCCGAAGCCGGCAGGCCCGCAGCCACGGGCCGCACGCTGTCGGCGCATTGAGCGCGGCTTGCAGACAAGAAGGAGAACCCCATGACCGAATGCACCACCATTGCATCCGCCTCCACGCCTGCCTCCACGCCCGCCTTCCCGCTGGACCAGTGGTATGTCGCCGGCTTTGCCTGGGAGCTCAAGGAAGCGCCACTGGCCCGCACCCTGCTGGGCCGGCCCGTCGTGCTGTTTCGCACGCCCGATGGCAGCGTGGCCGCGCTGGAAGACCGCTGCTGCCACCGCGAGCTGCCGCTGTCTTGCGGCACGGTGGAGGCGCGCGGCCTGCGCTGCGGCTACCACGGCCTGCTGTTCGACCGCGCCGGGCAGTGCCTGGAGATTCCGGGCCAGCAGCGCATACCGCCCAAGGCCTGCGTCAAGTCCTTCGACCTGCGCGAGCGTGACCAGATCCTCTGGATCTGGATGGGCGCCACGCCCGATTCCGTGCCCGCGCATGAGCCGCCCGCCTACCCCGTGCACGGCGATGCGCGCTACCGCTTCGGCGGCGATGTCTACCACTACGACGCGCCCTACCAGCTCATCCACGACAACCTGCTGGACCTCAGCCACCTGGGCTATGTGCACCTCAAGACCATCGGTGGCAATGCCGGCGTCCACATGAATGCCGAGCTCAAGGTGCGCCAGGAGGGCGACAGCGTCACCGTGCTGCGCTGGATGCCCGACTCCGACCCGCCGCCCACCTATGCGGCGGCCTGGCCGTTCGCGGGCCGCATCGACCGCTGGCAGGAGGTGGAGTTCCACCCCTCGCATGTGCGCATCTGGACTGGCGCCATGGATGCGGGCAGCGGGCAGCTGGACGATCCGCAGCGCGAAGGCTTTCACATGCGGGGCTTTCACGGCGTGACGCCGGAGACCGAGCATTCGGCCCACTACTTCTGGACCATCGCCACCAACCCGCATCCCGACATGCAGGACACCACGCGCCTGGTCATCGACCAGACGGCTGCCACCTTCGAGGAAGACAAGGTCGTCATCGAGGCCCAGTTCCGCAACCAGCAGCGCTTTGGCGCGCGCCCCGTCATCGACATCCATGTGGACGCCGGCCCCAACCGCGCGCGCCGCGTGATCAGCCGGCTACGCGAGGCCAGCGCCCAGGCGCTGGCGGCGGCCTGATTTTTCCGAACCCCTCCATTCCCACGTTTCCCCATGCAAGCCCACCCCATCCTCCAGGTGCGCGTCGCGCGCAAATGCGCCGAGGCGCAGGACATCTGCAGCCTTGAACTCGTGCCGCTGGACGGCCAGAGCCTGCCCGCCTTCACGGCCGGCTCGCACATCGACCTGCACCTGCCCGGCGGCCTGGTGCGCCAGTACTCGCTGTGCAACGACCCGCAGGACACCGGCCGCTACGTGGTCGGCGTGCTGCGCGAGGCCGCCTCGCGCGGCGGCTCGGCCGCCGTGCACGAACACGTGCAGGAAGGCCAGCAGATCGCCATTGGCGCGCCGCGCAACCACTTCGCGCTGCATGCGGGCCAGCCTGCACGTCATCTGCTGCTGGCCGGTGGCATAGGCATCACGCCCGTGCTGGCCATGGCGCGCCAGCTGGCGCGCGAGGGTGCCGATTTCGAACTGCACTACTGCGCGCGTTCGCGCGAGCGCATGGCCTTCACGGCCCTGCTGCAGTCCATGCCCTGGGCCGACCGCGTGCACCTGCATGTGGATGGCGAGGGGGCGCTCGACATGGCGCAGCTGCTCGGCGCCCCGCAGGCGGGCCTGCACCTGTATGTCTGCGGCCCGCGCGGCTTCATGGACGCGGCCCTGGGCCATGCCCGCGCGTCGGGCTGGGGCGAGGACAGCCTGCACTACGAGTTCTTCGCGGGCGAGGCCGTGCAGCGCGAGGGCGATGCCGGGTTCGAGATCGAGATCGCAAGCACCGGCCAGGTGGTGCGCGTGGCGCCCGAGCAGACCGTCGTCCAGGCGCTGGCCGGCATCGGCGTGGAGGTGCAGACTTCGTGCGAGCAGGGCGTGTGCGGCACCTGCCTCACGCGTGTGCTCTCGGGCGAGCCCGAGCACCGCGACATGTACCTGACCGAGGACGAGCAGGCCGCCTGCGACCAGTTCCTGCCCTGCTGCTCGCGCGCGAAATCCGCCCGGCTGGTGCTGGACCTGTAGGGCGGCACCGCGCAGGGCCCCTGGCGGGTGGACAATGGGTTTCCCCTTGCCCACAGCCCGTTGAAGCCGCTGATTTCCCTGCGGCAGCGGGCGCCGCTCTTTCGCCATGCAACCTGCCCTGCTTGCCCTGAACTTCAACGCCGAAGGCCATCTGCGCCAGATGGCCCAGGCCTTTCCCTCCTTCGACCTGCTCTACGCGCCCGACGCCAGCCAATGCGAGGCGGCTCTCGCCGAGCACGGCGCACGCATCCAGGCCGTGCTGACCATCGGCTCCATCGGCCTGTCGGCCGCGCAGATGCAGCGCATGCCTGCGCTGCGGCTGGTCTGTGCGCTGGGCGCGGGCTACGAGAACATCGATGTCGCCCATGCGCAGGCCCACGGCATTGCCGTGGGCAATGGCGCGGGCACCAATGACGACTGCGTGGCCGACCACGCCATGGGCCTGCTGATCGCCTCCGTGCGCGGCCTGGTGCGCCTGGACCGCGCCACGCGCGACGGCGTCTGGCGCACCGCCATGCCGCTGCCGCCCGATGTCTCGCACAAGCGCCTGGGCATCCTGGGCATGGGCGCCATCGGCGCCAAGATCGCCCAGCGCGCGCTGGGCTTCGAGATGGAGATCGGCTACCACAACCGCAGCCAGCGCAGCGAGCTGCCCCACCGCTACTTCGGCGACCTGCTGTCCCTGGCGCAATGGGCCGATGTGCTGCTGGTCGCCACGCCGGGCGGCCCGGGCACGCGCCACCTCATCAACACGCAGGTGCTGGATGCGCTGGGCCCGCAGGGCCATCTGGTCAATATCGCGCGCGGCAGCGTGGTCGATACCGCCGCCCTGGCCGCCGCCGTGCGCGAAGGCCGCCTTGCCGGAGCGGGCCTGGATGTCTACGAAAGCGAACCCGCGCCCCCGGCCGAACTGCTGGACCTGGACGCCGTGGTGCTCACGCCCCATGTGGGCGGCTGGTCGCCCGAAGCCGTGCAGGCCTCGGTGGACCGCTTCATCGCCAACATGCGCTGCCACCTGGAAGGCCGCCCGCTGGTCTCGCCGGTCACGGCCTGAGGCCGGATTCAGCCCTGTGCCATCCCGGCAGCTGCTGCCAGGTGCAGCAGCCCCATGACCAGGCAGATGGCCGAGGACACATGCCAGAAGCGGTCGCTGTTGTCCGGGAACCGCGGCTTCAGCCACGGATAGGCCACGGCCCGCGCCACCAGCACCAGGCCGGCCCCGGCCAGCACCGGGCGCAAGAAGGGCAGGGGTCCCAGCAGGCCCGCGCCTGCCAGCGCATACCCCGCCAGCAGCGACAGCACCACGCCGATGGCCGCCGACACCAGCGGCGGATACCAGTGCCCGGCCTCGGCCATGCGCGCCATGCGCTCGCCGGCACCCATGAGCCGCAGCCCGCGTCCCCCCCAGACGACGCAGGCGAAGTGGGCCAGCGCGGCCGCCGTGTCGAACAGGGCGGCGGCCAGGGCCAGCAGTTGCACGCCCTTCACGGCAGGGCTTCCCACGCGCTGGTGTGCTGATGCTTCTTCATGGTGTATTCCTTGGGATTTGCTGCAATGGCCGGCCACTGTAGTGCTTAAACTCCGGGCAGAAAACTCGCCTTGTGCTCAGGTTTTGCCGCATGCCTTCCCATACTTCCGCTACCACTGAATCCCAGAGAAGAAGACAGCCCGTACAGGCCCGTGCGCAGCGCACGCTGCAGGCCATTCTTCAGGCAGCAGCTCAGATTCTGGTCAAGGAGGGCGAAGCCGCGCTCACCACCAACCGCATTGCCGAGCGCGCAGGCGTCTCCATCGGCACGCTCTACCAGTACTTCCCCGACAAGCAGGCCGTCTTCCGCGCCATGGTCGATGGCCAGCGCCGTGCGGCCGTCGCGGCCATCGAGGCTTGGCTGGAGCAGGCGTCGGAGCAGGGCCTGCCGCGCGAGGCCGTGGCGCGCGGCGTGGTCGCCTGCATCGTCGAGGGCTTTGCGGGTCGCACGCCTGCGCGGCGCAAGCTGGCGCGCTTTGCCTGGCGCCAGGATGGTGACGAGCGCATTGCCCTGTCCATGCGCGAGACCGCCGAGCGCATGGCCGCGCACCTGCAGCGCTGGGGTGGCCCCTCGCTGTCCTATGCGCGCCTTTACGTGGCCACGCGGGCCGTGCTGGGCACGGTGCGCTTCGCCTCGCTGGAGGCCTCGCCGCTGATTGCCTCGGGCGCACTGGAGGAACTGCTGTGCGAGATGGGGACAGACATGTTGCTGGGTGGCGTGCAGGGCGCCGGCGCTGCTGCCTCATAGAGGGTGTCCCATTCGCCGAGGCCATCATGGGGGCATGGCGTTCGTTGATGGCGTGCCGGAGGCCCAGGCCGTTCCTGCGCAGGAGGATGGCGAAAAAAAAGGCCCCGCAGAGCGGGGCCTTTTGCTTCTACCGGAGTGTGCGATCAACCGATAGCATTCTAACGAGTTCGCGCGGCAATGGCTTTCTCCGCCACATCCACCAGGTCGGCGCCGACCTGCTGCTTCCACTTGTCGTAGACGGGGCGCGTGGCCTTGACGAAGGCTTCGCGCTCGGCCGGCGTGAGCTGGGTCACGGTCACGCCGTTGGCGGCCAGGTCCTTGAGCAGGGGCTTGTCGGCCTCGATCATGCCCTTGCGCGCGATCACGACCTGCTCCTTGGCGGCGTCCACGGCGGCCTGGCGCACGATGTCCTGGTCTTCCTTGGTCCAGGTGGCCCAGATGTCCTTGTTGACCACGAAGATCAGCGGATCGTTGATGTAGCCCCACAGCGTCAGATGCTTCTGGCCCACGGACTGCAGCTTGGCGGCCATGTAGACCGACACGGGGTTTTCCTGGCCGTCCACGGCGCCGCTGGCCATGGCGGGCTGGGCATCGGCCCAGCTCATCTGCGTGGGGTTGGCGCCCAGCGCGGTGAAGGTGTCCAGGAACAGCGGCGAGCCCACGACGCGGATCTTCAGGCCCTTGAGGTCGGCAGGGGTCTTGATGGCGTGCTTGGAGTTGCTGATCTCGCGGTAGCCGTTCTCGCCCCAGGCCAGCGGCACCACGCCGGCCTTTTCCAGGCGCTGGAACAGGCGCTTGCCGGGCTCGCCATGCGTGAGCGCGTCGGCAGCGGCGTAGTCGGGCATGAGGAAGGGCAGGGCGAACAGGTTCAGCTCCTTGATCTGGGGCGACCAGTTCAGCGTGGAGCCCACGGCCATGTCGATCACGCCCTGGCGCAGCGCGCTGAATTCGCGCGTCTGGTCGCCCTGGATCAGGGACACGCCCGGGTAGAGCTTGATGTTGATGCGGCCGTTGGTGCGCTCGCGCACCTTGTTGGCCCAGATCTCGCCGCCCTTGCCCCAGGGAAAGGCCGTGCCCAGCACCAGCGACATGCGGTACTCGCTCTTGTACTTGGCCGGAGTCTGCGCCACTGCGGGAGCGGACGAAAGGGCCAGGGCCGCAGCCGCGGCCAGGCCGCTGGCGAGGAAAGTGCGAAGTTTCATTGCGAAGGTCTCCTTGTTGAATTTTTGGGAAATCAGTAGCCCAGGCGTGCTGGGAGCCAGAGAGCCAGCTGCGGGAAGGCGATCACGGCGATCATCACCAGGAACATGGCCAGCAGCATGGGGCCGACCCAGCGCACGGTGGACTCCATGCGCACGCCCGCGATGCGGCAGGACACCATCAGGTTCACGGCCAGCGGCGGCGTGAACTGGCCCAGCGCCACCTTGAGCGTGAGGATGACGCCGAACCACACCGGGTCCCAGTTGTAGTGCTGCATGATCGGCAGCAGCAGCGGCACGAAGATCAGGAAGATGGAGATGCCGTCCAGGAACATGCCCACGGTGATCAGCAGCAGGATCAGCAGCGCCATCACGCCGTACTCGCCCAGGCCCGAGTCCACGATGGCCTTGGCCACCGGATCGATCACGCCCAGCGTGGACAGCGAGAACGCGAAGATGCCGGCCAGCGACACCACCAGCAGGATCACGGCCGACAGCTCGCCGGCCTCGCGCAGGATGGGGTAGAGGTCGCGCAGCGTGATGGTGCGGTGGATCACCATGCCCACGAACAGGCCGTAGAACACGGCCACCACGGCGGCCTCGGTGGGGGTGAACCAGCCGGCGCGCATGCCGCCCAGGATCAGCACCGGAGCGGCCAGGCCCCAGGAGGCCTCGCGCAGGCTGCGCCAGAACGGCGGGCGCGGCATGGACGATTCCAGCGCACCCATCTTGTGCTTGCGCGACATCCACACGGCGGGAATGATCAGCGCCACGCCGGCCAGGATGCCGGGGATCATGCCGGCCGCAAACAGCGCCGGCACCGAGGCGCCGGGCACCAGCACCGAGTAGATGATGAAGGCCACGGACGGCGGGATCAGGATGTCGGTGGCCGCAGCCGCGCCCACCACGCTGGCCGAGAAGCTGCCCGGATAGCCGGCGCGGCTCATGGCCGCGATCATCACGCCGCCCACGGCGGCGGCATTGGCCGGGCCCGAGCCCGAGATGCCGCCCAGGAACATGGCCACGGCAATCGCCACCAGGGGCAGCATGCCGGGGCCGCGGCCCACGATGGCCACGGCGAAGTTCACCAGGCGTAGCGCCACGCCAGAGCGGTCGAAGATCGAGCCCACGAGCACGAACATCGGAATCGCCAGCAGCGGGTACTTGCCCAGGCCCGCATAGAAGTTCTGCGGCACGGCCAGCAGGCCGAACCACTGCGTGTCGGGGCTGGCCAGCGCGATGGCGGCGGCGCCCGCCAGGCCCAGGGCCGCACCGATCGGCACGCCCAGGAACATCAGGCCCAGGAAGGCGATGAAGAGCAGGGTTGCGATCATTGCGCCTTCTCCCCGGTGCTGTCATCGAAGGCGCCAGGGCGGCCCTGGCGCTGGAACAGCTGCAGCGCGCGCACCGTGATCAGGGCCGAGCAAATCGGCAGCCACATCGAATACCACCACTGCGGCACGCCGATGCCGGGCGAGGTTTCCTCGAACCGGTAGTCGTCCCAGACCACGCGCACGCTCAGTGCGGCGATCACGGCGAACAGCAGCGCCACCATCAGCGTGCCGAAGCGCGCCAGGCGCTTCCTGCGCAGGGCGCTGCCGCCTTCGGCGAAGTACTCGATGCGGATATGGGCGTTGCGCGCCACGGCCGCCGAGCCCGCGACCATGGCCAGCAGGATCATCAGGAAGACCGAGATTTCCTCGGTCCAGGCGAAGGAGGAGGAAGTGAAATAGCGCACCAGCACATTGGCGAAGGTGATCAGGGCCAGCAGGGCCATGATCACCACGGTGAGCCAGTCCTCGATGCGCAGCGAACGCGGCTCGTCCGGCTGCGAAGGCGTCTCAGCGGCGCCGTTTTCGGTGGGAGGGGATGACATGGACGCGGGGAGTCAGAAAATTACACATGGCGGGGCAGATGCAGTCACTGAGCTTCCTCGGCGTCGTGTGCCGGGGGCCGTGAGGAAAAAATGTCACATTGGGTAAATGCGGCGCAGCGCCATTATGTGCGCATCCATGCGGTGTGCCAGAGGGACCATCCCTGCCCTGTCAGGCACCCGTCACGGCCCGGCGGATAATGGCGGGCATGGAAACCAAATGGCTAGAAGATTTCGTCAGCCTGGCTGAAACACGCAGTTTCAGCCGCTCCGCCCAACTGCGGCACGTGACGCAACCTGCGTTCTCGCGCCGCATCCAGGCACTGGAGGCCTGGGCCGGCACCGACCTTGTGGACCGCAGCTCCTACCCGACCCGGCTCACGCCGGCCGGCAAGACCATGTATGACCAGGCGCTGGAGATGCTGCAGTCGCTGCAGAGCACGCGCACCATGCTGCGTGCCCACGTCAGCGCGGGCAAGGGCATGGTGGGGTTTGCGGTGCCGCACACGCTGGCCTTCACCTTCTTCCCGAACTGGGTCTCCAGCGTGCAGGCCAAGTTCGGGCCGTTCCGCAGCCGGCTGTTCGCGCTCAACGTGCATGACGCCGTGATGCGCCTGGTCGAAGGCGGCTGCGACCTGCTGATCGCCTATTTCCATCCGTCCCAGCCCTTCCAGCTTGACCCGGCGCGCTACGAGATGGTCAGCCTGGGCCATGAGGTGCTCGCCCCCTACGCCAAGCCCGACGCCGACGGCCTGCCGCTGCACCAGCTGCCGGGCCGCCAGGGCCAGCCGCTGCCTTATCTGGGCTATGCGCCCGGCGCCTACCTGGGCCGGGTGACGGAGCTCATCCTCAAGGAAGCGGCCGAGGCCGTGCACCTGGAGCGTGTCTACGAGACCGACATGGCCGAAGGCCTTAAGGCCATGGCGCTGGAAGGCCATGGCGTCGCCTTCTTGCCGTTCAGCGCCGTGCGCAACGAGCTGGAGGCCGGGCGCCTGGTCAGCGCCGCGCCTGCGGGCGACAACGGTTTTCGCATGGACATGGAAGTGCGCGCCTACCGTGAAAAACCCGCCAGCAAGGACGCACCCCAGGGCGTGGCCGGCGCGCTGTGGAACTTCCTGCTGGAGCAGGGCGAGACCATCGGCTGACACGCCAAACGGCACGCATCAGGAAAAAAGGGGCTCTCGCAGCCCCTTTTTGCTGCACGTTGGTGCATGCGGGTGCCCGGCAAGAGCCCGACTTGGTGCACGGGTTATGCCTAGGGTAAACACCTATTATGCATAGCATGCATAAGGGCTTTTGCAAACGGCATTGGCTGTGCCACCGGCCCTGGCATTAGAGTGCGCGCACAGCAACCACGCCGTGTGCAGGACCGCCGGTGCGCTGGATCGGGCAAAAAACGCGTGCCATGGCACGGCAGTTGCTTACCTGAATCCGGCTGACGTGCTGGAAAGCCCTAGCACGTGTCGGTGCTCCAGCACCGTGCGTGATTGCACAATATGTGTCACATCGTTGATAGTTCGAGCAAGCCCACAAGGCGACTCGACCGTTCTCATCAAGACCGTTTTCGTTCTCATCTCAGGAGACCCGTATGAAGAAGCATTTGTTGGCCATCGCCGTGACCGCCCTGGCTGCAGGCAGCGCTTTCGCGCAGGCTGGTGACACCCTGGCCAAGATCAAGTCCTCCGGCGCCGTGACGCTGGGCGTGCGTGAATCCTCCGGCCTGGGCTACACGCTGGGCAATGGCAAGTACGTGGGCTTCCACACCGAGATGGGCGAGCGCGTGCTGGCCGACATCCAGAAGGAACTGGGCCTGGCCAAGCTGGACATCAAGTACCAGCCCGTCACCTCGCAAAACCGCATCCCCCTGGTGACCAATGGCACCGTGGACATCGAGTGCGGCTCCACCACCAACAGCCAGGCCCGCCAAAAGGATGTGGCCTTCGCCGTGACCACCTACGTGGAAGAAGTGCGCATCGCCGTCAAGGGCAACTCCGGCATCACCGGCATCAAGGACCTGAACGGCAAGACCATCGTCACGACGACGGGCACCACCTCGGTGCAGACCCTGCGCAAGAACAAGCGCGCCGACGGCCTGACCTTCAAGGAAGTCATGGGCAAGGACCACGCCGACAGTTTCCTGATGCTGGAAACCGGCCGTGCCGACGCCTTCATCATGGACGGCTCCATCCTGGCCGCCAACATCTCCAAGTCCAAGGCACCTGCCGAGTACAAGATCGTCGGCGAAACCCTGTCGGTCGAGCCCATCGCCTGCATGCTGCGCAAGGACGACCCCGCCTTCAAGAAGGCCGTGGACGACTCCATCAAGCGCCAGATCGCCGACGGCTCGCTGGCCAAGCTCTATGACAAGTGGTTCATGCAGCCGATTCCCCCGGCCAACGTGAAGGTCGGCCTGCCACTGTCCGACGCCACCAAGGACGCATGGGCCCACCCCAACGACAAGCCCATGGAGTCGTACGAAGTCAAGTAAGCACCAGCTGAATGCCGCCCCTTCTGCCATGCGGTTGGAAGGGGCGTTTTTTGTTGCGTCGCCGGTTTTTCTGCCGGCACGCATTTCGTGTTTTGAATGAAGGGGTGCTCCTATGAGTTGGGATTGGCAGGTGTTCTGCCAGGACACCATTACCCAAGAGGTCGGTCAAAGCTGCTTCGGCAAGAACGGCGATATCACCTACCTGGACTGGATGCTGTCGGCCTGGGGCTGGACCATTTCCGTGTCGCTGCTGTCGCTGGTGATCGCACTGGTCGTCGGATCGCTGATCGGCACGCTGCGCACTTTGGAGGGCCGGCCGTGGATCGTGCGGCTGGGCAATGCCTGGGTGGAGCTGTTTCGCAATATTCCGCTGCTGGTCCACATCTTCATGTGGTACCACGTGGTTCCGTCCTTTGTTCCTGCGCTGAAGTCGCTGCCGGGCTTCGTGCTCGTGGTGCTGGCGCTGGGTTTCTTCACCTCGGCGCGTATCGCCGAGCAGGTGCGTTCGGGCATCCAGGCGCTGCCGCGCGGCCAGCGCTATGCGGGCATGGCGATGGGTTTCACCACGTTCCAGTACTACCGCTACGTGCTGCTGCCCATGGCGTTCCGCATCATCATCCCGCCGCTGACCAGCGAGACCATGAACGTGTTCAAGAACTCGTCCGTGGCCTTCGCCGTGTCCGTGGCCGAGCTGACCATGTTCGCCATGCAGGCGCAGGAAGAGACTTCGCGCGGTATCGAGATCTATCTGGCCGTCACCGGCCTGTATGTGATTTCCGCCTTTGCCATCAACCGCATCATGGCCTTCATCGAGAAGCGTTCGCGCGTCCCGGGCCTGATCGCTGCCAGCGGCGGAGGACACTGACATGAACCTGCAAATCGACTGGTCGTTCTTCACCTGGGACCTGTTCAGCAACTTCGTGCTGAAGGGCCTGTACTTCAGCCTGACGCTGACCGTCATCGCCACCATCGGCGGCGTGCTCTTCGGCACCGTGCTGGCGCTGATGCGCCTGTCCGGCAAGAAGTGGCTTGATGTGCCCGCCACGCTCTACGTCAACGGCATGCGCTCCGTGCCGCTGGTGATGGTGATCCTGTGGTTCTTCCTGCTGATGCCGCTGATCATCGGCCGGCCCATCGGCGCCGAGGTCTCGGCCATCATCACCTTCATCGCCTTCGAGGCGGCCTACTTCAGCGAGATCATGCGCGCGGGCATCCAGTCCATCCCGCGCGGCCAGGTCTCCGCGGGCCAGGCCATGGGCATGACCTACGGCCAGAACATGCGCCTCGTGGTCCTGCCCCAGGCGTTCCGCAACATGCTGCCGGTGCTGCTCACGCAGACCATCATCCTGTTCCAGGACACCTCGCTGGTCTATGCCATCGGTGCCTACGACATGCTCAAGGGCTTCGAAGTGGCGGGCAAGAACTATGGCCGTCCCATCGAATCCTATCTGGCCGCTGGCGTGACCTACTTCGTGCTGTGCTACTCGCTCTCGTGGGCAGTCAAGCGCCTGCACAAAAAGATTGCCATCATTCGATGAGCCAGCACCCCATTGAGGAATTGCAATGATTGAACTCAAGAACGTTTCCAAGTGGTACGGCAGCTTCCAGGTGCTGACCGACTGCTCCACCAACATCCAGAAGGGTGAGGTCGTGGTGGTCTGCGGCCCGTCGGGCTCGGGCAAGTCCACGCTGATCAAGACCATCAACGCGCTGGAGCCCTTCCAGAAGGGCGAGATCTTCGTGGACGGCGTGGCCGTGCACGATCCCAAGACCAACCTGCCCCAGCTGCGCAGCCGCGTGGGCATGGTGTTCCAGCACTTCGAGCTGTTCCCGCACCTGTCGGTGACCGAGAACCTGACCATCGCCCAGATCAAGGTGCTCGGTCGCAGCCCGGACGACGCCAAGAAGCGCGGCCTCAAGATGCTGGACCGCGTGGGCCTGACGGCGCACAAGGACAAGTTCCCGGGCCAGCTGTCGGGTGGCCAGCAGCAGCGCGTGGCCATTGCGCGCGCGCTGTCCATGGACCCCATCGTGATGCTGTTCGACGAACCCACCTCCGCGCTGGACCCCGAAATGGTCGGCGAAGTGCTGGACGTGATGATCGGCCTGGCCAACGAAGGCATGACCATGATGTGCGTGACCCACGAAATGGGCTTCGCACGCAAGGTGGCCAGCCGCGTGATCTTCATGGACGTGGGCGGCAAGATCCTGGAGGACTGCTCCAAGGACGAATTCTTCGGCAACCCCGAAGCACGCCAGCCGCGCACCAAGGAATTTCTCAACAAGATCCTGCAGCACTGAACCGGTGCGGCCCTTGCGGGCACGGCAATCAAGGGGCGCTTCGGCGCCCTTTTTTTGTGGCCAAGGCGAGCTGATGATGAGAATCGTTCTCGATACAATCGCCGGCTCAGCTGTTTGCATCGTGCTCCAGATTCCGCCCCCATTACCCCGCCGCCGGACAACTTCCACGTCCGCCGTGCCATGCCTGCCATGAAGCGCGACGACGCCCCGGGAGAGCCCGGTGGCCATTCCCGCAGTCTCTACACCCGCTGGCGCAAGCCGCTGCAGCGCATGCTGGCGCGGTACTTCAAGAGCCCGGCCGATATCGAGGATGCCTCCCAGGAAGTCTTCGTGCGCATGCTGTCAGCCGACAAGCGCCTGCCTGTGGACGAAGAGCGGCCCTATCTGCATCAGGTCGTGCGCAGCGTGGCGGCCTTCGCGCACCGCACGGCGCCGCAGCAGGCCGGTGTGCGGCTGGTGTCCGTGGAGGATTGCCGCGACGAGGTCGAGGCCCTGCCGGCCCGCGACGGAGCGGACCATGCGCTGGACGATGAGCGCCGCCAGCGCCTTGCCCGGCTGCGCGATGCCCTGAACGAGCTGCCCGAGCGCCAGCGCCAGGCCTTCGTGCTGCACCGCGTGCAGGAACTGACGCTGGAGCAGACGGCCGAGCGCATGGACATCACCGTGCGCATGGTCTCGCGCCACCTGAGCCGGGCACTGTCCTATTGCGAGATCCGCGTACGCTACGCCAGCGCCGAGCAAATGCGTGCCCTGCTGCGCGCAGACGAGCAGCGGCCGGGCGCCGCAGAGAACACACGATGAGCAACGAACTTCCCCCGGGCGTTTCGCCGCAGGAGCTGGTGGGGCTGCATGACAGGGCGGCCGACTGGTTCGTGCGCCGCCAGCAGCCGGACTGGACGGGCGCCGATGAGCGCGCGCTGGACGCATGGCTGGGCGCCAACCCGCTGCACCGCAGCATCTTCGAAGGCATGTCGCGCCACTGGCATGGCGCGCCACAGCTCAGGGAACTGTTTCCCGATGAGTTTGGCGCAGCGGTGCCGCCCGCCGCGCCTGCCGTCTGCGCTGCACCAGCGGCCGCGCCGCCGCGCCAGAGCGTTCTTGCCCGCTGGCCCGGCCGCCCTGCAGCAGCCCTGTCCGTGCTGGCGGTGGTCTCACTGCTGGCCTGGGGTGGCTGGTACCGCTGGGACCACACGCCGGGCTACACGCTGCAGGCCCGCACGGCGCCCGGGCAGACGCAGAGCATCGAGCTGCCCGATGGCTCGCGCGTGGCCCTCAACGTGGACAGCGAACTTCAGGTGCGCTACTACCCGCGCCGCCGCGAGGTGGTGCTGGATCGGGGCGAGGCCTTCTTCGAGGTCACGCCCGGCCCGGACAGGCCCTTCACCGTGGACTCCGGCGCCAGTCGCGTCCGGGTGGTGGGCACCGCGTTCAATGTGCGCGCCGGGCCGCCGCGGCTGGTGGTGAAGGTGCTGGAGGGCAAGGTGCAGCTGCGGCCCGAGCGGGAGCGGGCCGGGGGCGATGTCCTGCTGCTGGCGGCAGGCGCGGGCGTGGCTGTGGACGGCGCCGGCCGGCACAGCACCGTGGTGGCCGATGCGGACAGCGTGGGCGACTGGCGCACGGGCCAGGTGCGCTTCAGCGGCACGCCGCTGGCGGAGGTGGCGCAGGAGCTGTCGCGCTATCTGGGTGCACCCGTGGAGCTGGGCGACGAGTCGCTGGGCCGCCTGCGTGTCTCGGGCCTGCTGGCCACGGCCGCGCCCGAGCGTTTTGTGCGCGCGCTGCCGGCCTTGATTGCGGTACGCGTGCAGCCGCGCAGCGGCGGAGGGTGGTTGATCGTGCGGGGATGAATCGAAGGTTGAGAAACAATTTGTTTCAAACTGATGGCCAACCCCAGGTTCCAGCTTTGCACCGGTCTTGGCTTCTATAGGGGCAGGGGCGTGGATTTTCCAGGCCCGCACGGCTGCCAGCCAAGGACCACCGAGGGCGCTCGTCCCTCACGCCCCAGCCAACGGCCGCAACACCTGACGCGCATGCGCGGGTGGGCTGGCATGGCTTGTCCGGCGCGGTTCCTGATCGCCCGCGACGGCTGCCTGCGGCCTGCCCGTCGCGTGCCCGTGCAACGGCACAGCAACGGAGTGGCAATGAGAGCGCAAGAAGCAGCAGGCAGGGAATTCGCAGGCAGGGGCACACATGCCCGACGCAGGAACATGAAGGAGCAGGGCGCCGGCCCGCAGGCCAGTCCGCGCCTGCTGGCGTGGCTGGTGGCCGGTGCCGTGGCCGGCATGGGCGCCGCGCCGTCCGCCCGTGCGCAACAGCTTCAGCAGCCGGCCGCCTCTTCACCGATGCCGTCATCCGGACAGCGGCTGGCCTTTGACCAGCCGGCCCAGCCGCTGATCAACGCGCTGCGCGCCTTTGGCCGCCAGACCCAGTTCCAGGTGCTGTACGACGAAGCCGTGCTGGGCGGCCGCCAGGCGCCGGCCCTCCGGGGCAGCTTCACGCCGCAGGAGGCCATGGACCGGCTGTTGGCCGGCACCGGCGTGACCGCGCACAGCACCGAGCAGGGCACGTTCACGCTGCGAAAGGCGCCTGCGCCTGAGCCTGCGCCGCAGGCGTCGGTGGGCACCACGCTGTCCACGGTCAACGTGACCTCGCAGCGCATGGCCGCGCCGGGCAGCTACGTGGGCAGCGGCAGGAGCGCCAGCACCAAGCTGGACACGCCGCTGATCGAGACGCCGCGCTCCATCTCCATCGTCACCCAGGAGCAGCTGCAGAACCAGGCGCCCAAGAGCATCGAGCAGGCCCTGTCGTATACGGCCGGCGTGTCCACCGAAGTCACGGGCGCGGACCTGCGCATGACGGGCGCCATCATCCGGGGTTTCAGTGATGGCAGCTCCTACTACAAGGACGGCCTGCGGCAGTTTTCGGCCGGCACCTATGGTTCGTGGAACGACGAGATCGACGAGCTGGACAGCATCGAGGTCATCAAGGGCCCGGCCTCCGTGCTCTTTGGCCAAGGGCGGCCGGGCGGCGTGATCAACGTGGTCTCCAAGAAACCCGAGGCCGACCATGTGAACAGCGTGGGCCTGTCCTATGGCCGCTACCAGCGCGCCCAGGCCACGGCCGATCTGGGCGGCGCGCTGGATGCCTCGGGCGACCTGCTGTACCGGCTCAACCTCAAGGCGCGTGACAGCGACGGACGCACCGTGGGCTCGCGCGATGACCGCATCTCCATTGCGCCCTCGCTGCGCTGGAACCTCTCCGGCCGCACCCACCTGACCGTGCTGGGCAGCTACTCGCGCGAGCGCGGTACGCCCAAGTCCTGGTGGCCCAGCCTGTTCACCTACCCGCAGATCAAGGACCTGCCCGCGCACCTGACGGCCGGCGACCCGTCCTTCGACCGCTTCGACCGCGACACGCGATCGCTGGGCTACGAGTTCTCGCACCAGACCGACAGCGGCTGGCAGCTCACGCAGAACCTGCGCTACTCCACCATCGACATCGACTACCGCCACATCTACGCCATGGACGTGCTGGCCGACGGCCGAAGCGTCTCGCGCGCCAGCCTGGCCCAGCGCACCAAGGGCCGCACGCTGGCGCTGGACACCCGCCTGCAGAAGGACCTGCGCTGGGGCGGGCTGCAGCACCGGATGGCCTTCGGTATGGACCATGTGAAGTACAGGGAGCGTGGCGGCCTGGGCTTTGGCTGGGATGTGCCCGACCTGGACATGCTCGACCCCGCCTATGGCCAGTCCATCGCCTATCCAGAGCTGGAGGACAGCCGCACGGACCTGCGCCAGACCGGCATCTACACGCTCAACCAGTTCAAGTGGGACCGCTGGGTGGCCAATCTCAGCCTGCGCCATGACCAGGCGCGCACCACGCAGAACAGCAGCACCCAGCCGCGCATGAGCGACAGCGCCACCACCGGCAGCGCGGGCCTGCTCTACCTGTTCGACAGCGGCTGGGCGCCCTATGCGAGCTACGCGACCTCCTTCGATCCGGTCACGGGCCTGCAGTACGACGGCAATCCGTTCGAGCCCCGGCGCGGCAAGCAGTACGAGGCGGGCGTGAAGTACCAGCCTCCGGGAAGCACCTCGCTGTTCACGGCCTCGGTCTTCGACCTGCGCCAGACCAACGTCACCACGCTGGACCCCGACCACCCGCGCTTCAGCATCCAGACGGGCGAGGTGCGCTCCACGGGGCTGGAGCTGGAAGGCCGCTTCGCGCTCACGCGCGAGCTGAACGCGCTGGCCAGCTACACCTACCTGGACCCGCGCACCACGCAGAGCAACCGGCCCGCCGAAATCGGCCGCCAGACCATACAGACCACACGCCACATGGCCAGCCTGTGGCTGGACTACCGACCGCGCGCGGTGCCGGGCCTGATGGTGGCCGGCGGCCTGCGCTACAAGGGTCGCTCTCCCTACAACGTGGCAGCGGACGGCACGCTGAACATCAACGACTCCGCCACGCTGGCCGACCTGGCGCTGGCCTACGAGACGCCGCAGTACCGCATCGCGCTGAACATCAACAACCTGTTCAACCGCAAGTACTTCGCAGGCATCTTCCGCGGCGTGGATCGCGAGGCCACGCTGAGCTTCAAGTACTACTGGTCTATGTAGAAGACCTGCGCGCGGGTGGCTTGCGCGCGGCGCGAGCCGGCCCGCGCGGCTCAGCCGTCCTGATCAACTGGTGGTTGAACTCCTTCCACAGCGCGTCGCGCCGGGCCAGTGCCTCGGACACATCCTTGTGGCGCAGCTGGGCCACGGCCGAGACCAGGGCGTTGCACAGGTAGAAGGCCGCCGTGTAGGAGTGAAAGGGCGAGGCATTGGCCGTGCGCACCTGCAGCCAGTGGTGGGCCACGGTGGCCAGCGGCGCGGCGGGGCTGTCGGTGAGGGCCAGCACCTGGGCGCCGGCGTCGGCAAAGCGCTGCGCTATCTCGAAGGTGCCGCGCGAATACTGGCTGACGCTGAAGGCCAGCAGCGTGTCCGAGGGGCCGATCCACAGCAGCTGGTCGGCCGGCGCGATGGCTCCGGCATCCAGCTCCTGCACGCCGGGGCGACACATGTTCAGGTGCAGGGCCAGCCAGGCGGATACCGGTGAGCTGTTGAGCTGGGCCAGCACGAACACGCGGCCCTCGCCCTGGGCCAGCTTGCGGGCCATGGCCTCGAAGGCCGCCATGTCCAGCCCCTCGCGCGTGGCCTGGATGTTGTGCTGGTCGTGCAGCAGCGCATCGTCCACGCACTCGCTCAGGCTGCGCTGCGCGCCCAGCAGCACGGGCGCGCGCTGGGCGGCCGTCTGCAGCAGCGCCGTCACCTCGCCGCGCGCCTCGCGCTGGGCCTCGGCATAGCTGGCATAGCCGAGCTTGGCGAACAGGCGCACCACGGTCGAGGCGCTGGTGCCCGTGTGCGCGGCCAGCGCCGTGGCCGACTCCAGCAGCGCATGCGGGTAGTTGCTGCCCAGGGTCTGGGCCAGCGTCAGCTCGCTGGCCGTCAGCTCCGCGCCCTGCTGCGCCAGGCGCTGCGGCAGCAGCAGTGCGGCTTTTTGCAATGGTGATTTCATATTTTTCTTGTATATGCAACGTGTGTTGCAAAATAGGGGGTCGCGTGCAACACTGCATGCACTCTGGAGATTCCACCATGCACGATACCCTCGAACAAAGCCGCGTGCAGCAGCGCGCGAGACTGCTGGACTGGCTGGGCGGCCAGCAGCAGGCCATGCAAGACCTGTTGCACAGGATTGTCGATATCGACAGCGGCAGCCGCGATGAAGCCGGCATCCTGGCCGTGGCCCAGGCGCTGCGCGAGCGGCTGGAGGCGGCCGGCGTGGCCGTGCGTTTCGAGGACGTGCCCGGCTACGGCGTGCTGCTGCATGCCGATGTCGCCGGTCCCGACGGGGACGGCCCGGCCGAAGGCGCGCCCATCTATCTGATGGGCCATATGGACACGGTCTTCCCGGCGGGCACCGTGGCGCGCCGCCCCTTCCGCGTGGAAGAGGGCAGGGCCTACGGTCCCGGCGTGGCCGACATGAAGTCGGGCCTGGTGCTCAACGTCTTCGTGGCCGAGGCCTTTGCGCGCTGTGGCGGCCTGGGCGCGCCGCTCAAGCTGTTCTTCTCGTGCGATGAGGAGATCGGCTCGCCCGCCACGCGCCAGACCATCATGGACACGGTGCGCGGCGCGCGCGCCGTCTTCAATGCCGAGCCCGGCCGCGTCAGCGGCAACCTGGTGACCAGCCGCAAGGGATCGATGGCCGTGGAGTTCGAGGTGCAGGGCGTGGCCGCCCATGCGGGCATCAACCACGCGGCCGGCGCCAGCGCGCTGGAGGCCATGGCGCGCAAGCTGCTGGCCCTGCATGCGCTGACCGATCCCGCCACGGGCACGACCACCAATGTGGGCGTGCTGCAGGGCGGCATCGTGCCGAACATGGTGGCGCCCCACGCCAAGGCCGAGCTCGATGTGCGCTACACGGCCCAGACCGATCCCGATGCGCTGATGGAGCGCATCCGCGCCATCGTGGAGGAAGAATCCGTGCCCCGCACCCAGGGCCGCGTCACCGCCGTGCGCCGCACCCTGCCCATGGCGCCCACGCCTGATGCGCTGCTGCAGCTGTACCGGCGCGGCGCGCAGTCGCTGGGCTTTGATGTGCAGGGCGAGTTCACGGGCGGTGCGGCCGACAGCGGCCTCACGGCCTCGGTGGGCGTGCCCACGCTGTGCGCCACCGGCCCCGTGGGCGGCCATCCCCATACCGAGCGCGAGTACTGCGAGCTGGCCACCTTCGTGCCGCGCGCGCAGGCCGTGGCCCTCGCCATCTTTGATCACCCCTGATTGCGCTGATACCCATGAAAAACCTGTCCGTGAACCCCTCCCTGAACACCCGCCGCAAGCTGCTGGGCGCAGGCCTTGGCCTGGCGGGCCTGTCCGCGCTGGCGCCGCTGGCCGCACGCGCCGATGACAAGTACCCCTCGCGCCCGATCACGCTGGTCGTGCCGTTTCCGCCCGGCGGTTCGGTGGACATCATGGGCCGCCAGTACGCAGAGCCCCTGTCGCGCATCCTGGGCGTGCCCATCGTGGTGGAGAACCGGCCCGGCGCGGGCGGCTCGGTGGCCACGCAGTACGTGTCGCGCGCCAAGCCGGACGGCTACACCCTGGTCGTGTCCTCGCAGAGCAGCCACCTGGCCAATCCGCTGACCCAGCCCAAGGTGGGCTACGACCCCATCAAGGACTTCGAGAACATTGCCATCCTGGGCCGCCAGCCCAATGCGCTGATGGTGCATTCCAGCCTGCCCGTGAAGAACTTCCAGGAGTTCATCGAGTACGTGAAGAAGCGCCCCGGCCAGGTCAACTACGGCAGCGCCGGCATCGGCAGCATGGGCCAGCTCAATGTGGAAATGCTCAAGGCCGCCACGGGCATCTTTGCCACGCACATCCCCTACCGTGGCGGCTCGCCGCTGGTCACGGCCGCTATCGGCAACGAGGTGCAGTTCATCCTCGACAACCTGGTCTTCATGCTGCCCCACGTGCAGTCGGGCAAGGTGCGCGCCCTGGTCGTGGCCTCGGAGCAGCGCCTGCCCATGCTGCCCGACGTGCCCACCATGGCCGAGGTCGGCTATCCCCAGCTCAACATGAGTTCCTGGACCGGCATTGCGGCGCCTGCGGGCACGCCCGACGCCATCGTCCAAACGCTGTACAAGGCCATCCGCCAGGCGGCCACGGCGCCGGCCATGGTGGCCAGCCTCAAGGAGCGCGGCGTGGTCGCCCCCGAGGAGATGAGCCCCGCCGCCTTCGAGAAGATGATGGCCGAGCGCCTGAAGCTGTTCGGCGAGGTGGTGCGCAAGGCCCATATCGTGGCCGAGTAAGCAGGGCGCCCTGGATGGCCGGGCGCAGCCGACGTATTTCCATAAGGAGGAGACATGAGCATGACCCCTATCGCCCGCCAGGCTGGCAGCCACCCTTCCCGCCGCCGCGTGCTCGGCGCGGGGCTGGGCCTGGGTGTGCTGGCGCCGCTTGCGGCGCTGGCCGCCGAAGGCAGGGCAGCCGGCTACCCCACGCGCCAGATCAGCTTCATCGTGCCGTTTCCGGCCGGTGGCTCGGTGGACGCCATGGCGCGCCAGTACGCCGAGCCCATGGCGCGCATCCTGGGCGTGCCCATCGTCGTGGAGAACCGGCCCGGCGCGGGCGGCTCGGTGGCTGCGCTGGCCGTGGCGCGCGCCAGGCCGGACGGCTACACCCTGGTCGTGTCCTCGCAGAGCAGCCACCTGGCCAATCCGCTGACCCAGCCCAAGGTGGGCTACGACCCCATCAAGGATTTCGAGAACATCGCCATCCTGGGCCGCCTGCCCAATGTGCTGGTCGTGCCCGCGAGCCTGCCCATCCGCAGCTTTGCGGAGTTCATCGCCTATGTCAAAAAGCACCCTGGCCAGCTCAACTACGGCAGCGGCGGCACGGGCAGCATGGGCCAGCTCAACATGGAGATGTTCAAGGCCGATGCGGGCCTGGACATCACCCATGTTCCCTACCGGGGCGGCACGCTGCTGGTCACCTCGGTGCTGGCGGGCGAGGTGCAGGTGTTCTTCGACAACCTCATCTCCATGCTGCCCCATATCCAGGCGGGCAAGGTGCGCGCCCTGGCCGTGGCCTCCGAGCAGCGCGTGGCACAAATTCCCGATGTGCCCACGCTGGCCGAGGTCGGCTACCCACAGCTGAACATGAGCTCCTGGACCGGCCTGGCCGCGCCGGCCGGCACGCCCGCGCCCGTGGTGCAGGCCCTCTTCAAGGCCGTGCGCCAGGCCGCCACGGCGCCGGCCATGGTGGCCAGCCTGCAGGACCGGGGCGTGACGCCGCCCGAGGAAATGAGCCCCGCGGCTTTCGAGGCCATGATGTCCGACCGCCTCAAGCGCTTTGGCGAGGTGGTGCGCAGGACGGGCATCGTGGCCGAGTGAGCCTGGCCCGCCAAGGGCCTGCCCTCAGTCCAGCTGCACGCCCACCTCGCGCACCAGCCGCCCCCAGTCCGCCAGGTCCTGACGCAGCGTGTCGGCGAATTGCGTAGGCGTGGTCCGGGGCAGATCGGTCAGGTTGAGCTCGCCCAGCTTTTTGGCCGTGGCCGGGTCCTGAAGCAACTGGTTGATGGCGGCGTTGAGCTTGTCCACGATGGACTGCGGCGTTTTGGCGGGCGCGAAGACGCCGTACCAGGAATAGTTGTGGAACGGGTAGCCCGCCTCGGTCAGGCTGGGCAGGTCAGGCTGGCTGGGAATGCGCTTGTCGCCGCTGTGGGCGATGGCGCGCACGCGGCCCGCACGCACCAGCTCCACGGTGGACGAGGTGTCTGCAAACGCCGCCTGCACCTGCCCGCCCAGCAGGCCCTGCACGCAGGGACTGCTGCCCTTGTAGGGCACATGCTGCATCTGCAGGCCGGCCTGCTTGAGCAGGAATTCCATGGTCAGGTGCCCGCCTGAGCCCTGGCCCCAGGAGCAGTAGCTGAGCTGGCCGGGCCGTGCGCTTGCATAGGCCACGAACTCCTTGAGCGAATGCACGGGCAGATCGCGCGAGACCAGCAGCAGATTGCCGGCGCGCCCTATCTGCGCAATGGGCGTGAAGTCCTTTACCGGGTCATAGGGCACCTTGCGGTAGAGGCTGGGGTTCACGGCCATGGACGCCGTGTAGGTGAACAGCAGCCGGTAGCCGTCCGGCGCACTGCGCGCGGCCTGCTCCACGCCGACCAGGCCGTTGGCGCCGGGCCGGTTGTCCACCACGAAGGGCTGCCTGAGCAGCCGGGTCAGGCCTTCGGCAAACACCCGCGCGATGGTGTCCGTGCCGCCGGCGGCGGCCGTGGGCACGATCAGCGTGACGGGGCGGGCGGGGTAGTTGCCGGCATCCTGCTGTGCCGGCTGGGCGTGGCCCGTGCAGGCCATGGCCAGCAGCAGTGCCAGGGCCATGCCGTGCTTCTTCATCGTCTTCATGCACTTGTCTCCTTGTGTCGCCTTGAGTCGCCTTGCCTGTGCGCGGCCCCGTCAGCGCAGCCCCAGGCGCGCCTGCGTGCCCTGCTCGATCATGTCGGCCCCCACCCGGTAGAGGTTGCGCGAGACATAGCTGTCCACCTCGCGCGCACGCTCGCGCAGCCAGGCGGCCTTGAGGCTGCGGGCCTGGCCGATCTCGGGCGCGTCTCCGGTCGCCGTGGCCAGCACGTCGATCACATGCAGGGCCAACTGCCACTGGCCCGCGTCGGCCAGCGCCTGGGCGCTGGCCACCAGGCCGGGCTTGTCGGTGATGGCATCGGCAATGGCGGCGCCTGCGGCCTCGGGCGGGGCCGGGTGCAGCGTGGTCGGGTTGCGGTCCCACCAGCCGTTTTCCGAACGGTAGATGTCGCGCACGATGTAGCTGGGGTCGCCATAGGTGGGCTTCATCCACTCCACGCCGAACAGCTCCTGAGGATAGTCCATGGCCGCGAGCACCTGCTGCTCGTTCAGGCCCTCGTTCATCAGGCGCACGACTTCGGCGCGCAGCCAGCGCAGCGTCTGTGCGGTGTGCAGCAGCACCTGCTGCACGGCCTGCTCGCCCTCGATCACGGGACCGAACTCGCGCACGGCCTTGAGCGGGCGCAGCGCGGCCATGGCCTGCAGCGTGTCGGCCCAGCGCACGGTGTCGCGCAGCGTGCGAAAGGGCGTGCCGATGTTGGGTATGGAGTCCAGCAGCGCCGCGCCGCCGTACAGCACGCGCTGGCCGGGGCTCCACAGCGCGATGGCATCGTCGGTCTCGGACGGCGCCCAGAACAGCTCGATGCGGCTGTCCCCGCTGCCTATCTCCAGCCGCGTGTCGAAGGTTTCGGTGGGCTCGTGCATGTCCAGCCGGTGCTCGAAAAAGCCCGCGCTGCGGTTGAACTGGATCTCGGCCATGCGGTGCTGCAGCGCCCGGGTCTCGCGGTAGCGTGCCTGGCGGCGCGGCAGGTTGCGGTGCGCGATCAGGCGCGGCATGGGTTCTCCGCGCGCGGCCGCATGCTCCAGCCAGGCGGGCACGCCCGCGTTGTAGCCGATGTGGCCGTGGCTGTAGCACAGCGCATGCACGGGCGCGTCGCTGAGCTGGCGCAGGCTGGCGATCATGTCCTGGCTGACCTTGCCGCCGGGGCCGGCGTCGATCACCACCAGGCCCGCGTCGGTCTCGGCCACGAAGGACTGGCCCTGGCCGCGCAGTATGTGCAGGCCCGGCGCCACGGTTTCGCTGCCGGTGCCCACCAGCAAGAAGGGCTTGTCGTCGTCTCTGGCGTTCATGGGGTCTCCGGGTCTGGTTCGATGGGGGGCAGGGCGTAGCGGCCGTCCAGCAGTTCGGGCCGAGGCATGTAGGCGCGCAGGCACAGGTAGAAGCCTTCGCGCGGCGCGGGCAGCCAGTTGGCGCGGTGGTCTTCGCTGGCCGGTGGCGCGTGGCTGATGTGGATAGTCAACCCGCCATCAGCGTCGGGGCGCAGGCCCGGCGTGCGGTCGCCGATGGCATGGCGGTCGATGGGGTTGTCCACCAGCATGCAGTCGTGGGCGCCGTAGAGGGTCAGGGACCAGAAGGCCTGCACGGGCGGCAGCGCGCCTGGGGCAAAGCGCAGCCGGTAGCGGCGGCTGCCGTGCAGGGGCCGGCCCTGGGCGTCATGCCAGGCCAGCGGGTAGATGGCCTCGCGGCTTTCCAGCATGCCGATGTACTTGAGCGCGATTTCGGCGCGGGCCTGGAAGTCGTCGCCAAAACTGCCTTCGACCAGGGCGGGGAGTTCCCAGCCCGAGTCCAGGCGCCGGCCCGTGCTGGCCGCGCGCAGCCGGGGCAGCACGCTGTCCAGGGCGCGCTGCAGTGCGGCTTGCTGTTGCGCATCGGGTGCGCCCAGCCCGGCGCCCAGGCCCATGGCAGCAAAGCGTGCGACCCGTGCGGCATGCCCCGCCGGCGGCGGGTTGTCGCGCAAGGCGGCATTCACCTGGGCTGCATAGTGCTCGGCATTTGGCGGGGCCTGGGGATCGCAGTCCGGGTCGAAGGCACGGGCCTGCGAGGGCGTGCCCGCCTGCCAGTCGGCCAGCGGGCGCACCGCAAAGCCGTCCTGCAGCGCGTGCACGGCGGGCAGGTCATGCTCGCCATCGACCAGGATGCGGCCTATCACCCACAGCCAGGGCGTGGGCGCGGCAATGTGTGCGCCGGGCGCATCGAACGGTGGCGGCAGCGCCCCCTGCCAGCCGGGCGGCGTGATCAGGAAGGAGCGCGCCGCCGTGCCCGTCAGGCGCTGGCCCAGGTGGGCGAAGGGGTTGGTGAAGAAGTCCAGCAGGCCCAGGACGTAGTAGCGGCCCGCCGTGTCGGGCACGTCGATCACCAGCGGCCCGGCGCCCAGGTCCAGCCAGGCGTTGGTGTAGAGCGTGTCGTTGTTGGGCGTGACCACGCGGCTGGTGCCGGCGCGCAGCAGCTGGCGCGCATGCACGAACTGGTTGCACCAGCGCAGCAGTGCGGGCGCGGCCTCGCCCGCCGCATTGCGCCGGGGGGAGGTGGCCGCGCGCATGCGGCGCATCTCGTACAGCGGGCAGGTGTGGATGACGGCCTCCTCGGCCAGTGCGCGCAGGTCCATGGCGTGTCTCATGCGGCCACGGGCTGCAGGGGCGGAACAGGCCATTGGTGCGCGCCTGCCTGCGGGTGGTACATGCGCAGGATGAGGTAGAAGCGCCCGTGCGGCGTGGGCAGCCAGTTGGCTGCGCCCTGTGCCGGCCGGGCATGGCCCAGATCGATCTGCAGGCTGCCGTCGGCCTCGCGCAGCAATCCCGGCGTGCGGTCGCCGATGGAGTGGCGGCCGATCTCGTTGCCGTAGAGAAAGCGGTCGGCGTCATACAGGGTGACCGACCAGAAGGCATCGGCCGGCGGCATGTCGGCGGCATTGAAGCGCAGCACATAGCGCTGGCTGCCGTCCAGCGGCTGCAGGCCTGCGTCGTGGTGGGCAGCCGCGTAGATGGCCTCGCTGGTGGCCAGCGCGCCCAGGCCCAGGTAGGCGGTGCGTGCGCGGCCGAGGTACTCGCTGCCGTAGCGGCCGGTGGACGGCGTCATGGTCCAGGGCCGGGGACGGCGGTTGCGCCCCATGGCGGCCACGGTGCGCACGCCGTCGGCAAAGCCCTCGGTCAGGCCTTCGCGCAAGGGCTCCTCCAGCTGCTCCCACGCCATGTGGGCGCTGGCCACCAGGCCGGCCTGGCCGAACCAGGCCAGCAGCCCCTGGTCCTCCTTGCGGCCAGGCGCCTCGGCCAGCGCATGGCAGAGGTTGGCAAAAAAGCGCGGCGCAACCTCGGCCGCAGGCTCCTGGTTCTCGAAGGCGGCCGCCATGGCGTCCACGGGCGGGCCGACCCAGTTCGCGACGGCGGCCGGACGGCCTCCTTTCGGCACGCCCGGCGCGGGCTCCAGCCGAATGTCGGCCTGCAGCGCGCGGGCTGCAGGCCAGTCGGGCGCATCGCCCACCACGGTGCGGCCGATCAGCCAGACCAGGTTGCTGGGGCAGTGCACCAGTCGGTGGCCGGCCAGGTGTTCCGGCACCTGGCCGCCCGGCCCGACCAGGACCACGGTCTCGCCTTCGGGCGCGCAGTTGCGCGGGCCCAGGTTCTCGAAATTCTCGGTATAGGCGTCGTACAGGGCCAGCACGAAGTAGCGGCCCGGATGCGCGGCGCTGGAGGGCACGGTCAGCAGGCGCGGGCCGTCGGCCAGGTGGATCCAGGCCAGCGAGTACAGCAGGTCGTTGGCGGGCGTGACCACGTCGCGGTCCTCATGGGTGGAGGGGCGCTGGCTGTGGTGCAGCGTGTCGAAGTCGCCGCGCATGTCCAGGCCCAGGCCGGTGGCGCGCGCGGCGCCGGCATCGGTCTGCAGGCGGCAGGTGCGGTAGGTCTCTATCAGCGGATAGCCGTAGACAAAGGCGGCCAGGCCGATGGAGCGCGCTAGGGCGCGGCGGACTTCGGGCAGGGTGGGAGGGGTCGGGTTCATGTCCATTGTTTTCTTCAAGGCAGGAGGGGGGTCAGTCGAGGGTCACGCCCGTGGAGCGCGCCAGGTCCAGCGCCACGGGCAAAAAGGCGGCGTAGGCGGCGCTGGCCTCGGCCGGGCTGTTGCCCTGGGCCTCCAGGCCCAGCGCCTCGACACGCTGGCGCACCTGGGGCTCGCGCATCACGGCGGCGACCTCGCGGCCCAGGCGTTCGACGATGGCATCGGGCGTGCGCGCGGGCGCCATCAGCGAGATCGATCCCGTGATGGCATACACGGGCTCGCGGTAGCCCTGCTCGGCAAAGGTGGGCACATCGGGCAGGGCCTTGCTGCGGCGCGGGCCGGCCACGGCCAGGGCGCGCAGCTTGCCGGCGTCGATGAAGGGCTTGAGCGTGGCGGCCGAGCCCAGCGTCATCTGGATCACGCCGCTGATCAGGTCGATGGACATGGGCCCCTCGCCCTTGTAGGCCACGTGCAGCGACTGCAGGCCGTAGGCCTTGTCCATGAAGACCTGGACCTGGTGCGGCTGCGTGCCCGCCCCCCAAGAACCCATGGCGTACTTGCCCGGCGACTGGCGCACGGCCTCGACCAGGCCCTTGAAGTCCTTGGCCGGCACGGCCGGGTTGACGGCCATCACCATGGAGGGCGAGACCACGTCCGAGACCATGCGCAGCTCGGTGCGCGGGTCGTAGGGCAGCTTCTTGTAGAGCACCAGGTTGGCCGTGATGGGCCCGGGCACGGTCAGCAGCAGGGTGTGGCCGTCGGGCGCGCTCTTGGCCACATGCTCGGTGCCGATGATGCCGCCCGCGCCGCTGCGGTTGTCCACCACCACGGGCTGGCCCAGGCGCTTGGCCAGGCCCTCGGCCAGGATGCGCGCCACGGTGTCGGTGGAGCCGCCGGCCTGGTATTGCACGACGATGCGCACGGGCCGGGCGGGATAGCCGTCCTGGGCCAGCGCGGCGCTGCAGGCCAGGGCAAGGCAGGTCAGCGCGGCGGTGCGCAGCAGGGGTGTGTTCATGGAGGCCTCCGGGCGGGCGATGGGGTGGGTGTCGGCTTTCATGCAGCCTCCCTGCCGATGACCAGCGCATCGACGGCCACGCAGCCGCCGTCCTCGCGCGGGCGGGCGATCAGGGGGTTGATCTCGGCGCTTTCCAGCGTGGCGCCTGCGCGCTGCGCAAAGCCGGCCAGGGCGCACAGCGTGTCGGCAATGCTGTCCAGGTCCACGCGGGGGCGGCCGCGCGCGCCGTCCAGCACGGCAAAGGCCCGCAGCTCGCGCACCATGGCCAGCGCGTCGTCGCGCGTGATGGGCAGCAGGCGCAGCGAGACATCGCGCAGGATCTCGGCATGGATGCCGCCCAGCCCGAACATCAGCACCGGGCCGAATACCGGGTCGCGGTGCACGCCGGCGATGCACTCCACGCCGCCCTGCACCATGGGGGCGGCCAGCGCGCCGTCGATGCGCGCATCGGGCCGGGCCTGGCGTGCATTGGCCAGGATGCGGTCGAAGGCGGCCTGGGCGCCGGCCGCATCCGCCAGGTTCAGTGCCACGCCGCCCACGTCGGACTTGTGGGCGATGGCATCGCTGCAGACCTTGAGGACAATGCGTCCGCCCATCTCCTGCGCGGCCTGCACGGCCTGCGCTGCCTCGGCCGCCGTGCGCACCAGCCGGTGCGGCACCACGGGCACGCCGGCCTCGGCCAGCAGGGCCATGCTGCGCTGCTCCGACAGCGTGCCCGCCGGCAGGTGCAGTGCGCTGCCTGCATCTGCCATCGCGGGCAGAGCCTGCGGTGTTTCATGCAGGCGGGCCAGCGCGCCAATGCAGCGTATGGCCGCGCCCGGGTCGGCGAACACCAGGCAGCCCAGCGCCTCCAGCGCATCGCGGCGCTCGGGCGGGCACAGCGTGCTGACGGCCAGCAGGGTGTCCGGATGGTGGGTGCGCAGCGTCTGCACCAGGCTTTGCAGCACGGGCCAGAAGGCGTCGGACAGGCCGCCTGCCGCGAAGAAGCCCAGCCAGCTGTCGAACTGCCGGTCGGCCAGCATCAGGCGGGCGCTGCGCTCCAGCAGCGTCATGTCGTTGGTGACCTGGCCCGTGATGTCCACGGGGTTGCGCGGCGCGGCAAACGGCACCCATTCGCGCAGCTGGCACTGGGCCGCATCGGACAGCGGTGCCACGTCCAGGCCGGCTGCGCTGGCGTCGTCGGCCATCATGGCGCCCACGCCGCCCGAGACCGTGAACAGTCCGATGGACCGCCCCTTGGGGGCCCGCGCGATGGAGGCACTGGCCGCCAGCGCGAAGAAGTCGGTGATGGAATGCGCGCGCAGCACGCCGTAGCGGCGGAACACCGCGTCATAGACGGCATCGTTGCCCGCCAGCGAGGCGGTGTGCGATGCGGCGGCGGCCGCGCCCAGGGCGCTGGTGCCCACCTTGCACATGACCACGGGCTTGCCGCGCTCCTGCGCCAGGGCCAGGGCCGCGCGCAGCCGGGGGCCGTCGCGGCAGCCTTCCATGTAGGCCATGATCACATCGGTCTCGGGGTCCTGGGCCAGCCAGGCCAGGCCATCGGCCAGTTGCACATCGGCCTCGTTGCCCGTGGTGGCCCACAGCGACAGGCCCAGCCCGCGCTCGCGCGCCAGGCTGTAGGCATAGGCACCGAAGGCGCCCGACTGGCTGACCATGCCGATGCGCCCGGGCCGCACGAGGCCGCCGCCCGGCGCGGGCGAGAACGTGGCGTAGACCTGGTGGCCGGGGCGCATGAAGCCCAGGCAGTTCGGGCCGATGAGGCGTATGCCCGCCTCCTGCGCGCGCCGCGCCAGCGCCTGCTGGGCGGCCGTGCCGTCGGAGCCGGTCTCGGCATAGCCCGAGGAAAACAGCACCATGGACTGCACGCGCGCGGCGGCCGCATCCTCCAGCACGCCGGCCACCTGCGACTGCGGCACGGCGACGATGGCCAGGTCCACCGGCGCGCCGATGGCGGCCAGCCGCTCGTGCGCGGGCAGGCCCTGCACGCGGCTGGCGCGCGGGTTCACCGCATACAGCGCGCCGCCGTAGCCGAAGCGCAGCAGGTAGTCCAGCGGAATGCCGCCGATCTTGCTGGCCTGGTCCGAGGCGCCGACCACGGCGATGGAGCGCGGCGCGAACAGCGCGTCGAGCCGGGAGGTGTCAAAGCAATGGCTGTCGGTCATGTGTGTCCCTCAGAAGTTGTGGCGCACGCCCAGCGCCAGGGACCGCACGCCGTCGCCGCTGTTGGCGGCCACCGGCACGTTGGCAATGGCGGCCGAGGCATTGGCCGCATTGCCCAGCTGCAGCCAGCGCGCGTAGAGCACGGTGCGCTTGCTCAGCGCGTAGTCGTAGCCCAGCGTCCAGGTGTTCTGGGCGCGGTCCGTACCGCCCACCTCGCGCCGCGCCACCGAGACCAGCAGCTTGGAGCGCGCATCCACGCTCCAATCGGCGCCCAGCTGGGCCAGCTTCGCCTTGGGTGTGCCGGCACGGTCCACGCGGTTGATGACGTAGTTGCCCGTCAGGCGCAGGCCGTCCAGGGCTTCCCAACTGGCCGACAGTGCCTGGTACTGGCTGGTGGCGGGCGCGGCCACGGGTGCGGCGGCGCTGCCTTCCACGGACTTCTGGAAGCTGTAGGCCAGGAACCAGGGCTTCTGGTTCCAGCCCAGCGTGGCGCCGTAGAGGCGGCCGTTGCTGCTGTTCGGCGAAGCCACTTCGCCGAAGGAATAGGCCAGGTCCGCCAGCCAGGGCTGGCCTGCCGGCGTGCGGTAGCGCACCAGGTTGTTGGCCCGCGCCGCAAACGGCCGCAGGCCGGCCTGGGCATCGGTGGCCGACACCAGGTTCAGCGAGGAAAACAGCGCGTTCATGCCCAGCGGATCGGCGCGGAACAGCGCGCCGAACATGGGCGTGTACATGCGGCCCATCTCCACGGCGCCCCAGCCGCTGTTCAGCCCCACCCAGGCCTGGCGCGTGAAGGCCAGGCCCGGGCCGGGAATGGTGCCCAGGCCCGTGTCGGGCGCCACGCCGGCCTCCAGCATGAACTGGGCGCGCAGGCCGCCGCCCAGGTCCTCGCTGCCGCGAAAGCCGAAGCGCGATGCCGCGCTGCCTCCGTCCTCCAGCCGGCTCAGGCGCGTGGCGCCCGACCTTGCGCTGTTGATGTGGACGTCGACGATGCCGAACATCTCCACGCTGCTCTGGGCCCACGCGGACGTGCCCAGGGCCGCCATGCCGCCGGCGGCCAGCCAATGCTTGTGCTTCACGAACTTGTCTCCTTGGTAGCGCCCCGGATGCTTTGCCCGGTGGCTTGCTTGCTACTATCCCGAGCGACAGGGGATGCACTCTGTCAAGCCATTGACAAATGGCGGTACATGGGCACCGGACTAACCCGGGGCCTTCGACATCGTGAGAGAACCATGCGCTCCAAGCCTGCTCCCGTGGCCGACCCTTCGGCGCTGATCCGCCGCGCCCTGGGCCTGTGCCGCATGCTGCGCAACTGGCCGCCCGAGGTGCTCGATGAGCTGACGGCGCTGTCCCGCCTGGGCCGCTACGAGCGCCACCAGCAGGTGCGCGCCGCCGACCCCAAGCGGCGCGAGGTGCTGGTGGTGGCTTCGGGCTGCGTGGAAGTGGGCGGCGTGGACGCCACGGGCTCGCGCTTCGTGCTGTCCATGCACAGCGCGGGCGACATCGTGGGCCTGGCGCGGCTGCTGGAGCACACGCAATTCGTCTACGACTACCACGCGCACCAGCCCACCGTGCTGGTGGAGATTCCCGGCGAGTCCTTCCTAGCCCTGCTCGATGCCCATCCGCCGCTGTGGAAGGACATCTGCCTGCTGGTGCTGGCGCGCATGCACGAGCTGATCGTCGTCCAGCAGCGCCACGCCTTCAGCAACATCGACAACCGCGTGGCCGAGCTGCTGGCGCGGCTGGCCCCCACGCATGGCCAGCCCGCGCCCGACGGGCAGGGCGTGGTGCTGCGCATCTCGCAGAGCGACCTGGCCGCCATGCTGTCGGTCTCGCGCCAGACCATCAACAAGGAGCTGCGCCTGCTGGAGCAGCGCGGCCTGCTGCAGGCCGCCTATGGCCGGCTGACCATCGTCGACCTGGCGGGCCTGTTGCGCCTGGCCGATGCGGGCGCGCGGCCGGGGCCCTAGCCCCGGTCCGCTGGAATCAGTCCTCGTCCAGAGGCGAGGCATCCTCGCCGAACAGGGCCTGGCCGTCGGCGCGCAGCAGCTCCAGCATGTGCCGGGCTGCGGGCGACAGATAGCCGTCGCGCCGGCAGGTCACGCCCAGGTGGCGGCGCAGCGTGGTGGCCGGCAGGCGCACTTCCCTGAGCGTGCGGCTGCGCTCCAGCCGCAGCGTGTGGCGCGAGACGAAGGTCAGCAGATCGGTCTTGGCCACCATGCGCGGCAGCAGCGGTATGGAGCCCGCCTCCACCTGCACCGTGGGCGCCGGCATGCCGCGCGAGGTGAAGGCCTGGTCCAGCCATTGCCGGCTGGGAATGTTGGCGCTGGGCAGGGCCCAGGGATGGCGCAGCAGCGCGGCCATGGTGATGCGCTGGCGCTCGAAGACGGGATGGTCCTGGCGCGCCGCGACCACCACCACGTCCTCGGCGATCGGGTGGGAGACCAACTCGGGATCGCCCTCGGCCGTGAGGCCGATCAGCAGGTCCAGCTGGCCCTCGCGCAGGCGGTCGCGCAGTTCCCAGCTGGGGCCGATCACGATGCTGATGGTGATGCGCCGCCCGTCGGCCAGGGCCTTGCTGCACAGCTCGGGCAGCAGGTGGTCGGCGGCCACCGGCCCGCTGCCGATGCGCACATGGCCGGCATGGCCTTCGTTGAAGTCGCGCACCTCGCGCAGCGCCTCCTGGCTGGCATTGCGCAGCATGCGCGCGCGGGCCAGCAGCACATCGCCCAGCGGCGTGAGGCGTATGCCGCGCCCGGCACGCTCGAACAGCGCGCCGCCCACGGTCAGTTCCAGGCGCTGTATGCATTTGCTCAGCGCGGGCTGGGTGCGCCCCAGCTGTTCTGCGGCCCGGCCCAGGTGCCCGAGGTCGGCCACGATCTCGAAGAAGCGCAGGTCGCGCAGGTGCAGGTCCATCGATGAATAAAAGTGATGTTTGAATGAACATTATCGAATGGACGGAATGGGTGGCGCTCACAAGAATGCGGTGCATCGACAAAGCGAATTGCCCCTTCCCATGACCGCCACTACCCACCCGCCCACCGTTTTCGTGACCGCGCCACGCCTGGCGCCCGCCGGGCTGCAGCGCCTGCAGGCGGCGCACTGCCGCGTGCTGTACCTGCAAGACGGCGGCGGCGAGGCCGAGGTTGCCGCCGTGCTGGCACGCGAGAGCGTCGATGCCGTGATCTCGCGCACGGCCACGCTGTCGGCCGCTGCCATCGCGGCCTGTCCCACGCTCAAGGTCATCTCCAAGCACGGCGTGGGCGTGAGCAATATCGATGTGGCCGCGGCCAGCCAGCGGGGCATTCCGGTCTATGTGACGCCGGGCGCCAATGCCCAGTCCGTGGCCGAGATGACGCTGGGCCTGATGTTCGCGGCCGCCCGCCGCATCGCCTGGATGGATGCCGAGCTGCGCGCCGGCCGCTGGTCCCGCGCCCAGGACGGGCTGGAGCTGAGCGGCCGCACCCTGGGCCTGCTGGGCTTTGGCCAGGTGGGCCAGCGCGTGGCGCGCGTGGCGCTGGCGCTGGGCATGCAGGTGGTGGCCTTTGATCCTGCGTTCGACCCTGCGTTCGATCCGGCCTGCGCCCCAGGGCCCGGCGCCGTGGCGGGCGTGCGCATGCTGGGCTCGGTGGACGAGCTGCTGCCCCTGTCCGATGTGCTCAGCCTGCACGTGCCCCTGAATGCCCGCACGCGCCATCTGCTCGATGCCGGCCGCATCGCCCAGTTGCCGCGCGGCGCCCTGCTGGTCAACACCGCGCGGGGCGAGGTGGTGGACGAGGCGGCGCTGATCGACGCCCTGCGCAGCGGCCACCTGGCCGCCGCCGGCCTGGACACCATGGCCGAAGAGCCCCTGCCTGCAGGCCACGCCCTCGCCGCGCTGGACAACGTGGTGCTGACGCCCCATGTGGGCGGCTCCACGCCCGCTGCGCTGGCGGCCATGGCCGGCATGGCCGCCGCCAATGTGCTGGGCTGGCTGCAGGGCAGCCCCGCCGACCCTTCCCACTGCGTGAACCCCGAGGTTCTGCGCTGAGCTGTTTTTCCCGGAGATTTGCCATGACCACCCCATCCAGCCAATGGCCTGCGGGCTACCGCATCCATCCGCGCGCCGCAGGCCCCGAGGCCGGCGTCGTCCAGGCCTTCAAGGCCATTCCCGTGGCCGCCATCGGCGACGCCATGAGCCGCAATGTCGGCGCCATCGGCCTGCGCCAGTACCACGCGCGGCTGGAGGCCGTTCTCTGCGGCCCCGCCGTCACCGTGCGCGTGCGGCCCGGCGACAACCTCATGATCCACAAGGCGCTGATGATGGTGCAGCCCGGCGACGTGCTGGTCATCGACGGCGGGGGCGATGTCTCGCAGGCCCTGGTCGGCGGCCTGATGCGCACCACCTGCCTGGCGCGCGGCCTGGGCGGCCTGGTCATCGACGGCGCCATCCGCGACCTGTGCGAATGGGCGCAGGACGGCATGCCCATCTTTGCGCGCGGCCACACGCACCGCGGGCCCAGCAAGGACGGCCCGGGCGAGATCAATGTGCCCGTGGCCTGCGCCGGCCTGGCCGTGCTGCCCGGCGACCTGATCGTGGGCGATGCCGACGGCGTGATCGCCGTGCCCGCGGCCGAGGCCGCCGAGGTGCTGCGCCGCAGCCAGGCCCACCTGGCCCGCGAGGCCGTCATCCGCGAGGCCAACCGCAGCGGCACGGCCGACCCCGAGCGCTTCGACGCCGTGCTGCGCGCCAAGGGCCTGCCGGTCTAGCGTCCCCTGCGCAGGCTGCGCCCGAATTTTTCCCGCCATAACGATTCCAAGGAGACAAACAATGACAATGCGCAGACGGCATCTTCTGGGCGGCGCTGCCGCCGCCCTGGCCACGGCCTTCCCTGCACTGGCGCTGGCCCAGGGCGAATGGCCGCAGCGGCCCGTGCGCCTGGTCGTGCCGTTTCCGCCCGGCGGCGGCACGGATGCCACCTCGCGCCTGGTGGCCGACCGGCTCAACATCGCCATGGGCTGGACCATGGTCATAGACAACAAGCCCGGCGCGGGCGGCAACATCGGCCTGGATGCCGTGGCCAAGGCCGCGCCGGACGGCTACACCATCGGCATGGGGCAGGCCGCCAACCTGGCCATCAATCCCAGCCTCTACGCCAAGATGCCCTTCGATGCGCTCAAGGACTTCACGCCCATCGCCAGCGTGGCCCTGCAGCCCGTGGTGCTGACCGTGCGGCGCGACTCGCCCTTCAAGAACCTGCAGGACTTCATCAAGGCGGCCAAGGCCAGGCCCGGCACCTACGGCATCGCCCAGGCCGGCAATGGCACGGTAGGCCACCTGGCCGGGGAAATGCTGGCACGCCGCGCGGGCATCGAGGTGCTGCAGGTGCCCTACAAGGGCGCCAATACCGCCCTCACCGACCTGATGGGCGGGCAGGTGGACCTGTACTTCGGCAACACGGTGTCGGTGATGTCGCAACTGGCCACGGGCAAGATCCGTGCGCTGGCCGTCACCTCCGCCCAGCGCGTGCCGTCCCTGCCCGACGTGCCCACGGTGGCCGAGCAGGGCTATCCGGGCTTCGAGGCCTCCACCTGGCTGGGCCTGGTGGGGCCGGCCAACCTGCCCGCCCCCATCGCCGAGCGCATTGCCGACGCGACCATGAAGCTGCTGGCCACCAAGGAGGTCAAAGAGAAGCTGGCCCAGGAAGGCAGCATGGCCACGCCAGCCAATGGCGCGCAGTTCGGCGAGTGGATTCGCAGCGAGCACGCCAAATGGGGCAAGCTGATCCGCGAGGGCAAGTTCCAGATCAACTGACCATGGCAGCCCCAATCGAGGTCGACCGGCTCGACACCCCCAGTTCCTCCGCACCCATGCTCGCACACCTGCCCGCACTCTTGGGCGCGGGCCAGGCCTCCGCCACGCCGCGCAGGCTCAGGCGCATCCTGTCGCTCGATGATTTCGAGCGGGCGGCGCGCCACCACCTGCCCGCGCCGATCTTCGCCTACGTCAGCGGCGGCTGCGAGACCGACAAATCCCTGCGCGCCAACCGCGAGGCCTTCGATGCCCACCGCTGGGTGACGCGCGTGCTCACCGACACTTCGCGGCGCACGCTGGCCACGCCGCTGCTGGGCCAGACCTGGGCCGCACCCTTCGGCATCGCGCCCATGGGCATCAGCGCGCTGTCGGCCTACCGGGGCGACCTGGTGCAGACGCGCGCGGCGGCGGCCGCCCGCATCCCGGCCATCCTGAGCGGCACCTCGCTGATCCGCATGGAGGAGGTGGTCCAGGCCAATCCCCAGGCCTGGTTCCAGGCCTATGTGCCCGGCGAGACCGAACGCATCGTGCAGTTGCTGGGGCGCGTGGAGGCCGCAGGCTTCGCCACCCTGGTCGTCACCGTGGATACGCCCGTGTCGGGCAACCGCGAGAACAACATCCGCGCGGGCTTCTCGACGCCGCTGCGGCCCGGCCTGCGCCTGGCCTGGGAGGGCATCACCCATCCGCGCTGGCTGCTGGGCACGGCGCTGCGCACCCTGGTGCGGCACGGCATGCCGCACTTCGAGAACTCGCAGGCCACGCGCGGCGCGCCCATTCTCTCGTCCACCGTCACGCGCGACTTCGGCGCACGCGACCACCTGAGCTGGGAACACCTGGCCCTGATACGCCGGCGCTGGAAGGGCCGCCTCGTGGTCAAGGGCATCCTCAGCCCGCAGGACGTGCTGGCCGCGCGCGATGCCGGGGCCGACGCCATCATCCTGTCCAACCATGGTGGCCGCCAGCTCGATGGCGCGGTCTCGCCCCTGCACATGCTGCCCCTGGTGGTGGAGGCGCTGGGGCCGGACTACCCGGTGATGATCGACAGCGGCTTTCGCAGGGGCAACGACGTTCTGGTGGCGCTGGCCCTGGGCGCGCACTTCGTCTTCGTGGGCCGGCCCTTTAACTATGCGGGCGCCGTGGGCGGCGAGGCCGGCGTGCTGCACGCCATCGCCATCCTGGCGGCCGAGATGCGGCGCAACATGGCCCTGATCGGCGTGCAAAACCTGCAGCAGCTGGGGCCGCAGCACCTGCGACCGCGTTAGCCACGCGCCAGTCCCGAGGGTGGCGTGCCCCGCAATTGGCCCGCGGTTTCGCGGCGATGGGAAAATGGCGGAATGACCGCCTCCACCAACACCCTCACGATCACCCGTCCCGATGACTGGCACCTGCACGTGCGCGATGGCGAAGCCATGCGCAGCGTGGTGCCCCATACGGCCGCGCAGTTTGCGCGCGCCATCATCATGCCCAACCTCAAGCCGCCGGTGACCACCGCCGAGCAGGCGCTGGAGTACAAGCAGCGCATTCTCTCGGCCGTGCCCGAGGGCATGGCCTTCGAGCCGCTGATGACGCTGTACCTCACCGACAACCTGCCGCCCGAGGAAATCGTGCGCGCCAAGGCGGCCGGCGTCGTGGCCTGCAAGCTCTACCCGGCAGGCGCCACCACCAACAGCGACCACGGCGTCACCGACCTGCGCAAGATCTACCCCACGCTGCAAGCCATGCAGCGCGAAGGCCTGCTGCTGCTGGTGCACGGCGAAGTCACCAGCAGCGACATCGACCTGTTCGACCGCGAGGCCGCCTTCATCGACCAGCACCTGATCCCGCTGCGCCGCGACTTCCCCGAACTCAAGATCGTCTTCGAGCACATCACCACGCGCGAAGCCGCCCAGTACGTGACCGAGGCCGACCGCTTCGTGGGCGCCACCATCACGCCCCAGCATCTGCTGTTCAACCGCAACGCCATCTTCACGGGCGGCATCCGTCCCCACTACTACTGCCTGCCCGTGCTCAAGCGCGAGACGCACCGCCTGGCCCTGGTGGAGGCGGCCACCAGCGGCCTGCCCAAGTTCTTCCTGGGCACGGACAGCGCGCCGCACGCGGCCCATCTCAAGGAACACGCCACGGGCTGCGCGGGCTGCTACAGCGCCCATGCCGCCATCGAGATGTATGCCGAGGCCTTCGACAATGCCGGCGCGCTGGACAAGCTCGAAGCCTTCGCCAGCTTCAACGGCCCGGACTTCTACAGCCTGCCGCGCAACACCGGCAAGATCACCCTGGTGCGCGAAAGCTGGACGCCGCCGGACAGCTTCGCCTTCGGCGAGGCGCAACTGAAGCCGCTGCGCTCGGGCGAAGCCCTGCCCTGGAAGCTGGTTTAAGCTGGCGGGACTGCCACCCGCCAGAGGATTGCCATGCCTGAGCCGCAACCGCGCATCGCCCTGCTGATCGACGCCGACAACGCGCCGGCCGAGATGATCGACGAGATCCTGACCGAGCTGTCGACCTTCGGCGTCATCGACATCCGCCGCGCCTACGGCAACTGGACCAAGCATTCGCTCAGCGGCTGGCAGCGCAAGCTGCTCGATTTCGCACTGCGGCCCATGCAGCAGTTCGACTACTCCAAGCACAAGAACGCCACCGACATGGCGATGACCGTGGACGCCATGGAGCTGCTCTACACCGAGCGGCCCGACGCCTTCGGCATCGTCTCCTCCGACGCCGACTTCACCCCGCTGGTGATGCACCTGCGCTCCAAGGGCGCGGCGGTCTACGGCTTCGGCATGGCGCAGACGCCCCAGCCCTTCGTCAATGCCTGCTCGCGCTTCCTGTACCTGGAGGCGCTGGGCGAGGCGGCGCCCGCCAACGGCAATGGCCAGGACGCCGCGCATGAGGCGGGCCAGGCGGCGGTGCCGCCCGTGGCTGCAGCTGCGGTGGCGGCCTCTGTCCAGCCCTCCGCTGGTACGGGCAAGGAGCGCGCCCAGGCCGAGCAGGCACCTTCCTCTTTGTCCGCTCCCGAGCCGCAGCGCCCCTGCCTGCGTGTTCCTTCGCAGGAACTGCGCCAGGACACGCGCCTGCTGAGCATGCTGCGCAGCGCCGTCAACGCCACGCAGGACGAAAGCGGCTGGGCCCATGTGGGCGCCGTAGGCGCGCAGATCGGCAACAAGGCCTCGTTCGATGCGCGCAACTACGGCTACGCCACGCTCACCAAGCTGCTGGCGGCCACGCAGGCGTTCGAGATGCGCGACGAAGGCACCTCGCGCGTGGCCGTGCGCGACAAGCGCCTGGCCAAGGCGCAGTCCAGGCCGTCCGGCAATTGACGTTTCCCATCGACTGGAATGCGCCCTGGCTGCAGGGGCTACAGACGCAGGGCAGGGCGGCCTGCCTGCAGGTGGCGCAGGGCCGGCCGGTCTGGCAGGCCTTGCAGTCACTGGCCGACGCACAGGCGCTGCCCTGGCGCTTTGTGCCCCAGCACGATCTGCCCGAAGGCATGGCCTACGAGCAATTCATCTTCGAGACGCGCTGCATCCCCACGCGCGACAACCTGCATGACTTCTTCAACGGCCTGATCTGGTTGCGCTGGCCCGCGCTCAAGCAGCGCTGCAATGCCCTGCAGGCCCGTGCCATTGCCCAGGCGGGCGTGGGCGCGCAGCGCGGGCCGCTGCGCGATGCCGTCACCGTGCTGGACGAGAACGGCGCCCTGCTGCTGGCGCCGGCCGCGCTGTGCGAGGCGCTAAGGCACCGGCGCTGGCACCAGCTCTTCGTGGAGCAGCGCGCGCTGTGGCGCCAAGCCAGGCTGCTGCCCATAGGCCATGCGCTGCTGGAAAAGCTGGTGCAGCCGCGCAAGCCCATCACGGCCCATGTGCTGTGCGTGCACACGGATGGTGCAGGCGCCACGGCAGGCCCCGCCACGGCGGACATCGACGCCTGGCTGGCCGGCAGCATCTGGCTGGAGGCCGACACCCTGGCGTGCAAGCCTTTTGCACCCTTGCCCGTGCTGGGCGTGCCCGGCTGGTGCCACGAGAACGAGAACTTTTCCTTCTATGATGACTCTCTCGTGTTCCGGGCGCCCCGTTCCGCACAAGCATCACAACAAGGAATGGCAACGGCGCAGGACCCGGCTTGAAAACAGCCGGTGGGGCCCTCACTTTTCAACGCTGCAGGGCCCAGATCCTTCCCCCTTTCCCCACTTTGTGGAGAACCCACTGATGAAACGCATCGCACTTTTTCTTTTGACCAACGTCGCCGTCGTGGTGGTGCTGGGCATCGTCGCCAGCCTGCTGGGCGTCAACCGCTTCCTGACTTCCAATGGCCTGAACCTCGGGGCCCTGCTGGGCTTCGCCTTCATCATGGGCTTTGGCGGCGCCATCATCTCGCTGCTGATCTCCAAGCCCCTGGCCAAGTGGAGCTCGGGCGTGCACGTGATCAACGAGCCGCGCAACGCCGATGAGGCCTGGATCGTCAACACCGTGCGCGGCTTCGCCGACCGTGCCGGCATCGGCATGCCCGAAGTCGGCATCTACGAGGGCGAGCCCAATGCCTTCGCCACCGGCGCCTTCAAGAACTCGGCCCTGGTGGCCGTGTCCACGGGCCTGCTGGAAGGCATGACGCGCGAAGAGGTGGAGGCCGTGATCGGCCACGAGGTCGCCCACATCGCCAATGGCGACATGGTGACCATGACCCTGATCCAGGGCGTGATGAACACCTTCGTGGTCTTCCTGTCGCGCGTCATCGGCTATGCCGTGGACAGCTTCCTGCGCAAGAACGACGAAAGCAGCTCGGGTCCCGGCATCGGCTACTACGTGACCACCATCGTGCTGGACATCGTGCTGGGCTTCCTGGCCGCCATCATCGTGGCCTGGTTCTCGCGCCAGCGCGAATTCCGCGCCGACGCGGGCGCCGCCCAGCTCATGGGCCGCAAGCAGCCCATGATGAATGCCCTGGCCCGCCTGGGCGGCATGCACCCCGGCGAGCTGCCCAAGAGCGTGGCCGCCATGGGCATTGCCGGTGGCATCGGCAAGCTGTTCTCGACCCACCCGCCGATCGAAGAGCGCATTGCTGCGCTGCAAAACGCGCAGAACCTCTGAGCGACCGATCCCGCCGCTACCTTTGGCGGCGGATCTTTACTCAGGCTTCACAAGCCCCTGTCAACAACCGGCAGGGGCTTTTTCGTTGTATCTGCATGGCCGCCCAAAGTGCGGCCAGGAGTGCATCGTGAAGTCTGTATCGATTCAAACGCCGGGCCGTCGCCTGGTTCCGGCCCTGGTTCTGGCTGCCGCCACCGTGGCATTGACCGGCTGCGTGGTGGCGCCAGCCTATCCCGTAGGTCCTTCGGGCGAGGTGGTCTACGCGCCCATGGCGCCGCCGCCGCTGCAGACCGAGGTGATTCCGGTCGCTCCCTCGCCGGTCCATGTCTGGATCGGCGGCTCCTGGGGCTGGGGTGGCGGCCGCTATGCCTGGCGCCCGGGTTACTGGGCCGCGCCCCCGCACCCCGGCTATGGCTGGCGCCCGCACGGCTGGGACCATGGCCCGCGTGGCTGGTACCAGCGTCCCGGCGGCTGGTACCGCCGCTGAGTCAGGTGGCGGCAGCGTCGCCGCTGCCACCCTGGCCGGCCTTGGCCAGCAGGAAGTCGATGCAGGTGCGCACGGCCCGCGTCTGATGACGGTCGGGCAGGTACAGCAGGTACATGTGGGTGCCGAAGATGCTCAATCGGTACTCCTGCAGGGTCAGCACCACCTCGCCGCTGGCCACCTTGTCCTGCACCACGTAGTCGGGCACCAGGCCCACGCCCAGGCCCGCCAGAATGCCCTGGCGCAGGAATGGGAAGTGCTCGGAGATCATGGTCGGCGCCAGCAGCACCTCCTGGCGGTCCGTTCCCTGGTAGGCCGACAGGCGCAGCTGGCGGCCCATCACGCCGGCCGTGATCAGCGGGCTGTTGCGCAGCTCGTACAGCGTGGTGGGCAGGCCGTGCTGCTGCGCATACTCGCGTGAGGCGCAGGCCACGTAATGCACATTGCCCAGGCTGCGCGCAATCACCGACAGCGGCGGCTCCTGGATCACGCGGATGGCGATGTCCACCTCGTCGCGCAAATGGTCGGCCCGGTTCTCGAACAGCACATCCAGCACGATGCCCGGATACAGCCGCTTGAACTCGATCAGCCAGTCGCTCATCACGATCTGCCCATAGCCGCTGGGCACGCTCAGCCCCACGCGGCCTGCCATCCCCTGGCCCAGCGACGTGATCGTCTCGCGCGCCGACATCATCTCGTTCTGGATCGCGCGGCCATGCTCGTACATCCGCATCCCCACCTCGGTAGGCTCCACGCGCCGCGTGGTGCGCCGCACCAGCTGCACCCCCACCGATTTTTCCAGCTGCGTCAGGTGATAGCTCACATTGGCCCGCGTCATCTTCAGCTTGCGCGCCGCCTGGCTCAGATTGCCGCTATCGATGATTTCCACCAGCAGGGTCAGCGAGTTCAGATCCATGGATATGTCCAGATACTTTGCTTCGCCCACAGCCTATGAAATGGGCGGGGCTCCAAAACCAGGGGCACCGAGCAAGGGCCTACGCCTGCCGTGCCGCCCTGCAGCGATGGTGTCGTCCCCCTCCTCGCGCAGCGAATAGAGGGGGGAAGGCGCGCAAGCGCCTCAATGTCAAAGATTTTTTTACAGTCTGTCAATCATTCATGGGATTGTAAAGAACCATTGTCGTGGCAAGAATGGATGTTTTGAGTGGAAAACCCAAGTTCGGAGACATACAGATGAGCGAACAAGCCCAGGCTTCCGTGGTCCAGACCCGCCTTGATGGTGCCGTGCTGGTGGTCAGCATCAACAACCCCCCCGTGAATGCCCTGGGCCAAGCCGTGCGCGCCGGCCTGCTGGCTGCCGTGGAGCAGGCCGAATCGGATGCCGCCGTCAAGGCCGTGCTCATCGTGGGTGAGGGCAAGGCCTTCATCGCCGGAGCAGACATCCGCGAATTCGGCAAGCCCGCCATGCCGCCCTCGCTGCCCGAGGTGCTCAATCGCCTTGAAGCCTCCGACAAGATCGTGGTCGCCGCCATCCATGGCCCGGCCCTGGGCGGCGGCCTGGAAGTAGCCATGTCGGCCCACTACCGCCTGGCTTTGCCGGCTGCCAAGCTCGGCCTGCCCGAAGTCAACCTGGGCCTGCTGCCCGGCGCCGGCGGCACGCAGCGCGCACCGCGCCTGATGGGCGTGAAGGCGGCAGCCGACCTCATGCTCAGCGGCAAGCACCTGTCGGCCAAGGCCGCGCTGGCCGCCGGCCTGGTGGACAAGCTGGTGGACGGCACCGACGCCACGGCCGCAGGCCTGGCCTACGCCAACGAGCTGCTGGCATCCAATACTGCGCCGCGCCGCACGCGTGACATCGAGATTGCCGACAAGGCCGCCGCCCTGGCCGAACTCGACGCGCTGGCCGCCGACACCGCCAAGAAGAGCCGCGGCCTGTTCTCGCCGCTGAAGATCGTGGAATGCGTGCGCGCCGCCGTGGAGCTGCCGTTCGACGAAGGCATCGCCAAGGAGCGTGCCCTGTTCGTGGAATGCCTGAACAGCCCGCAGCGCGCCGGCCTGATCCACGCCTTCTTCGCCGAGCGCGAAACCGCCAAGATTCCCGAAGCCAAGGCCGCCGCGCCGCGCCACTTTGCCAAGATCGCTGTCATCGGTGGCGGCACCATGGGCGCCGGCATCACGGTGTCCGCGCTGGACGCGGGCCTCACGGTGACCATGATCGAGCGCGACGCCGAGTCCATCGCGCGCGGCCAGGCCAATGTGGAGAAGGTCTACAACGGCCTGATCGCCAAGGGCCGCATGACCGAGGAGGCCAAGGCCGCCGTCATGGCGCGCTACACGCCCGGCACCTCCTATGACGACATCAAGGATGTGGACCTGGTGATCGAGGCCGTGTTCGAGGACCTCGAAGTCAAGAAGGCCGTGTTCAAGGAACTGGACCGCGTCTGCAAGCCCGGCGCCGTGCTGGCCACCAACACCTCCTACCTGGACATCGACGCCATTGCCGCCGCCACCTCGCGCCCGCAGGACGTGATCGGCCTGCACTTCTTCAGCCCCGCCAACATCATGAAGCTGCTGGAGATCGTGGTGCCCGCCAAGGTGGCGCCCGACGTGGTGACCACGGCCTTCGAGCTGGCCAAGCGCATGAAGAAGGTGCCCGTGCGCGCCGGCGTCTGCGACGGCTTCATCGGCAACCGCATCCTGGCCGTCTACAAGCAGGCTGCCGACTACATCATGGAAGACGGCGCCAGCCCCTACGAGATCGACGAGGCCGTGCGCGGCTTCGGCTACCCGATGGGCCCGTTCCAGGTCACCGACCTGGCCGGCGGCGACATCGGCTGGGCCACGCGCAAGCGGCGCGCTGCCACGCGCGATCCCAAGGCCCGCTACGTCGAAGTGGCCGACCGCGTCTGCGAGCGCGGCTGGTTCGGCCAGAAGACGGGCCGTGGCTTCTACCTCTACCCGCAGGGCGCGCGCGTCGGCCAGCCCGACCCCGAAGTGCTGGCCATCGTCGATGCCGAACGCGCCAAGAAGGGCGTGACGCCGCGCAAGTTCACCCCTGAGGAAATCATGCGCCGCTACATGGCCGCCATGGTCAACGAAGGCGCCAAGGTGGTGGAGGAGGGCATTGCCCTGCGCCCGCTGGATGTGGACGTGACCTTCCTGTCCGGCTACGGCTTCCCGCGCTTTCGTGGCGGCCCCATGAAGTGGGCCGACATGCAAGGTCTGAACAAGGTGCTGGCCGACATCCGCGAATTCGCCAAGGAAGACGCGCTGTTCTGGAAGCCTGCTCCCCTGCTCGAAAAGCTGGTCGCCGAAGGCCGCGATTTCGAAAGCTTGAACAAGGCAGCGTAAGCCGCCCCCGCGTTTCCCCGCCATGCCCTTGACCCGCTCCGTCCAACGCAGAGCGGGCAGGGCCGTGCACAACCACAACAATTTTCCAGAGACAAGCAAGGACCGACCATGCGCGAAGCCGTCATCGTTTCCACTGCCCGCACGCCCCTGACCAAGTCGCACCGCGGCGAGTTCAACGTCACGCCCGCCGCCCAGCTGGCGGCCTTCTCGGTCAAGGCCGCGGTCGAGCGCTCGGGCATCGACCCGGCCATGATCGAGGACCTGATCCTGGGCTGCGGCAACCCCGACGGCTTCCAGGGCCGCAACCTGGGCCGCCAGACCGTGTTGCGCGCCGAGCTGCCCCTGTCCATCGCGGGCACGACCATCACGCGCTTTTGCGCCTCGGGCCTGCAGTCCATCGCCATCGCGGCGGGCCGCATCGTGGCCGAGGGCGTGGACGCCATGCTGGCCGGCGGCGTCGAGACCATCTCGGGCATCCGCCCCGGCAACAACCTGCCCACCGACATGGACCCCTGGCTGGTCGAGCACAAGCCCGCGCTGTACATGGCCATGATCGACACGGCCGACATCGTGGCGCGCCGCTACGGCATCAGCCGCGAGGACCAGGACGCCTTCTCGCTGCAAAGCCAGCAGCGCACGGCCGCCGCCCAGGCCGCCGACCTGTTCAAGGACGAAATCATTGCCTGCGCCACGCGCATGGCCGAGAAGAACAAGGACACGGGCGAGATCACCTACCGCGACGTGGTCGCCACCAAGGACAACTGCAACCGCGCCTCCACCACGTTGGAAGGCCTGGCCAAGCTGGAACCCGTCAAGGGCCCGGACCAGTTCATCACGGCCGGCAATGCCTCGCAGCTGTCCGATGGATCGTCGGCCTGCGTGCTGATGGAAGCCAAGCAGGCCGAGCGCCTGGGCCTGTCCCCGCTGGGCGCCTTCCGCGGCTTTGCCGTGGCCGGCTGCGAGCCTGACGAAATGGGCATCGGCCCCGTCTTCGCGGTCCCCAAGCTGCTGGCGCGCCACGGTCTCAAGGTCGAGGACATCGACCTGTGGGAACTCAACGAGGCCTTCGCCTCACAGGCCCTGTACTGCCAGCGCAAGCTGGGCATTCCCAACGAGCGCCTGAACGTCAACGGCGGCGCCATCTCCATAGGCCACCCCTTCGGCATGACGGGTGCGCGCCTGGCGGGCCACATCCTGCTGGAAGGCCAGCGCCGCAAGGCCAAGTGGGGCGTGGTCACCATGTGCATCGCAGGTGGCATGGGCGCCGCAGGCCTGTTCGAAATTTATTGAATAAGCACCCCCTGAGCGGCTGGCGCCGCTTCCCCTCTCTCGCTTCGCGGGAGGGGAACGACGCCCTTGCTGCGGGGCGGCCCTTGCTCGGCGTCCCTCGCTTGGGGCACGCCAATTTCAGGGCTGCAAACGGCTTACAACGCCACGGATTACTGGGGAATAGCAATGGATTTGCAATTTACGACTGAAGAACTGGCCTTCCGCGACGAGGTTCGCGGCTTCCTCAAGGACAAGCTGCCCGAGGACCTGTCGCACAAGGTTAAGAACGGCCTGCAGCTGAGCAAGCAGGACATGGAGCGCTGGCACGCCATCCTCAACGAGCGCGGCTGGCTGGCCAACCACTGGCCCGAGCAGCACGGCGGCCCGGGCTGGAGCGCGGTGCAGAAATTCATCTTCGAGCATGAATGCGCACTGGCGGGCACGCCGCGCATCGTGCCCTTCGGGCTGAGCATGCTGGGCCCCGTCCTGATCAAGTACGGCAACGAGGCGCAGAAGGCCCACTGGCTGCCGCGCATCCTCAATGGCGCCGACTGGTGGTGCCAGGGCTATTCGGAGCCGGGTTCGGGCTCGGACCTGGCCTCGGTCAAGACGTCGGCCGTGCGCGATGGCGATCACTACATCGTCAACGGCCAGAAGACCTGGACCACGCTGGGCCAGCACGCCAACATGATCTTCTGCCTGGTGCGCACCAACCGCGAGGCCAAGGCGCAGCAGGGCATCAGCTTCCTGCTGGTGGACATGAACTCGCCCGGCGTGGAAGTGCGCCCCATCATCACGCTGGACGGCGAGCACGAGGTCAACGAAGTCTTCTTCACCGACGTCAAGGTGCCCGTGGAGAACCTGGTCGGCGAAGAGAACAAGGGCTGGACCTACGCCAAGTACCTGCTGACCTACGAGCGCACCAACATCGCGGGCGTGGGCTTCTCGGTGGCCGGCCTGGAAAAGCTAAAGGCCGTCGCCGGCCGCATGCTGCGCAACGGCAAGCCGCTGACGCAGGACCCGCTGTTCGCGGCCCGCCTGGCCAAGGTCGAGATCGACCTGGAGAACATGAAGACCACCAACCTGCGCGTGATCGCCGCCGTGGCCGGCGGCGGCGTGCCGGGCGCCGAAAGCTCCATGCTCAAGATCCGCGGCACCGAGATCCGCCAGGAAATCCTGTCCCTGGTGCGCCGCGCCATGGGACCCTACGCCACGCCCTTCATCGAAGAGGCCCTGCAGGCCGGCTACGACCAGCCCGCCATCGGCGACGCGGCTGCCGCCACGGCCGCCGCCGCGTACTTCAACTACCGCAAGCTGTCGATCTTCGGCGGCTCCAACGAAATCCAGAAGAACATCATCTCCAAGATGATCCTCGGCCTCTGATCCGGCAAGGAAAACGGAACATGAACTTCGAACACACCGAAGACCGCCGCATGCTGGCGGACAGCCTCAACCGCTTCGTCTCCGAGCAGTACGCCATCGAGGCGCGCAACCACGTCGCCTATGGCGAGGAAGGCCACAGCCCGCTGCTGTACGGGCAGTTCGCGGACATCGGCGCCATCGGCGCGCTGTTCCCCGAGGACGCTGGCGGCTTCGGCGGCCAGGGCTTCGACATCAGCGTGGTCTTCGAATGCCTGGGCCGCGGCCTGGTGGCCGAGCCGCTGCTGGGCGCCCTGGTCGTGGGCCAGGCCCTGATCGCGGTTGGCAGCGATGCGCAAAAGGAACAGCTGGCAGCCATCATCGGCGGCACGTCCATTGCGGCCCTGGCCCATGACGAGCCCGGCAGCCACTACGAGCTCAACAACGTCGCCACCACGGCCGTGCGCAGCGGCGACGGCTGGGTGCTGAACGGCGCCAAGGGCGTGGTCGCCTTCGGCGAGAAGGCCGACCTGCTGCTGGTCTCGGCCCGCACCTCGGGCAGCCAGTACGACGAGGCCGGCATCAGCCTGTTCCTGGTCCCCGGCAATGCCGCAGGCATCCAAAAGCGCGGCTACAACCGCATCGAGGGCGGCCGCGCCGCCGAGCTGGTGCTGGACAAGGTGCAGGTCGGCGCAGACGCCCTGCTGGGCGAAGAAGGCCGGGGCCTGTCCCTGCTGGAACGTATCAGCGGCTACGCCGTGCTGGCGCTGACCGCCGAGGCCGTGGGCGCCATGGACGTGGCCAAGGACCAGACGCTGGAGTACCTGCGCACGCGCAAGCAGTTCGGCGTGCCCATCGGCAGCTTCCAGGCCCTGCAGCACCGCATGGCCGACCTGCTGCTGGAAGTGGAGCAGGCGCGCTCGGCCGTGATCAACGCGGCCGCCGCCATTGCGGACGAAGACCGCGTGGCGCGCGAGAAGGCCCTGTCGGCCGCCAAGTACAGCATCGGCCGCATCGGCACCCTGGTGGCCGAGGAAAGCATCCAGATGCATGGCGGCATCGGCATGACCTGGGAGCTGCCCCTGGCCCACTACGCCAAGCGCCTGGTCATGATCGACCACCAGTTCGGCGACGAGGACCACCACCTCTCCCGCTACATCGCCCTGGGTGCCCAGCACTGAGCCAAGGAAAGCCGCCATGACCGAAGCGAACCAAGTCCTGCTGACCCGCCGCGAAGGCGCCGTGCTGGTGCTGTCCAACAACAACGTGGCCGCGCGCAATGCGCTGTCGCCCGAGTTCTACGCGGCCGTCTCGGCGGCGCTCAAGAGCGCGGCGACCGACCCCACCGTGGGCGCCGTGGTGCTCACGGGCGAGGGCGGCCACTTCTGCGCGGGCGGCGACCTGCGCCAGCTGGCCAAGCGCCGCGAGCTGCCGGTGCAGGAGCGACGTGCCAAGCTCGAAGGCCTGCATGACCTGATCCGCAGCGTGCGCGACTTTCCCAAGCCCGTGATCGCCGCCGTCGAAGGCGCGGCGGCCGGCGCGGGCCTGTCGCTGGCCCTGGCCTGCGACATGCTGGTGGCGGCGAAGAACGCCGTGTTCTCGGTCGCCTACGTCAAGGTCGGCCTCACGCCCGATGGCGGCGCCACCGCCTTCCTGGCCGAGTTCGTCTCGCGCCAGGTGCTGACCGAGCTGTGCCTGACCGGCGAGCGCATCAGCGGCGAGCGCCTGCACGCCCTGGGCCCCGTCAACCGCCTGTCCGAACCGGGCCAGGCCCAGGCCGACGCCGTGGCGCTGGCCGCCCAGGTGGCCACCGGCCCCGACCAGGCCATGGCCCTGATCAAGGACCTGTGCCGCCAGGCGCCGCGCAACACGCTGGAAGAGCAGCTGGAGCTGGAGGCGCAGTACATGGTGCGCTCGCAGGAGAGCGAGGAATCGCGCGAAGGCATTGGCGCCTTCCTCGAAAAGCGCGCTGCCGACTTCACCAAGCTGCGCGGCTGAAACCGCTCAAGACCTAAAAGACTTTCCAAGGAGACAACGCACATGGCCGACAGCCACAACGATCAGAACCAGGACATCGACTTCCCGCTGGAGGGTGTGCGCGTGCTCGACCTCTCGCGCGTGTTCGCGGGGCCGCTGTGCGGCATGGTGCTTGCCGACTTCGGTGCCGAAGTGGTCAAGGTCGAGCACCCGGGCCGCGGCGACGACACGCGCGACTGGGGTCTGCGCATCGGCAAGACCGAGACCACCTACTACAACAGCATGAACCGCAACAAGCGGTCCATCACGCTGGACCTGCAGACCCCCGAGGGCGTGAAGATCGTCCACGACCTGCTGCCCCAGTTCGACGTGGTCATCCACAACTTCAAGACCGGCGGCGCCGAGAAGCTGGGCCTGGGCTACGAACAGCTCAAGGCCATCAAGCCCGGCATCATCTACTGCGCCGTGGCCGGCTATGACAGCAGCGGCCCCGAGGCCAAGCGCCCCGGCTACGACCTGGTCATCCAGGGCGAGGCCGGCCTCATGGCGCTCAACGGCGAGGCCGGCACGCCGCCGCTCAAGTTCGGCGTGGCCGTGGTCGACCTCATGACCGGCATGTACGCGGCCCAGGCCATCCTGGCCGCGCTGTTCCGCCGCGAGCGCACGGGCAAGGGCCGCCTCATCGAGATGGCGCTGTACGACAGCGGCATCATGATCACCGGCTACTACGGCCTGGACGCCATGCAGCTCGGCCACGACCCCGAGCGCTACGGCAATGCCCACCCCTCCATCGTTCCCTACGGCATGTACGAGGCGGCCGACGGCCCGCTGATCATCGCCGTGGGCAACAACGCCCAGTTCGACAAGTTCTGCCGCCAGGTGGTGATGCGCCCCGACATCGTCGAGGACGAGCGTTTCTCCACCAACGTCAACCGCGCCAAGAACCGTCTGGAGCTGGGCCCCATGCTCAAGGAGCTGATCCGCTCCTTCCCGCGCGATCTGCTGCTGGAGCGCCTGACGGCCGCCGGCATCCCCTGCGGCCGCGTGGCCGGCCTGCACGAGGCCCTGACCAGCGAGCGCACGCGCCGTGGCGGCCTGCTGCAGGACATGCCCCACCCCGTGGTCGGCACCACGCCCGTGTTCGCGCCGCCCTACCGCCTGGACGGCCAGCGCCTGCCCATCCGCCATGCACCGCCCACGCTGGGCGAGGGCACGCGCGAGGTGCTGCACCGGCTGCTGAGCCTGAGCGACGAGCAGCTGCAGCAGCTGCAGTCCAAGGGCGTGCTGACCTTGCCCGAGACGCCTGCGCAACAGGGATAAGAGGACCGATCACGCGACTGATTCCACGGGGGCCATTGATGCCCGGCTCCCGACCCGCCAGGTTTGCATGCCGCACCAAGACGGCACCCATAGACAGCAATACCCAGGAGACAAAACCATGAGCAACCAAGTCACACGCCGCGACATTCTTCAAGGGCTGGCCGCCATCGGCGGCACCAGCCTGCTGGCCACGGGCGCCACCAGCGCCCTCGCACAGGCCGGCAAGCCGGCAGCGTGGCCCACCAAGCCCATCCGCGTGGTCGTGCCCTTCAACGCGGGCGGCGCCACCGACATCATTGCGCGCACCATCGGCGAGGCCCTGGCCAAGCGCGTGGGCCAGCCCGTGGTCATCGACAACCGCGCGGGCGCGGCCGGCATCCTGGGCACGGACGCCGTGGTCAAGGCGCCCGCCGATGGCCACACCCTGCTGGTCTCGCTCAGCACCTCCATGCTGATCAACCAGTTCCTCTACACCAAGCTGCCCTACAACCCGCAAAAGGAAATCGCCCTGGTCACCCAGATCGCGGCGGCGCCCGTCACCCTGGTGGTCCATCCCTCGGTGCCGGCCAACAACATGAAGGAGCTGCTGGCCTACGTGAAGGCCAACAAGGGCAAGCTCTCGTACGGCTCCTGGGGCGTGGGCTCGTATGCCCACCTGGCCGGTGCCTACATGAGCAAGACCATGGACGCCGACATGACCCACGCCGCCTACAAGGGCGAGGCGCCCATGATCCAGGAGCTGATCGGCGGCCAGCTGCAGATGTGCTTTTCCAGCGCGCTCAACACCAAGCCCTTCATCGACTCGGGCAAGCTCAAGGCCATCGGCGTCACCGGCAAGGAGCGCATGGAAATCCTGCCCAAGCTGCCCACCATCCATGAACAGGGCGTGACCGACGACGCCTACGCCATCTACGGCTGGGTGGCCATGGGCGCACCGGCCGGCGTGCCCAAGGAGATCGTGGACCAGCTCTACGGCCACCTGCGCGAAATCGCCAAGGACCCCAAGGTGCTGGAGCGCACCGTGGGAGCAGGCTTCATGCCGCTGATGAACAGCCCGCAGGCCTTCCGCGAGAACTACCAGCGCGACATGCCGATCTGGAAGGCGCTGGTGGAAGAAGCCGGCGCGAAGCTTGATTGATTTTTCCGGCCCGCGGCAGCGGGCCGCCACCGACGACTGCTGAGACAGCTTTGAGAGGAGACTTCATGTACACGCGCAATCCCGCATCCCCGGCACGCCCCACGCGGCGCAGCGTTCTGGCCCTGGCCGCAGCCCCGCTGCTGGCCGGCCTGGCCGGCGGCGCCCTGGCCGAGACCGGCTGGCCCAGCAAGATGCTGCGGCTGGTCGTGCCCTTCCCGGCGGGCGGCCCCACCGACACGGCATCGCGCATCGTGGGCCAGAAGCTGGGCGAGCGTCTCAAGCAGACCGTGGTGGTGGAAAACCGCCCTGGCGCCTCCGGCTCCATCGCGGCCGTGCAGGTCGCCAAGAGCCCGGCCGACGGCTACACGCTGATGATGCTGGCCACGCCCACGCTGCTGGCGCCGCACCTGTACAAGAAGGCCGGCTACGACACCGTCAAGGACTTCACGCCCGTGGCCACGGTCTATGACCTGCCCATCGTCATCGTGGTCAACCCCACGCTGCTGCCCGATGTCACCGACCTCAAGAGCCTGATCGCCCACGCCAAGGCGCAGAAGGTCGCGCTCAACTACACCAGCTCGGGCGCAGGCAGCTTCGGCCACCTGAGCATGGAGCTGCTCAAGCAGATGGCCGGCTTCGACATGCAGCACGTGCCCTACAAGGGCGGCGTGCCCGCCATCACCGACACCATCGGCGGCCAGGTGCCCATCATGTATGCCGACCTCGTGGCCGCGCTGCCCCACATCCAGGCCGGCAAGCTGCGCGCCATCGCCGTGGGCTCGCCCCAGCGCGTGGCCATGCTGCCCGACACCAAGACCATTGCCGAGCAGGGCATCAAGGGCTACGACGCCGTCTCCTGGGGCGGCCTGCTGGCGCCCAAGGGCACGCCCAAGGCCGTGGTCGACCGCATCGCCAGCGAAGTGCAGCAGATCCTGGCCGACAAGGACATCCAGGAAAAGCTGCTCAACGCAGGCGCCATCGCCGCCTACCAGAACCCCGCCCAGCTGGGCCAGCGCATCCAGCAGGACTACACGCGCTGGGGCCAGCTGATCCGCGACAAGGGCATTGCAGTGGAGTGACATCGACATGAAGACACGCATCACCGAACTCTTTGGCATCGAGCACCCCATCATCCAGGGCGGCATGCACCATGTGGGCCTGGCCGAGCTGGCCGCCGCCGTCTCCAACGCGGGCGGCCTGGGGCTGATCACGGGCCTGACCCAGCGCACGCCCGAGCTGCTGGCGCGCGAGATTGCGCGCTGCCGCGAGATGACGGACAAGCCCTTCGGCGTCAACCTGACCTTCCTGCCCTCGGTCAACCCGCCCGACTACCCGGGCTACGTCAAGGCCATCATCGAAGGCGGCGTCAAGGTCGTGGAGACGGCGGGCAACAACCCGCAGAAATGGCTGCCCGCGCTCAAGGAAGCCGGCATCAAGGTCATCCACAAGTGCACCTCGGTGCGCCATGCGCTCAAGGCCGAGGCCATCGGCTGCGACGCCATCAGCGTGGACGGCTTCGAATGCGGCGGCCATCCGGGCGAGGACGACATTCCCAATTTCATCCTGCTGCCGCGCGCGGCCGAAGAACTGAAGATCCCCTTTGTCGCCTCGGGCGGCATGGCCGACGGCCGCTCGCTGGTGGCTGCGCTGGCGCTGGGCGCCGAGGGCATCAACATGGGCACGCGCTTCATCGCCACGCAGGAAGCGCCCGTGCACGACAACGTCAAGAAGGCCATCGTCGCGGCCAGCGAGCTGGACACGCGCCTGGTCATGCGCCCGCTGCGCAACACCGAGCGCGTGCTGACCAACCCGGCCACCGAGCGCCTGCTGCAAAAGGAGCGCGAGCTGGGCGCGGCCATCACCTTTGCCGACATCGCGCCTGAGGTGGCCGGCGTCTATCCGCGCATCATGCATGACGGCGACATGGACGCAGGCGTCTGGTCCTGTGGCATGGTGGCCGGCCTGATCCACGACGTGCCCACGGTCCAGCAGCTGATCTCCGGCATCATGGACCAGGCCCATGCACTGATCAACGAGCGGTTGGCCGGCCTGGCCCGCTGACCGCCCATCTTCACAGGGCTTACGCAAACAGTATGCGACAACGTGCTGCGCCCCATGGCAAGCCGCTTGCCTTGTTCCTTCTTGCGTAGGTCGTACTTCAAAAACCAGGAAAGAGCTTTCTCATGAAAATCCTTGTACCCGTCAAACGTGTCGTGGACTACAACGTGAAGGTCCGCGTGAAGTCGGACGGCACGGGCGTGGACATCGCCAACGTCAAGATGAGCATGAACCCCTTTGACGAAATCGCCGTCGAAGAAGCCGTTCGCCTCAAGGAAAAGGGCGTGGCCACCGAAGTCATCGCCGTCTCCTGCGGCGTGGCCCAGTGCCAGGAAACCCTGCGCACGGCCATGGCCATCGGTGCCGACCGCGGCATCCTGGTGGAGACCACCGAGGAGCTGCAGCCCCTGGCCGTCGCCAAGCTGCTCAAGGCCCTGGTGGACAAGGAGCAGCCCGGCCTGATCATCCTGGGCAAGCAGGCCATCGACGACGATGCCAACCAGACCGGCCAGATGCTGGCGGCCCTGGCCGACCTGCCCCAGGCCACCTTCGCCTCCAAGGTCGAAGTCGCTGGCGACAAGGTGAATGTCACGCGTGAAGTGGACGGCGGCCTGGAAACCCTGGCCCTGAGCCTGCCGGCCGTCATCACCACCGACCTGCGCCTGAACGAGCCGCGCTACGTCACGCTGCCCAACATCATGAAGGCCAAGAAAAAGCAGCTGGACACCGTCAAGCCTGAAGACCTGGGCGTCGATGTGGCCCCGCGCCTGAAGACGCTCAAGGTGGCCGAGCCCGCCAAGCGCGGCGCTGGCGTGAAGGTGCCGGACGTTGCCACGCTGGTGTCCAAGCTCAAGAACGAAGCCAAAGTGATCTAAGGAAGACAGCGACATGACATCCCTCGTTATTGCAGAACACGACAACGCTTCCATCAAGAGCGCCACGCTCAACACCGTCACTGCGGCCCTGGCCTGCGGCGGCGACGTGCATGTGCTGGTGGCGGGCGAGAATGCCGGCGCCGCTGCGCAGGCTGCGGCCCAGATCGCTGGCGTGTCCAAGGTCATCCACGCCGATGGCGCCAGCCTGAAGGACGGCCTGGCCGAGAACATCGCAGCGCAAGTGCTGGCGATTGCTTCGAACTACAGCCACATCCTGTTCCCCGCCACCGCCAGCGGCAAGAACGCCGCGCCGCGCGTGGCCGCCAAGCTGGACGTGGCCCAGATCAGCGACATCACCAAGGTGGACAGCGCCGACACCTTCGAGCGTCCCATCTACGCCGGCAACGCCATTGCCACGGTGCAAAGCAGCGACAAGATCAAGGTCATCACCGTGCGCGGCACGGGCTTTGACGCAGCGGCCACCACGGGCGGCAGCGCCCAGGTGGAGCAGCTGGCCGCCGCTGGCGACAACGGCAAGAGCAGCTTCGTGGGCCGCGAGGTCACCAAGAACGACCGCCCGGAACTGACGGCCGCCAAGATCATCGTCTCCGGCGGCCGCGCGCTGGGCAGCAGCGAGAAGTTCCAGGAAGTCATCACACCCCTGGCCGACAAGCTGGGTGCCGCCATCGGTGCTTCGCGCGCCGCGGTGGATGCAGGCTATGCGCCCAACGACCTGCAGGTCGGCCAGACCGGCAAGATCGTCGCGCCGCAGCTGTACATCGCCCTGGGCATCTCGGGCGCCATCCAGCATTTGGCCGGCATGAAGGACTCCAAGGTGATCGTGGCGATCAACAAGGACCCTGAGGCACCGATCTTCTCGGTGGCCGACTACGGCCTGGAGGCCGACCTGTTCCAGGCCGTGCCGGAACTGGTGCAGGCGCTGTAAGCGGCTGAAGCTGAAAAATGAGGGGCACAGGCCCCTCTTTTTCCGTCATGGATTCCGGGATGGTCCGCTGGTCAGGGCGCGCACCACCGACTACAACAACGGACTTGGCCGCCAGCCGGTGCTGGCGATGGCATGAACCGAGAGGGAGATTGAAATGAAGATGATGCGCTTGCGCCTGGCCCGCACGGCCGTGGCCTTTGTCTGTGGCGCCATGGCGCTGGCCGCCGAGGCCAATGCCTGGGTGGTGGGGCAGGTGGCACCCATGTCGGGAGCCGGTGCGACGCAGGGCCGTGCCTATGCCCAGGGCATGCGCCTGTACTTCGACCAGATCAACAAGGCCGGCGGCGTGCAGGGCCAGCCCGTGCAACTGGTCACCGTGGACGATGTGGGCCACCCCGAGGAAACCGTGGACAAGACCCGCAAGCTGCTGGACGAGTCCAAGCCCGTGGTGCTGGCCGGCTACTTCGGCAACCGCAACATGGCGGCGCTGCTGGACAGCAAGCTGCTCGACCAGTCGCAGATCTCCCTCGTGGGCTACCAGAGCACGGACACGCGGGTGCTGAGCAATCCCCAGATCTTCAGCACGCGCGCCAACCTGCCCGAGGAAATGGCCAAGATCGCCTCGCACCTGGCCACCGTGGGCATCACGCGCCTGGCCCTGCTGCATGACGAACGCCCGGATGCCAAGGCCGTGGCGGAACTCGTGGACAAGGCGATTGCGCCTTCCAAGGCCAAGCTGGTGGTCAGCGCCTCGCTGAGCACGGGCAAGGGTGCCATGGACAAGGCCGTGTCCCAGTTGCAAAAGGCCCAGCCTTCGGCGCAGGCCGTGATGGTGGTGGCCTCCAGCCCAGTGACCTCGGCCTTTGTCGAGGCGTACCGCATGGCGGGTGGCACGGCCCAGATCTACGCGACGTCCGAAGCCGATATCGAGCAACTGGCCAAGCGCCTGCCCGTGGAGTTCATGAGCGGCCTGTCCATTGCCCAGGTCGTGCCCAGTCCCTACAAGGTGACCATGCGCCTGAACAAGGAGTTCAGGGACGCGGCCACCGCTGCAGGCAAGTCGCTGACCGTGCCGGTCAGCTACGCCATGATGGAAGGCTATGTGAACGCCCGCGTCATCGTGGAGGCCATGCGCCGCACCCAGCCGCTGACGCGCGACAAGCTGGCCGCTTCGCTGCGCGGCCTGGACGCCTTCGATCTGGGCGGCTACTGGGTTACCTATCGTCCGGGCTCGCAGGCGGGCTCGAAATTCGTGGATTTGTCCATCGTCAACGCATCGGGCCGCGTCACGCAATAACGCAGCAATGCAGTAGTGCCGTGGCGGCGCGCCCGCTGTCCCAGGTCGCCGCGCGCTGCGCGCCGGCGGTCCAGGCTCTGTTCAGGAAGGTTCAACAATGACTTACTCGGCTCCCCTCAAAGACATGCTGTTCGCCATGGAGCATCTGGCGCAGATCGACCAGGTGGCGCAGTTGCCCGGTTTCGAGGAGGCTGGCCTGGAGACGGCCCAGGCCGTGCTGGAGGAATGCGCCAAGCTGTGCGAAGGCGTGGTGGCACCGCTGAACCTGCCGGGCGACGTGGCGCCTTCCAGCCTCAAGGACGGCGTGGTCACCACCACGGCAGGCTTCAAGCAGGCCTTTCGCCAGTACGCCGAAGGCGGCTGGCAGGGCTTGCAGCATCCGCAGGATTTTGGTGGCCAGGGCCTGCCCAAGACGATTGGCGCGGCCTGTGTGGAAATGCTCAACAGCGCCAACCTGAGCTTTGCGCTGTGCCCGCTGCTGACCGACGGCGCCATCGAGGCCCTGCTGACGGCGGGCAGCGATGAGCTGAAGGCCACCTATCTCGAGAAGCTGGTGACCGGCGAGTGGACCGGCACCATGAACCTGACCGAGCCCCAGGCCGGCTCCGACCTGGCCCTGGTGCGCACCAAGGCCGATCCGCAGCCCGATGGCAGCTACAAGGTCTTCGGCACCAAGATCTTCATCACCTATGGCGAGCACGACATGGCCGAGAACATCGTCCATCTGGTGCTGGCCCGCGTGGCCGGGGCGCCCGAGGGCGTCAAGGGCATCAGCCTGTTCGTGGTGCCCAAGTTCCTGGTCAACAAGGATGGCTCGCTGGGCGCGCGCAACGATGTGCACTGCGTGAGCATCGAGCACAAGATGGGGATCAAGGCCTCGCCCACGGCCGTGCTGCAGTACGGCGACAACGGCGGGGCCATCGGTTACCTGGTGGGCGAGGAAAACCGCGGCCTCGAATACATGTTCATCATGATGAACGCGGCCCGCTACGCCGTGGGCGTGCAGGGCATTGCCGTGGCCGAGCGCGCCTACCAGCACGCCGTGGCCTATGCCCGCGAGCGCGTGCAAAGCCGCCCCGTGGACGGCAGCGTGAAGGCCAGCGCCACCATCATCCACCACCCCGATGTGCGCCGCATGCTCATGACCATGCGTGCCTACACCGAGGGCTGCCGCGCCATGGCGGCCACGGCTGCCGCGGCCTACGACGCATCCCACCACCATGCCGACGCCCAGGTGCGCGAGGCCAATGCGGCCTTCTATGAATTCATGGTGCCCCTGGTCAAGGGCTACAGCACCGAGATGAGCCTGGAGGTCACCAGCCTGGGCGTGCAGGTGCACGGCGGCATGGGCTTCATCGAGGAGACGGGCGCCGCCCAGTACTACCGCGACGCCAAGATCCTGACCATCTACGAAGGCACGACCGCCATCCAGGCCAATGACCTGGTGGGCCGCAAGACGGCGCGCGATGGCGGCCAGACCGCGCTGGCCATTGCGGGCCAGATCGAGAAGACCGAGGCCGAGCTGGCCGCCAGCGGCACGCCCGAGGCACTGGCCGTGGCCCGCCAGCTGGCCGCCGCGCGCCAGGCCTTCGTGGAGGCGGTGCACTTCGTCTCGGGCCAGGCCAAGGCCGAGCCCAATGCCGTGTACGCCGGCAGCGTTCCCTACCTGATGCTGGCGGGCAACCTCGTCGCAGGCTGGCAGATGGGCCGCGCCCTGCTGGTGGCCGAGCAGCTGTTGCACAAGGGACAGGACGAGGCCTTCATGCGCGCGAAGATTGCGACGGCGCGCTTTTATGCCGAGCACATCCTCGTCAAGGCGGCGGGCCTGCGCGATGCCATCGTGCACGGCGGCGACAGCGTGATGGCACTGCCCATGGACGCCTTCTGACCCGGCGCTTGCGCACGGCACAACGCAGACAAAGACACCGAGAACCAACGGAGACAACGCATGTCCAAGCTTCCCCCGGCGCTGAAGAAACTGGCCCTGCCAGTGATCGGCTCGCCGCTGTTCATCATCAGCAACCCCAAGCTCGTGATCGCCCAGTGCCAGGCCGGCATCGTGGGTTCCATGCCCGCGCTCAACGCGCGCCCGGCCGAGCAGCTCGAAGACTGGCTGGCCGAGATCACCGAGACCCTGGCCGCCTGGGACAAGGCCCATCCGGACCGGCCCTCGGCGCCGTTCGCCATCAACCAGATCGTGCACAAGAGCAATGACCGGCTCGAGCACGACATGCAGATGTGCGCCAAGTACAAGGTGCCCATCGTCATCACCAGCCTGGGTGCGCGCGAGGACGTGAACCAGGCCGTGCACAGCTGGGGCGGCGTGGTGCTGCACGACATCATCAACAACAAGTTCGCGCACAAGGCCATCGAAAAGGGGGCCGACGGCCTGATCGCCGTGGCGGCGGGCGCGGGCGGCCATGCGGGTGTCAAGAGCCCGTTCGCGCTGATCCAGGAAATCCGCGAATGGTTCGACGGCCCCGTGGCGCTGTCGGGCTCCATCGCCTCGGGCGGCGCCATCCTGGCGGCCCAGGCCATGGGAGCGGACTTCGCCTATATCGGCTCGGCTTTCATTGCCACGCATGAGGCGCGTGCGCACGACGCCTACAAGCAGGCCATCGTGGACGGCACCTCCGACGACATCGTCTACAGCAACCTGTTCACGGGCGTGCACGGCAACTACCTGGCGCCGTCCATCCGTGCGGCAGGCCTGGACCCCGACAACCTGCCCGAGTCGGACCCCAGCAAGATGAACTTCGGCGGCGACGCCAAGAAGGCCTGGAAGGACATCTGGGGCTGCGGCCAGGGCATTGGCGCCATCCGCGAAGTCACGGGTGCGGGCGAGTTGGTCGAGCGTCTCAAGCGCGAATACAACCAGGCGCGCGACCGCCTGCTGTCCACCCCGTAAGGTCGGGGAGCCCAGGACGGGCTCTTCTCCTACCCTGCCAGACGGCGCCTTCGGGCGCCGTTTTCTTTGGGTATTACCCACGCTGTGCGGGTCCGGTTCTCGAAGTTGTTTGCGCAAAACCCCTTGCGCACGCTTGACTGCTTCACTCGGCTTCCCCCTACGAGCGACTTGCCTGGAGCAAGTTTGTTTAGAATTCTTTGCGTAATTTCAGTAAATACTGAAATTACAGAATAAATGAGCAAACCTTGTACCCCGTCATTGCCTGAGTTCCACCAACTGGCGCGTCGTCCCATGGCGGGTACGGGGCGCCTGGTGCTGGCCTCGCTGCTGTGGCTGCCCCAGGCGGCGCTGCTGGCGCTGGCCGTGCAGTCCATGGCCGATGGCGCGGGCGTGGAGCCGCTGTGGCCACTGTGGCAGCTTGCGGCCGGCGTGGCACTGCTGGGCGGGTTGCGCGCCTGGTGCGATGCCAGCGGCACACGCCGCGCCAATCTGCAGGCGCGCAGCCTGGTGAGCGCGCTGCGAATGCAGGTGCTGCGCACGCTGGCGGGCACCTCGCCGCTGGACCGCCAGCGCGCGGCCTCGGGCCAGGCGGCCAGCGCCATGGCCGAGCAAGCCGAGGCCATCGTGCCCTGGCTGTCGCGCTACCAGACCGCCATGTGGCGCGTGCGCACCGTGCCGCTGGTGATTGCGCTGGCCGTGGCCAGCCAGAGCTGGGTGGTGGCTCTGATCCTGGTGGTGGCCGCACCGCTGATCCCGCTGTTCATGGCCATCGTCGGCTGGCGCGCCAAGGCGGCCAGCCAGGCGCAGATGGTGGAGCTGGGCGGCATGAACGCCTTCCTGCTCGACCGCCTGCGCGGCCTGTCCACCCTGCGCGCCCTGGGCGCGGTGGATGCCACGGCGCAGCGGCTGCGCGCCAATGCCGAATCCCTGCGCGAACGCAGCATGCGCGTGCTGCGCATCGCCTTTCTGTCCTCTGCGGTGCTGGAGCTGTTCTCGGCCCTGGGCGTGGCCATGGTGGCCGTGTACGTGGGCTTTCACCTGCTGGGCCATCTGCCCTTTGGCAGCTGGGGCCAGACACTGAGCCTGGGCCAGGCGCTGTTCGTGCTGCTGCTGGCGCCCAGCTTCTTCGATCCCCTGCGTGAGCTGTCTGCCGTCTGGCACGACCGTGCCAGCGGCGAGGCCGCCCTGCAGGCCCTGGGCGAGCTGGGCCGCGATGCGCAGCCGCTGCCCGGCGCCCTGGCTGCGCCCGGCAGGGCGGCCGGCCAGGCCTGCGCCCTGCACCTGGAGCAGGTGCGGCCCCAGGCGCCAGGCGGCGCGGTCACGCTGCCGGCGCTCACGGTGGACGTGCGGCCTGGCGAGCATGTGGCGCTGTGGAGCCCCAGCGGCAGCGGCAAGTCGCTGCTGCTGGCGCAGATTGCCGGCCTGCTGCCGGTGGCCGAGCCTGGGCGCATCCATATCGACGGCCAGCTGCTCGACGGCGAATCGGCCGGCCGGCTGCGCGCGCGCATGGCCTGGATGGGGCAGAGCCCGCATGTGTTCGCCGGCTCGGTGGCCGAAAACCTCCGGCTGGGCCGCCCGGGATTCACCTTCGGCGAACTGCGCCAGGCCCTGCGGCTGGCCGGGCTGGGCAAGCTGGCCGAGACCCGGCCCGGCGCCACGCTGGGCGAGGGCGGAGCCGGCCTGTCGGGCGGGGAGATCGTGCGCCTGGCACTGGCGCGCCTGGCCCTGTCGCGCGATGCAGGCCTGCTGCTGGTCGATGAACCCACGGCCCACCTGGACCCGGCCACGGCCGCCCAGGTCACCGATGCCCTGCTGCAGCTGGCACGCGGGCGCACGCTGATCGTCGCCACCCACGATGCCGAACTGGCGGCCGCCATGCACCGCGTGGTGGAGCTGGCGGGCCATGCCGCCCCGCAGGAGCTGGCCGCATGAAGCCCCGCTCCACCCTCCGGCCCGTGCTTGCCGCCCTGGCGCGCATGGCGCCCCGGCGCCTGTGGCTGGGCGGCGCGCTGCTGGCCCTGCTCACGGTACTCATGGGCATGGCGCTGCTGGGCCTGTCGGGCTGGTTCATCACGGCCACGGCGCTGGCCGGGCTGGTGCCGGCCACGGCCATCGTTTTCGATGTGTTCATGCCTTCGGCCGGCATCCGCCTGCTGGCCCTGGGCCGCACGGGCACGCGCTATGCCGAACGGCTGGTCACCCATGACGCCACCCTGGCCGTGCTGGCCGCCCTGCGCGAGCGGCTGCTGCGCAGCTGGGCCACGCCCGCCGCCGCCCTGAGCCTGCGCCTGCGGCCCGCACGCCTGCTGCAGCGGCTGACGGCTGACGTGGATGCGCTGGACAGCCTGTACCTGCGCCTGTTCGTGCCCTTGCTGGCCGCCACGGGTGCCACGCTGATGGCCGCCCTGGCACTGGGCCTGATGCGCTGGTGGCTGGGCATGGCCTTGGCTGCGTGGCTGCTGGTCACGGGCCTGGGCAGCGCCCTGTGGCTGGCGCGCAGTGCGCGCCGGCCCGCCGTGCGCCGCGCGCTGGCGCTGGAGTCCCTGCGGGCCCGCACGGCCGACCTGGTGGCCGGGCAGGCAGAGCTGGCCATGGCCGGCACCCTGGCCGCGCATTGCGAACGCATTGCCGCCCTGGACGCCCGCGTGGCCGAGGCCGACGCCGAGCTCCACGGCCTGGAGGCCCGAACCTCCTTCGTGCAAGGCCTGTGCGGCGCCTTGGCCCTGGCCGGTGTGCTGCTGGGCGTAGGCTGGCTGGCCGAGGCCGGCCTGCTGGGCGCCCCCGTGGCTGCGCTGGCCCTGTTGCTGGCGCTGACGGCCATGGAGCCCTTTGCCGCATTGCGCCGTGGCGCGCTGGAGGCCGGCCGCAGCTGGCTGGCCGCGCGCCGGCTGGCGCCTGCCCTGCGCGACGGCGCTGTGCAAGGCGCCTGCGAACCGGCGGCGCCCAGGCAGGGCTGGGCGGTTGAGCTGGAGCAGGTCGTGGCACCCCGTGCCGCCGTGCTGGCCCAGGACATCCGTATCGCCGAAGGCGAACGTGTCGCCCTGCTGGGCGCCAGCGGCGCGGGCAAGACCACGCTGCTGTCCCTGATGGCCGGCGAGCTCCAGCCGCTGGCCGGCGCCGTGCGTGCCCGGCGCTGCACTTGGATGACGCAGCGCACCGAACTGTTCGAGGACAGCCTGCGCGACAACCTTTTGCTGGCTTGCCCCGAGGCCGCCGAGGACACGCTGTGGGCGGCGCTGGAAGTCGCCGGGCTGGCCGGCGATGTGCGCGCCATGGCGCAGGGCCTGGACACGCGGCTGGGCGAGGGCGGGCTGGGCCTGTCCGGCGGCCAGGCACGGCGCCTGGCGCTGGCACGGCTGCTGCTGAGCCCCGCGCGCTGCTGGCTGCTGGACGAAGTGACCGAGGGCCTGGATGCACGCACGGCCGCCGACCTGCTGGTGCGGCTGGACAGTGCAGCCCGGGGCCGCACCCTGGTGCTGGCCACCCACAAGCTGCGGGAGGCGCAACTGGCCGACCGGCTGCTGTGGGTGGAGCAGGGCCGCGTGGTGTCCGAGGCGCTGCGCGGCACACCGCCGTTCGAGGCGGCCCTGGCGCGCCTGCGGCAGGACGGCTGATCAAGGATTTCACCAAGTACCCCCGAGAGAAAGGATCTCACCATGGACCTCGACATCGTCGATCTATCGCGGCTGCAGTTCGCGGTAACGGCGCTCTACCACTTCCTGTTCGTGCCGCTGACCATCGGCCTGGCCGTGATCATCGCCATCATGGAGACCGTCTACGTGATGACGGGCCGCACCATCTGGCGCGACATGACGAAGTTCTGGGGCACGTTGTTCGGCATCAACTTCGCCATGGGCGTGGCCACGGGCATCGTGATGGAGTTCCAGTTCGGCATGAACTGGAGCTACTACAGCCACTACGTGGGCGACATCTTCGGCGCGCCGCTGGCCATCGAGGGGCTGATGGCCTTCTTCCTGGAGGCCACCTTCGTGGGCCTGTTCTTCTTCGGCTGGGACCGCCTGAGCAAGGTCGGCCACCTGGTGACCACCTGGTGCGTGGCCCTGGGCTCGAACTTCTCGGCGCTGTGGATCCTGATCGCCAATGGCTGGATGCAAAACCCCGTGGGCGCGGCGTTCAACCCGCAGACCATGCGCATGGAGGTCACCGACTTCTTCGCGGTGCTCACCAACCCCGTGGCCCAGGCCAAGTTCGTGCACACGGTCTCGGCCGGCTACGTGACGGCGGCCATCTTCGTGCTGGGCGTCTCGGCCTGGTATCTGCTCAAGGGCCGGCACATCCAGCTGGCGCGCCGCTCCATGACGGTGGCCACCTCGTTCGGCCTGGCCGCCGCGCTGTCGGTGGTGGTGCTGGGCGATGAAAGCGGCTACCTGTCCTCGGAGCACCAGAAGATGAAGCTGGCCGCCATCGAGGCCATGTGGGACACCGAGCCCGCACCGGCCGCCTTCACGGCCTTCGGCTTCCCTGACAAGGCCGCACGCGAGACGCACTACGCCGTGCACATTCCCTGGGTCATGGGCCTGATCGGCACGCGCTCGCTGACCACCGAGATCCCCGGCATCAACGACCTGGTCCAGCGCACCGAGCAGTACATCCGCAACGGCATCGAGGCCTATGGCGCGCTGGAGGCCATCCGCGCCGCCGGCCCCACGGGCCAGGTGCCGGCCGACGCCAAGGCCGTCTTCGAGGACAAGGGCGGGCAACTGGGCTACGCGCTGCTGCTCAAGCGCTACGTGGACGACCCGCGCCAGGCCACGGATGCGCAGATCGCCCAGGCCGCCTGGGACACCGTGCCGGCCGTGGGGCCGCTGTTCTGGGCCTTCCGCATCATGGTGGGGCTGGGCATGTTCTTCATCGCGCTCACGGCCGCCTTCTTCTGGCTGTCGGTGCGGCGCAAGCTGGACGCCCATCCGTGGATGCTCAAGCTGGCCGTGATCGCCATTCCCCTGCCCTGGATCGCGGCCGAGTGCGGCTGGATCGTGGCCGAGGTGGGCCGCCAGCCCTGGATCATCGAAGGCGTGCTGCCCACGGCGCTGGCCGTCTCCAACCTGGGCGCGGGCACGCTGCTGCTGACGATTGCAGGCTTCATCGCCATCTACTCCGTGCTCTTCGTCATCGAGATGAAGCTCATGGTGAAGGCCATCCGCAAGGGACCGCAGGAGGAAAGCGCGCCGCACCTGACCACCTACTTCCCTCTGATGCAAAAACTCGCCCGCGGGCAATGACCAAGGGAGATTGTCACCATGATTCTTCACGAACTGATCAGCTACGACATCCTGCGCCTGCTGTGGTGGGGCCTGCTGGGCGTGCTGCTCATCGCCTTTGCCGTCACCGATGGCTTTGACCTGGGCGCTGCCGCGCTGCTGCCGCTGGCGGCCAGGACCGATGTGGAACGCCGCGTCGTCATCAACTCTCTGGGCCCGGTCTGGGAAGGCAACCAGGTCTGGCTCATCCTGGGCGGCGGTGCCATCTTTGCGGCCTGGCCGCAGCTGTACGCGGTCTCGTTCTCGGGCTTTTACCTGGCTATGTTCGCGGCCCTGGTGGCGCTGATCCTGCGGCCCGTGGCCTTCAAGTTCCGCAGCAAGCGCGAGGAGCCGGCCTGGCGCGCGCGCTGGGATGCCGTGCTGTGCATGGCCGGTGTGGTGCCCGCGCTGATCTTCGGCGTGGCACTGGGCAATGTGCTGCAGGGCGTGCCCTTCCGCCTGGCGCCCGACATGCGCATCTACTACGAGGGCACGTTCTTCGGCCTGCTCAACCCGTTTGCGCTGCTGGCCGGCCTGGTCTCGCTGTGCATGCTGCTCATGCATGGTGCGTCCTGGCTGGTGTTCAAGACCGAGGGCGATGTGGCCGCGCGCGCGCGCCGCTTCGGCATGGTGGCTGCCGTCGCCACCACGGTGCTGTTCGCGGCGGCTGGCGTGTGGCTGGCCGCGCTCAATGGCTACCGCATCACCAGCGAGATCAACACCACCGGACCGTCCAACCCGCTGTTCAAGACGGCTGCGCTGCAGGCGGGCGCCTGGTTCGCCAACTACCAGGCCAGACCCGTGCTCTGGGCCGTGCCGGCCATCGGCCTGCTGATGCCGCTGCTGGCGGCGCTGGGCCTGTGGCTGCGCCGCGAGTGGCTGGCCCTGCTGTCCAGCGGCCTGGGCATTGCCGGCATCATCGCCAGCGTGGGGGCGTCCATGTTCCCGTTCATCCTGCCCTCGTCGCTGAACCCGCAGCACAGCCTCACGGTCTGGGACTCTTCGTCCAGCCATGTGACGCTGTTCATCATGCTGGTGTGCGCGCTGATCTTCGTGCCCCTCATCGTGGCCTACACCAGCTGGGTCTACAGCGTGCTGCGCGGCAAGGTCGACCCGATGGCCATCATCGAGGGCCGCGGCCACTCGTACTGATCCACCGAATCAAGAAACGACAGTCAACGTCAAGAAAGGACACAACACCATGTGGTACTTCGCCTGGTTGCTCGGCCTGCCGCTGGCGGCCGCCTTCGCGGTGCTCAACGCGATGTGGTACGAACTGATGGACGACGAGGCCACGCGCCGCGAACTCCTGGCCCGGGAGAAATAAAGCTCCCCCTGAGGCGCTTCGCGCCTTCCCCCTCTCTCTTCGGGAGGGGGACGACACCCTCGCTGCGGGGGCGGCCCTTGCTCGGTGTCCCTCGCTTTGGGCTACGCCAGTTTTTGCACGCGCTTACCGCCAATGAAGCATTGCTGTAAACACAATGAGCTCCCTCGGGAGCTCATTTTTGTACGCAGGCTTGCCAGGTTCAATCGTCGGTGTCATCCGCCTTGGCGCGGCCCTTGCCGCCCGTGATGCGGTCCTTCAGATCCAGCAGCCGCGTCACGGCCGTGCCCATGCCCATGAGCTGCATGGCGGTCTCGGGCGACAGGCGCTGCACGTCGTCGAACCAGTTCATGAGCCGGTCGATCAGCTCGTACATGTCGCGCATGCGCTGCTGGGCGTAGCGCTCTTCTTCGGTGGTGACTTCCTCCAGCATGGCGGCGCGCAGCATGGACTGGGTGGGCTCGATCTCGCGGCGGCGGCGTTCCTCGGCCAGGCGGCGGAAGATTTCCCAGACATCCTGCGGCGCCTCGAAATACTCGCGCCGGTCGCCGGGCTGGTGGCGCAATTGCACCAGGCGCCAGGCCTGCAATTCCTTGAGCCCCATGCTCACGTTGGAGCGCGAGAACTCCAGCGTCTCGGCGATCTGGTCGGCATTGAGCGGCTCGGGCGAAAGAAACAGCAGTGCGTAGATCTGGCCTACCGTGCGGTTGATGCCCCAGCGGCTGCCCATCTCGCCGAAGTGCGAGACGAACTGCCGGTTCAACGCCGGAAGAGGTTTGGATTGCGTCATGGCATGCATTGTGCCTGCGCGTGCGCGGCACGCTCCGGGCGGCTTGGGAAGCGATGTGTCAGCTTTCTGCAAGTCGCGCCCAAAAGGCGCACAATGGCGCCTTTGCGGGCTTGCGGCCAGGCGGCCCGGGCCCTGCGCCTTCCCGCCCCGTACCGACTACAGATTGCCCCATGTCCCACGCTAGCCGCAGTGCGCTGATCGACTGCACCAAGGGCCTGGCCTGTGCCGCCATCATCTGGCACCACCTGGCCTTCTACGGCCCCATGTCCGATATCGCCCATCCGGCCGCGCCGGACCTCATCGACTGGCTCTATGAATATGCGCGCATGGCCGTGCAGATCTTCCTGGTGCTGGGCGGCTACCTGGCTGCGGCCAGCATGGCGCCGCAAGGCCACGGCCAGCACAGCGATCCGTGGTCGCGCATCGGGCGCCGCTTCGTGCGCCTGGTCGTGCCCTATGCGGTGGCCCTGGTCGTGGCCATCGTGGTCTCGGCGGCCGTGCGGCCCTGGTTCGACCATGCCTCGGTCTCCGGCGAGCCCGATCTCTGGCAACTGGTGGCGCATGCGCTGCTGCTGCAGAACATCGTGGGCGAGGAATCGCTGTCTGCGGGCGTCTGGTATGTGTCCATCGACTTCCAGCTGTTTGCGCTGACTGCGCTGCTGCTGGCTGGCACGCGCTGGGGCGGTGCCTTGCTGCGCCGCCGCTTTGGCGGCGACGCCCTGTCACGCTGCTGGCCCTGGGCGCTGAGCGTGGCGCAGGCGCTGGTGGTGATCGGCGTGACCGCTTCGCTGCTGGGCTTCAATCTGGATGCGCAATGGGACGTGTGGGCGCCGTACTTCTTTGGCGCCTACGGCCTGGGCATGCTGGCCTACTGGGCCGCGCATGCGGACAAGTCCTCGACGGCCTGGAGCTGGTCCCTGCTGATCGTGGCCCTGGTCGTGGCGGCACTGGCACTGGAGTGGCGCGACCGCATCGCGCTGGCCGGTGCCACGGCGCTGGCCCTGGTCGTGGCCATGCGCAGCCCCGCGTTTGCGCAGGCACAAGGCTGGGCGCCGCTGCGTCGGCTGGGCAAGATTTCGTACTCGGTGTTTCTCGTGCACTTCTCGGTCTGCCTGCTGGTCAATGCCGTGGAAAGCCATTTCTGGCCACATTCCATTCCCGCCGCCCTGCTGGGCATGTGCACGGCCTTCGTGCTGTCGATTGCGGCCGGCCATCTGCTGTACGAGCGCGTGGAGCGCCACGTTCCCAGCTGGCACATGGCGCTGCGCTGGCAGGCGGGCCTGGTGGGCACCGGCCTGATCGCGGCGTTTCTGGCAGGCCTGCGCTGAGGCGCCGTGCGTCAGTCCACAAACAACAAAGGCAGCCGGTTGGCTGCCTTTTTCGCTTCACGCCGGTCGGCGTTCAACGGTGCAGCTCGCCTGCGCTTTCCGGCTGGAACTCGATGGCATCCACGCGCACGGTGACCTGGCCCGAGGGGCCGGCCATGCGCGACTGGTCGCCCACGCTCAGGCCCAGCAGGGCAATGCCCACGGGCGCGAAGACCGACACCTTGTCGGAGCTGCCATCCATCTCCTTGGGATAGACCAGGGTCAGCGTATTGGACTTGCCCGACTCCAGCAGCGTGAAGCGCACGGTGGAATTCATGGTCACCACGTTGGGCGGCATTTCCTTGGGTTCGAGCACGTCGGCGCGGTCCAGCTCGGCCTCGAGCGCGTCGCGGCCGGGGAAGGCGGGTTGCTTGTCCAGCAGGGCCTCGATGCGCTCCAGGTCCAGGGACGAAAGAATGATGTGGGGCTTGCGCTCCATGGTGTTGGCTCCCTTGTGTGCTTGCGCCGTGGCTGCAGTGAAGGGCAGCGGCGCCCAAACGGACAAAAGCCCGGGCAACGCGGTTGTCCGGGCCAAGGCATCTTCAGAAAAGAGAAAAGCACCAAGTTGGTGCGATATGCCCATTGTGCAGGCCCGTGTGGGTTCTGCCAAGCGAACCCGCACGGTGCGGTGCGGATTGGCGCGGGCTTGACGCGGCCTGCTGCGAGCGCTACTGCGCGCGCGTGCTGCCCAGGGCCTTGAAAAAGATCAGCTCGGGGTCGCCGGGGTCCAGGTTGTCCACGCGCCCGCTGGGCACAAAGCCCGCCTGGGCGAACAGCGCCTGCGCGGCCAAGTTCGATGCATTGGTCGAGGTAAAGAGCTTGTCCGTGGTGCAGCGCTGCCGGGCCGCCGCCAGCAGTGCAAGCGCCACGCCGCTGCGCCGCGCTGCATCTGCCACGGCGATGAGGGAGATGAACCCATGGCCGAAGAATCCGGGCTCCAGCACGACAAAACCCGGCACGGAGCCATCCCGCTCGGCCAGCAATACCGCGCCAGCGGCCGTTTTCTCCCGCAGAAAGGCCTGGCGTTCAGCATGGCTGCGGGCATATGGATCGCAGGCCAGCAAGGACGGGAAGTCGCTGTCGATGGCAGGGCGGATGTGGTGCATGGGTCTGGATGGCATGGATCAGGGGCATTGTCATCGTTCTGGATAACGGGCTGCTGCGCAGCTATGATCTGTATGTTTGTACAGTATTCATCGTTGCGGGAGCGAACCCCATGCGCGCCAACCCAGACCTCTCTCCGGAGCCGGCCTTCATTTCCCTGCACGCCATCAAGGGCCGGGGCGCAGCCAGCCAGCTGGCCCACCGCTTCACCACCGACCCGCGCGAGGCCTTCGATGACGGCTGGGGCAGCCTTGAGGCGCCGGCCGAAGGCGAGGAAGCCGCTCCGCTGCGCACCGAACTGCGCTGGGAGCAGGCCCGCTCGGCGCTGAGCCGCCACCAGTCGCCCGACCTGCCGTTTCACATGGGGCTCAATCCCTACCGGGGGTGCGAGCATGGCTGCATCTATTGCTATGCCCGGCCCACGCACAGCTACCTGGGCTGGTCGCCGGGGCTGGACTTCGAGACCCGGCTCATCGCCAAGCAGAACCTGCCTGAGCTGCTGCGCGCCGAGCTGTCGCGCGCCAGCCATGTGGCCGCGCCCGTGATGCTGGGCTCGGTCACCGACTGCTACCAGCCCGTGGAGCGCGAGCTGGGGCTGACGCGCCGCCTGATCGAAGTGCTGGCTGAGGCGCGCCACCCGTTTTCCATCGTCACCAAGGGCAGCGGGGTGGAGCGTGACCTGGACCTGCTGGCCCCGCTGGCGCGCCAGGGCCTGGCCTCGGTGCACATCACGCTGACCACGCTGGATGCCGACCTGGCACGCCACCTGGAGCCGCGCGCCGCCGCGCCCCACCGCCGGCTGCGCAGCATCCGCGCGCTGACCGAGGCGGGCGTGCCCGTGGGCGTGAGCCTGGCACCGCAGATTCCCTTCATCAACGAAGACCTGGAGAAGGTGCTGGAGGCGGCTGCCGACGCAGGTGCGCGCCACGCCTTCTATGCCGTGCTGCGCCTGCCCTGGGAAGTGGCGCCGCTGTTCGAGCAATGGCTGCAGGTGCACTACCCCGACCGCGCCCGCCGCGTGATGGAGCGCGTGCGCGACCTGCACGGCATCCAGGGCGAGCAGCGCGAGGCCGGCCGCGTGTACAACGCCGAGTTCGGCCAGCGCATGAAGGGCACGGGCCACTGGGCCGAACTGCTGCGCCAGCGCTTCGCCCTGGCCTGCCGTCGGTACGGGTTCAACCGCGAGCCGCTGCGGCTCGATTGCAGCCTCTACCATCCGTCGCTTTTGCTGCCGCAGCGCAGCCTGTTCTGAGAGCCTGCGTGCCAGGCACAGGCCAGGGCATGGTCCGCTAGCGGTAGTCGACCAGCTCGGACAAGGCGGCTGCCAGCGGGGAGCGCACCGACGATCGCAGCCACACCATGCCCACTTCGCGGGACGGGCTCGGAGGGGGCAGCGGCCATCGGCGCGTCCTGGCATCCGGCGGTCCCAGCACGGGCCAGTCCGGCAGGATGGAGACACCGAAGCCTTCCGCAACCAGCTGTGCGATCTGCTCGATGCCGTCCAGCTCGAAGCGAACTTTCGGCTTGATGCCGTGGCCCCGCAGGTATTCATCCGCCATTTTTCCTGCCACCACCTTGCGGTCGTACTGGATGAAGGGCTCGCGTGCGGCCGTGAGCAGCGGATCGCGCACCTTCATGTCCCGGGGCGCGAGAAGAATCAGCGCCTCGCTGCGCATCAGCCGCCACTCGCAGGTCTTGGGCATGGCGAAGGCCGGGTGCACAAGGATGGCCGCATCCAGATGGCCGGCCTGCACCTGGTCCAGCAGCAGTGAGGAAGTGCCGGGTTCGATGTAGACGCGCACGGCCGGATGGGAGCTCATCCACCGGCGCAGCAGCGGGGGCACCAGGCCCATCAGCGCCGTGGGCGTTGCCCCCAGCCTCAATGGGCCTGCGGGAAGTTCGGTGGCCGAGGCGGCCGACCTCAGGTTCTCCACGGATTTGAGCACCTCCCGCGCATGTTCCACGATCCGGGCGCCCACGACGGTGGGCCGCACCGTTCGGCCCACCCGCGTGAGCAGTGCGCAGCCCACGTCGGCCTCCAGCGCACGCATCTGCTGGGCCACGGTGGTGGGCGGCAGGTCCAGCCTGCGCGCGGCGTCGGCCATCGAGCCGCAGTCCACGACGGCAATGAAGCTCTGGAGAAAGCGCGAATCCATGCGACGCATTTTGCGTCATCTGAACCATGGGACACCATCTTTGTTGCAGATCTCCTGAAGCGCAAAGTTCGCTCGTTCCCGCTTCCAAACCATGTCAGGAGAGCTCATGCCCCTCATCGAATCCATTGAAGTCTGCGTTGCCCGCGTGCCGCTGGACAAGGTCACCTATCTGTCGAACCGCACCGTGGTCGACCGCCACTACGGACTGGTCAAGGTCCGCAGCAGCGACGGCGTCGAAGGCATCGGCTTTTGCTATGTCGGCAATGCGGCGGGCGAGCTGTTCCGCGTCGCGGTCGAGCAGCTGCTCGGTCCTGTGCTGCTGGGCCGCGATTCCCTGGCCGTCGAAGGGCTGTGGAAGGAGATGTACCAGGAGGCGCTGCTGCAAGGCCGCATGGGCACCGTGATGCGCGCACTGAGCGCACTCGACATTGCGCTGTGGGATCTCAATGCCCGCACCGCCCAGCTGCCTTTGCACAAGTACCTGGGCGCGGTGGAGCTGGACACGGTGCCGGCCTATGCCAGCGGCGGCTACTACGTGGACGGCAAGACCGCCGGCCATGTCGGCGAGGAGATGGCCGGCTATGTCGAGCTGGGCTTTCAGGCCGTGAAGATGAAGACCGGCCGCTGGTCGCCCCAGGGCGAGGAGTCGCGCGTGAAGGCGGCGCGCGAGGCCATCGGCCCGGACGTGGAGCTCATGCTGGACTGCAACAACGGCTGGGTGGACACCGTGCAGGCCATGCAGTACCTGCGCCGCATGGAGGCGTACGACCCCTATTTCATCGAGGAGCCGTTCAGCCCCGACGATGTCGAAAGCCACGCCCGCCTGGCAAAGCTCACCCGCATTCCCGTGGCCACCGCGGAAATCGGCTATGGCCGCTGGTACCACAAGCATCTGCTCGACATGGGCGCCGCATCCATCCTGCAGACCGACGCCGCAGTCTGCGGGGGCATTACCGAGTGGAAGCGCATTGCCGCCATGGCGGCGGGCTATGGGCTGCAGATGTGTCCGCACTGGTTCCACGATGTGCACGCGCCGCTGGTGGCCGCGACCCCCAATGCGCGCTATGTCGAGTTCTTCTGGGATGACCAGGTGCTGAACTTCCGCCGCCTGCTGGACCGCCAGCTGGCGCAGGAAAAGGGCCGTGTCGTGCTGCACCAGACGCCGGGGCTCGGCTTCAATTTCGACGAGGCGCAGGTGTCCCGGTTCGGCCGCTGGACCTCGGTGGCGTAAGACCGCCGCCAGCCCATCATCCAAGGAGACAAGCCATGCAACGCAGACAGTTCCTGACCTCGGCCGCCGCAGCCACCGCCCTGCATGCCCATCCGGGCTTTGCACAGGCCAGGCCGCCAGCGGGCCCGGTCAAAATCCTCGTCGGCTTCTCGGCAGGCGGCGGCACGGACATCCTGGCGCGGATCATCGCCAACCGGCTCAACCAGCTGTGGGCCATTCCCGTCATCGTCGAGAACCGGCCAGGCGCGGCGGGGCTGATTGCCGCTGCCGAGGCCGCCAGGGCCGCGCCCGATGGGCAGACGCTCATGATGGGCCACATCAATGCCCTGGGCATTGCCCCTGCGCTCAACCCCAGGCTCGGCTTCTCGCCGGAGCGGGACTTCTCCGCCATCGCCCTGGTGGGCCAGACCCCGCAGGTCCTGGTTGCCAGCCCCAAGGCTTCCGCCACCATGCAGGGCCTGCTGGCCGCATTGAAGCAAAAGCCGGGGGAGGTCAGCTTCGGCTCCTCGGGCACGGGGTCGGCCCAGCACCTTGCGCTGGCGCTGTTCGAGCAGACTGCGGCGGTGTCCGCGCTCCATATCCCGTACAAGGGCGCGTCGAACGTGATGACGGATCTGCTGGGCGGCCAGATCGACTACGCGTTCGAGGGAATGACCACGGCGGCGCCCTTCATCAAGGGTGGAAAAGTCCATGCCGTGGCTCAGACGGGCGTGAAGCGCGCCAAGGCCTTCGCGGAGATTCCCACCGTGGCGGAGCAGGGCTATTCCGGGTTCAACGCGAGCATCTGGTTCGGCCTGGTGGGCCCCGCAAGAATGCCTGCCGATCTGGTGGCCCGCATCAATGCGGACGTCAACCGCATCCTGGCCATGCCCGATGTGGTGGCCAAGCTCGAAGAGTTCGGCGCAGAGGATGGAGGGGGGACGCCGCAGCGCTTTGACGCCTTCATGCGCGATGAACGGGCGAAGTGGGCCCGGCTGATCCAGGCGCGCGGAATCAGGGTGGAGGGCTGAGGCGGGTTGCCGAGGTGGCCCGGCGCGGCCCTCAAATCGCCTCCAGAAAAGACCTCACCAGCAGGCTGTCGCTGCGCTCGCGCATGCAGTAGACATAGGTGGTGGTGCTGGCCGGGTCCCCCGCGATGCGCAGCGGGCGAAAGCGCGGGTCGGGGATGAATTCGGCTTCGGACACGGCGCCCAGTCCCAGGCCGCGCGCCACGGCTTCGCGTATGGCTTCGCGGCTGCCGATCTCCAGTTCGGTGCGCGGCTGCACGCCGGCAGCCTGCAGCACCGATTCCAGTGCGGTGCGCGTGGTCGAGCCGTGCTCGCGCAGCAGCAAAGGCTGGCCCTGCAGTTCGGACAGCGCGATTTCGCTGCGCCGCGCGAAGGGATGGGCCACATGGGCGAACAGCACGATGGCGTGGCGCGCGTACTCGCGTGCCAGCAGCTCCGGGCGGTCGTAGAGGCCGGCGAGCACGGCCACGTCGGTGTCGTAGCGTTCCAGGTCCGCCAGCACCTGCTGCGAGTTGCCCATGCGGATGGACAGCTGCATGCCCGGGTGCCGTGCGCGGTAGGCGGCCACCATTTCGATCACATGGAAGGGCCCCACGGCGCCGATCTTGAGCTCGCCCTGGTGCAACTGCCCCGAGTCGCGCAGGAAGAACTCGGCCTCGGCCTCCAGCGCCATGATTTTCTGCGCCATGGGCAGCAGTCTGGCGCCTGCGCCCGTGAGCGTCATGCGGTAGCCGCGGCGGTGGAACAGCTCGATCTGGCTTTGGCGCTCCAGCGTGGCGATCTGGGTGGAGATGGTGGGCTGGCTCACGCCCAGTGCGCGGGCGGCGGCGCTGAGGCTGCCGTGGTGGGCGACGGCGATGAAGGCGCGGTAGCGGGCGTTGCTCACGAAAGTCGGTATCTCAAGGTTTTGTCTATGGATTCTGTCAAAACCGATTCTGAAACTTTCACATGGCAGAAATATGTCGCTCCTAGCATTCAGCCATCCCCACCCGCCTGGCGATTTGGCCGGCGATTCACGGATCCACCGATCTGCCGATGTGCCTGACCTGATGCAAAGGAACGCTCCCATGAAGATGAACCGCAAGACCTGGCTGCGCCATGCCGGCGCCGTGCTGGCCCTGGCCGCCACCGCCGCCACCGCTACCGCTACCACTGCCGCCTTTGCCCAGAGCGCCGAGCTGCGCGTGGGCCTGATCCCCTCGGAGGACGCGCAGGCCATGATCCGCGCCAGCCAGCAGGTCATGGACCAGCTGGCCACCCGCACCGGCATGAAGGTGCGGCCCTTCGTGGCCAATGACTACAACGGCGTGATCGAGGCGCTGCGCTCCAACAAGATCGACATCGCCTTCCTCGGCCCGTTCTCGTACGTGCTGGCCAGCCAGGTGGCAGGCGCCGAGGCCTTTGCCGTGGCCGTGACCAAGAAGACGGGCAAGAGCGCGTACCACAGCATGGTGATCTCCCGCAAGGACAAGGGCCCGGCCAGCGTGGCCGACCTCAAGGGCCGCAGCTTTGCCTTTGTGGACCCGACCTCGGCGTCGGGCCACCTGTTTCCCAAGGCCGGGTTGATGGCCGAGGGCTTCGATGCGGACAAGGGCTTTTCGCGCGTGATCTTCTCGGGCTCGCACGACGCCAGCATCATGGCCGTGGCCAACGGCAAGGTGGATGCGGCAGCCGTGGCCGACCGCATCTTCGACTCGGCCGTGAGCAAGGGCCTGGTCAAGCGCGAGGACTTCCAGATCGTCTGGCGCTCCCAGCCCATTCCCGAGTCGCCCATGACCTGGCGCAAGAACCTGGACGCCGGCACCAAGCAGAAGGTGGCTGCGGCCCTGGCCGAGGTCAAGGACCTGCCCTGGGGCGACCAGGGTGTGCTCGACGGCTTCGCGGCCACGGATGACAAGGCCTATGACGTAGTACGCCAGACGGCCAAGGCCCTGAAGCTCGACCTCGGGAGCATGAAATGATCCGCATCCGCCAATTGCGCAAGAGCTATGGCAGCAACCACGTGCTGCATGGCATCGACCTGGATGTGCAGCCCGGCGAGTTCGTCGTCATGCTGGGCCTGTCGGGGGCCGGCAAGTCCACGCTGCTGCGCTGCATGAACGGCCTGGCCCGCGCCGACAGCGGCACGCTGGAGGTGGGCGGCATGGACCTGATGCTGGGCGGCGGCAGGCACAGCCGGCGCGAGCTGGCTCGCCACGTGGCCATGGTCTTCCAGCACCACAACCTGGTGCCGCGCCTGTCGGTGCGCAAGAACGTGCTGACCGGGCGCCTGGGCCAGACCGGCACCCTGGCCTCGGTGCTGCAGCTGTTCCGCGAAAGCGATATCCGCCTGGCCGACCAGTGCCTGGAGCGCGTGGGCCTGGCCCACAAGGCGCTGGAACGCACCGAGGCACTGTCGGGCGGGCAGATGCAGCGCGTGGGCATTGCCCGCGCGCTGGCCCAGCAGCCCCAGGTCATCCTGGCCGACGAGCCCGTGGCCAGCCTGGATCCCAAGACCGCGCGCAGCGTGCTGCAGTACCTGCGTGATGCCACGCGCGAGCTGGGCATTGCCGTGGTCTGCAACCTGCACCAGGTGGACTACGCGCGGGAGTTCGGCGACCGTGTGCTGGGCCTGGCTCAGGGCCGCATGGTCTATGACGGATCGCCGCAGGCGCTGGACGAGGCCGCGCTGCAGGCCATCTACCATGCGCAGCCCGCTGCAGGGCAAGGCGCAGGGCAGGGCGCAGAACCGGACACACCTCCGGGCACGGCGGCCATAGGGCCTGCCGGCCTGCATGCGCAGGCGCCGGTGCCTGCCTCGTGGATGCGGGCCAGCGCGCCCGCAGGAGGACTGTGATGACCAGCGCCAACTCCTGGAGCCCCGAGCCGCGCGACCGCTGGCAATGGACCGCGCCGCGCCCCCACGGCGCCCTGGGCTGGACCGGCTATGCGGCTGCGGCCCTGGCCATCGCCTGGGTGCTGCACTGGAGCGCGGGCGGCGCGCAGATGAGCTGGGGCGAACTGGCGGCAGGCATGCCCCAGATCGCGGATTTCGTGGCGCGCTCCGTGCCGCCGGACTGGAGCATGCTGCCGCGCCTGATGGCGCCCGCGCTGGAGACGGTGCAGATCGCCATCTGGGGCACGCTGCTGTCCGTGGTGCTGGCGCTGCCGCTGTCCTTCATCGCGGCCAGCAACCTGCATGGCTGGCACTGGCTGCGGCGCATCACGCGGCAGTTCCTGAACGTGGTGCGCAGCATCAACGAGCTGATCCTGGCGCTGGTCTTTGTCTCGGCCGTGGGCCTGGGGCCGTTTCCCGGCGTGCTGGCCCTGGCGCTGCATGGCATGGGCATGCTGGGCAAGTTCTTCGCCGAGAGCATCGAAGAGATCGACGACGGCCCGCTGCAGGCCCTGCGCAGCGCAGGCGCCACGCAATTGCAGCTCATCGTCTTCGGCGTGATACCGCAGGCCATCACGGCCTGGATCGCGGTCGTGCTCTACCGCTTCGAGGTCAACCTGCGCTCGGCCACGGTGCTGGGCATGGTGGGCGCGGGCGGGCTGGGTTTCGAGCTGGTCGGCAGCCTCAAGCTGTTCCGCTACCAGGAGACGGCCACCTGCATCGTGGTCATCACCGTGATGGTGATCGCCGCCGATCTCGTCTCCCACTGGCTGCGCCGCCGCATCCAGCAGGGCACCCGCCATTGAGGGCTGCGCTTTTCCCGGCGCCCCCGTTTCATTCAAAGGACCGATTTGTGTGGACCTATCACAACCCCGTTGCCATCCATGCCGGCCCCGGCCGCCTGGACCGCCTGCCCGAGCTGCTGGCCGGGCGCGACTGCCTGCTGGTGACGTTTCCCGAGGCCGAATCCCTGGGCCTGGTGCAGCAGCTGCGCCAACGGCTGGGCAGCCAGCTGCGCGGCGTGGTGGACGGCATTGCGCCCAACCCCGATGTGCAGTGGCTGGCCCCGCTGTATGACCGCGTTCATCGCGAATACGCCGAGGTCCCGTGCATCGTGGCCCTGGGCGGCGGCAGCGCCATCGACTCGGCCAAGGCGCTGATGTGCGCCACGCCCACGCGGCGTTTCGGCGAGCTGCTGCAGGCCCTGGAGCAGGGGCTGGCCCTGCCGGCTGCAGGCCACAAGGCGCTGATCGCCATTCCCACCACGGCCGGCACGGGCAGCGAAGTCACGCCCTGGGCCACGATCTGGGACCAGGCCGCTGGCCGCAAGCACTCGCTGCACCAGCACTGGACCTGGCCCGAGGCCGCCATCATCGACGCGCAGCTCATGCAAAGCCTGCCGGCCGGCGCCACGCTGGCATCGGGGCTGGATGCGCTGTCGCATGCGCTGGAGTCCATCTGGAACCGGCACCGCAATCCCGTCTCCACCACCTTGGCCGTGGGCGCCGCGCGTCGCACCCTGGCCACGCTGCCCGCGCTGATGCAGGACCTGGGCAGCCTGCCGCTGCGAAGCCGCATGGCCGAGGCCGCCCTGATGGCCGGCCTGGCCTTCTCCAACACCCGCACGGCGCTGGCGCATTCGCTGTCCTACGACATCACGCTGCGCCATGGCGTGGCCCACGGCATTGCCTGCTCGTTCAGCCTGCCGCTGGTGCTGGAGATGGCCCTGGGCGCCGACGACCAGGCCGACGCGGCCCTGCTGTCCATCTTCGATGCGTCCACGGGCGAGCTGGCCGTGCAGCGCCTGCGCAACTTCCTCGAAGGCCTGGGCGTGGCCACCGATCCCGCCCACTACGGCGTGCCTGGGGATGAGTGGCAGCAGCTGCTGCAGTCGGCCGCATCCGGCCCGCGCGGGCGCAATTTCATCCGCACGCTGGAATGAACAGGCGCGTGCGGCCCTCTTCTGTTTGAACCTCTGTCCTAGTCAAAAAGCACCATGAACCACACCACCGTCTCCACCGCCGCCGCCGCCGATCTGTCGCCGCTGCAGGCCGTCATCTTCGACTGGGCCGGCACCCTGGTCGATTTCGGCTCGCTGGCGCCCACGCAGATCTTTGTCGAGGCCTTTGCCAGCTTCGGCATCACCATCACCCTGGCCCAGGCACGCGGCCCCATGGGACTGTCCAAGTGGCAGCACATCCACGAGCTGCTGCAGGACGAAGGCATCCGCGCGCAATGGCACAAGGCCTTCGGCCAGCAGCCTGGCGACGCCGACGTGGATGCCATCTACGCCCGCTTCATGCCCATGCAGATCGCCAAGGTCGGTGAGTTCTCGGCACCCATCGAAGGCGCGCCCGAGCTGCTGGGCTGGCTGCGCGCGCAGGGCCTGAAGGTGGGCTCGTGCTCGGGCTATCCGCGTGAAGTCCTGAACCAGCTGCTGCCGCAGGCAGCGGCCAACGGCCTGGCTCCCGACCATGTGGTGGCCGGCGATGAAATGGCCGCAGGCGGCCGCCCCGGCCCCTTCATGGCGCTGGCCAATGTGCTGGCGCTGGGCATCGGCGACGTGCGCGCCTGCGTGAAGGTGGACGACACCGTGCCCGGCATCGAGGAAGGCCGCAACGCCGGCATGTGGACCGTGGGCCTGACCCTGTCCGGCAACGAAGTCGGCTACTCCCCCGCCGAACTGGCCGCCGCCCCCGCCGAAGAAGTGCGCGAACGCGTGGCCCGCGCCGAGGCCAAGCTGCGCGCAGCCGGCGCCCACCACGTGATCGCCAGCGTCAAGGACCTGCCCCAGGTGCTGGAGCGTATTGCGCAGGACATGCGCGCTGGCCATAGGCCAGGTTGAGGCAATCTGCCCTGCACCTGTTGGGCTCATCACCCTTTGAAACTGGCGCGGCCAAAAAAACAGGGACGCCGAGCAAGAGCCGCCTCGCGGCGATGGCGTCGTCCCCCTCCCGCGAAGCGAGAGAGGGGGAAGGCGCGAAGCGCCTCAGGGGGTACTCAACTGCTCTGCATGATGGCGCAGATGGTCATCAATGAAGCTCTGGATGAAGTAGTAGCCGTGGTCGTAGCCGCCGTGGCGGCGCAGCGTCAGCGGCTGGCCGGCCTGGGCGCAGGCGGCCTCGAAGGCTTCGGGCAGCAGCTGCTTTTCGATCAGGAACTTGTCGGCCAGGCCCTGGTCCACGAGGATGCCGGCCGGGTAGGGCGCCTGGGTCTGGGCGGCCATCAGGCAGCTGGCGTCATGGGCTTCCCAGGCCTTGCGGTCATCGCCCAGATAGCCTGAGAAGGCTTTCTGGCCCCAGGGACAGTTGACGGGGTTGGCGATGGGCGCGAACGCCGACAGGCTCTTGAAGCGGCCCGGATGGCGCAGCGCCAGCGTGAGCGCGCCGTGGCCGCCCATGGAGTGGCCGAAGATGCCCAGCCGCTGCGCGTCAATGGGCAGGCGTGCGGCGATCAGCGGCAGCAGCTCGCCCAGCAGATAGCTTTCCATGCGCCAGTGCAGTGCCCAGGGCTTGGTGGTGGCGTCCAGGTAGAAGCCCGCGCCCACGCCGAAGTCCCAGGCATCGGCCTCGCCGGGCAGGCCTGCGCCGCGCGGGCTGGTGTCGGGCGCGATCAGCGCAATGCCCAGCTCGGCGGCCAGGCGCTGGGCGCCGGCCTTGGTCATGAAGGTCTCTTCGGTGCAGGTCAGCCCGGCCAGGTAGAGCACGGCGGGCACCTTCTCGCCGGCCACGGCCTTGGGCGGCAGGAAGACCGAGAACTTCATGTTCAGGCCGATCTCGGCGGAGAAATGCTCGTAGAAACGCTGTGCGCCGCCGAAGCAGGCATGGGCGTTCTTGAGTTCCAGGGGCGGCAGTGCGGACATGGTGTTCCTCAAAAAGAAAAATGCTACGGGCACCTTGGCAAGCGGTGCGTGCAGCATTCAAAGATGGGAGTTGATACGCTATACACGGTCAACGGCCCATGAAACTGGCGCTGCCCAGGCGCGCAGCGCCTCAGGGGGAGCTTCAGTACACGACGACGGAGCGGATGGACTTGCCTTCGTGCATCAGGTCAAAAGCCTCGTTGATCTCCGGCAGGCCCATGGTGTGCGTGACGAAGGGGGCCAGCTGGATCTCGCCGCTCATGGCCTGCTCGACCATGCCGGGCAGCTCGCTGCGGCCCTTGACGCCGCCGAAGGCCGTGCCCAGCCACTTGCGGCCCGTCACCAGCTGGAAGGGGCGTGTGGAGATTTCCTGGCCCGCGCCGGCCACGCCGATGATGACCGACTGGCCCCAGCCGCGGTGCGCGCATTCCAGGGCGGCACGCATCACGTTGACGTTGCCGATGCACTCGAAGCTGTGGTCCACGCCCCAGCCCGTCATCTCGACGATGACCTGCTGGATGGGCTTGTCGAAATCCTTGGGATTCACGCAGTCGGTGGCGCCGAAGGTGCGGGCCAGGTCGAACTTGGAGGGGTTGGTGTCCACGGCGATGATGCGGCCGGCCTTGGCCAGCTTGGCGCCCTGGATCACGGCCAGGCCGATGCCGCCCAGGCCGAACACGGCCACGGTGTCGCCTTCCTGGACCTTGGCGGTGTTCTTGACGGCACCCAGGCCCGTGGTCACGCCGCAGCCCAGCAGGCAGACCTGCTCGGGGTTGGCATCGGGGTGGATCTTGGCCAGCGAGACTTCGGCGACTACGGTGTATTCGCTGAAGGTGGAGCAGCCCATGTAGTGGTAGATGGGCTCGCCGTTGTACGAAAAGCGCGTGGTGCCGTCGGGCATCACGCCCTTGCCCTGGGTGGCGCGCACGGAAACGCACAGGTTGGTCTTGCCGCTCTTGCAGAACAGGCATTCGCCGCATTCGGCGGTGTACAGCGGGATGACGTGGTCGCCAGGCTTGACGCTGGTCACGCCTTCGCCGACCTCGACGACGATGCCCGCGCCTTCATGGCCGAGCACGGCGGGGAAGATGCCTTCCGGGTCGTCGCCCGACAGCGTGAACGCGTCGGTGTGGCAGACGCCGGTGTGGGTGATCTTGATCAGGACCTCGCCCTTCTTCGGGGGGGCCACGTCGATCTCGACGATCTGCAGGGGTTCTCCAGCCTTGAAGGCGACGGCGGCTTTGGATTTCATGGGCGTGTCTTTCTGTCGGGGTGGCTCAGGAACGGCAGTGCGCGCGCTCCGCGAAGCCTTGAATGTAGGCCATGGCCGGGCGGCCCGGCCGCATCATGGCCGCAGCCCCAGGTGATATGTCCGAATCTGAGGGGTGTGGCCGGCTTCGGCCGGGCCTGCTGGCCGTGGGTGCTTGCGTCTTTTCGTATAGTCCGCCCCATTCTTTCCACCCTGACCGCCTCCGAGCCCGCCGTTTCCCATGGACCACCGCCACGCCAGCGCCCACCGCATCGATCTTGTCGTCTACCCCGGCTTCAAGGCGCTGGAGGCCATAGGGCCCATGTCGGTGTTCGACTATGCCAACGTGCACCTGCGCGCGCGCGGCCAGAACGACGGCTACGAGGTGCGCGTGGTCTCGCAGCGGCAAGGGCCCGTGCGCTCGGACACGCTGATGTCGCTGGAGGCCACGCATACGCTGGCCGGGCTGGAGGCTGCAGGCATGGGCTGCACCGTGGTCGTCGTGGGCTCGCGCCATATCGAGCAGGTGCTGGGCGGCTCGGCCGAGCTGGTCGCCTGGCTGGGCCGCGTGGCGCCGCGCGTGCAGCGGCTGATTGCGCTGTGCTCGGGCAGCTTCTTCCTGGCCGAGGCGGGCTTGCTGGACGGCCGGCGCGCGGCCACGCACTGGAGCGTGACGGCGCAACTGGCACAGCGCCATCCGCGCGTGCAGGTCGATGCCGATGCCATCTACCTGCGCGAGGAAATCCGCGATGGCGCAGGCAGCCGCCAGCTGTGGACCTCGGCCGGCGTGACGGCCGGCATCGACCTGGCCCTGGCTGTGGTGGAGGAGGATTTTGGCCACGCGCTGGCGCTGGAGGTGGCGCGTGACCTGGTCATGTATCTCAAGCGCCCCGGCGGGCAGTCTCAGTTCAGCGTGCCGCTGGCGGCCCAGGCCGCGCAGCACGGCGGCGTGCAGGCCGTGCAGCAGTGGGTGATGGCCCATCTGGCCGAGCCCCTGACCCTTGCTCAGATGGCCGCGCAGGCGCACATGAGCGAGCGGCACCTGCGCCGCGTGTTCCAGCAGGAAACCGGGCAAAGCCCCACGGCCTTTGTGGAGAGCGCGCGGCTGGAGGCGGCCAAGCAACTGCTGGAAAGCCAGGCCCATCTGCCGCTCAAGACCGTGGCCGCGCGCGTGGGCCTGGGCTCGGAGCAGGCGCTGCGCCACCTGTTCGTGCGCCACCTGGGCATTACCCCGGTGGCGTACCGGGATCGCTTTGGCGGGCGCGGCGGCGCGGGCTGAACCGGAAACGCTCAGTTCTTTTTTGCGGTCTCGGCTGCTTCGGCGGCCGCGGCGCGCAGCTTGTCCTTCTTGCTCGGGCGGCGGCCCTTGATGCCGCCGTTGCCGTCCTGCGCCACCGGAGGCGGCGGCACGGGCTCGGTGGGCTCGAAGCCCGGCAACTGCTCCAGTTCAAGGTCCAGCTGGTTGCGCTTGCAGATCAGCGCCCAGTGCGCCTGGTCGGCCGGCGTCACGAAGCTGATGGCCGTGCCGTCCTCGCCCGCGCGGCCCGTGCGGCCGATGCGGTGCACATAGTCGGTGGCCGAGCGCGGCAGGTCGTAGTTGACGACCAGGGGCAGCTGGGTGATGTCGATGCCGCGCGCCGCCAGGTCGGTGGTGATCATCACCTGCCAGCGCTTGGCCTTGAAGTCGGCCAGCGCTTCCTTGCGGGCGCCCTGGCTCAGGTCGCCATGGAAGGCCGTGGCGAAGATGCCGGCCTTGTAGAGCTTTTCAGCCACCAGTTCGGCCGTGTGGCGCGTGGCCACGAAGACCAGGGCACGTTCGAGCGTGACAGGGTCGGTGCCCGCAGCGGTGTCGCCCTGCACCAGCTGGCGCAGCAATTGCGTGCGGCGCGCACGGTCCACGGCAATGGCGCGCTGGGTGATGCTTTGCGGGCTGGCGGCATCCTGGCCTTCGGCGGCATCGACGCGTGCCTGAACGGGATCGTGCAGCAGGCCCGTGGCCAGCGATTGCACGGCATCGGGATAGGTGGCCGAGAACAGCAGGGTCTGGCGTTGCTTCGGCAGCAGGGCCAGCACGCGCTGCAGCTCGTCCTGGAAGCCCAGGTCCAGCAGGCGGTCGGCCTCGTCCAGCACCAGGTGGCGCACGGCGGACAGGCGCACGGCGTTGTGCTCCACCAGGTCCAGCAGGCGGCCCGGCGTGGCCACCAGGAAGTCGGCACTGCCGCGCAGCATCATCATCTGCGGGTTGATGGACACGCCGCCATAGACCACGCCGATGCGCGGCGGCTGCTTGAGCGCGCGGCCCAGGTCGGACAGCGTCTCGCCCACCTGCTGGGCCAGCTCGCGCGTGGGCACCACGATCAGCGTGGTCAGGGTTCGCACAAAGCCGCCCTGGGCACCCTGGGCCTTGCCGCCATCCATCCAGCGCTGCAGCAGCGGCAGCAGGTAGGCGGCCGTCTTGCCCGAGCCCGTGGGCGCACAGGCCCAGAGGTCGCGGCCCGCAAGCACGGGGGCGATGGACTGGGTCTGTATGGGCGTGGGATCGACCAGGCCCAGGTCTTGGAGGCTGGAGACCAGCGCCGGGCTCAGGCCGAGGGAGGCAAAGTTCATGGTGTGCAGGGAGTGGCTGGGGCCGGAACCCCGGCGCAAGAAAGGGCCGGCCACGAGGGCCGGGGGGGCATTGTCGGCGAAACCGCGCCGCTGCGTGAAGCAGGGGGCTTGGCCCCGGCGCTCAGGCCAGGCGGCGCAGTCGGCCAGCAGGTCGTTCACCAGGCCGCCAACCGTTGCAGCCGGGTCGGTGGCGCGTGCCTGACCGGGGATCAGGCACCGCCGAAATGAGTGCCCAGAAAGTCGAATGGAAGCGGCTCATGGAGGAAGTCGTCCCTGCCTCTTCAGCTCCTTGAGCCGCCGTTCGGTTGCGCGGTCCAGGGCGTCCTGCAGCAGGTCCATCTTGCGTTTGTTGCAGGGTGGGCAGTCGTAGAAGCTCTCAGAAATGCTCTTGGGCTTGAGCGTTTCGGTGGCTTCGAAGATGTTGATGAATCCAGTCGGTTCAACTCCGATGACGATGAGCTTGCCGTTGTGGAACCTGACCGACGCACTCCCTGCGCAGCCTGTTCTTTCCCTGTCCTCGCTGAAGAAGGCCTTCCTCGAGATTCTGCGTATGTGCTGCAACGCATATCGCACGTCTTCCTCGGTCAGGACCACATCGTCGCAATCGAGCCAGTTCTTGCTCGCCCAGGAGGAACTTTCAGATGGCGAGATGATGTCGATTTTCTGGATGGTCTTGACGGGGTATCTGGCATCGCCCGCATACAGCGAGGAAACCATGGTCATGGCCATCGCGGAGATGGCAATCCGAGAACGCATGCGAATGGGATTCATGGTGTCATTTTCCAGTTCGCACCTTCCGCTTCGGTCAGGTTTTTTCGGCTCACGTCCGGATGCTTGAAGATCTCGCTGGGCGACAGCTGCATGGAATCTTGAAGCGCTCCAACAAGCCATGTCAGAGCTCGGTTCTGTGCCTCAGTCGGCGTGGGATAGATACCAAACCATCCGCGTAACTCTTCGGGAGTCCAGCCCCTTGGTCTGGGTGGCGGTGTGAATCCCTTCGGCAGCTCCGCTCGGCCGACCATCTCGATACCTATGGCCTCCATATTGCTCGGATAGCGTTCACCAGGAGCCTTCAGCATCTCGATGCGGTGTACCCCCTTTGCCTTCAGTCCTTCATAGTCCCTGGCCTTGCATTTCCCCACAAGCAGGCATCTCGCCTTCAGCGGGCCCACATGGTTGGCATGCTGATAGATGGCGGCAGTCTGGTAGATGGTGCCGTCCTTGTCGATCAGGAAGTGCGCCCCATTGGCCTTCGGGTTCCTGTAGCTGTTGAGTGAAGACTGGGCCGTGTTGGCATCGGTCTGATGCACGACGATACCGGTGATGGCGGCGGTCCGCTTTCCTCTCTCGATGGCGGGGCTGCGCGCATTCCTGACGCGCGCATGGATGAGCATTCCGTCCTTGTTGATTTCGACAAGCATGTGAGTCCCGGGGTTGCGTTGAATGGCAGCGGGCATTGCGCTGCGGCTCCATCCCGTTTGAGGGAGGGTCAACGGCCACCTTAAGGTGGATAGGCTCAATCAATGGGCATGCCACGATAGGGAAAATGGTGTTCCTAGGACTGGTGCGGCCTTCTGGAGCGGTGGGCTCGCAAATGAAAAAAGCCCCATGCAAAGGCATGGGGCTTTTGGGTGCCGGGCCGCTGAGGCCCGGACTTGCGATCAGCGCTGGCCGATCGGCTTGACGTCGCGGGAAACGGAGCCCGTGAACAGCTGGCGGGGACGGCCGATCTTGTACTCGGGGTCGGCCATCTGCTCGTTGAGCTGGGCGATCCAGCCCACGGTGCGGGCCAGGGCGAAGATGCCGGTGAACAGGTTCACGGGCACGCCGATGGCGCGCTGCACGATGCCGGAGTAGAAGTCCACGTTCGGGTAGAGCTTGCGCTGCACGAAGTAGTCGTCTTCCAGGGCGATCTTCTCGACTTCCTTGGCCAGGGCGAACAGGGGGTCCTTTTCCAGGCCCAGTTCGGCCAGCACTTCATTGCAGGTTTCTTGCATGAGCTTGGCGCGGGGGTCGTAGTTCTTGTAGACGCGGTGGCCGAAGCCCATCAGCTTGACGCCGCTGTTCTTGTCCTTGACCTGTTCCATGAACTCGCCGACCTTGGCAACGCCGCCGTTGGCCTGCAGGTATTCCAGCATGTTCAGGCAGGCTTCGTTGGCGCCGCCGTGGGCAGGGCCCCACAGGCAGGCCACGCCGGCCGAGATGGCGGCGAAGGGGTTGGTGCCCGACGAGCCGCACAGGCGCACGGTGGAGGTGGAGGCGTTTTGCTCGTGGTCTGCGTGCAGGATGAAGATGCGGTCCAGCGCGCGCTCGACCACGGGGTTCACCTTGAACTCCTCGCAGGGGTTGCCGAACATCATGCGCATGAAGTTGCCGGCGTAGCTCAGGTCGTTCTTGGGGTACATGTACGGAGCACCGATGCCGTACTTGTAGGCCATGGAGACCAGCGTGGGCATCTTGGCGATCAGGCGGATCGCGGCGATGTCGCGGTGCTCGGCGTTGTTGATGTCCATGTTGTCGTGGTAGAAGGCCGACATGCCGCCGACCAGACCCGTCAGGACGGCCATGGGGTGGGCGTCACGGCGGAAACCACGCAGGAAGAACTGCATCTGCTCGTTGACCATGGTGTGCTTGGTCACGCGCTCGACGAAGTCGGCCTTCTCAGACTCGTTGGGCAGCTCGCCGTACAGCAGCAGGTAACAGGTCTCGAGGTAGTCGCAGTTCTTGGCCAGCTGCTCGATGGGGTAGCCACGGTACAGCAGCTCGCCCTTGTCGCCATCGATGTAGGTGATGGCGGACTGGCACGAGGCGGTAGAGAGGAAGCCCGGGTCATAGGTGAACATGCCGGTCTGCGCGTACAGCTTGCGGATGTCCACCACGTCGGGACCGACGTTGCCCTGGTAGACGGGCAGCTCGACGCTGGGAGCGCCGTTGCTGAATGACAGCGTTGCTTTGTTGTCTGCGAGTTTCATTTCCAAACTTCCTTCTCTAGATTGCCTAGCCTACTAGCGGGAGAGAACCGGGCTTGCGCTTGCGCACCAGTTCCAGAACTTCCCTGATTTCTTGGGTATCGAGTTCACCTTCAGGCTCCTTGCGGCGCAAGAAGAGGTCCATCAGGTCGTTGTCTGCCAGGTCCATCAAGGCAGACAGACCGCTCGCGTGTCTCCGCGTGAGCTGGTCTCCGTAGGTGGCGAAGAACTGCGCGATGAACAGGTCGTTCTCGACCAGGCCACGCCGGCAGCGCCAGCGCAGCAGGTCTCGCTCGCGTTCGTCGAGCAGAGTATTCGTCATGGTCATCAGATGGCCCGGCGGACCATCAGTTCCTTGATCTTGCCAATGGCCTGCGTGGGGTTCAGGTGCTTGGGGCACACGTCCACGCAGTTCATGATGGTGTGGCAACGGAAGAGGCGGTACGGATCTTCCAGGTTGTCAAGGCGGTCACCCGTGGCCTCGTCGCGGCTGTCCGCGATGAAGCGGTAGGCCTGCAGCAGGCCGGCCGGGCCCACGAACTTGTCGGGGTTCCACCAGAAGCTGGGGCAGCTGGTGGAGCAGCTGGCGCACAGAATGCACTCGTACAGGCCGTTGAGCTCTTCGCGCTCTTCAGGCGACTGCAGGCGTTCCTTGGTGGGAGACGCGAAGCTGTCGTTCTGCAGGTACGGCTTGATCGAGTGGTACTGCTTGAAGAACTGCGTCATGTCCACGATCAGGTCGCGGATCACGGGCAGGCCGGGCAGGGGCTTGAGAACGATGTCGCCCTGCAGGGTCTTCATGTTCGTCAGGCAGGCCAGGCCGTTCTTGCCATTGATGTTCATCGCGTCCGAGCCGCACACGCCTTCGCGGCAGGAGCGGCGGAACGAGATGGAGGGGTCCATCTCCTTGAGCTTGACCAGGGCGTCCAGCAGCATGCGCTCGTGGCCGTCCAGCTCGACCTCGACGGTCTGCATGTAGGGCTTGGCATCCTTGTCCGGGTCGTAGCGGTAGATCTTGAAAGTGCGCTTCATTTGTCTGTTCTCTCGTGGGCTGCTGGATTAGAACGTGCGGACCTTGGGCGGCACGCTGTCCACCGTGAGGGGCTTCAGGTTCACGGGCTTGTAGTCCAGGCTGTTGGTGGCGCTGTACCACAGGGTGTGCTTGAGCCATTCCTTGTCATTGCGGCCCAGCGGGAACTCGGCGTGGTCGGCAGGATGCTCGTAGTCGTACACGGTGTGGGCGCCGCGGCATTCGTGGCGGGCAGCGGCCGAGATCATGGTGGCCTGGGCCACTTCGATCAGGTTGTCCACTTCCAGCGCTTCCATGCGGGCGGTGTTCCAGACCTTGGACTTGTCTTTGAGGGTCACGGAGCCCACGCGTTCGCGGATGGCGTTGATCTTGACTTCGCCTTCGTCCATGCTCTTTTGCGTGCGGAACACGCCGGCATGCTGCTGCATGGTGGCGCGGATGTCGCCAGCCAGGTCCTGGGCGTAGGTGCCTTCCTTGGAGTCGTCGAGCTGGTTCAGGCGCGTGAGCGTGCGCTCGGAGCCATCGGCCGGCACGGCCTTGTGGTCGCCGAAGCCGTTGACGAACTGCACGATGTGCTTGCCGGCCGACTTGCCGAAGACCAGCAGGTCCAGCAGCGAGTTCGTGCCCAGGCGGTTGGCGCCGTGCACCGACACGCACGAGCATTCGCCCACGGCATAGAGGCCATTGACCACGTTGTTCTGCTGGCCGTCCCACACCACGACCTGGCCGTTGATGTTGGTGGGAATGCCGCCCATCTGGTAGTGGATGGTGGGCACCACGGGAATCGGTTCCTTGGTGATGTCCACGTTGGCGAAGTTGTGGCCGATCTCTTCCACCGAAGGCAGGCGCTTGCGGATGGTGTCTGCGCCCAGGTGGTCCAGCTTCATCAGGATGTAGTCCTTGTTGGGACCACAGCCACGGCCTTCCTTGATTTCCTGGTCCATGGAGCGGGACACGAAGTCACGCGGTGCCAGATCCTTCAGCGTGGGAGCGTAGCGCTCCATGAAGCGTTCGCCTTCGCTGTTGAGCAGGATGGCGCCTTCGCCACGGCAGCCTTCGGTCAGCAGCACGCCCGCGCCGGCCACGCCGGTGGGGTGGAACTGCCAGAACTCCATGTCCTGCAGCGGGATGCCTGCGCGTGCAGCCATGCCCAGGCCGTCGCCGGTGTTGATGAAGGCATTGGTCGATGCCTGGAAGATGCGGCCTGCGCCACCCGTGGCCAGCAGCACGGCCTTGGCGTGCAGCTCGTACAGGTCGCCGGTTTCCAGTTCGATGGCGGTCACGCCGACCACGTCGCCCTGGGTGTTGCGGATCAGGTCCAGCGCCATCCACTCCACGAAGAAGTTGGTCTTGGACTTGACGTTCTGCTGGTACAGCGTGTGCAGCATGGCGTGGCCGGTACGGTCGGCCGCGGCGCAGGCGCGCTGCACGGGCTTTTCACCGTAGTTGGCCGTGTGGCCGCCGAAGGGGCGCTGGTAGATGGTGCCGTCGGGGTTGCGGTCGAACGGCATGCCGAAGTGTTCCAGCTCGATCACGACGTTGGGCGCTTCGCGGCACATGAACTCGATCGCATCCTGGTCGCCGAGCCAGTCGGAGCCCTTGATGGTGTCGTAGAAGTGGTAGTGCCAGTTGTCCTCGCTCATGTTGCCCAGCGAAGCGGACACGCCGCCTTGCGCAGCCACGGTGTGCGAGCGCGTGGGGAAGACCTTGGACAGCGAGGCCACGGACAGGCCGGCGCGCGACAGTTCCAGCGCGGCCCGCAGGCCGGAGCCGCCAGCGCCGACGATGACGACGTCAAACTTGCGCTTGGTGATGTTTGCTTTGGAGTAGCTCATTCTTAACCTTCAATCGTGGAGACCGCGTCTCTATCAGATACGCCACAGGATCTGGATGCCCCAGCCGGCGCAGCCGACCAGCCAGACCAGGGTGAAAACGTTCAGCACCAGGCGCAGGCCCACGGGCTTGACGTAGTCCATCCAGATGTCGCGCACGCCGACCCAGACGTGCCAGGCCAGCGAGACGATCACGGCGAAGGTCAGGAACTTCATCCACTGCGGGGCAAAGATGCCGGCCCACAGGTCATAGCCGACGGAGCCGGTGCTGAAGATCAGCTTGGCCAGCAGCACGATGGTGAACAGTGCCATCAGCACGCCGGTGACGCGCTGCACCATCCAGTCGCGGATGCCGTAGTGCGCACCGACCACGGTGCGCTTGGAGCCGTAATTCACGGACATGGTTCTTTTTCCTTATCGTGAGGGAGAGATCGTGAATCAGTACAGGCCGAACAGCTTGGCACCCAGGATCAGGGTCAGGCCAACGCTCAGGACCAGCACCACCAGGGCCGAGGACTTGCCGAACTGCTTGTTGACGGCGTGGTGGTTCACATCCATGAACAGGTGGCGGACGCCGGCGCAAAAGTGGTGCAGGTAGGCCCAGATCAATGCCAGGCACACGAGCTTGAGGAACCATCCGAAGGGACCTGCGAAAACCGAGGTGAAGCCGTCGAAGGAGATCTCCGAAGTCAGCGACATGTCCATCATCCAGAGGATGAAAGGCAGCAGGATGAACATCAGCAGGCCGCTGATGCGGTGCAGGATGGACACGATGCCGGCCGGCGGCAACCGGTAGGTGGGGAGGTCCTTGAAGAAGTTGATGTTGCGGAACTCTGGCCGCTTTTTGGCTTGCTCAGTCATGGCAGGGTACTTTCGTGGATGTAACTGCTTCGTAATCGCTCAGGGGCGGCGATGCAAAATTCTATTGCAATGCAATAAAAACAGCTTTGCTGGGAATTGCGTATTTTCGCCCGCTTCTCTGGGGAACGGATCGTTCAGCTCAGCGCGTTGCGGTAGTGATGGGTGTCGGTGCGGTACAGGCCACGGCGTAACTCCATGGGAACATCGTTGTATGTGTAAGCGGTGCGCTCCACGCTCAGCAGGGGCGTGGTGCTGGGGACATCCAGCAGCAGGGCCTGTTCTGCCTCGGGCAGGACGGCGCGGATCTTTTCGTCGGCGCGCACCATGCGCACGCCGTAGTCCAGCTCGAACATGGCGTAGGTGGGGCCCTGGTAGGCGGACATCTGCTCGGCGGTCAGGCCCTTGAAGGCGTGGCCCGGCAGCCAGATGTCTTCCAAAATGGTCGGGATTGCGGAGAACGACAGCACGCGGCGCACATGCATCACGGCATCGCCGCTGCGCAGCGCCAGGCCGCGCGCCACGTCCGCCGATGCGCGCAGGCGCCGGCAGTCGATGATGCGGCGCTCGGCACGGCCCTCGCCCTGCTGGTCGCCGCCGTCGGGCTGCAGCTTGAGGAAGCGGTACTGCACATGCTGGGCCGCGTGGGTGGCCACGAAGGTGCCCTTGCCCTGGCGGCGCATCACCAGGTTCTCCGCGGCCAGCTCGTCGATGGCCTTGCGTACCGTGCCCTGGCTCACGCGAAAGCGCGCGGCCAGCTCCATCTCGCTGGGAATCAGTTCGCCGGGCCGCCATTCGCCCGCTTCCAGGCTTTGCAGTATCAGTCCCTTGATCTGCTGATACAAAGGGCTGAAGGCCGGGGTCGATGCGCCCGCGCCGATGGTGGGAGCGGCGTTGTCTGAGGCGAGGGGAGGCAGGACTGGCATGGAAAAGTTCGGGGTGGGGAGGCTCCCGGCGACGCAGATGAAAGACTTGGAAACAGACGTCGATCATATCTTATATAAGACATAAGACAAATTGACCGGGCTTCGAAATCGGGAGTACACTTTCGCGTTGTTTGCGGAGCACGGGCTGCTGGTTTCTGACGCTGGTGCGACCTGGCGCCGATAACACCTGATTTTTTCCCCATCCCTGGAGTTTCATCATGAGCAAGAAGCCCGTTCGTGTCGCCGTCACCGGTGCCGCCGGTCAAATTGGTTACGCCCTGCTGTTCCGCATCGCCTCCGGCGAAATGCTGGGTAAGGACCAGCCCGTCATTCTGCAACTGCTGGAGATTCCCGACGAGAAGGCCCAGAACGCGCTCAAGGGCGTGATCATGGAACTCGAAGACTGCGCCTTCCCCCTGCTGGCCGGCATCGAAGCCCACTCCGACCCCCTGCAAGCCTTCAAGGACACCGACTACGCCCTGCTGGTCGGCGCGCGTCCCCGCGGCCCCGGCATGGAACGTGCCGACCTGCTGGCTGCCAACGCACAGATCTTCACGGCCCAGGGCAAGGCGCTGAACGCCGCTGCCTCGCGCAACGTGAAGGTGCTGGTCGTCGGCAACCCCGCCAACACCAACGCCTACATCGCCATGAAGTCGGCTCCGGACCTGCCGGCCAAGAACTTCACCGCCATGCTGCGCCTGGACCACAACCGCGCTGCCTCGCAACTGGCTGCCAAGGCCGGCTTCAAGGTGGGCGACATCCGCAAGCTGACCGTCTGGGGCAACCACTCGCCCACGATGTACGCCGACTACCGCTTCGCCACCGTCAACGGTGAAAGCGTCAAGGCCAAGATCAACGACCAGGCCTGGAACAAGGACGTGTTCCTGCCCACCGTCGGCAAGCGTGGCGCCGCCATCATTGCCGCTCGTGGCCTGTCCTCGGCTGCCTCGGCTGCCAACGCTGCCATCGACCACATGCGCGACTGGGCCCTGGGCTCGGGCGGCGAATGGGTCACCATGGGCGTGCCCTCCAACGGCGAATACGGCATCCCCGCCGGCATCGTCTTCGGCTTCCCGGTCACTACCGAGAACGGCGAGTACAAGATCGTCGAAGGCCTGGAAATCGACGCCTTCTCGCAAGAGTGCATCGACAAGACCCTGGCCGAGCTGCAAGGCGAACAGGACGGCGTCAAGCACCTGCTGTAAGCCGCCGGCAAGCCATGCTCGACTGGAATCCCGCGCTTTACCTGCGTTTCGCCAATGAGCGTACGCGCCCCGCAGCCGAGCTGCTGGCGCGTGTGCCCTTGGCCCAGGCCCGCCATGTGGTGGACCTGGGATGCGGGCCGGGCAATTCCACCGAGCTGCTTGCACAGCGCTATGCCGGTGCCACGATCACCGGCATAGACAACTCCCAGGCGATGCTGGCCACCGCGCGCCAGCATCTGCCTGAGGCCCGCTTCGCGCTGGCCGACATTGCTTCCTGGACGCCCGCCCCCGGCGAGAGCGCTCCCGACCTGATTTATGCCAATGCCTCCCTCCAGTGGGTGGGGGAGCATGAAACGCTGATACCCCGCCTGTTCGCCCAACTGGCGCCAGGGGGCGTGCTGGCGATACAGATGCCCGACAACCGGCAGGAAGCCACGCACCGCGTGATGCGCGAGATCGCCAGCCTGCCCAAGTTCGCCGCCTACATCGGCGATGCCGCCAAGGTGCGGGCCGACATCCTGCCCATCCGCAGCTACTACGACCTGTTGGCCGGCCCGCAGGAGCAGGCCGGCGTCGAGGCCGGCGCCGTCGATGTCTGGCACACCGTCTACCAGCATCCGATGGACTCGGCCGGCGCCATCGTCCAGTGGCTGCGCGGCACCGGCCTCAAGCCCTTCGTCGAGGGCCTGCCCGAAGCCCTGCAGGCCGACTTCCTCACCGAATACGAAAACCGCGTGGACGCCGCCTACGGCGTGCGCGCCGACGGCCGGCGCCTGCTGGCCTTCCCCCGCCTGTTCATCGTCGCCCAGCGCAAGCCATGACCGCCGCCACGTCCACACCCTCTCGCGCACACCCGGCCCAGGTGCTGCTCGATGCGCAGGGCGGTGCCCTGCACCTGCCCGTCTGTGACCACTACAGCGGCGTGGAAGTGCGCATGCGCAAGAGCCTGCAGCTGCAGGCCGAGATGATGGCCGAGTTCGGCACCTGCGTCTTCGACGTCACGCTGGACTGCGAAGATGGCGCCCCCGTGGGCCAGGAGGCGGCCCATGCGCGCCTGGTGGCCTCGCTGGCGCGCGATGCCGCGCCCGGTGCCCGCGTGGCTGCGCGCGTGCATGCCGTGGACCACGCCAGCTTCGCGCAGGACCTGGACATCATCGTCGGCGAGGCCGGCGACCGCCTGTGCCACCTCATGCTGCCCAAGGTGGAAAGCGTGGACGACGTGCTGCTGGCCGAGCGGCATCTGGGCCGACTGGGCTGCCGCGAACTGCCGCTGCATGTGCTCATCGAGTCGCCCGCCGCCGTGCACCGTGCCTTTGACATTGCCGCGCACCCGCGCGTGCAGAGCATTTCCTTCGGCCTGATGGACTTCGTCTCGGCCCATGGCGGTGCGATTCCCGCCTCGGCCATGGGCTCGGCCGGCCAGTTTGACCATCCGCTGGTCGTGCGTGCCAAGCTGGAGATCGCAGCCGCCTGCCACGCGCACGGCAAGGTGCCATCGCACTGCGTGGTCACCGAATTCAGGAATCCACAGGCGCTGCAGGCCGCTGCCACACAGGCGTCACGGCGGCTCGGCTATACCCGCATGTGGAGCATCCACCCGGACCAGATCCGCCCCATCCTGGCCGCCTTCGCGCCCCAGGCCGACGAAGTGGCGCAGGCCGCACAAATACTTACCGCCGCCGAGGCCGCCGACTGGGCGCCCGTCAGCGTGGATGGTGTATTACATGACCGGGCGAGCTACCGCTATTTCTGGCAGTTGCTCACACGTGCCCACCAGACCGGCCAGGTGCTGCCCCCACAGGTGCAGCCCTGGTTTGCATCAGAATCACTTGCTTAGCCCACACCGGGAATTTGCAGGAGCCCAACGTATGAAGACAGCTATCGCCTCCATCCTGATCGCAGCCCCCTTGCTGGCCATGGGCCTGGGTGCCAGCGCCGCCGAGCCCGCCACCGCAAAGAAGGCACCGGCCAAGGCCGCTGCCAAGCCTGCGGCCAAGAAGGCCCCCGCCAAGAAGGCCACCACGGCCAAGGCCGCTGCCGGCGCTGCCGCCGTCGGCGGTGCGGCCGCCGTCGCAACTGCTGCCCAGCAGCCGCTGTCCGCGGAAGACCTGGCCATTTCCGAGCGCGTGCACACCGGCCGCATCCCCTGCGAGCTGGGCGCCTTCGTCAATGTGACGGCCGACCAGGC